>ERZ832973.18-NODE-18-length-203299-cov-13.637313_pt1 | contig 203299 bp, 178 predicted proteins | sample MGYA00519950_ERZ832973 | MGnify/ENA primary metagenome ERZ832973 (study PRJEB31850, sample SAMEA3708734) | human gut metagenome | biome: human gut; feature: human-associated habitat; material: faeces | place: China | collected 2014 ... | reverse complement strand
CTTTGATCTGACTCTTCATTTCCGGGTCGGACAAAATGGCGATGTGCGCGTCAAATACTTCCAGTTCCTCATCGCTCAAGCGGCTCTTGGCGTTCTGCTTGATGGTCGCCAAATCAGCAATCGAGGCGCTGAAGGCTTTTTCAACTCGCTCATATTCCGCAGCCGGATCATCAATCGTTTTCTTTTCAAAGCTCAGATCCGGATCAATCAGCAGATATGCTTTAGCAATTCCAATACCGTCACTGGCGGCAATTCCTTTAATGATTTGTGGCATAATTTTTGTCCCCCTCATCAATTCTCTAAATGTCAACCGTTTGACATATATTAACTTCGTATATTATAAACCGTTATCATTTTCATTTCCACCATTATTTAAGCGTTTGCATAGGCGTTACTGCAGCACCGAATCTTAAAACTCGGTCAAGATTTCAATCTTACGGGCTGAATGCCTGATCAATCCTTGACGCTCAAGAACCTTAAGCTTGCGCGAAATCGTTTCTGGCGTTGTACCAAGATAGGTCGCCAGGTCTTTTAGCTTCATTGACAGCATAAACTCGCTTGAATGTTTTGCCTGCATCTGTTCTTTCAAATAATCCTTAAGCCGTTCTTCAACCGAATCCATCCCCAACAGATGATTTTGCATCGCCAGCTGCCGATTCCTTTTTAAAGTCAGCTGCAGCAGCCGCATGGCAATCGAAGGGTACTGGTTCAGTAACTTAGCAAAATCTTCATAGGACATTGTACAGATCTCAGAAGTTTGCTCTGCCTGGGCAAAGGTATCGGTATTCTCAATTCCAAACAGCCAGGCCTCGCCGTCGTGTTCACCGGCTGCCAGCATTCTTTGCATCTGTTCCTGTCCAGATGGCGAAAGTTGATAGATCTTGACCGCGCCGCTTTCTACAATAATCATTTTCCCTGCTTGAGCCGGCGTTAAAATCTGGTCACCACGACTAAACCGATGATGACGCACCAGACTTTCGACTTTCTGCTGATCAGATAAAGCCAGCTGATTAAACAACGGTACGGTCGCAACACAAAGATGCTGTTGATGATGATGAATGTGATTTGTCATAATTGTCGCCCCTTAAAGTTGGTATCCCAAGTATAAACGAAGCTGATTCGACAAAAAATTGATTTAGATCAATAAACATTCTTTGCACTGATATCGACCTAAAAAATCGCAAAACAAAAGCCGCCCGATTCAAATGAATCGAGCGGCTTTCATATTAAGGTTTTAGTCGAGCGAAGTTAAATTACTTCAGACCCTTCCAAGTCCAGTCTTCAACTTCTGGCAGGTCCTTACCTTCAGTACGGATGTAGTGGTTGTGCTTGTCAACCATGTTGTCCATTTCGTTTACGAAGGCAGCAGCCTTTTGTTCGTAGCCAGGTACGCTCAGGATAGCGTCCTTAGCCAGGTGGAACCGGTCAAGTTCGTTCAGCACACGCATGTCAAATGGCGTCGTGATGTCACCATTTTCTTGGTAGCTGTGGATGTGAACGTTGTGGTTGTGACGGTCAAAGAACAGGCTTTGGATCATGTCACGGAAACCGTGCCATGCGAAGATAACTGGCTTGTCAGCCGTGAAGTAACGGTCGAATTCTTCGTCAGTCAGACCTTCAGCGTTCTTGTCAGGCGTCATCAGCTTCATGATTTCAACAACGTTGATGTAACGAATCTTCAGTTCTGGGAAGTTGTCGTGCAGAATGTCGATAGCTGCCAGAGCTTCTTCAGTTGGTTCCGTACCAGCAGATACGAAGACAACATCTGGTTCTGCGCCTTGGTCAGTAGATGCCCAGTCAACGTAGCCCAGACCGTGGTTAACGATGTTAGTAGCTTCGTCGATGGAGAACCATTGCAGACGTGGGTGCTTGGACGTAACGAAGACGTTGATGCATTCGCGGTCGTTGAAGGCCTTGTCGGATACAGCCAGCAGTTCGTTAGTGTCGGCTGGCAGGTATTCCTTAACCAGGTCAGCACGTTCCTTTTCGTACAGGTGAGTCAACAGACCTGGATCTTGGTGAGTGTAACCGTTGTGGTCTTGTTGGAATACCGTAGAAGTGTCAACAAAGTTCAATGCTGGGTAGTCATGACGCCAGTATTGTTCCTTAGCCTTACGCATCCACTTCAGGTGTTGAGTCAGCATGGAGTCAACGACACGACCGAATGATTCGTAAGTAGCGAAGAAACCGTGACGACCAGTCAGCGTGTAACCTTCCAGCCAACCTTCTGCTTGGTGTTCGGAAAGTTGTGAGTCGATCATCCGACCTTGGCGTGCCAAGTCTTCATCGTTTGGTTCGTGAATGTCTTCCATCCATTGACGCTTGTCGTTGTCCAGAACAGCGTACAGACGGTTGGACTTGGATTCGTCAGGACCAAAGCCGCGGAAGTTGTCTGGGTTCAGCTTGAACATTTCGTCCAGGTACTTGCCCCATTCGATCATGTCTTGCTTCTTAACAACACCATGGCCTTGTACGTCAACAGCGTACTTGCGGTAGTCTGGCATAACCAGTGGCTTAGGATCCAAACCACCGTTAGTGATTGGGTTCATAGCCATCCGCTTGTTGCCTTCTGGCGTGTTAGCCGTAACCTTGGCAACTGGAGCACCGTTTTCGTCGAACAGTTCTTCTGGCTTGTAGGACTTCAGCCAGTTGATCAGCATGTCCTTGTGTTCCATGTCGTCTTGTGCGACTGGAATTGGAATTTGGTGAGCACGGAATGAGTTTTCGATTGGATTGCCATCCAAGTCCTTCTTAGGACCAGTCCAACCCTTAGGTGCGCGCAGGATTACCATTGGCCATTGTGGCATGGAGTCGTCACCAGTTTCACGAGCGTGCTTTTGGATAGCCAGGATGTCTTCAATAGCAGCATCCATCGTCTTAGCCATTTCTTCGTGAACTTCCATGGTGTCCTTGTAGCCATCAAAGCCTTCGCCGTTGTAAGCGGAAACGAAGTATGGCTTCCAGCCCATACCTTCGAAGTACTTAGTAAGTTCTTCATCGCTCATCCGAGCCAGGATCGTTGGGTTGGAGATCTTGAAACCGTTGATTTGCAGGATAGGCAGAACGGCACCATCCTTGATTGGGTTGATGAACTTGTCAGAGAACCAGGAAGCAGCCAGAGGACCAGTTTCGGCTTCACCGTCACCGATTTCAACAGCTGCGATTTGGTCTGGGTTGTCCAGAATTGCACCTACACCGTGGGACAGGGAGTAACCCAGTTCCCCACCTTCGTGCAGTGAACCTGGCGTTTCAGGAGCAGCGTGTGAAGCAGTACCACCTGGGAAGGAGAAGTGCTTGAACAGCTTAGCCATACCAGCTTCGTCTTGGGTGATTTCTGGGTAGATTTCCGTGTAGGAACCGTCCAGGTAAGAGTTGTTGACCATAACTTGGCCACCGTGACCTGAACCTTCAATGTAGAACATGTTTACATTGTACTTCTTGATAACACGGTTCAAGTGTGCATAAATGAAGTTTTGAGGAACAATCGTACCCCAGTGACCAATTGGCTTTGGCTTAACGTCGGAAGGCTTCAGTTCGCGACGCAGCAGTGGGTTGTGCATCAGGAACAGCGTACCAACAGAAAGGTAGTTGGCTGCCCGCCAGTAAGCGTCAACAGTTTCCAAGTATTCCTTGGAATCGTAATTTACTGCCATCGATATTACACTCCTTAAATAAAATAACTACGTTCTGACTATAACGTCTCGTAAACCTCAATCAATTTACGCTATCTATGATATAGGATTTTTTCTAAAAGTCAACCTTTTTGAAAATTGATACGGTCCAATTATCAAAAATCCATTTCAGCCTTTATTATAAAAGGCTTTACCAAAGCTGCTCCGATTGATTGAACACCCAAATTTTAGCAGAATTTCTGCGAAAAAGGCGTGTTTTTCACTCTAAATTTTTGCTAAGAAACCAAAAAAGCCCGCCTCAAATCGGGCCGGCTTTTAAACGTTCAAATCAAAACGTTCAATGATCTTATTTAACACGCCGTTCTCATCATTGCTGCCGCAGCGGAATTTGGCGGCCGCAATGGCTTCAGGAGCACTTTGCGCCATGGCATAGCTCTCGCCGGCTAATTTCAGCATGGTGGCATCGTTTTGTCCATCCCCAAACGCCATCAGCTGACTGGGCTGCCAACCACGAGCTGCCAAAAGCCGCTTCAAGCCGGTTGCCTTATCCATCCCAGGAATGATCAAGTCCATGTTGCCATAGCCGCTTGATACGGGATGAACGATCTTGCCAAACCGCTTGATGACCTCATCCATCCAAAATCTGGTTTCTTTTGGTGGCACATCCATCATAAACTTAACTACCGGATCATCAATATCAGCCAATGAATTGATTTGCTGCATGTGGATATAATGCGGCTGAACGCGTTTTACAAATAATGGGTCTTCATCGGCAAATGCAAAGGCATGATGCCGTCCCGAAATAATCAAATGGCCGCCTGGGATAGAGCGGAAAAACGTAACCAGCGTCTCAACCTGTTCTTTAGTAAACTGACCACAGTGGATCTCTTGACCACGATCAATCAGCTCAACCCCGTTTTCAGCAACGAAAGCCATGCCATCTGCTTCTTTGGGAAAGCGTTTTTCAACCAGCTGATAGATTGGATTGCCGCTGGCGACGACAAATTCAACGTCTTTTGCCTGCAGCTGAGCATAGACTTTTTCAAACAGTGGTCGATCAAACGTGCTTTGTGAATTTAAAAAAGTACCGTCCATATCAACGGCAATTGCCTTAATCAAATTGATCCCCCTAATCCTGGTTTAGATTGACAAACGTATTGTATTTCATGTATTGATAATGCACGCGCATGTTTGAGACTTCAAATGGCGTTCCATCATCCAGGAAAAAAACACCTTCCATAATACCGACTGGCTCGGTAGGTTTCAGATGCAGCTCTTTTTGGTCCTCATCATTGGAAGGCGAAACCGAAATCGTCATAAATGAGCGCGTAACGGTTTTATTCTGTGATTCTTCCAAATAGTTGAAGATCGATCCTTCGACAATGGCTGGCGAAAGCGTCGGCATGATTTTAATTGGAATATAACCCGTTTCAATCATGAACGGCTGATCGTCAATCAAGCGCAGCCGTTTGATTTGATAGACAAAATCATTGTCGTTTAAAAAAAGATCCTGTTGAATTTCTTGGCTGGCCGGCACGACTTGATAGTTCAAAAGCTTGATGCCCTGTTTCTTGCCATCAAGCTTGAAACTGTCGGTAATCCCTAGATTGCTGCCCTCATAGCGAAACATCGCTTGATTTTTTAAATAGAGCGGGTTGATAAAGGTCCCCGAACCACGTTTCTTAAAAATGATGCCCTGCTGCGCCAAGATTCCCAATGCCCGCTTGATGGAACTGCGGCTGACCCCGTAGTCGCTGCTAAGGCTGCGTTCATCGGGAAGCTTCATATTCGCATAGTCGCCATTGAGTATCTTATGTTTTATATCGCGCATTACTGAGCGGTATACTAAGTCTGCCATGTAATTACCCCTCGGTCGGTCCATCGACCCCTGTCTTAACTTGTAGTATCTAAATCAGTTCATAGTATATCAAATCTCATGATAATTGGTTACCATTTTTACGTTAATTGGTCCGTCCCAGATTTGACAAAAACTTGAAATTTAATACCCAATCTTTAATTGGACACCTAATCATCGCCTTATCAATTCTGGCAACTCATGTCATAATGGGCTTGCGGTTTTTGATTAATTACCTGGCTGATATTTCAATTTATTTAAGGAGACCCTTTATGAGTAAGAAAAAACAACGCATTAAAAAAACTCAAGTCGAACAGATTCTTGATAAGCACCACATCCCCTATCAGCAAATAGTCTTTCCAACATTTGAAGATGGCGATGTCCGGTCATTGCAAGTTGATCACCTGGGCATCGATGAGCATCTGATCTATAAGACGCTGGTACTGGAAGGGCCAACCACCGGACCATTAGTCGGCGTAGTGCCAATTGACAGCCACCTTGATGAAAAGGCCTTAGCGCGGGTTTCCGGCAACAAAAAAGTCGACATGGTGCCGCTGAAAAATCTGCTTAAGACGACCGGCTACGTTCACGGCGCCAATACCCCCGTTGGCATCTGGGAAAAGCATAAGTACCCGATCTTTATCGATAATGATGCCAAAGCCAGCGAGCAGATATACGTCTCATCTGGTCAGATTGGTCGTTCTGTCGCCGTCAATGCCGAAGCACTGGCTGAATTGGTTCATGCCCAGTTTGCCGACCTGCAGCAGCATTAAAAGATCATGAACGGCTATTTTAAAGTCTTAGGCGCGCTGGGACTCTTTTTGGTAATGATCCCAGTACTCTTAGGGACATTAACCGTTATGATCAGTCGCCGCAACAAGGCCCTGTCCGTTGTCATCGGCGGCTTTTATGCTCAGATCCTTCTTGGCGGCATTGGCGTTGTCATTCATGAGCTGAGTCATCTGCTGACGGCATTGTTTTTCGGCCATCAGATCGTCAGTTTTCGGCTGCTGCATGTGCCTGATCCGCATAATCCAGCTGACAACGCTCTTGGCTATGTCAATCACGCCTGGAACGAGCGCAGTTTTTATCAGCGTGTTGGCAATGTCTTTATCGGGATTGCTCCAGTTGTTGGCTGTACGCTGGCAATCGTTGGTCTGACTCAATGGCTGGTTCCTGGAATCTTTACGCTTTGGCATGCCCTGATTACTCAGACTGAGGCGCCGCAGATTCATCTGGCGGCTGGCCGCACGATTCTATGGCTGATTTTGATCGGCAACATTGCCATTGGCGGTTTTGATCTTAGCAGTGCCGATCTGGAAAACTCCGCCACTGGTCTGATGACTTTGCTTATTGCCTTTTTGGCAGCGGCATTGATTCTTTGTCAGTTTACGACGGGATCAGTCGTTACCCAGACTTTGCGAACCTGGCTGGCTCCTTTTTATTGGTCATTGGCATTTGCCCTGTTGATCAATCTGCTGATGCTGGGAATTTTGAGTCTGCTGAGCCGTTTGGGATAATTGACCTGCTATTCAGATACGCTTAGAATTATTTTTATAATGCAATTAGGAATCTTTGTAAAAAAAAGAAGGTCTAAAGAATGAAGAAAAATCTGTCTGCCTGCACTACGGTTTTAGTCGGTAAAAATGCTACCATTGATGGCTCAACCATGGCTGCCCGTAACGATGATACGTTTGGTCCCCTGACTCCACAGCGCTTCGTTACCTACCCGGCATACCATAACCAGCCCAACCAGGTTAAGGCCTACCTTAACAAATGCGTGGTTGATCGTCCTGCCGATGGTTACCGCTACCAAGGAACGCCCAACGTCAACTACAAAACGGAAGGCGTCTTTGATGAAAGCGGCTTTAACGAAAAGAACGTTGGCATGAGCGCCACGGAAAGTACCTATTCTAATGAACGGGTGCTGGCCTTTGATCCATTGGTTGAAGATACCGGCATCAACGAAGATCTGATCGTTGCCGCCACTTTGCCCTTTATCAACAGCGCGCGCGAAGGGGTTCAGTACCTGGGACAATTGATCAAAAAATACGGCTCTGCAGAAGGCAATGGCGTAATCTTCAGTGACAAAAACGATGTCTGGTATATGGAAATCATTACTGGTCATCACTGGGTTGCCCAGCGAATTCCTGATGACTGCTACGCGGTAACCGGCAACCGCATCGCCATTCAAGAAGTTGATTTCAATGATCCTGATAACTTTATGTGGGATGACACGATTCGCGAGTTCGTGGCAGAACACCATCTGAATCCGGATCGCGATGGCTGGAACTTCCGCCACATTTTTGGTACAGCGACCGTTTTTGACCAGCACTACAACACGCCTCGGCAATGGTATGGTCACAAGGTTCTGAGCCCAGACGTTGAGATGGATCCCCTGGACTTTGATCTGCCATTTGTTATGAAGTCCGACCACAAGATTACTCTGGAAGACGTTGAAGAAGTTTTGAGCAGTCACTACCAAAACACGCCTTACGATCCGCTGGGCCACGGTACGGATGAAGAAAAGCACATGTTCCGGCCAATTTCTTTGAATCGAACCCAAAACTCGCACATTCTGCAGGTTCGCCCTGATCTGCCAGAAGCAGCCTCAACGATCATGTGGATGAGCTTTGGGATTCCAACGTTCACGCCATACGTTCCATTCTTTGGCAATGCCGCGGATGTCGATGCCAGCTACAAGAACACGCCTAAAGAGCTCAACATGAATCTGAAGAGCGCCTACTGGATGTACCGGGCACTTTCTATGATCGTTGAAAGCCATCATGCAGAGTTTTTGCAGGCTGATCTTGACTACCTCAAAGACGCCCGCCAATACTTCTACAAGTGGATCGATGAAACTGCCCCACTTGCTGAAGGAATGGACAACAATGAAGCAAGTGACGTTTTAAGCGAGAAGACGCATGAAATGGTTGCCGAAATGGCTAAACGCACCAAAGAGCTGATGAGCCAGCTGATCATGCACGGTCTGGAGCTTTCAAAACTGACCTTTATTATGGACAAGAATCTCTAACATTACTAAACCCCCGCATTTCAGCCGAGATGCGGGGGTTTTGACTGTTTTTGATCAAGCCGTCGCCTGCTGTTTTTTCGATTTTGGCAATGCTGCTAAAAGCAGAGTCACCAATGGATTAAGCAGCGGGTAGAGCGTAAAGGCAACGTAGCCGTAGTCATGCAGGCTTAAGGTTCCAGCAATGAAGATGCCACTGACGCTCCAGGGTACCAGTGGATTGATGTCGGCCCCGCCAGCTACTAATGAGCGCGTCAGCATGTTTTGGGAAAGCTGCTGTTCTTCGTAAGCTGATTTGAAAGCCGTACCTGGCAGAATTTCAGAAAGGTATTCCTCGCCAATCATCACATTGACGGCGACCCCACTGACGATCGTTGCTAAAACCAGCTTAAATGGCGTATTGACCAGTTTCTGCAGGGCAATCAGCAATTGATCGACGACTCCGTACTTCATCAAAAGCCCGCCCATCGACAAGGCACAAAGGATCAGCGCAATCGAGTTCAGCATATGAGTAATGCCGCCACCAGACATCAACGAGTCAAGCAGCTTACTCCCATGCATCTGAAAGCCATTCATCAACAAACTGCTGATCTGAGCAAACGAGAGCGATGGCGTCCAGATCTTGGTCAAGACCAGGGCCGTAAACGAGCCAGCCAATAAAGTAGGAATTGCCGGCACCTGTCTTAGTGACATAACCAAAAGTACCAGAATCGGCAGCAGCGACCAAGCGCCAACATGAAAACTGGATTTGAGCGCGCTGCTGATAACGTCAACACGTGAAAGGTCCGCATTGATATTTTTAAAGCCGATTACCGCGTAGATCACGGCAGCCGCAATTGCTGCGGGGATCGCGGATTTAGCGGTGTTTTTCAAATGTTCCGGAACGCGATTACCGATCAGACTCGTGGTTAGATTGGAAGTATCGGACAGCGGTGATAGATTATTGCCCAAAAAGCCGCCAGCGACGATGGCCCCAGCCGTCATTGCATCGCTAAAGCCTAGAACGTGGCCAATTCCCATAAAGGCCAGGCCCAGCGTTGAAATCGTCGTAAATGCATTACCCACGATGATGCCAACGATGCCGCAAGCCAAAAAGACAGTAGGGATAAAAAATTTGACCGAAACCAAATCAAAGCCAATAACCATGATCGTCGCAATCGTTCCTGAGGCCAGCCAGGTACTGATCAACAGCCCAATCATCATAAAGATCATCATCGGAATAATTCCTGGTTTGATCCCTTCAGCAATCCCATCGATAACCTGCTCCCAGGTAAAGCCGCGCAACCTGCCGTAAAATAAAAGCAGCGTAAAGACGCAGAGAATCGGAATCTGCGGGCTCATTTTGTATTTGATGATTAAAGTTCCCAAAATCAAAAACATAACGACGATTACGCCGAAACTTTCTGTCATTTTCAAATGCCGCTGTTCCATTGACCATTCATCCTTTCCAAAATAAAAACCGCCACGCTGCTCCGTGACGGCAAATTTGATGAATCATCAATCGCCACGGGACGGCCCGCGGCGGCATCATGTCAAGCTTCCGCGGATACAAGCTGTTGCGTGCCTGCATCCATAACGAACACAACCACTATCATTTACAGATAGCGTTGATAAGACGTTGACTTAGCAAATGCTTGAACCATGATTTCATCTCCGTTTTCCAAGTTATTGGCATCATTATAAAACCATTAAATTAGAAATTCAATATAAAATTAGACTTTTTTAATTTTAGTAATGGTGCTTTGGCTTGGCAAAACAATCAGCTCGTGTATTCCACGCTGATTGCCCTATAATAATTAAGATAATCTGTTTTAGAGGATGGCGATTAAAAAATGAAAATACTGCTTGGACTAAAGGGCAGCAGCCAACGCGCTCAGATCGACGACCGGCTGCAGCATCATCCCGACGTCTATGAATTCTACACCGACGCAAGCGACTTCACGCCCAATGGCTATCAGCACTTATATGAAGCCGTTCAATACGTGCAGAGCCGTGGCGTCAGCAGGATCGTTCTGCACCATCCAATGAAGTTTGGCGCTACCCACGCTGAGATCGTAGCCCCTGAAAAACAGTTTCCTGAACTGTATCGTTTTGTTGAAGAAACCACAATGCAGCTGATCGATTTGGCTAAGGATCTTGACGTTCAATGTCTGATTCACGGCGCCTATGCTCAGGAAACCACCAAATACATCGACTGCTACCCTAATCTGACGGCCGCCCAGCAAGCTGCATTTGATCGCCTGGATCGTTTTGCCAAAGCTGGCGGCAGTCACATCATGTTTGAAAACTCCATCGCGCCGGTATTTGCCTATGGCGATCCAGCAATGGAAGACGAGATTTTAAGTCATCATTATCGGCTGGCCTTTGATACCTCGCATTGCTTCATCTGGCTGCACGGCAATAATCAAGGCCTGCAAAAATCGCTGCGGCATTTAAAGGACCAGATCGTTCATTATCATTTGGTCGATTCAATGGGGCAAACCCATGACAGTCTGCCACTGGGAACCGGCAAGATTGACTGGCGCGGTGTCTTGCCATGCTTGAATCCTGATGCTACCAGCATTTACGAGATCAATCTCTCCAACCAGGAAGACTGCCAAGAACAGCTGCAGAGTCATGCTTATCTAACCAGACTGGCTCAAGCACTTGATTAGCCCTTCTTGACGTCGCGCGGCTGTTGAGTTTCCTGCATGGTCTTTAGCAGCTCGGCAGCCTGCATCCGGTTGAACAGCGTTTCCACAACGTAATTGATCAGCTGGTCATTCACCGGGTCAAGCTGATTGTCGACCACTGCTGATTCATTATGCAGCCGGGCATTCATCAAGTCGACGAAGCGATCATAGGCCTGCTGCGGATAATTATTGATCGTAACCTGTTTGATGCCCTCATGAATTGAAGGAATCGAAAAGCTGCCCTTAAGCATGGCAATCATAATCACCGCGGCCAGCTGGTAGCGCGAGTACTTCTTTTTTACTGGCGCCATGATGATGCCTTTTTTAACATAGTTGTTGATCATCGACTTGGTAATCGGCGCGATGCCCATTCCCATAGCGCGATCATTAACCAAGGCAACAACCTGGTCGACATAAAGATCCAAGTCTGGCAGCTCATCCCAGTGTGGCAGCTGAATCTTGCCCAGGTTAGCCTGCCAGCGTTCAAAACTCGTCATTTTGGTTCCTCCATTTCGAGTAATTAGATAGTCTTCGAAACCAGTATACAGCATTACTACATTTGATTGGTCGTTAAAGCATTCATAATTTAGTCTTCGATGCCCACAGATTGATTGCGGTATTGATCAGTCGTCAATGCCATCTTCAATACATTGGCAGCCTGAGCTAAACCAACTGCCTGTCCCGTTAGCGGCTGGCCCTCGCCAATAATCTTTAAGGCTGTTTCGCGTGGAACAATTGGCAGCGCCCGCACGATCACATACGGAAACTCCAGCTCGTCAATCATCTTAATCGCATATTGATGAGCCAATACCATATCCAAAGCCGATTTGCCATACCATTTCTGCAGCTGTTCATCAGTGGCATCATCGGCTGTGCCGGCAATTGAGAGCATTACGATCTTTGCTGGCGTTACGTTACTGTCATCAATCAGGTCAACCAGGTCATAGACATCCTGGTCAACCGGATCGTCAGGCTTAGGCAGCCAGCACAAGACGTCTTGGCTTTGCAGCTTAAAATGAAAACTTGGCTCTACCACAGCATCCGGCAGCAATGACAGCAGGCGCTCGCGCAAACCATCATTACGCCGCCCAATCAATACGATTCGATTCATAATCTCACCTCATTTTACTAGTAGGTCATCAGTTCGTCTGCTACCGTGGCATCCTCAATCCGAACGTCAGTAATCGTGCTTTGCTCCAGCAGCGGCAGAATTGCTTGAATATTGCCCGCGTATAAAAAACGGGTTTCTTGCGGCGCTTCTTCCAGAATTCTGGCTCCCAGCTTCTGGGCCGTCTCAATCGGAAATCCAGTGCCGAAAACCGTGACTACGCAGTCAACGCCGCTTTGGGGATGCAAATGGCGTGTCGAGGTCAAATAGCCGCGGCTGAAATAATAAATGTCATCAGCGCAGCTCATCATGGTCGTCATATTGCTGCTGGTCATCAAGATCAATGCATCAGTCTTTTGAGCATAACTGCGCAACAGCTGCCAAACTGCCTTTGCTTCCCACGGTGTCAAGCCATCCGTTGCGTGGTCAAGCAAAAGAACAGACGGCTGTTTGACCAGCAGCAGAATTATGCTCAGCTCAATTTTTTGGTTTCGATTGAGGTCTCTGATTACAAGCTGCCAATCCAGATCAAACTGGCTTAGAATCTGACGGGCCTGTTCATCATCAATTGAATTGGCACTGCCTTTTTGCGCTTGACGAATCGCACGCTGAATCGTCCAACGATCCTTAAATCTAAGATCATCCAGCATCACCAGCGACTTTTCTGGATGGCGAAAAGTCTTTAAAGGCTGGTCGTTGATCTGAATCATACCACTGGTTGGCTGACCATGTTTGTGCAGCAATGAAAACAGCGTCTCACCAAACAGCGGATCATCACTGCAAAAAGCTACTACGTTAGGCGACTGCAGCGTCAGGTCGATATTTGACAACCGACTGCCATTATCGGCTTCAATCGTCAAATTATGCGTGACTATTTCGACCATGGAAAATCATCCTTTCTAAGTCGTTTGCTTTTATTATAACGTGGTTGCGGCACCAAACCATTTTTAAACTAAAAAGACAGTGTCAACTGCTCTAAAAATCGACTAAAATATAAGTTATCGACTATTAATTAATAAGAAAGAGGAAATCAAACGACATGAACATCCTTTTTATCTCTATCGAGGGCAACACCCGCTCATTTCTGACCCGCTTGCAGGCATACGCCCAACAGCAGCACAGTTTCAACCCGCAGCTGCCCACCATCAATCTAAAGGAAATCACCGATCAAACACTGCCGGCAGCCGAAAGCGAACCATTTTTTGCTTTCGTGCCAACTTATCTGGACGGTGGCAATGGCTTTGACTCTGGCGTTAAAGAACTGATGACCAATGCTTTGGGTGAATACATCGCAGAAAACGATAATGCCAAAAAGTGCTTAGGCGTGGTTGGCAGCGGCAATCGCAATTTCAACGAACAGTACTGTCTGACAGCCCGCAAGTATGCCTATGAATTCAAGGTACCATTCTTGGCTGACTACGAGCTGCGTGGCACCAGTCAGGATGTTGAGCAGATCTACGCTATTCTGGCCAAGCGCTGGCAACAGGTCAACGCCTAATCAACAATATTTTCGGCATGGCAGTCTTTAGCCATGCTTTTTTAATTCTTAATATTTCACGTGAACAAATAGTTTTATAATAGCATTAGTAATGGTATCGATTTCATGCAGTAATGGAGATGATTTTTTGAATCAAAATTTGCAGCCAAAAGTTCGGCTAAACAATGGTCTTTTAATGCCGCAGATTGGCCTGGGCGTTTGGAAGACCCTGCTTGAAACGACCCGGCAGATGGTTTGCGATGCCCTGACGAACGACTATGTGCTGCTGGACACGGCCAAGCAGTATGGCAATGAAAGCGCGGTTGGTCAAGGAATGCAGGATGCCTTTCAATCTACCGGGCGTACCCGAGCCAGCGTTTTCTTGACTACCAAGATCTACAATGGCGATCAAGGCGACTACGACCGCGTACGCAAAGGATTTGAAGGCCAGCTGCAAGCTCTGCAGACCGATTACGTTGATCTGTTACTGATGCACTGGCCGGTCAACGACTTATACAACCAGACCTGGCAGGCAATGGAACGAATCTATGCCGATGGTCAGGCCAAGGCAATCGGTGTCTGCAATTTCGATGTTGAGCGCATGCGTGATCTATTGGACCATGCCCAAATCACGCCCGCCATTAATCAAATCGAGTTCAATCCCAAGATTCATCAGCCAGCCATCGTCAATTTCTGCCAGCAGCATGATATCCAAATGGAAGCCTGGTCGCCACTGGGGAATGGTACGCTCCTTCACGAACCGATTATCGAAAAGATTGCGCAAAGTCATCAAAAAACGCCAGCTCAAGTTGAACTGCGCTGGGCTTTGCAGCATGATCTGATCGTAATCCCTAAAACCACGCACCCACAACGCATGCGGGAAAATGCCGATCTTTTTGATTTTGAACTGTCACCAGCCGAATGCATGCAGATCGATACTTTGGATACCGAAGAACATGCCATCTGGTACGATAAATTCAAATGGTCAGGCAATCCTAATGGCATCGATAACGTGATTGCCGATCCCGCCAGCTTTGAATAGTAAAAAGCGAATCCAGTCGTCAATGACCAGATTCGCTTTTTTGCTTCGTCAATTTATTCTTGTGGGATTCCTGCGCTGATCAGCCAGGTAATGCCGTACTGATCAACGATTTGTCCCAGATTGCCGCCCAGTTCATGCGGTCCAAAAGGCAGGGTTACGCGCTGTGCGTCGCTGGCAGCCAAACGATCAAATAATTCCTTGGCACCTGCTTCATCACCGCCAAAATCCAAAAGCAGGGAAATCAGCGAAGAAGTCTGGGGATTGCCCATCGTTGCATCGGCACAGACGATTTTCTGTCCGACAATTGAAAATTCACCGTGCGCTGTCGTGGCATCCAGATCATCCAATGCCAAGCCAAGATTTTCAGCTTGTTCTGCTGAAAGCGGCTGACGGTAAATGATCTCGGCGCCAAATTGTTCCACGTAATAATGCATGGCTTCGCGCGCATTTTCAAAAGTCAAATACGGATAGATTTTTGCCGTCATAATTTTCCTCCGATAAAGTGTTCTTTTAAATTATAGGGAGCCATGGGTCATTCGTCAAATCACGACTTCGATTCAAAAAAGAGCTAGGTAAGCGCTAATGGTCGTTTATTGCGACGAATACTGCATTTTGACGTTCATATAGATTTTGTTGCATGTAAATCGTTAAACTTTGTGCAGATTCATGTTACAATGACGTGGTCTTAGAAAAAAGCGGAAATAAATAACCAACTATTCATTAATCAAGAAAGGAATGATATTTTGAACAACACGCGCAAACACAGCGCCTTTCTGGTTTTAGGCATTTTCCTGCTGGGCGCCTGCATGCGGACGCCGGTAACCTCGATCCCTTCAATCGTTGGCGAGATTGCCGCCTCATTTCACGTTGCCACTACCAGTCTGGGGATTTTAACTACGATTCCTTTAATCTGTTTTGGTTTGGTCGCGGTCGTAGTACCAATGATCGGACAAAAGCTTGGCAATGAATTGACGATTGCCATTGCCCTGCTGATCTTATTTGCCGGCTCTTGGCTGCGGGTTCTCAACTATGCTTCATTAATGATCGGCACGCTGCTGGTCGGCATTGGGATTACTTTTTTGAATGTGCTCCTGCCTGCCATCATCACTGAAAACCTGCCTGACAAGATCGGTTCAATGACCAGTCTTTATAATGTTTCATTAGCGCTCTTCTCAGCAATTGGTGCTTATGCCATTACCCCAATTGCGCAAAACAGCAGCTGGCAGTTCTCAGTAATGCTCCTCAGCATGCTGGTGTTGGCGACATTGGTATTATGGCTGCCAAATCTGCGTTTCAACCAGCGTGGAACCAGCGAAGCCACCAGTACTGGCATCAACATGTGGAAAAACAAGACGGCTTGGCTGATTTTGGTCTACTTTGGTCTGTCATCATTCGTCTTTTATACAACGGTTGCCTGGCTGCCATCAATTGCAATCAGTGCCGGTTTAAGCAGCAATCAGTCAAGTCTGATCGCGGGGCTGTTCCAGCTGTTCTCCATGCCGGGAGCCTTTTTAGCGCCATTATGGGCAACCAAGCTAAGCAATCGAACACCGCTGATTCTCGGTGCCGGTATCTTCACGATTCTGGGGTATCTTGGCTTGATGATGCCATTCCATAGCTTTGGCTGGTTTGTCTTCGTCAGTTTGCTCTTGGCAATCGGAACCTCGGCAACGTTTGCCCTGATCATGACGCTGTTCAGTTTAAAGACCAAGACTCCGGTTAACACAGGAAAACTGTCCGGCATGGCTCAATCATTAGGCTATCTGCTGGCCGCATTTGGTCCGATGCTCGTCGGTAATCTTAAGGCTGCCAGCGGTTCATGGTTTGCCGGTGAGCTGACTACCATGCTGGTTGCCGTTGTCTTCACTATTTTTGGCGTTTTGAGCGAACGCAAGCCTTACGTCGACTAATTACTGATCATCAAAAACACGCGTGCTTGAAGCAGGCGTGTTTTTTTTACTAAAAAATCAGATATGTGCAAGCGATTGCTTTAACGTTAGATCAACGCTAAACGCTAAAATAAAATTTTATTTTCGGCCTATACCATTGTCTGATAAGCGTTTGACAAAACCCCAGAACGCGCTTTTTTTCGGCGTGGTCCATTTGAGAATTCCGTAAAAAGTGGGGACGCTTTCTAGTGCAGTTTTGAACATAAAAGTATATAATTTAAGCGTTAGAGTGATTTTCTGATATTTTCAGAAGGAGTGAACATTTTGGCTAAGGAAAATAAAGCTTTAATTACGCTGTTCGGGGCAGCCGGCGACCTTGCACAACGCAAGCTGTACCCATCATTATTCAACCTTTACAAGAAAGGCTACCTGGCAGAACACTTTGCTCTGCTCGGTACTTCTCGGCGTCCGCTGAGCGATGAGGACTTCCAACAAATGGTTTTGAAGTCCGTCAACGGTATGGAAAACGAAGAAGGGCAAGCTCAGGCATTTGCCAAGCACTTCTTCTTCCAATCCCATGACGTTACCAAGCCTGAACACTACACTGTGCTTAAGCAACGCCTGGAAGAACTGGACAAGCAATTTGGTGCTGAAGGCAATCGCCTGTTCTACATGTCCATGGCTCCTCAATTCTTTGGCACGATTGCCTTGAACTTGAAGAAGCAGGACCTGCTGACCAAGGATGGCTTCAACCGTCTGGTGATCGAAAAGCCATTTGGTCGTGACTACGAATCCGCTAAGAAGCTGAACGACGAACTGTCACAAACGTTCAACGAAAACCAAATCTTCCGGATTGACCACTATCTGGGTAAGGAAATGGTTCAAAACATTCAAGCCCTGCGTTTTGGCAACACGATTATCGAATCGCTGTGGAACAACCGCTACATCGACAACATCCAAGTAACGCTGAGTGAAAAACTGGGTGTTGAAGAACGTGCCGGCTACTACGACCAATCCGGTGCGCTGCGTGACATGCTGCAAAACCACATCATGCAGATCGTTGCTCAACTGGCAATGGAACAACCAGTTGCCTTTACCGACACCGACGTTCGGGTTGAAAAGATTAAAGCACTGCGTTCACTGCGAGTCTACACCCCATCCGAAGCAGCTGCCAACTTTGTTCGTGGCCAATACGGTGCTGGCGATGACACGCATGCCTACCGCAATGAAGACGGTGTTGATCCAAACTCCATTACGGAAACTTTTGTTGCTGCCAAGCTGATGTTTGACAACTATCGCTGGTCTGGCGTGCCATTCTACGTACGGACTGGTAAGAAGCTGGCTGACAAGTTTACCCGTATCGACGTTGTCTTCAAGAAGCCGCTGATCGACATCTTTGCCAACCCACGGATGAAGAGCGAACAGTCATTGAACTCCAACGTTCTGACGATCTTTGTTGAACCAAACTCTGGCTTCTCACTGCGTCTGAACGCTAAGCGCGCCGGCCAAGGCTTCACGACTGAACCAGTTGACCTGAAGTACCTGCAAAGCGATGAAGCCAAGAACGAATCACCAGAACCATACGAACGTCTCTTCCACGATGCACTGGAAGGCAACCACACCAACTTTGCATCATGGGCTGAAATTGCCTACGCATGGAAGTTCGTTGACGTTATTCGCAAGCTCTGGGACATTGAAGAACCTCAATTCCCTAACTACACGCCTGGTTCAATGGGCCCAGCTGCTTCTGACGAACTGCTGGCTCGCGATGGCCGTCAATGGGTTTACCATCTGAATCACTAAAATTTTAAAACCTTTGCCAATCTGGTAAAGGATAGCCCCCTCGTTTCAGAATCCTGAAGCGAGGGGGCTTTAATTTTTTAGCCCTCTCAATTATCTTTAGTGGATTAAGTTTTTTCTTAACATTCTTAAATCTGTTTCGTTAAACTACTTCTAAATTACTAAAATTTAGTTAATTTTTATATTTTCTTAGGAATTAAACTAGTTAGATTACTGTAAAGATTGTGCAAACCTTAGCAAATATTTCTTCAACTTTTAGCGCTTTCTGGTATAATAGTTTCTGTAAATGATGTAATTAAGTTTTTAAGGAGTGTGACAACACAATGTCAGATCAAAAAGCGCAAATTGGTGTTGTTGGTTTGGCCGTTATGGGCAAGAACCTGGCACTGAACATTGAAAGCCGCGGCTTTACTGTTGGTGTATACAACCGTAGTCGTTCACGTACCGATGAAATGATGCGTGACCACAGCGACAAGAAGCTGATTCCTAGCTACACGGTTGAAGAATTCGTCAACTCTCTGGAAAAGCCTCGTCGGATCCTGATGATGGTTAAGGCCGGCAAGCCAACTGACGCTGTTATTGAAGAACTCCTGCCATTGCTGGACAAAGGTGACGTGCTGATCGACGGTGGTAACACCAACTTCCACGACACGATGGCACGGAACGCTAAGCTGGACGAATCCGGCATCAACTTCATCGGCATGGGTGTTTCCGGTGGTGAACTGGGTGCCCTGCAAGGTCCTTCCCTGATGCCTGGTGGCCAAAAGGAAGCCTACGACCTGGTTGAACCTATCCTGACGCAAATTGCTGCCAAGGCTGAAGACGGCAAACCATGTGTTTCCTACATCGGTCCTAACGGTGCCGGCCACTACGTAAAGATGGTTCACAACGGTATCGAATACGGTGACGAAGAACTGATCGACGAAAGCTACAACATTATGCGTAATGTTCTGGGTCTTTCCGTTGACGAAATGGCTGACATCTTTGCTGAATGGAACAAGGGTGAACTGGACAGCTACCTGGTTGAAATCACGGCTGACATTCTGACTCGCAAGGACGACCTGGGTGAAGACAAGTCCAAGCCAATCGTTGACATGATCCTTGACCGTGGTGCCAACAAGGGTACTGGTAAGTGGAGTTCTGAAACTGCCCTTGACGGTGGTGCTCCACAATCCGTTATTACGGAAGCCGTTTACGCTCGTTACATCTCCATGCTGAAGGACGAACGTGTTGCTGCAAGCAAGGTTCTGCCAGAAGACGTTGAAAAGCCAACTGTTTCTGAAGACCAAAAGAAGGAACTGGTTGAAAAGGTTCGTGAAGCCCTCTACTTCGGTAAGGTTATGAGCTACGCACAAGGCTTCGAACAAATGCGGATCGACTCCGAACGCTACGACTGGAACCTGAAGTTCGGTGAACTGGCTCAAATCTGGCGTGAAGGATGCATTATTCGTGCTCAATTCCTGCAAAAGATCACGGATGCCTTTGAAAAGGATCCTGAACTGAAGAACCTGCTGCTGGACGACTACTTCAAGGACATTGCCAAGAAGTACCAAAAGGCTACGCGTGAAGTCGTATCCATGGCCATCAACGCTGGTATTCCTGTACCATCCCTGGCTGCTGCCATCAACTACTACGACTCCTACCGTGCTGAAGTTCTGCCTGCCAACCTGCTGCAAGCACAACGTGACTACTTCGGTGCTCACACGTACGAACGTGTTGACCGCCCAGGCAACTTCCACTACAGCTGGTACGTTGAACAATAAAAATCAATTAGACTTGATTTCAAAGCGTCGATCCTTAGTGTTCGGCGCTTTTTTATACTATTATCGTAATCTAAGAACTCAAAAAGCGTCCCGCAGCTGGCAGGACGCTTTATTTATTATTCAGTTAACAGTGCTTGGGAAGTTGAACGCTGGAGGTGACGATACCAGTGATCACCTATCATGATCTGACCCGCGTCATCAAATCCCAAGCGACGATACAGCCGTTCTGCCTTGGGGTTAGCGACATCGACATTTAAGCCGATCGTCTCGTATTCCAAGGAAGCAGCATGTTTTATAATCGCATCAATCAGAGCCGTTGCAATCCCCATCCCGCGATAATCAGCATCAACCGCCAACGAGTCTAGGTAAAACTCATTGGCAAATGACTCGGGGTCCGCGAAGAAATCGACATCGCGAATCGACGGAATTGGCGCTGCAGCTTCTTGATATACTCGGTTGACCGCATTTTCGTTGTTGTCTGGATAGCCAAACGCTACCCCCACGACCTGCCCATCAGCCTCAGCAACAAACGTGGTTGCCACATAGCCAAGTAAGGCTCGGTCGCGGTAAGCATTATAAATCATCCTCTGGGGGTCTTCGTCGGGAACCGACTCAAATTCCTCCAGTTCCATTTCATCATAAATCAAAGACATTAACGGTACTATCTGGCCGGCGTCTTCAGGCTCGGCCTTGCGAATCGTATAAATAAATATCCCTCCAAATTTGTTTGATGCAAGCTCATTATATGGGAAAAGCCAACTTTTTGGCAAGGAAAGATTAAAAATTTATAAGTATTTTAAGAGGGAATATCATATACTATCAAAAATCATCAAAACGCTGATATTATGGGCTTTTAATAACTACCCAAATCATCAAATGATGTAATAATTTATCAAAAATTTTCCCTTTTTCCCCCTTCAGTATTCCTTATGAAGAAAATTGAAGAGATCACGGCCAAACTTGGCAGTTTATTAGGAAAAATTTTAATTGATGGATCAAACTGTCGGGCACGGCCGTTACCTTCATTTCAGGTAACGGTTTTTTTGTCCTTGCTGATCAACGAATATCATTGATCAGCTGCAATCAGTATAGCATATTCGCTAATGGTTGCAGGACGAAAACGACAACTTTTTTGCAGAAATGATGAAATCATCTCGCGCAAATTGTTGTCGTTAGCGAGGCTAGTAATTGACTTGAAGAGTCAATTAGGCCGAGCTTTTTGATCAAACTTTTTGTTAAAAAGTTTGTCTAAGGGGTCAAGGGGAGCGAAGCAGTCCCTTTGCAAGCATTCTTTGTGGCTATATGTAATATAGTCTACAAAAGAGGGTGCTTGCCTTCAATATAGTGTTCTTTATTGACAAGCGAGCGGTTAGCGAAGCTTGGAGATTAAGAACACTAGCACAAGAACGCGATTGAATAATGAGCGTTAAGGTGCTTCGTTCTTGCCAGCAGCATGAGCGAAAAGCGAGTGCTGAGGGCTTAGAACGCTAAGCAGGAACGCGATTGCGTAATGAGCGTTCAGGCGTCGTATTCTTTTAAATCAATAGATAATTAGAAGTGTTATGATCCCGAATAAAGAGATTCTAGCGTCAAAGTTTCGTCATAATTTCAGTTGAATAAAAAAAACGCTAGAAATCAACGTTTTCAGCAACGTAATTTCTAACATTTTTTGTTTTGAGACTGTTTCTCAGCCTCTTATGTTCTGTCATCATTTAAATGATAAATATTTTGATACTATAAAGTTGAACACTATTGCAAAGATCTGGATTATGCATATCCAAAATAAATTATTCAATCTATAACCTGTCAAATAATTAATACCTATAATAGAATCCAAAGCATAAGCCAACGTATTTAATTTAAACACAGCGATAAAAAAAGCATAGTACTTTTCTATTGCTAAAAAGGTAATTAACATATCAGCAAACATAACAACTATTCGTCCGCTAAAAAATGTAATTAGCTGGTAAACTAGAGATTTTGATTTTTGTTTAGTAAAAACAAATCTCCTATTTACATAAAAAGCAAAGAAAATAGTCAAAATTTCAGTGATTGTTGCTGAAAGAACAGGTGTTACAAATGTATCTAATAATAATCTGACGACAAAATAAAATACTGTTGTTACAATTCCCCAGAATAAATACTTTATCTTTTCATTCTTGATAAGCTTAAGTACAGATTTATTTACTGACAAGATCTAAATACCATGAAACCATTGCCAACCTGCGCCCCAGTAATGCTTCACTACTTTTTTAGAAGAAGCACTAACATAGTTAGCGTTTTGTCCAGCATTAAGTTGCACTAATGGGACAACTGCAAAAACAGCAACCATAACGGCAACAATGCAAGCCTTACTCATTTTATTCAGTTTCAAGATTACTCACATCCTTAATTCCGAAAGTATACCACATAATGACTAAAATAATTATTAAAAGTCCTATTTTTAACAAATGACTACAATTGTGTACTTTTAAAAAGTTAGAAAAGTCTTTCCTCTGTTCCAAAATCTGTTTTTGAAATATCTTCCCTATTATTCCATTCATCAACAGATGGAACATTTTTAGACTTCAAATGGGGCTTCTCTGTTTTTACTGGTACGTCATTTTTCTTTTTTGGTCGAACAATAATATCATAGTCATGCAATACGTCCTTTAAGCTGTCTAAATTTGTCTTTTCCAACAGCATCTTGCGGACTTTTTCGCCATAAATTTCCTTGTCATGCTTTTCCGCGGCTGCTAGTTGCTTTTTGATCGCCGCAATATCATATCTGGATGTCATCTTCTGTACCTCTTTCCTCGATTTCTAACAGCTCTAAGCCGTTCAGCATTCTTTTTCTGTCTCTCAACAGCCTCATCAACAATGCCAGATAGCCTCTTAGCCTGTCGTTTGGCAATACCGTTGATTTTCTTCAACTGCTCCGGCGTTGCTTTCTCCAGGGCCTCTTTCTCTCTACCTGAAAATTCAAACTGCCTTCCTGACCATACGCCTTGATCAATCATGACCAGGTACTGCGTCATATCGGCCGTAGCAGCTATTAGCGGATTGCTACTGTTCTCCGGCAACTCGTCCCTCAGCGTTACAGCCACGATTGCTTTAGGCGCAGCAGTCTTTTTCAATTGCTCAGCCACCTTAGCAACCAATCGCATCTGTCTCTCGAGATCTTGATAGCTTTTTATGCTATCCAATTTTTTTATTTTATCTTGAAAGCGTTTCATTTCAGCTTTTCGACGTTCAAAATCGGCTCTCAGACGCTTCATCAAAGCAATTGATCGGTCAACTGCTTGTTGAAGGCTTCTAACAAGCGCAATAATCGCTTGTTTTCTTGCTCCAAAGCGTTCAATTCTTTCTCTTGACGTTCCAATGCATCGTTCCACATGTCGCTGATGCTTTTGAACTGCATCAATTGCTTGTCGTCTAGCGTCAAGACGAACTGATCTAGTAGCTTCTCTTGCTCTCTCTTGTTGTTCTCGTTGCTGTTTGATTTCTTGTTCATACCCATCTACACTCTCCCTCTCGTAATTCGTGCCCAGGCGCTTCCCACGGCTGATCCGCTTTTTACCCTCTTCGTCAATGAAGGCATAGCTTATTCCATTCTGCCCGCGTCGTCTCACGTCAACGCCTCTTGCTTTCAGGGCATCTTCTAGATTGATGTTCTTCTTCTTGATCTCAGCCAGCGCTTCATCAATTCTAGTCCTAAGGTCATTCTTCCACACGTATTGGCCCTTTAGCTCCAATTCGCGCTCGCTAATCGTCTTTTTAACTTTTTTGGAACGTTCCTGAGTGATCTTAAGACCATATTCACGACAGACAGCATCATTGATCTCACGAAAGCTACGCCACTCTTGGTCCAGGTTGTCAACCGTCCACTGCTTACCGTCATTCAGATTAGTCTTGTTGACGATAATATGGTTGTGTAGCTTGTGGCCCTTACCGTCGACGTGCGTATAAACAGCAATCTGATATGGTGGGTAATAGCTTTCTTTACTCTCATCATCAACGCCGCCGAAAGACCGCCTGGCAAATTCATAGCCGATATCATTGCACTTCTGCCAATTCTCTGGGGTGGTAATGTCCAAGTCATCAGCCGAGAATGATTGTATGATTCTAACAGCTTGATTTTTAACAGTGTCACCATTGGCATGCTGTCTAACGGCCTTCATTTCGGCATTAGCATAGGTTGGACTGATGTTAATGCCGCTCTTGACAACTGCCCGATCATTACCTTTCAAAGCATCAGGCGGGCAACCATGCTCAATCAACCAGTCTTTAGTCTCCTGTTTCATTCGGTTAGCACCTAAAGCGTAGCTGATGGCTGCTGCTGCACTCTTAGCTCGATTCATCTTAATCGTTGCCATACCTCAGCTACCTCTCTATCTAATCCTTCCAACTGCTCTTTAACGGCAAACCATTCCTCCTCTGCGACTTCGCTTTTGGACTGATTAAGCTGCCTGGCAATTTGATTGATGTTGTTGCCAATGCGGGATAAATCAACGATTATCTTATGGTATTCGTCGTCCGCCAGCTTTGGTTCTTTCAACTTCGATTGCATTACTAAGTGTTTGCAGTATTTCGGCACAGACAAGCCCATAATACGCGCAGAAGCTTGGATTTTAGCGTACTCAGCCTCGTTGACCCTAATATTTACCTGATGATTATCAGTTCTAGGCATCTTCTTGCTTCCTCTCTCTGGATAGCATAATGTGCTATCTTTCTTATCACTCACCACTAAATGAGGTTAGGTTTGCAACATGCAACACCGGTCTCATTTAGTGGTATTCCGGCGACTACGCCGGATCAGACACTATTTTTATTACAGAAGGTAACTTTTTTGATTCCAAATATCTCTTGGTAGGTAAATATTTGAAAAAATTCTAGATAAATATGGTAATGCGGTGAGGTTTTGGCTCTATCCTTACAGCGCCAAGGGTTTCAAGCATTCCGTTACCGGTGAGGTTCGGTAATGTTCAATAAGATTCGGTGAGGTTTTATGTTCAACCTCACCGCTCCGGTAATGTGCCTAACGCTTACTCTCCCAAAGCTTTTGGCGAAAACCTCACCGCCTCACCGCTTTTTACGGATTTTTTTTAATTTAATCGATTGGTTTGTACTACTAATTTCGTTCGGCATATATCCATAATTAGTATTTTCGTGATTTTAATTTTTGGTGTTACCAATTGATTTCAGGCGAAGCACTGAAAGAAAATTCAGCAAGCCAAGAATGCCGTCATATCAACGTTTGTTGATGGTAAAAATGAATTATGCTTTTGTAGCGCGGAGAAACCCTAGAAATTGGTAACTTGGTAACAGCGAAACGAAATACCGTCATATCAACATTTGTAGGACTAAATTTGTTACTTTTAATTGGTAGCTGTTACCTTTTGGTCCTGGCGCTAAAAAAATTGGTAACAGTTACCGATTATTGGTAACAGATAAATGCCGTCATATCAACGTTTATAGCCATTGTTACCAAGTTACCGATTCGTTCAGTTGTTGTGCTGTGGCGTGAAAAATACTGATTGCGTTAATAGTGGAAACATTCGTGAATGTCGTCATATCAACGTTTGCAGCCGTTACTACCAGGTCAAATGCTATTGGTAACAGCGATAATAATTGGTAACAATTGGTAACACTCAATTCAATATAGATCGGATCCATATTTTTCAATTCGACGAACGCCAACATAACATTTGTGCTGCTTGCCGTTGATACGAACGTTCTTATTCGGTTCAATACCACGGTTTTTCATTTCAACGTTGAATTTTGTTATACCAAGGTGCTGCACGCCGCTATCTTTACAGTAGCGTACATAGTTGTTGTATAGCATCGCCGTTTGCTCACGGTATATTTTTTGATCTTCGCCAAGTTCACAGTTTTCAGCAAGCCAGTTGCCAATTACGTCGTTTGCCTGGATCCATTCCTTGGCCCGCTGCTCCATGAATTCAGTCATTGGCAGTCTTGGTTCTACCATATTCTTGGCGTTTTGCAACGCAAATTTGTAAGCAACCAAGCATTCACGCACGAATGCTGGCTTATCGCGCTCGAATTGATCCATTGAGTATTTTTCCTTAAAACCTTTAATCCGCCGCCATTCAATGATAATTGGCCGTCGCTCCATTCCGTGTGAAGTATCACTGAATGAAGGTAGATTGTTGCATGTAAAGATCAGCTTGGCTTCATTTGTAAATTCGAACGGATCCTTGCCTTTATATTCAGCCGTCAAACGATTGCCACCGGTCAGACGCTTTAGGATATTGGTTTCTTGTATGAGGCCATGACTAACGTCGTCAGAATAGTTCAGTTCCTTGCGATGCAGCATCGCAAGGTGGAATCTAGCTTCCTTGCTGTTCCCTAGGTTGTCCAGGTCAACGTTTGCAACATTAGCCCTTCCAAAGATCGTGTCAATCAAATTAAGCATAGTTGACTTGCCCTCACCACCTTTGCCGTTGATAAATACAAAGTGTTGAAATTCTTTATAACTGCCAGCCAGTGCCCAACCAATGAATGCTTTTAACGTTTCCGGCGCGTTTGGATCGCCTTCACTTTTCAAGTGTCCTTGATCGTCGCGTTTGGCGTTAGGATCAACCATTGATTCTTTCAGCCAACGATCCCAAGTGTTAGTACCGGCTGATTGTTCGCCAAGGTCATAGTCATGATTCTGCAGAATGTAATTATCATATTTATTTGGTACGATCCTATCCTGGTCAAGATCATAGGTGCCATTGCTGAAAACAACCAGGTGTCTATTTCTACTTTCAAGCGCAAATTTGTCTGTTACGCTTTCGTCAACGCCTTTACTTGTCGTTATATTAGACACGATACCCGTTACTACACTACCTGACATGATGCCTACTTCTTTTTCTAATATTTCCGGAAGTATTTTTTTCAAATGCCTGTCAGCGTGTGTGTGCCATTGCTTTTTGGCAGGATCCCACCAGAAACCGTGAGGATCGAATAAATTAAAGGTAAAATGATATTGGTTCATCAAGTAATTGGCCAAATTAAGTGATTTAACCTTGATCTTACCGTCCTCGTCTTTGATATACAGCCAGTTATCAATTACAATTACTTTATTATTCTTCTTTTTCTCCATTGTTTTTCCTCCATTTTTTGGTAAAATGAAGGTAATATACGTTTGGTGTCGAGTGCTTGCGCAACTCGGCTTTTTTATTACCTTCTTTTACTTACTTTTCATCAGTAGTAACGACTTCTTCATGAGCATGCATAAAGGTATCAATAGCTGTCTTGCTTACACGCATCGTCTTACCCACCTTGATCACCGGCATACCTTCTCGAATTAAGTCGTAGACAACATGCTTTGACCCGTAACCCAAGTACTTAGCTGCATCTGTCAAACTCATGTATTCTTGCATATCTTCACACCTCCTTTCTTTTTTAATTATTGATTAGGCTAAACAGATTTTATCGTTAGACAAGTTTCGCCACGTTCAACCTCGTTCCAAGGTTGGAACGAGGTTGCGGCAAAAGTAGTATCATTAGATTAAATCGTTAGAATTTTGATTGATCCTTTAGCTATGCGCGTGCCCGGCAGCCGTAAATTCATAGAAAGAAGGATCAATCATGTGGACTGAACCCACGAAAACCGGCAAAGTTAAGTTTGTCGAACAATTCAAAAACCCCCTGACGCTCAAGTACACGCGCGTATCAATTACCATGGACAAAGAAACCAATACCACGCGCAAGCTGGCGCAACAGACCCTAAATAAGCGGATTGAAGAGAAGCTTCGTCATCTTGAAGATGGTCAGATCAAAGAAGGTGTTACATTCGGCGAATTAATTGAAGAATTTGATGGTTACTATCAGCAAACGGTTAAACCATCTTCATTTGCAGCATGGAAAAACCTCAAAGCTTGCATTCTAAAAAACTTTAATTCCGATATTCTAGTATCTAAAATCACCAATAAATATCTGACTAACATGCTAGAAGCCATGATCTATCAGCGCGGATATAACAATGCTTATGTTGGCCTGATCAAGTCTAAGATCAATCAGCTGATGCGCTATGCGTACCGGCACGACTATATCGCAGCCCCAATTGGTCAACTTGAAATCAATTGGAAACGCAACAACTCAGCTAAGAGCATTGAAGATAAGTACCTTGATGATGATGAAGTCAAACAGGTCCTAGAAGCCGTTAGAGCGATCAATTCAGTACATGCTGACGTCCTCTTGTGGCAATATCTTACTGGTATGCGGATCGGTGAAGTTCTCGCTTTGCAAGTCAAGAAGATTTTTCAAGAGGATGGCAAGTGGTTTGTTAAAATTGACTGCACTCTTGAATATTCCAAAAGGCAAAAAAGCGAGTTTACGATTAGCAGCACGCCCAAAACTCAAAGCAGCAACCGTACTATCCTTCTGCCAGATAAGGCGGTCATAATTTATCGTCGCTACTGTCTGAATAAGCAGCCTGATGATCTTTTGTTTAGCATTGAAACCAAAACCGGTGCTTTTCTTCACCCCCTTTCAATGGATAACCAGCTTAAAAAAGTTCAAAAATCATTAGGCTTGACCAAACCGCTGTCGACTCATATTTTTCGCCATACCCACGCTTCTAAATTAGCTGAGCTAGGTGTGCCAATTGAGCTGATCTCAAAACGGTTGGGTCATAAAGATTCCTCCATTACGCGCCAGATCTATCTGCATGTAACAAAAAAGACCGCTGCCCGATACAGCGGTCTGATTAATAGTCTTGACGTATGATTTTCCCCTTCAATGTCTCTCGCAGCTTTTTAACAGATCTGTAACCGTTGAAAGCATTGATATAAAGGCATTTATGAAATAAAAATTAGAGTTTTATAAGAAAGTTAATCGTCAGTTTTTAAAATGAGTGTTAAAATATCAAAAAGCCGTAACCCAATTGCTTGGATTACGACCTTTGAATGGTTTATTTAATTAAGCTTATTTCTTCTTAGCGTCCTTTTCGTCAGCTGGTACCTCGTTGTTTAAGTCGGTCCGCACTACCAAAACGTCAACGGGAGCATTCCGCTTAACAAAGGACGTAACTGAACCAACCATTGCCCGCTGCAGACGAGTCAGCCCGCAAGCACCCATCATAATCAGATCGTTTTGGTGATCGCGTGGGAAATCAAAGGAGATAACCGTCTTTGGGTTCCCCAGCCGGATGTGAATGTCAATGTTGTCAAAGCCCTGCTTTTGCTTTGCGTTGTCATACAGTTCATCCAGATAGTCCTTTGACTTGTCAACCAGCTGGTAAGCGATACTGCTGTCTGACATACCGGCAAAGTTGTAAGCCATTGCTCGCGTGTCGATAACATTAAGGATGTCAATGTGTGCATCGTTACGCTTAGCAACGGCAATTGCCTTGTTCAGTGCCCGTTCTGCCTGCTTGGAACCATCAACAGGGACGAGAATGTTTTGATATTCTTGATTCATAGTTATGACCTCCAATTCACACGACTTAATTGTTATCCCTATTGTACCATAATGACAGCGGAATCATTTGATTTTTATGGGTGAAAAAGCAATAATTAGTTAAATTATTTTGACAATAAACCATTTACATTGTATTTTTTCACAATTTAAAGACATTATTTTGTGATTAGTTAAAAGGAGTGGATTTCATTGGACAAGATCGATCGTCAAATTATCAACATGCTGCAGGAAAACGCTCGGGTATCATTAAAGGAGCTTTCAGCAGCCTGCTACATCTCTTCACCAGCTATTGCCGCTCGGATCAACAAACTGGAAAAGTCTGGCATCATCACCGGCTTCCACACCAGCGTAAATCTAGAAAAACTGGATTATCACGTTAAGGCCTTCGTTCAGCTGCAACTGGAACCACGCCAAAAGAAGGAATTTTATCCTTACATTGCCCAGGTTCCCAACGTCATTGAATGCAATTGCGTCACCGGCGATTTTTCCGAGGTCATGGAAGTTGTTTTCCCTTCCACTTCAGATCTCGATGATTTTATCAATGAAATTCAGCAGCGCTTTGGCAAAACCAGTACTCAGATCGTCTTTTCAACCAGTGTCGATCACCGAGGCGTCAAACTGCCACAGCCCGAAGAAGTTAAAGACTAAGAAAACGCCTGCGGTCATAGACGATCGCAGGCGTTTTTCAAAACCGATAATGATAATTAAAGCAGCTTTTCGATCTGATTCAGACGCTTTTCAAACAGCGCAAAAGCCCGTTCCAGATATTGGCTGTCGGTAACGTCAACTCCCGCATGCTTTAACAGTGTTACCGGATCATCACTGCCCCCTGCCCGCAATAGATCCAGGTAGCGTTCCAGAGCACCTGGCTCATGCTGCCAGACTGCCTCGGAAAGCGCCGTTGAGACCGCCCAGGAAGTTGCGTACTGATAGACATAGTAGTTCATGTAAAAATGCGGTACATAGGCCCAGCTCTGCGTTCGCGTGCCGGTTTCCTCAACTGCGGGACCATAGTATTTATTAACCAGCTCACCGCTTAATTGATCCAGATAGTCGGCCGTCAGCGTCTGTCCTTTTTGCTCTGCTTTGTAGGCGGTATCTTCAAATTCAGCAAATTGCGTCTGCCGATAGATCGTACCAATGAAGCCAGTAATATATTGTTCCAGGATAAATATCAGCTTTTTAGGATCATCCTGGTATTTTTCCAGCAGATAGTCAGTTAAGATGTTTTCATTAAACGTTGATGCCACTTCTGCCAAAAAAATCGGTGCATCAGCATATTCCGATGGCTGAGCCTGTTGAGCAAACCAACTGTGCATGGCATGACCAGATTCATGTGCCAAAACAAACGTACTGTAAAGTTTATCAGTCCAGTTAAGTAAAATGAATGGATTTGCCGTATAGACGCCTACTTGATAGCCACCAGAGCGCTTGCCTAGATTTTCAGCCGCGTCGATCCAGCGATGCTCAAACTCGTTTTTCAGGCCTTTCAGATACTCTGGACCCATCACCTGCAATGCATCCCACGTCAGCTGCTTACCTTGTTCAAAAGTCGTCTTCAGCATATCCTCGCCAGCCAATGGGACATTAACATCATATTTATACATCTTGTCCAGGCCCAGAACCCGTTTCTTCAGCTCATACCAGCGATAAACCAGATCAAGATGCTGATTGACGGTTGCCACAAGCGTATCATAGACGCTTTCTGGAATATTATTGGCTCCTAAAGCGGCCGCGCGCGCACTTGGATAGTGACGAATCCTAGCCAGTGCATTTTCTGTGCCGATAAAGCTGTTCAGCGTTTGAGCAAAGGTATTGCGCAGCTCATGGTACGGTTTTTCATATGCCAAAACGGCTTCCTTGCGCACGGAACGATTTTGCGATTCATTGAACTGGCTGCGATTGCCATGCGTCAGTTCAACTAACTGCCCCTTTTCATCATGAACCTTGCCGAATTTCAGATCCGCATCGTTAAGCGTATTGTAGATTTCTTCCGCACCGTCCAGCGACTTGTTCAAATGACCCAGCAGCGTTTCTTCGGCTTTAGAGAGCACATGCTTTTTCTGCCGCCGCAGCTTGGTCATCTCATATTGATACTCGGCCAGTCCCGGCTCGCTTTGCATCAGCTTGGCAAAGTCCGCATCGTCAATGGCTGTCAGTTCTGGTTGAATAAAGGCCAGCTCAGCTTCAATCGTCGTCGCGGCATTGACGACTTGACCATAGAGCGTGACTGCCGTTGAATCCGTCGTATCACTGTCGCGCCGCAGCATGCCATAGACAAATTCGCGTTCCAGCTCTTCATCAATCGCCTTGTTTTCGTTGAGATTTCTTAAAAAGGTCTGACCATCACTGGCAAAATGCCCTGCCGTCTTGGCAAGTTCAGAGGCCTTCTGCTGCGTTTTGGCAAGTGCTTGTTCCATTGCCTCATCTGATTCATACAGCAGCGTCAGATCCCATTTGAGCGCTTCAGGTACTTCGCTGCGTTTAAGCTGTTTTTCCATTGTCTTCCGTCCTTTCCTCATTTAACTTAATTATACAAAAAAAGCATCGCTAAGTTTCTCAGCGATGCTTTATTTTTAGCCTTGATAGCTATCCAGGTATTGGTTGTATTTTTCGTGATCCAATGATTTTTCGGATTGACCGATTACCAAAGTTGCAATCGTGTTGCCGACCACGTTGACCGCTGTCCGGCCCATGTCGACAAACCGATCAATTCCGGCAATAAACGTCAGCCCGGCAACCGGTACGCCAATCGTTGAGACCGAAGCCAGCAGCACGACAAACGAAGCCCCTGGCACCCCAGCCATCCCTTTGGAAGTAATCATCAAGACCACCAGTAGCGTAATCTGGTGGGCAATCGTCAGATGAATGCCATAAGCCTGCGCCAAGAACAAGGCAGCCAGTGCTTGGTAGATTGCCGAGCCATCCAGGTTGAACGTGTAGCCGGTTGGAATAACGAATGAGGCAATCCCTTTGTCGACCCCCATCTTCTGCGTTTTAGCCATCAGACGCGGCAAGGTTGCTTCAGAACTGGCCGTTGAAAAGGCAATCGCAATTTCTTCCATTACTACGTGCATCGTCTTCCAATAGCGCAGATGGAAAATCTTGGCGACGATTCCCAAGACGACCACCACGAAAATAATCATCGTTGCATAGGCGATCACCACAAACAGTCCCAATGGCAGCAATGCTTTCAGACCCATTTCGGCAATCGTCATCCCAATCAGGCCAAAGACCCCAATTGGCGAGAACTTCATTACCCAGTTGGTTACCTTGAACATGGTTTCCGAAACGGCATTCATAAAGTCGATGATGATCTTGCCGCTTTCACCCAGCGAGGCAACCCCCAGCCCAAAGAAGACTGAGAAGAAGATTACCGGCAGCATATCGCCGTCTGCAATCGACTTAAAGATGTTGGTCGGCACGATTGCGATCAGCAGGTCCCAGATACCGCTGTGCTTGGAAGCCGATTTTGCCGTGGTCAGATATTGAGAGATGTCTGAGGCATGCAGATCATGGATGTTGATGTAGGTACCAGGATGCAAAATATTGCCCACGATCATCCCCAACAACAGCGCAATCGTTGTCAAAACCTCAAAGTAGATCAAGGTTTTAACCCCAATTCGGCCAAGCTTCTTAATGTCGCCGATATTAGCAATCCCCACCGTCAAGCATGAGATTACGATCGGCATTACAATCATCTGGATCAGCCGCAGAAAGATCGTACCGAGGCTTTGCATTACCTTGATGGCGCCAGTATTTTGATAGGTCATGGCCCCAACGATAATCCCTAAAATCAGTCCGATCATAATCTGCCAGCCAAGCGACAGCCGGCCAAAGCGATAACGTTTCATATGATGTTCCATCCTTCCGCTTATTTGGATTGTCATAACGATGCATTCATAAGTTTATGGTTGAATAACCGGCCGCGTTTAAATTATTTCCAATTAATGGGCCGTACCAGAATCAATTCCAGCAAAGCACATCCTATCTTGTACGAATTATTAAAAGCATGCGGTCGCAAAAGTTTTGGTTTTCGTATCGTTATTTCACTCACAAATTAAGTTCATCTGTATCCGAAAGCTTATTTTACACTGTTATTTATAAAAAGTGAACAATTAATTTTAGATTAAGTTGATTTGTTCGGTAACAAGTTGTATAGAGTCCGGATTTTGCGTTTATTGTAAACGATTTCCAAAAACCGTTTCTTAAGAATTTCCGAAAATTATTCAACTTTAAAATAATAAGGTTCGCAAAATTTTTTATTATTTTTTATCCAGGGTATAAAAGCCATTAGGACGCCTTGGAAACGTTTTGATCATTTTTTAACAAGGGTTTTTAACTAAATTTTTTACTATTTTTTATTGATTTAATCTTTGAAAGCGCTTAATATAATTCCAGAGAGTTTTAAGTAAATGTCTTTTCTAAGGAGGAAGGCTAGATTATGAATGAGGCGAGTTCTAAGTCACAATCAATGGCTTCTCGGATTGCATATTCATTTGGTGCTTTCGGGCATGATATGTTCTATGGGATGCTGTCGACTTACTTTATGATGTTTGTTACCGGCCACCTGTTCAACAGCAACAGTGGTGGCCAAGCAGCCCACATGGTTTCTTTCATTACGATTACCATCATGGTGCTGCGGATCGTTGAATTGGTAATTGACCCATTTATCGGTAACGTTATCGACAAGACCGATACCAAATGGGGTCACTTTAAGCCATGGGTCGTTGCTGGTGGGATCGTTTCTGCCGTTGCAATTGCCCTGCTGTTCACTAATCTGTGGGGTCTGACCTACAAGAATCCAGTTTTGTACCTCGTCGTATTTGCAATTTTATATATTACGATGGATATTTTCTATTCCTTTAACGACGTGGCTTTCTGGTCAATGATTCCTGCAATCTCATTTGACTCGGCAGAACGTGAAAAGACGGCTACCTTCGCCCGGGTTGGTTCAACGCTTGGCGGTCAGCTGGTCGGTGTTGTCGTAATGCCAATCGTCTTGGCATTTTCTATCAGTTCAAACGGTGGCTCTGGTGACAGTCGCGGTTGGTTCGCATTTGCCGCGATCGTAGCTGCTATTTCGGCAATTACGTCCTGCGGGGTTGGTCTCTTCACTCATGAAAAGAAGAACGAACTGCGTGAAAACAAGGAAAACACGACTTTCAAGAAGGTCTTTGGGGTTCTGCTTCACAATGACCAATTAATGGCAATTGCTGTTACCTACCTGGTTTACACGACTGGGATTCAGATCGTTAATTCCTTCCAACTGTACTACTTCACCTACATTCTTGGTCGGGCAAGCACCTACACGCTGTACGCACTGATCAACGGCGTTATCGGTGCCGTTACGGTTGCTCTGTTCCCTGCTCTGGCTAAGAAGTTCAGTCGGATGAAGGTCTTCTATTACTCAATCCTGGTTCTGTTGATCGGTTTGGCAATCTTCGCCTTTGCTGGTCAATCTCTGCCAATGGTTATTCTTGGTGGTGCCATTTACATGCTGCCACAGCCACTGATTTTCATGGTTGTTTTGATGATTATCACCGACTCGGTTGAATATGGTCAATTAAAGCTTGGTCACCGTGACGAAGCCGTTACGCTTTCCGTTCGTCCCCTGCTGGACAAGTTCGGTGGTGCCGTTGCTGGTGGTGTCGTTGGGATGACGGCTACGGCTGCCGGCATGATCTCTGGTGCTACGGCATCCGACATTACTGCTCACGGTGCAGGGATCTTCAAGCTCATGATGTTCGTCGTTCCTGCAATTCTGATTCTTTTGGGTGTCCTGTGCTTTAAGAGCAAGGTTAAGCTGGATGAAAAGATGCACGCTCAAATCGTTGACGAACTGGAACAATCCTGGCACCAACACCTTGAAGGCAATGACAGCGTTCGTGAAGAACTGGCTGAAGACGCCAGCCTGGCCAAGGATCTGGTTATCGACTTCAAGGCACCAGTCAGTGGTACTTTGATGCCATTGTCTCAAGTAGGCTCCAAGCCATTTGCTGATGGTACCATGGGCTTAGGTATTGCCATCAAGCCATCTGACGGCCAAGTCTTTGCACCATTCTCCGGGACCGTTGTTGCTGACTTCCCAACCACTCGTCACGCAATTGGTCTGGAAACCGACAATGGCGTTCCGGTCTTGATTCACGTTGGTGTTGATACCGTTCAGATGCGCGGGACTGGCTTCATCAACTATGTCGTCAAAGGTCAGCACGTGGCAGCCGGCGAAAAGCTGATGGAATTCTGGGCCCCAGCAATCAAGAAGGCGGGTCACGATGATACGGTCATGATTGCCTTTACCAAGTCTGAAAAGGCACCTGATTACACTTTGACCTATGTCAAGCAGGATGGTGAAGTCAAGGTTGGCGACACCATTATGCAAATCGAAGTCAAGAAAGACTAATTAGACTAATTGAATGATCAAAAAGTCTGTTGGCCTAAAAAGCTCGGCTGCAGCAGTCGGGCTTTTTGTTTGTCATTTAATCATGGAGGAATTTGAACATGAGTATCCAAGTTAATGCCAGCAATCGACTGTTTCACCTGCAGACCAAGCATACCAGCTACGTCTTCCACGTTATTGAGGACGGCTCGCTGGGTCAGCTCTACTACGGTCCTAAGATTCCATTCAAAGACGACTACGCCAACCTCAACACGCGTGAAGAACACGACTGTACCAACACGCGCACTGATGAAGACGTTGAGTTTCAAGCTGAACTGCTAAAACAGGAATATGCCGGACTAGGTAAGGGGGATTACCGTTATCCAGCCTTCCAGATTACCTATCCAAACGGCTCACGGACCTCTGAATTCCAATACCGCGACTATGAGCTTAAGGACGGTAAAGCGCGGCTGACTGGCCTGCCTTCAACATTTGCCGATGACAGCAATGATTCTCAGACGCTGACCGTTAAACTGGCGGATGGCGATTTAGAGCTGCAGCTGCACTACACTATTTTTGCTGATGAAGACGTGATTGTCCGCAGTACAACGTTTGTCAACCATGGCAAAACTGTCTTTTTAAACCGAGCCTTGAGCGCGCAGCTGGATCTGCCGGATGCCAACTACGACTTCATTCAGTTTGCCGGCTCTTGGTCACGGGAACGGCACCTGCACCGCAGCCATCTGCGTCCCGGTACGCAAAGCATCTCCAGTCTGCGGACCGCCTCCAGTCATCAGGAAAATCCATTCTTTATGCTGGCCCGGCCACACACTGACAATAACCAAGGGGCGGTTTTCGGCTTTAACTTTGTCTACTCAGGCAACTTTTTGGATTCCGTCGAAGTTGACCAGTTTGATACCACGCGTGTCCTGATTGGCATCAACCCGGATGAATTTGGCTGGAAGCTTAACAGTGGTGATTCATTCCAAACCCCAGAAGTCATCTTCAGCTATACCGACAATGGCTTCAACGCGCTTTCTCAGCAATTGGGCGCCTTTTATGCTCAGCACTTGATCAACCCTCATTTTGCCCACCAGGAACGGCCAATTCTGATCAACAACTGGGAAGCCACGTTCATGGACTTTACCGAAGACAAGTTAATGCCAATCGTTGAGCGTGCCAAGGAACTGGGGATTGAAATGTTCGTACTTGATGATGGCTGGTTTGGTCATCGTGACGACGATCGTTCTAGTCTAGGCGATTGGTTCGTTGACGAAAAGAAGTTCAACCATGGCATTGCTGGATTTGCCAAACGCGTTCATGATCTCGACATGAAGTTTGGGCTCTGGTTTGAACCAGAAATGATCTCAATTGACAGCAAGCTCTATCAAACCCACCCAGAATGGATGATCAAGACGCCAGGTCGCGGGCAGACGCCGGGCCGTCACCAATTCGTCTTGGACATGAGCCGTCAGGAAGTCGTTGACTATCTGTTTGGATTGATGAGCCATATTATTCAAGATGCCAAACTGGACTACATCAAATGGGACATGAATCGGAATATCACCGAAATGTACGGCGCCGACCTGCCTGCCGATCAGCAGCTGGAATTCTCACACCGCTATATCTTAGGCGTATACGATCTCTATGACCGCTTGACCAAAGCCTTCCCAGACGTCTTGTTTGAATCATGTGCCTCTGGTGGCGGCCGCTTCGATCTGGGAATGATGTACTATGCGCCACAGGCCTGGTGCAGCGATGATACCGATGCTATTGAACGCATCAAGATTCAAGACGGCACCTCATATGGCTACACGCCTTCAATGTGGGGCGCCCACGTTTCAGCCGTGCCTAATGATCAAGTCGGTCGGCTGACCTCAATCGACACGCGGGCTAAAGTGGCCTACTTCGGTGCATTCGGCTATGAACTGGACGTCACTGAGCTCAGCGATGAAGAACAGGCTACCATCAAGCAGCAGGTGGCCTTCTATAAGCAATACCGCAAGCTCTTCCAGTTTGGAACGTTCTACCGGCTGGAAACTCCGGATACCAGCGATAACGTCTATGGCTGGGAAACCGTCAGCCCTGACAAGCAGACAGCCATTGGCATGCGCTATCAGATTCTAAACGGAGCCAACCCTGCCTACATCCGCTACTACTTCAAGGGCCTGGATCCAGAACGGCACTACACGGTCAATGATGGCTCAGAAGTCTTCTCGGGCGCTGAATTGATGAATGCTGGTTATTTCGTGCCACGCGTCATGAACCGCCTGCAATCGCCAAAGGTACCATCTGATTTCCACGCTGACATGTTTATCGTTAAAGCCGTTGACTGATTCGGCATCAAACAAATAAACCGCACCGTCTAATGACAGTGCGGTTTTTGATTTAGTGTCAGTGTTAATTAGTCGACAAACAGCTTTCGGTACTCGCCATAACCAGCTTCTGCCAATTGATCAAACGGAATAAAACGCAGGGCGGCCGAATTGATGCAGTAGCGCAGACCGCCGCGATCCAGCGGTCCATCGCAAAAAACATGTCCTAGATGCGAATCAGCCTTCAGACTGCGCACCTCGGTTCTTTCCATGCCAAATGACTGGTCGCGCTTTTCTTTCAGTTTGGTAATTGGTTTGGTAAATGCCGGCCAGCCGCAGCCCGAATCAAACTTGTCCAGTGAAGAAAACAGCGGCTCGCCACTCACAACATCGACATAGATGCCTTTTTCGAAAAACTGATCATATTTGCCGGCAAATGGCGGTTCGGTAGCAGCCTCTTGCGTAACGCGGTACTGCATTTCAGTCAGCTTGTTTTTATCAGTCATCGCAATCCCTCATTTCATACCTGCTGAACGATTGATTGCTTGTCATTCAGCATTTTGATTTTGGTCATTGTATCATCTGGCATCGTTTTGACGTAAAAATATGCCTACGCTATCAAAAAAGCGACCCGTATTGCGCGGATCGCTCGATTATTAAGCTCATTAAGCGCCAAATACCTTAAAACGCTTTTCAGCAGGCAGGACATCTTTTTCGCCAGCTGGTGCCTCAACGGATCCAAACGGCATTTCAGCCCGCAGCTGCCAAGTTTCAGGAATGTCGAACGCCTTGGCAATTGCTTCATCGATCAGCGGGTTGTAGTGCTGCAGCGATGCACCCATTCCTTGAACGGCCAAGGCTTCCCAGACCGCCTGCTGAGCACCGCCAATTGCCTGTTCAGCCCAGCCAGCAAAGTTGGCGGCATATGCTGGGAAGTCAGCCTCCAACTGCTTTACGGTCGCCGTTTCAGTAAAGTACAGAATCGTTCCGTACGCCTTGAAGCTGTTGACCTTAGCTTGCGTCTTGGCAAAAGCTTCATCATCTTTTACGACTTTGCGCAGCTCAGCCAATACGATATCCCAAATTCGATCGGAATCTTGGCCAAAAGCAATCACCGCACGTACCGTCTGACTGTTAAAAGCAGATGGCGACAGTTCAATTGTCTTTTCGATCAGGTCAATCAGCGTCTGCTTGTCTTCCTTGACGTTTTTGCCTAATGCATAAATGGAGCGGCGTTTTTCTTGAAGTTGATTAAATTGATTTGTCATAGTCGTTCCTCTTTTTCTGAAGATTTGTTATTTGTATTATAACTCGTTACTTACTTTTTGTAAATGATTTTATCTTATAAAAAGTAAGTATTAGCCAAACAAAAACTCCTGCTGGCCAAACGGCACGGCAGGAGTCGGCAATTATTGATGTGTAACTTAGGATTTTTTGATCATTTTTCGGTACTTTGCCGCAAAACCAGCTTAGTACCGACTACTACGCGCTGCGGAGCCAGATCCGGGTTCTGCAGGCGGCGTCCCAGCAATTCAAGTCCCATTGCCGCCATTTGATTGGTCGGGACGTGAATCGAGGTCAGCGTTGGATAGGTGTAGTGAGTAATTGACGTGTCGTCAAAACTGATCAACGCCATTTCCTTCGGCACGTCGATCTGCTTTTCGTGTAGGGCACGCAAAGCACCGACTGCCATTGCATCATTGGCAACCAAAACGGCTTGAGGACGATCATCGAGCTGCAAAAGGCGCTGCATCTGGTCAAAGCCGCTCTTTTCTGAGTAATCACCCATCATAAACCATTCTGAGTGGTAAAGATTTTTAGCTTTTAAAGTCTTGGCGAAAGTATCGCGCCGTGAATCGCTAACCGGTTTTTGGTCAGTCGTTTTTTCCTGACCAGCAATCATGCCGATCTTGGCATATCTGGCAGCCAGAAAATCAGCAGCCTGCTTAATGCCGCCATCAAAGTCTGGCAAAACCGAGTCACAGCCATTGGACAATTCATCATAGTCAATCACCACGATCGGCTTGTTGAAGCGCTGCAGCTGATCGATCTGTTTTTGACTGTACTTGCCGATCGCAACGATCCCGCTGACGTCATTAGGAATCTGTTCCAAATGCGTGTCAAAAACCGTCGCCGTTGTATAGCCAACCTGCTGGGCCTCTTTTTCAACGCCCAGGCGAATGTTCATATAGTAAAGATCATCCAGTTCGCGAGCTGGCGAATACCACTGAATAACGGCAATCTTGTGACCGGTGGCTGCGCTGCGTCGATGTTTTTTGGTATAGGACAGCTCTTCGGCAATCGTTAGAATCTTGCGCCGTGTCTCTTCACCAACCGACAGTTGAGGGTCATTGTTTAAAACTCTCGATACCGTTGCCAGTGAAACCCCCGCACGATCTGCAATGTCCTTTAGCGTTACTGCCATCAAAAACCATCCTTTCCTTGGTCAAAATAGGTTACAGTCGTTCAACGAACCGCTGCCAGCCAGCTTGACCCTGAGCATCGCGCTTAAAGACGCCGGCATCCGCCAAAACATCGCCGAAGACCTGAGCAACTTCTTGTTCTAAAATCTCTTCAACGTTGTCGGCATTAATGTCATCATGCCGTGCCTGAACTTCTTTAGCCCATGGCAGATGACTGTCGGCAATCTTGTTTGATTCATTGAGCCAGTACTTCTTGACTTCTTCCAATTCACTCTTCAAACGAGCTGGCAGAATGGCTCGGCCCATCACTTCAATCAGACCGATGTTTTCCTTTTTAATGTGCCAGAGCTTTTCATGAGGATGGAAGATGCCCAATGGGTACTCCTTACTAGTATTATTGTCTCGCAAAACCAAGTCAAGAACAAATTCATCGCCATTACGGTGCATAATTGGCGTAACGGTGTGGTGTCTGGTATTACCGTCGAAAGCTTTCAATGAAAGTTCTGGGTCGTCATAATGGTCCCAGACGTTGATGATATGCGTTCCCAGCTGAATCAAAGCCTGATCGTTCTTGCTGATCAAACGCAGATCGCTCATTGGCCAGTCAACGATGCCGGCCTTAACGTCTGGATAGTCTTTAAAGCTCAGTTCCTGCTTGATTGGCGCCTTCATCATCGGGAAGGCATGCCGGCCGCCTTGATAATGCTCATGGGCCAGCATAGAGCCGCCAACGATTGGCAGATCGGCATTACTGCCCACAAAGTAGTGTGGCAGCTGCTTTTCGATCTCAATCAAGTTGATCAGTGTCTGTTGATTGATCTCCATTGGTTCGTGCTTGGCATCCAAGAAAATGCAGTGTTCATGGAAGTAGGCATATGGCGAGTATTGGAAGCCCCACTGCTTGCCGCCGATCGTCATGCGAACGATGCGGTGGTTGCTGCGAGCAGCATGCCCCAAGCGTCCCAGATATCCTTCATTTTCCATACAAAGCGCGCACTGCGGATACTTCTTTTGAGTATCATGGGCAGCAGCAGCAATCGCCTTAGGATCTTTTTCGGGCTTGGAAAGGTTGATCGTAATCTCCAGCTCGTTGCCATCATTGACTTTTTTAGTAAACTCAATATTTTTCTTGATTGCGGATACCTTTACATAGTCATTGCTGGTACACAGATCATAAAACCAGTCCGTAGCTTGTTGGGGGGATTGTTCATGCTTTTGCCAGAACGTCCCATTAACCTTGGCCGGTGTTGGCGTCAGCAGATCATACAGCTGATCGTTTAAGATTTCACGCGCTGTCTGGCCATCTTCAATCTTGCCGCGCTGAACTGCCAATTCCACCAACTGACTAGCCAGTGGCGTATCCAGTTGGGCCTCAGCATCTTCATCACCCACCAGCGCCCGAATCTTGTTCATCACATAGATCTTGTCCATTGGCTGGAAAGCACCGCTGGCAATCGCCTTTTCTGCAAATCCTTCAATGAGTTCCATGTCGCAAACCTCTTTCTCAAAAACTGACCTTAAGACTAGATCTTGTGGGGACCATCAACGATTTCGGCATCATAGAAGCTGGCATCGTAGCCAATCGTTTCCCGGTAGACCTTGCCGACGTTTTCCTTAAATGCATCGGCTTGGTCCTTCTTAACGATTGCGATGGCACTGCCGGCAAAACCGCCGCCGACCATCCGCGCACCCAGGCAGCCTGGTTGTTCCCATGCCGTTTCTGCCAGCGTGTCCAGCTCCTTGCCAGTTACCTCGTAGTCAAAATGCAGCGAAACGTGAGAAGCATTGATCAGACGGCCCAGCTTTTCAAGGTCGCCTGCCTTCATAGCTTCAATCGCCCGCAGCGTCCGTTGATTTTCGGCAACTGCATGACGAGCCCGGCGAATCAAAACATCGTCATTGATCAAATAGGAGTATTCGTCAAACGTGTTTTCGTCCAGTTCGCCCAGTTTCTTGATGTTCAGCTTTTGGTTCAGGCGCTTAACGGCTTCTTCACATTGTTCAACGCGTTCGTTATACTTGGAGCCAGCCAGCGAGTGCTTCTTGTTGGTACTCATGATCACGATTTCGTAGTCGCCCAGCTTCAATGGCAGGTATTGATATTCCAAAGTACTGCAGTCCAAGAAGATGGCGTTGTCTTTCTTACCCATCCCAACGGCAAATTGGTCCATAATTCCGGAGTTCAGGCCGACAAAATCGTTTTCCGTCTTTTGACCAAGCTTAACCAGCGAGATTTCGTCAATATCCAGGTTGAATTCATCCTTCAGCAGATTACCCATCAAAAGCTCAATGGAAGCTGATGAAGAAAGGCCCGCGCCATATGGCAGATTGCCGTGTACCAGCAGATTGAAGCCATGGTCGATCTGGTAGCCGGCCTGCTTTAAGTAGACCAGCATCCCCTTAAAGTAGTTGGTCCAGGTCTTGTCGGCATCCGTTTCTGGCTTTTCGTCGTTGATACTGAATTCAACGACCGTGCTGCCTTCCATGTTGGCTGAGTAGAGCTGAACCTTGTCATCATCACGCGGACCGTAGACGCCAAACGTACCCAGACTGATGGCACATGGGAAAACATGACCGCCATTGTAATCGGTGTGTTCGCCAATTACATTGATTCGACCAGGTGAGAAGAAGACATCCTTAGCTTCACCCTTAAAAACATCTTGATATTCTTTCAGTAATTCTTGCTTATCCATCTCTAGCTACCTCCATAAACGGTTAGTAAACTTTTACTAAATATTAGCTTACGCTCACCTTACCGATTTGTCAATAAGCGCTTTCATTATTATTTTTAAGGGGTTTGTAGTTTTTTTAACAATCCTTATTTAGCAACTGTTTGCGCCATTTTTTATGCTAAAATAAATTTTACTTAACAAAAGAATCTGAGAAAGGATAGCCGTCTATGAAAAAAATTCTCCCAGCTCAGTTAAAAAAACAGACTCTGCTGCTCGGTCGCTGGACCATTAAACAGCTGCATGGGAAAAGCGTCTTATACACGACCAATCTTGGCAGTCTGATCAAATTCCATCTGCAAGCCAGTCCAGTTTTGAAAATTGAGGCCTTAGATAACGGCAATCCGCAAATGCCGCCACAATACTGGGCCGTGCGAGTCAATCATGGAAATTGGCAGCGCTGTTCAACCCGCAATGCTCCTTTTGAGCTGTCGCTGCCTGATAATGCTGAAGTTGAGATCATCGCGGCTGGCAATACCGACCTTGATGATGTCTGGCTTAGCAATCAGGGACTGGCTGTGGCCGCGATTTCGATTGCTGATCAAGCCGTCATGACCCCGCCTAAGCCGCAAAAACGCGTGACTGTCATTGGCGATTCAATTACGGCTGGCTGTTGGGTAAATGGCAAACGGCCCAGCACCGACTATCGCCCAGAAAGCTGCTATATCGGCCTTGTTAGTGACGCCTTGGGAATCGATGTCGATCGGATCGCCTATTCAGCAGGCGGCGTTTTAAGAGCCGCGGTAGGCAACGTCCCCCCGGCCGCCCAGTTTTTGAGCCATCTGGACGCCCAAACGCCATGGCACCCCAGCGTCATGCCTAAACTGGTTTTGATCAATCTGGGCGTCAATGATCGGCGTTTTGCCAGCCAGCAGTTTCAAAAAGCCTACTCAGCGTTTGTCAAACAGGTAAAAGTCGCCTATCCAAACGTTCCACTGGCCTTAATGGTGCCTTTTGCTCAGACCTATGCCGATATCATTGAAGAAACCGCTTTGGAATGTCATACTGAATTCGTTCCTACCAAAAACTGGTGTCAGTCATTTACTGATGGTCTGCACCCCGATCAGCAAGGCTCTTTACAGATTGCCCAGCATTTAACGTCGGTTTTGGCAGAGCTGCTGAACCAAAACCAGCAATAATATATGGTCACTTCAGCACGCTTCTGCTAAGCCAAACAAAGGAGAGATTTTCATGCCAATTCCTACTCGTCGGCTGCCAATCAATGGCGGTTACAACTATCGCGATCTCGGCGGCTATCCAACGCTTGACGGCCATACCATCAAGTGGCGCCGACTGCTGCGGTCTGGCAGTCTGCACCGCCTGACCAGTCAGGATCTGCAATACTTTTCTGATATGAAGCTGGCTAAAGATATTGATCTGCGCTCACCGCGAGAAACCAAAAAAGAGCCTGACCAAGTCCCAGGTGCCACTGAATACATTGCCAATCCAATCTTTTCAACCGACGAAACCAGAGCCTCGCAGCCAATCTCATCTTTTAGCGATGAATTGAATGCTGATCCGACCCGTGGCCGCCAGCATATGCGCACCGTCTATCATGAAATGGTCGCTGAGCCTGGTCCACAGCAGGCCTACCGCGACTTTTTCCAACAGCTGCTAAGCGCGCCGGCTGATCGCCCCGTTCTGTTTCACTGTACTGCTGGCAAGGATCGAACCGGGATTGGCGCCTATCTGCTATTAAACGCCTTAGAAGTGCAGCCTGATGTCATCATCAAAGACTACCTGCTGACCAATGAGCTCGTTAAAGACGTTCAGCAAGACATCAAGCAGAAACTGACTGCTGGTCATTTTTCGTCAAACTACATCCAAAATTCGCTTGATATGGCCAGCGTTAAGCGGGAATACCTGCAGACGGCCCAGGATGCCATTCAAAAAATCAGTGGCTCCGTTGACCAGTATCTTAAAGAAGTCATGCAGCTTTCTGATTCTGATCTGCAGGCATTGCGTCATAAGTACCGCGACTAATGGTATAATAAACCAAAAGCAAGCGTTTTCTGGAAACTAACGCTGATGGAGGTGTCAATATGGAGACAAGAATCTTCTTTAATCCCGGCGACTCGATTGCCAATATTCATGACTACAATGAAGCCGTACGCAAGGGACAGATTTTTAAAAAAGAGCGTAAAATCGACGACCTGGTCATTGCCAAAGGTCCTGATGATGAAGAATATGCCATCTTTTATGCCAAGGACGCCTTGCCGGCCGATCACGCCAAAGCCCAGCCTTATGACGTCAAGGAGCATCTCTAGTCAAATAAAAACGCCGAGTCAGCAAGCTGATTCGACGTTTTTTATTGAATAGTCACGATTAATAATGAGTGCCCCGTTGCTTGGCAAGGTCCCTCGTCATTATTTAAGGTCATGTCAAGATATGGTCGACTCCAATAGCTTAGCGGCCGCCGACAATCTGCGCTGCCTGTTGTTCTAAGCGCAGCACCAATTCATCGGCATCAGCCTTAAAATCTTCAATAAAGCTGGCATGAATCGGTGAGGCTGAACCAACTTTTTCGCCCATGATATCGGTTACCACTAGATCTTCGCCTACCCAGGCAACGTCGTCATAATGACCTTCCAAGGCTTCGTCCATAAATTCCTGCAAGGTATCACGCACGGCATCCTTAATGACGTCATCCATTTCCAAATGCTGGCCATGAACTTGATACTGTGCGATCTTCATTGCAACTTCTTCCATATTTTCTGGAATTTGAATACTCATAAAAATCCCCTCGGTTTCTAGTGCTTACGACGACTTTTCTGCCGACGATTCCGAAATGAAATGCCAACTGGCGGGTGCTTTTTGCCCTTAACAGTTTTAGCCGCTGGCGTTTGGGAAGCCGTTCTTTTTTCAGCAACGCGCTTAGCCATCTCGTTGTTTTGTTCACGAGCATCATAGTCACGCCATGGATGCATGATCGTCCCGACAAAACTGGTCAAAAGCGTCCGATGGGTTGCCATCCATTTTTGCGCAGTTTCACGATCATTAATATCAACGCCTTCTGCCTGAGCCAGTGACAATACCAGCTGCGTCAAACGATCCTTGCGATCAAGCGAGGCCAGTGCTTCTTGAGCTGGCTGCATGTGCAACAGCGTCCGCTTAGCGATGGCATATTGATCATCGTTAAGATCGCCTTGCTGATGCAGATAGTCAAAAAAGGCATCAAATAAAGCCACGATCTTGATGATTTGATACGGCTTGATGTGCGGGTCCAATGGCATCGTCATCCCCAGCACCTGCTGCAGCGCCTCAAAAGTCCAGCCATCAGGCCACTGGTGCGCTTCTTGGTTCATCAGAGTCAAAAACTCATCGATCAGGTACTGCTCATCAGTTTCATCAAGGCCCTCGATATTTTTAAGCAGGGCAGCTTTAGGGGCCACAGCGACCATTGTTTTTTGCCAGGCCAGGTAGTTTTCTGGCGTCCATTCTCGCGGTGCCTTTCCAGCAGCTGGTTGGTCGGCAGCTGCTTTCCAGTGTGCCTGCATGGTCTTGCGGTGCTCATCCATTACCTGAGCCAGCTCTTCAACATGCTCAACTTTTAAAAACTTTTGATAGGCCTTTAAAACTGGAATGGTCGAAATCACCTGACGATATGGCGCCTGCCCATCCTGATAGAGCTCGTGATCCAAAACGGCTGCCAATGCCGCACCAGTCCAGTGACAATCATCAAGCTGATGACGATCTGCCATCAATTGATTGACCTGCTGCAAGATTCTTTGTGCATGTTCCTGCTGATTTTTTGACAACCGATCAAACGCCGCGTCGACTAAGAATGCTTGTACGTGGGCTTGATTCTGTTGATACTCCATTAAAACTTTCACTCCTGTTGCTTCAACTTGAATTTCAATAACTATCATAACATAATTACTTAGTACACACGTTCGCTTACGATCTATAAAATTGGAGGAATTTAAATGCCATCCAAAAAAATCAAAGTCCCTGACTTCTATTATCAAGAAATGACGGCAGCCGGCTACCGGCAAATTGAAGACCAGATTGAGGCCCTCAAGAAACAACGGCCTGAAAAGATTGCACGGCTCAAGGCTGCTCGAGCTTTAGGCGATCTTTCCGAAAATACTGAATACAGTACTGCCAAACGGGATCTAAGACATTTGGAAAGCCGACTGCGCTATCTGAACAAACAGCTGACCTATGCCAAAATCATCACACCGCAGGATACTGGTAAAGTTGGCATGGGGTCCACGGTTGAGCTGCAGTATGACGACGACGATGAAACTAAGACCTATACGCTGGTTGGTCGTCAAGAAGCCGATATTCTGCAAGGCAAGCTGGCATTTGACTCGCCACTGGGCAAAGCAATTACCGGGCTCAGCGCGGGAGATTCTGCCTTGGTTGCCGCGCCGCAGGGAGAATATCAGGTTAAGGTCGTTTCCGTCAGGGTAAATCAAGATGAAGTCGGTTAAGCCAAACCAGCCAGACTGACCAAATCCAAAAATTCTTCAATCGGCATAAAGGTTTAAACGATGGCTTGAATTGCGCTGGTCGCTTGATCAATTTGAATTCTTGCTGCTTGCGAATTGATTTTGATACCGTTATACTAAATGACGTTGCAGGTTGGCAGCACAAGATATTGTGGGTTTTCCACAGATATCGCCACTTATCCACAAGATATTGTGGATAAGTGGCGAACTGAGTCTGAATTGTCCGCTCAGATTCAGTCTGCCTAACTTACACCATCTGATTTCTACTCTGTTTAAAAAGACCCCTGGCTTGTCCAACCAGGGGTCTTTTTAAAGTGCTTTTTGATAGGCAGCCTCAGTTTTAGGATCAAAAGCCACCATAATGACTTCTTGAACCCAGCGGCTGGCTGTCAGAAATTCACGAATCGTTTTAATCGCAATGACTGCCGCCTGCTCAACGGGAAAGCCATAGACACCCGTGCTGATTGACGGAAAGGCGACCGTCTGGCAATGATAGCGCTCCGCCAGCTGCAGACTATTGCGGTATGAGTTTTTCAATAGATCAGCCTCACCATGCTCACCACCACGCCAAATCGGCCCAGGCGTATGGATAATGTATTTAGCCGGCAACTGAAAACCTGGCGTTATCCGGGCCTCCCCCGTTGGACAGCCATGAAATTTTTCACAGGCTGCATAGAGAGCTGGACCAGCCGCCCGATGAATAGCGCCATCAACACCGCCACCACCCATCAGTGTCGTATTAGCAGCATTAACGATGGCGTCAACCTGATATTTGGTAATATCACCGCGCTCTACTTTAATCGTTTTAGCCATTTTATCCGCCTTTCAAAGCTGCTACCAGATATTGACCCGCTTTTCTGGAGCCAGGTACATGCCATCGCCTGCTTGAACGTTAAAGGCTTGGTAGAACTCAGCTTGGTTTTGCGCTTGAACGTTGGCACGCAGCTTGTTTGGCGAATGAACGTCAATTGAAAGCAGCAGCTGCATGTATTGGTCGGTTGCCTTCATTCGCCAGATTCGGGCCCAGTTGATGAAGAACTGCCGAGCATCAAAGCTATCTTCTTCTTTGGCAGCGGCCAGGGCACAGCTCAAGCCACCCGCATCAGCAATATTTTCCGAAACAGTCAGCTTGCCGTTTACCTTTTGCCCAGCAAACGGCAGGCCATCAAACTCAGCAATCATTTTTTGCGCCAGCTGTTTAAAGTGCGCCAAATCGGCTTCCGTCCACCAATTATTCAGATTGCCATATTCATCAAACAAAGCCCCGTTATTGTCAAAGGCATGCGAGATCTCATGTGCAATTACCGCGCCGATCCCGCCATAGTTTTCGCTGCTGGTCTGCTTTAAGCTGTAGAATGGCGCCTGCAGAATCGCCGCTGGGAAAACGATAATATTCTTAAACGGGTGGTAGTACGCGTTAACCGTAGCGGCGCTCATTTCCCAACGCAGGCGGTCAACCGGTTGATTCCAACGACTAAACATTTCCTTGGCGGCCGTTTTGCCCAATTGAATCATGTTTTCCAAAAGCGTGGCCTGCTCGTCAACCTTTAATTGATCATAAAGCGCTGGAATCTGATCTGGATAGCCGACCTGAATTCCCAGCCGATCAAGCTTAAGAATTGCCTTGGCACGCGTTTTTTCGCCAAGCCAGTCGTTTTGGGCCAGTCGCTGCTGATAGATTTTCACCATCTGTTCAACCATATGATGAACGTCAGCCTTGGCTTGAGGTCCAAAATAAGTTTTGCCGTAATAGTCGCCAACTACCTGATCAAACGTGCCCCGCGCCAGGCGATAGGCAAATTTACGCTGGTCGGCAGGCTGCTTGGCTCCTGAAAGTGCTCGGCTAAAGCGACCGCTGATCTCACGCAGCTCATCAGTCAAAAGGCCAGCCATTGAACTGATTTCATTAACCAAAAGCCAGCTCTTGAACCATTCAAAATGACCAGCCAGGATTTCATCAAGCGCGGCCAGATATCGCGGCTCCATTACGATAACCTGTTCTGGCTTGGCGCCAATCAATTCCTCAACTACCGCGGCCAGATTCAATTGACTGATATGACCAGCAAATTCCGCCAGCGTTTGTGGATTGTACATCTTGCTGTAGTCAGCTAATTCTTCCGCGCTCTTGACATGGGGAACCAGCAGTGCATCAAACCGCTTGGCTTCTTCAATCAGCTTTTGAGCCGCTGCCGTTTCATAGCCCAGCTTAGCCAGCAGCGTGGTCATCATCGCCGTCCAAAGCTGCATTAATTGTGGGCCTTGTGGATTTTTAGGATCATAGTAGTTCTTTTCTGGCAAAATCAAACTGGGAGCGCCGGCAAACAAAGCATAAACCTGTGCATTTTTCATATCAGCATCAATATCAAAAGTCACGGGAGAAGCCACGCCATTAAGCATCAACTCGGCCCAGTGAGCTTGATAGTCAGCATAACTCTGCAGATTCTCAATTGGCAGCAGGGCCTTTTTTAATGGGGCCGTGCCTTCTTGATCACGGCGCTTAAAATCCTTGGCTAAGCCATACAGTTTGATCATCTCGTTAAAGCGAGCATCCGAACTGTTTTTTTGGTTGTTCAAAAACGCATCAAAATCATCCATCAGCGTCTTGTCAATATCATCAACCAAACTGTTAAATCCGCCAGTTGCTGGCCGATCTGCAGGAATCTTGGCTGTTTTTAGCCATTCGCCATTGACGGCTTCATAAAGGTCATCTTTAGCCTTTGCCAAATCAATCGTCATCATATCACTCCACCCATCGTTTTTATGAAAACAATCATAACAATTTTTAAGTTCCACGTGAAACAAAATCGCCAGGCAGAATTCTGGCTACTCAAATGGGGCCAGCAGCGCATTGCGGGCCGTTGGCGAGAACCACTCAGCATGCAGCGCCAATAGATCTTTTACCTGTCCGTAGTCATCTAATTGCCACCTTCCCTTAACCATGCCGGCTTGCTGCAGTGCCCGTGCCATTTCAATGTCAGGTGCCTGCAGCATTTCTCGAAACAGGCCGCCTTCATTGGGATCCCAGTCATCATGAAGCATTGCTGCTGCATGCTGGAAAGTCTGATCATGTCGCATCGCTGCCATCAGATAGCTTGGCGAAAGCAATGGATGCTCGTTCATCATTAAATTCCTCCAATCTTAACGGAACGCATCATCGGACTCTTCACCGATAACTCGCTCTCTGTGCTCAGCAGCCATAAGACGTTGCGATAGCCATGGATTTCAAGCTCGCTTTCGCCCCAGCCATCCGTTAGAATCACGATTGTTGCCTGCTGTCGACTGACGTGCTGTTTTTGAAGCCAGTCAAAAATAGCCTGAAAACAAGTCCCGCCACCGCCAGTCCGCTGGTATGACACGTTTTTTCCAGGCTGCAGACGGGTTGCCTGCTCACTGTGCACCTTGGCATCAAAAGGAATGATCTCAACCTGAGAATTCAGCTGAACGGTTAAGTACTGCAGCTCCGTTAATACACCCGCAATTTCTTGATCGCTCATTGAGCCAGAATTATCAACAAATGCATAGATATCAGCATTTAGACGATCAATCTGTCCTGGCAGCTCCATTCTTAGCGGCTGACGACGATTAAACCTGGCGCGGGTATCCTGTTTGCCGCTTGGGATCCTGCCCAGCAGCCGAATTAAAAGCTGACGCCAGTTTAACGGCTCAGGATTGCTTAGACGCTCAAGCTCTTCTTGAATCTCACTCGGTAACAGGCCACGATTCTTCTGACTGAGACTTTTCCATGCTTTAGACAGCAGCGCCTTTAATCGCGCCTTTTGCAAGTCTGGATTGTCAACCGACTGATCTGTCTGCCAGCCTTGGTGACTTGCAGCAGCTTTTTGCGCTTTGCCAGCCTTTTTTTCACTGCGCTGCGGTTCGCTTTGATCATTGTCATCCAGCTTTCCCCAGACTTTTTCAATCCGTCCCTGCTCAGCCGGCATCAGATGCGTCAAGATCCGCAGATAGTACCTGGAATCACGATGCGCTGCTAAAGGCCGCTGCAGCAGTTTTTCCAGGTCAGCCAGCGTCATGGTTCCCTGGGGCGGCGTTTTTAAATATTGATTGACGGCAATATCCGTTGCTAAGGCCACTCTGCGCGGATGCGTACTGCTGATGTATCGTAATGGGTGCTGCCAGATTGCATGCAAAACCTCATGCTGCAGTCTGACGTCTAATTGATCGGCTGTCAGCTCATTCAACTGGCGGTCATTATATTCCAAGACCAGCTGATTATGCTGCCATGCCAAGCCAATTGGTGCATCCAGATCCTGATTTCTGGTCCGCGGCATCTCAAGCAGCACCTCACCGCTTAGCCGCTGCGTTGTCAACAGATTGACGACGGCCTTAGTCAGCCGCTGTCTTGCTGTTTCATTCAAATCAGTCATCTAATCACCAGCTTCAACCGTAATCTGTTCCAAGAGCCGATACAGCTGTTCTTGATCGCCGCCAGGATTTTCATTGGCAGCCTGATAGAGTGCCTTAATCTGTTCAGCAGCTGCTGCTTGTTCCCCCAGATCCTGAACTACGGCAAACCGGCCATCAGGACTCAGTGCGTACAGGCAGTTCTTAAACTGAGCCGGGTACTGCGTGATTGGATACTTGGTCAATTCCTTAACCCATTGTCTTACTGCTGTTAATCGATCCACTTCAGCAACAAACTGCAGCTGCGTTGAATGGTCAATCAAATCAGCAACCGATAGCTGCTGACCATGCTGCACAACAAATTTGGCAAAAGCAGCCCCGACTTCCGATCCCAGATCACCACTGAACAGATCAGCCGCTAGCGTTGTCTGCGTCTCTTCATCTAATTGTTCCAGCTGCCGTAGATTGCCAGAAACCCGGGCCCAGGCTCGCGGTGTTGGATAAAGGTCCTTTTCATGATCGGCTGGCGCCAAAAGATTAGGATGCAGCCGAATATACTTGGCAACCAATTCATGAATCCGCGGCTGACCATCTGATTGAAGCTGCTGTGCCCACAAAAGCCAGTCATCAACCGCGGCTTTCATGACCAAGCGCACGGTCCGGTCACGAATGGCAGCATCCCCAGCCGTTACGCCATAGTCGCTGTCAGCAAAATTTTCCATCGTACTGTCCGGATTTTCGGCAATAACGATATGGACCTGATTCGGTAATTTCAGCGAGTTGACCTGTCGCTGCAGAACCAGGTTCATCAATTCGCTTTGCACGGCCTGCGTACCACGATTAAACTCATCCAAAAACCAGATAATCGGCTGGTCAGGATGTGCTTCAGCCTGCTTGACGATTGCCACCAGCGTCTCTGAATAGCCAAACTGAACATTCGCCAGCGTGCCATAATGCTGAGTGGTCACAAACGAGCGCTCCGTCAACGGTGGTACCGGAATTGCCAGGTCCCCTTTTTCCGATAGACTGACAACCGTCGTATAAAGCTTCGCCCCCATTGACGCGGCAATTTCCTCAACCAGCGCCGACTTGCCGATGCCGGCCTCACCAACGATACTGGGCACGTTGCCAGCCTTGATCACCAATGGTACTGCAATCTTCATTTGTTGATAGCTAAGCGACATTCAAATCATCTCCAACCATGCGTTAAATCATCTGCATCACGGCGTTTCATCTTTGAGACATATGGATTGCCGGCTACGATAAAGCGGTAGTCTTTCAAGGCATCCTTTCCTTGCGCATTAACCCCAATTCGTGGTCCGGCAATGATTTTTGCAGGAATCCGCCGTTCAGTGCGTAAGTCAACCTGCAGCGCGGCATGCTCCATCGGCTGACCATCCATTGACCGCGACTGCACGCCAAGCGCCTGCATCAGCTTGCCCGGTCCATTGGTTAAGTTAAAGCCATCCCGGCCACGATTCTCAATCATCTGCTCAATGCCCAACGCCGGCTCCAGGGCGCGAATCAAGATGCCCTGTGGCTCTTCTGGGTCTTGAACTACAATATCGACACAGTAATGTGAGCGAATCTGATAAATATAAAGATTACCAGGCATGCCATAGAGCGACTCTGAATAGTCAGTTCGTCGTCCCCCAAAAGCATGCGATGCTGAATCCTGCTCGCCGACATAAGCTTCGGTTTCAACGATCCAGCCGCCAACATCGCCTTTGCGACCATGGAAAACCAAAAGCCGTCCTAAAAGGTCCTTGGCGATCTGTGGGGTTGGGCGGGCCGTAAAAAATTTTTGATATTCTGAAAGCATTCGAAACCATCCTTTTGAAAAGTGCTTTAATGGTCTTATGATTTATTTTTCCAAGAGGTGACAGGAATTGAAATTAAAACTAGAACGCATCTATGATAAGCCCGCTGATCTTGATGGCTGGCGCATTCTGATCGATCGGCGCTGGCCCCGCGGCATCTCTAAGGTTAACGCCCACCTGGATGAATGGGCTAAAGAAGCCGCCCCCAGCGAAGAGCTGCGCAAATGGTTCAATCATGAGCCCGCTAGATTTGCCGAATTCAAGGAACGCTACTTGCAGGAGCTAGCCAGCAATCCTGCTTATTTAGACTTATTGGCAAGCGTCAAAAAACATCTGCAGACCGATAACGTGATTCTGCTTTATGGCGCAAAAGATCGGCAGCATAACCAAGGAATCATCTTAGCCGAGCTTATCAAACAAGAGCTGAATTTATAACTATTTTAACGCTGTTTACCATAAAAGGCGCAATCGTTGCCATTACGATTGCGCCTTGTCTTATGACTGCTGATCCAAAATAGCTAGTCCCTTGGCCAGCGTTGCTGAATCAGCATCCACTGAAAGGAATCGTCCCAGCGGCACCTCGCTGTGACGATCCTTGAATGCCATCGGTTCGCTTTTAACGATCATGACCATCAAGCCGTTTTCCGTCAGCATCAATTGACCAATCCGCCGAAATCTTCCTTTGGTGTGTTTCCCCGTCCGCCAGGTATGCAGCCTGATCTGACCATTGGCATCATAATGCAGCTGATAGCCGCCATTGCCATCATCTTCAACCGGCAGCCCCGTATAGCGACTGACCGGATATTGATCTTTTTTGCTCATCAAATTCCCTCTACTTTTCTAGCTGTGGACGCTGACTGGTCAGTTCTGCCAAACGCTTGGTCAAACGATACAATTCACCGGACTGCAGCGCCTGAGCCCAGGTTCCTTCCTCAACTTCTTCCCAGTCCACGATTAAAGAGATCATCGCGCCAATCAAGCTGACATCATCTGACTTTAAGACTTGCGCAATGGTTGCTTCATCAACGCGCGGCTTAATTCGATTAGCCTTTAAAGTCTTGCGGTAATGGGGGTCATATTCCGCACTGGCACGGAACTTGCGCGTAAATTCCAGCATCGGTTTGTCATACAGCGGATAGCCAACACGCACGATGCCATCTTCTGGATTGCTGATGGTCCAGCCAATTTTACGATCAATCATGCTTTTGAAATATGGCAGGTATGCATTTAAATCCATAGGCTCACCTTCTTTTGTCTAAGTATGTTTAGTGTACCGCTTTTAGGTTGGTTCAATAAAGTGGTAGGCTAAAAGAAAACCAATTTTGGAGGTAGTTTTTATGGAAAAACCAATCGTTACCGCAGCCCAGATGAAACGCTGCGACAGCTACACCATCAATCACATCGGCATTCCTTCATTAGTTTTGATGGAACGAGCTGCGCTGGCCGTTCGCGACGAGATTCTCAATGCCCTGCCGATCTATTTAAGCCATGTTGTCGTTGTCGCCGGCAGCGGCAATAACGGCGGCGATGGTCTGGCCGTTGCCCGCTTGCTGAAGATTGCCGGTGCCAGAGTGACGATTCTCAACGTTGGCAATCCTGATCATGCCTCCCAAGAGCACCAGGTTCAAGCCCATATCTGCCAATACTATCGTATCCCTCAAACCAGCGACTTGAGCATTTTGGATGAGGCCTCACTGATCGTGGATGCAATCTTTGGTATTGGCATTAATCGGCCGGTTGCTGGACACTACATCGACGTTATCAAAGCCATGAATGATACAAAGGCTTTTCGCGTCGCCGTTGATATGCCTTCTGGAATCAACACTGATACTGGCGCGGTCATGGGAATTGCCGTCAAAGCCCATCTAACCGTTACGTTTGCCTTCAACAAAATCGGGCTTACCCAAAACGAAGGTCGCCAGCATGCCGGTCGCGTCGTCATTGCCGATGATATGGGAACTTATTGGATTGATGAGCATGCGCCGGCTGATAATCAGGATTAGTTTTAATCGCGGCCAAGGTCATTAACCGCGCTTCTTTACCCAAATAAAAAAACGATTCGCCGTTTTGACGAATCGTTTTTTATTAGTTAGGCCCGTGACTTGTAGCTGCCATCCATCGTGTTGACGATGATTTGGTCACCGTTCTTGATGAAGGCTGGCACGTTGACAACCAGACCCGTGCTCATCGTAGCAGGCTTGCCACCGCCATCAATCGTTGCACCCTTGATCATTGGTTCCGTGTGTTCAACCGTCAGAACGACCGTCGTTGGCAGTTCAATACCAACCAGTTCGCTGCCAACAAAGTCCATTTGCACTTGCATGTTTTCAACCAAGTACTTCTTTTCTTCAGTCAGCTGTTCATCACTGATTTCGTATTGTTCGTAGGTTTCCATGTCCATGAAGACCGCCGTGTTGCCTTCATCGTACAGGTATTGAGCATTCTTCTTGTCCACGTTGACTTGTTCAACCTTTTCGGAAGGACGCATCGTCGTGTGCACAATGGAGCCAGTCCGAACGTCTTGGATGTCCATTTGCATCAACGTGTTACCCTTGCCTGGCTTGTGGTGGTTGATTTGCAAAACTTTCAGCAGCTTGCCGCCACGTTCAAAAACCATGCCCTTTTTCAAATCAATCGTTTGAATCATTGTACTAAGTACTCCTTTTATTAATTACTGAACTTGGCCACGCGTACCGTGAGCTTTTGATCGTTCAAATCTTCGCGATCGAGGCGTCGTTCATCGCCTTTTATCGTGTGCTCGCCATTGCACTGTCGCAATTTTAGCATCCACCTTTTACTATATCATGTAATCAGTTGATTTGCCTTGACAAACCCACTTATTTATTTACTTTTTTTGATCAACCATGTTGGCAGCCGGAATTCTGATCAGCGTATGCGTATCAGCCAGCTTGCCGCAGCGAACGCCCATCCCGTTTAAGACCGTATTGCGATATTTGATCGTCATTACAGCAACGAAAGCATGACCCGTTTTTGAGTCATAGGACTTCAGCTTTTTCATATTCCAAGGATAGCCGGCTGCCTGACCAGTAACCAGGCGATCACTGTCAACGATCGTGGTGCCCCGCGCGTCAGTCGTCATTTTGGCATTATCCGTCCAGTAGGTGTAGGAAACGATCGGCCGCGTACCACCTTGAGCATGTTTGGCAATCACATAGTAGTAATCATTGTCTTGACTGTTCAGCTGCAATGCCTCATATTCAGTCGTTATCTTAACGGCTTGGGTATCGTCGTAGGAAACGCGCCGGAAAAACGACAGATATGCCATTCCGCCCAGCCATCCAATCGCCAAGACAACCAGCACTACATAACGTGCAAACAATTTTTTGTCAAAACGGCGCTTCGTCTTGGCAATCAGCATCAGTTGCTTGACGCGGATGTAGTGAGTAACCCAGATCATAAAAACAATGGCCGCGATCCAAAGCAGCCATCCCAACCAGTTCCAATTCATAATTTTTTGCTCCTAAATCAATGACCGTATTCGTACGTCAGACAACATAAAAATCTATACATAAATTGTAACACATCGCGGCAATTGTTCCTTATTTCTCATGCCGTTATTAATAAAATAAGTTACAATAGAAGTATAAATAAAAACGCTTTCACCAATAAAAGTGGTGATGTGACTAGTGTAGTTAACATTTGATTAGTTATTGTCTCTTTATATTTTTGCAATTATCCATGATGTGTTTGCATTCCGATCGCTAAGGGGGTAATGATTATGGAAATGGACGGATACAAAAAGCGTTTTGACTGGGCCAGTTTGATTTTGGGAATCGTATTGGTGGTACTGGGCTGCGTTTCAATCATGCACCCAGACAAATCGCTGCACCTGCTCTGTATCTTAGTTGGCGTTGGCTTACTGCTGTTAGGGATCTATGAGCTTTGGGCCCGCAGCAAGATGCAGGAATGGCTCGGCTATCGTTCCGGCTGGCTGCTCGGTACCGGTATTCTAGACATTGTTTTGGGGATCGTCTTTTTGGTATATCAAAACTTTGGTACAACCGTAATTGCCGTCATCTTCGCGCTCTGGTTCATTATCAGCTCAGCCAATGAATTAACGATTGCCGGTTTCTTCCATCAGCTAAACGTTGGTTACTACTGGCTTTTGTTCATTCTCGACATTCTGGGACTGATCATCGGGGTAGTTCTGCTCTTCTCGCCGATGCTTTCGGCAATCACCATGGTTTGGCTGATTTCTTTCTACTTGATCGTGATTGGAATCGTAAAGATTATTCAAGCCTTCTAGCATCTACGAAAAGAAAAGTTTACAATAAATATTGTAATATCGTACGTATGCAGCCATCGTCATTATGAATGGTGACCAGGAAGGGAGAAAGTTTTAATGAGCGAACCAGTCAACAGTCTTGCAGCAGAAATCATCGAATTCGAACGGGTCCATGCAATGACCGACAACCAAGTCGCATTTGGCAGCCAATTGTCGGTTGAGCGCGTGCATGATATCAAGTCACAAAGCGATCTCGCTACTGATGAGGAAGCCAGTCTCTTGCGACGTTTCATGCAGGCCAAGCACTAGCAAACAAAAAACGCGTCTTAGCAGGCGCGTTTTTTATTTGCGTATAAATTTATCAAATTCTTCATTGAACGGCCGTAAAACGTCAAAATCGAGCAATTACGCCTTGATTTTCGTTTATCGGTCTTCTGGATAGTGAAAAGCCACCGCTAATGGCGCAGGCGTCAGCTTGGCATCTGGATTCTTGATGCGTTCCATCAATGTATCGATCAGCAGGTCCGCCAACTCGGCAGTCGGCTGCTGAACCGTTGGCAATTCTGGCGTCAGCTCGCAAATCACCTTGGAGCCATCATACCCTGTAACGTGGAAGTCCTCATTGATTCGTTTGCCGGCTCGTATCGCTAGGCGCATGATCTTCAAGGCATCAACGTCATTGGTTGCCATCACGCCATCATATTCTCCAGGAAATGTCGTTTCAAGATTCGTTTCCTTGGCATCCAGCGGCACATACTCAATTTGGTGGGCAGAAAAACAGTCAATTGCCCCTTGGACTCGATTAAGCGTTGGCGAGACCGAGGTATCCTCATCAATCAGAATTGCTGGATGGCTGACGTTTTTAGCAATCAGGTACTCAGCAGCCATCTTTCCGCCACGATAGCTGTCAGCCGACACGATTGGAATATTGTCAGCCAGATAGCGGTCAAACGATACGATTGGGGCCTTGATTCGCTGATATTCCTCAATTCCAAGATTATGCGAGCCCGAAATAATGCCATCGACCTGGTTCGCCATCAGCATCGCCAGGTAATCATGCTCGATATCTGGATTTTGGGCTGATGAGGCAATAATCGTTTTATAGCCCTTAGCAAACAGACGATATTCCAGATCATTTACCAATTCCGCATAGAACGGGTTAATAATGTTCGGGAAGATCAGGCCGATAAATTTGGATGGCTTCCCCTGCATCGCTCGCGCCAGAGCATTGGGCTGATAGTTCAGCTCACGCATTGCCTCATGCACCTTGTTAATGGTTTTTTCGCTTAGCGATCCATAGTTGTTGATGACGCGGGAAACCGTCGTGACTGAAACGCCCGCCAGCTTGGCGACATCTTTTAGTTTAGCTACCATATTCTTGACCTCGTTGAAATGATTGTCACACTATTATAGACCAATTTACGACAATTCGTCATTTTTAAAATAAAAAATCGCATCAGCTTTAAGCTCATGCGATTTTTGTGAACTATTCGGCAGATCAGCTGAAACAGACCTTTAATTAGTTTTGTTCCATGAACTTTTCGCCATTAGCCGTAATCGTAAACGTCTTGTTGGCTGCGTCGGCTTCCAGGACTGCTACGTTTTGGCCTTCCTTGTCCTTACGAGTAATCGTAATCGTCGTTTCGGTTGGCGTTTGAATGTCGATCGAGCCATCCAGATCAAAGGCAGCAAATTCATTGCGCCAGCTCAGCAGCTTCAGCAGGTTGGCAACGACTGGACGCTGAACTTCCTTGGCCACTTCTTCTTTAGTGTAGTAGTGACGGTTGATGTTCCGGCCTTCCTTAGTCTTTTCCAACAGTTCCAGGTCATTGGAGCCAGCCAACAGACCAACATAGTAAACCATTGGGATACCAGGGGCGAATACTTGGAAGGCACGTGCCAGCAGGTATGCACGGTCGTCATCGCCCAATGCGGAGTAGTACGTTGAGTTGATCTGGTAGATGTCCAGGTTGTTGTAGGCAGCTGAAGAGTACTTGCGCTTAACGTTGGCACCAACCTTGTAAAGCTCGTTGGAAGCGTAGTCGATTTCTTCATCAGTCAAGATGTCGCGCGCGTCAACGACCCCGATCCCATCATGAGTGTCCAGCGTCGTGAACTGCTTCATTGGACTCATCTTCAGCCACTTAGCCAGGCGGTTGGTCTTGCCAGAGTACAACGTGTACAGCGTCGTCATTGGCAGAGCGAAGTCATATACAAAGTAGCCGTGTTGAGAGATCTTTTCAGGAATCGTGTAGTGTTCGTGAATTTCTGGCAGGATTTCTGCGTTGTAAGGAGCCAGGATCTCACGTACTTCATTCAACAGATCCCAGATTTCTGGTTCAACGAAGAAGTCATTGGTACCGATCTTCTTAACGGCATAGGCAAAAGCGTCCAGACGAATCAGGTCGGCACCGTGCTTAACCATGTCAGTCAGCGTCTGCTTAAAGAATTCTTGGGCTACCTTACTCTTAACGTTGATGTCGATCTGTTCTTCACCAAACGTGTTCCACAGGTGTTCAACGGAACCATCGTCAAACTTGATTTCCTGCATTGGTGCCTTGTCCTTACGCTTGTAGATCAAGTCAACGTCTTCTTTGGTAGGACGATCTGGACCAGCAGCTGCCCAGAACTTTTCCCAACGAATGAAGAAGTCGTTGTACTTGGAGTCGTCATGGTTCTTCTTGAAGTCTTGGTACATAACCGACTTCTTGGAAATGTGGTTGATCATGAAGTCAAACATCAGGTAGTATTCTTCACCCAATGCTTCAACGTCAGCCCAGTTACCAAAAGCTGGATCAACAACCGTGTAGTCATAAGGCGCAAAGCCACGGTCACCAGTTGATGGGAAGAATGGCAGCAAGTGAACGCCACCGATTGCTGAACCGATGTATTCGTTCAAGACTTCATGCGTTTCCTTGATGTTTTTAGCCAGCGAGTCAGAGTAGGTGATCAGCATGGCTTTGTTCTTAATTGGCATGTTTAATCCTCCAAAAATGTAAATTAGTTTTTCTTAGCTTGACGACGAGTAGCAATAAAGATAACCAAGGCAATCACCAGCAGGCCGATTCCGTATGGTACGAATGGTGCTGCCAGGCTCAACCCAGCTTGCGGCTGTCCCATAATGTGATTGGTCCATTCAGCAATCGTTGGTGAGAAGAAGGCCCCAAAGTTAAAACCGATCAGAATCATCGAGGTAATCAGCGGTTGCCGATTAGCAGGCGCAAGATCAGGCAGCAGGTTAAAAATCAAAGGAGAGACCAGCTGTAATGGGAACCCAATCAAAAGCAGACCAATGACCAGCATCACGAAACTGCGGTGACTGGCACCATAGGCAAACAAGAAGTTCGAGATGGCCATCAGAATCAGACCAAAGTAAACCGTCCCGAATCCCATGACCTTCTTGATTGAGCCGTAGAACAAACCACCCAGCGTTGCTCCAATCAGCATCAACGACAAGAAGTTGGAAGATCCAGTGTAGCTGGCACCTTTAATGGCGACCGCTACCCCAGAGAAACGGTTTTCCATGCCGACATAGTCAACAACCAGCAGGAAGGCAAATAAGATGAGCAGATAGACGACTGGACTGATCTTGCCCTTGTCTTCGCCTTCAACGGCTTCTTTCAATTCTGCTTCCTGTTTTTCTTCCTTTTCCTCAGCTGCTTCTACCTTGCTGTCGTCTGGAACGCGGGCAGCAAAGAAAAGCAGAACCAAGAAGGCCAGTGCGTAGACCAAAAATGACTGCCGCCAGCCAAATGAGCTCAGCAGCAGGCCGGCAATAAACAGGGTCGTGGCTTGACCGATCTGTTCGGCAGCTGCCCGCCAGCCCAGCATTTGAGCTCGCTCATTACCTTCATACCAAACTGAGATCATTGAAATGGCCTGCGAGTTATAAAGACCATAACCAGCCCCTAAGACCAATCGCGATGCCAAGACGATGCCATAGTTGCTGACAAACATTGGTACCAGCCCAGCCAGGCCAACGATGAAGACCCCCAGCATGATGATCTTCTTGTCAGAAATGTGGAACCAAGACTGCAGCAGCGGTGAAAGCACCACAAAGATCATAACGGCAAAAGATGGTGTGGTAACCAGGTATTCAGACTGCGTTTGCGTGATATGCAAAGCCGCCTTCAACTGTGGCAGCGATCCCTGAATCGCGTACGCACTGGTCACCATGAAAGAAACCGACAGAAAAGCCAGTTTCGTCACAATCGACTTTTTGTTGTCCATGTTGTTTTCCCCTAAAAGTTGTATTTAACGTTCTCAACAGAGATTTTGATAAACGTTTATCAATTTCATCGAGAATTATTTTAACTTGTTTTAGTTTCTTTTGTCAATCGTTTATCAAAAAGATTTGAATCGCTTTCGCGGCTCTTAAATCTTATTTTCACACTTTTAATAGTCAAAAAGCAATTCTTTGTTTAATAGTGCGATCAGTGAAGAAATTTCTCAAGCATAAAAGTCTATTAATTTATAGTAGATTTTGGTCGTTTTCATTTAAAAATCAATTGACGTAACCCGTTGTGAATGCTACTTTTTAATTAGCTGCTATTCTTAACGAATTATTAAAAAATATAATTTCTAAATATATAGCCGACTTAACCACTGATCAGTTAGTTTTTTAAAGGAGTATGCTCACGTATGAAAAATCCAATCATCGACGAAACGCATCAGCATTATAAGATGTACAAGAGCGGCCGGCAATGGGTCTTTGCCAGCATCGCCGCTTTAACCATGCTGACGGCGGCCGGCTCAGTTGCCCACGCCGATCAGACTGATCAAACCACTCATCAGATTACGGTCTCTGGCAGTGCCAATGGCTCGGATGCCAGTCAAGATTCTGACAGCAGTTCTGCAGCTGACAGCTCAGCAGCCAGTCAGACCAGCGCCAGCCAGGCCAGTGCCGAAAGTACCGCTAGTGCTCAAGCAACTTCCGAAAGTTCTGCTTCAGCTGCCAGCGCCGTTGCCAGCACCGCCATTCAAGCCAGCTCAGCTGCTGAATCAGCTACGGCTGCTGAATCCAGCGTCAGCGTTGCTAGTTCCAGCAATGCGGTTCAAAGCGCGGCTGCCACTCAGACCAGTGATGCTGCATCCAGTGCCAGCCAAGCAGCCGCCACAACTACAACTTTAGCGGCTGCCAATACCGACACTGCCAGCAATCAGGTCGACTTGAGCTCGCTTTACTTCAGCAGCAATGCCAAGTCGCAAAACTTCATCGAAAGCGTAGCACAAGGTGCCATCAACGGCTGGACCAAGTATGGCGTTCTGCCTTCAGTTACCGTTGCCCAGGCTATCTTGGAAAGCGGCTGGGGACAATCAGCACTTTCCACACAAGCTCACAACCTGTTTGGGATCAAGGGCAGCTACAACGGTCAGTATGTTACGATGCAGACGCGGGAAGTCTACAATGGTCAAAGCTACTACATCTATGACAACTTCCGTAAATACGCCAACAACTCTGAATCCGTTGAAGATCACGGCAACTTCCTTTACAGCAACAGCCGCTACGCCAATCTGCTGGGCGATCAGTCCTATGCCAGCGTAGCGCGCAAGCTGCAGGCAGACGGCTATGCTACCGATCCATCATATGCCTCATCTTTGATCAAGCTGGTAGAGATGTACAATCTGACTCAGCTTGACAACATCGCCTTTTCTGGCAAGCAGCCCGTTATCAACAACAAGAATGACTACAACTACTCCAACAGTGGCAATACCGACAGCTCCAACGGCTACTACACCGTTCAAAGCGGCGACACGCTGTCTGGGATTGCCTTGAAGTTCTCCACGACTTCCAGCAAGCTGGCACAGTTGAACAGCATTTCTAATCCGAACCTGATTTATGTCGGACAGCGCCTGCTGGTCAACCAGAGCAGCAACTCAAACTCCAGCTCCTCTGGTCAGTCCAGTTCTACTACGACGAATACGGAAGCATCAGCTGCCAGCTACACCGTTAAATCAGGCGACACGCTGTCTGGAATTGCCAGCCGGTATAATACGACGGTTAACCAGATCGTTTCGCTTAACCAGCTGAGCAATCCAAATCTGATCTATGTTGGTCAAGTCTTGAAGCTTAAAAACAGCCAGACAACCAACTCGTCATCGTCATCATCATCGTCGACTGCTGCAACGACTGTCGGTACGTATACCGTTAAGGCTGGCGATACGCTGTCTGCCATTGCATCTCGCTACAGTACTTCCAGCAGCACGCTGGCTTCACTGAACTCATTGAGCAATCCCAACTTGATTTATGTCGGTCAAGTCCTTAAAGTCAGCTCAAATGCCTCGACCAGCAGCTCAACCAGTTCTTCAGCAAACAGTACTGTAACGACTGCCGCTTCCTACACGGTCAAGGCTGGCGACACATTGTCTGCCATCGCTGCCAAATACGGGACAACCTATCAGGCACTGGCCTCAACCAACAGCATCAGCAACCCAAATGACATTTACGTGGGTCAGGTAATCAAGGTCAGCGCAACGGCAACTGCCGCCAGTTCTCAAGCTGCTTCTTCAACCAACAGCAACGGCAGCTACACGGTCAAGTCCGGCGACACGCTTTACGGCATCGCTTTGGCCAATGGCTTAAACTGGCAGACGCTGGCCAAGCAAAACGGCATCAGCGATCCAAACGTCATTTTCGTTGGTCAGAAGCTGAGCCTGTAAATTCATCGTATTTGAAGCTTAACAGCCAGTCGGATTCGTTTCCGTCTGGCTGTTTTACCAAAATCATGTCTAACGTTTGACACGCCGTTTGCGCTGCTTGAATTTTAAATGGCAGCGACCTATTATTGAAAGCATAACATTTAGTACATCGTTACCAAGAAAGTAAGTGGTGTTGTGATCAATTACCGTTCAATGGAAATCGAAGACCTGGATGAAATCAGCCGTTTGTTCAAGCTCTTAGGACATCCCAAACGACTGCAGCTGCTGTATCTGCTGATTCAGCATTCAATGAGCGTTTCCGAAATCAGCAAAGCCTTAAACTGGGAACAGTCAGCTGTTTCTCATCAACTGCAGCTGCTGCGCAAATATGGGCTGGTTAAGCAGATTCGGCATGGCAAGACCATCATCTATCATTTACAGGATCCTAAAGTCATGACTTTGATTGCCGATGTCGTCAGTCATGCTGAAAAAATCGTTAAATCATCATAAAAAAACGCACTGGAGAAAATCCAGTGCGTTTTTTAGTCTTCAGTCATGTGCTCTTTAATCAAACGATTGATTGCCTGAGCATCCTCATTATTTTTGCTGATAGTCAAAATCGTATCATTACCGGCAAGCGTACCAACGACTTCCGGAAGCTGCGCATTATCGAACAGGCCCGCCAGTACGGTTGCATAATTGGAGTTCAATGTCGTTTGAATAACATTGATGAATTGAACGTTGGTGACCTTCTCAACGTTGTGACTGATGCCATCAAACAGCCGCTGATATTCATCCGCATGGGTATGCAGGATTGAATAGTAGGTATGTCCATGCTGATCACTAACCTTGACGATGTTCAGAGCGTGAATATCGCGAGAAATCGTGGCTTGGGTAGCATCAATGCCATGCTCAGCCAACATTGCCAACAAATCATGCTGCGTGTTGATCCGCTGCTGCGTTACCAGTTCTTGAATCAATTGACGTCTTTCTTTACGATCCATTGTACCCCTCCAACATGCATAATAATTCACTGGTTTTATAATACTATGAATTGAAAGTACTTAAAAGCCAGTCTGCCGTTTTTATCCGGCTTTTTTTCAGCTGGTGCTTGAATATTATGCAATCAATCAGCTGCCAGCGCCTTGATTGGATTTAATCTAGCGGCACGCCGAGCTGGCAATAGAGCCGCCAGAAAAGCAATCAGCAAGGCGCTGACCAAAGCAAATAAGACGTTGCCCAGTGAAATCTGAACGATATCGTACTTGATCAAGTGGTACAGCTCATGATTCAAGATCAGCTGCGCGCCATACGCCAGGACCAAAGCCAAAATTGCTGCGAAAAAGCCGATAAACAGTGATTCAGCGGTAAACAGACGCCTAATGTCCACCTTGCGTTCACCCAATGCCCGCAGCACGCCGATCTCCTTGGTTCGTTCTGAAACCGACATGTACATGGTTACAATAATCATCAAAGCCGATACCAATAAGGAAATCCCGGCAATCGCTGCCAAGACAATCGTTGCCAGCTGAACGTAGGTATTGACCGTCTTAAGCATCGAGCCAACCGTAATTGCGCCTAAAATTCGCTTGTTGGTCTTTATATCCCGCAGATTATTGATCTTAGTCGCCGTCTTATCAACCTGGTCCAGCGATTTCACGCTGACGGCAGCATAGTTGGGCTGCGTTGACGCGCCGCTTTCACTGAGCATGCTCTTGATTGTCTGATAGCTCATCGCCGTGGTTGCCGAAACTCCCGAAGTAAAGCCGACCACCTTCACGGCCCGCGTTGACTGCGTTGGTTGACCATCAGCATTGACCCAGTTAAACGTGATCGTCACGGTTTGATTCAACAAGCGCTGATAATGTTTTGCGCCGGTCAGCTGAATCGCCTGCTGCTTATTTAAAACAATCTGATTGGCATGCGGTACGTGGCCTTTTTTGATTGAGTTCGTGGTATAGGCCTTGCTCCAGCTGTTAAGGTTGGTACCGCTTTGCACCTTGTCTTGATAGTTTATCTTATAAGCCGCAATCGAGTACCCCGGCTGAACCTTTGCTACGTCAGCAATATTTTTCAAGCGGTTCAAGTCTTGATTTTTCAAAAACATTGCCTGTGGATTGGCTGCCATGTTCTGCATTGAAGCCTGCAGCTGACCCTGATTCATCTTTTTGCCGTTGGTATTGCGCAGAACCGTAATAACCTGTGGATTAGCCAGCGAATTGATCTGATTTTCAATGTAGCCGTTGACGCCATTGCCCAGACCACTGAACAGCAGCACGGCAAACAAACCAATCGCCGTTCCCAGCATAATCAGCGAATTGCGCCAAAAATTATATTTAAAATGCTTAAAAGCCGTCTTAAAGCTGGCCAATGCCGGTAACGGACGCGAATTAAGCTGCGTTGGGTCCTGCGGCAGATCATAGGCTGGCCGCAAGCGCTGATCGCCATCAATAACGCCATCTGCCAAATGAACGATCCGTGTCCCATGGTTGGCAACGTCTTGAGAGTGGGTTACCGCGATCACGAGCTTGCCGTCTTTAGCAATGCTGTCCAGCAATTCCAATACTTCCTGCGTATTCTGCCGATCCAGGGCTCCAGTCGGCTCATCAGCGATAATGACCTGCGGATCGCTGGCTAAGGCTCGGGCAATGGCAACGCGCTGTTTTTGACCGCCGGATAGCTGATGCGGATATTTACGCAGCTGATCTTTCAGGCCAACTTTTTCTAACAGCGATACTGCACGCTTTTTGCGGTCTTCTGCCGTTAGGTCCGTCATATCCAAAGAAATCAGTACGTTTTCTAAAACCGTCAGATGCGCGATCAGGTTATAGGCTTGGTAGATATAGCCAATCGTTGCCCGCCGGTAGTTATCCATCTGTTTTTCCTGTCGATGATCCAGCTTTTGACCATCAACAATGACTTCACCATCAAATTCACGATCCAGTCCGCCAATGATGTTCATCAGCGTCGATTTGCCGCCCCCAGATTCTCCAAGGATTGAGACAAATTCTCCCCGTTCAAATTCAAGATTGATCCCTTTTAGAACCGGAAACTCTTCTTTTCCCAGGAAATATGACTTATGGATATCATGAAGCTCCAAATATGCCATAAAAAACTCCTTACATTCTGCTGTCTTCAAAAACTGTCTCTCAAATTATAAAAGATCCAGTCTATTCGGGCAATTATTCTTGTCAGCCTGTAAAGTCAAAAGCGCATTACTCCAGTCATCGACCGGTATAATGCGCTTTAATATAAAATCAGCAGTTATCTAAGCATTCAACGGCTGCTCGGTCATCTTGCCATCCATAATCTGATAGATGCGATCGGCAAAATCCTTTAAACGCAAATCATGAGTAACAACGACCACTGCCTTGTCATACTGCTTTGCCATTTCTTTCATCAAGCGTCCTACGACCTTGACCCGCTCACTATCCAAGGCGGCCGTTGGTTCATCAGCCAGGATAATTGCCGGATCGGTATACAGCGCACGGGCAATGGCGACCCGCTGATTCTGTCCGCCTGAAAGCTCATCGGGGAATTTGTTAACCAGCTGATCGATCCCCAGTTCCTGCAGCAGTTTCTCAAGCCGATCCGGACTAAGATTTCCTTTATGAACGCGATCAACCAGGGCAAACTGATCCGCAACGCTCAGGTAGGAAAGCAGATTATAAGACTGCAGTACAAACCCGATTTGATTTAAGCGAATCTCGTCTCGCTGCTTTTCGGAAAATCGATTGATGTCTTGACCATCAATCAACACCTGCCCGCTGGTTGGCCGCTGCAAGCCACCAGCAATCGTCAAAAAAGTACTCTTGCCTGATCCAGAGGGCCCTAAAACCAGGCTTAGTTCGCCACTGTGCGCCTTGAAGCTGACGTCTGAAAGCACCTGAACCTTGCTGATGCCCGTCCCATAGTCTTTGTTAATGTTTTTTAATTCAATTGCCGTCATCCTGCTCACCTCTATCTCATTGCATCTAAGGGGTCAATTCGGCTGATCATGCGGACCGGCAGCAATGAGCCGGCAACGCCTAATACAACCAATGCCAGGCTCAAGATCCCGGTCAGCGGCCAATTGATCAGCATTGGCACCGAACTTGGCATTGCTGCCTTGGAAACGATCATCAGCAGCAATGCGTCAAGCGTACCGCTGACCATCAAGATCACTGCCTGACCAATCGTTGCCCCGATCAGATAAGCCGCCGGAATTCCCTGTGCTCTTAAGACTGCATAGTTGGGAATCTTTTGCATCGTCAGAATATATAGGAAAACGGTGATAACGATCAGCGAGATCACCATCAAAAAGGCGATCATAAACTCAAAGGTCATATTCTGCGCTGCATAGCCGGGTAGTTTGTCAATAAAGGTACCGATGGAGTATTGCTTGAGATTTTTGTTTTTGACCGTCTGTTTCTGATCAGAAAAAATTCCGCTGGCCGCGAACTGATCACCCGTTCCTTTAAGCGTTTGCCAGGTTGTCAGGCTGCCATAGACGATTGAGGCGATATTCAGTTTGGCATCTTTGGCAAAACCCACGACCCGATATTTTTGCGTGCTGCCGTTAAGCGTGATCTGATCGCCTAACCGATAGCCTTTGCTCTTTAATCCTTCATCGAGGACGACCTGATTTTTACCATGTGGCTTGTGACCGCTGCTGAGCTTCATTTTCTTTTGGTAGATAAACTGCGAGCTGTCCAGACCAACAAACTGAATCGTCTGCTTGTCAGTCGCTCCCTTGGCTCTTTCAATCACTGCCGGCGTCTGGCCGACTAATGCCTGGTGATCATTCAGCTCAGGCAGATCCTGCTTGGCGATCAGCGACTGGCTCAGGCTGATATTAGAATTTTTGTTTAAAACCACGCTCTTGGCGTCCCATGAATCGATTGCGGCCGTATTTTCATTGGCCAGCCCCAGCATCATGCCCATCAGCATAAACATCAAATAACCGATCAAGACGATCATGCCAATAATCAGACCATATCTTAACTTCTCATGACGAATTTCCTTAACGGCCAGAAACATTTTAATCACCTTCGTTTTCTAATAAGCGCTGCAGAGCCTGCAACAAGCGCTGTAAAATCATTGTCTGTTCAGCAGGAAAATTCAGACACTCCTTAATTGCCTCATGATTGATCGTCATGATGGTCCACTGCAGAGCCGGAATCCTTGAGGCCGGGCGCAGCGGCAGCATTCCTTCATTGCACCGCAGATGAAGCTTGATCAGATCATAATAGCGGCTGCCATGGACTTTTTGTACGAATTCACGCGTCTGTTCAAAATAATCCTGAGCACTCATCAACTGATGCGGCGTAGTTGCCACGTTTTGGTGAATATCTCGCATTGCCTTGGCATACAGATACTGATAGGCATCTCTTAAATCGGCAAAATACTTATAGAATGTACCACGAGCAATTTCAGCCTCTTTAACGATCCGTGCTACCTGTGCCGTTGCCAGTGAATGCTCACTGAACTCATGCAGCAGTGCCTGCTCAATTTTTTGCCGTTTTTCATGATTTAAATTTTCAAAAGTACTGGTTGGCATCTGAATTTCCCTCCCTATCGAGTGACACCGTGTCATCTACCATGTGATCATACTGCAATGGTGACACCGTGTCAACTTTAAGGGATAAAAAAACAGCCGTCATTTTGACGACCGTTTTGAACATTTTATCTAAAGGAGTTAGGCTTCTTCGCCACCAACCTTGACAACGGCTTTGGAAACCTTGCCCAACTTGCCGCTGACAAAGTCTTCAACTTCATTAAATGCCAGTTCGTGAGAGAACAGTGGCAATGGATCAACCTTGCCGCTAGCCAACAGGGCAATTGAGTCTTCAAACGTGTATGGGTTGATGAAGGCACCTTGAATCGTCAGTTGCTTCTTGAAGACATCATAAGTGTTGACGGAGAACTTAGCGTCAGGGTTACCAACACCAAACATCAGTACTTGAGCACCCTTAGCAGCGGCTGCCAGACATTGTTCCTGCGTTTGTGGCAGACCAACGGCTTCAACGACAATGTCAAACGCATCGGCTGGAATTTCTTCCTTGGTCGTGTTGATCGTCTTAACGCCAAAGTGTTCACGGTTGTTAGTCAGCTTTTCATCAGAGCGGCCAGCCAGCGTTACCTCATGAATACCACGCGCCTTCAGAATCTGTGCAAACAGCTGACCTTCAAAGCCATCACCCAGAACCAGTGCTTTTTGGTATGGGTGCGTCGTCAGCAGGTCAACACCATGCATTGCACAAGAAATTGGTTCAACAACGGCAGCGGCCTTTAAAGAAACGTTGTCAGGAACTTGGTAGACAACCTTGGCAGGAGCAGTAAAGTATTCCTCAAAACCACCGTCACGGGTAACCCCAACGGCATCCAGGTGTTCACACAGTTCTGGACGTGAGGTGCGGCAGTACTTGCATTGACCACAGTAGATGTTAGGGTCAACGGTCACACGGTCGCCAACCTTGACATTGGTAACGGCATCCCCAACCTTGGCTACGACACCAGAGTTTTCGTGACCCAGTACGATTGGTGGAACGGCTGAAGCAGAGCCTGGCAGACCAGCGTACAGTGCCTTGTCAGTACCACAGATACCAGCGTAGGCCGTGTGAATCAAAACTTCATCTGGCTTGATTTCAGGAACGTCATATTCTTGAACGGCAAGATCTTTAATACCTTGTAATACAAGTGCCTTCATCGATTTATACCTCTTTCTTTGTGAAAACATTAATTTAAATTTTGCCAATAGTATAATCCAGATCTCAAGTATGTGTCAACCGGTTATCATCTTTTTTGATAATCGTTTGACATTCAGCAATCGTTTAACCATATGATAACGCTTGATTTTCAGTGGTTAATTTTTTTGAAGTTTTCGCGACAAAAAATCGTAAGCGTTTCAATATTAAGCATGTCAAGACTGCTATCATTTGATTATCAATGTAAAAATGCTGTAAAATACCGTTAGATAGGCATTCTTACATTGCAGGATTTTAATTTTTATGTTAGCCTAACAAAGGTGTTTTATTGCATTAAACGTTTTTTATTGGGTAATGCAAATTTCCAATTAAGAAAGGTGGGTTTACCGTGGATAACAACACGAATGACCAACGCCGCAAGCACAAACTGATCGAGTATGCTAACGGCAAATCGCTTGAAGAAATCAACGGCACCGTTGAAGTTCCTAAAGGTAAAGGTTTCTGGAAGACACTTTTAGCTTATTCCGGACCTGGCGCATTGGTTGCTGTCGGCTATATGGATCCTGGTAACTGGTCTACTTCGATCACTGGTGGTCAGGCATTCGGTTATACTCTAATGACGACCATCCTGATTTCAAGTTTGATTGCGATGCTGCTTCAATACATGGCTGCTAAACTTGGAATCGTGAGCGAAATGGACCTAGCGCAAGCCATTCGAGCTCGTACAGGGAAGGTGCTTGGGATTGTCTTATGGATTATGACCGAACTTGCAATTATGGCCACCGATATTGCTGAAGTTATTGGGGCTGCCATCGCTTTAAACCTTTTATTCCATATTTCTCTGATTCCAGCTGTTTTCATTACTGTGCTGGACGTCTTGGTCCTGCTGCTCTTAACTAAGATTGGGTTCCGCAAGATCGAGGCCATTGTCGTCTGCTTGATTTTAGTTATCCTGCTCGTCTTTGTTTATGAGGTTGCGCTATCCGATCCAAACTGGGGCGCTGCTTTTGCCGGCCTGCTTCCTTCAGCAGATGCCGTAGCAACTGAACCGCAACGCTTGGGCATTACGCCGCTGTCTGGCTCTTTAGGAATTATAGGAGCGACTGTAATGCCTCACAACCTCTACTTGCACTCGGCTATTTCGCAAACACGTAAAATTGATCATACTGATGCAGAAGACATCAAGCAGACGATCCGTTTTACGGCTTGGGACTCCAATATCCAATTATCAGCTGCTTTCTTAGTTAACTGTCTGCTCTTGATCATGGGGGTTGCCGTATTTAAGTCTGGTGCGGTTAAGGATACTTCTTTCTTTGGCCTGTATGAAGCATTGAGCAACACGTCAATGCTGAGCAACCCGATTCTGATCTCAGTAGCCAAGTCCGGTCTGCTATCAACACTGTTTGCAGTTGCGCTGCTGGCTTCTGGGCAAAACTCCACGATTACCGGTACCTTGACTGGTCAGGTTATCATGGAAGGTTTCGTTCACATGAAGATGCCATTATGGGCTCGGCGGCTGGTCACGCGTCTGATCTCTGTCGTTCCGGTACTGCTGTGTGTCGCTATGACTGCTAAGGACAATGCCATTCGGCAACACGCGGCCTTAAACATGCTGATGGAAAACTCACAGGTCTTCTTGGCCTTTGCCTTGCCATTCTCAATGCTGCCACTGCTTTTGATGACCGATAGCAAAGATGAAATGGGTGAGTTTAAAAACTCTGGCTGGGTTAAGGTCTGCGGCTGGCTGTCAGTTATTTCGCTGACGTTCCTGAACCTCTACAACCTGCCAAGTACTTTCGAAGGCTTTGGCATCTGGCAAAAGAGTACGGCTGATGTATTAGCTTGGATCTCCATCGTGGCCATCTTATTGCTGTTAGCTTGGACAATCTACGACATGTACAAAGGCAACAAGCGGCTCGTTGCAGAAGGTATTCATCATCCTTGGGAACATAAGGATGGTCAAAAACCAGCCAGTCAAGATTAATAAAACAAATATTTTAATTTATCAATAAAAAACCGTTTGAACGCCTTGGTTCGAGCGGTTTTTGATATTTTTGGTGTATAATAGCCTGTGTTTAGGCATCAGCCGCGTTATGCTGACTGCGCGGCCAAAATAATTTTGAGGTGAATATTTTGGACAACCACGATAATAAAGAAAAGCGGCGCCCAACCCGAGTTGAACTATACGATCAACCAAACAAGCGCCCAGAAAAAAAGACGCATTTCTTCTTTGATAAAAGAGCTGACCGCACGGCTAAAAAAGAAGCTGCGCCAACGTTTAAGCTTGATAAGCAAGCCAAGCGCTCATCACAGAGCAATGCCGATCTGAACATCAAAGCTCAGCCAACCACTAATGGTACGCGCTCCAGCATGGATTCTCAGCCAATCAGCAATGACACGCGTTCCAGCCGCAGTCAGGAACGACTGGGCGCTCGCAATGGTCAGGCAAGTGCCGCTAAAACAACTAGCTTAGGTGCTAAATCAGGCAAAAACAAGCAGCCAAAAAATAAAAAAACTAGCCATCGCCCATTTAAAATTGCCCTGGGAATCCTTTTGGCGGTCTTGGTCGTCATGGTCATCGTCTTTGCCGTCAAGCAGCAGGACCCCGTGACCGATAACTCCAGTGATACGACCGTCTCCACTTCTTCTAAGAAAAAATCCAGCAGCTCAAAGAAGTCCAGCAGTCACAAAAAGAAGCATTCTTCTTCCAGCTCATCTTATGAAGCCAACTATGACACCAATGATCAGGATTCCTATTACGTACCAAATACTACGACGAATTCATCATCTGCTCCGGCGGCCAGCTCATCCAGCCAGACGACTGCCAACAACAATAATCAGACGGCTGGCAACAGCAGCTATCAAGGCGGCAACTCTGGCAACGCCGGCAATACCGGCAGCAGCAGTTCAACTACTGCCAATAACAATACGCCTTCAGAATCTGTCAGCGGCAATACTGGTGGACCTAAGCAGTCGGATGCTGCACAATAGCCAGGATTTTTAAAACGGTCTTGACACGCTCTTGCCAGGTGCATATAATTCAAACTAATGACAAAGGACATGCCTGATGCGGCTGGTTATCCAGGGAGTCGGTACCTTGGCTGGAAGTACCGTTGACCAAGCACATCAGCGTACCACCTTTTTGAATCGTCACTGGCCGAGATAAGGTCAGTCGGGTCGTGCCCGTTACCACACTTATGAGGCGATGCCATTAGTGCGCCGTAAATTAGGGTGGAACCACGCTGATTATGTTATCAACCAACGTCCCTTTGATTGTTTTTAGCAATCAAAGGGACGTTTTTTATTACCACAAAGGAGAGATTTTACATGGCTCAAGTTGCTGTTATGAACGTCGATGGCTCAGTCAACAAGATTGACCGCGACTCAAAAGAAAGTTTGGACGCCCTGCGTCAACTGTCCGCTCTGATGCTGAAAGCGGCTCTGCAAAAGGAATTTGCCGGTATTCGTCTGGGTGCCGACGTTGCTGAAGAAGACGGTTTTTACGTTGACTCTGACAAAGACGAACAGCAGGTTTCCGCTGACGAACTGTCACAACTGGAAGCTGCCATCAAGGCAATTGCCAAGTCCGAAGCCAAGGTTGAGTTTAAAGAGCTCAGCGTTGAAGAAGCCTTGGCCAGCGTCAAGGACGACCCATTCTCAACCGAACTGATCAACGAAAACGCTAAGGACGGCAAGGTAGCCATGTACGATCTGGATGGCGTGCTGGCAGTTGCCAATGCACCGGTTCTGGTATATGCCAACCTGGTTAAGAACTACAAGCTGCTCAGCGTGGCTGGCGCCTACTGGAAGGGTATGTCATCCAACCCAATGCTGCAACGGATCTATGGAACGGCCTTCTACAAAAAAGACGATCTGGAAGCTGATCTGAAGGCTCGTCAAGAAGCCAAGGAACGCGACCACCGTGTCATTGGGAACCAACTGGACCTGTTCTTCGTTGATCCTAAGGTTGGTGCCGGTCTGCCATACTGGATGCCTAAAGGGGCAACGATTCGCCGGACGATTGAACGCTACATCATTGACAAGGAACTGGCTGACGGCTATGAGCACGTCTACACGCCAGTCTTGATGAACCTGGATGCCTACAAGACTTCTGGTCACTGGGCTCACTACCGCGAAGACATGTTCCCGCCAATGGACATGGGTGATGGCGAAATGCTTGAACTGCGGCCAATGAACTGCCCAAGCCACATTCAAGTCTACAAGCACCACATTCGCTCCTACCGTGAACTGCCACTGCGGATTGCCGAACTGGGTATGATGCACCGCTACGAAAAGTCTGGCGCACTTTCCGGTCTGCAGCGGGTACGGGAAATGACGCTGAACGATGGCCACACGTTCGTTGCTCTGGAACAGATTCAAGACGAATTTGCCAAGATTCTGAAACTGATCATGGACGTCTACAAAGACTTTGACATTACCGACTACACGTTCCGTCTGTCATACCGTGACCCTAAGAACACGGAAAAGTACTTTGCCAACGATGAAATGTGGGAACGTTCGCAATCCATGCTGAAGGCTGCCATGGACTCACTGGGTCTGGACTATTATGAAGCTGAGGGTGAAGCTGCCTTCTACGGTCCAAAGCTGGATATTCAAACCAAGACGGCCCTGGGCAACGAAGAAACGATGTCCACGATTCAACTGGACTTCATGCTGCCTGAAAAGTTTGATCTGCACTACGTTGGTGAAGACGGCAAGCAGCACCGGCCAGTCATGATTCACCGTGGGGTTGTCGGCACGATGGAACGTTTCGTAGCCTACCTGACGGAAATCTACAAGGGTGCCTTCCCAACCTGGCTGTCACCTGAACAAGTCGTAATCATCCCAGTTTCTGATGAAAAGCACGGTGCCTACGCTGACGAACTGGCTAAGAAGTTCAAGGCCGCTCAGATTCGGGCTAAGGTTGACCACCGCAATGAAAAGATGGGCTACAAGATTCGGGAAGCTCAAACGCAAAAAGTTCCATACACGCTGGTTGTCGGTGAAGATGAAATGGCCAACGACTCAGTTTCCGTTCGTAAGTATGGTGAAAAGGATCAAAACGGCATGACTGTAGATGCCTTCATGGATGAAATTCTGCACGATATTGCTACCTACTCACGCGAAGACTAATCAAAAAAGCTGTTTGGCAGATGCCAGACAGCTTTTTATTATCTTCTCAGCCTCATTAAGCGCTTTTTTTCGGCGTTTGGATGATAAAATAGATCTTTCATCATTTTAGAATCAAACGCGTTATAATAGGGAAAATTTCAAATCAGAAAGGTCGCAAATCAAATGTCTCCATGGAATCGTTTCAAAAATTCAGCCTGCACGTCAATGATGGTCGGCAAGCATGCTTCAACTGATGGCTCTACTTTTATCTCGCGCAATGAGGACCGCGTCAAGGCAATTGAGCCCAAACGCTTCCTGGTTCGGCCGGCCGTCAAGAATCGCCAGGCAGCCTATGTCTCAGCTTATAATCAATTGACCGTGCCGCTGCCAGCTGACAGTATGCGCTATACGGCTACGCCAAGCGTTGATCAGACGCAGGGACCCAACGAAGAGGATGGCTTTAACGAGGCTGGCGTTGGCGAAAGTGCCACGGAATCCGTCTATGCCAATCCAAAGGTGCTGGCCTATGATCCATACGTCAAAAACGGTCTGGCCGAAGATTCACTGACAACCCTGGTTTTGCCCTATATCCATTCGGCACGCGAAGGAGTTGACTATTTGGGACGATTGATTGCCAAATACGGTTCAGCGGAAGGCAACGGCATTCAGTTCATTGATCAAGATGAGGTCTGGTACATGGAAATTGCTACTGGCCACTACTGGGTTGCCGTGCGTATTCCTGATGACTGCTATGCCGTGGCGGCCAATCAGATTGCCATTGAAGACATCGACTTTGGCGACAGCCAAAACTTCGCCTGGGCAGATGGTATTCGACCATTTGTGGAAAAGAACCACCTCAATCCCGATGATGAGCGCTGGAACTTTCGGCATATCTTCGGCACCAATACCAAACAGGACCACCACTATAATACGCCCCGCGTCTGGTTTGCCCAGCACTATCTGAGTCCTAGTCTGACCAAGGATCAAACGCCCGAGTCAGCTGATATGCCTTTTATTCGCAAGCCCGATCATAAAATCAGCGTTGAAGACATCCAGTACGTTTTAAAATCACACTATAATGAAACACCCTATGATCCCTTAGGCAGCGGTACTTTAGAGCAGCGGCGGCGCTACCGTTCCATCGCGCTTTCCCGCACGGCACAGTCGCATATTCTGCAGGCGCGCAATGATTCATATGGTGCCGCACAGGCCATTCAATGGGTTGAGTTCGGTGTCCCGACTTTTTGCGCCTATGTGCCTTTCTTTGCCAACGCCGATGATACCGATGCCTCATACCGCGAGTTTCCAGAAAAAATGGATCTGAACAATGCCTATTGGCTAAATGAAGCCCTGGCAAGCGTCGTTGAAAGCCATTATGCTGAATTTGCCAAGGACAATCTGGACTTTCAAGATGAGCTGCAGGCCTGGGCACGACGCAAGATCAAAGCCGTCGATGACCAGATCAGTCAGCTTGACGGGCAACGGCTGACCAGCTATCTGACCTCGCAGAATCATGATATCGCCAAGCATTTTAACACCCGTGCACAGCAGCACCTGTTTGACCTGCTGACCAAGGGAGCTGAACTGTCCAAGCTGACCTTCAAGATGGATCCTAATCTTTAGGCATTTCTTGACACGCAAACAGCCCTGATCAAATTCTGATCAGGGCTGTTTTTTACTGCAGCGAATCCCAAGCCGTCAGTTGAACCGGCCGCTGCTTAGTCAGCTGCAGCAGTTTGGAACTAAGGTAGCGCTTGTTGATCACGGCTTCATAGGTATAGTCTTCAAACCATTTTTGCGTCATGACGAAATAGCCTTTTTCGCCATTTTCCTCACCCCATGAATTCTCAATCTTCCAGCGATCAATCTGACCGTCAGCCTCATTAAATCCAGTCAGCGTCATGGCATGAGAAACGCAGGCCTGTCTGGTTTCCAGCCGTTCTTTTTTATTCATCACGTAGTCAATGCCCAAAAGCGCTTCTGTTTTGTACAGCTCAGCATCCATAATGCCCCGCTTGCGATCCATCTGCTGTAAGACGTCATTGCCGACCCACACGGTTTCTCCTGCTTTCAGCTGCTTGACCGCGCTGTTCTGCAGTTCTTCAAACGGCACGTTGACGAATTGCAGCGGGATTCCACCAACGACATTTTCCTGCTGCGACATTGAGTAGACCTGATTGAACTTATGATCCGGCGCGTTGGTCAAAACTACATAGTCACGCAGATTCAGCTGCCAATATTGATGAAAGAACTCCAGTGGCGACAGATTGGCCTGCCGATGCAGCTGATGATCGTCATCCTGATATTCCAGATCAAACTGCTTAGGCGGCATCCCAAAAGCATAAACGGCCAACCGATAGACCTCACTGACCATCTTTTCTTTGACCTGCTGAACCGCAGCCCGATCAGCATGCTGCTCATTGATCATCTTCCGCAGCACCAACGCGTCTTTATGCATCAGATCCTTCATTACCCCGGCAATATCGTCAGTATTCTTGGTATTGTAGGTGTCAGGCATTACATATTCCGGTACGACGCCATATTTCTCAATGATCGAGGCAGCATTGGCCCACTGCCCGCCATCATTTTCCGCAAATGCCACATAAAAATCGACCAGCCGATCATGAAATGGCAGTGCGGCCGTAGCAATGATATTTTGCAAAAACATATTGGCCCGTTCAACACGATCCCAGAAAAACAAATAATTCTGCGATAATTCAAAATCCTTGAAGTTGTACTGGCTGGCAAAAAGATGCCGCAGCGTGTTCAGCGTGGCAAACGACCAGCAACGACCGCTATGCCGCTGATTGGATACCTTGCCCGTCTTGACTTCATACGAAAAAACGCGGTGATTGCGCTGACTGACGTTTTGGTCCTCGCTGGCTGCCTTGATGCCGTTTTTCATCACGGCCCGCGCGATTACGGCAGCATCTGGCCGCTTTTTGAAATCGGCTTCGTAGCCCTGCAGCTGCTGCGACGTTAACTTTTCAAACTCTGACATGTTGAATCTTCCTCACTTACAGTCTTTTGTGAATCATTCTAAAGCAAAATCATCAACAACTCAAAAGCAGCGCCCTTGCTAAAGAACGCTGCTCATTGTTAGTTATCGGCAAAGAAATGCTTCCATTGCTGATTGATATTGTTTTTAGCCGGCTGCGTACGATTCCAGAAACCTACCTTGACGACGCCGACGATCTTGCTCTTAGGTACGAATCCCCAGTAGCGGCTGTCGTTAGAGACGCTGCGGTGATCACCCAAGACAAAGTACTCGCCTTTTGGTACCTTGTAGGCCCCATTATGCAGCACCCAGCTGTTTTCCTGGGAAATACTGTGCAAAGTCCAGGTTCCGGTACCGCTGGAACGCTCGCTCTTGCTGATGTAGCTTTGATCAACCTTTTTACCGTTAACGTAAAGATTGCCGTTTTTAGCCTCAACCGTATCGCCTGGCAGACCAATAACCCGCTTTACGTACTCAGTCTTTACTGAAACTTGCGGATCAACGCCATTGGCATCAAAAACCACTACGCTGCCGCGATGAATCTTGGCTTGCTTTAAGCAGACCACGCGCTCGTTGTTTTGCAGATTAGGCTGCATGGATGGACCATCAACTCGGACAAACTGAAAAGCAAACTGCTTGATCAGCAATGCCAGCAGCAGACCAATCGCAATCGGCACGATCCAACTCATTAATTCTTTAAAAGCTTTCATCAAAATTGCTCCCAGATTAGATTTCTAACGGCAATTTTAATACACTTTGCCAGCAACTAACAACTTATTCATCATATTCGCGCATCAATTTTTTGGTCAGCTGATAATCGCCAACATATGGGATGTCATGGCCTTTTTCATGCATAAACTGCTCGCGTCCCTTGGCAGCCATAAACATGACGTCGCCGGGCCGTGCCATATTAAACGCATCTTGAATGGCTTTGGCGCGATCAACGTTGATATGTACCTCAACATCAGGATTATCAATGTGTGATTTGATTTCTTCATCGATCTGATGCGGATCCTCAAAGAAATTGTCTTCGCTGGTTAGAATGGCCACGTCAGCATATTTGGCCAGCGCCTCGCCAATATCCTTACGGCGCGACTCAGCCTTACCACCAGCCGCACCGATCACTACGATCAAACGGCCATTGGGATAAGTGTTTTTCATGTATTTGAAGCTTTCATTCAGGCTCAGATAGTTATGAGCATAGTCAACGCAGGCCAATAGTCCCCGCTGATTGCTCAGCATTTCCATGCGGCCAGGAACGGTGGTTTCTTCCAGTCCCTTGACAAAAGCCGCCGTATCATCACTGAACTGCCGCCCTACGACCAGCGCGGCCAAGGCATTGCTGTCATTGAACGTACCTGGGATATTGATCTTAAAGCGGCCAGTCAACTGCGGCTGCTGACTGCTGAACGTAGCTACGTGAAACTCATGCGGCGAATCAACTACATAGCGATAGTCGGCATTGGACTGACTGCTGCCAAATGAGATTACCTGATTGCCAGCAGCCAGCGCTTTTTGAGCCAGCAGATCATAATAAGGACACTCACGATTGATGATCACCTTGGATGAGTTGATCATCAGCTGACTCTTACAGTACAGATAGTCTTCAAAACTTGGGTGTTCTACCGGACTAATGTGGTCGGCAGCAATATTTAAAAAGACACCAATATCAAAATGCAGACCATAGACTCTTGACTTCTTATAGGCCTGACTGGAAACCTCCATAATCAGATACTGCATGCCATTATCGGCAGCCTGACGCATCATCCGGAACAGGTCCAGTGACTCTGGCGTCGTTAAATGAGCTTCTTCAAAATGCTCGCCATCAAGACATTCAGCAATTGAGGATAATTGGGCTACCTTATGATCAAAAACCTCATTCATCAAATGGCGGGCAAAGTATACCGAAGTCGTTTTTCCCTTGGTCCCAGTAAACCCAATCACTTTCAGTTCCTGTTGCGGGTTGTTGTAAAACTCGCGCGCCAATAGAGCCATTGCCTTTTGAACGTCATTGACCACCAGCTGCACGACTTGTTTCTGGTCTTTGCCGGCATAAACGTTTTCAGTCACACAGGCAACGGCTCCCTTATCAATTGCGTCCTCCAGATATTTTTCGTTGAAGTTTAGTCCTTTGCACATAAACAGCGTATCAGGTGCAATACGGCGCGAATCATAAGATAAGAATTGGAGCCTGCGATCTTTGAGATTGGCTGGAACCTCGAAGCGCCAATCATCACCGATTACGATTTCACGCAGCAATTGATCCTGTTTTAAAATGTTGGCAGCTTGATTAAGCGTCAGCATTTCTCCCCCCCCACCTTTCATTTAAACGTTCATTGTCTTTCGATCATGTTTCGTATTCTGACACAAGATTATGAAAAAAATGCGAAATCCCAACGAAAGCATCAAGAACTTGCTTTTAAGATGTCTTAAAAAAACGACAATAAGGTCCAGTCTGCAAACGCACCGCAGACTGGACCTCATCTTCAATTAACTGTCAAAGTATCGACTTCCCTAACAGTCATATTTAATTATACGCTTTCATCAACTGCTCTGTCAGCTGGTAATCGCCGACATAAGGCTTGTCATGGCCATTTTCGCGCAGGAACTGCTCCCGCCCCTTGGCAGCCATAAACATGACATCGCCCGGCCGCGCCATCTGAAAGGCAGTTTTAATGGCCTCTTCACGGTTAAGAATCTCATGAACCTCAACGTGGGGATCCACGATATGATCGCGAATTGCCTGAATAATCTTTTTGGGATCCTCAAAGTAGTTGTCATCTTCAGTCAGGATGGCCACGTCGGCATACTCTGACAGTGCGCGACCGATATCCTGGCGCCGTGACTCAGCCTTGCTGCCCACTGAACCGGTAACCACGATCAAGCGGCCGTCTGGATACTCATGCTTTAAGAACTTGAAGCTCTCACTCATGCTCAGGTAGTTATGAGCGTAGTCAACACAAGCCACATAGCCTTTTTCGTTCTTTAAGATCTCCATGCGGCCCGGTACCTTGGTTTCTAAAAGTCCTGCCGCAAACTCACTGGTTTTATCGCTTAGCTGCGCGGCAACTGCCAAAGCCGCCGTTGCATTGCTGCAGTTAAACGATCCCGGCAGCATGACCCGAAAATCGCCTGCAACTGTCGGCAGCTGGTCATTAAACGAAGCAACCTGGAAATGACCATGCTCGCCTAAAGTAAAGCGATAATCGGCATCTGATTGATCGCTGCCATAGGTAATCAGCTGGTTGCCGAATGCACGCGTCTTTTGGGCCAGCAGCTCAAAGTAAGGGATCTCGCGGTTGATGATTACTTTATCGGCATTTTTTACCAGCTGGCTCTTGCACCAAAGATAGTCGTCAAAACTTGGATGCTCAACGGGACTGATATGATCACGCGAAATATTCAAGAAGACGCCAATGTCAAAATGCAGCCCATCAACGCGCGACTTCTTATAAGCCTGACTGGAAACCTCCATCACCAGATACTTCATGCCGTTATCAACGGCTTGACGCATCATCCGGTACAGATCCAATGATTCGGGCGTAGTCAGGTGCGATTCAATAAAGTTTTTACCATCCAGACATTCGGCAATCGATGACAGCTGCGCCACCTGATTGTCAAAGACATGCGCTAAAATATGCCGCGTAAAGTAGACTGAGGTCGTCTTGCCCTTGGTACCGGTAAAGCCGATCAGTGTCAGTTCTTTTTCCGGATCGCCATAAAATGCCCGTGCGACTGTCGCCATGGCTTTTTGGACATCAGTAACGACAAGCTGCCAGACGGTCTGACCAGCCAGCTCTTCATCATACACCTGCTGAGTCAGACAAGCCGTGGCGCCTTTTTTGACTGCATCCACTAGATACTGCGGATTAAAGCGCTGACCCTTGCAGATAAAAAGCGTCTGCGGCTCAATTACACGCGAGTCATACGAAAGCTGTCTGAACTCCAAATCGGCAATTTTTTCCGGTACGTCATACTGCCACTGACCGTCAACGATGATTTCCTTAAACAGGCCTCGTTTCTTGAGAGCGGCTACCGTCTGTTTAACCGTCAGCATTTAGTTCGCCGCCTTTTGCTTGGTTTGATCAATTGCAGATTCATCCGGCTTGAAGTTGTCGATAAAGTACAGCTTGTACCAGACCAAGAACGTGTAGACGGTCCAGATCTTGCGCCGGTCGTCCGTCTTGCCTTGGAAGTTGTCTTCGGCCATCTTCAGGATCTTGTCTTGATCAAAGAACTCTTTGACAAAATCCTGGCTGAACAATTCGCGAACTTCTTGATAGTACTTGTCTTCACGCAGCCAGGCCCGAATTGGCGTTGGGAAGCCCATCTTAGGCCGCGTTGCCCATTCTTCTGGCAGGTGACGGTTGGCCGCCATCCGGAAAGCCCACTTGGTACCCTTAGCGTTGAACAGGTACTTGGTTGGCGTGGTCTGAGCAACCTTCATCATTTCCCGATCCAATAAAGGCACCCGCAGTTCCAGCGAGTTGGCCATACTCATCTTATCGGCCTTCAGCAGAATATCGCCTGGCATAAAGCAGTGCAGATCCAGGTACTGCTTTTTGGCAACCTCATCAATATCTTTGTCTTCAACCTTGTCGTAGTATGGGTCAACGATCTGCTTAACCGTTGGGCCACAGTCAAATTCAGGCTGCAGAATGCTTTGAGCCTGTTCTGGACTGAAGATGTAGGCCTCACCGATAAAAGTATCGCGAGCTGGCGCCAGGTTGGCATACATATGCGCCTGGCCATGGAAATGCTTGTTCTTGATCTTTTCGGCAATCTCATAGCGCTTTTGCCGCGGCTTTTTCTTCAGCTGATCGGTAATCCAGCGAATCAGCTTTGACTTGGTGTAGAAGCCATAATCAATGTAGCCGGCAAACAGCTCATCGGCACCTTCACCAGAAAGCATTGCCTTGTAGCCATTGTCCTTAGCCAGCTTGGTCAAGAAGTACAATGGCACGACGGATGGGTTGGAGTCGGGCTCGTCCAGATAGTATTGAATCAATGGGAAGGTATGGAAGGCTTCCTCGTTGGTCAGCTTGGCATCCGTATTCTTAAGATTCAGCTTAGCTGCCAGTTCCCGTGCTTCCTTGGTTTCATCGTAGGTGCTGTCAAAGCCGATTGAGAACGTGTTGTCAGGCCGCATCATCGCCGTAACGTAGCTGGAGTCAACCCCAGCCGAAAGAAACGAACCGACTTTAATGCCTTGGTCAGCAAAAGAGTGCGCCTTGACTGATTCGGTAACGGCAGCCTCGATCCGATCAACGGCTTGATCAAAGGTTTCATCGGCTGGTTCAAAGTCTTCATCCCAGTATTCAGTCATTGAGAACTGACCATCCTTGGTGTAGTGGAACGAATGACCTTCTGGCAGTTTGTAGACGCCCTTAAAGAACGTTTCCCGGGTAATTGGATATTGGAACGTCAGATATGGCTTGAGGGCTTCTTTGTTCAGCTGCTTGTCGAAGTTCGGGTGTTCCAAGAAGGCCTTGATTTCTGAGCCGACAAAGAACGTCCCATTCATCTTGGCGTAATACAGCGGCTTAATGCCGAAGTGATCGCGGGCCCCAAACATTTCTTGGGTTTGTCGGTTCCAGATGACAAAGGCAAACATCCCCCGCAGCTTCTTGCAGACGTCATCGCCCCATTGCTCATAGCCATGCAGAATGACTTCCGTGTCCGTCTTGGTTGAGAAATGGTGCCCAGCAGCAATCAATTCCTCGCGCAGCGGCTGGAAGTTGTAGATTTCACCATTAAATAAAATGGCCAGGTTTTCGTTTTCATTAAAGATTGGCTGCTTACCGCTCTTAACGTCAACGAAACTTAGACGCCGATGTCCCAAAGCCGCGTGTTCATCGACGAATTGGCCGGCATCATCGGGACCACGGTGGATGATCCGGTCCATCATTTTTTGAATCAGGCTTTCTTTGACTTGTGGCTTTTCATTATCCACAAATGCAACAATTCCACACATAATGACTCTCCTATGTTCTTGACTAGATTAGCGCTGCACGAAGTATTCCTTGTACTTCTTAGGCATTAACGAAAAGGCGTAGTGCATCAGCAGCCGCTGCTTGAGCGTATCATGCTTGTCAAAGGCCGTCGTACCCCAGTTGCCTGATTCAAGCATCTGCTTGGCACGCTCCTTATCTGGACCTTCCTTAGCGTACTTGTAGAAGACTTTCTTAGGAACGCTCAGCCACAGCTTGTTGCCGTCTGCATAATCGGTATGGTCATATGGATGATGGTAGATGGCATCATCAACCACGTACTTAGCCAGATTGTAGCCGTTTAAAGTGCAGTAGTAGCTGCTGCGGCCCTGACGCAGATTGATCTCAAAAATCTTGAATTTGCCATCGCGCCGGTCGTACTTCATGTCAAAGTCCGCAAACCCGACGTAATTGATTTCTTCCAAGAACTTTTGAATCGTTTGGTAGATTTCCATGTTCTTTTCTGGAATGATCACCATATAGTTGCCGACTGCTACTGGCGATGGATCTTCCAGCAGGGGATGACCAAGGCAGATCATGCGTACCTTGTGATCTTGACCAACATAGGCATTTACCACGCGCATGTTGGAATCATCGCCGGGAATGAAGTCCTGGGCGATCAGCTTTCCGGTATAGCCAGCTTGAGCAATCTCAGGCAGCAGCTTATCAAACTGAGCCCGCGTGTCCAAGACATAGGCCTTTTTACGATCAGCAAAATGAATGTCCAGCCAGGCGATACTGTCGGAAGGCTTCAAGGCAATCGGAAAATCAAATGGCAGCTCAATTTCTTTTGGCTTCGTAAATTCAGCCGCTTCAATCAGCTTGGTCTTTGGATAAGGCAGGCCATACTTTTCCGCAGCAGCGTAAAAAGTTTCTTTGGTCCCCAGTTTTTGGAACATGTCATAGTCAACATATGGGCAGACAAACCATTGCTTCAGCTCGTCTAAGTGCTTGGCGATCAGTTCCGTGTAGCCATCCCCACAGGACAGCAGCAGGTATTTTTTATCCGGCTTTAAGTTCTTGGCAATCTCACGCATTGATTTGATAAAGCCTGGATCTTCGTTAAAGCCTTCAATTACATGCACATCAGCCAGCTTGGTGTAGCGAGTTGGCGCCATGTGCGTAACTCCATAGGCAATGCTTTTGATTCCATAGGCTTCATAAAAAGAACGTGCCATGCCATAGCAGTTAAAGTCCGTTCCCAGCAGAATTGGCTGGAAATCAATTTGATCATTCACTTTAAAATCATCCTCATATTTTCCTAGTGATACTGTCAACGGCGATTATAAAAAACGCCCTCTGAAACCTTAATGATAATCCAAACCCAAGGCACCTTCAAGATATTCTCTAATCCTTAAGCTTAGCTAAACGTCCTTGACGCAGATAAACGCTCAAAATCGCCAGGTCAGCTGGATTGACCCCACTGATCCGCGATGCCTGCGCCAAAGTTTCAGGCCGAATCTTCTCCAGCTTCTGACGGCCTTCAGTAGCCAGTCCATCAATTGCCGAATAGTCCAGGTCAGCCGGGATCTTCTTGGCTTCCATGCGCTTCAGCCGTTCAACCTTGACCTCTTCTTTTTTAATGTAGCCCTCGTACTTCAATTGAATCTCAACCTGTTCGATTACTTCTCGACTGAGCGGTTCATCTGGATCAGGAATCAGGTTCATCAGCGTCTGGTAGTCAACATATGGTCGTTTTAAGAAATCAGCGGCCGCGATGGCATCTTTCAAAGGATTGTCGCCGTGAGCCTCAATCAGGTTGTTGGCTGCCTCATTGGTTGGCTTGATGCGAATCTTCTTGAGTCGAGCAATCTCAGCTTCAACCAAGGCCTTTTTATGCTCCATTTTAGCCAAGCGCTCATCAGAAACCAATCCGATTGCGTGGCCTTTTTCCATCAAGCGCAGGTCGGCATTGTCATGACGCAGGATCAGCCGGTATTCGGCACGACTGGTCAACAGCCGATATGGTTCTTTGGTTCCCTTGGTTACCAAGTCATCGATCATTACGCCAATGTAAGCATCAGAGCGTTTCAACACGAACGGCCCCTTGCCTTGAGCACGCAGCCCGGCATTGATGCCCGCGATCAGTCCTTGACCAGCTGCCTCTTCATAACCCGAGGTGCCATTGGTCTGGCCAGCCGTAAACAGATTCTTGACCAGCTTGGTTTCCAGGGTTGGATGCAGCTGATATGGCGCCACCACGTCATACTCGATTGCATAGCCTGGCCGCATCAGCTTGGCTTTTTCCAGCCCTTTTACAGAATGCAGCATCTTTTCTTGAATTTCTTCAGGCATCGAGGTTGACATACCGTCCACGTACCATTCGTCAGTATCGCGGCCTTCTGGTTCCAAGAAGACCTGGTGGCGATCCTTATCGGCAAACCGCACGATCTTGTCTTCAATTGAAGGACAGTAGCGCGGACCAACCCCTTCAATCACCCCAGTAAACATTGGCGCCCGATCAAGGTTATCGCGAATAATCTGATGCGTGGTTGGGTTGGTGTAGGTCAGCCAGCAGGAAATCTGATCAGTGACTGCGATGTATTGACTGTCCGGCGTATCAAAACTGAAATGATGCGGTTTTTCGTCACCAGGCTGCTCTTCGGTAACTGAATAATCAATCGTATTGCCGTTGATGCGTGGCGGCGTCCCGGTCTTGAATCGCTGCAGATCAAAGCCCAGCTCTTCTAGATTCTCAGACAGCTTAGTGGCTGACTGCGTATTGTTTGGACCAGATTCATACATCAATTCGCCAATAATGATCTTGCCGCGGGCTGCCGTTCCCGTTGCCAATACCACGGCCTTGGCAAAATAGCGGGCCCCGGTATTGGTAATGACTCCTTTGCAGACGCCATCTTCAACCACCAGCTGATCAACGGTGGCCTGCCGCAGCGTCAGATTAGGCGTTTCTTCCATCGTCTGCTTCATGGCTCGGTGATAGGCGTGCTTGTCAGCCTGAGCCCGCAACGCACGGACGGCTGGACCTTTCCCCGTGTTGAGCATCCGCATCTGAACATAGGTCTTGTCGATATTGTGGCCCATTTCACCGCCTAAGGCATCAATCTCACGAACTACGATTCCCTTAGCCGGTCCCCCCACTGATGGATTGCATGGCATAAAAGCAACCATTTCCAGACTGATCGTCAAAAGCAGCGTCTTGTTGCCCATGCGTGCTGCCGCCAATGCCGCTTCTGATCCCGCATGACCAGCTCCAACGATGATTACGTCAAAGCTGCCGGCATCAAACGGCTTACCTTGTGAAATCTGCATTTTTATCTCCTTTACTTTCCTAGACAGAACTGGCTGAACAATTGATCCAACAGCTCATCTTGATAGCTGTCGCCGGTAATCTCACCCAGCAGTTCCCAGCACCGCGTCATGTCGATCTGGACCAAGTCGACTGGCATTCCAGCTGCAATCCCGCTCAAAACGTCATTCAAGGCGTCATTGGCTTGATGAAGCAGTCCAATATGCCGGGCGTTGGTAACCATAACGGTACTTTGAGAGCTTTCGATTCCTTCATCAAAGAACATATGGCTGATCGTCCGGCCCAATTCTTCCATTCCCTCATGCTCAACGATCGAGGTCTTGATGACGCGATCGCCAGCCGTCAGCTGACGCAGTTCATTTAGATCGATTCGGTTCGGCAGGTCGGTTTTGTTTAAGATGACGATGCGTGGCTTGCCAGCCGTCAGCTTGATCAGTTCTCGGTCCTCATCGGTCAATGCATTGGAGCTGTCAATCAAGAGCAGCACCAAGTCAGCCGTATCGATCGCCTGACGACTGCGCTCAACGCCGATTTTTTCGACCGTATCCTCAGTATGGCGAATCCCAGCCGTGTCGATCAGTTTTAAAGGCACGCCTTCTACGTTGACGTATTCCTCAATCACGTCACGCGTGGTTCCGGCCACGTTGGTTACGATTGCCTTGTCCTCATGCAAAAGCGTGTTGAGCAGGCTGGACTTGCCGACGTTTGGCCGCCCAATGATTGCCGTTGCCAGACCATCTCTTAACACTTTGCCCTGCTTGGCGGTTTTTAAAAGTGCCTGAATGCGCTGCTGAACCTCTTGGGCCTTTTCTTTCAGCATCTTGGTCGTCATTTCTTCAACCGCGTCATATTCTGGGTAGTCAATGTTGACCTCAACCTGCGCCAAGACGTCCAGAATATCCTTGCGCAAAGCCTTGATCAAGCGAGACAGATCGCCATCCAGCTGGTTTAGCGCCACCTTCATTGATTTGTCGGTTTTGGCGCGGATCAGATCCATCACGGCTTCCGACTGTGAAAGATCCAGCCGACCGTTTAAAAAGGCTCGTTTGGTAAACTCACCCGGTTCTGCCAGTCGGGCGCCATGACTAAGCGTCAGCTGCAGAATCCGATTGGTAGCCAGCAGTCCGCCATGACAGTTGATTTCGACAACGTCTTCTCTAGTGTAGGTATGAGGTGCCCGCATGATTGAAACCATGACCTCATCAACTTCCGCACCACTGTCGGGATCAACGATATGCCCATAGTTAATGGTATTGGTTGCCACCTTTGCCAGATCCTTGCTGCCATGGTACAGCTTTTTGGCAACGGCAACGGCCTCCTCGCCACTGATCCGAATAATTGAGATGCCCCCTTCGCCAACTGGGGTCGAGATGGCTGCAATTGTATCAAATTCTGAATTTGCCATTTTCTGCTCCTTTCCGCCGCAATAAAAAAAGTGCCGAGTCCACGCTCTCCCCGCTTTGGGATCAACATGGTCAAAGCACTTTCACTACTCTAACTAACGGTAAATTCAATTAACATCGCTATTTTAGTTTTTCAGCGTTTGGTTGTCAATCAATTAATTCTTTGGTGCTACCACGACGCTGCGATACGGATCACGACCATGTGAATAGGTCTTGACCCGCGGATTGTCTTCCAAGACATGGTGCAGATATTTGCGTTCACGAGCCGGCATTGGGTCCAAAAAGACGGCTTGACCAGTAGCAATTACCTCGGTGACGCAGCGAGCAGCCAGTTTTTCCAATGACTGCTGCCGTTTCTGACGGTAATTCGACGTATCCAGGATCAGCCCCGGATCATCGACGCCATGATAGCTTAAAAAGGCCGTTCCCAACTGTTCCAAGGCATTGATCCGTCGCCCATGAAAGCCGATGACTCGTCCTGAATTGTCGGCCTGCAGATCAACGACCAATTCATGAGTCCGCAGCTTGACGATTTTAGGCTTAGCCGTTACCCCAAGCGCTGCCAGCACGTCTTTCAGATAGCCGCAAAGTGCCTGGGCCGCTTGATTCATCTTCTGCACATTGGCTTGATGACGATGCTCCATTTCCAAGGCATCTGGCTCATTTGAATCATTTGCTGCCGGTTTGACGTTTTGTTTTTTGTCTGTCGGCTTGGCAGTTTTGACCACGACCGTTTTTTTAGCTGGCTGGGACTTAACGGCCGACTTTTTTACGATTGGCTTTTGCGGCTGCACCGGCCGTTTTAATTCAGCCTGAATTTTGGCGTTCCGACGGCCAAATCCAAGAAAGCCATGCCGCGGCTGCTCCAAAACCTGAATGTCTAATTGATCACGATCGGCTTTAAAGGCAGCTGATGCGGCTGCGATTGCTTCATCAATTGTCTGCGCCTCAAAAGTTTCCATAAAGCTCCCCCTCAATCATTATCAAAAAAGAGCGGTCAAGCCGCCCTCGTTGCTCAATTATTTCCGCTTGCTACGGTAGGCCTTGCGCTTAGCCTTGGCAATCTTGTTGCGGTGGCGACGTTCAGCAGCCTGTTTTTCTTCACGTTCGCGACGAATCTTGAACGGATTTTGGAAGATCAGTACCTGCAGAACCTGGAAAGCGTTGGATACTACCCAGTAAAGCGTAATTGCCGAACTAAAGCCCAGTGCCATGAAAAAGACCATGATCGGCATAAACCAGGTCATTGATTTGGTCATGGCATTTTGTTCCGGCATTGAAGCCATTGACAGCCAGGAACTGATAAACGTAAACAGGGCCGCCAAAATCGGCAGCACGTAGTATGGATCATTGTGGCCCAGCTGCAGCCATAAGAAGCTCCCACTGCGCAAAACGTGCGTCCGCCAGATGGCTTGATACAATGCCCACATAACTGGCAGCTGAACCAGCAGCGGCAGCATCGAGGCAAACGGGTGCACGCCAGCATCCTTATAAAGCTTTTGTTGCGCTGCCTGCATCTTTTCCAGTGATTCACGATCGCGTCCAGGATACTTCTTTTGAATCTCCTTAAGCTGCGGCGTTAATTCCTGCATCTTGACCGACATCTTGGTCTGGTACACCATCAATGGCAGAATGATAATCCGCACGATAATCGTAAAGATGATGATCCCCATTCCATAGCCGCCAAAATTGTTGGACAGCCAGATTATGAATCGTGAGCAGTTATAGATGATGTAATGATCCCAAAAGCCGGTACTGTGGCTGGTAATTGGTGAATTGGAACAAGCAGCCAAAAAGACTGCCAGACTCATAATCCCCGCCAGGCTTAGGATTTTCTTGTGTCCTTTTCTCAAAGTGCGATCCTCTCTTAATCTTCTTTTAACAGATGGGCCAATTTCAGTGCATGAACCAGATTCTTTTTAACTTCTGCCATTTCCAAGCCATCAGTAGCTGGCCGCGCGATAATCAAGAAGTCAACGTCAGACTTGATTGCCGGCTTAACCTCCAGCAGCGTTTGGCGGATCCGCCGCTTCAGCCAGTTGCGGTGTACGGCATTACCGATTTTCTTGCCGACTGAGATGCCGACCCGAAAATGTTTCTGACCTGGTTTTTGCATTTGATAGATGATAAATTTTCGATTGGCTACGGAATCATGAGTTTCAAAGACCCGCTGAAATTCACTTTCCTTTTTTACTCGGTATGACTTTCGCATGTTCGCTCCAACCTTTAAAAATGCAAAAAGGACTGAGGCACAACCGCACGTAATGCAGTGGATGAATGCCCCGGCCCCTTTTAGAAAAAAAGCCACTAATTAAATAGTGGCCGATTTTATGCAGATAATACTTTGCGGCCCTTTTGACGACGACGAGCCAATACCTTACGGCCGTTGCTCGTGCTCATACGCTTGCGGAAGCCGTGAACGCGTGCGCGGTGACGCTTCTTTGGTTGAAATGTGCGCTTCATTGAGTGCACCTCCTCGCTTGTATTTATTATTTTATTTACAGTCCAAAAAGACAATCTCTTCAAACATACTTTTGAAGTATAACACATCCTACGCCAAGAATAAATGATTATCTTGCGTTATTTTAGCGTTTTTTACTGCACAGAAGCGGCCAGTTATCCCCAGTTTTTTCCACAAGTACCAAAACAAAACTGGGGACTTTTATATTTATCCACAGAGTTATCCAAAGCAAAAAGAGTTCCCCACAGGTTGTGGAAAAAGTTATCAACAGCTTTGTGGATAACTGTGAAAACATGATTATTTCGCTTTTAATTTGCTAAAGTTATCCACAGGTCACCAGTGATTAACTTGATTTTGTCTTTTCTTTTTCCACAAATCCACAGCCTTGTGGAAAACTTATCAACACGTCTGTGGATTTTGTTAATAGTTTTTACACAGCCTTGTGGAAAACTACCAGACAATGCTAAAATATTCTTTGGATTTTTAATTAGCATGAGGAGGAATTTACTTGATTGAGCTAAACTCACTCTGGGAATCGGTTCAAAAAGAGTTTCGCAAGACCACTGGCAGCGTAACCTATAACAACCTGATTGCACCAGCCAAAGCAATTTCTCTCGAAAACAATCAGCTGACCATTGAGCTGCCAACCAAATCTCACCGGGACTTTTGGCAAAACGAGATGACCGCTAAGCTCAAGGACCTGCTGTTCAACGAAACCCTGGTTCATATTGAGCCACGCTACACGCTTGAGAGAGAGCTCATGACTCCATCTTCGCCAGCCGGTGGAATCATGACCAAACAGACACCCTTAAATCCAGAATATACATTTGAAGCTTTCGTTGAAGGCCGCAGCAATCAGATGGCCTATGCTTCTGCCTATGCTGCCTCTGAACAGCCTGGCGGACTTTATAATCCACTCTTGATCTATGGTGGCGTCGGCCTTGGCAAGACGCATTTGATGCAGGCCATTGCCAACAACATGCTACGGCATAATCCCAACGCCAAGATCAAATACGTTACCAGCGAAACCTTCACCAATGACTACATCAATTCGATCAAAAACAACAACCAAGAGCAGTTCCGGCGCGAGTATCGTGACCTGGACGCTTTGTTGGTCGATGATGTCCAGTTCTTTTCCAATAAGGAAGGCACCCAGCTGGAATTTTTCAATACTTTCAATTCGCTGCATGACAACAACAAGCAGATCGTCTTGACCGCTGACCGGAATCCCAAGCAGATCCCTGATTTGACTGATCGGCTGGTCTCACGCTTTGTCTGGGGAGTTCCAGTCGAGATTACCTCGCCAGATCTAGAAACACGGACCGCCATTTTGCGCAGCAAGGCCGAAGAAGAGCAGATCAACGTTCCCAATGACGTTTTAAGCTTTATTGCCAGCAAGGTCGACACCAACGTCCGCGAGTTGGAAAGCGCGCTGCTGAGAGTTCGCGTAGCCGCCCAGCTTCATCACGCGCCCATCACGATTGAACTGGCCAATGAAACGCTCAAGGGCATGGAAGCTGCCGATGAGGCGGTAATCTCGATTGACTTGATTCAAAAAAAGGTTGCGGCTTATTATAATATCCGTCAGTCTGATATCGTGGGGAAAAAACGCGTCAAGCAGATCGTCTTTCCGCGCCAGATTGCCATGTATCTTGCCCGAGAGCTGACCGAAAGCTCACTGCCTAAGATTGGCAAGGAATTTGGCGGCAAGGATCATACCACGGTTCTCCATGCCATCGATAAGATTGAAAAACAGCTGGCCGAGGATGATAATTTACAAGACGACATCCGCAACCTTAGAATGGAGCTGCAGCCTTGATTGTGGAAAACTAAAAAGTTATCCCCAAGATATCCACAGCTTTTCCACAGTTATGAAAACTTATAGCTGTTGGGTTCAAGCCATTTTTCCACATTATCCACAGGTCCTATTACTACTACTAAACTTATATAATATATATAAAGCAACAAGGAGAGATTCATTTATGAAATTCACCATTAATCGCCCAGCATTCATTAATCAGCTTAACAACGTCTTAAGAGCCATCTCATCTAAAACCACGATTCCAATTCTGACTGGTCTGAAAATGGTTGTAACTGATCATAGTGTCATCCTGACTGGCAGTGATGCTGACATTACGATCGAATCAACTCTGGATGCCAGTGACAGCAGCTATGGCCTGTCAATTGAAGAACCGGGGGCAATCGTTTTGCCGGCTCGTTTCTTTAATGAAGTGATCAAAAAGCTGCCAGATAAGCAGGCAACGATTGAGGTCTTTAATGGTCTGCAGGTGCGGATTACCTCAGGGACGGCTGAATTTACGATCAACGGTCAGGATGCCAACAATTATCCACACCTGCCAGAAGTCGAAAGTGAAAATACGGTTGAACTGGCTTCTGACATGCTGCGTGAAGTTATTGACCAGACACGGATTGCCGTTTCTAAACAAGAAAGTCGGCCAATCCTGACTGGGATTCACGTAACTTTAAATAATGGGATCTTAACGGCAGTAGCTACCGACAGTCACCGTTTGGCACAACGCAAGGTTGAGTTGCCAGAAACGGCTGATCGTGATTTTGACATCGTTTTGCCAGGGGCCTCAATGACGGAACTGGCTAAAATGATTGCCGATGAAAAAGATGGCGTTAAGATGCAGATTACCGAAAATCAAGCCCTGTTTATTTTTGGCAATACGCATTTCTACTCGCGCTTGCTGGAAGGCAACTATCCAGAAACCAGCCGCTTGATTCCAGAATCATCCGATACACGTTTGGAGATCACGGCCAGCGATCTGTTGGCTTCGATCGAACGGGCCTCGCTGCTGTCTCACGAAAGTCGCAATAATGTCGTTAAGCTGAGCGTCAACCCAGAAAACAAGATTGCGACGGTTTCAGGCACGTCAGCTGATGTTGGTAACGTTGAAGAAGAAATCAATGCTGACCAGATCGTAGGCAACCCCTTGGAAATCTCGTTCAACCCTGACTATATGCGTGATGCCTTAAAGTCATTTGGTCAAACCAAGATTCTGATTTCATTTACGACGGCGCTGCGGCCATTTACCCTGGTACCAACTGAAGAAAAAGCCAATTTTGTTCAGCTGATTACACCGGTTCGGACTTACTGATTCAAATAAAACTGTTGAAAAAGCATCCACTTATCCACAGTGGATGCTTTTTTGTTGTGGAAAAGTGATTAAATTAGCGGAATTTGGTGGATAAATCATTCGCTGGTTTAAGATAGCGCTTAAATCACTGAAATTTGCCTTCTGAGCAAAGATAACCTGTTTTAGATAAAAATGATTAATTGGGATAAGATTTGCTGATACGGCCTAAAAATGCCCTTTAATTTGTTTTTGTGTCTTATAAAAGCTATAATAGAACAGCAAGCATAAAGTAGGTGAAAAGTATGCAAAATTCAAAAAAAGTCGCAATCAGCAGTGAATTCATTACGCTTGGCCAGCTGCTGAAAGAAGAAGGCATTATTCCCACTGGAGGAGCTGCCAAGTGGTTTTTGCGTGAACATGAAGTCAAGGTCAACGGCGAATCAGAGGCTCGTCGGGGTCGCAAGCTGCGGGTTGGCGATCAAATCGAGATCAGCGGTATTGAAAACGTTGAGATCGTAGCTGAATAATCAATGTATCTTTCGGAAATCGAGCTGCGGAATTTTAGAAATTATGAGGACCGTCAAGTTGAGTTTTCCCCAGGCATCAATGTCTTTATTGGGGAAAACGCCCAAGGCAAGACCAATCTGCTGGAGGCCATCTATGTCTTGGCAATGACGCGCAGCCACCGAACCGCTAACGATCGTGAGCTGATCAACTGGCAGGCTAAAGAAGCCATGGTTAAGGGCACGGTTATCAAGCAGACGGGACGGGTACCGTTGGAAGTGCTGTTGGGTACGCGTGGCAAACGAGTCAAGGTTAATCATCTTTTCCAATCGCGGCTGTCGACTTATATCGGCAATCTAAACGTAGTCTTATTTGCTCCAGAAGACCTGGCACTGGTTAAAGGAGCCCCTCAGGAACGGCGTCAGTTTATGGATACGGAGTTCAGTCAGATGAGCAGCCGTTATCTGTATGCCATCAGTCAGTTTAGAGGCCTCTTAAAGCAACGCAATGAATATTTAAAACAGTTGAAGTATGGCAGCCAGGTCGATCAGGTATTGTTGGAGGTCTTGTCCGATCAGCTGGCAGAAAGCGGCGCGGCAGTAATGGCGATGCGCTTTAAGCTGCTCAAGCGGCTGGAGACATGGTCGGCTCAGCTGCATGAGCATATTTCCCAACAAAAGGAAGTCTTAAAGCTGAAATATATTTCCCAGGTTATGATTGATGAAGAAACGGCTGAAAATGAAATTGCCGAGCAGCTGCAGAAGTTGTATCACGAGCATCAGTCGCAAGAGATCAAGCTGGGGACGACGCTTTATGGACCACAGCGCGACGATATTCGTTTTTTGGTCAACGAGCAGGACGTTCATCGCTTTGGCTCCCAAGGTCAGCAGCGGACAACGGCATTAGCGGTCAAGCTGGCAGAAATCGATCTGATGAATGAACAGACCGGCGAGTACCCATTGCTGCTGCTGGATGACGTCTTGTCCGAACTTGATGATGATCGCCAGACCCATCTGCTGACTGCCATTCAGGATAAGGTTCAGACTTTTTTGACAACGACCAGCTTAAGCGGCGTAGCACGACAATTGATCAATCGCCCAACGATTTTTCAGATTGCCCATGGAACGATTGACAAGGAGGATAAAAAGTGAGCGATAAAGAACTTGAAGCAGAAAAGAAAGCGGAACTGGCCAGTGAGTACGATGCCAGCCAGATTCAAGTCTTAAAAGGGCTGGAAGCAGTCCGGAAGCGCCCTGGGATGTACATTGGTTCCACCAGTGCTCAAGGGCTGCATCACCTGGTCTGGGAAATCGTCGACAATGGTATTGACGAAGCCTTGGCCGGATTTTGTGATGAGATCAATGTCGTTGTTGAACCAGACAACAGCATTACGGTAACCGACAACGGACGGGGGATCCCGATCGATATTCAAAAAGAAACCGGCAAACCGGCACTGGAAACGGTCTTTACCGTTCTGCATGCCGGTGGTAAGTTCGGCAGTGGCGGCTACAAGGTTTCTGGTGGTCTGCACGGGGTTGGGGCCTCAGTCGTCAACGCGCTGTCAACCGAGCTGGATGTCTACGTAACGCGGCAAGGCAAGGAATACTATATGGACTTTGATCATGGCCACGTTAAGACGCCGATGAAAGTCGTTAAAGAGGGCATCTCGGAATTAAAGCACGGCACCCGGGTTCACTTTAAGCCAGATCCAGAAATCTTCCGTGAAACGACGGTCTACAACATCAAGACGCTGACGGATCGAATTCGTGAATTATCTTTTTTGAACAAGGGCCTAAAGATCACGATTGAGGACAAGCGAGAAGAAAAGCCAACCCGGCAAGAGTTCCATTATGAAGGCGGGATTCGGCACTACGTTGAATTCTTAAATGAAGGCCAAGAAGTCCTGTTTGATCCGCCAATTTATGTGGAAGGCGAGGACAAGGGAATCACGGTTGAGGTTTCCCTGCAGTATACGACGGGATACCGCAGCACCCTGATGACTTTTACCAACAACATTCACACTTATGAAGGCGGAACGCACGAAACCGGCTTTAAAACCGCTTTGACGCGCGTTATCAATGACTATGGCCGAAAGAGCGGTCAGCTGAAGGGGAATACGACGCTTTCCGGTGATGATGTGCGTGAAGGATTGACGGCAGTCGTTTCAATCAAGCACCCTGATCCACAGTTTGAAGGACAGACCAAGACCAAGTTGGGCAACTCGGATGCACGGACGGCAACCGACCACATCTTCAGCGAGATGTTTGCGCGCTTTTTAATGGAAAATCCGGATACGGCGCACAAGATCGTTGAAAAGGGAATGCTGGCTTCCAAAGCGCGGGTAGCCGCCAAACGGGCTCGTGAAGTTACGCGTAAGAAGAGCGGCTTGGAAATTTCAAGATTACCCGGGAAATTAGCCGACAACACCAGCAAGGATCCAGAAATTTCAGAATTGTTCATCGTCGAGGGTGATTCGGCCGGTGGTAGTGCCAAGCAGGGCCGTTCCCGCTTGACGCAGGCGATTCTGCCAATTCGTGGTAAGATCCTCAACGTTGAAAAAGCCGGGATGGACCGCATTCTGGCCAATGATGAGATTCGTTCGCTGTTTACCGCTCTAGGGACTGGTTTTGGCGGTGATTTTGACATTACCAAGGCCAACTACCACAAGCTGATCATCATGACCGATGCCGATGTGGACGGTGCGCACATTCGGACGCTGCTGCTGACGCTTTTCTATCGCTATATGAAGCCAATGATCACCAATGGCTATGTCTATATTGCACAGCCGCCACTGTATCAAGTTCGGCAGGGCAAATTCGTCAAGTACGTCGAATCAGACGAAGAGCTGCAAAACGTCTTGAACACGCTGCAGCCAAGCCCTAAGCCAGTAATTCAACGCTACAAAGGGCTGGGTGAAATGGATGCTGAACAGCTCTGGGAAACGACGATGGATCCAGAAAAACGCCATCTGCTGCGAGTTGACCTGGATGACGCTGCTGAAGCGGAAAAGATCTTCCCAATGCTGATGGGAACCAAAGTCGGTCCGCGGCGCGAGTTTATTGAAGAAAATGCCAAGTTTGTCGAGAACTTGGACCTGTAAAATCAGCTAAGGAGGAAAAAACGTGGCAGATCAAGATATGCCAGGGCGCATTACCGATGTCAATCTGACTGGATTGATGAAAAATTCATTTTTGGATTATGCAATGAGCGTCATCGTTGCCCGGGCCCTTCCAGACGTTAGAGATGGGCTGAAACCAGTTCAGCGGCGAATCCTTTATGGGATGAATGAACTGGGCGTGACGCCAGACAAGCCATATAAAAAATCCGCACGTATCGTTGGTGACGTTATGGGTAAGTTTCACCCCCATGGCGATTCCTCGATCTATGAAGGCTTAGTGCGGATGGCGCAGGACTTCAGCTATCGCTACATGCTGGTTGACGGCCATGGTAACTTTGGTTCGGTTGATGGCGACGGGGCAGCCGCCATGCGTTATACCGAGGCCAGAATGAGCAAGATTGCCGTTGAGATGCTGCGTGACATCAATAAGAATACGGTTGACTTTCAAGACAACTATGATGGCAGCGAAAAGGAGCCAACCGTTTTGCCGGCTCGGTTCCCTAATCTTTTGGTCAATGGTGCCTCTGGGATTGCTGTGGGGATGGCAACCAATATTCCCACGCATAACTTAGGCGAGGTAATTGACGCCATTCATCTGCTGATGCAGAATCCGGATGCTACGACTGAAGAGTTGATGAAGGTGCTGCCGGGACCTGATTTTCCAACCGGCGGCGTAGTCATGGGCAAGTCTGGAATCCGTAAGGCCTATGAAACGGGACGTGGAACGATTATTGTCCGCGCCAAGGTTGACATTGAAGAGGCCAAGAATGGTCGTCAGCGTATCGTCGTTCATGAGATTCCTTACATGGTCAACAAGGCACGCTTGATTGAGCGAATTGCCGAATTGGCTCGTGAAAAAGAAATCGAGGGGATTACCGATATCAATGACGAAACCGACCGTGAAGGGATGCGGATCGTGATTGACGTTCGGCGTGATGCCAGTGCTGAGGTCATCTTAAACAATCTGTACAAGATGACGCTGATGCAGACGACTTTCAATTTCAATATGCTGGCCATCGTCAACGGAGCGCCGAAAGTCTTAAGCCTTAAGCAGATCCTGCAGCACTACCTTGAACATCAGATCAACGTGGTTCGGCGGCGGACGGAATTTGACCTGAAAAAAGCGCAGAGTCGCGATCATATCGTGCAGGGACTTTTGATTGCCCTTGATCATATTGACGAGATCATCAAAATCATTCGCGAGGCACAGACCAGCGAGATTGCCAAGGAGCAGCTGATTGACCGCTATACGCTGGATGATCGTCAGGCTCAGGCGATTTTGGACATGCGGCTGGTGCGGCTGACCGGGCTTGAACGTGAAAAGATCGAAAACGAGCATCAAAAGCTTACCGAGGCAATTGCCGACTATCAAGACATCTTGGCGCATGAAGAACGCATCAATCAGATCATTTACGATGAACTGTTAGAGATTCAGCGCAAGTTTGGCGATCCACGTCGGACTGAGCTGCAGGTCGGCGATATTACCGATATTGAAGACGAGGATCTGATTGAAGAAGAAGATATCGTCGTCACGCTGACTCATAATGGCTACATCAAGCGGCTGCCGGTTGACGAATTCAAGTCGCAAAATCGTGGTGGTCGCGGCGTTAAAGGAATGGGCGTACACAAAGATGACTTTATCGAGCATCTGATCTCCAGTTCCACGCATGATATTCTGCTGTTCTTTACCAATTCAGGCAAGGTCTTCTCCATGAAGGGCTACGAGGTTCCAGAGTATGGCCGTTCAGCTCAGGGAATTCCAATCATCAACCTGCTTGGCATCGACAATCACGAAAAGATTACCGCGGTGATCAACGTTTCGAACGCTGCCGATGATACCGACAAGTTCCTGTTCTTTGTTACTAAGCAGGGGACGGTCAAGAAGACGCCAGTTGATGACTTCCGTAATATTCGCAGCAATGGTCTGAAGGCAATCCAGCTGCATGATGGCGATGAGCTGATTCACGTCAACATTATTGATGGTCAGCAGAACATGATCTTGGGGACGCGGCTTGGCTATGCAGTCAGCTTCAATGCTGAAGACGTTCGTTCGATGGGTCGCTCGGCTGCCGGTGTACGGGGAGCCAAGCTACGGGAAGGCGACTGTGTTATCGGCGCCGCACCGCTTGATTCGGACAGCAATGTTTTCGTAATCAGCGAGAATGGCTTTGGTAAGCAGACACCAGCTACTGAATACCCAATTAAGGGTCGTGGCGGTAAAGGAATCAAGACCGTCAACGTAACGGCAAAGAATGGTCCATTGGCTGGTTTGACGACGGTCAAGGGCGATGAGGACATCATGCTGGTAACCGATAAAGGCGTGATCATTCGTTTTGGCATCGAGACCGTTTCACAGACTGGTCGTGCTGCCGTGGGAGTGCACCTGATTCGAATGGATGATGATTCCAAGGTAGCTACGATGGCTAAAGTTGCCAAGGAAGATCAGACGGATCAAGATGGTGATGCTTTACCTGCTGAAGAAGATTCCGCAGCATCTGAAACAGAAAACAACTAAATAAAATGCAAAAGCTGAATTACGGCATATAGTTTAATCAGAGGGCCGCAATTCAGCTTTTTTGATTAGATGATTGAATCGCTTGTAATTGATTTTTATTTATGCTAATATCTTTGTCTGTGAGTATACGTAAAGACGTCTGCTCTCCTTGCTCTTATTAATCTTGAAAATAAGAGCCAGAGTCCATAAGGAGGTGTAACATTCATGGAAACACGCAAATATGAAATTACTTACATCATTCGTCCAGACATCGAAGAATCTGCTAAGAGCGAACTGGTAGCTCGCTTCGACAAGATTCTGGCGGACAATGGTGCCAACATCATCGATTCAAAGGATTGGTCAACGCGTCGGTTTGCCTACCCAATCGCTAAGTACACTGAAGGTACTTACCACGTAGTCAACCTGACTGCTGACAGTGACGAATCTCTGAACGAATTTGACCGTCTGGCTAAGTTCAGCGACGACATTCTGCGTCACATGATTGTTAAGCGCGAAGCCTAAGTCGCGTTGCAATCCAAATTGAATAAGTTTTAGAGAGGAGTACGAGGTCCATGCTTAATCGCGTCGTATTAACTGGTCGTCTGACAAGAGATGCTGAATTGCGCTACACTCAAGGCGGCACATCAGTGGCCTCCTTCACGCTGGCCGTTGATCGTCAGTTTCGGAATGCTCAAGGTGAGCGTGATGCCGACTTTATCAACTGTGTTATCTGGCGAAAGCCAGCCGAAAATTTTGCCAACTTCACCCATAAAGGTGCCTTGGTAGGAATTGACGGTTCTTTACGGACACGCAGCTACGAAAACAATCAAGGCCAGCGCGTCTACGTAACGGAAGTACAGGTTGATAACTTTGCATTGCTGGAACCGCGTCGCAATGGCGGTCAGCCCTACAGTGGCGGTCGTTCTCAGTCAAACTTTGGCAATGGTCAAGGCAACTGGAACAACAATCAGTCACAGTATAATGGCGGTGGCTATCAGCAAGGCTTTGACAACGGTCGTGCTTCTCAACCAATGGGAAATTCATCATTTGGCAATCAAGGCGGATTCAACAATCCCTTTGAAAATGCACCAATGCCTGGTCAAGAAACACCAGTCCACAATGATTTTCCATTCGGCAATGAAGATTCTCAGCCAGCTGCACCATCAAACAATGATGCCGCTACGTTTGATCTAAACGACAGCGTTCTGCCAACCAATGGCCAGCCTGCCGCTGATTCAACCAATGCCAGTGCAGCACCAAAGTCAAATGACACTAAGTCTGCTGACAGCACGGCTGAAGATGATTTGCCATTTTAATTTAAAACCAAATACATGATTTAAGGAGGGTAATTTCATGGCTCAACAACGTCGTGGCGGTCGTCGTCGTCGCAAGGTCGACTTTATCGCCGCTAACCACATTGAATACATTGACTACAAAGACACTGATTTGCTGAAGCGTTTCATCTCTGAACGGGGCAAGATTTTGCCACGTCGAGTAACGGGTACCAGCGCCAAGAACCAACGTCGTCTGACGGTCGCTATCAAGCGTGCACGGATCATGGGTCTGCTGCCATTCGTTGCTGAAGACTAATTCAGCTGATAATTTAAAACATGATGGCCAGTGTCATCATGTTTTTTTTTGCCTTTATTCAAACAATGATGAAAAACGTGAACGGTGAGTTGCCGAACCGATTGTGATAAGATAGGAATATCTAGATTGTCGTTATAGGAGAAAAATATGGGTAATTTCTTTCGACATAACAATTGGAATTTTTTAATTAAGAATCACGCAGTTCGCTGGAATTTCTGCTATCTGGCTTTGATGACGATCATCTGTCTGATGTTGGCTTTTAAAACCAGCTGGATTCTAGGAACGGTATTATTGGCAATTGCCTTTGTGGGGATCTGGATCAGTGCTCATCAGCTGCGTCGTCTGGTAGTTGATACTGAAGAATATATCAATAATCTGACATATCAGGTTCAACGAGGCCAGCAAGAGGCGCTTTTAGAGATGCCAATTGGAATGGTGATGCTGAACCATCGTGGCATCGTCAGTTGGATCAATCCATATATGGCGCGCTATTTTCAGTTTGAGCACGTTGTCGGCAAGCCATTGACGCAGGCTGATGATGAATTGGCTAAATTGATTGATAAGCATCGTCATGATAAAGGACCAGCAGTCGTTTCGTGGCGCGATCATCGATTTGAGTTTTTAGTGCAGGACCGTTATCATGTCTGTTACCTGCTGGATGTTACCAAATATGAGCAGATCAGCGAGCGTTATCAGCATGAGCAGATTTTCCTGGGAAATATCTATTTGGACAACTACATTGAACTTACTCAAGGAATGAACGATTCGGCCGTCTCCAACCTGCATAATTACGTTACTTCGGAATTGAGTCACTGGGCAAAGGATAATCATCTGCTGCTGCGCGTGATCAATGAAGACAACTATTTTGTAATCGGTCATTATCAATCGCTGGTTGAACTTGAAAAACAGAAGTTTAAGATTTTAGACGTTATTCGCGAAAACACCTCCAAGCAGAATTCGCCAGTAACGCTCAGTGTAGGGATCGCGTATGGCCAAAGTGATTTGATCAAACTGGCCGACATGGCGCAGCGCAACCTTGACCTGGCACTGGGTCGTGGTGGCGATCAGGTCGTGGTCAGAGAAGAAGATCACCGGGCCCGTTTCTATGGTGGCTGTACCAATCCAATGGAAAAGCGCACTCGCGTCAGAGCCCGGATGATCAGTCAGGCACTGCAGGAATTGATGACCCAGGCCGATCAAGTCTTTGTAATGGGGCATTCCAACCCAGATATGGATTCTTTGGGGGCCTGTCTGGGGATCAGAAGAATTGCTGAAATGAATGGTCACGAGTGCTGGATCGTTTTGGACAAAGAGAAGGTTCATAGCGATATTGCTCGTTTGATGATGGAGATCAATGACTATCAAAGCATTCGCGATCGGATCATTACTCCAGATGAAGCAATCAATAAGGCAACCGACAGTAGTCTTTTGGTAATGGTCGATCATTCCAAGCCAAGCATGTCGATTTCGCCACAGCTTTATGAGCGCTTGGCGGACCGCACGATCATTATCGATCATCACCGCCGCGGCGAGGAATTTCCTGAAAATCCGCTTTTAGTCTACATTGAGCCTTATGCCAGCTCGACTTGTGAACTGATTACGGAAATGTTTGAGTATCAGCCGCGGGAAAGCGAGTCGCTAAATAAGCTGGAAGCCACTGCCATGCTGACGGGGATTCAGATTGATACCAAATCATTTACGCAGCAGGCTGGGACCAGGACGTTCGAGGCTGCCAGCTATCTGCGCTCAGCGGGGGCAGATGGGCTGATGATTCAATATTTCATGAAAGAAAACGTCCATAGCTTTATGGAAAGAAATCACCTGATTGCTACCGTTGAGTTTTTGAATAATGATAAAATGGCGTTATGTGCCGGTGAGGATGATCGTACCTATGATCCAGTCATTGTTGCGCAGGCAGCCGACACCTTATTGCAGATGGATGGGGTCGATGCCTCATTCGTTGTTGCCAAGCGTGCTAACGATAAGGTCGGAATCTCGGCTCGATCGATGGGCAACATCAACGTTCAGATCATTATGGAGAAGATGGGCGGCGGCGGTCATCTGGCTAATGCTGCAACTCAGATTGCCGGTAAAACCGTCAGTGAGGTAAAAGCTGAGCTGATCAGGCTGCTGACGACTGGTGATCAGTCAGAAGATGAAACAGAAAAGGAGTACTAAACTATGAAGGTTATCTTTATTAAAGACGTACGTGGCCGTGGCAAGCGCGGTGAGTTAAAAGAAGTCCCAGATGGCTACGCTCAAAACTACCTGATCAAGCGCGGTCTGGCCAAGGAAGCTACCAAAGCTGCCATGAGCGAATTAAAGGGGCAGCAGCGGGCCGCTCAAAAGCACGAGGCTGAAGAACTTGCTGAAGCCAAGCGGTTAAAGGAAGTACTGGAAAGCGAAGACACGGTAGTTGAGCTGAGTGCCAAAGCCGGTACTGATGGCCGTATCTTTGGCTCCGTTTCTTCTAAGCAGATTGCCAAGGCTTTGGAGGATCAATTCAACTTGAAGATCGACAAGCGCAAGATCGAATTGCCGGCACCAATCAAGGCAACCGGCTTTGTCCACGTACCGATCAAACTGCATCATGACGTTGAAGCAACCATTGACGTGCATGTGGCTGCTAAATAAATGAAAGGCCGTCAATAAATGGACAATGCCAGTTTAAGTTCAACGCGTACCGCACCGCGCGATCTGGCCGCGGAAAAAGCCGTTTTGGGTGCGGCCTTTTTGTCACATGGCGCGATTGAAGAGGCAATGGAGTTTGTTTCCTCCAATGACTTTTATCAGCGCGCGCATCAGATTGTTTTTGCGGCGATGGTCAAGCTTAACGACCAAGAAAAGCCGATCGATGTCTTGACGATGCAGTCTGAGCTGGAAAGCGAACATCAATTGGATAACATTGGCGGCACTGAGTATTTGGCGGAGCTGGCTGGCTCGGTGCCAACCGCGGCCAATGTCGGCTACTATGCCAAAATCGTTCACGATAAGGCAACGGCCAGACGTCTGATCGATGTGGCAACGGAAATCGTTCAAAAAAGCTATGACGGTCAAGAAAACGTCAATGAGCTGTTGGATGAAGCCGAAACCTCGATTCTGCGCGTTTCTGAATCAAGCAATCGGGCCGGCTTTCAGCGCATTGATACTGTCTTAAACGATTCGATCAATCATGTCTATGAGCTTTCCAAAAACGAAAGCGATGTGACGGGCCTGCCGACCGGTTATCCGCAATTGGATGAAATGACAACAGGGCTGCATGATGATGAGCTGGTAATTATTGCTGCTCGTCCAGCCATGGGTAAGACTGCTTTTGCGCTTAACATTGCACAAAACGTAGCAACCAGCTCCGATGCAACGGTAGCAATCTTCAGTCTGGAAATGGGTGCTGAATCGCTGGTCAACCGGATGCTTTGTGCACAGGGAAACATCAATGCCAATCATTTAAGAACCGGTCAGCTGAATCAAGATGAATGGAACAACTTTATGGTTGCCTCAAGCGTCTTGGCGCAGGCTAACATCTACATTGACGATACACCGGGCATCAAGGTTCCGGAAATTCGCGCCAAGTGTCGGCGGCTGGCTAAGGAAAACGGCAATCTGGGTCTGATTGTGATCGACTATCTGCAGCTGATTGAAGGAAGCAACCCAGAAAATCGGCAGCAGGAAGTCTCTGAGATCTCGCGGCAGCTAAAGAAGCTTGCCAAAGAGCTCAGCGTGCCGGTAATTGCTCTTTCGCAGCTCTCGCGTGGCGTTGAGCAGCGTCAGGACAAGCGGCCGGTGCTTTCTGATATTCGTGAGTCAGGATCGATCGAACAGGATGCCGATATCGTCAGCTTTTTGTATCGAGCCGACTACTATGAACGAGAAGGCGCCGATGATGATGACGAAAAAGAAGAGAAAACCTTTAATGATCCCGATCAAAGCCTTAGCGAAGTCGAGATCATTATTGAAAAAAACCGGAGCGGCCCGCGGGGAACCGTCAAGCTGCTCTTTAACAAAGCCTATAACAAGTTCGCGGCGGTTGACTATCAACACACCGAACCGGCTTAAATGACAAGCAGCAGTTGAGTGATCAGCAGCTGCTTGTTTGTTGTCTTGCAGCAAATTCGCACTAAAATTAAGAGAGGATTATTGAGAAGGAAAGGAGCAGATAAATGAAAAAAACCGGCTTTAAACTGCAGTGGCTGCTTTTGGGATCGTTTTTGGGGAGTATCGGCAACAGTTTTGTCTGGCCGTTGACAACGATCTATATTCACGATCAGCTGCATCAATCGCTGACCGTTTCAGGGGTCGTATTGCTTTTTTATTCTGGCGCCAATGTTGTGGGCAGCTATATCGCAGGATTGCTGTTTGACCAAAAGAATCCGCGTCATTTAATGATTGGCGGCCTGATTTTGGCGATGATTTCGATGGCGGTTTTGATCTTTAGCAATGGCTGGCCGATCTATCCGGTAATGCTGACGATCATCGGCTTTTTTAATGGCTGGATCATTACGATGGTCAACTCATTTGGTACCCGTGTCCGCAGTCATGACGGCCGCTTCGTCTTTAACATGCTGTATTTTGCCAACAACTTGGGCATGGTTTTAGGAACTACGATTGTCGGACCGCTTTATCAATTGGCACATAACAGCGTGTCGCCTCTATTTGCCATTACGGTGGTCATGTATGCCTTTTTCCTGCTGGTCGTAGTTATGTTTTTCCAGATCACGCCGATCAAGCCGCGGCAGCATCATACGGTCGATGTCGATTTCGGCCCGCACCAAGGCAAGCTGCCAGCTGCCAACGCGCAGATCATCTGGACGCTTTTCATCTCATTTGCCATCATCTGGATCATGTATGGACAATGGTCAAGCAACATGTCGGTTTACATGACGGATATGGGGATTTCAATGACGCTGTACAGTATGCTGTGGACGATCAATGGAATTTTGATCGTTTTGTTCCAGGCCGTGATCAGCTGGCTGACCAAAAAAATTACCAACGATTATTATTTTGTCTATTTTGGCATTCTGACGTGCGGTCTGTCGTTTGTTCTGCTCCTGTTTGCCAAAAGCTATGGGATGTTTGTTTTGGCAATGGTTGTCCTGACTTTGGGCGAGGCAACCGCCTTTCCAACGATTCCCGCAATCATCAACCTTTTGTCGCCGGTTGACGATAAGGGAAAGTATCAAGGAATGCTGAACGCCTTTGCTTCGACTGGCAAGGCGATTGGACCGTTGTTTGGCGGTTTGATCATTGAAAGATTTTCATATCGGCCATTATTTGTTATCTGTGCGGTTTCGATTTTGGTAGTTGAGGCCGTAGTCATTGCAGTGGTAATGGCTCGCCAGCATGCTACCGAACAGTTCTGATAATTCAAGGTGAGATTATGTTTTACAATAACTTTGATCAGGTTTATGGCGAAGATCGCTGGGGAATGGTCGGCAAGGTTGGCGATCCCTTTCGCGAAGATCGTAGTTTAAAGATTGCCTGCAGCAAGTGTCATCAAAAGCCGCTGGTAATTGCCGAGCGCAACTGGGAAGCGACCAATCCGGATCATTCACAGCGCTATCAGATCGTAGTAGCCTGCGCCAACTGCGGCTTTGTGGATGAGTTTGAGGTCAACGCCGGCCAGGAAAATAAAATCAGTCGGCTTAAACATGCCAAGGTTGTTCCGACCACGGCAGATTTAGCAGATTAAACAAAAAGATCGCGTTTTAGGTGACGCGATCTTTTTTTTGATGGATGGATTTAGGTAACAAAAAAGCCACCGACTAACAGCCGATGGCGACATGATGGGCAGTCAGGGGATCGAACCCTGGACCCACGGATTAAGAGTCCGTTGCTCTGCCAGCTGAGCTAACTGCCCAAATTTTTAATTGCTGTTGAACATCAACAACAGTTATATATATTAAATGCATTGAGGTAATTTGTCAACGGTTTTAGCAAAAAAATAATCAGATTTAAAAGCCCTGATGCGACTATGCTATAATAGAACCGCAATTCATGGTAAAAAATAACCTCTGCGACTCGATTCAAATGAATTTTAATCTTATTAACAACTCCATGGGGGAATAATTAATGGCTAAAAAGATATTGGTAGTTGATGACGAAAAACCGATTTCGGATATCATTAAATTTAATTTGGAAAAAGAAGGCTATGAAGTCGTGGTTGCCTATGATGGCGAAGAAGCCCTGGAAAAAGTAGAAAGCGAGCAGCCGGATCTGATCGTTTTAGACTTGATGCTGCCTAAGATCGATGGCTTGGAAGTTGCCAAGCGGGTCCGGGCTAAGCATACGACGCCGATTATCATGGTAACGGCTAAGGATTCCGAACTGGATAAGGTCTTAGGATTGGAACTGGGGGCCGATGACTATGTTACCAAGCCATTTTCCAACCGTGAGCTGGTAGCACGAGTCAAGGCCAACCTGCGCCGTCAAGAAGCTGCCGCAGCGCCAGCAGCCGAAGCCCAGAATGCTGATATTCAGGTTGGCGATTTGACGATTCATCCTGATGCCTACACGGTTACCAAGCGCGGCGAAAATATCAATCTGACGCACCGTGAGTTTGAGCTGCTGTATTATTTGGCACAGCATATCGGTCAGGTTATCAATCGTGAGCATTTGTTGCAGACGGTTTGGGGCTATGATTATTTTGGCGACGTACGGACGGTTGACGTGACGGTTCGGCGGCTACGCGAAAAAATCGAGGATAATCCAAGTCATCCGCAATGGCTGATTACTCGTCGTGGGGTCGGCTATTATCTGGCCAACCCAAGCCAAAACTAAAAAGGTTCGTTAGTTTTGAACAGCAAAATCAAATTTTATCAAACCATTCATTTTAAAATCGCCCTGGTGTTTGCTTTAATGCTGATGCTGACCTTGGAAGTCGTCGGGGCGGTTTTTGTGCGTCAGTTAGAGCAGGAAAACCTCAATACCTTCAAGCAGCAGATCGAGTTGCCGACCTATGTTGACAGTTCATTGGCCAAACAGCTGAGCCGCACCAATGAAAAGGCTGCTAACCGGCAGATCAAGCAGATTCTCTCTGAAGTCAAGAACAACAACATTTCTGAGATTCGCGTAGTTGATGCTAAGGGAATCGTGCGTGGTACCAGCAATGCCAGCAATCAAGACGTTGTTGGACAGCGAACGACCGATGAAGCCGTCAAGAATACGCTGCTCAACAATCGTTCCCATACTGAAAACATATACGACAACTCCAGTCACAACCGCTACTATGTCAACGTCATTCCTTTAGTTGGCGCAGCGACCAATAACGTCGTGGGCGCCGTTTATCTGCGGGCCAATCTGGAGAGCGTTTATGACAGCGTCAACGGTATTTCATTGATCTATCTTTCTGCCGCTCTGGTTACTGTGGTGCTTGGGCTTGGGCTGGCGGTCTTGATTTCGCGCGAGATTACGCGGCCAATTGAAGAGATGCGCAAACAGGCATTAAGAATCGCGCGAGGCGACTATTCCGGTCAGGTCAAGGTCATGGGAAACGATGAGCTTGGTCAGTTGGCGGGAGCGGTCAACAATCTGTCCGTCCGCGTAGAAGAGGCTCAAGAGTCAACCGATTCCGAGCGGCGGCGCTTGGACAGCGTCTTGTCGCATATGAGTGATGGGGTGCTGGCAACCAATCGGCGCGGCAACGTAACGATCATCAACAACATGGCCCTGCAGATGCTGGACATTGATTCAGAAGATGATGTCTTGGGCAAGTCGATTCTGGATGTCTTAGACGTGCGGCGCGACTATACGGTGCGTCAGCTGATCGACAATTCGCAGCAGCAGACGTTGTTTGATTTAAACGTTGATGGCAATGACATGATCTTGAGTGCCTATTTTTCGCCAATTCAGCGCGAATCAGGCTTTGTCTCTGGTTTGGTATGCGTCTTGCATGACGTTACCAGCCAGCAAAAAGAAGAGCGTGAGCGCAAGGAGTTTGTTTCCAACGTCTCACACGAGCTGCGGACGCCACTGACCAGCGTTAAGAGCTACGTTGAGGCGTTAAGCGATGGCGCCTGGAAAGATCCCGAGATTGCGCCCCAGTTTTTGAAGGTCGTGCAGGATGAGACCGAGCGCATGATTCGGATGATCAATGACCTGTTGAGCCTGTCGCGCATGGATTCGGGAACGGCCAAGCTGAATCTGGAATATGTAAACATCAACGAGCTGTTCAACTATATTCTGGATCGCTTTGATATGATCATCAAAAAAGAAGAGGATCCCAAAAAGAAGCGTTATACCATTGAGCGGCACTTTACGCACAAGGATCTTTGGGTTGAGATCGATCCGGATAAGTTTACGCAGGTCGTGGACAATATTATGAACAATGCCGTTAAATATTCGCCGGATGGTGGCGTGATTACCGCGCGCCTGCTGGAAACGCATAATCATGTGATTTTAAGCATCAGTGATCAAGGCCTGGGGATTCCAAGAAAGGATCTGAGCCATATTTTCGATCGCTTCTTTCGGGTTGACAAGGCCCGCAGCCGCAAACAGGGCGGGAGCGGACTTGGCCTGGCAATCTCAAAGGAAGTCGTCAACATGCTGGGTGGTCAGATCTGGGTCGACAGTGTGGAAGGCAAGGGCTCAACGTTTTATATCTCACTGCCTTACGTACCTTATGATGATGAAGGAGATGACTGGGATTAATGGCCAAAATCAAAGAAAACTGGCTGAGCATTCTATTAGCCGTGGTCGTCATTCTCAGTATGATCTTTTCGGCTTTGCTGTGGACTAACTCGCTTGGTTATGAATGGATTGCCAATAATGACTCGGAAAAAGGCGCCTCACAGCGGACAGCCCTGCAGTCAGTCGGCGATATCTATCTGCCAACGCAGGTGATCCTAACCAATTCTGATGAGTCGCAAAAGCTTTTGTATGGACAAAAAAAGAATCTGGTGCTGACGCTGCGCAAGGAGATGCAAAAATGGCAGCTGGCTGGTTTCCGCCGCGTTGCTCGCAATGATTCTTCAGCTTATCTGAACTATCTGCGCAATGATGATTCAATCATGCTGTCTTATCCAGATGCCATGGCAACGGGGATCTTTAATCAGACGTTTTCAAAATCAATCGATACTCAAAAAATGTCGCACATCAACCATATCGTGATTCCGCTTAAGGGTCGTGATGTGGTCTATCTGCTTGATGATGATGATTTTACGGTCTATCGATTGAATATTACTCAAAACGCCAACCGGTCTAAGCTCAAAAAGCTGATCCAAAATTCGGGTCAGCGGATCGACGTTGATCACAAAATCGTTGATAATCAGCCAACCGTGACCTACCCACATGCCATTAAGCTGCCGGTCTTTGCCTACCAGTTGTCAACGCAGGATATTGACAATCTGACGCAGAATCTGCTGCGGTCGACCAATTCCTCAGCGTTCACCGTCAAGAAAAAGGGCAATGATACGACCTATATGGATGGGGCCAGCAAACGGCTTGACTATCATCGCGATACGCATACGGTCAGTTTCAACAATTATCTGGGCAAGGACAGCACCTATCAGGGAGCCAGCCTGTATCGTCATCTGTATAAACGCTTGACGGCTACGGGGACGACGCTTGATTGGATGCGTTTTGACTCGGTTAATGAAAAAAGGCAGACCATCGTTTTCCGCAGCTATGTCGAAGGCTTCCCGATCTTTAATGAGCATGGCTATGGCGCGGTTAAGCTGCAGGCCAATGCAGATGGCGTCGAACGCGGTCAGCTGTCATTGTTTGGACTTGGCGTACCATTGCCGATCAAGGAGTCGCGAGTCAAGCTGCCGCCTTCTTCAGTCGTCTATAATGAGCTGCGGCAGGCTGGCAAGGATAAGGATGTTACTGGCTTGCGAATCGGCTATCGCTGGGATGATCAGAATGCGGACAGTAAAGTCGTTAAACTGGAGCCAACCTACTATGTCTACTATCATGGCAAGTGGGTTGACTACCAGACGCTGATCGACGATAAATAGGAGGACGCGGCATGAATTTTAAACGAATTCAATGGATCTTCGTGATTGCCTTTGCGATCTTTGATATCGTCTTAGCCAGCTATTTTTTAATCGGCACTCACTTTACGGCGGTGGTCAAGCAGCAGAGTCAACAGCAGCTGATCTTAAAGGAAATGCATAATGACGAGATCAGTTTTGCTGAACTTTCCACCAAGCAGCCAATGGGATATTATATTTCCGCCAACCGGGCCAACAGTCAGCTGACCAATGCTGCTGCCAAGCTTGACGATCAGACGGTGCGCTTGAGCAATGGAACCTTAATCAGTGAACTAAACACGCCGATTAAAGTCAGCGTGCTGAATCCAGAACGGCAGCTGAACGACTACATCAAAAATTCGCGTCACGTCTTATACGGGTCGCACTATGTCTACAACAAGGCCTTGTCCAGTTCCAGCACGATCGTCTATACCCAGATGATGGAAGGCCGGCCGGTGTTTGGCGGTGAAGGGCAGCTGCGCTTTAAGGTCAGCAGGAATCATAAAGTCTATGCCTATACGCAGACTTATCTGAACAACATTCAAGTCTTAAGACCGCGCTCAGTCACGATCAGTCAGCAGGAAGCCGTGACCTGGCTATATAAGCATAACTATATTCCCAACAACTCAAAGATTCGCTGGGCAAAACTTGGCTATACGAAAACCTTGCTGACTAAGGATCAAACAGTCTATGTACCAACCTGGTACGTTGAGATCAAGACCAAGAACTCTGATGACGTCCAACGCCTCAGGGTCAATGCATTCAACAGCACGCTGATGCGCAATACGCCAGAAGAAATTGATACGACGCAGCTGAATCAATAACCAAAAGAAGGAAAAAACAGCAGTGACAAATTCGGATGACAAGCTTTACTACAGTATTTTAGCCAGTGGCAGCTCAGGCAATGCCACCTATCTAGAGACCGCTCATCATCGAATTCTGATTGACGCGGGGCTTAGCGGCAAACGTTTAGAAGAGCGCATGGAGGCGATTGGCCGCTCGCTTAAGGACGTTGAAGCGCTGTTTGTAACCCATGAGCACAGCGATCACGTTCAAGGCGTCGGCGTTTTGGCTCGGCGCTATGGCATGGACGTTTATGCCAATGCTAAAACCTGGCAGGCAATGGCTAAAAAAGTGGGCCAGATCCCGCTGGCTCAAAAAAACATTATTGAGCCCGGCAAGGTGAAGGACTTTGGTGATTTGGAAGTCGAAAGCTTTGCCGTTTCGCATGATGCTGCCTGTCCTCAGTTTTACCAGATGCACCACGATAATCAGACCTTCTGTATTTTAACGGATACGGGCTATGTCTCGCAGCGCGTGGCTAAAACGATTGAAAATGCGGATGCCTATTTGATGGAGTGCAACCATGACACTGAAATGCTTAGAATGGGACCATACTCCTGGCCGCTCAAGCAGCGGATCCTAAGCGATGAGGGGCATCTTTCCAATGAGGAGAGTGCCCAGGCACTTTTGGACGTAATCGGCACCAACACGAAACAGGTCTTTTTGGGGCATCGCAGTCAGCACAACAATATTCGCTCGCTGGCTCATCTAACGGTTGCCACGATTTTAGAGCAGCATGATCTGGGCGTGGATCAGGATTTTGACTTAAAGGATGCCGAACCCGATCAGCCAAGCAAGCTGCTGGCTTTGTAAATATTTCAACTAATATTCATACTTTTTTGTTATACTGAAAAAAAACAAAGGAAGTATTAGATTATGGCAGGCAAGCGGTTAATCGTCAAAGTTGCAGGGGTAGGACTTTTAGCGGGCTTGATTGGTGGCGGTGTTTCGTATGGCGTGGGTAATGCGATCATCACTCATCAGCAAAACGCAGCTACCAAAGTGCCATCTGGATCAAACAAGTCTGGGGGCACTAAGATCAATAAAAATGAAGATACCAAGAGCAACCAGTCAACTGAGGCCTATAATGCGGTCAAGGGGGCCGTGGTCAGCGTCATCAACAAGCAGGCCAGCTCTTCTGACGACAATGATATTCTGTCGATATTTGGTGCAGACTCTGATTCATCCAGCTCCAATTCCAGTTCGCTGCAGACGGCCAGTGAAGGTTCAGGGGTAATCTATAAGAAGTCAGGCAACGCCGCCTATATCGTTACCAACAATCACGTGGTTTCTGGGGCCAGCGCGCTGCAGGTGATCATGAGCAACGGCAAGAAGGTCCAGGCTGAACTGGTTGGTACGGACTCAACGACTGACCTGGCCGTTTTAAAGATCAGTGCCGCTAACGTAACGGCGGTTGCCAAGTTCGGCAATTCCAACTCGATCAAGGCTGGTCAAGACGTCTTGGCAATTGGTTCGCCAATGGGCAGCGAATATGCCAACACGGTTACGAAAGGGATCATTTCGGCGCCAAAACGGACGATCAGTGCCAGCTCAAGCAACTCAGGCACCAATACCACGGTCATTCAAACCGACGCGGCGATCAATGCCGGTAATTCAGGTGGTCCGCTGGTCAACATGGCTGGGCAGGTCATCGGTATCAACTCAATGAAACTGGCCAGCGACAGTCAAGGAACCAGCGTTGAAGGGATGGGCTTTTCGATTCCAAGCAATGAGGTCGTGCGGGTCATCAATCAATTGGTAGCCAATGGCAAGATTACGCGGCCATCGCTTGGCATTGAGATGATCGATCTGAGCAATGTGGATGGTCAAGACCAGCAAGACATCCTGAAGCTGCCAAAGAGCATTACCAAAGGGGTCGTAGTTATGAAGGCTCAGAGCGGCTCGGCAGCTGATCAGGCGGGAATTCAAAAGTATGACGTAATTACCAAGATCAACAATAAAAAAGTTAATGATGGCGGTGATCTGAAGACTCAGCTCTACAAGTACAAGGTTGGCGACACGATTAAGCTGACGCTGTATCGGCAAGGCAAACAGCAGACGGTATCGGTTAAGCTGACTCAGTCTGCCAGCGCCGACAGCAGCAGCTCATCAAACAACCAGTAGCTTAAAAACGTGTTCTTAATGATTAATTGATTGTTAAGATCATGTTTTTTATTTGACGAATTATCCACAATTTCTGTGGATAAATGTTCCAAAAACGGTGGATAACTTTAAATTAGCTGGCTTTGCCGCCACGTTTCGTGTAAAAGACTGCGATTTAAAAAATAAGAATCAAATTCCTTAATATCAGTGCTTTTAGTTATCCACAAGTAAAGATTGCAGAATTGTGGAAAACCCTTTATCATATTTATTGATGATTGATAAACACAGTTATATCAATGGGTTTGACCGTTGAATACAAACGGCTGTTTTGGTTTTGAACTGTGGATAACTAGTCGTGGTCAGTTGGGAGAAGAATTGGTATAATTACCGAACAATTGATTAGAAGGAGTTTTAAATGAACATTAAGATAATTGGGGTTGGCAAATTAAAGGAAAAATACTTTAAGGCCGGAATTGCTGAATATGCCAAGCGCTTGGGGCGATACTGCAAGTTTGAGATAGTGGAGGTCCCGGATGAAAAAGCACCCGAATCACTAACCCAAGCCGAGATGGATGAGGTTATGGCTAAGGAAGGCGAACGTATCCTAAGCAAGATTAAGGATCGCGAGTACGTTTTTGCCCTGGCAATCAACGGCAAGGAACGCAGCTCGGAAGAATTTGCCCAGACGCTTAATCAGTTGGCAACTTATGGTCACAGCGACATTACGTTTGTGATTGGCGGATCTTTGGGGCTGAGTCCGGCTGTCTTAAAACGGGCCAATGAGCAGATCTCGTTTGGACGCTTTACGCTGCCTCACCAATTGATGCGGCTGGTTTTGACTGAACAGATCTACCGGGCCTTTACGATTATCAATGGTCTTCCCTATCATAAATAAAGGTGCGCTGAATTATGAAATATTCTCATCGTTTAAGTGATGCCGTGCATATTCTGACCTATCTGGAGATCTATCATGGGCAAAAAATCAGCAGTCAAGATCTGGCCGCCAGCGTGGATGCCAATCCCAGCCTGATTCGCAGTCTAATTGCCAAAATGGTCAAGGCCGGCATTCTCAAGCCAAAGTCAGACGCGCCGGCACCACAGCTGAGTCGCCCGGCAGCTGAGATCACGCTGCTGGATGTGTATTACGCAGTTGAAGAAAATCACCATCTGCTGCATGTCGATGAACAGACTAATCAGCAGTGTCCAGTCGGTAAAAACATTCAGCCGGTACTAGGCAAGGCCTATGATCAGATCCAGGCAGCTGCAGAGGCCATGATGAAGCGGATTACGCTGCAGGATGTCGTTGACGAGGTGGCTGATCGAATCAAATAAAAAAGACGCTCAATTGTTGAGCGTCTTTTTTATCAAGAGCGGAAACGCGTTTTCTAGGCGATGATCTGTCTTGATATGATTTGGTGATGATTAAGCAGTCTGATTAATGCGGCACCTTAAGCATGAACCAGTCATGCAGCAGATAATGATGCCCGGCCGTCAGATCATACTGAACCATGCGATAGTCGTCAAACAGCCGCATCTGCTTTAGAGAAAGCGTCGTCTGCAGGCCGTCTTGATCAACGTATTCAACGGCCGTGCTGTGTGGACGGTTGCTGTGACTGTGAACGTTGGGATCCAGCGTAATGGCCGGCAGCTTTTCATGAACCTGTGTCAAGAGCGCGTAGTATGGTGAAACCTTGAGATCCATCTGCGCCATTGCCATGGGGATAAACTCGTTTGGACTGACGATTTTGGCTTTGTCAACGCGGCTGTGATTGATTTTTTGAGCAGCTGGATTGCTATAGATAAAGTAGTCGGTTTCGTGCATCACCAGCCCATGCTCAGCCATCGAAACGCCATTGTAGATACCGGGCAGATGGTCGCCATACCAGACAACGGTGGTCGGCTGGCTGCTTTGGTCTAACCGGCTGATGAATTTTTTCAGTGCCTCGTCAGTATAGTGGATGCCCTGTGTGTAGGTCTCGATCTGCTGCTGAGCCTGAGGAGTTCGATAGGCCGTTCCGCTGACCTTGTAGTTGTTGTGATGATAAAAATTGTCGTATGGCATATGGTTTTGCATAGTAGCCAATTGGATGAACTGGTTGCCATGATGATTCCTAAGATTTAACAATACCTGCTGATAGGCGGACCAGTCATCAATGCGGGGACTGTTGTCGATCTTATGCGTATAGGAAAGTCGGCTACCGCCATCAAGATGATAGAAACGGTTGAAACCAAATTTGCGATAGACTTTTACACGGCTGTATAGATTGGCGGTAAACGGATGAATTCCATCACTGTAAGAAAACAGCTGATTAATGGATACGGCGCGTTTTTGGTAGGGAACCAGCTGGGAATATGGCGTTGGCATGGTTGGCGAAAAGTTGACGATAGAAAGTCCGGTCAAGGCTTGATATTCCATATTGGCCGTCCCGCCGCCATAACCAGTGCTGATCATCAAGCCGCTGGTCGTGCGATGCTTGAGCTGGTCCAGATAAGGCAGTGGGTTGCCGCTGACTTTTAGATCCGGCACGCGACGCGGATCAGCAAAACTCTCGCTTAAGATAAAGACGAGGCGCTGATTGCCAACGCTGGCGTGAGTTCGCTGCCGGTTGATGATTTTAGCCTGCTGTTGATATTTTTGACCGATTTTTTCCATACGATCTTTTGAATATCCCTTGGGTTTGTCCATTACGCGGACGTCAACGTTATTGGCAAACTGCAGGAGTGTACCGTTAACCTTGGCACCACGCAGCTGCGCGTAAAAATAAGGCGTGTCGTCAACTTTCTCAGCCCAGCGATAGGTTGGTGAATTGGTGTGATTGATAAAGGCAAAACCGCTTAGATAAAGGATGGCAGCCGTGCCAATCAAATAGCGCCACTGAATCTTAAGGCGGTATTTTCGACCATGGCGAATCTCGATTGCTACGGCAAAGCCAAGCAGAACGATGACGACAACCCCTGCGGCCAGCAGAATCGTTGGCTCGACCATGCCCAGCATTTCCTTAGGTGCGGTTAGCGTAGCCAGGTCAGTTGGCAGAATCGGCTCAGCCCGTGCTTGAATCTTAAGCAGCGAGGCAGTCAGCCAGCCACCATAGATAATGATCGTTAAAGCACTGCTGAGCCACCAGCGATTGGTCAGGGCCATTAAAATTCCGGCCAGGGCCATCATGATCATTACATTGGCCCAGACGATGGCATTATGATCCGTGATGATCCACTGCAGCATGTTGAGCTGCCAGTTCCAAAGGTAGCCAAACGACCAGATCGTCATTCCCCAGATAACGGCGGCAGTCAGTAGAAACGGCCAGCATTTGACAAAGGTTTTCTTTAAAACGTCCCAGCCAGCACCTAAATCAAACTTAAGCTGCCAGTCAAAGCGGGTCGTCCACTGACTGAGCAAAACGGCAAGGCTCCAGCTGACGGCCCAGCCTGCTGCAATAGCAATCAACAGGTGCCAGCGCGGCTGATACTTTAAGAACGGCACGAATAGTTTGGGGATGGCCAGCAGATTAAGCATCAAACCGCCCAAAATGGTATAAAAGCTGCTTAATGATCGTGATGACAGCAGCTTGACCAGCGTGATGATGACCAGGATTGCCATTGCCAGGTAGGTGTTTTGAAAGGCGTTGATGGCGACCTGATAGTGAGTGGTCAAAAGCAGACCATCATGCGGATTATAGCTCAGTTGATTGATGTTGAACCAGGCAGCCAGACACATTTCCAAAAAGACCAGCAGATCGCCAATTATCAGCCAGCTGGTCTTTAATGACTGCAGCAGTGCCTGATCGCTGCCCAGCCAATCGCCCATGGCAAAAAGGTAGCCGAACCATAAAAAGCTGCTGCCGCCTGCCAGACCTAAGACCCCCACGGCATGGTTGAGATTGAGCAGCCAAATCGCTAGCGTCAAGATAAGCAAAGTACGCCGGCGCTGTTTGATCGTGAATTGATGCAGCCGCTTTTTCAGCCAGGGGGAGAAAAGCAGCAGCACCAAATAGGCCAGCCAGGTCACAAAGATGTTTTGGACGACATAGCGCTCAGCAGAAGGGACGCTTTCCAAAACGGCCGGCTGCGTAAGATGATTGGCCAAGCCAAACAAGATCAGGCCGGTTCCCGCCGATAGAATCACGGCGGTTTGCCGATGCGGGATCTTGATGTCAAAAGCTCCCAGCATCATTGGCAGAATCAAAACGCTCAAAGCGGCCGCGTTTTTAATCAGCCATAAAAACAAAAAAGACTGGCCAGCAGCATGAGAGAGCATTTGGCAGGCGGTAGTGCTGACTGCGGTTGTTATGAGCAAAAGGACCGTCAGCCAAAGCATGCTGAACCAGTTGATAGTTAATTTCTTTAACTTCAATTTAAATCTCCCTAACGTTTTCAAATATCTTCATATAATATCGAAACGGATTAGGCAGCAAAAATCAATCGACAAAGATCGGATGAGTGTCGCGTTAAAGTATTTAAAACGTTTAATGTCCCAATAGAGCAAATGAAATGACGGTTAGGTATTAGTGAATACGGATTAAGGAGCCTGCTGGGGATGGCTTTTTGAAGGAAATCAGATCATGAATGGCTACGGGGACGGGGACTAAAATTACCTACGATGCCTTGTTTTTTTGCCAATGATCGCCAAAACATAAAAAGTCCTGCAAAACTTCATGAGTCTTGCAGGACTTTGCTTAATCTTTTAATAGTTCTTTGGCAGCTTTAATCTGGGCTTCGACTTGAGCAAAGCCGGTTCCGCCTGCTGAATTCCGTCGTTCAACGGCTACTTTTGGCTGCAGCACGTGATAAACGTCTTCAGTGATCAAAGGACTGATCTTTTGATATTCCGCCAGGCTGATATCGCTAAGGTTCTTACCGGTCTTCAACCCATTTAAGACCAGCTCGCCAACGATTTCGTGCGCCTGTCTAAATGGAATGCCTTTGCTGGCCAGATAGTCCGCCAGCTCAGTAGCATTTGAAAAATCATTGTGGACGGCATGTTCCATCTTATCTTGATTGACCTTCAACGTTTCAACCATGCCAGCCATGATCTTGAGACTGGGGATGATGGTTTTGACGGCATCAAAAACGCCTTCCTTATCCTCTTGCATGTCCTTATTGTATGCGAGCGGCAGGCCCTTCATGGTGGTCAAAAGTCCCATCAAGTCGCCATAGACCCGGCCAGTCTTGCCCCGAATCAGTTCGGCCGTATCAGGATTTTTCTTTTGCGGCATGATCGAGCTGCCCGTGGAATAGGCATCGGAAAGCTCAATATAACCGAATTCATAGCTGCACCAGTAGATCAATTCCTCGCACATCCGCGACAGGTGCATCATCAAAATGCTGGCGCTGCTGAGAAATTCCAAGACAAAGTCACGATCAGATACCGCGTCCAGCGAGTTGTGATAAATATCTGAGAAACCAAGGTACTTCGCACTCAATTGACGGTCGATTGGAAAGGTCGTTCCCGCCAAAGCCGCCGCGCCCAACGGAGAGACATCGGTATGCTGCATGTTGAATTGGAATCGTTCAGCGTCACGCTGCAGCATCTGGAAATATGCCATCAGATAATGACCATATGAGATCGGTTGGGCATGCTGCATGTGAGTATAGCCCGGCATGATGGTCTCAACGTTGTCACTGGCCTTGTCAACCAGGACCTGCTGCAGCTGCTTGATAGCCGCAATGACTTGAGGAAGCCGTTCTTTGACGTACAGATGCAGATCGGTGGCAACCTGGTCGTTTCGACTTCGCCCAGTATGCAGCTTGCCGGCTACTGGACCAATTTCTGCCGTCAAGAGTGCCTCAATGTTCATATGAATGTCTTCATTTTCAATATTGAAAGACAGTTTGCCTTGCTTCAGCTTTTCATCAAGCGTCTCCAGTCCTTTGATGATGGCATCGGCATCGGCAGCGTTAAGGATCTTGGTTGCCTTAAGCATCTTGACATGGGCCAATGATCCTTGAATATCTTCTTGGGCCATCTCTTGGTCGAAGGTGATTGAAGCCCCGAATTTATTTACTAGGTCGGAGCCGGACTCTTCAAACCGGCCACCCCACATCCGCTTAATCGGCACTGATGGTTTCCCCCTTTACGCTAGGTTCAGTTTGGTTCTTGGCAGCATTGGCTTGGACTTGGGCGTAGACCTTGTCAGGCAGTTCCCAAAGCTTGATGAAGCCACCAGCAGCTTCCTGATCAAATTCATCGGCTGAGGTGTAGGTAGCCAGGTTCTTGTCGTATAAGGAATTAGGCGACTTCCGACCTTCACAGACAACGTTGCCTTTAAACAGCTTGACCCGAACCGTTCCGTTGACGTCTTTTTGCGTTTCTTTAATGAATGCTTGAATGGCCTTCATCAATGGCGAGTACCACAGACCATTGTAGATCAGGTTGGCCATCTTCAGTTCAACGACTGGCTTGAAGTGAGCTGCCTCACGTTCCAGAGTCAGGTCTTCCAGATCTTTGTGGGCCTTCAAAAGAACCGTAGCTGCGGGACATTCATAGATTTCACGCGACTTGATGCCGACCAGCCGATTTTCAACGTGATCGATCCGGCCAATTCCGTGCTTGCCGGCAATCTTGTCGAGCTTCATGATCAGTTCGGCCAGTGGCATGGCTTCACCGTTAAGGGCAACCGGCTTGCCGTGTGCGAATTGAATCTCCATGATTTCTGGCGTGTCTGGCGTTTTTTCAATTGGGTTGGTCCGGTCATAGGCGTCTTCAGGAGCGCTGGCCCATGGATCTTCAAGAATCCCACATTCATTGGCACGGCCCCACAGGTTTTCGTCAATCGAGTAGGGGCTTTCCATGGTGATTGGAACGGGAATGCCATTCTTCTTGGCGTAGTCGATTTCTTCTTCCCGTGACCAGTGCCAGTCACGAATCGGGTCTTCAATCTTCATGTCGGGAGCCAGTGCATGGATGCCGGCTTCAAAACGAACCTGATCATTGCCTTTCCCAGTGCAGCCATGGGCGATGGCGGTAGCACCGTATTCCTTGGCAACGGCAACGAGCTTTTGAACAATCAGAGGTCGGGAAAGAGCAGAAACCAGGGGATATTCTTGTTCGTACATGGCATTGCTTTGCAGAGCGGGCAGGACAAAGTTTTCCGCAAAGTCTTCTTTGGCATCGATAACGACGGATGCATAGGCGCCGACTTGACTTCCTTTGGCCTTGATGGCTTCCAGGTCCTTGCCTTCACCAACGTCAATACAGCATGCAATTACGTCGTAGCCTTTGTTCTTAAGCCAGGCAATAGCGACTGAGGTATCCAGGCCGCCAGAATAAGCTAAAACGATTTTTTCCTTTTCTTGTTTCATAAGTTCTTCCTCCGATATTTCTGTTTCTGATTGCTCTTAATTTATAATTGATTTATAAATTGTCATTAAATATACAAAAAAACGAATAAAAAGTCAATAATCCTTTATATTTTTTAGTTTTATGCAAAAGATAAACACGAGCAATCAAAGGCTGCATAATTGCGTCAAACGTTTGCAGCATGGTATTTCACGTCCTTGGGAACTAAAGTGAGAAAATGGTTAAAAATTTTTATCCATTTTTCTATGCACTAAGCAGGCCGTCATCAGTCAGCTTGCTTGGTTATTGATTCAATATTCTTGAAAGCGATCTCAAAACGAAGCATATAAAAGGAAGAGAACCTTTTTGACTTGATAAAAAATATTTCACAAATGTGGTATTTTACACTTGTGTTATAACGCGGATGTGATATAATAAAAAACGTAAAGGAAGTGAGCATGGTGCGAATCGACATCAAGCATTATTTGGACGTGAATCACTTGACGATCTATCAAGTGTCCAAACGATCCGGCTACGGCTACACGACCTTGCACAAATCGTTCAACAAGGAGCAGACCAGTGCCACGCCGCTGAATCTGCGCGACTTGGATGCTTTGGCTCGAGCACAGCACCGCAAGATGTGGGAAGTGCTAAAAGAGCTGGAAGAGCATTACCTAGAGCGATAATCGCATAGTGTAGCAGTAGGAGGTCGAGTGTAACAGCATTAGGCCTTTTATTGACCACTGATTTAGCGAATTACAATTGAATATTAACAATAGGGGGAATAGCTTATGGCACAAATTCCAGTAGATCCATTCGATGACATGAATGACATTTTTAACCAGATGATGGGCGGCTTGAACGGTTTTAATACCGAAAATCGCCGCTATCTGATCAATGGACGTGAAGTGACCCCAGAAGAGTACGCTCAGTATCGAAGAACCGGCAAGCTGCCGCAAGCAGATGTCAAGCAGCCAACTGCGAAGGCACCTAAAAAAGGCGGCATGCTGGCCAAGCTGGGGCGCAATCTAACCGAAGAAGCCAAGGCTGGCAAATTGGATCCAGTGATTGGCCGTAACAAAGAAATTCAAGAAACTGCAGAAATCCTCAGCCGCCGGATCAAGAACAATCCAGTCTTGGTCGGTGATGCCGGGGTTGGTAAGACGGCGGTCGTTGAAGGATTGGCCCAGGCCATCGTCAACGGCGACGTGCCAGCCGCAATTAAAAACAAGCAGATCATCAGCATCGACATTTCCAGTCTGGAAGCCGGGACGCAATACCGGGGCAGCTTTGAGGAAAACATGCAAAAGCTGGTCGATGAAGTCAAAAAAGCCGGCAACGTGATCCTGTTCTTTGATGAGATTCATCAGATCATTGGTGCCGGCAGCTCTGGCGATGGCAATGGCTCAAAAGGGATGTCCGACATTTTGAAACCCGCCCTGTCCAGAGGCGAGATTACGATTATCGGGGCTACGACGCAGGATGAATACCGCAACACGATCATGAAGGATGCAGCCTTGTCGCGGCGGTTCAATCCAGTGGTTGTCAACGCGCCAAGCAAGGAAGACACGTTTAAGATCCTACAGGGAATTCGGGGTCTGTATGAAAAGCACCATAACGTAACCTTGCCTGACAACGTCTTAAAAGCTGCTATCGACTACTCGGTTCAATATATTCCACAGCGCAGTCTGCCGGACAAGGCTATTGACCTGGTCGACATGACGGCCGCGCACCTGGCAGCCAAGCACCCAGTCAAGGATGCCAAGGAGATTGAAGCTGAGATCAAGCGGATTGAACAAGAACAGACCGCAGCCGCCGAAAAAGAAGACTATCAAAAGGCTCAAGAATGCAAGGATAAGATTGCCGAACTGAAAAAAGAACTGGCTGATCACTCGGCTTCCGAGAAAGTTACGGCAACGCCTAGCGATGTCGCTGACTCGGTAGAACGGCTGACTGGCATTCCGATTTCTAAGATGGGCGCCAGTGATATTGAACGACTTAAAGGCCTGGCTGGGCGCCTCAAGAGCAAGGTCATCGGCCAAGATGAAGCCGTTGATGCCGTTGCCCGCGCAATTCGGCGGAACCGGGCCGGCTTTGATGAAGGCAATCGTCCGATCGGCAGCTTCCTGTTCGTTGGGCCAACGGGGGTCGGTAAGACTGAACTGGCTAAGCAGCTGGCTTTGGATATGTTTGGCAATAAAGACGATATTATTCGGCTGGACATGTCTGAATATGCTGACCGGACAGCCGTCTCCAAGCTGATTGGGACTACGGCTGGCTACGTTGGCTACGATGATAACAGCAACACGCTGACGGAAAAGGTTCGTCGTCATCCTTACTCAATCGTGCTGCTTGACGAAATTGAAAAGGCTGATCCACAAGTCATTACGCTGCTTTTGCAGGTGCTGGATGATGGTCGGCTGACGGATGGACAAGGCAATACGGTCGACTTTAAGAACACGATCATTATTGCCACCTCCAATGCCGGCTACTCCAGCGATGCTATGATCAAGGCAGCCGACAATAAGGAAGAAAGCCTGACCAAGCGGCTGGAGCCATACTTCCGTCCTGAATTTCTCAACCGGTTCAACGCCATTGTCGAATTCCACCATCTGACTAAAGAAGATCTTAAGCAAATCGTTGACCTGATGCTTAAAGACGTCAACAAGACCCTGGCTAAGAAGGGCATGGACGTTGCAGTCAGCGAGGAAGCCAAGAACTTCTTGATCGACCAAGGCTATGATGAGGCAATGGGGGCTCGTCCATTACGGCGGGTCGTTGAACAGCAGATTCGCGACCAGGTTACCGACTACTATCTGGATCATCTGGACGTTAAGCACCTGCGCGCCGACATGCAGGATGGCAAGCTGGTTATCAGTGAAAACAAAGACTATCAGGCACCAAAAGCAGAATAAGCAAATCAAAAAGAGCTGGCCAAAAAGCCAGCTCTTTTTTATCGGCGTTGATTCAAGTAGATGGCCAAAACGACGATCAGCGCCAAGACGATAATCGCCAGTCGCGGATTAGCCTTGAACAGTTCATGAAACAGATGATACTGGCCGATTCCCAATGGCATTGAGTCAAACATGGTTGTTCATTCCTTTTTAAACCTTTCAGCAATAACTGCCAGATTTAACTATATTTCGAAAAATTATAGCGCAATTAAGTTGTTGGTTCGAATCAAAAGGTGCGTTAGAATAAAAAAAGCAAGCGAAAGGAAGGTAGAACAATGCTTTTAACGACGTGGCAGATTATCAAGTTGATTATTTGGGGAATCATCTTAATCAACGAAATTGCCGCGCTTTATACGGTGTTTCGTGAAAAGCGCGATATTGCCGCGACCTGGGCATGGCTGTTGGTCTTAACCCTAATCCCGGTGCTGGGCTTTATCCTATATGCATTTTTGGGACGCAAGCTGCCGCAGGACAAGATGGAGCGGATCCAATCGCAGACGGAACTGGAACTGAGCGCGGCCTTAGAAGAACAGAAAAAGCAGTTTTTGGATATGCCGCGGCCCAAAAAACAGACCATGCGTATGTATCGACGGACAATCATGCTGTTTCAAAGCATCGACAACGCATTTTTGACCCGGCATAATCAGGTTGATATCTATACGGATGGGCAAAGGCTGTTTCAAAAGATGTTTGATGATTTATCCAATGCACAAAAAAGCATCCATATTGAGTTTTACACGATCTATAACGACCGGATCGGCAATCAGCTGCGTACGCTGTTGGAACAGAAGGCAGCAGAAGGCGTTGAGGTCCGAGTTTTATATGACTCGTGGGGATCGATGGGCGTTAAGCGCAGTTTTTATGATGCTTTAAGACAAAATGGCGGTTTGGCGGAACCTTTCTTGATGACGCACAGCAACTTGTTTGATTTTCGGCTGAACTATCGTGATCACCGAAAAATCGTCACCATTGACGGCAAAATCGGCTACGTGGGCGGCTTTAACGTAGGTGACCAGTACTTGGGAAGACTGCCTAAGTTTGGCTATTGGCGCGATACGCATCTGCGTGTGATCGGCGGTGGCGTCTACTCATTGCAGCAGCGATTTATTCGTGACTGGAATGCCTCCCAACGCCACGTCCAGGACAAGATCATCCACTATCGGCCATATTTCCCACCGATTACGGTTAAACAGGGCAACACCGCTTTGCAGATCGTTTCCAATGGTCCTGAATCACCATTGGAAAAAATCAAGCTTGGCTATCTGCGGCTGATCAACGCGGCGCAGGATCATATCTGGATTCAAACGCCTTATCTAATTCCTGACGACAGTGTCTTGGATGCTTTGCGGATTGCCATTCATTCTGGTGTCGACGTTCGCATCATGATTCCATGCAAGCCGGACCATCCTTTTGTCTACCGAGCAACGCAGTACTATGCTCGTCAGCTGGCTAACGAAGGGGCAACGATCTATTTTTATCAAAATGGCTTCCTGCATGCCAAAACCATGGTCGTAGATGGCAAGATGGCTTCAGTTGGATCGGCCAACCTCGATTTTCGCAGCTTCAAGCTTAACTTTGAAATCAATGCCTTTATGTATGACCATCACATCACGGATCAACTAGAACAGATCTTTGTTAATGATATTCGTAACTGTAAGGTAATGACGCCGGAAATGTTCGCGGCTCAACCAGTATGGCTGCGCTTTAAGCAAACGTTCTCGCGCCTGTTTTCACCGATTCTGTAATGCTGGATGGGCGGTACAATAAAAAACACGATGACCAGGGATTGGCCATCGTGTTTTTTATTTCAACGGGTTAGGACGTCAGCTGGACTGACACATCGAAAAAGTTATCATTGAGGCGATTAAAAACCACCAAGTATGGAGTAGAGAGATTTGAATTTGAGATAAAAGATGACTTTATTGGGATGGAAGTCCTAACCTTGACTTAGTCATTGCTCACTAAGTAACAATTACATTAAACCACTTTTATCTGACAAAGACAACCAAGAAATCAAAATTTGCGATTTTTATTTTAAAACGGCTTGAAATGTTGATATCAAAGGGATTATTAACACGAGGTATTATTGATCATAAAATCACAATCTTTGTTGATTATAATTAAAAACAGAATTGACAGTCGCGGTCTTTAACGGCGGGGGTGCATGATAAAATTAAGTCAATCAATCAAAACGGAGGAGCGATTTAATGAGCAGCTTAAAGTTTATTTTGGGGACAGCCGCGGATGATCATCAGGCTGGGCTGCTGGCTGAAATGAAACAGCAGCTGGCCGCTGATCCTAAAGGCGAGTTCTTCTACCTGGTTCCCAACCATATTAAGTTTGCAACCGAAATCGAAGTACTGAATCGGCTGAAAAATACCGCTGAGCAGGATCCGGATCAGCCATATGCTCAGATGAAGGTGCAGGTACTGTCGTTCAGTCGGTTGGCATGGTATCTGCTGCGCGACACGCCGGCTTTTCAGGCACCACGGCTTTCGCCAACGGGGCTGACGATGCTGACGGCTCAGATCGTCAACCAGCATCAAAATGAAATGCAGATGTTTGCCGGCGAAATCAAGCGGCCAGGTTTTATCAAGGAACTGACACAGCAGCTGACCGAACTGCAGACGGCTCGGATCGCACCGACTGACTATGCGGCCATTATGGAACGTGCACAGACCTGGGCCAAAGACAATCGTCAGATCTTAGATGATGTCTGGCAAGCTAAGCTTAAAGTCATTTTTCTGGTGTATGGCGAATTCGTGAAGGCTCTGGGCGACTATCAAGATATCAGTCAGATTGACGCGCTTTTGGTGAAGTATCTGCAGCAAAAGGATCTGTCGCACGCCTATTTTTATCTGGACCGGTTTTCGCAGTTTACGGCTCGTGAGCTGCAGATCGTACAAGCGCTGATCAAAAATGCCCAGGCGACCACGATCGCGCTGATTTTGGATCGCCCATACCAAAATCAGCTGCCAGATGAGCATAATCTGTTTTATGAATCAGGGCGTCAGTACTATCGCTTGGCAAAATTCGCCAAGCAAACGCCGGGCGTCAAGCAGCTGGCAGACGTGATGGCCGACCAGCCGCGCGTTACTGCGGATCTGCAGGTGCTGGATCGGGTCTTGGCGGCTCAGGCTCAGATGCTGAATGAGCTGCCGAGCGCGCCGCTTCAAGATTCCCAAAGCATTCAGTTCTTTACGGCCCCCAATCGCGTGGCGGAGCTGAATCTGATCGCAGCCAAGATTCGTCAGCTGGTCAGCACGGGTAAATACCGCTATCGGGACTTCTTGATTTTGACGCGCCATCTGGACGGTTATGCCACGATGCTTGAATCGGTTTTTAAAGCGCATGAGGTGCCGATTTTTAATGACCTTGAGCGCTTGATGAACAATCATCCCTTGGTAAATCTGATTGAGGCGCTGTTTAAGGTCTATCAGCGTCATTTTGCAACCAGTGACGTGATGCACCTTTTGAAGACAGGATTGCTGATTCCGCAACAAATGCATGATGATCTGGGCCGGCTGGTTACCCGAAAATATTTCCAAAAGGCCGTCTATCAAACGGAAAACTGGTGTCTCCAATATGGCCGCACGGGTGATGATTGGCTGAGCAGTCAGCGGTGGCATTTTGATCCCAACGTAGATGCTGAAGAGCTGCGGCACCATCCGGATATGCAGAAACGCGATCAGTATGCCTCGGCACCATTAAACGTCGTCAAGGATTACGTCAGCGGACTGCAAAAATTTTTCAGCCAGCTTGATCAGGCAGAAAACGGCGCGGCGGCAGCCAAGGCACTGTACGGCTTTTTGGTCAATGCCGGCGTTGTCAAGCGGCTGGAGGAATGGTCGATTGCCGACAGCCGGTCTGATCTGGCAAGGGCGCAGGAACCTCAGCAGGTCTGGCAAGTCTTTTGTAATCTGCTGGATGAGTACGTGCAGATCTTAGGTCAGCAGCAGCCATTTTTAATTGATGAGTTTGCCGATTTATTGATGGCTGGTTTTGAGGCCGCGCAATACTCGCAGATTCCATCAACCTTGGATCAGGTCGTGATTTCGGAAACCGGGATCGTGCAAACCACTACGCGCAAGGTCGTCTTTATGATGGGCGCAACCAGCGACGTCATGCCGGAAGCCAAGTCAGCTACGGGACTGCTTAGCGATCCGGACCGTGAGCTGCTCAATGCCTGTCTGGATGACGAACAGTTTCTGCCAGCCAGCGGTGTTGAAAAAATGAGCAACGAGCCGTTTTTAAACTACCTGGGCTTTATGAGCGGCCGCCAGCGTTTGATCATTTCGGCACCGCAGATCGGCAATGATGAAAAACCGCTTAGTATGTCGCCTTATATGATTGATCTGGCGATGGCGTTTGATCGCTGGGATGCCGACAAGAAACGTCTCAAGGATGATCTGCCGTTTATGGCTCAGCCACAGGATACCGCGACCGCAGCCTGGCCGTTTGTCAGTGCGCCATTTGCAGTATTGAGTACGCTGATGCAGGTTAAGCGGCAGGCATTGGATGATCATCAGCCATTGGGCGCGGCCTGGAACTTTTTAAGCGAACTGATGGCGCAAAAGGTCAAGCGCTACGACTGGACGGCGCAAAGTCTTGACTATACCAATGAAACGACGCCGCTGCCGGCTGATCTGGCAGAACGGCTGTATGGTCAATGGGATCCAGAAGCACTGGATGCACGAACGCAGGCACTGCAGAATGGTGAACGGCCAGGAGAAATAGCACCCGCACTGCAGCATGACACGCTGTATGCTTCAATTTCTCAATTGCAGGACTATTATCGCAACCCATATGAATACTTTCTTAAATATGGCCTGCGCATTCAAAAACGAGAAGAGCTGGAAATCTCGGCCGATAAATCCGGGACGTTTTTCCATGACAGTCTGGATCGCTTCATGCGGCTGCTTAGTGAGCAAGGCTTAGCACTCCGTCAATTGACCGATGATCAGCTGCAGCGTCTCACCCATCAGGCAATGGCCTGGGCCTTTGATCAGCAGCCACAGTTGATTCAATTAACGCAGAACTATCAGCGACTGGCCTTTCGCAAGCGGCAGCTGGAACGTCTGGTCGAAACGATGACGAAGGTTTTGCGTGATCAGTCCAAGCTGACGCGCGCCAAAAACGTGGTAACGGAACAGAAATTCGGCGTGATGGACTTGAGCGATCAAGGGCAGCAGAGCTTTGCGCCATTGATCTATCCGCTTGATCATGGTCATAAGGTCTATCTGCGTGGCCGGATCGACCGGGTTGATTCCGTTGAGCTGAATCAGGAGCCTTATTTGATGGTGGTTGACTACAAATCCGGCAATCAGCAGTTTAATCTGGTCGAGGCCTATGACGGCTTGGCACTGCAGATGCTGTCATATCTAAACAGTCTCAGCCACCAGCTCAAGCTGAATCAGCAGTCGGCCAAGATCGCCGGGGCTTTGTACCTGCATCTGCAGAACCCCGTCTTTAAATGGGAGGATCTCAGCGGCAGTCTGGCATCTGAAGAATTAAAGAGTCATCGCTATCGAGGGGTTCTGCTGAACGATCGGCAATTGCTGAACGATCTGGATCAGGGCTTTGACAATTTCAAACCGCAGATTCTGAGCCTGCGTGCCTTTAAGAACGGCAACATCAAGGCCAACAGCGGCATGGCACTGGTTGATGAGTCACAGCTGGCTGCTCTTTTGCAGCGTAATCAGGAACGCATCGTCAACGCGGCGACGCAGATTTTTGCGGGGGACACGTCTTTGCGGCCATATCGGCTTGATAAGCGCGACGGCCTGCAATACAGCGACTATCAAGACATCTACCGCTTCGACCCAATGCTGGATCAAAAGAACTATCGCGACGTTTTGCTAACCGAGCGCGACGTGCAGGAAAAGCTGAAACAAGAATCACGGGGGGGAAAACATGAGTGATACCAGGTTTACGCCACAGCAGCAGCGAGCCATTGATGCCAGAACCCATGATATTTTGGTGTCGGCATCAGCTGGCGCGGGGAAGACAACGGTATTGGTTGACCGCGTTATCAAAATGCTGAAAGAAGATCCGAATCTCAATATCGATCAGCTGCTGATGGTTACTTTTACCAACGAAGCCGCCGATAACATGCGCGAGCGGATTCGGCGCCGTTTGGAAAAAGAGGCCAACAACCGTCATCTGCGCGATCAGATCAACCGGCTGGCGATTGCCCACATCAGTACGATTCATGCCTTTTGCCAACAGCTGATCAAGCGCTACTACTACTTGATTGATCTGGACCCACAGTTTCGCCTGCTGGCTGATGAAACCGAGACGACGCTGCTGCAAGATCAAGTCTGGGATGATCTTAGAGAAGAACTGTATGCCAGAGACGCGCTGATTGAAGATCCCAGCCAGCGACCATTTGAGCGGCTGGTGATGAATTTCGTCAACGACCGCAGTGATGACGCATTGAGCGATATCGTGATGGAACTGGATCGAGTTGCCAATGCGCAGGCCGACCCGCATGCCTGGCTTTGGCAGCTGCCTAAATTATATGAGCTGAATGATGAAGAGCTGACCAAATCAAACTTTTACCAAAAACAGCTGCTGCCGGTTCTGCAGCGTGAACTAAAGCAGATCCATGCTGATTTTGTCACGCTGACTCATCAGGCTCAGGCAGCAGACTTGACGACGACTTCGCAGATGCTGGCTGACGATGCCGAACGGGTAGAGCAGCTGCTGAAACTGACCGAAACCGGTACTTGGGACGCAATCAGCGCTCAACTGACCAAAAAAATGTTTCCAACGATCAAAGGCCGGCCCAAAAAAGATGAAACGGCTGCATTGGCGGCATACGATGCAATCAAGGATTCACGCAACGAGCTGCGCGAACAGATTCAAAGCCTGCATGATCACTACTTTATGGATGCCAAGCTGCTGATCAAGCTGTCGGCAGGGGCCAAGAAAGTCGTTGATGAGTTGGTTCAGGTAGCCTGGCAGTATCGCCAAAACTATCAGCAGATCAAGCTGCAGCGGCACCTGCTTGATTTTTCCGATTTAGAGCACTATGCCTATCAGATTCTGACGGTTGATACGAATGCCGGCAAGCAGACTTTAAAGAATCTGCAGCGGCACTATCGCGAAATTATGATTGATGAGTATCAAGACACCAATCCGCTGCAGGAAAAGATCCTCCAGCAGCTCCATGATCCAAGCGTCAACCGGCTGTTTATGGTTGGCGACGTCAAGCAGTCGATCTATCGGTTCCGGCAGGCTGACCCGACGATGTTTCTGCATAAATATGAAACGTTTGTCAGCGAGGATCAGCTGCAGCCGGATTCACCAGGCGAGCTGATCAATCTGGCTGAAAACTTCCGCTCCATGCCTAACGTGACCGATTTTACCAACCTGCTGTTCAGTCAGCTGATGGATCATCAAGTTGGTGAGATGGACTATGATGAGGCTGCTCATTTGAAATTTGCCGCGCAATGGTATCCTAAAGAGCAGGTCAAGCCAGTTGAGGTGATGCTCTATGATGCCAATGCTGAGGACAACGACGCCAATGCCAGTCATGAGGCTGATCGTCAGTCAGGCGAGCTGCGGATGGTCGGCATGCGGATTCGCCAAATGCTGGACAATCATGAACAGATTTTTGATCCCGACGCTCCCGATGGTCATCGTGACATCAAGCCAGGCGATATCGTGCTTTTGGAACGGGCCAAGTCAATCAACAACACGCTGGTCAACGAGTTTGCCTCATTGAATATTCCATTGACCGTTCATGGCGTGGAAAACTACTTTAAGTCGACCGAGGTGCGGACGATCGTTTCATTGTTGAAGATTATCGACAATCCATACCAAGACATTCCACTGGTTGCCGTTCTGCGCTCGCCAATCGTTGGGCTGACAGAACCGGAAATGGCCTATCTGCGCATCAATGACCGGCATGATCAGTATTTCCAGGCATTGGAGCGTTTCGTGACGACCTACCATGACTTAAAGCTGCTTGATGATCATCCATATGGCATTGATCTGGCCGCGCTGCATCAAAAGACGGCTCGCTTTTTGGATCAGCTGCATGAGTTTCATAACATTGCCCAGCGACGTTCATTGGTTGAATTGATTTGGACGATCTATCAAGAAACTGGCTATCTGGACTATGTGGCTGGCATGCCAGGGGGACAGCAGCGGCAGGCCAATCTGCATGCCTTGTATGAACGAGCGCATGGCTATGAAGAAAGCAGCTTTAAAGGACTTTATCAATTCATTCGGTTTGTCGAACGCATGCAAAAACGCAATCAGGATCTTGGCGAGGCTCCCACGCAGCTTGCCAGCGATACCGTGAACGTCATGACGATCCATGGTGCCAAGGGGCTGGAATTTCCCGTGGTCTTTTTGATCGACACGGCGCATGGCTTTAAGGATGAAAACGGCAAGGCGATTATTGATGCCAACGCGGGTTTGGGAATCAAGTATCTTGGCCGGGCCGCGGATCAGGCACCTGATGCATTGCCGCAGATTCTCTATGACCTGCCGCAGCGCAACCTGATTATTGAAGCCCAAAGAGCCAGCAGCCGAGCAGAGGATCTGCGGGTCTTGTACGTTGCCTTGACGCGAGCTCAGCAGCGTTTGATCATTACAGGCTCAGTCAATGAAAATAAAGAAGGCACTGGCCGCTCAGGATTGAAGCAGGCCGCCAAGACTTGGCAAAAAGCCCTGCAGAGCAGTACTGCCGTCATTGGTTCCCAGGCTCGGCTCAATGCCCATTCGTTTTTGGATTGGATCGGCATGGGAATGGTGCGGACAGCTGATTTTGACCTGGCTGATCTGGGGATGGAAGCCAACGATGATGAAGCCGCCTGGCAGACCAGCGCAGGTGATTTTTTTGCCCAGCGCTATAACCAGACGCAGGTTCAAAAACAGCTTGATGATCTGGCGGCGCAGCGTGGCGAACAGGCTAAGGAGACGACCGCGCCGGCAACCCAGCTGACGCCTAACCAGCAGCAGGCCTTTAAGCAGGTCGTGGAAATGGAATATCCGCATCCTGAAGCAGTGTTGACGACGGCCTATCAAGCGGTCAGCGACATCAAGCAGCTGTTTGCCGTCCAGGACCCTGATGATCGTGAAATGGGCCGACTGACGTTTGATCAGCAGCAGGTCAAGACAAGCGGTTGGTATCGCAGCGATGATTTTGCCCAGCCTAAGTTTATGACGACTCAAAAACATCAGCCCTCGGCATCTGAAATCGGAACGGCAACGCACCTGGTCTTTCAAAAACTTGATCTGAGCAGTGGTCAGGTAGATGCCAAACTGGTCAGCCAAACGATCGCTCAACTAAGAATGGATCAGCTGCTAAGCACGGATGAACTGGCTGATGCCATTGATATTGACGGCATCGTGGCCTTTTATCAAACTGAGCTTGGTCGGCGGATTTTGGCGCACGCGGCCAGTCTGCGGCGTGAGGCTCCTTTTTCCATGCTGATCAATGCCGCCCAGCTCTTTAAGAATCTGGCAGATGAAAAAGAGGATGCTCCCGTATTGATTCACGGGATTATTGATGGCTATTTTGTCGGTGATGATGGCTTGGAACTATTTGACTATAAGACTGATCATGTTGATCAATCAACGGCAGCGCTTAAGGAACGTTCTGAGCAGCGTATCGTTGATCGTTACAGCGGGCAGCTGAACTTGTACGCCGGCGCACTGCAGAATGTCGAACGGCAAAAGGTTGCGCACCGGTGGCTGTATTTGGTGGCTACGCGTGAATTAAAAGAGATCTAAAAAATAGGGCTCGGCAGCTGTCGAGTCCCATTTTGGCTATTTTTCAATGATGCTTTCCTGCAGCAGACCGTCAAAAAAGTGCTGCAGCGAGATCTGACCGCCATTGTTTTGAACGCCTTTAAGCTTGAGTACTTCATTATGTACGTTTTTGTAGCCGAAAAGGTTGTTGGCATATTCCATTAAGATCTCGTTTTCCGGATAGTCCAAAAACATATTGGCAAGATTGTTGAGGCCGACTTTTAAAGCCCGGCGAATTCTTTGAAAGACGATTTTTTTGGTGTGTGCGTCAAAATGCAGCACGCTGGCAAAATCAATGTCGCTGAAGCCCAGTTTTTGATCCACCATTAATGAAATAATGCGAATGATGTCTTGGCAACCGGTTTCTGCCGTGATGCCCAAAAAGCGCAGAATCGATTTGATGCGGTCAACCTGTTGCCGCTGCTGAGACTGTGGCAGATGATAGGGGGCACTGCTGCCAACCAGCTCAAAGATGCGGTTGAGCTTATCGGTCATCAGCGTATAGCCGGCAATGAGTCGAATAATATGCTTGGTTTCGGCTAGGTTGATTGGCTTTTCTAAGAAGAAGTCAATGCCAGCCTGGTAGGCAGCCGTCCGCGTCTTAGCATCGCTTACCGAAGACATCATGATAAAATGCGGCTGACTGTTGGCGGCTTTAAGCTTTTCAATCAGCTGAATTCCTGACATTACTGGCATGCCATAGTCGACCAGCATGATGTCGACGCGCAGCCTTAAAAGGTCATCATAGGCCTGCTGAGGATTATCGGCGACCCCAACGATTGAATTGTTAAAGTCGTTTTCAATCAAATCGCTAAGCAGATCAATGGTATCCGGATCATCGTCAGCAATGTAAAAATTCATAAAAATACCTCCTAAAGCATAAACGTTCTCAAATTGAAGTTTTTGGAAACTTGTTGATGCTTCTTGAATTTTAACATTTTTATTTAACCAGCAACATCCCTTTTTGAGCGGTGATGTTTTATGCACCGATTTAATGCATATTTCTAAGATAGCGTTTACATTCCTTGATATATCAAGATTAAGATAACCTAAAAAATAAATTTTTCTTTTGAAGTATTTTGAATCAATGTGAAGATTACTGAAAACGGTTTCTATGATAGAGACTGTAATTAAGAAGGAGGAACTTAAAAATGTCATTTAACTTACGTAACCGCAGTTTCTTAACCCTGGCTGACTTTAACACCCGTGAAATGGAATACATGCTGAACCTGGCCGAAGATTTGAAGAAGGCTAAGTACACGGGCAATGAAGGCAAGCGTCTGGAAGGCAAGAACATTGCTCTGATTTTTGAAAAGAGTTCTACTCGTACTCGTTGTTCATTTGAAGTTGGTGCCAAAGACGAAGGTGCTCACGTAACTTACCTTGGCCCATCTGGTTCTCACATTGGCCACAAGGAATCCGTTAAGGACACGGCTCGCGTATTGGGTGGGATGTTCGATGGTATTGAATACCGTGGCTTCTCCCAACGCAACGTTGAAATTCTGGCTAAGTACTCTGGTGTGCCAGTTTGGAACGGTCTGACTGATGAAGACCACCCAACCCAAGTTCTGGCTGACTTCCTGACTGCTAAGGAAGTTCTGAAGAAGAACTACCAAGACATCAAGTTTGCCTTTGTTGGTGACGGTCAAGACAACGTATCCAACGCTCTGATGCTGGGTGCCGCTGTTATGGGTATGGAATACCACGTTGTAACGCCTAAGGAACTTGAACCAACTAAGGAAACGCTGGACAAGGCTAACGAAATTGCCAAGGAAACTGGTGCCAAGATCGTCGTAACCAACGACATCAAAGAAGGTGTCAAGGGCATGGACGTTATCTACGCTGACGTTTGGGTATCCATGGGTGAATCCGACGACATGTGGGAAAAGCGGATCAAGCTGCTGAAGCCTTACCAAGTAACGATGGACGTTATGAAGGCTACTGAAAACCCTAACGTTATCTTCGAACACTGTCTGCCTGCATTCCACAACCTGGACACTGAAGTTGGTCGTGAAATCGAAAAGAAGTTTGGCCTTAAGGAAATGGAAGTTACTGACGAAGTCTTTGAAAGCAAGCACTCCGTTGTCTTCCGCGAAGCTGAAAACCGGATGCACACCATCAAAGCCGTTATGGTTGCCACTCTTGGTGAATAATTAAACATCCACATCATTAATTGATTCTATTACCAAGGGGGAACTGCATATGGCTAAAGTAGTAGTTGCATTAGGGGGCAATGCTTTAGGCAAGACACCTGAAGAACAGCTTGAATTGGTTAAAAACACGGCTTGGTCTTTGATCAGCCTGGTATCTTCAGGCAATCAAGTAGTTATCAGTCATGGGAATGGTCCACAGGTTGGGGCGATCAACCTGGGGATGAACTATGCCGCTGAAAATGGCAAGGCACCTGCCTTCCCATTCCCAGAATGTGGTGCGATGAGCCAAGGCTACATCGGCTACCACCTGCAGCAGAGTCTGCAAAACGAACTGCACCGTCGTTGGATGAACAAGAACGTGGTTACGATGGTTACGCAAGTTGCTGTTGACCCAAAGGACCAGGCTTTTGAGAATCCAACGAAGCCAGTTGGTGATTTCTACACTAAGGAACAAGCCGAAGCAATCGAAAAGGAAAAAGGCTACACGTTTGTTGAAGATGCTGGCCGTGGCTATCGTCAAGTTGTTCCATCACCACTGCCAAAGCGGATCTTGGAAATCGACAGTATCAACAAGCTGATCGAAGCCGGTGACCTGGTAATCGCAGGTGGCGGGGGCGGGGTTCCCGTTATCTTTACTGATGATGGTCTGCAAGGCGTGCCAGCCGTTATCGACAAGGACCGGACGAGTGCACTGCTGGCCGACAACATCGATGCCGACAAGCTGATCATTCTGACGGCGGTTGACTATGTCTATGTTCACTACAACCAACCAGATCAAAAGACGCTGAAGAAATTAACGATTTCCGAAGCCAAGAAGTACATTGACGAAAAGGAATTCGCTGCCGGCAGTATGCTGCCTAAGATCGAAGCCTGCATGTCATTTGTTAAGGATCACCCAGACCGTGAAGCTATCATCACTTCACTGAGCGGTTTGAAGGATGCCTTGGCTGGCAAGCTGGGCACGGTTATCGTTGATGGCTAGTTCAAAATAACTCCTTAAATCCACTGACGTAAGTCTCCCAAGCATTAATACCAATAGCAAAAAGAGTCGTCTCGCAAAACGCGGGGCGACTTTTTTTGGGGCCTTTGTTAAATTATAGGTAGTGTTAGGGATCCCTAACTCGATATACATTGATTTTTACCTACTATGCATCGCTTTTTTTAAAAGTAGGTGATGATATTTTTGTCATAAATGATATGCAGAATTTTTTGCATAACGGTCGCCAATCAAATAAGATTGCTGATTAAATGGTTGACGAGGCACGTGGATGAATTGTTTGCCACGATGCTCACGTTAAGCTGCCTAAGTTGCTGATAAGTTTCGCAAAGATTGAAAAATTAATCGCGACTGCTTGGCGATTGAGAAACTGGCTGCTGTCATGCTGAGGCAGCAGGAGACAAAGTACATGCTGCTGCTGACCGCTGCCAGCTGTTTTTAATTGTTGCAACAAAAAAGGATCAGCCTTGTCTGGACTGGTCCTTTTGATTTAGTAGTCGCCGTTTAAGATGGAGTTTTTAACGACCACATAGTCAACTTTGGTAATTGACTTGAGGTCGCGGCCCCCAGCGTATGAGATGGACGACTGCAGATCTTCTTGCATTTCCAGCAGCGTGTCTTTAATCGAACCACGGAATGGTACCAGCATCTGCTTGCCTTCAACATTGCGGTAGGCGCCTTTTTGCACTTCGGAAGCGGATCCCCAGTACTGCTTGTAGCGCTTGCCGTCGATGGTGATCAGATGACCAGGTGATTCTTGATGACCGGCCAAGAGTGAGCCAATCATAACCATTGAGGCACCGAAGCGGACTGATTTGGCAATGTCGCCGTTATGCCGAATGCCACCATCGGCAATCAGCGGCTTGCTGGCGGCCTTGCTGCACAGACGCAGTGCGGCCAGCTGCCAGCCACCAGTGCCAAAGCCGGTCTTGAGTTTAGTGATGCAGGCTTTGCCGGGGCCAACGCCGACTTTGGTAGCATCGGCACCGGCATTTTCCAGTTCACGAACGGCTTCCGGAGTGGCAACGTTGCCGGCAGTTAAGAATGATTCAGGTAATTGTTGCTTAATATAGCGAATCATTTTAATTACATAATCTGAGTGTCCGTGAGCAACATCAATCGTAATGTATTCTGGGACTAAATGTTCGGATTTTAATTGATCGATAAAATCGTATTCACTATCTTTGATTCCAACCGAAATGGAGGCAAACAAGCCGCGATCGTGCATGCGCTTAACAAAGTCGGCACGGTCTTCGGGCTGGAAACGATGCATTACATAGTAGTAGTCGTTTTGGGCCAGCCAGATTGCCAGATCCTCGTCAATTACGCTTTCCATGTTGGCAGGAACAACGGGAATCTTGAAAGTCTTGGGACCAAACTTAACGCTGGTATCGGCTTCGCTGCGACTCTTGATGATGCACTTGTTAGGCACCAGTTGAATGTCATCGTAATCAAAAGTTTCCATGAGTCAAGGCTCCTTTTTGGTAAAAATGTAATACGTTAAACCTTAGCTATTATGCACAAACAAATTCATGGCGTCAAGTATAAAACGCACATTTTTAATCGGTCTTTTTGAAAATGTTCGGTTAATATCTTGCAAATTTTTGGTAAATCGTATAATATCATTAAGTAAGTACGTGCTCATAAAGAAATTTTGGATGAGGTGACTAATTAATGGCATCAGTAGTAATCGTCGGCAGTCAATGGGGCGACGAAGGCAAGGGCAAAATGACCGACTATCTCAGTCAGGAAGCCGATGTCGTCGTTCGTTCGCAGGGGGGCAACAATGCCGGCCATTCCATTAGCTTTGACGGCAAGAAATTTGCTCTGCGCTTGATTCCATCAGGGATTTTCGGCGCTAAGAAGCTTTCCGTGATCGGTAATGGGGTTGTGGTAAATCCTAAGGCGCTGCTCGAAGAAATCCATTACTTAAACGATAATGGCATCAGCACGGATGGTCTTAGAATCTCTAACCGCGCCCACGTTACCCTGCCTTACCACCTGCTGCTTGACAAGTGCCAAGAAGAAGCCAAGGGTGACAAGAAGGTTGGCACGACCCAAAAGGGGATTGGCCCAACCTACATGGACAAGGTTGCGCGGACTGGGATTCGGATGTGCGATCTGCTGGAACGCGATGTCTTTGCTGAAAAGCTGCGGGCTAACCTGGCTGCTAAAAACGAGCTGTTTACGAAGATCTATCATGTTGAACCGCTCGAATTCGATGACATCTTTAATGAATATTACGAGTACGGTCAAGAACTGAAGAAATACGTTACCGACACTTCGCTGTTGGTTAACGATGAATTGGATGCCGGCAAAAAAGTACTATTTGAAGGTGCGCAAGGTACGATGCTGGATATCGACGATGGTACCTACCCATACGTTACCTCTTCTAATTCTGGAGCTGCCGGTGCACCAACTGGGGCGGGCGTTGGACCTAACCAGATCGATACGGTCGTTGGCATCTGCAAAGCCTACTGCACGCGGGTTGGGGCTGGTCCTTTTCCAACTGAGCTGCACGATGAGATTGGCGCCCACATTCGCGAAGTTGGTCATGAATACGGGGTCGTAACCGGTCGTCCACGGCGGGTTGGCTGGTTTGACTCGGTTGCCATGCGTCATGCCCGTCGTGTTGATGGCATGACCTACCTGAGTCTGAACCTGCTTGACGTCTTGTCTGGCTTAAAGACGGTTAAGATCTGCAAGGCCTACCGTTTAGATGGTCAAGAAATCGACTACTACCCTGCCAGCTTGGCTGAGCTGGATCGCTGCGAACCGGTTTATGAAGAGCTGCCGGGCTGGGAAGGCGACATCACGCAGATCAAGAGCTATGATGAGTTGCCAGAAAACGCCAAGAACTACTTGAAGCGGATCTGTGAACTGTCACAAACGCCACTGGCTACGATTTCAGTCGGCCCTGACCGTGAACAGACGATTATTCTGCGTGACCCTTGGCTGGGTTAGACCTTGGCAAATCAATCAGATCCAGCCGTCGCTGATGGTTGGATCTTTTATTATGGTTTGATTAGAATTGGTTCTGGCGGTTGACACTGCTAATCGAGGCAGTTACACTAACAGATAAAGTATGAGCACCTTTAACTTGGTCCCGTGAGGCTGAAAAGGAACGGATAAATGTTGCGTCTCCTCGTTTTGGTGCGAAGAGACGTTTTTTCTTTCAGCAAATAAAATAAAGGAGTGAACTTCATGGCTCATGAAATCGTTGACGGTTCAAGCATGCAACGGGCACTGACCCGAATTACCTACGAAATTATCGAACAAAACAAGGGTGTCGAAAACCTGGTCTTTGTTGGAATCAAAACGCGCGGTGTCTACCTGGCCCAACGTCTTGCCAAGCGTATGGAACAGTTGGAAGGGGTCAAGGTACCAGTAGGAACGCTTGATATTACACTGTATCGTGATGACCGTCATCGTCCAGATCATAAGGTTGAGCCAGAAGTCAAGACTACTGACCTCGGCGTCGACATCAACGATAAGCACGTTATCTTAGTCGACGACGTTTTATTCACGGGGCGGACGGTACGAGCTGCTTTAGACGCCTTGATGGATATGGGCCGGCCTAAGCGCATCTCGCTGGCGGTCTTGGTTGATCGTGGTCACCGCGAGCTGCCGATTCGACCTGATTTTGTCGGCAAGAACATTCCAACGTCAACTAATGAAACGGTACACGTGGCGGTCGAAGAATACGATGGTCATGAAGATATCTCAATTGAATAGTCTAACTTAGCGTTGCCATTTAATGAACTCCAGAGAGGGTCAAACGGTGCGGTGAGGTTTTTAACCGACCTTAAAAAGCATCAGTGCTCTCCTGAAGTGAGCAACTGATGCTTTTTTCGAAAGGGGAAAATTATGAGTCGTTTATCAGTTTCACTTCCAGGCCTGCATTTGAAGAATCCGGTAATTCCTGCCAGCGGAACCTGTTGGTATGGTCAAGAGATTGCCCGCAACTATGATTTAAACAAATTAGGCTCCTTGGTCATCAAGTCAACCACCAGTCAGCCACGCAAAGGCAATCCATCTCCCCGGGCCTGTGAAACATCTGCCGGCTGGCTGAATGCCTATGGTCTGAACAATGCCGGGGTTGACAACGTGGTCCAAGAAAAGCTGCCATGGCTGGCGCAAAACTATCCTGAACTGCCAGTGATCGCCAGTGCAGCCGGTTTTAGCGAGGAAGAATATGAAGCAGTAGCGGCCAAGCTGGGGACCTCACCTTACGTTAGTGCCATGGAACTCAATGTCTCCTGCCCCAACGTCAAGCATGGCGGTCTGGCAATGGGAACCGATCCGGAATTGTTGGAACGCTTGACGCGGCGCTGCGTAGCGGTTTCCAACGTACCGGTCTACGTTAAGCTGACGCCAAACATTACCGACATCGTTCCGCTGGCTAAAGCCGCAATCAATGGTGGCGCGGCCGGCTTGACGATGATCAACACTTTAACCGGCATGGCAATTGATCTGAAGACGCGCAAGCCAAAACTGGCCAACGTCACGGGCGGGCTTTCCGGGGCAGCCTTAAAGCCAATTGCACTGCGCATGATTCACCAGGTTCGCCAATTCTCCAACATTCCGATTATTGGCGTTGGCGGGGTCGAGACTCCAGAAGACGTTTTGGAATTTATGATGGCTGGTGCCAATGCGGTTGAGGTTGGCGCGGCCAGCTTCCATGATCCATTGGCCTGTCCTAAGATTATTGACCAGCTGCCGACGGTGATGGATTATTATGGTATTGAGAAACTGACAGATCTGAATGAGGTACGATTTTAATGGAACGATTTGAACCAATGGTGGCCATTGACGTTGACACGAAGCAGGCCGCATTGAAGCTTTTTGATGAACTCGCTAACGACACGGATCACACGCCGATCGTCAAAATTGGGATGGAGCTGTACTACGCGTTTGGTCCGGGCATTGTTAGAGAAGCCAAGCAGCGCGGCTTTAAGATCTTCTTGGATTTAAAGCTCTACGACATTCCCAACACCGTTAAGCGGGCGATGACGGCAATTGGCAAGATGGGCGTATCCTTTGTGACAACGCACGCGGCTGGCGGCAGTGAGATGCTGCAAGCGGCCAAGGCGGGGCTGGCAGAAGGTGCCAAAGTGGCCGGCTGTCCAATGCCTAAATTGCTGGCCATTACGGAACTGACTTCGATTGATGATCGGATTCTGCATGAGGAACAGCACGTTGACTTCAGCTTGATCGAAGCCGTGCAGAACTACGCGCAGCTTTCGGAAAAAAACGGTCTGGACGGGGTCGTCTGCTCAGCTCAAGAAGTCAAGGCGATTCGCGAAGTTACCGGTCCCGATTTTCTGTGCGTTACCCCAGGGATTCGGCCTAATCTGCAGGTTCATGATGATCAAAAACGGGTCGTTACGCCACAGCAGGCTCGCGAGCTGGGCAGCAATGGGATCGTGGTTGGCCGGCCGATTACGCTGGCAGAAGATCCAGTCAGTGCCTACCAGATGATTCGTCAAGCATTTATGGAAGGGGAAAACTAAATATGTCAACACAAGCTGAAATCGTTGCTAAAGATCTTTTAGACATTCAAGCAATCACCTTAAGCCCCGACAAGCCATTTACCTGGGCCAGCGGACTGCACTCGCCAATCTATACTGACAATCGGCTGACGATCTCTTATCCAGCTGTTCGCCGCAATATCTATGAAGGCATGGTCCAGCTGATCAACGAACATTTCGAAGACGTCGACGTAATTGCTGGGACCGCCACGGCCGGGATTCCACACGCGGCCTGGGTTGCCGAAGAAATGGGCCTGCCAATGATCTACGTGCGTTCCAAGCCTAAGGATCATGGCCAGGGCAAGCAGACGGAAGGCGTTCTTTATGAGGGTCAGCGCGTGGTTGTGATTGATGATCTGATCTCGACTGGCGGCAGCGTCTTAAAGGCCGTTAAAGCCGTTGAAAAAGAAGGCGCCGATGTGGTGGGCGTGGTTTCCGTCTTCACCTATGAACTGCCGGCCGCCGATGACAACTTCCAGCAGTTTGGTATTCCATACTACTCGGTAACCAACTACACGACCTTGATTGAGACTGCTGAAAAGACTGATTTAATCGACCGCAATCAAATGAAGGATCTGCATGAATGGCGCAAGGATCCCGCCGCTTGGTCAGCTCGTCATTAAAAATAAAAACGATAGCCAAATCGCTATCGTTTTTATTTTTGCCGATATTTTTCTTTCCAATAGCCGGATTGGGTCAAAAGCTCTTTTGAACGCTCATCGGCTGGATAGTATCCTTTGGTGAACAGGTGTCTAAAGTACATCATATTGTAAAAGAAGCAGAAGAACAGCGTTGGCCATGGGAAATCAAGCATCCAGTTCCATTTGAAAAACAGCCCGACCAAAACATAGTCCAGATCCAAGACGATCATTAAAAAGAAGTTGTACCAGTCATTGCGGAATAAAGCTGGAAACGGGCCGAACAAAAAGACAGTCCAAGAAAAACCTACCTTGGCAATGCGCATTTCACCCTCATCGTTTTTGATCTTGGCGTAGTTTGGCGGTATTGGCAGATTATTAAAAAAATCCTGATTATTTTGATTATTATTGCCAAATGGATTCTGCATCCGTCCAGGCCTCCCTTTGTACGTTTATCCATTAATCATAACATAACTGAGAATGCGGACCTAATAATGTCAACAGTTCAATCATGCTTTCTTCATATTCAAATGTTAAACTTAAGCAGTAAGTGCGAGCAAAGAAAAGGGTGAAAAAATGCTGTTATTTTTAAATGATAACCTTCAGCGCAATCAATCAGGAATTGAGCACGCCCAAATCAAGCGACTCAATCTGTTTAAAAAATTCAATCAGCCAGCCAAGATCGTGACGCGGCAGTATTCCAACGAGCTGCATCTGGTAGTGGAATCAGCTGGGATTAAGGATCAGGATTTTATCAATCTATTCGACTATTTTCAAAATGCCTGCCTGGTGCCGCATCGGATCGTCAAGCTTCAGGATCTGCATCTGAATCCAAAGTGGAAACGCAAGGCAGATGGCATCAGCTACAACTACTATGACGGCAAGACGCGGGTCATGTACGTTCGCCGTCGCAATGATCGTGATCGCAGCATCATCAATCTGCAGTATTTTGACCATTTCGGCAAGCTGTTGAAAGTAGTCTGGTATGACAATCGGGGATTTGCTTCGGTTGAACAGTTGTATGACTGGAATGGTCAGATTGCCGTGGAAAACTATCTGCGTCCCGATGGCCAGTTGGCGCTGCAGAAGGTGAACTTTAAGGATCGGCGCCAGCAAAAAGCAACCAGCTATCATTTGTTTAACTGGCATGGTCAGGACTGGCAGTTTGCCAATTTTGACGAATTGACGCGCTTTTTCTATGATCAGTTGGCCGTGGATCCTGCCTTAAATGGCGATGGTCCGCTGGGGTTGGTTGTGGATCGCGTCTATGAATTGGGCTGGGCAGTCTTAAACATGCATCATCGCGTTTTCCGCGTCATGCAGCTGCATAATGATCATGTCAACAATCCCAGCGACATGCTGCGCTCAACGTTAAACTACAACTATCAATGGGGATTGGATCATCTGAAGGACTGGGATGGCATTATTGCTCTAACGCCGCAGCAGCAGACTGACGTCCAGGATCGTTTTGGCAAGCAGGGCGTCAAGATCTATCGGATTCCAGGGCCGATCGTAGCTGATGAGGTCTTGGCAGCGCCGCATGTTGATTTTGCTAAGCGACAGCGCGATCTGGTCGTGATGGTAGCGCGGCTCTCACCAGAAAAACAGCAGGATCATCTATTGCAGGCGTGGCCTAAGATTCTGCAGCAGGTTCCTGATGCCCAGCTGGAGCTTTGGGGATATGCCAATGATAATTTCGACCAGAAGCTCAAAGCTCAGGTCAATGCCGAGCAGATTGAGAACTCAGTCACCTTTTGCGGCTATACGACCGATGTCAATGCAGTCTATGAACGGGCGCAGCTATTGATTCTGCCCAGCCGTGCGGAAGGTCTGCCGCTGTCTTTGGTGGAGGCGCAGTCGCACGGGCTGCCAATCGTGGCCAATGACATCAAGTACGGTCCGGCCGATGTCGTGATTGATCAACAGGATGGGCTGCTGACCAAAAACGGCGACATTGACGGGCTGGCGCAGGCAATCATCAGCTTACTGACCGACCAGAAGCGACTGGCTGAGTTTAGTGCCCACGCCTATCAGGACAGTGCTCGTTACTCGGCGGCCAATGTCATGAAACTATGGAACGAGCTGCTTGATGATATGCCAAAGGAGGTCGCTGACTGATGGATTTCTTTGTTAATCAGTATCTGCTGGGGAAAAACTCCAGTGTCGAACATGCCGAATTAAAGCGTCTGCAGCTGTTTAAGGATCATCAGACGCCGGCCCAGCTGGTTACGCGCGATTTTGATCCAGTGCTTCACCGGACGATGCAGCGTTTTGGCGTCACCAATGACCAACTGACCAATCTATATGATTTTTTTGCCCAGACTACTGACTATCAGGGCCAGCCGCTGCATACCGAGGACCTGAAACTGGCCGTCGACTATCAGATCAGCACGGGCAACAACTTTCGCGAGGTTAGAGACGGGGGACGCTTGGCAGCAACGATCTATTTTGCCGGTGGGACGATCGGTCAGATTCATCACATCGACTGGTACGATCAGACTGGCAGCCTGACTTTGCGCAATACTTATGACATTCGGGGCTTTAAGGCTGTTGACGAGTTCTTTGGTCAGGATGGTCATGAGTTCAATGCCCGCTACTATCGCCCCGATGGTCAGCTGTATCTGGAGCGCTACTTTGTCAAATCGGTCCAGAACACGCCGATCAATTCGCTTAATATTTTAAAAAACTGGCACGGCCAGGATCATTGGTTTGCCAGTGAAAATGAAATGTTTGCCTTCTTTTTGGATGAATTGAATCGGGCTCATGGCGAGAACAACGTCTTTATCGCGGATCGGCCGGCTGTTGCCATTGATCCGATTCTGCATATGCATTCCAAGGTCCATCGCTATCTGTGGCTGCCGATGAGTCACGTCAATGATGGCCAGGATCCACTGAAGGCACCTTTGAACAGCCTTTTGCAAAACGCCCTGACGGAAAATCTGCATCGCTGGGATGGTATTATCGTGATGACGCAGGCGCAGGCACGCGTTTTGCGTCAGCGCTTGGGTAAATCGGCACGTGTTTTGACGATTAACGGTACGCCGGTTAAAAAGGCAGCCAAACGCGTTAAGATGGCTGCGCGAACGCCTAACCAGCTGATCAGTGTCGGCCGCTTGGGTTATGACAAGCAGACTGATCAATTGCTGCAGGTATTTGCCAAAATCAAAGCTGCCGTACCTGACGCGAAACTAACGCTTTATGGATATGGCACGCCTAATGACACAGCCAACTTCAAGCAGCTGGCTAAAGACCTTCAGATTGATGATGCAGTTGAGTTTGCCGATTATCAATATCCGCTGGATGCTGCTTTTGATCAAGCCCAGCTGCTGCTCAATACCAGTCGCATCGATGCGCAGCCTTTGGCAATGGGGGAGGCGCTGGGGCATGGCGTTCCGGTCGTCAGCTACGACTTTTCGTATGGTCCTGATGAGATGATCGTCAATTATGAAAATGGCCGATTGATCGCGCTGAATCATTCTGCCAGCATGGCTAAGGCCGTTGTTGAGCTTTTAAGCAGTCCGGCTAAGCTCCAGCAGCTGAGCGATCACGCCTATGACGATCTGGACAATATCAGTGCCGCGGCAACCTGGAAACAGTGGCAGGCAGTCAAGTAAGTAGTGAGTTAGGAGCTGACTTTAAACGATTTTCGTTCAATGGCTGCTACCGTGGACTGCGTCATTAGTAATCAGTCGCTGACCAGTATTGGCTCGTCAACGGTTAAGATGGTCGGCAGCATAACGGATCAAGTGCGAACGCAGCTGCCAAGCTGGTTGCGGCCTAATTGGCTTCACAATCCCAGCCGTTCAGTGCTATCAAGGCTGAGGCTGGCTCATCAAAAAAAACTGCAGTCGGCAGGCGGCTGCAGTTTTTATTTAGAATCAGATTTTAGCGGCGACTGAGCTTGACGACGGCTTCACAGCGCGGCGTCTGCGGCATCATATCGACAGGCTGAATCCAGTCGACGCGATAGACGCTGGAAAGTCGTGCCAGATTTTTGGCCATGGTCGACATGTTGCAGGAAACGTAGGCGAACTTGGCGGGCTTAGCTTTAAGAATCTGTTCGATCAAGGCTTCATCCAGACCAGTACGCGGCGGATCGACGACTAGAGCATTGAATCGGAATCCTTCAGCCTGCCAACGCGGCATGACTTCTTCTGCGGTGCCGACTTCATAGCTGGCGTTTTGGATGTCGTTAAGCTTGGCATTGCTGTTGGCATCGGCCACGGCTTCTGGAATGACCTCCATCCCGCGTACGCTTTTGACGCGGCTGGCCAGGGAAAGTCCAATTGTCCCAATCCCCGCGTAGGCATCCACCAAGACGTCATCGGGCCCCAACTCCATGGCTTTGGCTGCCTGTTCGTAGAGCGTTTCGGTCTGAGCCGGGTTCAGCTGCAGAAACGAACGGGCACTGAGATGAAAATCAAGTCCCATCAATGATTCGGTAATGTATTCCTGACCGGCCAGATGAATCGTCTGCTCACCCCAAACCAGCGGCGTATCGCCAGGGTTGACGTTTTGCTCGACCGATTTGACCTCAGGCAGCTGTTCAGCGATCATGGCCAAGAGCGATCCCTTATGAATCAGCTTGGCAGTATTAGTAATCAGGGTCACTTGCAGCTCACCGGTTGCTAATGACTCCCGAATCGCGATCGTTTTAATGATCCCGCTGTTGCTGGTTTCATCGTAGGCGGGAATCTTTAGTTCATCCAACATCTTGACGATTGCGCGCATGGCTTTCATCGTCCCTGGCATCTGAACGGCACATGTTGGCATGTCAACTACGTCATGACTGTTGGCACGGTACAAGCCGGCAACCAAATGGCCATCTTGTTCGCGAACTTGGAATTGCGCCTTGTTGCGGTAGCCGTATTGTTCTGGGGCGGCAATCGTTGGGCGTACGTCATAGTTTTGCCATCCCCGCGGCTTAAATTTGGCCAGACTGTCTAAGACGACCTGCCGTTTGAACTTTAACTGCTCTGGGTAGGCCAGGCATTCAAATTCAAAACCGCCTGCTTGATCGGCATAGCTGTCGCGCGGCTCAACTCGAAAGCGGCTGGGTTTGCGCAGCTTATGAATCTTGGCTTCCAGGTAACGGGGATGGATGGCAGTAACCTCAGCTACTACGACTTCATCTGGCAAGGCACCAGGGACAAAGCAGACCTTGTGTTTAAAGTAGCCGATTCCCTGGCCCTCGATCCCCAGTTTGCGAATGGTCAGCGGGAAGCGATCGCCAAGGTTGACTTCGACTTGGGGCTGTGGGCGTGGGCTTTTTTGTGGCCGACGATGATTGAAGCGGGTGTGATTTTTTTCCATTGTTTTTCTCCGTTCTGTTGCGTTCCAGTGGTCTTATTTTAGCACATTGGTAGAATGGCCAAAAATTATTTGTGATTTTTATTAAAAATGCATTGACGAAAAATTAACATTACATTAGTATATTGTTAAAAGTTAATCATATCGAATGCAATGAAGAAAGAAGAGTAGTCTTTGGCCACCGTCAGCGAGTCCTGCTAGGTGTGAGGGGATCGGTTAAAGTCTTAGGCGAAAATCACTTTCTAGTTTTCATCCTTAAACCAAGTAAGGATGGATGGTCGCACCCATTACCGTGCACGCGTATCGCTCCAGCTTAAATGGGGGCCGTACGTAAAAGACCGTGTCAGCGATGGCATGGTGAATCAGGGTGGTACCACGCGATTGCGTCCCTTGGCCGAATTTTCGGTCAAGGGACTTTTTATTTTCGGCGCAGCCAGTATTCGACATGAGTGATTTCTAATTTTAATTCATTTCGGGGGCAAAAAAATGGAACAACTCACATCGAAAAAACTAACGGCCAAGCAGTATCTGGTCGTGGCATCATTGCTGTTTGGTCTCTTCTTTGGGGCCGGCAACCTGATCTTTCCCTTGCATCTGGGTCAGCTGGCCGGCAGTCACTGGGTCGGTGCGGCAGTCGGCTTTTTAGTAACCGGGGTCGCCTTGCCGCTGCTGTCGGTCCTGGCCGTTGCGGTAACGCGGGCTGAAGGGGTTTTTGACATCGGTCGGCCATTAGGAGTTGGCTTTGCTTTGGTCTTTATGGTCTTGATTCACTTTACGATCGGACCGCTGTTTGGGACGCCACGGACGGCTACGGTTTCCTACACGGTTGGGGTCGCACCGTTTGTTCCCAAGGCTGATCAGACGCTGGCCCTGTTCTTGTTCTCATTGGTCTTCTTTGCTTTGGCCTTTGCATTTGCCTATCGTGAAAATGACATCTTGACCAACGTCGGTAAGGTTTTGAATCCAGTCTTTTTAGTCCTGTTGTTTGTCGTTTTTGCCGTTGCGTTCGTTAATCCGTTTGCCAATCCATTCCAAACGCAGGCAACGACAGCTTATGTGCATGGCTCGTTCGTCAATGGCTTTTTGCAGGGCTACAATACGATGGATGCCTTGGCTGGTCTGGCTTTTGGGGTTACAGTCGTGACAGCGGTTCGTCAGCTGGGGCAGAAGCGGGATAGCGACGTTGCCAAAGTGGTTGCCAAATCAGGCGTCCTGGCAATGAGTGCCGTTGCTTTGATCTATGTGCTGCTGATCGTGGTTGGCGCGATGACTCTAGGCCGGTTCAAGGTTTCAGCTGATGGCGGGGTGGCCTTTACGCAACTGGTTAATGCCTATGCTGGCCGACTGGGACAAGCCGTCTTAGCCGTTTTAATCACGGTCACCTGCTTAACGACGGCGGTTGGTCTGGTGGCAGCCTTTGCGCAGGACTTTCACAAACATTTCCCACAGTTGAGCTATCATGCCTGGCTGTTCTTGACGACTTTGGCCTCATTTTTGGTTGCCAATTTTGGCTTGGAACAGATCATTGCCTGGTCAACGCCAATGCTGATGTTTCTGTATCCATTGGCCATGGTCCTGATCCTGCTGTCGGTTGCCTCGCCTTTGTTTAAGCGGGATGGCGTTGTCTATTTCTTTGTCGTCTTGCTTACCGTCGTGCCGGCATTGGGGGATATGGTAGTTTCCTTCCCAAGCGTGGTCAGTGCCAGTGCGTTTGGCAAGCTGGTGGCTGGCTGGCGGGCTTCCTTGCCACTGGCTGCCTATGGTCTGTCATGGCTGGTTCCGGCACTGGTTGGATTGGCACTGGGCTTGATGGTGCACTGGTATCGAGAACACAGTCTGGCAGCAGCTGGTGAAGAAAACTGATCAAAAGGTCAACATGTTTCGTAATTAGGTTTACCGGACAGTTGGTAAAAAGTAATTAAATCATTATTGAACAAACTAAGCTGTTATCTAAACGTTGAGATAACAGCTTTTATATTGATTGCAAGTTATTCCGCTTCACAATTTGAAATTATTTTCACAAAATTTGTGCGAAGCTATACAATTTCCCCAAAATTTATATTAAAATAGGCTAGTGCAATAATGCCAAGTATGGAGAGTATTATCATTAATAAGGAGTGAATGAATTTGAAGATTGTTGGGATTCCTGGCTCTAATGCCAACCATTCGTACAATCGCATGCTGCTTGAATACATCAGCAAAGCCTATGAACATGATATGACGGTCGTTGACGTGCGCAAGATTCCACTGTTCAACGAAAGCGCCAAAGAAACGCCGGCTGCCATCCAGGCCATGTCAGACGCGATCGATGCTGCCGATGCCGTAGTGATTGCCTGTCCTGAAACTGATCACTCAGTACCTTCTTCTTTAAAGAGCATCATTGAATGGCTTTCCTATCAGCTGCATCCATTTACCAACAAGCCGGTGCTGCTGGTTGGGGCTTCTACTGACGCGCAAGGCTCTTCACGGGCTCAGGTTGACCTGCGTGACGTTATGATCTCGCCGGGGGTCAACGCGCGCGTCTTCCAAAAAGAAGACTTCTTTATGAGTTTTGCCCAGAATCTGTTTGATGAAAACGGCGATATTACCGATCCTGGTACGATCAAGTTCTTAGACAAGTGTCTGCGCGACTTTGAATGCTTTGCGATCGCCAATGATCAAGAAGTTAAGCTGGAAGAAGCAGCATTGGCCAAAGCGGAAAAGGAGGCTGCCAAGTAATGAAATTTGTTGCAATCGTCGGTACGAACGCCGACTTTTCCTACAACCGCATTCTTTTGCAGTTTATGAAGAAGCACTTCTGGCGCATGGCAGAGATTGAGATTGCCGAAATCAAGGATCTGCCGGCTTTTAGCAAGGACGTGCCTTTTGAGGAAACGACGCCGGTCTGGAAACTTAAGCAGCAGATCAACGCTGCTGATGGGGTTATCTTTTCTACTCCCGAATATGACCATGCCGTTCCAGCTGCAATGAAGAGTGCCGTTGAATGGCTATCATATCAATCCAAGGTCCTGCATGGCAAGCCAGCAATGATCGTGGGGGTATCCTATGGTCGCCAGGCTTCCGCACGAGCTCAGCAGCAGATGCGCAAGATGCTTTTGAGTCCTGACTGCAATGCCAACCTGCTGTCTGGCAACGAGGTGCTGATCGGCAATGCTGCCAAGGTCTTTAGCAAGGATGGCCGTCTGACTGACCAGGCCTGCGTTGATAATCTGGAAAAATGCTTTACCAATTTTGTTGAATATGCGGAACTTTTCAAAAATGCTTCTCGAGGTGAACAACTCATGTCTGTAAAACGTCCTATGATTGAAGATGCCTATGTCAGCTTCCCGACCGGCTGCCTGTCGTTGCGAGAAGTCCAAGCCATCTTCAACACGATTCCATTTGAAATTGACCTGATCGATGCTGACGACCGCTTTGCCTACTACTCAGACAAGCCTAACCGTGAACACGTTCGTAACGTCAACCAGCTTGGCGAAACCTACAGTGAATGTCACCCACCAAAGGCTGTTCCTGCGGTTAAGGCCATTATCGACAGCTTTAAGAACGGCACCAAAGACGTGGTTGCCCGCCCATTGATGATGAACGGTCACCGTGTCTTGATTCGCTACTATGCGCTGCGGGATGTTGATGGTCACTACCTGGGGACGATTGAATTTACGGGTTCAGTTGATGACATCTTGAACCTGGCTGAAAATGGTGCCTGGAGCGCCGATGCAACCTCCAGCGCCTCGCATGGCCACGCTGCCCCGGCGCCAGTTGAAGAACCTGCTCCAGCCATGGATGCGACGACGGGGGCTTCTGAAGATACCGATGAGGAACCGGCTGCTCCCAGCGAACCAGCTGCTCCGGTAATGTCGGCGGCTGCTCAACGTGCTGAACAGGCCGAAACGGATGCCAGCACGGGTGCATCTGAAGCAGCTGATGATCCAGAAGAAACGGATGCTGATGCGATGACGGGTGCTTCTGAAAACTAAAATTCTGATAAGATGCAAAAAAAGAGCTCGCAGCTAGCTGCGAACTCTTTTTTTGGTTATTTATCAAGGTGATCCTTGGTGAATTGATTTAAGTTGGCCGTCGTAGGATCAAGATTTTGCCATTTCTGCGACAAAAAGGCCTTATTCATATGGTAGTGAGGCTGCGGCTGTTTTTGCTCCAAGAACGGTGCAATGCGATGATCAAAGTTGACCCAGCCGGCCCAGCCGATATGAATGGTATCTTCCATAAAGCCAGGCTTGCCGCCATCATGTGAATAGTCAACGATATTATTGAAGCCTTGTGAGCGCAGCTGGTACTTGATCTTGTTGGCTGCCTGATAATACATCGGCATGGAAAGACCAGTCATCTTTTCCCACTTGGCATTAACCGGCGTGATCATGAAGACGACGTTGGTATTGGTCTTTTTAAACTGATTCAAGACGACTTCCAGATCGGCATACTCGGGTGATTTAAGATAGCTGAAGTGTTTTTGACTGCCAGGAACGCCCTTGAGATGGCCTTTGACGCGCCGATCATAGAACTGATTCAGGATGCCAAAGCGGTTGTTGTTGCTGGAATGCTTGGCGTCGCTGATGGCTTCTTTGGTCAGGGCACTGTAGCTGTAAGTCTTGGGCAGTTTCTTGACGCGTGGCTGGATGCGATTGTTATAGTTGTCTTTTAAGAACCAGCCGGAGAACAGCTCATCCTCATGCTTGAGCAGCGTTGATTCCATATCGATACGGGTACGATCCCATGAGCTGAGGTGCTTGCCGTCAGCGATTTTTTTGGCATAGTTGGCAACTGAGCCTTCCGTACCTAAAAGCTTGACCAGTCGCTTAGCCGTGTAGCGATCGTATGGCGAATCTGGATTGGCCTGCTTCAGCCAGGTTAGATTAGCGTAAGTACCGTTGTAGTATTTAAAAGCTGATGGCATGACGCCTTCTTTGACGAACCATTGTGGCGAAATGATATAGACGGCTTTGCCATTCTTCATTTCGGGGGCCATCATTGTCATGTTAAACAGCTGCGGCAAAGACTGCGTACCACGGGAACCGAACAAGAATGGCGTGTAGTTGTGGTAGCGAGCAGCCATCACCGCGGGATGATAACGGTCCATTCGATTCAACTCACTGGAGCCGAAGAATGGAATGTAGTTTTTCTTTTTATCCTGCATGGCCGCCACTTTAATCGAGCTGTTTTTAAAAACGCGCGGACTAAGCGAATCAGCGGCTTTCTGCAGGGTTGCCTGGGAATGCGAGCTGCTCCATGGCAAGGCAAAAAAGCCCAGTACCAATAGGCAGGCTACGATAACCGGGCCAAAGATCGACCACAGTTTGCGACGGTTATTCATTTTCCAGTTCCTTTACCCGATCAACGATTTTATCGATCGTACTCCATTCGCTGCGGTCAAATTCGGAAACGGGAACCTGAATGTCGAATTCGTCCTGCAGAGCCAGCAGCAGCTGAACGGTTGCCATGGAGTCCAGCAGACCATCGGCAAACAGATCTTCAGTCGTGTCAGCAAAATCGCTGGCGTCACGGCCGGTTGCTTCAGCTAAAAGTTGTTGAATTTGTTCTTGCATGATATGACCTCCAAAAATAAGTACTCAGATTAATGTTTGACAAACCACAGCGTGTTCAAAAAGCCGCAGAAGATCAAGAATGAAAAGACGACAAAGTTAAACGTAATAAACATGGCCACGCCCTTGGTAAAGGCATTGGTCTTGATATGCAGGTGCTTGCGCTTGTAACGCAGCCACCAGTCATTGATGACCAATGCGCTCCCATGCAGGAAACCATAGAGAATGTAGTACCAGGTAACCCCGTGCCAAAAACCCATGACCAGCATGTTGATCATGTAGGCAACCGATGACAGGACGTTGCGGTTTTTAAACCAATGCTTCTTGCTGGCCAAAAAGACGAACCGCATGAAGATGTAGTCACGGAACCAGAACGAGAGCGTCATGTGCCAGCGATTCCAGAATTCCTTGATGTTTTTGGAAACGAACGGCTTGTTGAAGTTCATTGGCGTCTCGACACCCATCAAATAACTGATGGCCACGGCAAACAGCGAGTAGCCGGCAAAGTCGAAGTAAAGATCGCCAGCATAGACGTAGGCCACGGCAACGACCCACCAGCTTAAATGCGGTGCGTACATTAATGCCTGATGCTCAACGAATGGCAGCCAAACCTGACCAAACAGGTAGGCCAGCACGAACTTGTATAAAAAGCCGATGAAAAGATATTTAACGGCCTTACCGACCATTTCAAGGTATTTTTCACGACTGGGGACTTTGCGATAATCTTTTGAAAAACGCCGGTAGCGATCAATCGGTCCGGAAGTAATGGTTGGCATAAACAGCAAAAAGCGGATGAACTTCCACCAGTTGAGGTCTTTAACGGCGCCATCACGCGTTTCGATAATCGTTCCGACCGCCCGAAACGTTAGGTAGCTGATGCCCAAAAAGCCCAGCAGCGAGTTATGACCGACCATTGCCGGTGTGAACTTGACGATGATGATCGGTAAAAGCGATAGCAGCGTCATCAGGTAAAAGACGCCCGCTGCATTCTTTTTTTGCCGATAATAGAAATATCCCATTACCAGGATCGTTTGATAGACTACGTAGCCGATCAGAGAAAGCATCTGCGAGGCACTGGAGCCATCGAACATAAAGAAGATAAACAGGAAGCTGACGATGGCCTCATACCAAGCCAGCCGCTTGCCAAAGTACAGGCTGATTCCCATTGGCAAGACGGCAATCAGCAGGTAGATAAAGTACGATGGCGTGCCATAAGCCGTGTAGTTGGGAAGACTTTCAAGCCAGCTCATTATTGATTGGCCTCCGCGATCATCTGCTTAACCGCAATCTTGCCATTTGCAGACTTTGGGAAGCTGTCAACGTAGACGAACTGGGTTGGCATCATATAGTCCATGATCTTGCCAGCCAGACTTTGACGAATGGCTTGAGTCAGTTCCTTTTCATCTTTAAAGTCGTTGGGCTGTGCAATCACGTAGCCGATCAAATGACTGACCTGATGCTTCTTGTTGTACTTCGGCACGGCAATGGCCTGCTTGATGTATTCGCTCAGTTCCAGACTGTTGCGGACCTCATCCAGCTCAACCCGGAAGCCGTGTAGCTTGATCTGAAAATCCATCCGGCCGATGATGTGGCGGATGCCGTCTTGATCGATAAAGCCTTCGTCACCAGTGCGATATGACTGGACGCCGTTGTATTTAAAGAAGTTTTTGACCGTCTTTTCAGGGTTGTTCATGTAGCCCTTAGCCACGCTGTCCCCACTGATGATGATCTCGCCATGGACGTTTGGCTCCTCAACGGGCTGCCCGTCCTTCCAGATCGTGGTAGTTACGCCAGGCTTGTCGTAGCCGATTGGCAGCCGTTCGTGACTGTTGGCCATTGCCGGCGTGATTTCCATGCTGGTAACGGCCACGGCAGCTTCGGTTGGGCCATAGGTGTTAAAGACGCGCGCATCGGGGAACCGCTTGAACAGCCGCTTGACGGTTGAGGTTGTCAGCTCTTCGCCACAGAAGACAAAGTACTTTAGATTCGGCATCTGTTCGTGATTGAACTGAGGACTGAGCAGCGCCATGTCGCCAAATGAAGGTGTACCGACAAAGACCGTAATGTCAAGCTTAGGCAGCGTAGTAAACAGCTGACCCAGGTTTTGAACAACGGCTAGTGGCAGGGTCTGCACCGTGCTGCCGGACAAAAGACCAGTCAGCCAGTACATATGCGAGACGTCAAACGAGAATGGCACCTGACCCAGGTAGATCTGGTGGGCTGGGATGTCAAAACTGTCGCCCAGCATCCAGTTGGCAAATGAACAGATATTGTCGTGGCTGATCTCAACTCCTTTTGGCGAGCCGGTCGTACCAGAAGTAAACAGCACGTAGAAAGGATGGTCGCCGGTGACTTCATGCGTAACCTCGTATGAAGTCTTTTGGGCAAAGATCTGTTCCAATTCATATTTATTAATCACAGCCCCGTCGTAGTTCAGCTTTTCAACGGGAAAGTCATCGATGGCGACGACCAGCCGCGGATTGGCCGCATCAATAATCGACTGCATGCGGGGCAGAGCTGAGCCGACTTCGACGGGAATGTAGGCGTGACCTGCTTTTAGGCCGCCGACAAAACCGGCCACCATTTCAAATTGATGGTCGCCATAAAACATGATCGGACCATCTTTAGGAACGATTTTTTCTTGGTCGAGCCAAGCCGCGAAAGCATTTGAATCAACCAATAAATCTTGGTACGTGTGAGTCTGACCCATTTCGTCATAGACGACGCGCATGGCATTTTCTTTTGCGACGCGGTCAAACTCGCGAACAATGTTAGAAATCATTTTCTCCTCCGCTAGAATTCGTTATAGATAAACGGTGCCTGGCCAGCGCCATAGTATCCGTATAAGTAGATCAACAGCATTAAGACGATAAAATAAAAGAACGTTTTAAGCAGAAATCCAGCGACAGGGTGGCGTTTGAGAGCTGCCAACATTCACTAATCACTCCTTTACCTAAATCGGATTTAGAAAGGTACTACCCTACTATATACCAAGTCAAGCCAAGCAAATGTTAAGCCTTGCTTAAGAAAAATATATTTAAAGTCTTGAAATGACGGCGCTTTTTCGCTCAAATGTTGATATATTAACGTTTGCGTGATCTTTAACTAGGGGCTGAATCTAAATAAAATGCGAAGAAAGTTTGAACTTTACCATGCTGAAACTTTCACGCGATCTGTGCTATAATGTCATCAACGCGAATGTTTGTTCGATAGAAAGGAAGGTCTCATGAGATTTTTACATACGGCCGATTGGCATATCGGTAAGAAACTGCATGATTTTTCGCTTACTGAAGATCAGACCGCGGCATTTGATCAGATTGAACGGCTGGCTAAAGACTATCAAGTCGATGCCGTTGTTATTGCAGGTGATCTGTATGATCGGGGCTTAGCCAGCGAGCAGGCGGTTGAGCAGCTGAATGGAATGCTCAAGCAGCTGAATCTAAATGACCATCTGCCGCTATTGGCGATCAGCGGCAACCATGATTCGGCCGCGCGCCTGGCGACGGGCAGTGAATGGTTTGAGACGACCGATTTTTATCTGCATACCACGCTGGCCAGTGCGTTTGAACCGGTCACGATTATGGATACGCAGTTTTTCTTGTTGCCATTCTTTAACCTGCAGGCAGTCCGCAATTATTTCGAACAAGACGTTAAGACAATCAGCCACGCGATGACTTTAATTGTTAATCAAATGAAGCAGCTTTTCGATCCTGATAAAAAGCACGTCTTGGTGGCGCACTTTTTCGCGGCGGGCAGTACGCATACCGATTCTGAGATTCAAGTTGAGGTTGGGGGATTGGATGCCGTGCCGACCGCGCTGTTAAAAGACTTCGACTACGTGGCACTGGGGCACCTGCATAATCCGCGGGCGTTAAATGAAGAACGCATGCGCTACAGCGGCTCGCCACTTAAGTTTTCGGTTTCAGAGGCCAATCTGCAAAAAGGGGTCTGGATTGTCGATACGAATCCATTCAAGCTCACTTGGGCCCCTTTGCAGCCTAAGCATGATCTGATCATTTTAGAAGGCTCATTTGATGAACTGACGCAAGGGAAAATCGCAGCTCAATACGATCAAACCCAAGACTATGTTGCCATCCGCCTGACCGATACCAAGCTGATCAGCGACCTGATGAATCGGCTGCGGGCTCGTTATCCTAAGATTGTTGAGATCAAGCGCCCCAACCAGCGGGACGACGCCAGCATCGCGACCATGACGATGGCCAGTCATGATCCGCTGACGCTGTTGGATGAATTTTATGAAAAGGTGCATCCTGATCAGCAGCTGGATGATCAGCAGCGGCAGTGGGCATCGGCAGCTTTGACCAAGGTTGAGGAGGAAGAAAAATGAAGCCTTTAAAACTGAAAATGGAGTATTTTGGCTCATATGTCAATGAGACCGTTGATTTTGCTCAGTTTGACGAAGTGCCGCTGTTTTTGATCAGTGGCAAGACGGGCAGCGGCAAGACCACGATTTTTGACGCGATGTGTTTTAGTCTGTTTGGTACAACGACTGATAATAATCGCAATGGCCGTACTGCTGAAAAACTGCGCTCTGATTTTGCCAAGGAAAAGGATCTGACACGGGTCTCATTTTGGTTTGAGCATCAAGGCAAGACCTATCAGATCATTCGGGAACCGAAACAGGATCGGCACAAGAGTCAAAAAGTAGACCTGTTTTATGAAAAAAACGGTCAAAAAGAGGAAATTACCAAAGTTACCGACGCCAATCAATTTATTGAAGATCTAATCGGCATCAACGCTGATCAGTTTCGCCAGATCGTTTTGCTGCCACAGGGTAAGTTTCGTGAGTTTCTGGAGTCGGACAGCAACAATAAAAATGAATTGCTGGCGGAGCTGTTTGGCACGCAACTATACGCGGACTGGACCCAGCAACTCAAGGATCAGCTGACGGCGGCAGAGGATGCCAGCCATGACGGTCAAAAGCAAATGGAACAACTGATGACCAGCATTGAAGAACTGGCTGACCAAACCGATCCCGTTCAATGGCTGCAAGCCGCCGCGACGCTGTTAAAACAGCATGAACAGCAGCTGGCTCAGCAAGTCGAGGCTGCTGTGGCTGCCCAGGCAAAGGCTAAAAAACTCGATGAACAGTTTCACGTGGAACAAAATCTGCAGACCGCCTATGATGAGCTGGCCCAAAACCAAACCGTTCAACAACAGTTGGATCAGCAGCAATCAGCAATCCAAGCTAAGCAGCAGCTGATTGACGAGCTGCAGTGGGTTCGCCATCAGCAAACTGATTACGTTGCCTGGCAGCATGCCCAGGCGGCTATCCAAGATTTGCAAAACGATCTGCAGCAACAGCAGACGGCAGCTACGGAACTTGATCAAAAACTGCAGCAATTGCAGCATCGTGCTCAAGAGCTGAATCAGCAGCAGCCAGCCATTGATTCGATCAATCAACAAAAAATCGCTTTGGCAAGCCTGCTGCCCCGGTATCAAGAAACGGCCGAACTTAAAGAACGCATTCAAACTGAGCAACAAAAACTGGCTAAACTCCAAAAAAGCCAGCAGCAGGTTCAAACCGTCAGCCAGCAGCAGACGGTTTTACTGGAGAAAACGGCACAGCAGATTCAAAGTCTGCAACAGCAAACCGATCGGCAGTTGATTGAAAAAATGCTTGAGGAACGCAGCACCGGACAAGCATTACTCAAGCGACTGCAGGATCTGCAGAGTAAGCACCAGACGATAACTGATCAGCAAGCCAGCCTGCAGCAGGCCCAGCACGAGGAGAAACTGGCTGGCCAGCATTATCAGGCCGCGCAGACCTCCTTTCAAGAAGCTGATCAAAAGCACGCGGCTCTTCAGATTGCTGAACTGGCGACTCATCTGGTTCCGGGTCAGCCTTGTCCGGTCTGCGGCTCAATTGATCATCCCCAGCCAGGCAACCTAGCCGCTAAGATCTCGCTTGATGAGATTCAAGCTGCCGGTGTGGCTTTAAAACAGGCGCGCCAGGATTTAGACGATGCGCAGGCCCAAAAAGTCAAGGCTCAGGAAAAAACGGTCAATCTGACCCAGCAGTTGGATAACTTAAAAGATGAATACACGACTGAGCTGACGAAATTAAGACATGACAGTCAGCTGCCGGCGACCAATCTTGCCCAGCTGGCCGCCAAACTGCAGGAGCGTATGAATGAGACCGCCCAACGGCTTAAAAAGACTCAGGCAGCTATTGAAGAATTAAAGCAGGCGCAACAAGAACAGCAAAAACAGCAGCAGACATTGGATGAATTGACGGCCCAGCAACAGAAACTGGATCATGATCAACAGCTGCTGACGGCCCAGCTGGCAGGACTCAATGGTGAGCTGACGGCTAAAGTAAAGCAGCTGCCGTCAGCATACGCTGATTTGCTGACAGCCCAAAAACAACTGCATGATTGGCAGATTCAGCTGCAGGATTATCAGCAAAAAAAGGATCAGAACCAAACCGAACTGCAGAATCAACAGCAGCAAGCCGCCGCAATAGCTGCAACGATCAGTCATGATCAAGAAAACCTGACGCAGCAGCAGAATCATCGCCAACAGTTGGCTAAGACACTGCAGCAAGCATTAAAAGATCATGATCCCAATGCCCAGTGGTCACGCTATGCAGAAGACTTTGCCCAACTGGATCAGCTGGAATCGCTGCAGCAGACCGTCAATGAATATCAACAGGCGGTCAAGATCAATCTTGACCGGCGTCAGCACCTGCTGGCAGCCATCAATGAACGGCCCCGGCCGCAGCTGGCGGAGACGCGAAAAGCTCTGCAGGCAGCCACGACAATGCGCGATGAAAAGCAGCGGGAATTAGGGCGCTTGAAAGAACAGCTCCAGCAGCAGCAAAAAACGGTTCAGCAGGTTGGTGAGATCCAGCAGGAACAAGGCAAACAGCAGGCCGAACTGGATCGGCTCAGTGATCTGGTCAATACCATGAATGGCAAGAATTCAATGCGGCTGACTTTGGAAAGATATGTGCTCAGACACTACTTCAAAGAGGTCTTGAACAACGCCAATCCACGGCTCAGACAATTAACCGCTGATCGCTATGAGTTCTTTTTGGAAGAAAGCACCGGCTCAAACAATAAATGGAGCGGATTGGAAGTCAGCGTTAGAGATCGTGATGCCGGCAAGGATCGCAGCGTGCATACCCTGTCTGGAGGAGAGACTTTTGCTGCCTCACTGGCCCTGGCGCTGTCGCTTGGCGAGATCATTCAGCAGCAGGCCGGGGGAATTCAAATTGATGCTCTGTTTGTTGACGAAGGCTTTGGCTCGCTGGATCAAGCCGCGCTGGATAATGCATTGCAGGCGCTGCAGACTTTAGAAGGCAATTCGCGTATGGTCGGGATCATCAGTCACGTGACCGAATTGGAAGAACGGATTCCCGATCAGCTCAAGATCAGTTCCGATAAGGGCCACAGTCACGTCAGCTATCAGCACGACTTTGCAATAAATTAGCCGAAAAGATTGCCAAATCAGGCAGGATGTAATAAGATAGCGATGATATAAAACACGAAGACATTTTAAAGTAGATCTCAAGAGAGCTGTCGGGTGGTGCAAGGCAGCGATCGAAACTCCGGTGTCGTTAAATGTGGGCGGGTAATGCCGCACGGGTTCATGGCCGTTATCCATGCAGAGCGTGACAAATCTTTGTCGAACTTGGGTGGTACCGCGGAACCAGAGCCATTTCGTCCCAAAATATGGATGAAGTGGCTCTTTTTATATACCTAGGAGGAATTTTAGATGCTCGATATCAAGAAGATTCGTAAAGACCCTGAATTCTTTAAGCAGAAGCTGGCAACGCGCAACGTTGATCCAAAAGACATTGACGAAGTATTGGCCCTGGATGAAAAGCGGCGTGAACTGCTGCAGCAAACCGAAACACTGAAGGCTAAGCGTAACGCGGCCTCCAAGAAGATCGGTGAGGCCAAGCGCAACCATGAATCAGCCGATGACGCGATTGCCGAAATGCGTCAGGTTGGTGAAGACATCAAGAAGCTGGACGTTGAGGTCGAAGAAAACGACGCGATCTTAAACGACAAGCTGGCGCACCTGCCAAACGTACCGCGTGATGGCGTGCCGGTTGGTCCTGATGAAGACAGCAACCGTGAAGAATACAAGGTGGGCGAGCCGACTAAGTTTGCCTTTGAGCCTAAGCACCACTGGGACCTGGGCGAAAAGCTCGGTATCCTGGACTTCGACCGGGCAGCTAAGGTTTCTGGCGCGCGGTTCGTCTACTATGTCGGCTTGGGTGCTCAACTGGAACGGGCCGTCTACAACTTCATGCTGGATGAACACATGAAGGAAGGCTACACGGAGGTTCTGCCGCCATACATCGTCAAGGCTCAATCCATGTACGGTACTGGTCAGTTCCCTAAGTTTAAAGAAGGCGTCTACCAGGTCAATGGCGAGGACATGACGCTGATTCCAACGGCGGAAGTGCCTTTGACCAACTACTTCTCTGGTGAAGAGATTCCAACCGATAAGCTGCCAGTATACGTCACGGCGCTGTCGCCATCGTTCCGTTCTGAGGCTGGTTCGGCTGGCCGGGATACGCGTGGTCTGATCCGGATGCACCAGTTCAATAAGGTTGAAATGGTTAAGTACGTTAAGCCGGAGACCTCATTTGACGAACTGGAAAAGATGACTAAGAATGCCGAAAACATTCTGCAAAAGCTTGGCCTGCCATACCATGTCATTACACTGTCGACTGGGGATATGAGCTTTACTTCAGCAGAAACGCATGATATTGAAGTTTGGATGCCAGCTCAAGACAAGTATCGTGAAATCTCCAGCTGCTCGAACTGTACTGATTTCCAAGCTCGCCGGATGCACATTACCTACCGTGACGAAAACGGCAAGCTGCAGCTGGTCCACACGCTGAATGGTTCTGGTTTGGCAGTTGGCCGGACGGTAGCCGCAATTTTGGAAAACTACCAAAACGAAGACGGTACGGTAACGATTCCAGAAGTACTGGTACCTTACATGCATGGCATCACCAAGATCACGCCAGCAAACGCGGTGCCATTCAACTACCTGCACAAGTAAGATCCAATCAGCGGTCGCGTTTGGAGTCTGCTGAGAATGTCTGGTAAACTAGAGACAAAGAAAGTTTCAACCAAGCCAGACACGGAAAAAATAAAGCCCCTTGCCGTGTCGGCTTGCTGCACGGAAAAGGGGCTTTATTAGTGCTTTAGAAAGGGTGCATATTTATGCCACGCCAATCAATCAAGCTCAAGTGGCTGTTCATGGCGAGTCTGCTTAATAATGCCGGCGCCGCGATGCTTTGGCCATTGACGACGATCTATGTGCATGAGTACTTGAATAAATCGATGACGGTCGCGGGCTTGGTAATCTTTTTCAGTTCCATGGGGATGATGTTTGGCAACTACCTGGGCGGCTGGCTGTTTGACAACTGGAAGCCTTACGCGGCCGCGGTGATCACTGTGACGGTCGCCACCTTGGGAAATGTTTTGATGATTTTCTTTCATGGCTGGCCGATGTTTCCGATTCTGCTGGCCGTGATCTGCTTTGCGGACGGCTCGGGACTGACCGTGATCAATTCCTATGGCTCGGCCGTCACGGGACACACTGCCCGCTATGTCTATAACATGCTGTACATGGCGCTTAACGTGGGGGTCGTAGTCGGGACGCTATTGGTCGGGACGCTGTTGGACCTGGGAATCGAGATTGTCTTTATCGTAGCCAGCGTCTGTTATGGTGCCTACCTTTTGATTACAGTGCTGCACTTTAACGTTGACGTGCGGCCTAAGGCAACGGTTAAAAGCCAGCAGGCCGCGGCGGTTAAGAGTCCACGTCACAACGTCCACATCGTCTATGCCTACTGTCTGTGCCTAGTAACGGTCTACCTCAGCTATGCCTTATGGGAAGGCGTCATGTCGGTGCACATTACCGATATGCATATTCCATTCTTTGCCTACAGTCTGCTGTGGACGATCAATGGGGCCGTCATCGTTTTGGGCCAGCCCCTGGTTACCAGACTGGCCGACTATCTTTCGGTTAAGCGGCAGATTATTATCGGGATTGCGATTTTTGCCATCTCGTTTCCGCTATTAATCTGGGTACACAGTTTTGCGATGTTTGTCGTTGACTTTGTGATCCTGACGATTGGGGAAATGGTCGGGATTCCTTCCGTGCCGGCCTATATCGATGTCTTGACCGTTGCTGAGGAAACTGGTAAGTATCAAGGAATGCCCAATGTTGCCATGTCGATTGGCCGGGCGCTGGGACCAGTGTATGGCGGTTGGATTGTTGACCAGACCGGCTATAACTTCTTGTTTGTCTCGGTCTTTGTCATGATGCTGGTGACTTGGCTGTACGCGATCATGGTTTCTCGACGCTCAGTCAAGGTAATCAAGTAAAAATGTCTTGTCGTGCTTAGGCGCGGCAAGGCATTTTTTGGTGTTTGCCTTATTTTGGCATAGATAATGACAGCTATCGAAAATTGACGATCCCGGCAGCAGCTGTCGACGACTATAATATAAGTAGAAATGAAATCGTTTTCGGAAAAGGAGTGGATATTTAGAAGGGAAGGCGATTGCAATGACGAATCCAAAGGTACGGGATAATCAATTAAGCTTTGCCGGGCTGGTCGCGATCTGTGTCAGCGCCATGATCGGTTCGGCAATTTTTGATCTGCCTAAAAACATGGCGACGGTTGCGGGGGCAACGGCGCAGATTCTGGCCTGGATTACGACGGGGATCGGCATGTGGTTGATTGCCGAGGTCTTTATGATCCTAAGTGCCGTGAAGCCTGATTTGACGGCTGGGATGTATGACTATGGCGTGGCCGGTTTTGGTCCGTTTGTCGGCTTTTTGACCGCGTGGGGATATTTTGTTTCCAACTGTGCGACCAATGCGGCGTTCGCGGTACTGGTCATGAACACGCTCAACTACTTTTTCCCTGGTACGTTTGCGGGCGGCAACAACTGGCCGTCGATGATCGGGGCCTCGCTTTTGACTTGGGGAATGACGGGGCTGACCTTAAAAGGCACCAAGTCTTCCAATCGCATGCAGAAAATCGCGATGACGCTGCTGATGGTTGTGATTACCGTCTTAATCGTATCCTTAATGGGCAACTTTAGCTGGCAGAAATTCACTACGGACATGCAGGCCAACGTGGTGATGCCATCCGTGCACAATCTGAATCTGGGCAGCGTATCTCAGCAGACGCTGACCACGATGATGGTTACGCTGTGGATGTTCAGCGGGATTGAGGGAGCAGCAGTCATGGCGGGCCGTGCTAAGAAGCGCAGTCAGGTCAGAATGGCAACAATGGTCGGGTTCTTAATCTGCATTACGATTGATATTTTGATCAGCCTGCTGTCACTGGGAGTCTTCTCATATGGTCAGTTGATGCGGCTGGCCTCGCCTTCTACGGCTGCAATCCTGACCAGTATCTGGTACAACGTCTGGGGCCGCAACATCATCAGTCTGACCTTGATCTTGACGGTGCTGGCCAGCTGGATCTCTTGGCTGGAAATGATCTGTGAGCTGCCGCAGCATGCCGCCGAACAGGATGGTACTTTTCCGTGGGCATTTGCCAAGACTAACGCCAACGATCAGCCGGTGTTTGCCATTTTGGTTGCCACGGTAACGATTCAGGCCATTATTCTGATAGCGCATTTTGACGGCCAGGCCTATGAAAAGCTGCTTTTAATCAGTGCGGCGACAACGATTCCGCCTTATCTGGTTGCTGAGGCCTACCTGTTTAAGATCGCCATGCACCATGAGTACAGCGGCAAGCATCATCCAAAGCGGGGCATGATCATCGCGGGTTTGGCCTTTGTCTACACGCTGCTGATGGGCGTTTCGGCGGGCTTAAAGTACACGGTGGCTGAATTCATCGTCTACCTGGTGGGGATGCCAATGTATCTGTACGCGCGTCGTCAGCATGGCCAAACAGTCTTCAGTCATGCTGAAAAGATCCTGGCAGCCGTGATTATCGTCATTGCTGTTTTGGGAATCGATGTTTTGATGGGTCTGATCAAACAGCCATTTATGACGCTACTTTCCCTGGGCCATTAGAGACTAAAAAAAGCTTTGCGCGAGTTTGTGCAAAGCTTTTTTGATCCAGTTAGGCAAAGTAATCCAGCCCCATGGCATGCCGTACTTCCGCCAGGGTTTGGTTGGCAACCTCATTGGCATCGGCACAGCCTTGCTTGAGCATATCGTAAACGGCTGGAATGTCCTTGGCAAATTCTTCGCGGCGTTCCCGAATCGGCTTAAGCTCGTTGTTCAAGACTTCAAACAGGTAGCGCTTGATCTTAACGTCGCCCAGACCGCCAGCTTGGTATTGGTCCTTTAATTCCTGCACGTGCTCTTTATCAGGGTCGAAGATGTCCAGATAGGTAAAGACTACGTTGCCTTCAATATGACCAGGATCTTCAACGTGAATGTGAGTTGGGTCGGTGTACATGGACATGACTTTCTTTTGCAGCGTCTTTTCATCGTCGCTCAAGTAGATGGCATTACCCAGCGATTTGCTCATCTTGGCGTTGCCGTCCAGCCCGGGAATCCGGCCCTGGCCTTTTGGTGGGAAGATGCCCTTTGGTTCAACCAGAATGTCACCGTAGATGTTGTTGAATGAGCGGACGATTTCCCGTGCTTGTTCCATCATTGGCTCCTGGTCATCGCCAACCGGCACCAGTTCGCCTTTAAATGCCGTGATGTCGGCGGTTTGGCTGACAGGGTAGGTTAAAAATCCGGCTGGAATCGAACGGTCAAAGTTCTTTTGCTGAATCTCGGCTTTAACGGTTGGGTTCCGTTCCAGCCGCGATACCGTAACCAGGTTCAGATAGTACATGTTGAGCTCAGATAAAGCGGGGATCTGCGACTGAATGTACATCGTTGACTTGGCCGGATCCAGACCGACTGCCAGATAGTCTAGGGCGACTTGAATCAGACTATTGTGGATCTTTTCTGGATCGCGGGCGTTGTCGGTCAAAGCCTGCTGGTCGGCAATCATGATAAACATGTTGTATTTGCCGCTGTTTTGCATCTTCACGCGTTCTTTTAATGAACCAACGTAATGACCGATATGCAGCTTACCGGTTGGCCGGTCACCGGTTAAAACGACTTTTTTGCTGGGATCAAACTTCATAAGAAAAACTCCTTTCAGCACCTAAAAAAAGACCGTCCTCTCCAAACGAGAATAGGACGATCTTTGCCGCGGTGCCACCTAATTTAGGGGAAAGCCCCTCACTTAAATGCTTTTGATTCAGTTGTCGGCACCGCTCCATTTCGCTTAGCCGTGATCCCTCTCAGCATTTGGAATCTCTCTGTCATTGGCCTGACTACTATTGCACCGTGCATGATAGCTATATTATAACGCGAAACCAGCTGCCTGGGTCAACTACTTCTTCGCCCATATTAGCAGCAACGTGTCTTATCTTAATCCAGAAACTACTGCCCCAGATTCTCCAATTACTTTTTCACCCGTGCCAGCCAGTAGCGCTTCTTACCCTTGCGCACGATCACGAACTTGCCGTCAAAATGCGTGCTTGGATCGATTTCAGCATTCTCGTCCGTGATTTGTTCGCCGTTGATGCGGATGGCACCGTTCTTGACGTCTTCGCGGGCTTGACGACGGGAAGGCTCGATCTTGGTGTCGTCAACCAGCCACAGGATAATGTTCTGCTTTTGATTGGCAACCTCAACGGATGGCATGTTCTTGAAGCCTTGTTCGATCTCGCTGGCAGACAGTTGAGCAACGTCGCCGGAGAACAGGGCTGCCGTGATGCGTTCGGCTTCTTCAACGGCCTTTTCACCGTGCACGAACTTGGTAACCTCGCGTGCCAGCGCCTTTTGGGCCGCGCGCTTCCATGGTTCGGTCTTGACTTTTTCAGCCAGCGCGTCGATTTCTTCCTTGCTCAGGAAAGTGAAGTACTTCAGGTATTTAACGACGTCGCGGTCATCTTGATTGATCCAGAATTGGTAGAACTCGTATGGCGTCGTCTTTTCCGGATCCAGCCAGACTGCGCCGCCCGCTGTCTTACCGAACTTGGTGCCGTCTGCTTTGAGCATCAGCGGAATCGTCAGACCAAAAGCTTTGGCGTCGGGACCTTCAATCTTATGAATCAGATCAATCCCGGAAGTAATGTTGCCCCATTGATCAGCCCCGCCGATCTGCAGGTGAACGTCATTATGCCGGTAGAGATGCAGGAAGTCGATGGACTGCAGGATCTGGTAGGTAAACTCGGTGTAGGAGATCCCGGTTTCCAAACGGCTGGCTACGACTTCTTTGTTCAGCATCGTGTTCACGCTGAACAGCTTGCCGTAGTCGCGCAGGAAGTCGATCATGCTCAGTTTGGACAGCCAGTCATAGTTGTTGACGATGGTAAAGTTTTCCGTCCCGAACAGCTTGATCATCTGGTTGGTCAGGGCCTTAACGTTGTGCTCCAGCTGTGATTCCGTCTGCAGGGTCCGTTCGGTTTTGCGCCCGGATGGATCTCCAATTGCACCGGTCCCACCCCCGATGATGATAACGGGATGATGACCGGCCAGCTGGAATCGCTTCAGCATCATAAATGGAATCAGATGGCCAATGTGCAGGCTGTCGCCGGTTGGGTCGGTCCCGCAGTAGAGGCCGATTTTTTCGTTTTCCGTCAGTTCGCGCAGGCCTTCTTCGTCAGTTACCTGATTAACGGCACCGCGCCAGGTCAGTTCATCAATAATATTCATTTAAATACCTCCAAAAAATGCCATGAGGAACGAAAAACGTCCCAGATCCGCTTAACGGCTCTGGGACGAATTGCTCGTGGTACCACCCATCTTCGTGCATGACGCACCTCATTGACTTCAGTTCAGCGACGTTGCTGCAGGATTGTAATTCGCCAAACGACTGTGTGCCGGTTTTCAGCTGTGCCGGTTTTCTTTGAACAGGGAGTCGCTGCCTACTGAGTTCCTGCGCGTCTTAATTAGGGGTATTTAAACATAAATTTGTGCAAAAAGTCAAGTCGCTTAAGAATGTTAAATCGGCAACGGTTTCAAAATTAAAAGTTAATAGTTGCCAAAAATTTGGTTAGGCGAATTTTAGATTTAATTAATTAAGTTTTCTGGAGGGTTTACCTTATTTAATTAATTTTAGTGGCCTAATAATATTAATTGTTCATGGTTTTGTGACGATTATATTTCTTTTTACATTAAAAAGGTGATAAAGTATTCAGTACGCGAATATTAATAAACGGTTAGAAAATAAGTAAAAAGGAGTGAGGAATTTGAAGAAGTCATGGTGGCAACGCACAATCATCAGCTGCGCGGTAATGCTGATGACCACGTTCGCTGGATTATTTGTCAATAAGCAGGTGGCGCATGCCGAACAGACCTACACGATCGGGGTTGTCGACACCTTTGCTCCCTTTGAAATTCAAAACAAACAAGGGACTTATACCGGCAAGAATCCCGGCATTGAACCAGAAATGATTCGAATGATCGCTAAGCACGAGCATTTCAAGTATCGATACAAAATCATGAGCTTTAACGCCATTCTGCAGGCTCTGGATTCCGGTCAGATCGATGCCGGCATGGGTGGGATGAGTGTTACCGACGAACGAAAGGCCAAAATCGACTTTTCAACTTCCTACTATAAAGACGGGATCGTGATGGCGGTCGGCAAAAATAGCAAGATCACCAAGATGAGCCAGCTCAAGGGCAAGACGGTTGATGTTAAGTCTGGGGCTGCTGGGGCCTTGTATGCTGAATCCATCAAGGACAAGTACGGCTTTAAGATCAAGTACTTTACGACTTCCAACGCGATGTGGAATGACGTTAAGAGCGGCAACGGGGCAGCTACGTTTGATGACGGTCCGGTTCTGCAATACGGGATCCGTAATGGCATGCCACTGAAGATCGTTACTAAACAGATCAATGCCACGCCAATTGCAATCGGCTTTAAGAAGGGCCAAAACAAAGAGCTGCAGGCCAAGATCAACGATGGGATCAAGTGGATGCAAAAGACTGGTCGGATGCAAAAGCTGATCGACAAGTACACCAAGGGCAGCGGTACGAAGACTGAAAGCAGCAAGGACCGGACGATCTTTGGCTTGATCAAGAACAACCGCAAGGCCCTCTTGACTGGTCTTTGGGAAACGATTGAACTGACGATTATCGGTTCGCTGTGCGCGTTGGCATTCGGTCTGGTACTGGGTGTCATGGGCATCGCGGAAGGCAAGTTCTGGAAGGGTCTTTCCAGCACGATCATCTACATTTTCCGTGGGATTCCAATGATGGTTTTGGCATTCTTCATCTACATTGGGCTGCCAAACCTGACTGGTCAAAAGATTCCGCTGTTTACGGCTGGGGTCTTGACCTTGATGCTTGATGAAGGGGCCTATGTCGGTGCAATCGTACGTGGTGGCTTTGAGGCCGTTGACGTTGGTCAGTGGGAAGCTGCCCGCAGTCTTGGTCTGCCATACTCCAAGGCATTGGTTAAGGTTATCGCGCCACAAGGGTTGAAGATCATGGTGCCATCTTTGGTTAACCAATTGATCATTACGCTGAAGGATACCTCGATTCTTTCGGCAATTGGGGTCATGGAACTGACGCAGACCGGGACCGTCATCATTGCCCGGAACATGGAAGGATTCAAGATGTGGCTGATCATCGCCGTAATGTACATGATCATCATTACGCTGCTGACTTGGCTGTCGAATTACGTTCAAAAGAGAATGGAGGCATAGCATGGACAAGCAATACAAGGTACAAGTCAAGGACCTTCACAAGAGCTATGGCGAAAATGAGGTCTTAAAAGGGATCGATCTTGCCGTGAAGCCAAGTGAGGTTGTCTGCATGATTGGGCCTTCTGGTTCGGGTAAGAGTACGTTTCTGCGCTGCCTGAACCGCTTGGAAGTGCCAAACAGCGGTCATATCTACATTGACGGCTACGACATTGCCGACCCGAAGACTGACATCAACCTGGTGCGTCAAAACATTGGGATGGTGTTCCAACACTTCAACCTGTTCCCCAACATGTCGGTAATTGACAACATCACGCTGGCACCCGTGGAACTGAAGAAGATGAGCAAGGAAGAAGCGCAAGAAGCCGCGCTGCACTATCTGGATATCGTAGGCTTAAAGGAAAAGGCCAACGTCAATCCACGGACGCTTTCTGGTGGACAAAAACAGCGGGTGGCAATTGCCCGTGCTCTGGCCATGAAGCCGGACGTGATGCTGTTTGATGAACCAACCAGTGCCCTTGACCCGGAAATGGTTGGTGACGTGCTGGGCGTTATGCAGGATCTGGCCAAAGAAGGGATGACCATGATCGTCGTTACCCACGAAATGGGCTTTGCCAAGCGGGTGGCTGATCGCGTGGTATTCTTCCATGACGGTAAGATCCGAGAAGATGGTACGCCAGAACAGATCTTTGAGCATCCACAGCACCCAGATACCCAGAATTTCCTTAACAAAGTCTTAAACGTTTAAGGGTTCGTTCGATATTTCTGGATTTAATGTTTGACAAACGTTATAAAATCGTTATAATGATTAGTAACTTTTAATTATTGGTCGATTTACAGAGACCCGCTGCCCAGCTGCAAGCACGGGATCGATCTTATGGCATCAACGTTGAAATGAAGGGTGGTTCCTCTATCGACTGCTAGAGCGGCGGGCATATAAGATGTCTGCAAGATGGGTGGAACCGCGTTGAAAAACGTCCCTGACACAAGTTAGTGTCAGGGACGTTTTTATTTGCGTCAGTGTTGCCACCCTCCTGTACAGGAATGTTTGTCATTGAGAGTTTTACAGGAGAAAAAGTATGGATGAACAACAAGAACAAAAACTATCGCGGGCGCTGAAAAGCCGTCATATCACGATGATTGCCATTGGTGGGGCAATCGGGACCGGGCTGTTCTTAGGTTCGGGGACGGCTATTCACGCTGCGGGTCCTTCGATCATTTTATCTTACCTGATCGTGGGGATCTTCTGCTTCTTTATGATGCGGGCCTTGGGTGAACTGATTTTAGCTGATACTACCAAGCACTCGTTCATTGATTCGGTCAAGGAATACCTGGGCGACCGCATGGAATTCGTGGCCGGCTGGACTTACTGGTCTTGCTGGCTGAGTTTGGCAATGGCCGATCTGACCGCAACTGGGATCTACCTGCGCTACTGGTTCCCTAATCTGCCACAATGGATCGGTCCGTTGGTCATCATCGTCTTATTGATGCTGGTCAACATGATCAACGTGGGGCTGTTCGGTGAAATGGAGAGCTGGTTTGCGATGATCAAGGTGATTGCAATTCTGGCCCTGATCGTAATTGGTTTGGTAATGGTCTTCGTTCACTTCCCAGTCAAGGGTTCTGACCCGGCCTCATTTAGCAATCTGTGGTCGCACGGCGGCTTCTTCCCGAAAGGCGTGCTGGGCTTTTTGATGAGTTTCCAAATGGTTGTCTTTGCCTTTGTCGGAATTGAAATGGTAGGTCTGACGGCTGGTGAAACCAAGGATCCCAATAATGACATTCCTAAGGCAATCAACACGCTGCCAGTACGGATTGGGCTGTTCTACATTGGTTCGATGATTGCCATGATGTCCGTTTACCCATGGAACATGATCAAGACGACTTCCAGCCCATTTGTTCAGCTGTTCCAAGCCGTGGGGATTCCGGGGGCCGCTGCAATCTTGAATTTCGTAGTTTTGACGGCCGCCATGTCAGCAACCAACAGTTCGATTTTTAGTACCAGTCGTTCACTATATGCTTTGGCAACTGGTCACAACGCACCGCAAAAGTTTGCCAAGCTGAGCAACCAGGCTGTGCCGAACAATGCCCTGCGCTTCTCGTCATTGATTCTGTTTATCGTCGTCATCTTGAACTACATCATGCCAGCCGGAATCTTTAATATTGTTTCCGGGGTCTCAACGATCAACTTTGTCTTTGTCTGGCTGATCATCTTGTGGTGCCACATCGTTTACCGCAAAAAGCATCCTAAAGGCGTGGCTGCCTTCAACATGCCAGGATTCCCATTAACCAGCTGGCTGACGATCATCTTCTTTATCGGCGTTTTGGTAATCCTGTTCTTTGTTAAGTCAACGCGTTTACCGCTGTTGATCAGCTTTGTCTGGTTTATTGCACTGTTTGTCGGCTATACCATTGTTGACAAGCGCAAGCGGGCCCAAGATTAAAAAGATTTTATACCAAATCAAAAAGCCTGTTTAGATCATTTAATTTAGACGAAAAAAATTGGATAATCGTATAATTAAGGTAGCGCTTCCATTGGCTTGGTGACGCGGTTTGAGTTGACTTTTAAATGTGGGGAATTTATAATAAAAGTATGGAAGAAACCTCATCCGTTGCAAATGTAAAAGTATCCAGCAATCGCCTTTAATCTGGGCGATGGCAGCATAACACACCCCACATCACACAATAAATTGAATTTCCTGAAGAAAGCTTGTTAATTAACTAAATTAGTGGCCGTATCTAATGTACAACCTTATTTGAGAACGTCGACAATTGAAGTTGCATAGATCTCTTGGCATAAAGAGACCAGATTAAGTAAGCAAGGTAAATAATCGAGTTTTGATATTAAGTATGGCAACGGCAAGCGCTTCTTCCCCAAGGCCTGGTGAATATTCACCGGGTCTTTTATTTTGCACGTTTTAGTATAGGGTTCAAGGCCAGTGCGGATTGATCGTGGGATATCGCTAGAGTCTGGATATGGCAGGCGTCCAGCCAATCGAGCAGTACCAATCTCACTGTTTCATTAAAGCCATAACAGCATCAGAAGTGACAGCAAAGTCGATCAATTGCGCTGGAGAAGGCGTTTGAAATCCGTTGCCAAAGCCGGTAAACTGACAGCAACAGCAACAGCAACAGCAACAGCAACAGCAACAGCAACAGCAACAGGCCGCTTTTATGGTGCGTAATGCTAAAAGTCATGGAAAAGCAGTGCGAAGATAGTGCCGCGGTGACTGATACACAAAAGCAGTGCGAAGATGAGACCGCGGCGGCTGATACGCAAAAGCAGGGTGCGGTGGCTGATCCAGAAAGGCTGCGCGAAAGGAGGAGTGTGATGGCTGATTCAAACAAAATCGGCAAGTATGAACTGACGGCTTTGATCGTGGGCGCGACGATTGGCTCGGGAATCTTTGGCGTCAATAGTGATCTGGCCAACGCGGCGGCACCGGGACCGGCAATCCTGGGCTGGCTGATCGTTGGCCTGGGCGTGTGGTGCCTGATTGCCGCGCTGAATCATCTCTTGCTCCGCTACCCCAAGCAGGACGCCGGAATTTTTGCGTACGCGGGGCTTTCGTTTGGGCCGCTGGGCGAGTTTATTTCCGGTTGGGCATACTGGCTGGCTTCATGGCTGGGCAACCTCGCCTTTGCCACGATTGCGATGAGCGCGCTGGGAACGTTTTGGCCAGTTTTTCAAGGTGGTCAGAACCTGCCGTCGATTCTGCTGGCCATGCTTTTGACGATTGGTTTTACCGTGATCGTCAGCTATGGTGTTGAGGCTACCGCGCTGCTCAATTTAATCGGTACGCTTGCTAAACTAGTGCCATTGCTGATCTTCACCATCGTAACGGCATTGGCGTTTCATTGGTCGACGTTTGTCAACAACTTTTGGGGCGCGGCTGCGCAGTCTTCCCGTCCCATCCTGGCAGTTGCCGATCAGGTCAAAAACTCGATTATGGTGATGATGTGGCTGTTTATGGGCGTGGAAAGTGCCTCGGTTATGGCGCACCGAGCTAAGCGTCAGCGGGATGCCGTTGTGGCTTCATTTGGCGGCTGGCTGATTCTGCTAGTCGTCTACCTGCTGATCTCGCTGCTTCCTTATGGCGTAATGACGCGTGCGCAATTGGCTGGGGCCGCGCAACCGGCGATGGGGACGATTCTAAGCCGGCTGGTTGGACCCTGGGGCGCGGCTTTGATCAGTCTGGGATTGATCGTTTCGGTGCTGGTGGCCTGGCTTTCGTGGACAATGCTGCCAGCGGAGGCGTTTTTGATGATGACTAAAGACCGAGTGCTGCCGCGTTCGTTTGGCAGGCTCAATTCGCATCATTCCCCGACGACCGCGCTTTGGGTAACGGCGATCGTTCAGTGCCTGTTTCTGTGCTCGCTATTGTTTACGACCTATGCTTATCGGTTTGCCTATACGCTGGGGACGGCTGCGGGACTGATCGTCTATTTCTTTGTTGGACTGGCGCAGATTAAAGATGGCTGGCAGCAGCGTGCTTATGGTCAATTGGCGATTGGCATCCTGCTGACGATTTTTGAGCTGTTATCGATGGCTTTGGCTGGCTGGCGGCAGGTGATGATTTTATCGCTGAGTCTGCTTCCGGGCTTTCTGATTTATTGGCAGGCTCGGCGCACGCGAAAACTGAGACTTGCCAAAAACGAATGGCTGGCGATGGGCTTGATCAGTATTTTGGCTGTTGTTTCGTTGGTTTTGATATTAAACGGTACGATTCCGATCGAATAGGGGGAAAATTTATGGTTGAGATTGCTCCATTTGGCGTGGAAGCCTGGTTGAACAAGTGGGAAAAAAGCGCCCGCTACGATATTTCGCAAAGCACGATCGCTTCATTGACGATGGATGAGCTGATGAATCTGGATGGTCATCGTGGCGCGGAGTTTTACGAGATGCTCAATGCCCAAAAGATGAACTACGGCTGGATTGAAGGCTCCCCCAGCTTTAAGACCGAAGTTGCCAAGCTCTATCGCCACGTGGATCCGCACAACATCCTGCAGACTAATGGCGCAACGGGAGCAAATCTCTTGGCGCTCTATAGTCTGGTGGAACCCGGCGACCACGTGATTGCTGAATATCCTTCCTATCAGCAGCTCTATGACATTCCAAAATCGTTGGGGGCCACGGTCGACTATTGGCAGATTCATGAAGCCGCCAACTGGTATCCCGACATTGAGGAGCTAAAGCGGCTGATGCGTCCTGATACCAAGCTGATCTGTCTCAATAACGCCAACAATCCGACCGGCACCGTCTTAGACCAGGAATTTCTACAGCAGGTGGTTGACCTGGCAGCTCAGGTTGGCGCCTATATCTTGGTTGATGAGGTCTATCTGCCATTAGATCAGCCAGAAAAGTTTGTTTCAATCGTGGATCTGTATGACAAGGGGATTGCCACCAACTCGCTTTCCAAGACTTATTCGGTTCCCGGCATTCGGATTGGCTGGACGGCTGCCAATGCCGAACTGACCGAGCGTTTCCGCAAGTATCGCGACTATACGATGATCTGCGGCGGGGTCTTTAATGATCTAATGGCTACCTATGTCCTGCGTCATAAAAAACAGGTGCTGGCACGCAATCGAAAGTTGGTCATGAGCAATCTGCAAATCTATCAAGAGTGGATTGCCAATGAGGAGCGAGCCAGCGTGGTCATGCCGCAAGCCGTTTCGACCTCGTTCCCCAAGCTGGATGTGCCGGTTGACATTCATCAATTCTGCGAGCAGCTGCTGGCTGACCAGGGCGTCTTGCTGGTGCCAGGGGATGCATTTGATACGCCAGGTCACGTCAGATTGGGGTATTGTGCCCCGCAAGCTACGTTAAAAGAAGGGTTGAAACGACTCTCGATAGCTTTGCATCAATACGACTGATTAACAACTTTGTTCAGTTTTAAACGATTGTATTTTTCACTAATTAGCTCTGTTTTAAAAGTCAAAGCGATTTCAGCGTGGTATACTAAAGATCCTTGGCAGGGGCAGCGGGGCTGACTACTACTTAATTGTAAGTGGTTACAGTCTCGCTTTTATTTTATATTATCAAATGGTCTATAAAAAAACATATGAAGCTTTAAACGTTTTACCAAAGAAATCAGAAAAAAGTTTGTGAAATTTAAATCACACTTCTTTAACATTTTTTAAAGTTTTGCCTTGATTTAAAACGGTTTACTTCCGAACAATACTGGTAACGGTTTCATGGTTTCACAAAGTTGGCAAATGTATGCGGTTTACAGTTTTACAAAAGATGGGTATATTATTATGGCACGCAAGATTTTCTCAGTTCGACTGCAATTATTCCGCTATTCTGAGATACTGAGAAATTGCGATTGAGAAAAAGTTAGATTCAGTTTTTAAGAAAGGTGTTATATCCATGTATCTTGCAATTAACATTCTTGGGTTGCTTGTCTTCTTGGGTATCGGTTTTCTGTTCTCTAAGGACAAAAAAGCGATCAACTGGAAAGCAATTGCTATCATGATTGTATTGAACCTGGTCCTGGCCTGGTTCCTGACTGGTTCAGCTGCTGGTCGTGCCGGCGTTAAGGCCGCTGCCGACGGTTTTGCTTGGATCGTCAACATTTCTGCTAAGGGTACGGTCTTTGCCCTGGGTGCTTGGTACAATGTTAAGAACCTGAACTTCATCTGTTCTGCATTGATGCCAATCCTGATGATCGTTCCATTGTTCGACATCTTGACTTACATTGGCTTCTTGCCATGGATCATCAAGTGGATCGGTAAAGGTCTGTCATTCATCACGGGTCAACCAAAGTTCGAATCATTCTTTGCCGTTGAAATGATGTTCCTGGGTAACACGGAAGTTCTGGCCGTTTCCGGTATGCAAATCCGTAAGCTGACCAAGGCTCGTAACCTGACCATCGCCATGATGTCCATGAGCTGTGTTACTGCTTCGATCCTGGGTGCCTACATCCAAATGATGCCTGGTCAATTTATCCTGACTGCCGTTCCAATCAACATCGTTAACTCACTGATTGCTACCAGCCTGCTGAACCCAGTTACGGTTACTGAAGCAGAAGACACGATTGAAAAGATTGGTAACTCTGACAACGGTAAGAAGGAACCATTCTTCAGCTTCCTGGGCGACTCTATCCTGGGTGCCGGCAAGCTGATCCTGATCATCATTGCTAACGTTGTTGCCTTCGTTGCCCTGGCTGCTCTGATCGATGCCATCCTGGCTCTGTTCTGGAAGCAACTGTCTCTGGAAAGCATCCTGGGTGTGATCATGTTCCCATTTGCTTGGCTGCTGGGTCTGCCTGTTCACCAAGCATGGATGCTGTCACAAGACATGGGTATGAAGCTGGTTACGAACGAATTCGTTGTTATGGGTGAAGTTACGGGCAAGATTGCTTCTTACCCACACCACCTGCAAGCCGTTCTGACCACGTTCGTTACTTCCTTTGCCAACTTCGGTACGCTTGGTATGATCATTGGTTGTTTTAAGGGTATCGCCGACAAGGAAACCAACGACTACATTGCTCAAAACATTGGCTACCTGCTGCTGTCTGGTATCTTGGTATCACTGCTGTCTGCAGCCTTTGTTGGTCTGTTCGTTTGGTAAGATCTACGACTGCATGCGCTTAACGCGTTTTGCCAGTCAAAAGGGGCTGGCCGTCCATTCCGGTTGGCCCTTTTGTTTCCCAGCAAAGTAAAAGCGCTTACTGACGCTTGATTGTAATTTTAAGGAGGAATTCATGATGACGACTAAGATTATTATGGACACTGATCCTGGTATTGATGACGCAGCTGCTTTGACGATGGCAATCAACAACCCTGAAATCGACTTGAAGCTGATCACGGCGGTTGCTGGTAACGTTTCGGTTGACAAGACGACGGCCAACGCACTGAAGATCGTTAACTTCTTTGGCAAGCGTGACGAGATTCCAGTTGCAGAAGGCGCCAAGGAACCTTTGATCAAGCCATTTGAAGACGCAGCTCGGATCCACGGTGCTTCTGGGATGGAAGGCTACGACTTTGGCAATGACTACGGTACGCCAATTGAAAAGAGTGCCGTTCAAGCTCTGCGCGATGCTATCATGGCTGAAGACGAAATCACGCTGGTGCCAACTGGTTCCTACACCAACATTGCTCTGCTGTTCAAGGAATTCCCAGAAGTTAAGAGCCACATCAAGCAAATCGTTGCCATGGGTGGTTCCCTGACTGGCGGTAACATGACCAGTGTTGCTGAATTCAACGTCTTCACTGATCCTCACGCGGCTGAAATCATGTATAAGTCTGGTGTGCCAATCGTAACGGTTGGTCTGGACGTTACGCTGAAAGCCTTACTGACGCAGGACAGCTTGAACGCCATCAAGGACATGAATGAGACTGGTAAGATGCTTTATGGTCTGATCAGCCACTACAACGACGTCAGTGCTGAAACTGGCGGTCACCCAATGCACGACGTCAACACGATCTTCTACCTGCTGCACCCTGAAGCATTTACGACCAAGGATGTCTGGATCGACATTCAAACTGATGGTCCGGCAATTGGTGCCATGGTCGGCGACATTCGCGGTGCCTACCACGATGGCAAGACCAACGCCAAGGTATGTGTTGACATCGACGCGGCTGCCTTTAACAAGTGGTTTGTTGAAGAAGTCAGCAAGATGCGCTAAAACCAAATAATCATCTGGAAACTGGCCGCCCAGTTTTCAGATAAAAAGCCGATTGATTCGCCAAGCGCGTTTCAACCGGCTTTTTGCGTAGCTTGAAATGATTCGATAGCGTTGTTGGACACGGGCTGCCAGCGGGTTTATCGAGCTAGCGCGACGGCCTCTAAAAATCCGCTGTAAATCGTTGGATCGCTTGAAACAACGGCTTTTTTGGGGTAAAGTAATGGAGTATGTGAAACATCTTCCTGTTTCACAAAGGAGGATTTATGACACCGGAAGAATTTCGACGGGCACTGCAGGATCGCGGTATTGAACTGACTGATCAGCAGATGACCCAATTTGCGATTTATTATGAAGATCTGGTGGCCACCAACGAACACGTTAATCTGACGGCCATTACGGATCAAAAAGAAGTTTATCTCAAGCATTTTTATGACTCGTTGACGGGAGCGCTGGCCGAGCCCCGTTTGCAGACTGAAGCCCTGACGCTTTGCGATATTGGTGCGGGTGCTGGTTTTCCTTCACTGCCGCTGAAGATTGCCTTTCCACAGCTCAAGATTACGATCGTGGATTCACTGAACAAGCGGATCAAGTTTTTGGCCGATCTGGTTGCCAAGCTGGGCCTAACCGACGTCAATCTGATTCATGATCGCGCTGAGACCTTCAGTGCCAAAAAGAGTCCCTACCGCGAAAGTTTTGACGTGGTCACGGCGCGGGCAGTGGCGCGACTGGCAGTTTTAAGCGAGCTTTGTCTGCCAGCAGTGAAGGTCGGCGGCGAGTTCATCGCATATAAGGCCAGTGCTGCTAAAGACGAGCTGCAAAAAGGCGGTAAGGCGGTCAAGGTACTGGGCGGCCAGGTTGAGCACACCACCAAGCTGACCCTGCCCGGTACGGATGAGGAGCGTAATCTGATCGTAATTGAAAAAGTTGCCGCCACGCCGAAAAAATACCCCCGGCGGCCAGGACTGCCCAACAAGCAGCCAATTGAGTAGAAAAGAGGATTGAGACATGGCATTTTCACTGTTTGGCCTTGGCAAGCACCAGGGAACCGCCAGCGAAACCAAAAATCAAGTCGTTGAGATTCCGGTTGCCGCCATTGTGCCCAACCAATACCAGCCCCGGAAGGTTTTTGACCAAACCGAGATTCAAGAGCTGGCCCAGACGATTAGCGAGCATGGTCTGCTGCAGCCAATCGTCGTGCGGGAATTTCGACCAGGCGAATACGAGATCATTGCTGGTGAGCGGCGGTTTAGAGCCGTTAAGCTGCTGCAATGGGAAAAGATTCCGGCAATCGTTGAAAAGATGACTGACGCGGAATCAGCTTCATTAGCGCTGATCGAAAATCTGCAGCGCGCCCAGCTGAGTCCGGTTGAAGAAGCGCAGGCCTACAAGCAATTGATGGAGTTCAACCATCTGACCCAGGCAACGCTGGCTAAGGGAATGGGCAAGAGCCAGTCGTTCGTTGCCAATAAGCTGCGGCTCTTGAAACTGATCAAGCCCGTTCAAAACGCGATTTTGGATGGCCGGATTACCGAGCGTCACGGCCGGGCCCTGCTGAGTCTGGATGAGGATCAGCAGCGCACGCTTTTAATGGAGATCGTCAACCAGCATTGGAACGTTCGCCAGACTGAAGATGCCGTGGCACAGATGCTAGGCAAGCCAACCAGTGCGGAAAAGGCCGCGCAACAGGCTGCTCAAGAAAAAGCTGCTGCCATTCAAAGCGATGCGGCGGCTCCGTCAAATTCGGCAACCGAAAATGATGCCGTTGCTGAACCAGCTGCCAAAAAAACTGCTAAGCAGAAGCAGGCTAAGAAAAAGCAGCCCAAACCAATCAAGGTCAGTGACCCACGGATTGCCGTCAACACGATCAAGCACTCCATTAAGATGGTCAAGGACAGCGGCGTGGCAGCCAAGGTCAGTGAAAAAGACACGGCCGATTCATATGAGATTACCATTCGCATTCCGAAGCACTAAAGGAAGGACTGGCGAAATATGGCAAAAAAACGTGGCTTTAGTCTCGCGGCGCTGTTTGGCGATAATGATGCCAAACAAGACCACGAGCAAAGCGTAGAAGAAATTGAACTAACGGCGATTCGGCCCAATCCATACCAGCCGCGGCGTACTTTTGACGAAGCGGCCCTGCAGGAATTAGCAGCTTCGATCAAAGAATCAGGCGTCTTTCAGCCAATCATTCTGCGGCAGCCGGATCCAGAGCTGAATCGTTATGAGATCATTGCTGGCGAACGACGCTTCCGGGCTTCCAAGCTGGCTGGCAAAACAACGATTCCCGCGATCGTGCGGACGATGAGCGACTCGCAGATGATGGAGGTTGCCGTCTTAGAAAACCTGCAGCGCGAGGATCTGACACCGCTGGAAGAAGCACAGGCCTATCAATCACTGATGGACCGCCTGCAGCTGACTCAAGCGCAGGTCGCTGAAAGGCTAGGCAAGAGCCGGCCCTACATTGCCAACTATCTGCGGCTGCTGGGACTGCCACAGCCGGTCAAGGACATGCTGGAGAACCACCGCTTGTCAATGGGACAGGCCCGCACGCTGTTGGGGCTAAAGGATGAACGAGCGCTTGTTAAGCTGGCTCAGCGCGCGGTTAAGGAAAATCTGACCGTGCGGCAGCTTGAACAACTGGTGGCCGAACAAAATCAAGCCGTCAAGTCCGCCAAGCCCGCAAAGAAAAAGACGGCTGCCAAAAAGCCGGCCTACGTTCGTGAAGCCGAAGAACAGCTGCAGAGCCGGTTTGGCACCAAGGTCGTGATGACGGCAGGCAAACGGGGCGGCAAAGTCGAGATTCCGTATACCTCGGATGATGACCTGACGCGGATTTTGGACCTTTTGGGAGTCAAGTTCGATTAGAGAGGAGCGTTTGCGATGAAAACCTATGAACTAAACGACATTGTGCAGATGAAAAAGCAGCACCCATGCGGCACCAACCGCTGGCAGATCATCCGAACGGGGATCGACGTCAAGCTGCAGTGCACGGGCTGCGGTCATATCGTGATGATGTCGCGGCAAAACTTTGAAAAGCATCTCAAAAAGGTGCTGGAACACGCCGAAAACGAAGCAGACTAATTAAAAAGGAGCAACTATTTTATGTCTTTAACTGCAGGTATCGTGGGACTGCCAAACGTCGGCAAGTCCACGCTGTTTAACGCTATTACCAAGGCTGGTGCCGAAATGGCCAACTACCCATTTGCCACGATTGAACCCAACGTGGGGATGGTGGAAGTGCCGGACAAGCGCCTGGAACGGATTCAAGAACTGATTCCCGCCAAAAAGATCGTGCCAACCACGTTTGAGTTCACCGACATTGCCGGGATCGTCAAGGGGGCCTCAAAAGGTGAAGGTCTGGGAAACCAATTCCTGGAAAATATTCGGCAGACCGACGCCATCGTGCATGTCGTACGGGCATTTGACGACACGGACATCACCAGTGTTTCTGGCAAGGTTGACCCCATCGAAGACATCGACACGATCAACCTGGAATTGGTAATGGCCGATCTGGATGCCGTTAACAAGCGCCTGGCCAAGGTTCAACGGGCAGCTAAGGGTCGCGACAAGGAAGCCCTGGCTGAACTGGAAGTCTTAAACAAGATCAAGCCGGTTTTGGAAAATGGTCAAAGCGTGCGTTCCATCGAATTCAACGACCAAGAACAAAAAATCGTCAGGGGTCTATTCCTGCTGACGAGCAAGCCGGTCCTGTACGTTGCCAACATCGCTGAAGAAGACATGGCCGATCCAGATGCCAACAAGTACATGGATGCCATCAAAGAACACGTTAAGGGCGATGGCGAGGTCATTGGCGTAGCGGCAGCGGCTGAAGAACAGATTGCCGAAATGGATGAAGAAGAAAAGGCTGACTTCCTGGAAATGGAAGGCGTTGAAGAACCCGGCTTGAACCGGCTGATTCGGGCAGCCTACAAACTGCTGGGACTGGAAACCTTCTTCACGGCGGGCGGACCAGAAACGCGGGCCTGGACCTTTAAGAAAGGCACGAAGGCACCACAGGCAGCCGGCATCATCCACTCTGACTTTGAACGCGGCTTTATTCGAGCTGAAGTCATGAGCTTCGCGGATCTTGACGAATTGGGCAGTGCCCAGGCCGTTAAAGAAGCCGGCAAGCTGCGGCTGGAAGGTAAGGAATACGTAATGCAGGACGGCGACATCGTTGAGTTCCGCTTCAACGTCTAATCATTAAATCAATTAAATAGAGAGGAAGAACATCTTGGCTGAATCAAAAGAACAACAACCACGCAATGCCGCTGCCGGCCAGCGACAAAAAGAATACGCCAAAGACCAGCGTCAAGAAACGGCGCGGGCTTTTGGCAAGCAGGGACTGACGCGTAAAAACGAAGAATTCATGTTCCAATTAAACAAGCAGCTGGACGCACAGGGCGCTGACCCAGCCAAAAAGCCAGCCATGCTTGAAGAAACGCTCAAAGCGCTGCAGGAAGGCCAAAAGACTGGTCAAACGGCGCGCGGCCTGTTTGGTACGCCAACGCAGCGGGCCCACGCTCTGCTGCACCCGGAGCCAACTGAACAATCCCAGACGCAGAGCTCATTAAAGCTGATGGCACTGGATAACGGGATCATGTTCTTTGCCATCTTTACCTTTATGTTTGGGCTGATGGACTGGATCTCCCCACAATCAATGAAGGTTGCGCACAATGGCAATATGGGGATCACCTCAATCATCATTGTAGCTATTACCGGTGGGATTCTGTTTGGCTGGATTGCCAAGTACATGCTGCCAGTTAAGAACGAAGAAACCGGCAAATACGTCAAGCGGCCATTATGGGCACGGATCGTTACGGTGGTCAGTGGTCTGGTAATGTGGATTTTGATCTACATTCTGACGGCTATGATGCCAAACAGCGTCAACCCACGTCTGAATCAATGGTTCTACCTGATTTTAGGGGTGGCAGCTTTTGCGCTCGACATCTGGCTGCGGGGACGCTACCACATTACCAGCGCCTTTTCGCCACGCCGTCAGCAGCGACAATAAAAATCAGCATCGCGGTTCCACGTGAAACGCGGTGCTTTTTTATAAATTGTCAGAATCTAGCGCCGACAGATTTGGTATTTGGTCCTAAAATGGTGGTTAAAAGGAGTTAAAACCGAACAATCCGAAAAATATTATTAGAATTATGTTAGAATCACGATTATTCGTTGACCAATCGCCAAAAACCTAGTAAGGTAGTAGCTAATATTTAAAGAAGGAAGTGCAGATTGATGTCGAATTGGGATACTAAGTTTGCCAAGAAAGGCTTAACGTTTGATGATGTGCTGCTGATTCCAGCGGAAAGTCATGTCTTGCCAAATGAAGTCGATTTGAGTACGCAGCTGGCAAAGAATATTAAACTGAACGTGCCATTTATCAGTGCCGGGATGGATACCGTTACTGAAAGCTCAATGGCAATTGCGATGGCCTTGCAAGGCGGGATGGGGGTCGTTCACAAGAACATGTCCATCGATGCTCAAGCCGGCGAAGTAGCCACGGTTAAAGGCGTTGAACTGCCTGCCAACTCAAACTTCAACCGCGCTACCGTTGATGAAAACGGTCATCTGCTGGTTGCGGCGGCCGTTGGGGTTACGTCCGACACGTTCCAACGCGCCGAAGCTCTGCTGAAGGCCGGCGTTGACGCGATCGTAATCGACACGGCGCACGGTCACTCGGCTGGGGTGCTGCGCAAGATTGCCGAAATTCGCGAACATTTCCCAGAAGTTACGCTGATTGCTGGTAACGTAGCCACTGGTGAAGGTACCAAGGCGCTGTTTGACGCTGGGGTTGACGTGGTTAAAGTCGGCATCGGTCCTGGCTCGATTTGTACGACGCGGGTGGTTGCTGGTGTTGGTGTCCCACAGATTACGGCAATTTACGACGCTGCTTCCGTGGCTCACGAATACGGCAAGGCCATCATTGCCGATGGTGGGATCAAGTACTCTGGCGACATTGTTAAGGCCCTGGCTGCTGGTGGGAACGCCGTAATGCTGGGCAGCATGTTTGCCGGTACGACGGAAGCCCCTGGCGAAGTCTTTGAAGAAAACGGCAAGAAGTACAAAGGCTACCGTGGGATGGGTTCCGTGGCAGCCATGGCTCAATCGCATGGTTCTTCTGACCGTTACTTCCAAGGTGGGGTCAACGAAGCCAACAAGCTGGTTCCAGAAGGAATCGAAGCTCGGGTTGAATACAAGGGCGACGTTGCTGACGTGATCTTCCAAATGGTCGGCGGTCTGCGCTCCGGGATGGGCTACGTTGGCGCCAAGGACATTCAAACCTTGATCGACAACGCTCAATTCGTTCAGATTACGAACGCTGGTCTGCGTGAATCACACCCACACGACGTTCAAATTACTAAGGCTGCTCCTAACTACAAATAATAACTGAGCCTTAACTCAAAAGCGCTGCTTGATTTTAAGCAGCGCTTTTTTGCGTTCTGAAACGTCATTTGGTGATTGTTTGATTGGCTGGTTGGCTAAATGTGTTAAGATAACAGTTAGCCAAACTTCGAAAAAGGATGAGTATTATAATGAAGAAACTGTTCATTTTGTTGATGATTTTAGCAGCCATTTGTTTTATCGGTGTCTGGATCTACCAGACGCAGCGGCTCAAAAAGAATGCCCAGGCAGCGATCGGCAAAGGACAGGTAGTCATGAACTGGGGCTTGATCATTTTATTTGTGATCGGTCTGGTGGGAGCATTTGCCGCGCCGAGAGATAAAACCAGCGAGCCGGCTGAACATCATCCTGCCAATGAACATGCCACTAAGGTCAGCAAGGCCCAGTCAAGCTCAGAGTCAGCCGCATCCAGCAGCTCGCAGGCAGCCAGCTCATCATCAGCGAGTTCTTCATCCTCATCGGCAAGTTCTTCATCCAGCAGTCAGCTGCAGGTCGATTTTCCGACTGACGTTTCCTTAAACAAGACCGGGGATGCGACTGTCAGCTTTAAGGCGCCAGCCAACACACAGTTTGAGATCAAAGACAGCAATAACAACGTCGTGACGACTTTGAATGGTAACGCGCAAGGGGCCGATCAAACCTATAACTTTAAAAAACCGGGCAAATACCACGTTACCGCTCATAATGGCGACCAGACCATTGATAAAGATTTGACCGTGCGCGGCATCGGGCAATAAATAATAAAACTTTTTATTGGCGAATTTTATCTCATTAAATTATTTATAAAATATAAATATAAAGCGTTAACAAACGTAGTATTACGTAACTATGCATATAAATCATTAAATTAATCTTTTAATAATCGAGGCGTTAAACCCTAGTGCGACGAGACGTGCGGGGCTTGACGCCTTGATTTTTGGGGCTTATGCATAGATAATTTTAAGGTATGTAGATGTAAAAAATTTTTTAAAAATGGGACTATGTAAATATGAATGAAGAATCGAATCAAAATCAACCGGTGCACCATTCGCACCACCATCACCACCATCATCACCATCGTCGGAAACGATTAGGTTTGAAGATTTTGTGGTCATTCATTGGACTTTTAGTGATTCTCGCCTTGATTTTCGCGGGGGTTGCCTGGCGAAACGTCCATGTTGCTACCAATAATATGTACAGCGAATCAGGCGCCAAGACATATCGGAATGCTGACAAGGTCCTCAAGCAGGGCAAGCCAATCAATATCCTGCTTTTGGGGACTGATACGGGGGCGCTGGGCCGTGATTACAAAGGGCGGACGGATACGATCATGATGATGACGCTCAATCCGCAAAAAAAGACGACCACGATTGTCAGCCTGCCGCGGGACATGAAGGTTAATCTGCCCGGCTATACTGAATATTCACCGGCTAAGATCAATGCGGCCTATACATATGGTGGGGTTAAAGAAACCATCAATACCGTGCAAAAATACTTTAACGTACCAATTGACTACTATGTAATGGTCAACATGGGCGGGTTGGAAAAAACCATTAATCAAGTAGGCGGCGTCAGTGTGACTTCGCCATTGACGTTTGACTATGAAGGCTACAGCTTTAAAAAGGGCAAGACATACCACATGGATGGTGCCCAAGCCCTGGCCTTCAGTCGAATGCGCTACGATGATCCACAGGGTGACTATGGCCGACAAGAACGGCAGCGCCTGGTCATCACGGCTTTAATGAAGGAAGCTGCTTCATATAAGTCAGTGCTTAACCAAAAATTCTTGAATTCGATTGCTGATCAGTCTAAGACCAATCTGACGTTCAGCGACATGACGACTTTAGCCATGAAGTATCGCAAGGCTAATGGCAAAGTGATTTCTGATCACGTACAGGGCCATGGCGACAATGAAGGCGGTGAGTCGTTTGAAGTCGTGCCAACCAGCGAAATGCAGCGCGTATCCGATGAGATTCGTGATGCTCTGCAACTTAAACACGTCAGCGTGACTGATTAAAGGAGGAAAACATTGGAAAACAGCAGTAACAACACGATTGATTTACGTCGCCTGTTTAATCTGTGCCGTAAACATCTGAAGTTTTTGATTATCTGTACGATTGCTCTGGCCTTAGCGGGCTTTATCGTTTCTAAATTCATTATGACGCCGAAATACACGGCAACCACGCAATTATTGGTTAACCAAAAAAATGAAAACAATGCCAATGGTCAGGACTACAACAACCAGCAGGCCGATATTCAGGTTATCAATACATACAAGGACATTATTACCAGTCCAGTAATCCTAAAAGAAACCAAAAAAGAGCTGGCCAACCCAGTTAAGGTCATTCGCAAGGCCCAGCCAGCCAAGTACAAGACGCTGGCTGATGGAACCAAGCGGCTGGTCAGCGCGGCCAAGCCAGCTAAGGTGGAATACACTGGTCAAGGCTACAGCATGACGACCAGCCAGCTTTCGAACGCGATTACGATCAAGACGCAGACCAACTCGCAAGTCTTCTCCGTCAGTGTAGAAACCGATAATCCAAAGAAATCCGCGGCGGCAGCCAATACGATTGCCAGCGTCTTCAAAAAGCGGATCAAAAAGATCATGAATGTCAACAACGTGACGATCGTTGCTCGGGCCGCAACACCAACTAAGCCGTCATCACCTAATGTTAAGCTGTTTACGCTGGCGGGGGCTGTTTTGGGTCTTCTGCTTAGCTTTATGATCGTCTTGATGCGGGATCTGATGGATGCCAGTGTTCGAAACAACGACTTTATGGTTGATGAATTGGGCTTGACTAATCTTGGTCAGATTACCCACATCAACTTAGATGACGGTTTTTCAATCAAGCGACGTTCGCAAAACACGCAGACGCGCCGAGTCTAAAGGAGGGTTATGATGGGAATCTTCAAACGCAAGTCACGAGTTGACAACAATACGACGAAAAACGGCGTTAAGCTGATCACTGTGGCCAAGCCTAAGAGCGTAGCCGCGGAACAGTTTCGGACCGTGCGTACCAACATTCACTTCATGGCCGTGGATCGACGCTTAAAAACGATTGCTGTTACCTCCGCCAACATCAGTGAAGGGAAAAGTACCGTTGCAGCCAACCTGGCTGTTGTCTGGGCCCAAGAAGGCAAGAGCGTGCTGTTGATTGACGCCGACATGCGCCGTCCAACGCTTAATTCAACTTTTGATCTGACCGGTCAGTCGGGCCTGTCAACGGTTTTGAGCAGTGATCAATCAGAAGTCAACTTAAATGATGTAATCCAGGAAAGCGGCATTGAAGGCTTAAGCTTGTTGCCAAGCGGGGCGGTACCCCCTAATCCAGCTGAGCTGCTGAGTTCACAGCGAATGAAGGTGCTTTTGGAAGCCGTAAAGTCTCAATACGATCTGGTCGTATTAGACGTGCCGCCAATGCTGGAAGTTACCGATACGCAAACGATTGCGGGGAGCGTAGATGGCGTGGTGCTGGTTGTGCGGCAGGGGATGACGCAAAAAGCTGGCGTACGGCGGGTCGTTGAACTCCTGAAGATGAGTCACGCACATCTGCTAGGCTATGTCATGAATGACGTCATACCAGAAGACGACGCGGGCTACGGTTATGGCTACGGCTATGGATATGGCTACGGCTACGAAAAAGAATCGGAAAACTAGACTCGTCGCATACATCAGGAAGGTGAATCAAGATGGTTTTGATCGATCTGCATTGTCACTTGTTGCCAGGTGTGGATGATGGTTCACCGGACCTCGCGACTTCTTTGAAACTAGCCCAAGACGCGGTTAATGATGGCGTAACGCACGCTTTATTGACGCCGCATCATATGAATGGGCACTATGTCAATCATAAAGCCGATGTATTGCAGCTGACGGCGGACTTTCAACAAGCGCTGAATGAAAACGAGATTCCATTAACGGTTTTTCCAGGTCAGGAAGTCCGGATCAATGGCGAGCTGCTGGAAGCCTTGCAAAAAGATGATATTTTGTTCGCGGATGAGGGCGGTCGCTACATGCTGCTGGAGTTTCCCAGCCAAGAAGTGCCGCAGTACGCTAAGGAAATGGTCTTTAAGCTGCGGCAGCAAGGCATCGTGCCGGTTATCGTCCACCCAGAACGAAATGCGGAACTGCTGGAACATCCAGAAAGACTGCAGCCGTTTTTAGAGCAGGGATGTCTGACTCAATTGACGTCCAGCAGCTACCTGGGCCGATTCGGCAAAAAAATTGAAAAGGTTACTACTAAAATGATCAAGGCCGGGCAGGGAGCAATCTTTGCCTCGGACGCGCATGCCTTGAGTCATCGCGAATACGAGCTCAGCGAGGCGCTACAGAAACTGCGCAGTGAATTTGGCGCTGAGCTGGCTGATATATATGAACAAAACGCGCGCGATATTATTAATGGGGATCAGGTTAATTTAGATTGGCAGCCATTGCCTAAAAAGAAGCATTTTTGGTTCTTTTAGTTAAGAAAATTAGGTGGGGGGGGGCAACCTCGCCCCTCTTTTCGACTACTAAAAATGATATAGGGAGGAGGATTAGTATGATGAAAGTTACTGATAATGAAATAGCCAAAGCCAGGAAGTTGCAATTTTATCCTAGGTACATCAAACGGGGGATAGATCTTATTATCAGTTTTCTATTACTAGTAATTTTGTGGCCACTCTTTTTGATATTGGCGGGATGGATTAAATTAGACTCAAGCGGTCCGGTTTTCTTCTGTCAAGAAAGAATGGGAAAAAACGGCCGACCATTTAAAATCTATAAATTTCGAACAATGTACATAAATGCTCGCAACTAGCAACGGCGAGCTTTGAAAATCCAGAAAAATACATAACTAAAGTTGGTAAATGGCTGCGTAAATCAAGCCTGGATGAATTACCACAATTAATCAACGTTTTCAAAGGTGAAATGAGTATTATCGGTCCAAGACCATTGATTCTGAAAGAAAAGAAAGTTTTGTCATTACGGCATGCAAACGGAGCTGAGGCAGTTCTACCGGGGATTACTGGCTTAGCACAGGTCCGTGGCCGCGACTTAGTGACTGATGAACAGAAGGCTGCTTATGATGGCGAATATGCGGCAAATCTGACGCTGGCTGAAGATGCCAGGATTTGTTACAAAACGTTCTTTGATGTTATTTGCAGTCGAGGAATACATGAAGGGAAAAAGAAGTGATTAGACAGAAATTTCCTAATTTTTCGGTATTAATGTCAGTTTATAAAAACGAAAAATCAGCATATCTAAATGCATCATTAAAGAGTATTGAAAATCAAACGATAGTACCAGATGAGATTATACTCGTTGAAGATGGTCCACTTACAAAAGAACTCTATGAAATAATAGATACTCATAGAATTAAATTTGGTGAGGGTTTTAAAGTAGTAGTACTAAATAAGAATCAAGGACTCGGAAATGCATTGCGGATAGGCACCAAGTACATCTCGACAAATTGGATTGCTCGAATGGATACAGATGATATAGCAGTGCCAAATAGATTTGAACTGCAGTTAAGGGAAATAGAAAAAAATCCACAATTGGCAGTGATAGGCGGCCAAGTAGATGAATTTGAAGGTTCAATTGATAATATTGTTGGGAAAAGAACAGTGCCTTGCTCACAAATAGATATATATAAATTTATAAAATGGAGAAGTCCCTTTAATCACCCCACAGTATTAATTAATAGAGCTTTGTTAGAAAAGGTTGGCGGATATAAATACTATGGTAAATTAGAAGACTATTATTTATGGTCAAGAATTATTAGTAGCAAATATTGTGTAAAAAACATTGATAAAGTAGTCGTCCATATGCGCGTCGATAGCGGAATGTACAAAAGAAGAGGGGATTTTAACGATATTAAATATATAATTAAATTGAAAAAATTTTTAAAAAATAGAGGTGTAATTACTGGATATGAGGAAATTGAAGGAATAGGAATAATGATTATTAATAATGTTATTCCATCTTGGGTTAGAAAAGTAATTTACCGAAAAGCACTCCACAATGTAGGTAGAAAATAGAATTCTATAATGATTTTCTGAATCGTATTAATATACTGTGTAATGTTATGGGCAAGAATTAGTTTTGACTTGAGTAATCTTTTCTTTTTGTGGAATACATGGACAATTTCTGTAAGATTACGATCTATGGGTGAAGATGCTAACTGTAGGTTTTAAAATTAATTCTTAAATTAAAATTTAAAATAATAACATTAATTTTCAATATATAAAACTATAAATAATTTTTATGGAGATGAAAAAATGATTCCAAAAATTATACACTATGCTTGGGTAGGGTCAGAAGTACCTCTTAAAGTGGAAAAAAGAATTAATGAGTGGAAAAAAGTACTGCCTGATTGGGAATTTAAGTTTTGGAATGAGTCTAATTATGATCTTTCTAAATTTGAATTCACTTCTAAAAAATATATGCAACAGGACTGGGGATACGTTACTGATGAGTTAAGATATGATGTAGTGAACCAATATGGTGGTTTCTACCTAGATACGGATATGATTATAAAGAAAGATCTTACGCCTTTTTTAGAAAATAAAATGGTGTGGGGATTTATGTATGATAACAGCGTATTAACATCATTCTTTGGTTCAGAACCTAATTCAGAGTTTTTAAAAAGAATATTGGACTATTATGCTGGAAAGCGAGAGGGAGTTTACTCAGATTTGTATAAAACGACCAATAATCCAATAGTAACCAAGATTTTTGAACTTGAATATCCTGAAACATTTAGAAAGGATGGAAACTATCATTTATTAGGAAAAGGTTCGGAAATATATCCTCGTGATTATTTCTGTTACCCTAGTCATAATAAAAAAGCAAATTATATGGAACATCTTTTTGATAATTCTTGGAATCACTCTAAGGGTAATAAAGGAGTATATGGTGCTATGAAATATGCTCTAAGAAAATTATTTCCTGTTATGTATGGCAACCTAGCCAACAAAAAAAGAATGGATAAGTAGGGAGAGCATATTTTGATACGAGTATTGCATTTACCGGATAATATTGAAAAAAGAAACGGCCGAATGTCAGTTATTATGAGTATCTATAGGAAACTAGATCGATCAAAAATTCAATTTGATTTTGCATGTACAGATTATGGATTTGAAAATTTTGAAGATGAAATAAAGGAGTTAGGTGGAAACGTTTATAAAATTCCATCAACTGAAAATTCATTTAAAAATATTAAGAGTATGGTAAATGAATTATTGAAAACGGGAAGATACAGTTTTCTTCATTACCATGCATTATCTAAATGGGGATGTACTTTAGGAATAGCAAATAAATATCATGTAAAAACAATAGTACATAGTCATGCAACTGAACTAAGTGATACCCTTTTTAAAAGTATTCGAAATAGGATTTTTTCTTTAAATATTTTTAATAATGGAGATAAATTAGTTGCAGTTTCTCCAGAAGCAGGTAAAAAACTTTTTATATTTAAGAAATACACATATATTCCTAATATGATCAACTATAAAAAATATGCTTTTAATAAAAATAATAGGTTGAATATTAGAGAAAAATATGGAATTGAAGAAAATGATTTATTAATAGGAAATGTTGGAAGGATTTCTATTCAAAAAAATCAAGAATATGCAATTAAATGCCTAAAGCACATAAAACAAAGTAATTTCAAACTTATGTTTGTTGGGGATACTGATAATAATCAGCAAATTAAAAAGATAAAAGATTTAGTGTTAAGTCTTGGATTAGATAGCAAGGTAATTTTTACAGGGATGGTAACAGACGTTGAAAGATATTATTCGGCTTTTGATATCTTTTGGCTACCGTCTTTATATGAAGGAATGCCAACAGTAGGAATAGAAGCACAGGCAAACGGTCTGTATGTATTAGTTTCTGAAGCTGTTTCAAAAAACTTAGATATAACTGGAAATGTTAGATTTTTAAAAATAAAAGAAGATGATATTGAGAACTGGGCCAACTTAACAGAAAGTTTAGTAAAGACAGTAAAAAGTCATGATGTTTCTGCTATTACTAAAATTGAAAATAGTGAGTTTAATTCAAAAAAAGTAATTGAACAATGGAAAAAACTTTATGAAGTTTAATAAAAGAGGTAATATATGGGCGTATATCTAGCACTTTTTTTAATAATTATAATGACATATCCTGTAATTAAGTATAATAAAAACTTATATTTAATCATAAATTCTATTTGTATATTTATCGTTATGGCGTTGAGAAATAGTAGCGTAGGTGCTGATACTATTCCATATAAAAATTTTTTTGAATCAACTAATCTACAAAATTTACCTAGTAACTTTATAAATTGGTTAGCTCCCTTGCAAGGTCAAAGGTTCGAAACGGGATTTATGCTATACAATAAAATTTTATACAGCATAAGTTCCAATTTTCAATGTGAATTAATAATCACATCACTTCTGATCATAACGTGTTATGTATTTTTGGGGTTAGATTAGAAATAAATTATTTTTGGGGCTTTCTAACATATTTGTCTTTAGGATTTTTTGCCAATTCTATGAACCTAATGAGGCAGAGTATAGCTTGGGCTTTGCTTTTAGTATCATTTGTATATTGCATAGAAAAAAAACATTTAAATTTTTATTGTTTGTTATGTTAGCTGCAGGAATGCATATAACTGCATGGCTTTTTTTGGTTGTATATCCGTTGTCTTTTATGAATATAAATATCAAAAATGTGTCTTTATACTTAGATCAAGTTTTATTATTACTTTTATTTTTGAAAAGCTTTATGGTTTTGTATCAAATTAATGTTAAGTTGATGATCGTTGGAGATTACGATAGAAAAGGAGCAGATTATTATAGGAACGTTAAAAAGTATATAAATGATAATGGTCTAGTTAATGATGTTATCTTTACCGGCTTGATTAACAATCTTGGCAAATATTATTCTGCTTTTGATATTCTTTGGTTACCGTCCTTATATGAGGGGATGCCCACCGTTGGTATTGAAGCTCAGGCAAACGGCTTGCCGATATTAGCAAGTGATGTGATAACTAAGTCAATGAAAATAATTAATAATGTAGTATTTTTGAATACTAAAAATAAGGAAAGTTTATGGGCTGAAAAGACCAAAGATATACTGAGCGAAAATAGGATTTAAATGCTATTAAGAAAATCAACCAAAGTTTATTTAATACAAATGTAGTAGTAAATAAATGGGAAAATTATATGAACAATAATTCTTTAACAAATGTCAAAAATATAATCGCATTTGTCTTTTGAGTAATTCAAAGATAGGATATTTTAAAATGTTAATTTATTACTTATTGTTTGCTTTTAATATTATTACGATTCCAATAAATAAATATTCATCCAAAATTTACTGGTATTTAAATGCTATTTTGATATGGTTTATTATGGCATTTAAAAGTCTTAATGTAGGAGCGGATACCCCTAGCTATGTTTCTATATATAAGAACGCTTCAACAATAATTATACCAAAAAACTTTATTAATTGGTTCTTTCCGGCGAATGGTGCTCGTTTTGAAAATGGATATTTAGTATATAATAGATTACTGTCAAGTATAAATAGTAATCCCCAATTTTTATTCATTGTATCAGCGTCTATTTTTATTATATGTTTGGCTTTTATGGTAAAAAGCCTTCATTTGAATACTATAGTTAGTATTTTGGTATTTGAATGCTTAGGCTTCTTTTCTTTCTTTATGAATGCCTTAAGGCAGGGATTAGCTTGTAGTTTATGTATGGTAGCTTTTGTCTTTGCTGTAAAAAGACGACCTGTAAAATTTTTGCTATTTTATTATCTTGCTCTTTCGATGCACTCATCGGCCATTATATTTGCTGTAGTATACCTAATTAATTTTTTGAGAGATGATTTTAAATCAAGCATCCTGGTTATGCTTGCATCATTAGTCTTCTTATTTTCATTTGATAATATTTTTGCACAAGTTGCGATGAATAGTGAAGAAATGTCTAACTTTAATTTAAGTACCGAAAATTCTGGTGGCATCGTAAATGTTAGTCTTTCAGTTCTAATGATAATTATTGTATTAGTGGCAATGCATTATATTAATATTCCAGAAATGTACTCAAAAGTATACATATTTTCAAAATATATGTTATATGGAGCTATACTTTATTACTTAATATCTTTAAGGTCTACTCAAATTTCAAGAATTGCTATGTACTTTAAAATAGGTTTTTTTCCACTTTTATCATATCTATTTGATTACTCTTCAAAAGAGATTAGAACAATTATCCAATTCATAATTATTTTAGTTTTAATTACATACATTTTAGTAATATTTGTTTTTCGACCAGAATGGACGAGAGTTGTCCCATATTCATTCTGCTTCTAGAAGATCATTTTTAGTTAATGAAAGGGTATTATTAATGTTTGGCAGATTGCAAGAAATAACTTGAACGAATTTAGTGAAGTAGATTAAGCAAGAAGATCTCGATTGGTGTATGCCAATTAAGACATTTAAGTGGCTGGGAATTCAGATACCAATTGATTTGAACCAGCTGGCGATCGCTCAGCTCTTTAATAGCTTGTCCCTTGGGAATAAACCGTCGCAAAACTCGGTTACGGTTCTCATTACTACCGCGTTCATGTGGTGAATAAGCATGGGCAAAATAAACCTGAGTACCAGTTTGCCGTTCAATTGTCTGATAGTTAGCGAACTCTTTACCATGATCCACGGTAAGCGTCTTGAGCTTATCTTGAAGTTGACTAGCTAGTTCAAGTACGGCTTGAGTCATGGACTTACTGTCGCGCGACCATGGAGCCGTTTAACAATTGTCAGGCGACTCTTACGCTCCACAAAAGTAGCCACAGCTTGACCTTTACGTTTGCCAGAAAGTACGGTATCAGCTTCAAAGTGGCCGAATTCCTGGCGAGTTTCGACTTTATGAGGACGCTTCTCAATTGAGCGGCCATGACTGAACGTACCCTGCTTTTCTTTAGCACGATGACGACGAATTCCATGATCAGGCAAATCGGGTAACTGTATATCAAGCCAGCCTTGATCAATCCAGTTTATAGACCGTCTTGTAGGCAATCCCAACCACATGGGCAACTTGTTCAGGGGACCACTTCTGGACTTGAATCTTTTCCTCGATCAAGTGTTTAAGGTTTTTAGTAAGCGAAGACTTTCGCCCCCGTTGACTAACCTTTCGTTCAAAGTCAGTTTGCGCTAGCTCAGCCTGGTACTCACCATTTAGTCGGTGAAGTTCGTTAAAGATGGTGGTCTTACTAAAGTCTAAGTAGTTAGCGATGTATCGCAAGGAACGTCTTTCATTATGAAGCGTTTCAATGACAACACGGTTCTGGAATGATAAAACAGTGGTGCTCATCAAGGTCCTTCTTTCTAATGGACTGTGTGGTAACACCATTAAAGACCTTGATAGGTTTTTCTGTCCACTTAAATGTTCAACTTAAATTTTACAATCTGCCAAATATTATTTAGAACTAATTCAGAAATAAAATTAGGAGGATTTTAATGGATATTTATAGTCCAATTAATGCTCGTTATAAGTCATTTCTTCGTCATAATTTGGCAAATTATAGGAGAAGAAAAATTAATAAAACACGCTTTACAATTATTTCTAATAATTGTTGGGGTGGTGGAATATATGAAAGTTATAACCTTGTGAAGCAAAGTCCGACGATTGGAATGTACATTTTACCTGGTGATTATTTAAAATTTATTAGTAATATCAAGCATTATTTACATTGTAAACTTGAATTTATAGATCCAAATTATTCAGAAAATAAGGAATATATTATTAATAATATAGATCGTAATTATGGCAGTTATCCTGTAGGAGTACTTGACGATATTGAAATATACTTTATGCATTATAAGAATAGGGAGATTGTAAAAAGCAAATGGAAACGAAGAATAGATAGAATTTGTTGGGACCATATTATATTCAAATTTAATGATCAAAATGGTTGTACTAATGAGCAACTTATACAATTTGCAAAACTACCTTTACCAAATAAAATTGCGTTTACTGTAAGAGACGGTTTTGAGGATCTTGATAGCATCATAAAAGTAAATAATCCAAATAAGAAAGATTATGTTGAGTATTCAAATGAACCATTTGGTCAGAATAAATATTTTAATGTGAATAAATTTATTAATAGAATATAATGAGGTGCAAGATGATACCTAGAAAAATTCATTATATTTGGTTTGGTGGAGTAAAACCAAATAGTTTGAATACCGCAATACGAACCTGGAAAAAGCATGCATCTAACTATTCTATAATTGAATGGAATGAAAAAAATTTACCTTATTTTAATAACAGTTTTTACAGAGAGGCGTTAAAGAAAAAAATTATGCGTTTGCATCTGATTACGCAAGATTAAAAATTCTAGAGAAATATGGTGGAGTTTACATAGATACTGATATGTATTTACTGGATGAAATTGATCCAGTTCTAAAAAATCGTGAGCTTGTATTTGGGATTTTAAATGAAGATTACATTTTTTCTACTAGTTTAATAGCTAGTATACCTAATCAGAATTTTATTAAAAGAGCTTTGGAAGTTTATAATGGATTATCTTATGAACAAGGTCATAAAATTCCAAATACAGTTTTGCTTAGTCCTTTAATGTTTAATATGTATAATTTTGAAAAGAAAGATATAACTCAGGAACGGGAAGATAATAGGGTTATTGCTTATAATTCTAATATTTTGTTGCAGCCTTCTTTTAAAACAATTGCATTACATATTGGTGAAAAAACATGGGCTCCTCATAATAAGCATGATCGTTTAAGAATTATATTGCGTGAACATGTAACTAATCAATTTAGTGCGGGAATATTTCGTATTATAAATGATATTCTTAGAAAAGTAATATAATATGATTACAACATCTACATTTAGGTAATAGACTCATAGCTAACATGGTGGAAGGTTATTATATTAAGGATTAATTAAGGGGAGTATTCTTCAGTAGTATAGCTAAATTATAATTTTTGTTAATGTAAAGCATAACTCAATAAAAAATGAAGAATTGGATCCTTGGCTTTTTTAAACTAAAGCAAGGGACCTTATGTTAATTTATTGTCTAAAATGGTTAGGCTAATCTAATAAATAGATGTATATATAGGTGCGTATTTAATGAATTCTAAATTATCATTGAACTATTTTTATAATTTGATGTATCAGTTTTTAGCAATTGCTTTACCAATTGTAACTGTTCCATATGTTTCACGAACATTAGGAGCGTCGGCACTAGGGGAATATTACTATATTACAGCCGTTGTTTCATATTTTAATATTTTTGCTATCTTAGGAACGACAGATTATGGGCAACGAGAAATTGCCAAGAGGCAAGGTAATAAAGAAGCTCGAAGCAAGCTATTTTGGGATATATTCTATTTCCGTTCAATATGTACATCCGTAACCCTTATTGTATATGTTCTGTTTATCTTTATTTTTCCTTCAAGATATCATGTATTATTAATAATTAATTTCCTGAGTTTTGCTTCCTGGATATTTGATGTCAGCTGGTATTTTCAGGGAATGGAAAACTTTAAAGTAACTGCTATTCGAAATGGCCTAGTGAAAATACTTGCGACTATTCTAATCTTTATTCTTATCAGGAAGCCTAGTGATGTTGCACTTTACACTTTCATTTATGTTATAGCAGGGTTAATTGGGAATTTAACGATGATTCCATACCTGAAAGATGAACTTGTTTTTAAGAAGTTTCAACTAACTGATATTTTTAGCCATGTAAAAGGAATATTAGGCCTTTTCTTACCAGTAGTAGCAATTCAGCTATATACCGTTTTGAATCGAGTAATGCTTGGTGCCCTAAGTTCAAGCACTCAAGTTAGCTACTTTTCTCAAATTATGACAATTATTAACCTCTCTTTGTCAATTATGTCAGCATTTGTGGGGGTATTAACCCCACATATTGCTAATATTTATAGCAAAGGCTTAAGGCAGGAAATAAAGAAGTTATCTAAATTAGCTATTAATTTCGTTTATTTATTAGGCCTACCTATGATATTAGGATGCCTAGTTTGTGGTAGTATTTTTGTGCCAGTCTTTTTTGGCTATCAATATAAACCAGCAATTCCGATTCTTTACATTTTAAGCATTCTTTTTATCATTCTTGGCTTTGGTCAAGTTTTAGGAGGCTTCCTAATTTCTACTGACCGTCAGGGAAGCTATACGGTTGCTGTTAGTCTTGCCGCTGTTGCTAATTTAATTTTAAATTTTGTTTTCCTTATTATATTTCACAAGGGAGCAGTAGGTGTTTCTATTTCAACAATTGTTTCAGAAACAATTGCAACAGGTGTACAAATGTACTATCTTCGTAATATTTTGGATATGACTAATTTCATAACAGGCTTTTTCCGGTACGGTTTAATCTCGTTAATTTCGATCTTACCGATTGGATTATTAATACTTTTGACAGGTCTTTCATCACTCATTAAATTAATTTTGATTATTATCTTTGCAGTCCTTGCTTACTTCTTAATATTAATCTTGCTTAAGGATAGAACATTTAACTATATATTGGGACCGATAGTAAAGAAATTTTATAAAGGATATAAATATAAAGAAAATGAATAGAGTGTAAACAAGGCTTTCTTGATTAGTCAAAGAGGAGTAATATTTTTATTATTCGATTTTTTAAGGCCTTAAAATAAAATCTGGGAGTGTAAAGTATTTTGTGTAAATTTCTAAATTAAATTGAAAAAGGGAAAGCCTTCCCCATATGA
>ERZ832973.13-NODE-13-length-217614-cov-46.125175_pt1 | contig 217614 bp, 197 predicted proteins | sample MGYA00519950_ERZ832973 | MGnify/ENA primary metagenome ERZ832973 (study PRJEB31850, sample SAMEA3708734) | human gut metagenome | biome: human gut; feature: human-associated habitat; material: faeces | place: China | collected 2014 ... | reverse complement strand
AACACGAGCGCACGGTCGGCGTAAGACGCGGCGACCGCATCATGCGTGACCATGACGATGGTCTGTCCGAGTTCGTTGACCGAACGCTTCAGGAAGCCGAGCACTTCGGCGCTGGAGACGGAGTCGAGGTTGCCGGTCGGCTCGTCGGCGAACACCAGCTTCGGCTTGGTAATCAGCGCGCGGGCGATGGCCACGCGCTGCTGCTGGCCACCGGACAGCTCGTTCGGACGATGGTTGAGCCGTTGCTTGAGTCCCAAGGTTTCTACGAGCAGATCGAACCAGGCACGGTCGGGCTTATCACCGGCCAAAGTCAGCGGCATGAGGATGTTCTGCTCTGCGGTGAACATGGGCAACAGGTTGAAGCTTTGGAAGATGAAGCCGATCTTGTGGCGACGTAGCAAGGTGAGCTGCTTGTCGTCCATGCGGGTCAGGTCGGCGCCGCCGAACAAGATATGGCCGGAAGTGGCGGAGTCGAGACCGGCGAGCGTGTGCATCAGCGTGGATTTGCCGGAACCGGATGGGCCCATGATGGCGGTGAATTTGCCGCGTTCGAAACTCACGTTCACGCCGCGCAGGGCGTGAACCATATTGCTGCCGGTGCCGTAGTTCTTGACCAAGTCGACGGCCTGAATAACGATGCCGCGCGATGCGGACGGGTTCTGCACGTTCATAATGCCTCTCCATATTGGGCCGGGCCTTATGCCCGGATGATGATTCCAACTTATGAAGAAATAACGGCGCGCCCCATCGTGCGCCAGACTGAATTGGGCGGTCGGCCACGCGCCGGCCCTCATCCTTGAGGATTATGTCGTCTCAGGTCTCACACTATTCATGCCTCTGCGCAAACAGTGTGAGGCATACAGACGCAAGAAAGCCCGCACTGCATGACGTCAGTGCGAGCTTTCTACTCCTTGAGTCAAGTTATCGGACGGAAGGCACCCCATGCGGCTCGATGATTCGCGATGCACCCCATTAGCATCGCGCCCCTTCTCATCGGGCCGTCAACCCTCCTGTCGACCTCACTTGGCCAAGCCGGAAGCGCGAAGGGCCTCGAAGCCGCCCTTCAGGTCATCGAGAATGTCCTCGATGTTCTCGGTGCCGATGGACAGGCGGATGGTGCCCTGGTGAATGCCCTGGTCCTCGAGCTCTTCCAGGGTCTCCTGGGAGTGCGTAGTGGAAGCCGGGTGGATGACGAGGGACTTTGCGTCGGCCACATTGGCCAGCAGAGAGAACAGGTGCAGATTGTCGATGAAGACGCGAGCCGCATCCTTTCCGCCCTTGATATCGAAGGTGAAGATGGAGCCTGCTCCGTTCGGGAAGTACTTCTCGTACAGGTCGTGATCCGGACGGCCCGGGATGGACGGGTGGGAGACGGACTCGACTTCCGGCACGGTCTGCAGGTACTCGACGACCTTCAGAGCGTTCTGGACGTGGCGCTCGACGCGCAGGGACAGGGTTTCGGTGCCCTGCAGCAGCAGGAAGGCGGCGAATGGAGACAGGGTGGCGCCGGTGTCGCGCAGCAGAATGGCGCGGACGCGGGTCACGAAGGCGGCACCGCCGAGAGCCTCGTAGAAGTTCAGGCCGTGGTAGGAGGGGTCCGGCTCGGTCAGGGTCGGGAACTTGCCCGGCACCTCGGCCCAGTTGAACTTGCCGCCTTCGACGATCACACCGCCGAGGGTGGTGCCGTGGCCGCCGATGAACTTGGTGGCGGACTCGACCACCACGTCGGCGCCGTGCTCCAGCGGGCGGAACAGGTACGGAGTGGCGAAGGTGTTGTCCACGATCACCGGCAGGTGATGCTTGTGGGCGATTTCGGAGATTGCCTCGAAGTCCGGCAGATCAGCGTTCGGGTTGCCGAAGGTCTCGAAGTAGACGAGCTTGGTGTTCTCCTGGATGGCGTCCTCGAACTCCTGCGGGTTCTCGGCGGAAACGAAGGTGGTGGTGATGCCGTCACGCGGCAGGGTGTGGCGCAGCAGGTTGAAGGTTCCACCGTAGATGTTCTTGGCGGCGACGATGTGGTCACCGGACTGGGTGATATTACGCACAGCGTATTCAACGGCAGCGGCACCGGAAGCGACGGCCAGACCAGCGGTACCACCTTCAAGGGCGGCGATGCGGTCCTCGAAGACACCCTGGGTGGTGTTGGTCAAACGGCCGTAGATGTTGCCCGGGTCAGCGAGACCGAAGCGAGCCTCGGCGTGGTCGAAGTTGTGGAAGACGTAGCTGGTGGTGGCGTAGATCGGGACTGCACGGGAGTCGGTGGCCGGGTCGGCCTGCTCCTGGCCCACATGCAGCTGCAGGGTTTCAAAACGGTACTTCTTGTTGTTCTCGGCCATGGGTCTTTCTCCTTGGTTGTGCTAGGTCGCGAGGATTTTTCCTTGCCACCCGCCTGCCGTGTTCGGGCGGTTGGCGAGGTGTTGGTTATGAAGTTACGACGCTTGGGCCGCGCGGCGCAAGCTGAACGTTATCGGGCTTGCCTATAGACCCTTATAAACCCTTGGAATCATTGGGATATGAGGCGGTTACGTCGGGCAAAATAGTCATCAAAAATCTCACGACACGCCGAGACACTTCCACGTCTCTTCGCGACAGAAATCTAGGAAATCATCCTCAATTTCCTGAAATCCTGTCACTGAGGTGACGTCAGCGACAGAATTTCAGGACGAATGGGATGATTTCCGAAATTTCTGTCGCTCAGATGGAACCAGCAACGGAATTTTGGGGTGGATGGTTTTATTTCCAAGATTTCTGTCGCTAGGAGTTTGAGCGATCTGTTGAATTCGGCGACGGAACCTCACCAGATGAATACCGGTTAGCGTGTCCGTATCCCTACAGACTAGTGTCAACTGTGATTATGTGACATCCGTCTGATTGATTGGAGTTTTCTAGTGTCCGACGTTACGTTGTACGACCGCGATCCGAAGTACATCCCGCGCGTGGCCGCCGTGCACGACATGTGCGGCTACGGCAAGTGCTCGCTGACCGCCGCGATTCCGATTCTCTCGGCCGCCGGCTGCGATGTGTGCCCGGTGCCGACCGCCCTGTTCTCGGCGCACACACGCTATGCAGTGTTCACGTTCCATGACACCACGGATATTCTCTCCGGTTACTTGGATGCCTGGCAGAAGGAAGACGTGGAGCTGGATGGCGTGTATTCAGGCTTCCTCGGCTCCCCCGATCAGGTGGCGATCATTCAGCGTCTCTACCGCGAATATCCGAACGCGCTGCGTCTGGTTGACCCGGTGATGGGAGACGCCGGCGAAATGTACCCCACGTACACACCGGAGCTGTGCGAGGCAATGGGCGCGCTGGCCGATGGTGCCGACGTGTTGATGCCGAACCTCACCGAAGCAAGCATTCTCACCAAGCGTGACTATCCTGGCCAGGATATTGATGAGGCCACGGTTAACGAGCTGCTTGGTGCTCTGCTGGAGTTGGGTGCCAAGAACGTGGTGCTGAAGGGCATTGACCATGGCGATGGCAAAATCGTCAACTATGTGGCCAGCGCTTCCACCGGTGTTGCCGGCAAGATCGAGCTGGCTCATGAGAAGTTGCCATACATGATTCATGGCACGGGTGACGCCTTCGCCTCTGCCCTGTGCGGCGCGGTGATGGCCGGCCGCGGCCTGGCCGAGTCGGCCGAAATCGCCGGTGAGTTCGTGCGTCACGCCATGGTCAGCACCCGTAACCAGCCGCATTTCGAGGATCGTGGCGTCAGTTTCGAACTGAACCTTGGCGAACTCACCGATTTGGTGAAGTGACCGCACCTTGGCTCCCCTCTCCGCTCACTGGGTCTGACGTATTCAGCGAACAATCCGATGGGTTGTTTTTTCGTCACAGGGAAGTCGACTGGTGAGCCTTGGTAAACCTTCTGAACTAATGGTGGATAACCGAGTTTTCATCCACACGTTATCCACAACACGCCAAACCGCGTCATAGTATCCACATTTGCCGGTTGCGCTTGTGCTCTTACATAAGTAACCCGCACAGTGGAATCATGAACGCTTTACCACCTACTCAGCCGACGACGAAGTCCGGCATCGACGCCGGTCTTGCCTTTCACCAGCCCATGCTGGCTTCACCTGATCCGCAGGCAATGCTGCCTTCGGAACGGATTGCGGCCACGATGGGCGACCGCAATCTGACGCCCAAACAGTTCGGCGCGCTCGGCGAGCAGTATGCCGCCGCGTGGCTGGAGGAACACGGTTGGACGACCTTGAGCCGCAATTGGCATACCCGTTACGGCGAATTGGACATCGTGATGCTCAATCCCGAGTACACGGTGGTGTTCGTCGAAGTGAAATCACGCCGGTCCATGCATTACGGATATCCGCAAGAGGCCATTACGCCGGCGAAACAGCACAATCTCAGGAAAGCCGCCTGCGATTGGCTACTTGACCGGCGTAATCGGGTGCCGCATTCGGCGGTCCGTTTCGATGTCGTCACCATCGTGCTTCGGGTGGGCAGGCCGCTCGTGCATCACATTGAAAATGCCTTCTGAAGCCCCCCCCCAAAAAAAAACAGCCACGTTGCGAAACACATTGTGAAAGGAGTAGACATGGCTATCGGCAGCACCCTCTCAGTCGGACTGATCGGCCTTAAGGCCTTCATCGTCCAAGTGCAGGCTTTCATCAGCCCTGGCTTGCCATACTTCAGCATCATCGGATTGCCGGATGCATCGTTGTCCGAAGCCCGCGAGCGCGTGAAATCAGCGTGTCAAGCCACTGGATTCGGTTGGCCGCAAACCCGTGTGACCGTGAACATGAGCCCTGCGGCCATGCCCAAACGCGGTTCGTCGCATGATCTGGCCATCGCGGCCAGCGTCCTATGTGCGGCGGGTGCCATAGGGCATGATTGCCTAGAAGATACCATTGTGCTCGGCGAAGTGAATCTTGACGGCTCGGTGCTGCCGATTCATGGGCTGCTCCCGATCATGCTGCATGCCGAGGAACGTGGCGTGCGCAAAATGATTGTTCCCCATCGCAATCTTGACGAGGCTTCGATGGTGGATGGACTGGATGTAGTGGGCGTGAGGCATGTGGGTGAGCTCATCGAACTGATGGGCGGCGATGCCACCTATACGATTCCCGATACACCGGTTACCGACGAGACCACCACGGATCAATCGCCCACAAGTCATCCCAACGATTGTGGCGATATGAACGAGGTTCTAGGTCAGGAGCATGCCAAATGGGCACTGCAAGTGGCGGCGGCAGGCGGGCATAATCTCATCATGACCGGCCCGCCAGGCAGCGGCAAAACCATGTTGGCCTCACGTATGCCCGGCATCATGTGCCCGTTGAACGAGGCGGAACAGCTGGAGGTGGCATCGATTCGATCGCTGTGCGGCATACTGCCTCAGTACGGCATCACCGACATGCCGCCGTTCGAGGCACCGCACCACACCGCCAGCACGGCGGCCTTGGTGGGTGGTGGCAGCGGCATCGCCGTTCCCGGCGCAATCACACGCGCGCATCGAGGCATTCTGTTTCTGGACGAGGCACCGGAATTCAGCGCACGCGCCCTGCAGACGTTGCGCGAACCATTGGAATCCGGGTATGTGGCGCTTTCCCGTTCAAAAGGCAGCACCTACTACCCGGCCTCATTCCAACTCATCATGGCGGCCAACCCCTGTCCGTGCGGATACTATTACGGCACCGGCGAACGTTGCGCTTGCCGGGAAAAAGACCGTATACGTTATTTCTCGCGATTGTCCGGACCGATACTGGATCGTGTGGATATTCAGATGGCGGTGCCACCAGTCTCGCGCATTGCCGCGCAAAGCGAGCCAATCGGCGAGTCCAGTGCCGGGATACAAGCTCGTGTGATTCGTGCCCGTCAAGTGGCCAAAGACCGGTTCAGACAGTATGGATGGGTGTGCAACGCGCAAGCTTCGGGCAAATGGCTGCACGCCAATACATCGCTGAAAGCGATGGAATTGGTCAATCGGGCCCTGTCCAATCATCAACTCACATTGCGCGGGGCTGATCGCGCCATGCGTCTGTCTTGGACGCTCGCCGATCTGGCCGGCCGCGTATCCCCCACTGAACAGGACGTCCATCAGGGCATCGAAATGAGAACGAGGATGACATGAGTAACGCTACTGATATCCGGCAATCTGGCGGCACCGCAGGAAGTGTGGATCACACCGATACGAGTCTCGCCGTTTCGCGCACTATTCCCGTACCTCCCACGGATACGTTGTATCGTGCCGCGCTCACGTTCTGTCTTGATGGCGCGGATGTGATGATGTACGCCACGCTCAAAGGCGCGGAAAACGCCGAATCCCTCTGGCATGCGTTGGCGCAATCCCATCCAAGCCAGCCATCTGAAATCTGCGGCCCGGCGCTGTCACGTATTGACCGCATGTTCGTGGACGGCCTCACTCGATGGGGCCGCAAGGCGTCGGCGAACGCGATGCGCTCCTTCCGCAATGCACTGGCCTGCTGGCATAACCGCATGATGGACCTGCCCTCGCAAGACATCATCCAACTGGCCGACTGGTTCACTATGGATGGCACGCAATGGATTATCGGCCCTGGCCATCCATGTTGGCCCTCGCAGTTGGCCGACCTGTCCATTCGCTCCGATTGGGCGCCACCGCTGTGTTTGTGGATCAAAGGCGATCCACGCGCATTGACCAGTTGCGCCAAACCGGTCGGCATCGTCGGTTCACGGGACGTGACCGAATATGGCCGGTATGTGGCACACACCGTAGCCGAACAGGCAGCCGTTGCCGGGCATCTGGTCGTGTCCGGAGGCGCGATGGGCACGGATGCGGCGGCACATTGGGGAGCGTTGAATGCGCTGCACGGCAGAATGCCCGCCAATGTGGGCAAAACCGTTGCCGTATTCGCCGGCGGGCTCAACCATATCGGACCGATGCGTAACCGCACGCTGTTCGAACGCATCGAGGCGCAGGGTGGTGCACTGATCAGTGAACTGTGCCCCGGGACGATTCCCGAAGCCCGTCGTTTTCTGCTTCGCAACCGCATTATCGCGGCCATGTCTTCCACATTGATTGTGACGCAAGCCCGGTTGCGTTCCGGAGCGCTCAACACCGCGGGATGGGCATGCGAATTGCTGCGCGAAGTGTATGCGGTTCCCGGTGACATCAATCAGCCTTGCAACGCCGGGTGCAATAAGATGATCGGCGACCACCGAGCGATGATTCTGTGTGCCGCCACATCCACCGAGGATATATGCCATGAACGGCATAAGCCCGTTATGGCAGCATGCCCAGGCATATCGAAATCCACAGGTCAGGACTCGTCCGAAAACGAGGAGGCCATGGAAGTGCCGGCAACGACTCCGTTATCGCCAGCATCCTCGGAATCATCGGCGTCACAGGAGTCGTCACAAGATTCAGGTCATTCGAAACGTTCGAAGACCAAGCATACTCAGCCTACGCGCACTCAATCCAAGGATGGGCCGGCGAGCGCAACTGCCGATTCCGGTAACGACAAAAGCAAGGGTGAAGAGCTTCCCTCGTCACATCAGATGCCGGATCTTCGTGTCAAGCCGAAGCCCGATCCCGAGAAGGAAGCCCAACAACGTATCATTATCGCCAAGCTGCCGGAAATGGAACGCACATTAGTGGCATTGATTCGTGAATGCCGTAAACGACATCTCATCGTCACCCCGGACGCACTATTGCGTGTGGCGCGAGAGACGGTACCCGACGAGATTCCCAATATCGGCACCATACTTGAGCTACTCGGCGCATTGGAGCTGAAGGGAGTGATCGAGCGGGATGCCGGCATACTCAAGCTGAGCAGCCGTGTCGGCTAATCGGCTTCCATGACACGGCTCGAAGGCTGTTCGGCGGGTGTGCGAGAATCGAACCCATGAGTCCGAAACGTTTGGAAGATATGTATGATGCGGTGATCGTCGGCGCCGGAGCGGCCGGCCTGTCGGCGGCGTTGGGACTGCTGCGCTCCCCCGAGATCACCGAGCTCAAGGAACAAGGCGTGGACCCGAAGATCCTCGTGGTCTCCAAACTGCAGCCGCTGCGTTCGCACACCGGTTCAGCCGAGGGCGGCATCGCCGCGAGCCTGGGCAATGTGGAGTCCGATGACTGGCACTGGCATTACTACGACACCATCAAGGGCGGCGACTGGCTGGTGGACCAGGATGCGGCCAAACTGCTCGCCGAATACGCGCCGCAGACCGTGATCAACCTGGAGCGTCAGGGCGTGGCCTTCTCCCGTACCGAGGACGGGCATATCGCCCAGCGCCGGTTCGGCGGCCACACGCGCGAGTTCGGCGGCGCCCCGGTCAAGCGCGCCGCCTATGCGGCCGACCGCATCGGCCACCAGATTCTGCACGCCTTGTGGCAGCAGTGCGTGGCCGCCGGCGTCGAGTTCGCCGAGGAATGGTATGTGACCGACCTGGTGCTCGCCGACGACGGCAAGCAGGCGGCCGGCATCGTGGCCTTTGACACGCATTCGGGCAAGATTCAGGCCATCCACGCGCGCAACGTGCTGCTTGCCACCGGTGGCGCGGGCCGACTGTTCCACACCACGTCAAATTCCTGGGATCTGACCGGCGACGGCATGGCCTTGACCTTGGCCGCCGGTCTGCAGCTGGAGGACATCGAATTTGTGCAGTTCCACCCCACCGGGCTCGCGCACACCGGCATCCTGCTGTCCGAGGCGGCCCGCGCCGAGGGCGGCATTCTGAGGAACGCCGACGGTGAGCCGTTTATGGAACGCTACGCTCCGGAGCATAAGGATCTGGCCGCACGAGACGTGGTCTCCCGCTCCATCATGGCGGAGATCGACGCCGGTCGCGGCGTCGCCGACCCGAAGGACCCGGATGGTCCGAAGGACTGCGTCTGGCTGGATATGACCGGCATCGACCCCGAACGCATGAAGGAAGTGCTGCCGCAGGTGGTCGAAACCATCGAGCAGTACGCGAACCTCGATCCGGCCAAGGACCTAGTACCCATCAAGCCCACTGCACACTACACGATGGGCGGCATCCCCATCACCACCGACGGCGAGGTGTACCGTTGGGCCGACGGTGCCGTGCAGGTAGTCGATGGACTGTTCGCCGCTGGCGAATGCTCTTGTGTCTCCGTACATGGTGCGAATCGTCTGGGCGGCAATTCTCTGCTCGACGCCTGCCTGTTCGGCACACGCGCTGGTCAGACGATGGCCGCACGCATCGCCGAGAACCCGGTTGACTCCCCCATGGCCGATGATTCGGCCGATGACATGCTGACCGATGCCGCCGATCAGGCTGCCGATTCTCGCAAAGCGGAGCTTGACGAACTGCTCGCCGGGCCAATAGATGATTCAGACGATGGAGTGCCCACCGCCAATCCTTATCAGCTCATGGCCCAACTCGGATCAGTGATGGAGCAGGCTCTGGCCGTACGTTGCACCGCTCAGACCATCGATACGGCGTTGACCCAGATCAACGGTGACATCACACCGGTTGCCGATACCTTGCGGGCCCATGACAAGACCGCCGCTTTCAATCAGGAGGTCACCGCCATCTGGGAAGTCCGTCATCTGATCGAACTGGCCGAGGTCATGCTGCACGCTTCCGAATCCCGTCAGGAATCTCGCGGATCCATGCAACGCCTTGATTTCCCCGAACGCGACGATGAGCATTTCCTTGCTCACTCGATGGTCGCCGATGATGGTTCGGTAAGTTTCAAGCCGGTGCACATCACCGACTATCCGCCCAAGAAGCGCGAGTACTGATCCGCTGGTGGTAATACCCAAGCCGCCTAGGGCTTGTGGCACAATAGGTTGGCTAATATTGGACTTGACATCCCACTGTTTCATGGAGGCAGAACATGGCTGAGGCGAGCAACACGACGGTTACCCTGCAAGTGCATCGTTTCACGCCGCGACCCGAGCGTGCCGAACGTGCACGCGGTGGCAGCCCGTTTGCCAAGAAAGGCTCCCCGTTCGGCGGCGGCTCGGATTCGGCGGCGCGCCGTCGTCCGCGCGGCAAGCAGTGGGTGCAGGAGTACACGATTCCCGCGCGCCCTTCGGATACTGTGTTGGATTGTCTGCTGACCATCAAACGCACCGTCGACCCGACGCTGGCCTTCCGTTATTCGTGCGGTCATGGCATGTGCGGTTCGGACGCCGTGGCCATCAACGGCACCCCCACCCTGCTGTGCACAGCCACCATCCGCGATTGGGCCAAGCAACCCGGCGCCATGCCCGAAGTCGATGACGAAGGGTTCCGACACACCGGCACCGAGGCTGAGGAATCCGACGATTCCGCGGAAAACGTCGCAAACGCGGCGGCCGCCCAGAACTCAGCCGCAAACGGTTCGCTGGGAGTCATCGAACTGGCGTCCCTGCCCGGCTTCCCGCCGCAGCGCGACCTCATCGCCGACATCGACCCTATGCTCAACCAGATCAGGAAGCTCACCCCGTATCTTCAGGCGGACGGCGTGCTCGCCACCACCGCCGAAGGCAAGGTGGACGTGTTCGAATACCTGCAGAACCCCGAACAACTCGCCAAATACGAGCTGCTGAGCAACTGCATCGCCTGCGGCGTGTGCGAAGGCGCCTGCCCGGTGTACGCCGGCGGCGACGCCTTCATCGGCCCGGCCGCGCTGATTTGGGCCTCCCGTTTCGTCAACGATTCGCGCGACACCAAGGCCATGGAGCGTATGGATGCCATCGACACCGCCGACGGCGTGGCCGCCTGCCAGTCCGTGCGCGCCTGCTCCCGCCACTGCCCGCGCGGCATCGATGTGGGCGAGGAGATGTGGCAGATCGTGGCTAAGGTCCGCGAGCGCTAAGCCGCGCCGCGGCTGGCTGCGGCGATCGCCTAAGCACATGCGTCGATGCATCCGCTGGGTGCCCGCACGAGAGAAGACATGAAAGAACGAATTATGGACAGAACGCAGTACACCAACCTCGCCAAGGCATGGGAATTCACCGAGGAACACGCGCGCGAACGTGAATCCGATGCGTTGACCGACACCCGTACGGCCGCCGACGAGTCCGGCCAGTTGCAGGGTTCGGCGGCGCAGGCCCGTCTGCTGGGCATGCTGGTGCGCATCACCGGCGCCGCTTCGGTGATTGCCGTGGGCACCGGCTCGCTGGTGGAGACCTTGCAGCTCGCCCATGCACTGGATAACAAGGGCCTGCTGACTGCGGTCGATTCCACCGCCCAGGGCATCGCGCTGATTCGCAAGGCGTTCGCCGAGCTGCAGGACGAGACCGACACCACGTTGCGTGCGGTGAACGCCCCGGCCAGCGTGTTTCTGCCGCGCCTCAACGCCAATGATTACGATCTGATCGTGGTGGCGGGCGACGCCGAGAACTATGCCGCCACGTTCGCCCAGGCCTCCCGTCTGCTGCGCGTGCACGGCGTGATCGTGTTCACCGATGTGCTGGCGTTGGAGGACGGTCAGGGCGGCGTGATCAATCCGGCCGACCGCAGCGACAAGGCCATCGCCATGCGTGAGCTGCTCACCACCGTCGAAGATGACGAAGGTTTCGAGTCCACGCTCACCCCTGACGGCACCGGCCTGCTCATCGCCTACAAAAAGTAACTCTGTCCTTGGCTCCCCTCGGAGAGGGGAGCCACTCTATCTCGCTTACCTCACAATTGCGCTGACGGCCACGTCCACGGCTTCGTCGGCGTCATCGGTTACGGTGACCAGTTTCGGGTCGATCGTCGAGATCATGCCGTGCTCGGCCACCGGACCGTTGAGCCAGTCAAAGAGCCCCTGCCAGTATTCCTTGCCGTAGAGCACCACCGGAATATTCGCCACCTTGTGGGTCTGGACCAAGGTCAGCAGCTCGAACATCTCATCCAGTGTGCCGAAGCCGCCCGGGCATACGATCACGCCGGAGGAATACTTGATGAACATGGTTTTCCGCACAAAGAAGTACCGGAAGCTCATGCCGAGGTTCACCCACTGGTTCAACCCCTGCTCGTGCGGCAATTCGATGCCAAGTCCCACGGATTTGCCGCCGGCCAGTGCCGCTCCCCTATTCGCGGCTTCCATGATGCCGGGACCACCGCCGGTGATGACGGCGATGTTGCGCTTGGCTATCTGGCTACCCATGCGCCGTGCTGCCTTGTAGATCGATTCGGTGCGCTGGGTGCGTGCGGAGCCGAAAATAGAGACCGCAGGTCCGAGCTCGGCGAGCGCCCCGAAACCGTCCACGAATTCCGATTGGATGCGCAGCACACGCCATGGGTCCATGTGCAGCCAGTCGGTGTCCTGATCGGATTTCAGCAGGTTGGCGGTGGTGTTGTCCGAGGGAATCATCTGGCCGCGTAGAATCACCGGGCCGCGATGATAGGTGTCGCCCAGCGGCGAGGCGTCCTCCAGATCGACCGAGTTCACCGGTGTGGCCACAGCCTCAGTTGCCGTCTCAGCCGCCAACGCCGCCGCATCATTCGCGGCTGTGGCTTCCAATGGTTCCATATCGTCCACGACTGCGGACTTGGATGCGACCTCGGCTAGATTCTTTGCTTCAGCGGCCTTTTTGCCGTCGTTCTTCTTGGATTTCTTCTGCTTCTTTGCCATCCAATGTCCTCCTGTACGGCGCTATCGACTCTTCGCATTCTAGCGCCTGAAGCTCTGCGTACGTTTTCCGCGAAATCATCCTTGACTTCGTGAAGAACGTACGGTGAGTGACACTGAGCGTACGTTTTCCGCGAAATAAGGCCTCATCTCGTGAAGAACGTACACTGAGCGCGTCTCAGCGTACGGTTTTCACGAAACAAGGCCAACAATGGAGTAGGGACCGTCTAAGCCATCAGTGGCGGAAGTCGATTTCCACACTGGCGGTGCCGTCGGCGAGGGTGCCGGGGTGTTCCGTGGGCGTGGTGGGCTCTGTGGTGTGGCTTGGCTGCCCGATGCCATCACCATCAATCGATTCGTCATCCTCCGCATCAGCCGCTGCTGCGGCTGCGGTCTTCTCGAATCGCTTGGACTGACGGCTCAGCAGCACACCGGAAATCGCGGCGGCGATCAGGGAGGCCACCAGCACGCCGAAGCGCGCCTCAGCGGAAAGTTCCGCGTTCTTGTACGCCAGCGAAGCGATGAGGAAGGACACAGTGAAGCCAATGCCGCAGGCGACGGCAGCGGGAATCATGTCGCGCACACGCAGCCCCTTGGCCATCTTGAGCCCGCCCACATGCGTGGACAGCCATGCGGTGGTGATGATACCCAGAGGTTTGCCGACCACCAAAGCCACAATCAGTGCGATGACCAACGGCGAAGCCAGCAACAGCGGGCTCACCGACTCGAAGTGCACGCCGGTGGCGAACAGGGCGAAGATGGGCAGGGCCAGCAGTGCGGAGAATGGCTGAAGCTTGTTGGCATAGCGTTCGGCACGCGGTGAAAGTTCGCCGTGCATTTCACGGGAGGGAGTCAGCAGGCCAACCAGCACGCCGGCCAGTGTGGGATGCACGCCTGCCTCGAACATCATGATCCAAGCGAGGACGCCGACGATGCCGACCGCGATCCACGGCACTTTTTTCAGTCGTACGAGGTATGCCCAGATGGCGGCGCATACGGCGATGCCGATGAACCAATACCAGGCGTTAATCGAGGAGAAGAATACGGCGATCAGAATAATGGCCAGCAGGTCGTCGACGGTGGCAAGCGTCATCAGGAACGCGCGGATCGAACCGGGCAGGGCCTTGGCGAACAGGGCGAGCACGGCCAGCGAGAACGCGATATCCGTGGCGGTGGGCACTGCCCAGCCGTGCGACATCTCCGAGAACGGGATGCTGCTGCCGGTGGTGGTCAGAATCAGCGTGCCGGGTTCACCAGGCCCGATCTGAGAGAACAATGCCGTGACGGCCAGGAACAGGATGGGCGGGGCGATCATGCCGCCCACCGCGCACAGCATCGGCACGGCGGCCGCTTTCGGATTGGCAAGCGAGCCGGTGGTGAGTTCCTGCTTCAGTTCGAGGCCCACGGTCAGGAAGAAGATGGTAAGCAGACCATCCTGGGCCCAGTGGCCAATAGGCAGGTCGAGATTGGTGTAGGGGATGAACAGATGCGTTTCCGCTACGGTCTCGAACGCATGCGCGGTGGCGGGCAGATTCGCGAGCACCAGGCCGGTGAGCGCGAAGCCAAGCATGATGAGTCCGGAAATACGGTCTGAGGCGGCGATTCGCCTGATGGTGGACCAAAGTCCCTTCTTCGCGCCGGCGGTCGTGGCCATCGCGTCTCCTTGCTGCACTCTCTTGGATGAACCGTATGTAATAGTACGGAATATCTCAGGACGTTCCGCTCCGGGCTGAGTCGCGAAGGGCAACCTTAGCCCAACCCTGTGTGGCCGACTCAACCGACTCAAACGGGCCAATACAATTGGAAAAGCCTCGGAAGCATTTCGCTTTCGAGGCTTACTGTGCGCCAGACAGGATTCGAACCTGCGACCTGCTGATCCGTAGTCAGCTGCTCTAATCCGCTGGGCTACTGGCGCATGTTGTCTTTCAGACAACTCAATATATAATACACGCCGTTCAGCTGAATGCAACTCGGCGTGTTGCGGCGAGTCGCACCATCCCGACCACTACCGCAACGGCGTATTTACTGGCCTCACGCCTCGTGTGTACGGACTCGGTCAAGCAAAACCGACTGCGCAACTTTGAGACGTCCCTGCGGCACATCCACGGCTTCGCGCAGGAGTTTGGGCGTGCTGGAACCCTCTACGGACGCCTTGTCCACAATCACCTGCCTCACATCATCCAAACTCGGCAACTGGAACATCGTGTCCTGCAACGTACGTTCGATAATCGAACGCAAACCGCGTGCGCCGGTCCCCTGCTTGATAGCGATATCAGCAATCGCCCGAATGGCCTGTTCTGTGAATTGCAGATCGACGCCGTCGACGGCGAACAGTTTACGGTACTGCTTGATCAGCGCATTGGCTGGCTGGGTGAGAATCGCCGTCAGATCGTCTACGGTAAGTTCCTTCAGCACACTGGTGACCGGCAAACGTCCGATGAACTCAGGCAACAGTCCGAACTCGGCCAGATCATCGGCATTGACCTGTTCGAGCAATTCCTCGTCTTTCATGTCGGCGTCGTGCCAATTCGCGCCGAAGCCGGTCTCTCGACGGCCTAATCGCTTGCGAACAATGTCCGTCAGCCCCACGAACGCACCGCCGCAGATGAATAGGATGCCGCGTGTGTCCATCTGCGCAACGTCCTGCTCCTTATGCTTGCGCGTGCCTTCCAACGGCACGGAGGCGATGGTTCCTTCCAAGATCTTCAGCAACGCCTGCTGAACGCCCTCACCGGACACGTCACGGGTGATGGAGGTGTTCTCACCGGATTTGCGGGCGATCTTATCGATTTCGTCAATGTAGATGATGCCGTGCTGGGCTCGGCTTACGTCGCCATCCGCAGCTTGGAGGAGACGTTGGAGCACGGTTTCCACATCGTCGCCTACATAGCCGGCTTCGGTCAGGGTGGTGGCGTCGGTGATGACGAACGGCACGTTCATTACGCGGGCCAACGCCTGCGCAAGATAGGTTTTGCCCACGCCGGTGGGGCCGAGCAACAGAATGTTTGACTTGGCGACCTCGACGTCAGCCAAAGGGTCATTGCTGCGGCGGGCAGCACGCGTCTGGGTGGGAACGGATTGCTTGGCTTGTTTGCCGGTCTGGCCACTGTGCCCGTTATTCCCGTCAAGCTGCTCAGCGGACTCCTGAAGCTCCATGTTGACGCGCTTGTAATGGTTGTATACGGCTACGGATAATGCGCGCTTGGCGTTCTCCTGACCGATGACGTAGCGGTTGAGATAATCGAAGATCTGAGCGGGCTTGGGCAGGCTTAGCGAATTGACCTCGGCATCTTTGACACGCTCCTCGGAGATGATGTCCACGCACAGGGCGATGCATTCATCGCAGATGGAGGCATTGGGACCGGCCACCAGTTTTCGTACCTGATGTTCGGTTTTGCCGCAGAACGTGCAACGGGGTACGTCCTCGTTGTAGCTCACCACACGTCCCATGATTCTCCTTTGCCGACTGCGCCGCACCGTCGAACCGCCACGCTGCGCATTATCATTGTCATCCTTGAAATACAATACCCCCGGTCGTTGCCGACCGAGGGTATTGCAATGTCCGGAAGTTTTACTGGCGGTGTTCCAACACCTCGTCCACGATGCCGTATTCCTTGGCTTCAGGAGCGGTCAGGAAAGTGTCCACTTCGATGTCGCGGCGAATCTTCTCGACGTCCTGGCCGGTGTGCTTGGCGAGGGTCTCCTCCAGCCATTCGCGCATACGCAGCATTTCCTTGGCCTGAATCTCGATCTCCGTGGCCTTGCCGAAGCCTTGGTCGATGGCCGGCTGGTGGATGAGCACACGGGCGTTCGGCAGCATCAGGCGCTTGCCCTTGGTGCCGGAGGCCAGCAGAATGGCGGCGGCGGAGGCGGCCTGGCCGAGGCACACGGTCTGCACGTCGGGCTTGATGTACTGCATGGTGTCGTAGATGGCGGTCATGGCCGTCATCGAACCGCCGGGTGAGTTGATGTACATCATCACGTCACGGTTCGGATCTTGGGATTCGAGGACCAGCAGCTGGGCCATCACGTCGTCGGCGGAGGCGTCGTCCACCTGCACGCCGAGGAAGATGATGCGATCCTCGAACAGGCGGGAGTAGGCGTCCTGGGTCTTCATGCCATACGGGGTCTTCTCCACGAACTGCGGCATGATGTAACGGTTGGTCGGCGCGGGCTGGGCTGCGCGGGCGGAGGCCGGCATGAAACCGGCTACGCCCTGACGGCCGGCCAAGCGGTCGGCACGGGCGGCGAACTTTGCTTCTTCACTTGCCATGAGTCTCACTCCCCCTGCTGGTTGTTGCCGATGGTGTCCGGCGTGGTCACGAGCTTGTCCACGAAGCCATAGTCGAGGGCTTCCTGGGCGGTGAACCAGTGGTCGTATTCGTTGTCGCGGTAGATTTCCTCGAGGGTGTGGCCGGTCTGCTCAGCGGTCAGCTCGCTCATGGTCTTCTTCATGTCCATGATGAGCTCGGCGTTGATGCGCACGTCAGTGGCGGTGCCGCCGATGCCGCCGGAAGGCTGGTGCATGAGCACACGGGCGTGCGAGGTCAGGTAACGCTTGCCCTTGGTGCCGGAGCTCAGCAGGAACTGGCCCATGGAAGCACACATGCCCAGGCCCACGGTCGCCACGTCAGGCTCGATGAGCTGCATGGTGTCGTAGATGGCCATGCCGGCGGTGATGGAGCCGCCCGGCGAGTTGATGTACAGCCAGATGTCCTTCTTCGGGTCTTCGGCGGCCAGCATCAGCAGCTGAGCGCAGATGCGGTTGGCCATATCGTCCTTGACCTCTTCACCCATCCAGATGATGCGGTCTTTGAGCAGACGGTTGAAAATCGGGTCGACGGGGCCGGCCGGGACGTCATCGCCCGCCATGACCGGCAAGGTCGCAAAGGTATTGCTCACCTTGATTCTCCTTCTAATTACTCGAACATTGTTCAGACTACCGCCTTGAAGCGACTGAAGGCGTCTTTTCGCGTGCTTTTTGGCGGGTAGCGTAGGGATTTCGGGTTATTCCAAGGTGTCGAGGACGTCGTCAATGAGGAGGCGGGTCTGGGAGGCGGCATCGTCGCCCAGACGCGGGAAGCGACGGGCGGCATTGGCGGGGCTGGCACCGGCGGCTCGCGCTACGTTGGACTTGCTGGCACCATGGGCCACGGCTTTTTCCGCGAGCCGATCGACCAGTGAATCGGCGACTTGGCGCATCTGTTCGGCCACCCATAATTGGGCCATATCCGCAGGTAAGTCGTAGTCTTCGGCCACATCGCTGGCTGCCTCCTGAATGGCGGCCCATAACACCATGAATGGCTTTCGATAGTAGTCAATCTGCTCAGTGAGCGGCTCAGCGGCAAGCAATTCAAGTGCCGAGCGAATTTCTGTATTTTCTGACATAGCTTTCTTTACCTCGGCTCCCCTCTCTGAGGGGAGCTGTCGCCATAGGCGGCTGAGGGGAGTTTCGACCGGGGCAGCTCCCCTCAGAGAGGGGAGCCAGAATATATGTATTTACTTACTTACGACTCAGCAACCACTTTGATATCAACGACGACGTGGCCACGGCCATGCCGACCGGCACAAAGAAGGTAATCGGCGCTTCAGAGAGCTCCATCACCAAGCACATGGCCATAAGCGGTGCCTGCTGTGAGGCCGAAAGCAACGAAGCCGCACCGATCAAGGCACACACAGTTACCGAATCAGTCGGAAACATCAGTATCCATACGAGACCGAGCATCGCACCCAGCGTGGAACCTAATGCGATGCCGGGCTGCAGCACACCGCCCGACGCACCGGAGCGAATGGTCATCAGCGTCACCAGCGCTTTGGCAACAAAGGTGAGTGCCAACACACCCAGCAACATCCAGATATTGGACTGGGACAGCGGGAAACCGGCGTTCATCACGGATCCAGAAGGGCCGCTCCCACCCTGAAGCATGGCCCAGAACGATGCCATTCCAGAGCCCGCTCCCCCGCCAGAGGCCGAATCGGATACATTACCGCCGCCCGTCAGCAAGTTCCATGGAGAGGCAGCCGCTGAAGATGCCGACTGCATGGCACCAGCAGTGCCGGCGGTTTCAGGAATGAATGTGCTGAATCCAAGTTGCGCTGCGGCACGGCCGTTGCCCATCACCTGCGGCACAACAGTCGCCACCAAACCGGTGATGAGACCAGCCAGCGGCATCTGCCACAGAATAGCCTTACCGGTTGGCTTGTGCGCTTCCGCCCATTGCGAACCTTTTCGGAACAATGCGCCGCCCACTCCACATGCCGCACCGCAGATCAGAGCGAACACCATTAACGTTGGCGTGGATTCCGGTTGCATGGCGGTAATGTCGTAGAACAGGTGATGCCCTTTGATCGCAACCGCCACGAATGCGGCAATGGCAGACATGCCCAGTCCAAACGCAACTTTTTCGATTGTCACATCTACCAACAGGATTTCGACGGCGAAGAACATGCCGGCCAGTGGCGCGTCATAGACGCCTCCTAGACCGGCACCGGCAGCCACTGCCACCACCATGCGCCGGTCGATGCCGTCAACGCCCTCGATATGGAACAGGTCGCAGAAACGTTGCGCGAGCATGGCGCCGAGTTCGCGTGGGGCGACTTCTCGGCCGATCGAGGCACCGGAGCCGACGATGAAAATCTGCAATACCACATGCGCAATGGTTTGCCAGAAAGGCATTCGCTTTCCCGCCACGGCCTTCTTGACTGAGGGCACCGCAGTCGTTTTGTGTCGCATCAGATACCAGATAATGCCTGCGATGCTGAGTCCCACGGTCACCGATATCGCACGGCGTGCAGCGGGCACGCCGAATGGACCAGGCAATTCTGGGCCTTCGATGTAGCCGAGCAGCACATGTTCAACGCCGTAGAGCAACAGGGTCAGCAGACCTGCTCCCACACCGATGAGCACGCCGAGCACAATGGTCGCCGCAGCGAGCCAACCAAGGCGTTTGATAGTAACCGTTGGCTGCATGTCAACCTCCGCACCCTATGCAACGAGTATGCCTTGGGAACTCCCCTCAGTCTCGCTACGCTCGACAGCTCCCCCTCAAAGAGGGGAGCCAAAGAAACAGTCCTTTTGCCAGAATAGGAAGAGCCCGGAACCATGAAACACGATTCCGGGCTCAAACAATCATGCTAACGCGATGAGGCTATGCTCACTCAGCATCCTTGGCGTCATCCTTGGCGGACAGTTCGTCGGCCACAGCGGCAGCAGCGGAAGCGGCCTCGACGGACTCGGACTCTTCGTCCTCAGCGGCCTCGCCCAGGAAGGCGGAGAGGTCCACAACCTCGCCATCAGCGGTGAACTTGACGGCGCGCATGCCGGCGAGCAGGCCCTTGGAACGGCCGACTTCCTGCACAGCGGAGCCAAGCTGGCCATTCTTGATGATGGCCTGGATGAAGTTGTTCGGATCCATGCCGTACTGCTGGGCGATGGAAGCGAGGAAGTTGAACACGTCGGACTGGGACACCTGAACGTCCAGCTTCTCGGCCAGAGCGTCGAGCACCATCTGATCGCGCAGATCCTTCTCCACGGTCTCCTCGGCCTGAGCCTTCTGCTCCTTGGTGGCCTTCTCCGGGTCCGGGGTCATGCCCTTGAGCTGCTCTTCGACCATGTTGGCCTTGACGCCCTTCGGCACCGGGATCTCGAGGCCTTCCTGCAGCTTGGCGATGAAGGCATCGCGAGCCTCGGTGGCCTGACGACCTTCGGCGTCCTGAGCGGCAGCCTTGCGGATGTCAGCCTTGAGCTCGTCCAGAGTGTCGAACTCGGAAGCTTCGGAAGCGAACTCATCGTTCAGCTCCGGCAGTTCCTCAGCCTTGACGGAGTTGACCTTGACCTTCACGGTGGCCTTCTGGCCCTCGTGCTCGCCGGCTTCCAGCGTGCCTTCGAAGGTGGTCTCCTCGCCGGCGGACAGGCCGTCAAGGGCCTCGTCCAGACCGTCGAGCATGGTGTTGGAGCCGAGCTCGTAGCTCACGCCTTCCTGGGAGTCGACGGTCTCGCCGTCAATCTCAGCAGTCAGGTCGATGTTGGCGAAGTCGCCCTTGGCGGCCGGGCGGTCCACGCCGACCAAGGTGCCGAAGCGCTGACGCAGGGTCTCGAGGCGCTTGTCGACGTCCTCATCCTTGACTTCCGGCTTGGAGATGGCGATCTCAAGACCGTCGATTTCCGGCAGTTCGATGTCAGGACGACGCTCGACGGTGGCGGTGAACTTCAGCTTGGTCTCGTCGTTGGCGGACTGCGGAACATCCTGCACGTCGAACTCCGGCTGAGCCATCGGACGAATCTTCTTCTCATCCAGGGCCTTGGAGTACAGCTCCGGGACCGCGTCGTTCACGGCCTCACCGGCGACGGCGGCGAAACCGATGCGCTGGTCGATGATCTTGCCGGGAACGTGGCCCTTACGGAAGCCGGGAACGTTCACCTGCTTGGCGATTTCCTTACGGGCCGCATCCAGATACGGGTTGAGCTCTTCCGGTTCAACAGTGACGGTGAGCTTCACCTTGGTGGGCTCGAGGTTACGAACGCTGATCTTCACGCTAATGACTCCTCAAAAGTCGTTATTTCTTACAGTTCTGCCGTAAGGCAACCTCTACATGATAACGCCACTTACGGACGGTGCAATGAGTTTCACTTGCCAGTTCCTTGCGCCCTGCTCGATCAGGAACGTCTCGACGTCCACTTCCACCGGGTCTTCCACCCAGCACAGGTTGCGTAGGATCTGTGGCTTGATGATCATCTCGGCCGGCGTGCGGGTGTCTTCGGCGATGCGGTTGATCACACGCCGCACCCGTTGCAGACGGTCATAACGCTCCGGATGGCGCTGTTGCCACAGCCGCATGGATCGGGGCGCGTTCACCACACCGTTTTCGTCCTGTTCGGGGGCGGGCATGGTAGGCCATTGGGTGGGCTTCAGGGCTATGGCTCGATCGATGGCCTGCTTCCAGACCTTCGGTTTGACCGCACGCTGAATCGGCGCGTACCGCTCGAACATTTTGTCCTGCTCGGTGCCGGTATGGATGCGCACACGCTCGTTCAGGGATCGGAGCGCGCGGAATTGGGCAGCATTGTGCGGCTTGTTGGTCGCCGCCTCGATGATTGATGAATCGGCCAATAACAGGCTGGGCGCAATATCGTATTGCCGGGCGAGTCGGTCGCGCTCCTCCCATAGGGATTTGGCGATGGCCAAGCCCCTTGGATCACGACTCAGCTGGGTGATGCGCGAGATACGCAGCCAAGGAATCGGATGCGGTTTGCGCGGGGCAAGGCCCGCAACCAAAGCGTGAGAAAACTCTTCAGCGGCCCACTCGTCCTTGCCTGCGGCTTTCAGGTCACGACGCATCATGGTTTCAAGTTCGATAAGCACCTCCACGTCGAGCGCCGCATAGTTGCGCCAGTCGCGCGGCAGCGGACGGTAGGACCAATCGGCGGCGGAATGCTCTTTGGCTAGCGTGATGCCGAGGTAGTGTTCGGTGACGGCGGCCAGACCAAAGCGGTGCAGGCCGAGCAATCGCGCCGCTATTTCCGTGTCGAACAGGGCTTTGGGTTTGAGCCCGATTTCGGCGAATCCGGGCAAGTCCATCAGAGAATCATGCAGAATCCACGTGGCGTCGCCCACGGCGTCATTGAATTCATTCCAATCAGCTCCGGCCCGGGTCAGGGCGACGGGATCAAGCAAGGCGATGCCTGCACCCTCACGTTTGAACTGAATCAGCCAATCCTCGTGTCCATAGCGGAAGCCGGACGCCCGTTCGGCGTCGGCGGCCAGCGAGCCCGTCGCCTCGGCCATCGCATCGCAGACACGATGATAGCCGTCCAGCGTCGAAGTGACATCGGGTACTCCCCCGCGAGGCTCTTTCAGCAGTCGGGGTTCGGTGTCACGGACGTCACTCAACTGGCGTCATCCTCCTCAAAACGGATGGTGGATCTGATGAATGCGGCCCACGAGCGGACTTGTGCGCCGGCGTCCATAGTACCGTCCGGCCCGGTCCCGTCAAGCGGGGTCCATGAGACGCGAATCTCACACCCGGCGCTGGTGGAGCCGGCCATCGAGCCAAAAGCCGTGTTTTGGGTCACGGTGACTGTGCCGGATACCGAATCCGGCTCGATGCCGTCGAAATAGTCGCACATGTCATCCCAGTACATGCCGGGGGTCAGAGAATCGTTTTCGGCGGTTTCCAGCGGCAGTCGCGCGAACGCCACGCAACGCCAGTTGGAATCCCAGTCAATGCGCAGCTCATGAGCATAAAGCATCATGATCCAGCCTGTGGCGATTCGTGATTCGGCATCGCTGCCAAGACCGGCGGAAAAGGCATCGCCGAGGGCACGCTCTCCCGCTTCGAATTCCACGCCGATACCATAATCGGCCAAGGTGGAAGGCACGGGAATCTCCCGATAGCGCACGTCATGGATGCGCTTCATGGTGCTGACGGATTCGACGGCTGCCCATACTTCATCCGGCACACCCTGAGGGCGCACGGGGCGTCCGTCGTTGGACTCTCCCGTAGGAAATGCGTAGATGTCGGCCATATCTCTAGGGTATGGGCGAACGGGCCGAATCGTGGTATTTACGCGCGGTTCGGCCCTGCAATTTAATACACGGTGAAGCCGTGGTCCTTGAACTGGTTGGTCACCCGTTCGCGGGTGGCGGCGTTGGGTCCCTTCTGGTTCTCCAGCGGGTATGGGATGCGCAGTTCGTGCCACTTCGGGCGGCCAAGCTGGTGGAATCCCAGCACGTCGATGTGTTCGACGGCATCACCGAAGGACTCGCAGATCTTCGCCACGTTTTCGACGTTCTCTTCGGAGTCGGTCAGGCCCGGCACGAGCACAAATCGCACCCAGATCTTCTTGCCGGCCTTGGCCAGTCGCTGGCCAAAATCGATGGTGGGCTGCAAGGTGCCGCCGGTGACCTTGTGATAGGTCTCCTCGTCGCCGGATTTGACGTCGAGCAGACACAGGTCGATGTCCTCGAGCATCTCGTCGGTGTAATTCGTGTTGAGGAAGCCGGACGTATCGAGGCAGGTGTGCACGCCCATCTCCTTGGCGGCATGGAACACACGCGAGACGAAGGCGGGCTGCATCATGGATTCGCCGCCGGAGAAGGTGATACCGCCATGCGTGGCCTTGAACAGGTCCTTGTAACGATCGACCTTCTTGATCATGGCGTCAAGGTAGACGGGCTTGCCGTCGCGCATCTTCCAAGTGTCCGGGTTCTGGCAGTACTGGCAGCGCAGCGGGCAGCCGGACATGAACACGGTCATGCGGGTGCCCGGTCCATCCACGGAGGTGTTGATGTCCCAAGAGTGGACGAAGCCGATATCACCGGATTTCAGGGCGGAAAGGCGGTCACGTCGGTCGAGTCCGATTGGGGATTCAAAGCCGGAAAGGCCACCCATCAAAGTCTGCGAGGCATAGGTCTTCGATTCCTTGAGCATATGCCTGGTCGTGGTGCGGAACGTGGGTGTTGCGGGCATCGTTGTCCTCCTGTTCCAAATGATGCGAAAGTCTGTGGGAAATAAGGAAGGGGTGGAGCCGTGCCCCACCCCTTCAGTTAGTCATTGCCGCGGTTCGCGGGGTTGGTCATCAGTCGACGACGGCACCCTGGTGGAAGGTACGGGAGATGACGTCGAGCTGCTGCTCCTTGGTGAGCTTGACGAAGTTCACCGCGTAGCCGGAGACACGCACGGTCAGGTGCGGGTACTTTTCGGGGTGCTCGACGGCGTCCTCCATGGTCTCCTTGCGCAGAACGTTGATGTTCGCGTGGTAGAGGCCGTGGCCGTTGCCGGCGTCCAGGATGCCGACCAGGTTGCCGATGCGCTCGTCCTCGTCGCGGCCCAGGCCATCAGGGGTGATGGTGTTGGTCAGCGAGATGCCGTCAAGAGCGTCGTTGTAGTCGATCTTGCCGACGGAGAACATGGACGGCAGCATGCCGTGGGAGTCCATGCCGTTCTCCGGGTTGGCGCCCGGAGCGTACGGGGTGCCCTTGGCGTGGCCGGACGGGAAGGAACCGGTGTTCTTGCCGTACTCGACGTTGGAGGTGATCGTCAGGATGGACTGGGTCGGGACGGCGCCGCGGTAGACCGGGAGCCTCTTGACCTGGCCCATGACCGTGGAGACGACCCACTTGGCGATGTCGTCGGCGCGGTCGTCGTCGTTGCCGTAGACCGGGAACTCGCCCTCGGTGCGGTAGCCGACGATCAGGTCGTCGTCGGCGCCCTCAACGTACTCGTACTCGTGGCCTTCCAGGGTCTTCGCGTCCTTGTTGTAGATCGGGTAGACCTTGGCGTACTTGACGGCGGCGAGGGAGTCGGCGGCGATGGACAGACCGGACATGCCGCAGCCGAGGGTGCGGTACACTTCCTTGTCGTGCAGGGCCATCTCGATGGACTCGTACGCGTACTTATCGTGCATGTAGTGGATGATGTTCAGGGCCATGACGTAGGTCTCGGACAGCCATTCGAGGGCCTTCTCGTAGTTGTTCTTGACCTTCTCGTAATCGAGGGTGCCGTCGGCCTCCGGGGTAATCGGCTCGATCACGCCCTTGTCGATGACCTGCATGCCGGTCATCTCGTCGCGGCCGCCGTTGATGGCGTACAGCAGGGCCTTGGCGGAGTTCACGCGGGCGGCGAAGAACTGCATCTGCTTGCCCACGCGCATCGGGGAGACGCAGCATGCGATGGCAGCGTCGTCGCCCCAGTGGCTACGAATTTCCTTGTCGGACTCGTACTGGATGGCCGAGGTGTCGATGGAGATCTTGGCGCAGAAGCGCTTGTAGGCCTCAGGCAGCTTCGGATCCCAGAAGATGGTGATGTTCGGCTCGGGGCCAGGTCCGAGGTGCTCGAGGGTCAGGGTGTTGAGCAGACGGAACGAGGTCTTGGTGACCATCGAACGGCCGTCATCGCCGAAGCCGGCGTCGGACCAGGTCGCCCAGTACGGGTCGCCGGAGAAGATCGAATCGTAGTCCTTGGTACGCAGGAAGCGCACGATGCGCAGCTTCATGACGATGTTGTCGATGAGCTCCTGGGCGTCGGTCTCGGTGATCTTGCCGGCCTGGAGGTCGCGCTCGATGTAGCAGTCGAGGAAGGCGGAGTTGCGGCCGAAGGACATGGCGGCGCCGTCCTGGGACTTGATGGAGGCCAGGTAGCCCATGTAGGTCCACTGCACGGCTTCCTGCGCGGTCTGGGCCGGGCGGGACAGGTCGAGGCCGTACTCGTTGCCGAGGTTGATGAGCTTCTTCAGAGCCTTGATCTGCTCGTCGTGCTCCTCACGGAAGCGGATCCAGTGCTCGATCTCCGGCTCGGTGAAGTCGTTGCGGTACGGCACGGAGTCCTTGTCGCGCTTCTTGAAGGCGATGAGCTTGTTCACGCCGTACAGGGCGACGCGGCGGTAGTCGCCGATGATGCGGCCACGGCCGTAGGCGTCCGGCAGACCGGTGAGGATCTTGTTGTGGCGGGCGACCTTGATCTGCTTGGTGTACACGCCGAAGACGCCGTCGTTGTGGGTCTTGCGGTACTTGGTGAAGATCTTCTTGATCTCCGGATCCGGTTCCTTGCCGGCTTCCTTGATGGCCTGCTCGACCATGCGCCAGCCACCGTTCGGCATCATCGCGCGCTTGCAGGGAACGTCGGTCTGGAGGCCAACGACCACGTTATCGACTTCCGGGGAGTCGATGTAGCCGGCCGGGAAGGCGTCGACGTCGGCCGGGGTATGGGTGTCCACGTCGTAGACGCGCTGCTTGCGCTCCACGGCCAGGTAGTTGTCGTCGAGGTACTTCCACAGGTGCTTGGTCTTCTCGGTGGCAGGAGCCAGGAATGTCTCGTCGCCCTCGTACGGGGTGTAGTTCTTCTGGATGAAGTCGCGGACGTCAATATCCTTCTGCCAGTTGCCCTCGGTGAAGCCGGCCCACGCCTTGGCGTCGAGCTCCTCCTGGGAGACAGCTGCATTTTCCACTGCGGTCATGTCACTCCTTAAATGGGGTTGTAGGTTTCGCATCTTCACGGAACCCTTGGTTCAACAGTGTAGTTGGCACTTGCTTGAGAAAAGCTGAAATTGGGAGTGAGCTATCTCACATTGTTTCTGTGAACGCTACCATTCCAATGGCTTCTAGATATTGATGGGACTATTGCACGTCTCCAGATATGGGAAACCGCTCATACTGTGATGTTCGTATGAGCGGTTCGGTCTTGAGATTGACAGCAGAACCGTATCCGTCAGTTTTCGACCGTCAATCCTCGGGGCGAGCCTGTGCGGGTTTCACGCCGTAGTTCTTCCAGCGCCGGTCCTCCTCCTCCCATCTGGCATTGCGGTCCACCACGATGTCCCACGCATGTTCGGCGTCTTCCTTGGTCTTGTACGGACCCATGCGCTGTTCGATCGGTGAGACCATGCCCAACTCGGCCTGCTTCTTGACGGTGTTGAAATACCACTGCTTCTTGTTATCGTCTGTCATTGGTACCTCCTCAACGGTATTACTTGCTCCCGCTGGCGGGAGCAATATATGTTTATTCCCTGAATGCGTTGGTGACGGGCAGTCGGCGGTCGCGGCCGAACGCGAGGGCCGTGACCTTCGGTCCCAGCGGGTATTGGCGGCGCTTCCATTCGGCGCGGTCCACCAATCGCATCACGGTGTCTACGGTGACCTGGTCGAAGCCGTCGGCTAACAGGTCGGCGCGGCCGTGCGCGTGCTCGATGTATGCGGCGAGCACCTTGTCGAGCAGCGCGTATTCGGGCAGGGAGTCGGAGTCCTTCTGCCCGGGGCGCAACTCGGCCGAGGGTGCCTTCTCGATGGAGGAGACCGGAATCATCACGCCGTCCTTCAACGGGATGCCGGTGTTGCCGTCCTCGTTGCCCACGATCTTGAGACCGCCGATGCCGACGCCTGCGGCCGCGGCCTTGTTACGCCAACGGCTGATCTCCCAGACACGGGTCTTGAGCAGGTCCTTGATGGGTGCGTAGCCGCCTACCGCATCGCCGTAGATGGTCGAGTAGCCGCAGGCGAGCTCTGACTTGTTGCCGGTGGCCACGGCGAGCAGACCGCGCGAATTGGAGCTGGCCATCACGATCACACCGCGGATGCGGGCCTGCAGGTTCTCGGCGGAGACGCCATCAAGGTCAAGTTGCTGTTGGTAGGCGTTGAACAATGGCTCAATGGGCTGGACCTCGTAATGGGCGCCAATGTTGGAGGCCAAATCGGCGGCGTCGTCTTTGGAACCGTCGGAGGAGTACATGGAGGGCATGGAGATGCCCCAGACGTTCTCGCCGCCGCATGCGTCGGCCGCCATGGCGGCTACCAGTGCGGAGTCGATGCCTCCTGAGAGGCCCAGCGTCACGCCGGTGAAGTGGTTCTTGGCCATGTAGTCCTTGAGGCCGAGCACGCAGGCGGTGTATACCTCTTCGTCCGGGTCGAGTTCCGGAACGATCTCGGCCTTGGCCTGATGTTCGGCGGCGGAATCGAAGTCCCAGAACGTCAGGTTTTCCATGAACATCGGGCTGCGTTCGATAAGCGTGCCGTCGGCGTCGACCACGAAGCTGCCGCCGTCGAAGACGAGGTCGTCTTGACCGCCGACCTGATTCAGGTAGATGACCGGGGCGTTAACCTCGGCGGCACGACGCTGGGCGAGCTCGAAACGGGTGTTGGTCTTGCCTTCCTCATACGGCGAGCCGTTGATGGTGAGCAGCAGGTCGATGTTCTTGGTGGCCAGGTCGGCCACCGGGCCGCCGTCCTGCCAGATGTCCTCGCAGATGGCCACGCCAATGGTGGCGCCGTCCACGTCGAGGGTCACGGAGCGGTCGCCGGCGGAGAAGATGCGGAATTCGTCGAACACGCCGTAGTTGGGCAGGAAGTGCTTGTCGTAGCCAGCCCAGACCACGCCTTGGTGCAAGACCACCAGTCGGTTGCGCGGCTTGGAGGTCTTGCGGTCGGTGCCCACGGTGCCGACCACCACGAACAGATCGCCGAGGCCGTCGTCGTTGAGCTGGGTGGCGAGTTCGTTGGCCTTGTCCCATGCGGCTTGGCGGAAGGTGCGGCGCAGGGCCAGATCCTCGATGGGGTATCCGGTGAGGGTCATTTCCGGGAAAACAACCACTTGGGCGTTTCCTGCGGCGGCTTTACGGGAGTAGTCGAGCACCTTGGCGGCGTTGGCGTCAAGCGCGCCGACGCAGGTGTCGATCTGGGCGAGTGCGAAGCGAAGCTGTGTCATAGATTCTTAGTGTAGCCGCGTATGACGTCGGATTGCCTGTTCTTCCGGCTTGGCGTCATTCATTAGGTCGTTTTTGCGTTCATTAGGTCACTGCAATGCGATATCAGTCGTTGCAATGGCGCGATTCCAACAACCAGTATCGCCGTTCACCGACCTAATGGACGATGAATCGACCTAATGAACGAATGCCACTCCCCTCAGTCAGCTTCGCTGATAGCTCGTCCTGCACTTATGGACGGGCGAGGCCCGCGCATATCTGGTTCGGCTGTCGCCTCACCTTCGGCTACAGACAGCCCACTGGGCTGTCTGCCTAACGCCTCAGCCTCCGGAGGTGAGCCAGAAAAGGATTTACTTCAGCTCGTTGAGCACGCGCAGAGCGGTGTTGACGTAGAAGTTGACGAAGGTGGGAATGGATTCGTCGAGACCCACGAAATGCGGGCTATGCCAGTCGGCGCAACCTTCCTGGCCGTTTGACCCGACGAACGCGAACACCGGCAACGTCACCTTGGCGAATTCGCAGAAGTCCTCCCCCGCCATCGACTGACGTATCGGTTCGAGCTGCGCGTAGTCGTTGACATCCGCCGCCACGGCCTTGGCGAGACCTGAATCGGAGACCAGCGGGTCTTGAAAGTCATCCCAGACCACGTCGGCGCTGATGCCGTATGCCTCGGCGGTGTGTTCCACCACTTCCTTGAATCGGCGGCCGACCAGATTGCCATCCGACTTGTGGAAATAGCGCACAGTCCCTTGGAATCCGGCTTCGGCGGGCACCACGTTCCACACATGGCCGCCGTGCACTTCGGTAACGGACAGCACCAGCGGGTGGAAGGGCGTGACGTTGCGGCTCACGATGGTCTGCAGGCTCAGAATAATACTGGCGAGCGCTTCGATGGGCCCGGTGCCCTTGTACGGGTAACCGGCGTGGGTGCCTTGGGCGTGGAGGGTCACGCGGAATTTCACGCAGCCGGCCATCATCGGCTCAACGCCGATGGCCAGCTGGCCGGGCGCATAGTTGGGGTTGTTGTGCGTGCCGATAATGGCTTCGACGTCATCCACGAGTCCGGCGTCGATCATGGCGCGAGCGCCTTGGCCGGTCTCCTCACTCGGCTGGAACAGAATCTTGATCGAGCCGGCGAACTTGTCACGGTGCTCGGCGAGCCAGAAGGCGGCACCGAGCAGACCGGTCATGTGCAGGTCGTGGCCGCAGCCGTGCATCACGCCTTCATTGACGGAGCTGAACTCCAGTCCGGAGTCTTCCACGATGGGCAGGCCGTCGATGTCAGCGCGCAGCCCGATACGCGGCCCGGGACCGGCCTCGCCCTGAATGAGCCCCACAACACCAGTCTCCAGCGGGTTGTGCAGGATCTCGATGCCGTGCGCCTTGAGCTGGTCGGTCAGATAGATGCTGGTGCCGAATTCACGGAAACTACGCTCCGGATGGGCGTGCAGGTAGTGGCGGATAGTGATGAGTTCGTGGTCGATGTCGATATGTTCACTCATGGTTCCCGATTCTAGTAGCGCGAAGAATATATTGCGGCCCTCGCTCCATATTGGCGAGGGCCGCGATCTATGGGGTCAGTATGCCTTGTTATTGCTGGCGTTTGAGCAGTCGTTTGGCGATGGCGTTGGCGATGCCCTGCACCACCTGGACCAGTACGATCATGATGATCACGGCCGTCCAGGTGACGGTCTGGTCGAACTTCTGGTAGCCGTAGGCGATGGCGAAGTTACCGAGACCGCCACCGCCGATGTAGCCGGCCATGGCAGACATGTCGAGCACGCCAATGAACAGGAAGGCGTAGGCCAGGATCAGCGGTGCCAGGGCTTCGGGGATGAGCACGGTGCGGATGATGGTGAGCTTGCCGGCACCCATCGAACGCGAGGCCTCGATTACTCCCGGGTCGACCGGCACGAGATTCTGTTCGACCAGACGCGAGGTGGCGAAGGTGCACATCACCACCATCGGGAAGATGGCGGCCACGGTGCCGATGGACGTGCCGACCACGACGATGGTGAGCGGCTGCATGGCTGCCAGGAAGATGATGAACGGAATCGGGCGCACGATGTTGACGATGATGTCAAGGATGCGGTAGACGACCGCGTTCTCGAACAGGTTGCCGGGGCGGGTGCCGTAGAGCACCACGCCGAGGATCAGGCCGAGGAATCCGCCGATGACGAGGGTCACGAGCACCATGGTCAGGGTCTGTCCAATGGATTCGAACAGTAGTGGACGCAGCACGTTCCAGTCGCTATGCGGGTTGGCGAGGATGATCATGCGTTGGCTCCTTCATGTGCGGCGGCGGATACAGCGGGCGCGGTGGCAGTATCGGCCGCCAGTGGGTCATGGGCGCGGTCTTCGGCGTAGGAGGCATGTCCGGCGACCGCGTCGGCGTAGGCCACAGGCTTTGCGGCGGTGCCGAAGTCGATGACGTCGCTATTGACGGCGAGCTCGCGCAGGAATTCGTCCACATGCCAGCCGGGCCCGTTGAATTCGTAGGTGATGGCACCGATGGCGGTACCTTTGACCGTGTCGATACCGCCGTAGAGCAGGCTGGATTCGACGCCGTATTTGGCGATGAGTTCGGAGATATTCTGTCCGGATGCCTTGAGTTCATGGCCTTGGGTGCCGGAAACGTCCTTTTGGCGGATAAGCACGGTGACAATGCGGCCCGACCATTCGTGATGCAATCGCTCGACCCGGTCTTCCTCGGGCAGGCCAGACAATGCGGTGGCGATGAATCGCTTGGTCACCGGCTGCTGGGGTGCAGCGAACACGTCGTATACGTCGCCGGATTCGACCACGCGTCCGGCGCTCATTACGGCCACGCGGCCGGCAATCTGCTGGACCACGTTCATCTGATGGGTGATAAGCACAATGGTGATGCCGAATTCCTCGTTCACACGCTTGAGCAAGGCCAGCACTTCGGTGGTGGTTTCCGGGTCGAGCGCGCTGGTGGCTTCGTCGGCGAGCAGAATCTCCGGATTAGTGGCCAGTGCGCGGGCGATGCCGACGCGCTGCTTCTGGCCGCCGGACAGCTGCGAAGGGTATTTGTTTGCGTGCTCACTGAGGCCCACGAATTCAAGGAGTTCGTTGACACGACGATCCTGATAGTCCTTGCGCCAGTGATCGAGTTGCAGTGGGTAGGCGATGTTCTGGGCCACGGTTTTGGTGGAGAACAGGTTGAACTGCTGGAAAATCATGCCGATTTTCTGGCGGATGGGCCGCAGCTTGGTCTCACTCAGAGAGGTGATATCAGTGCCAAGCACGGTCACAGCGCCGGAGGTGGGTCGTTCGAGCGCGTTGATAAGCCGGACCAGTGTGGATTTGCCTGCACCGGAATAGCCGATGATGCCGAAGATGTCGCCGCGATCGATGGTCAGGCTGACGTCATCCACGGCTCGTGCGATGTTCGCGCCGCGTCCGCGTGTTTTGAATTCCTTCACGACATGGTCGAAGGTGATGATGGGGTCGCTCATAGTGCTCCCTGATGCTGGTTGTTGGTGTCCGGTCACGGAAGCGGAGCGAATCCCGATTGTTGGCTCGGGTACTCGCTCCGCTTGGTGGTAATGGCTATGGACAGGCTAGTCGTGCGCTCGTATCAGCCGCGGCTCACTGCTGGGCCTTGGCATCCTTCTCAATGTCGGACAGGAAGCCTTGCAGCTCGCTGGCGCTGAACTTGTCGGCGAACACCGCGGTACCGCCGGAGTTCTCCTGCAGGGCGTCGAGCACATCCTTCTGCTGGTAGATGGAAACGAGCTTCTTGTAGGTCTCGTTGTTCACGTCCGCCTTGCGGGCCACCCACACGTTGATGTAGGGGCGAGCCTCTTCGGATTCGGCGTCATCCTGGTAGATGGCGTCCTTCGGGTCGAGACCGGCATCGGCCACGTAGTCGTTGTTGATCACACCAGCGGCGATGGTCGGGTCCTTCAGGGTGGTGGCCACCTGTTCGGCCTTGAGCGGGGTGACCTTGACCTTGCTCTTGGCTTCGTCGATGTAGGCCGGGGTGGAGAAGGCGGTCCAGTCGCCCTTGAGCGTCACGAGACCGGCGGCCTTGAGCACGCCGATAGCGCGGGCCTGGTTGGTTTCGTCGTTCGGAATGGTGACGGTGTCGCCCTGCTTCAGGTCCTTGATGTCCTTGACCTTGGTGGAGTACACGCCGAGCGGGTAGATGGCGGTGCCGCCGATGGGCTGCAGGTCCTTCTTGTTGCTCACGTTGTAGTTGGCCAAGTAGAGCAGGTGCTGGAATTCGTTGAGGTCCAGCTCGCCGGAGTCAAGGGCCGGGTTTTCGGAGGTGTAGTCCTGGAAGTCGACGATGTCGACGTAGATGCCGGCCTTCTCGGCGTCCTGCTTGAACTTGACCCATTCGGGGTTGGTAGCGCCGACCACGCCGATCTTGACCGGGTTGCCCTTGCTGCCCTTGGCGGACGACTCGTTGGCACCGGCAAACGCGCGGTAGCCGAAGAACGAGGCCACGGCGATAATCGCCACGACCACGATGGTGATGATGACGTTGCGGGCGGTGTGGTTCACACGCACCGGCTCGTTATTGTTAGGAGCGGCCGGGGTTGCCGGCTGGGTTGCTGCTGTCATTGGATTTCCTCTCTCCAAAATTGATGTCGGGTAACACCATAACGCGCTTGAACCGCGAAAGTGACGGAAAATGGCCGATTGCCGTATAGGTGTCTTTTATGGCGCGCATGCAATGTCCGGGATTCGTGCGTTTGATAACCCGCTATAGGCGTGCTGAACACGCCGGAAAGCACGTCGAGAGGGGCTTTGACAATGGAAGCTATGACTACCGATACTGCCAATGCCGATATCCGAGCCGTATTCTTCGATATCGATGGCACGCTCACCAGTTTCACGACCCATACGGTGCCGGATTCCACAATCGAGGCGATTCACCAGCTGCAGGCCGTAGGCGTCAAGGTGCTGATTTGCACGGGCCGCGCGCCTTCACAGATGCACGTGGTGCTGGATACCATGCCGGTGACGTTCGATGGCGTGGTGGCGTTCAATGGGCAGTATTGTTTTGATGACACCGGCTTCTTTGCCTCGCAGGCCTTGGATACTGCTGATATTGAGGTGATTCTCGACTGGCTGGACCGTCACCCCGATGTGGTGTGCAATTTCGGCGAGAAGGATTACGTGTACTTCAACCAGTCCAATGATCTGCTTCGCGCCACGTGGAGCAAACTGGGCAAAACCGCACCGACCCGGTATTTTGAGGACCCACTCACCCGCGCGCTGGATCATGAGACTTTCCAGATCAGTCCCTTTGTCGGGCCCGAGTTGGAGGCCGAACTGGTGGGACTGTGCAGCAATGTGCGCGGGGTGCGTTGGCATCCGGATTTCACGGATCTGATTCCGGCCGATGGCGGCAAGCCGCGCGGCATCCAGCGGTTCATGGCGCATTACGGCATCACGCGCGAGCAGACCATGGCCTTCGGCGATGGCGGCAATGACACGGATATGCTCGCCTACGCCGGCATCGGAGTCGCGATGGGCAACGCGACCGCCGAGCCAAAGGCCGCCGCCGATTACATCACCGATGACGTGGACCACGACGGTGTGCGCAATGCCCTGCTGCATTTCGGGGTGCTACGCGATTAAAACATCACAACAGTTCGCTTTGTTCTGCCCCGCCGTGACAGGGCTTATGAATAAGCAAAGGGCTCGGGACGAATCCCGAGCCCTTTGGTGTTAGCGAACTAACAACACCGTGGAGGTGTTATCACTCGTTGTCGCCAGCGGTAGCGGCGGTAGCGGTGACGGCACCCTTCTTGTCGGTGTTCACGCCGGAGTACACCCAGTCGGTGTAGTCCGGGTGATCGTAGCCGTTGTCGACGGCGAACTGGAAGGCCTCATCACGGAACTTCTCGAGCTCGTCGATCTTGTCGGCGTACTTGTCGGCGTCGATCATGCGCAGAGCCTCAGCGGTCAGCTCGTAGCGGTCGATGCGGTTGACACGAACCATGTCGTACGGGGTGGTGGTGGAGCCCTCCTCCTCGTAGCCGTGGACGTTGAAGTTGTCGTGGTTCGGACGGTCGTAGATCAGGCCACGCACGTCGTGAGCGTAGGAGTGGTACGCGAACAGCACCGGCTTGTCGGCGGTGAAGATGTCGGCGAACTCCTCGTCGGTCAGAGCCTCGTCGTTCTCCTTGGCGGACTGCAGGGAGAGCAGGTCGGCAACGTTCACAACCTTGAACTTGATGCCCAGTTCCTTCAGCTTGTCGGAAGCAGCCATGATCTCCTGAGTCGGGACATCGCCGGCGGCGGCAAGCACGACCTCGGCCTCATCGTTGTTCTTGGCGGTGGAAGCCCAATCCCAAGCGGCGGCACCCTTCTCGAGCTCGGCACGAGCCTCGTCCAGGGTCAGCCAGGTGGCAGCAGGCTGCTTACCAGCGATGATGGCGTTGATCTTGTTGGTGGACTTGTAGCACTTCTCGGCGATGGCCAGCAGCATGTTCGCATCGGTGGCGAAGTAGATGCCGATGACGTGGTCGTTGTGGAAGCACTTGTTCAGCAGGACGGAGGTGACACCCGGATCCTGGTGGGAGAAGCCGTTGTGGTCCTGACGCCAAACGTGGGAGGAGACCAGCAGGTTCATGGAGGCGATCGGCTTGCGCCACGGAATCTCGCGGACGGTAGCCTCAAGCCACTTGGCGTGCTGGTTCAGCATGGAGTCGATCACGTGGACGAAGGACTCGTAGGAGCTCCAGATGCCGTGACGACCGGTCAGCAGGTAAGCCTCGAGGAAGCCTTCCATCTGGTGCTCGGACAGCTGCTCAACGACCTGGCCGGAGACGTGCATGTGCTCGTCGACCTCGTCGGAGATGTAGCCGGCATCCCACTGCTTGTTGGTGACTTCGTAGGAAGCCTGCAGACGGTTGGAAGCGGTCTCATCCGGTCCGAAGATGCGGAAGTCGCGCGGGTTGTTCTTGATGATGTCGCGAGTGTAGGCACCCAGGGTACGGGTGGCCTCGAGCTGGCCCCAGCCGTGGCCGTACTCAGCCACTTCCTTGACCTCGTAGTCCTCGAGGTTCGGCAGCTTCAGGTCGTTGCGGATCACACCACCGTTGGCGTTCGGGTTGGCACCGATACGCAGCTCGCCCTTCGGCATGAAGGCAAGGACGTCGTCCTTGACAGCACCGTTGGCGTCGAACAGCTCTTCCGGCTTGTAGGACTCGAGCCAGTTCTTGAGAACCTCGAAGTGGGCCTCGGTGTCGCGGGCGGAAGCCAGCGGCACCTGGTGGGAACGCCAGGAGCCCTCGGTCTTCTTGCCGTCGATGTACTTCGGGCAGGTCCAGCCCTTCGGGGTGCGGAAGATCAGCATCGGGTAGAACGGACGGTGCACGTTGTCGGTCTGAGCGGTGGCCTTGATGTCGCAGATCTCGTCCCAGATGGTCTCCCACAGCTCGGCGAAGCGACGGTGGATGGACATGTGGTCCTCATCATCGAAGCCAGCGACGAACTCGTAGGGCTCGTAACCCATGCCGTGGAAGAACTCGTGGAGCTCTTCGTCGGAGATGCGGGACAGGATGGTCGGGTTGGCGATCTTGTAGCCGTTGAGGTGCAGGATCGGCAGCACGATACCGTCGGTGCGCGGGTTCACGAGCTTGTTGGACTGCCAGCCGGTAGCCAGCGGGCCGGTCTCAGCCTCGCCGTCGCCGACGATGGCCGGGACAAACAGGCTCGGGTTGTCCATGATGGCGCCGTAAGCGTGGGACAGAGCGTAACCCAGCTCACCACCCTCGTGGATGGAGCCCGGGGTCTCCGGAGCGAAGTGGGACGGAATGCCGCCCGGGTAAGAGAACTGACGGAAGAACTTCTGCAGACCAGCTTCGTCCTTGGTGATCTTCGGGAAGGTCTCGGTGTAGGTGCCGTCCAGGTAGGACTGGGAGGTACCGGCCGGGCCACCGTGGCCCGGGCCCATGATGATCACGGTGTTCTGGCCGTGGTCAGCAATGAAACGGTTGATGTGGCCGATGAGGAAGTTCAGGCCAGGGGTAGTGCCCCAGTGGCCCACCAGACGGTGCTTCACATCTTCGCGGGTGAAGGGCTCCTTCATCAGCGGGTTGGAACGCAGATAAATCTGGCCGATGGAAAGGTAGTTGGCAACGCGCCAGTACTTGTCAACGCCTTCGAGGGCTTCCTCGGAAACCGGAGCGTTGAGCTTCTTCCAAGGGGTGCCAATAACAGGACTCGTCATGTGTACTCCTGTACTCCTGCACGTGATCGTGCGATTGATTATTTCTGTTCGGTCACGGTCCCTGACCCTTGCGGTGCCAAGGTTTTCCGTTCCCAATCAATCGTCATGGTACGAGGACAACGCGACTTTTGAACGATTTCTTGCGGGTGTGTTCGAAATTGTTGCGGATATTTCAGTATTTGTGCGGTTCGACTGACCGTTTGTCAACATTAGTTTTTTCAACATACTTTTTCAAAACGGCGGAAGCATGCGGAAATCCAGCATTTGGCTAGAACAGCGCACGTTCGATTTCCCATGTTCGAAATCGGCGTGTTGTCCGTCTACAGGCATGTAGTTTGTTCGATTTGCGCACATAGTCTCTGCGTGTCGGCCTTGTCGCCTTGACCAGTGATAATCAGGGGTGTTCAGCCCACGTAAAATTCCAATGAACGTTAGGGGAATATCAATGGCAAACGGTCCTGTGCTTGTCGTCGACTTCGGCGCCCAGTACGCCCAGCTCATCGCCCGCCGCGTGCGCGAAGCAGGCGTGTACTCCGAGCTGGTCCCTCATTCCATGCCGGTCGACGAGATCCTGGCCAAGGATCCGAAGGCGATTATTCTGTCTGGCGGCCCGGCCTCCGTGTTCGAGCCCGGCGCGCCGACCATAGACACCAAGGTATTCGAATCCGGTGTTCCGGTGCTTGGTATCTGCTACGGCTTCCAGGTCATGGCCTATGAGCTCGGCGGCAAGGTGGATAAGGCCGCGCTCGGCGAATACGGCAAGACCTCAGCCACCATCGACGACGCCGCCGGCATCCTCGCCGACTCCCCCGCCGAGCAGACCACGTGGATGAGCCACGGTGTGGCGGTCGAACAGGCCCCGGCCGGCTTCGAAGTGCTGGCCCACACCGAAGGCGCGCCCGTGGCCGCCATGGCGGACGAATCCCGCAAGCTCTATGGTGTGCAGTGGCACCCGGAAGTCAAGCACTCCCCGCTTGGCCAGAAGCTTATCGAAAACTTCCTGCACCGTTGCGCCGCGCTGCCCAACGACTGGGATGCCTCCTCGATTATCGAGGATCAAGTCAAGAAGATCCGCGAGCAGGTCGGCGACGCCGAGGTGATCTGCGGCCTGTCCGGCGGCGTTGATTCCGCCGTGGCCGCCGCTCTGGTACACAAGGCCATCGGCGACCAGCTCACCTGCGTGTTCGTGGACCACGGCCTGCTGCGCAAGGGCGAAGTCGAGCAGGTCAAGCACGACTTCGTCGCCGCGACCGGCATCCGCCTCATCACCGTCGACGCCGCCGACGACTTCCTCGACGCCCTCGCAGGCGTCTCCGAGCCGGAGCGCAAGCGCAAGATCATCGGCGAGAAGTTCATCCGTACCTTCGAGAAGGCCCAGCGCCAGGTCCTCGAAGAGGCCGGCGCCCGCGGCAAGGAGGTCAAGTTCCTCGTGCAGGGCACGCTCTACCCCGACGTCGTCGAATCCGGCGGCGGCGACGGCGCGGCCAACATCAAGAGCCACCACAACGTCGGCGGCCTGCCCGAGGACATCAAGTTCCAGCTCATCGAACCGCTGCGCACTCTGTTCAAGGATGAGGTGCGCGCCATCGGCACCGAGCTCGGTCTGCCCGACGAAATCGTCTGGCGTCAGCCCTTCCCGGGCCCGGGTCTGGGCATCCGCATCATCGGCGAGATCACCAAGGAGCGCCTCGACCTGCTGCGCGAGGCCGACGCCATCGCCCGCGAGGAACTCTCCAAGGCCGGTCTCGACCGCGACATCTGGCAGTGCCCGGTCGTGCTTCTGGCTGACGTTCACTCTGTCGGCGTCCAAGGCGACGAGCGCACCTACGGCTCGCCGATCGTCCTGCGCCCGGTCAGCTCGGAAGACGCCATGACCGCCGACTGGTCCCGTGTCCCCTACGATGTGCTCGCCACGATCTCCACGCGCATCACCAACGAATGCCGCCAGATCAACCGCGTCGTCCTCGATTGCACGAGCAAGCCTCCGGCCACAATTGAGTGGGAGTAAACTGGAGCGGATTTTGCGCAATCGAAATTCCGTCCGTAGAGTGTCGCAGTGTGCCGCCACGTACGAAAAAGCGTAAAGCCACCTGTGATTTTGGGTGAGTAAAAACTATTGAGACCCTCTGGAAACAACGTTTTCAGGGGGTCTCTTTATGCCTTTTGACCTGCAGTTTCAGTCATTTTTACTCTAAAAGCGCGTACACCACGGACATGGCGACACGCAGCGGACGAAGAGTAAAGGATTTTTTCGAAGAGTGAACTGTCCCAGTAGTTTGTCCCACCACCCCAAAAACGCCCCTGAAACTCAAGTGAAACTCAATAGGAACGCAAGGGCGTCATCGTGCGAGCACCGCAGCCTGAGCCGCCGATACCAGGCTCGTTTGCGACGCCGTCGCTGCTTGCCTGGATCGTCAACGGCAAGTACGTCATGTCGCTGCCGCTCTACCGCATAGAGACAGACCTCAAGGCGTGCGGCGCGACGATATCGCGCCAGGACATGGCGAACTGGATGATGAACGTGCACGCGCGCTGGCTGGCGAAGGTCCATGAGAGAATGAAGGTCGAGCTGCTGTCGCATGTCAGGATTCATGCCGATGAGACCACGGTTCAGGTCCTGAAAGAGCCGAACCGCGAGGCGAAGAAGAAATCGAGGATGTGGCTGTTCTGCTCGGCGCGCTGCAACGTGCCCGTGTATGTATTCGAATACCACGAGACCCGCAGGAAGGGCGTTGCCCAGGAGTTTCTTGCGGGCTGGTCCGGCACGCTTACCGCCAACGGCTACAAACCCTACTTCAATCTCGGCAACCCCAACATCGCCAACACGGCGTGCCTCGTCCACGTGCGCCGCTAATTCGCCCAAATCGTGAAGATCGCCGGCGGCGACGCCAAGGCGGCGTCTGCGGCCAGCGTTGCGCTCGAGGCAAGGCGCAGGATCGACGCCATGTTCAAGGTCGACTCCAAGTTCGACGACATGGAGCCGGGCGGCAGGAAGGCCGCCCGCGACGCGGAGCTCCGCCCGCTCATGGAGGACTTCGGGGGATGGGCGCGGGCCCAGCTTCCCCTAGCCTCGCCGAAGCTGGCGCCGCACCGTGCGCTGCAGTACGCTGTGGAGTTCTGGCCCTACGTCATGAACGTGCTCGAAGACGGGGCACCTGGAGCTCTCGAACAACGTCGCCGAGCAGGCCCAGCGAATCTTCGTCGTAGGGCGCAAGAACTGGCTCTTCAGCGATGCGCCGCGCGGCGCGCGGGCGTCTGCGGCGATATACAGCGTCACCACCACGGCCAAGGCCAACGGGCTCAATCCCAGGCTTTACGTCGAGTGGCTGCTGACCGAGATGCCCAACGCCGGCGAGCTCACCGATGAGGTTGTGGACTCGTTCCTGCCGTGGTCGGATAGGGTGCCTGAGTCCTGCAAGCTCGACCCAGCCGCTGCCGAGAAGGCCAAAGAGATGCCTGACGACTTCATAATTAACATCGACCCCGATGCGTTCGACGACGAGATGGCGAACAACGCCGAGGAGGGCCTGTAGCGACATAGCGGCCTAAGGCATACCGCAACGCAAAGATGGAAACGTCCAGGACTTTTCCATCCGTATGCCGGAATGGTCCTGGACGTTTCCTGCTACGCGGTCATTTTGACGCTTACGCTCTAATGCCTCCACCGCTTGTCGCGGGCGGGGTAGACGATCCAGGCGGATGCGTAGCTTGCGATAAGGCAGACAATGACGCAGACGATGCTTGTCTGGAACCCGAATGAGTCATTGATAACGCCCCAGATTACGCTTGCGAAGCCAATGCCGATGTCATTGGCGAGCAGGAACAGGGCGTTTGCGGCGCCCCAGCGCTCTGGCGGGGTGTTCTTTACCGCTACGCTTTGATTAAGTGGCAGGCTTATGCCAGTGGCGAGACCATAGAAGATTCCGGACGCCAGGAAGACAGGTTCCCCGTACGGTGCGGCAAGTAGCATAAGGCAGCAGAGGATGCCGCACGCGACGGCTCCGGTCATTGTTTTGATTGCAGGTACGGTGTCCATGAAATGCTTTGAAATCATGCGAATGATAATCATGCTTACCGCGCTGATGGTGTAGAAGAGACCGGCGTGGGTATAGCCGAGAGTAGTACCGTACAGACCGGCAAAGAAGACGCCAAAGCCAAAAGTGGGGCACATGATCATCTGTGGGATGGCGCCAGGCAATGCGCGCGGCTCGAAGATGTTGAATGAGTCACGCAGGGTTCTCTTGGACACCTGGTCGCCTTCAGGATGCTTTTCACTGTTAATTGTTTCGGATGTAGTTACTGTGGTGGAGCTGGGTGCCTGCCCGTCTTTTGAGTCGAGTTCGAGCCGGGTTTCCATTTTGATTCGGTATGCGCTGGAGCTTGGCAGAGTTTGCCATTTACTTTCATAGCGTGCGTTGAGGGCGATTACAAGCCCTGCAAACCCAACCAGGGCAAGGCCGACATAGAGGTTCGTTGAGGGATCGGTTCCTACTAGGTAAAGTGCGAAGGCTGGGCCGATGCTCATGGCGATAGCCTGTCCGAGGCCGTGGTATCCAATGCCTTCGCCGAGCCGTTCTTGCGGTAAGACGCTTGCTGCGGCGGTCGAGGCTGCTGTTGTTGCTGCGCCAAAGCCCACGCCTTGCAGCAAACGGCTGATTGTGAAGAGGGGGATGCCTTGAACGACAGCGGACAGTGCTGTTCCTGCTATGAGGATAGCGATGCCGGCGATGATAACGAGTGAGCACTTGCCGTTGTCGATAACAGGGCCGACGAACAGTCGTGCTAACGCGGCGGCAATGGAGAAGACGAGTGCAAGTACGCCGGCAAGGCTCGCACCGTAACCTTGGCCTGCCAGGAAGACGCTGGTTCCACTGTTGAGTCCTTGGCCCATGACGAAGCAACAGAAGGTCAGCGCGATGATAAGCACGAAAATAAGCGACCACAGCTTCGGATGGTCGTCCTTACCGATATTTGGCAGGAGAACCCTCCTTTGATTCCAATACTCGTATTCTACGTCTGCAAAAGTGAGATGTAAGCGCCAAAATGACCGCGCCTTAACAACCCGCTGGGCTTGAGGCAGAATCATCGCATCGACTTATCCTGGAAACTGCCTGACGAAGGCGACAGGATGCTTATCGGCAAGGCGGCAAATCTTAACGAGAGCCAAATCCAAGAGCTTGCAAAGCTTCAGCGAGGCGTTGCAGCAATATATCAGAACGAATGGATCGAACCTGTCCTCTGTCACATCGAACCGCATGAACGCGGCCTAGAGTACTCGCCGACACAGAGCAAGCACAGCGCGAAGGACAAGGCTTCTTCTGAAGAGCTTCGCTATCTCAACTCTTGTGTGCTTAATCCGTTCAAGCTCGATGAGCCAAGGGAATACAACTTCTGCGACTGTGTGCACAAGATGGACATACCTGACTCCATGAAGGCACGCTTGATTGAGATGGCAGGGACTCCTCTGTCCTCGAGGAAGCCACTGTTTGAATGGTGTGCTTATAGGTATTTCAATATTGGACGCATCCTCGACGACGCCAGGGATTTATCTGCCGACAGCCTCAAAGAGAGGCTTTGCTCCCATCTGCTTTCAAGCTGGAAATTCGAAGATGATTCCTCACCCGAAAGCTGGGGACCAATCCAATACCTGTTCATTCAGTCGATGTTTAACGCTCATCTCAACGAGCTGAGAAAGAGGGGTACCGGCATCGAGACAACGGAAAAGGCCTCAGCACTCGCCGAAGTATCAGCGGTCTTATCTCAAACAAGGCCGGTGATCTAAATGGCGTTTGAAAATATAGAGCAATTAATGCCGGATACGACCGAAACGAGATTGGCCTTCGAGGAGGCGCAACGCACCGTTGCTGATTGTGCAGATGCCGCATGGCGGGATATTTCTTCCGGCGATGTCCTAACCGCGAGCATTTCAACAGTTCAAGAAGCCGCAGATGACGCCTGGAAAGCATGCGAGCCAACACTCAACGCTGCAGGCGAAACTGTCCGCGATGGCGCAAGGAACGGAGCTTATCTTGGCGGCAGGTTCGTACTTGGAGTTGCCGACGTTGGAGAAAACGCATATGTCGGTGTTCAATCGAATATTGAACTACTGGCCGAAGACGAAGAAGCAGCGGTGAAAACCGCGCAAACACACGCTGTTGACGATGCAGCCAACGCCTGGGGCGACTTCATGGAAGCCGATGAGCAGATACGGGAAATCGGAGACTATGTCGAAACTGGAGGCGAAATCGCCACTGAAGTTGCGCTTGGTGCCGTAGCCGTCACCGCTTCTGCCCCTGCAGCACTCGCTGCTGGGGCTGTACTCGTTCTTGACGAAATGGGAAAGAGCTTGGAAGCCGGCGCTGAAGACGGTGAGATATCTCAGGAGGATATCGTCGGAGAAGTCGTTGCGGGAACTGTTACGGCAGCAACGCTTCTTGCCGGACGAGGTCTAAATAACTTTCTTGCCTCAAAGGCAGCAGAATCGGGCGCAAGCTCACGAATTCTGGATGATGCCGGAAAGGCAATTTACGAAGGCGACCGACTGCTTCCCAATAACGAGTTTGCGATCGACGGCGTGAAGTGTGCAACCGACGATCTCGGGCAGCTTTACCGCGTTGGCGACGACCTCGTTCCGAACATGAGCTATGAGATCAATGGGTATAAATACGTTACCGATGCAATGGGTAGGGTCGAATCGGCCGAAGGCTTCTTACAACTAAAGACCCACGAAGGTCGTTTGACCATCAAGGACACTATCCAGTCAATCGGAAAAGGGTTTGAAGAGCTTTTTGATCAAAGAGGCCATCTGATTGCCGACCGATTCAATGGATCAAATGGCCTTGAGAATATTGTCGCCATGGGCGGCGAGGTTAACCAAAAGCCTATGCAGCAATCGAGCAAAAATGCGCCGATGCTTTGGCTGATGGCGCTGAAGTGTTCTTCAAGGTTGAGCCACTTTATGAGGGCGGGTCATTCAGGCCTAGCTCGTTTGCTATCACGGACATTATTGACGGCGAAGAGACGGTTACGTTTCTTCTTAACACTGCAAAGGAAATGTAATGAGTGAAAAGAAGATGCTACAAGGGATAGCTTCAATTCTTGAGGAAACCCTCCCCGAAGACTGGAGCAAGGTCGTGTTTTACGCCGAGTACGCCGAGGGTGCGTTCTCTATTGAGTATTACGTTGCTGGCAGCGGAAAAGACGACTTCGTTAAATGCTTTGACCAAAAAGGCGTTTCGAGGGCATCCTTGATGAAAAACTTTATGGCTATCAACAAGTTCATTGAACCTGAAAGGGCCGCGCTTAAGCCCGAAAAGAGATGGGGATCGATGACGCTTATTCTCCATTCCAACGGCAAGTTCAAAGTTGATTACGACTACTCCGACATGACAGAAAACGCTTACGCCCGAAAGAAGGCCTGGAAAAAGAAATATCTCGCCTAGCAACGAACGGTCTGGGAAATCACCGCAAAGCCACCCGTGCATACTCTTCGAGCGCACGCGTCGTCGGCAACGTTTCGACCAGCGCGTTTTTGGGAGCCATGCAAACCCCTGTTCAACATTCCTCGGGAGTGATTGCTCTCTATGACGAATGGGATTCCCCATCGGGGAATCCCATTTTTTGTTGCCGACGACGTCCGGTATAATTTTTCCGTTTACGACGTCGTTCGGAAAGGGATGCCGACCTCTATGCGCCAGGGATTCGACAACGAAAAATACATCGAGCTGCAAGCCGCCAACATCAGAAAGCGCATCGCGCAATTCGGCGGCAAACTCTATCTGGAATTCGGAGGCAAGCTCTTCGACGACTACCACGCCTCGCGCGTGCTGCCCGGCTTTGAGCCGGACACCAAGTTCCGCATGTTGGAAAGTCTGGTGGACGATGTGGAAATCGTCATCGCCATCAACGCCAACCATATCGAAAAAGGCAAGACCCGCGGCGATCTCGGCATCCCGTATGACGAAGACGTGCTGCGACTCATCGACGTGTTCCGTTCCCGCGGCTTCCTCGTCGGCTCCGTAGTGCTCACCCAATACGCCAATCAGCCCGCCGCCGACGCCTACCGCCACCGCCTCGAGCAACTCGGCGTCACCTGCCGCCTGCACTACCCGATCGCCGGATACCCGCACGACATCGAACGCATCGTTTCAGACGACGGATACGGCAAGAACGAGTACATCGAGACCACCCGGCCGCTCGTCGTGGTCACCGCGCCCGGCCCCGGCTCCGGCAAACTCGCCACCTGCCTGAGCCAGCTCTACCACGAGCACCAGCGCGGCATCGACGCCGGCTACGCCAAATACGAGACGTTCCCCATCTGGAATCTTCCGCTGAACCATCCCGTGAACATCGCGTACGAGGCTGCCACCGTCGACCTCGACGATGCCAATATCATCGACCCCTTCCATCTGGAGGCGTACGGCGAGACCACCGTCAACTACAACCGCGACGTCGAAGCATTCCCCGTGCTCAAAGCCATGATGGAGCGCATCATGGGCGAAAGCCCCTATCAGAGCCCCACCGATATGGGCGTCAACATGGCCGGATACGCCATTGTGGACGACGATGCCTGCCGCGATGCCGCGCGTCTGGAAATCGTGCGCCGCTACTTCGCCGCCGCCGTGCACTTGAAGCGCACCGGCACTGGCGAGGAACAGGTGGAGCGGCTGCGCTCCATCATGAACCGGGCCGGCGTGACCCCCGATCTTTCTCCCGCCCGCGCCGTGGCCCTTGAGAAGGAAGCCGCCACCGGTGCCCCGGCTGGTGCCATGGTGCTGCCCGATGGCCATGTGGTCACCGGCAAAACCGGCGACCTGTTGGGCGCGGCCAGCGCGCTGCTGATGCACGCGCTCAAGGCCGTCACCGGTGTTGACGAAACCATTCCGGTAATCGACGATGCCGCCATCGAACCCATCTGTCGGCTGAAAACCGAACATCTCAACAGCGTGAACCGACGCTTGCACTCGGATGAGACGCTGATTGCATTGTCAATCACCAGCGCCACCAGTCCTGTGGCCGCTCGCGTCATCGACGGGCTCAAACAGTTGCGGGGCTGCGACGCCTTCTTCTCCGTTATCATCTCATCCACGGACGAGGCGCTGTATCGCAAACTCGGCATCAACGTGTGCTGCGAACCGAAGTACGAACGGGTGAGTCTGTATCACCGGTAAGCGCCACCGATAAGCGCGGTATGCCGTGAATCGTCAAGCCGGTAATCATGCAGCATGCGGCCTGACGATTCGCTGCTGTCGCATTGTCTCTCCCCTCGGCCATGCTGGGCTTGTTTTCCGTTTGTTGGAGAGAACGGGAAATGCCATCAGCACTACGGAAAGAGAAGGATTATCCGTGAAGCGGTTCGTGGGTTTAGACGGTATTAAAGGACTAGCGCTGATAGCCATTGTGCTGTACCACTGCATGCAGCAACGGCTGCCAGGCGGATTCTACGGAGTCGACGTGTTCTTCACCGTCTCTGGATTCCTGATTGCCGTCAGTTTGATTCGTTCTCTGGCGAAAACCGGATCGCTGAATCTCGTGCGATATATTCCCAAGCGTGCAGTGCGTCTCTATCCGGCGCTGTTTCTGCTGATTCCGGTCATCGTCTCCGTCGGCTGGCTGTTCGATCACGACATTCTAGTTTCCATCCGCGACCAAGTCATCACCGTGCTGCTGGGCTGCTACAACTGGTACGCCATTGCCGGAGGCCAAAGCTATTTCGACCAAATGAACCCGCAGGTGTTTCGCCATCTGTGGTTCATTGGCGTGCTCATGCAGTTCTACGTCATCGTGCCGTTCATCGTCTGGCTGATGTGGAAGCTCCGCCAGACGAAACTGCCTTCACTCATCCCACTGGGACTCGCGGCGTTCAGCAGTATCGCCATGTGGGTGATGTATGTGCCCAAAGGCGACCCCACCCGCGTCTACTTCGGCACCGATACCCACAGCATGGGCCTGATGCTGGGTGTGGCTCTCGCCTGGTGGGTCACCGCTCCTCAGTTGGGCCACGCTCGCCAGAGGGCTGTGCCGATGCCCCGCACCATTAGCTCGAGCGCTTCGGCAGCCGCACATCGGGCTCCGTTACCTCAGATTCCCGTGGAGCATCGCATCTGGAATGCGGCGGCACCGGTATTGGCGTTCCTCAGCCTGATTGCCTTGGTCACCATGGCGGTTATCGGCAAACAGGATGCATTCGCCTTCCGCGGTGGCATCATATTGTCCAGCTTGTTGTCCGTGCTGCTGATTGCCGGTACCATCTCCGACGATTCCTGGATGCAAAGCCTCATGGTGTTCAAGCCATTGGCCTCCCTCGGCAAGTATTCGTACGGCATCTACCTGTGGCACTGGCCGTTGTGGATTCTTTCCAGCGCCCTTGCCCCGAAGATCTTCAAGGCAGTAGGGCCTTGGCCTCTCATCATGACCGCGTTGCTCACCGCCATTGCGGTGATGATTTCCTGGCTGATGGTGGAGAAACCGGCGGCAACGCACTCGGTGATATCCGTCGTGGTGCCCCTTCGCACGAACAAGAAGAATCATGTGGCCCGGGTTATTGCCGTTGACGTTATCCTGGTGCTGTCGTTGGTCGGCTGCGTGCAGGGCATTGCTCATGCACCTGCGAAAACCGCCATGCAGATCCAGCTGGAGCAACAGGCCGCACAACTGGAACGTATGCAGAAAACCGAACACGTGCTGCTGCGCCATGCCGTGCCGGCACCGCCCAAGCCCAAGCATGAGATGCCCACCGGCGATCAGATTACCGCCATAGGCGATTCGGTGATGCTGGCCTCATCACAGGGCCTTTCGGAAGTCTTCCCCGGCATTCAGACCGACGCGAGCGTTTCCCGCTCCATCATGGTCGCCCCCGAACTCATCGGCAACGCTCTGTCCGCCGGCAGTCTGCGGCAGTGGGTGTTGATCGGCCTTGGCACCAATTCGGCAATCACCCCCGATCAGTTGGACCAGATTCGTAATATGATCGGCCCCGACCGCGTGCTGGTACTGGTCAATGCCCACGGAGACCGTACGTGGATTCCACCTACCAACCAGGTGCTTGCCGACTATGCGGCCGCACATCCGGACAATGTGGTGCTGGTGGATTGGGATGCCACAGCCAACGCGAACGCGCAGGTGCTCGGCTCCGACGGCATCCACCCGAGCATGGATAGCGATATCTATGCAAAGGCGGTCAGACAGACCATCGAACAATGGATCGCAAGCGGCAGGTGAACGGCAGGCAACGCTGAGTTGTCCAACCGGTCGTGAAGAACGGCTATGCTGAAGACTGCATCAACGAGACCACACGTTGGGAGACATGGTGAGCGCAATCCTTGAAGGAAAGCCCGATAAGAATCTTATTCTCGTTACGGGAAGGATTCATCCGAAGTTGGCTGAGGATGTCGCCGAGCAGCTCGGCATCGACGTCCTTGAAACCACCGCATACGATTTCGCCAACGGCGAGATGTACGTGCGCTACACCGAATCGGTGCGTGGCGCCGATGTGTTCGTGCTGCAAAGCCACTACAAGCCCATCAACAAGGCGATCATGGAGCAGCTCATCATGATCGACGCATTGAAGCGCGCCTCGGCCCGTTCCATTACTGCGGTCTGCCCGTTGCTCGGCTACTCCCGTCAGGACAAGAAGCACCGCGGCCGCGAGCCCATCTCCTGCCGTCTGGTGTTCGACCTGCTGAAGACCGCCGGTGCCGACCGCATCATGTCGGTCGATCTGCATGCCGCGCAGTCCCAAGGCTTCTTCGACGGCCCGGTCGATCATCTGGTGGCCATGCCAGTGCTGGTCGACTACATCCGTGATCGTTTCCAGGGCCATCTCGACAACGTCGCCGTCGTCTCCCCCGACGCCGGCCGCATTCGCGTGGCCGAGCAGTGGGCGCAGCGTCTCGGCGGCGGTCCGCTCGCTTTCGTGCACAAGACGCGCGACATCACCCGCCCGAACCAGGCGGTCGCCAACCGTGTGGTCGGCGACGTCATCGGCAAGGACTGCGTGCTTGTCGATGACCTGATCGACACCGCCGGTACCATCGCGGGCGCATGCCACGTGCTGCAGGACGCGGGAGCCAAGTCGGTGACCGTGGTCGCCACGCATGGCGTGCTCTCCGGCCCGGCCGTCGAGCGACTCAAGAACTGCGGTGCGCGCGAGGTCGTGCTGACCGACACCGTGCCGATTCCCGAGGAAAAGCGCTGGGATGGCTTGACCGTCCTGTCGATCGCCCCGCTGCTGGCCAGCGCCATCCGCGCCGTATTCGAGGACGGCTCGGTCGCCGAACTGTTCGACACCTACCCCGAGCACCACGGTCAAGGCTTCCTGTTCGCCTGATCACGTGCGTGTTTGTTCGTGGAAAGCACACGATGCGAGACGCGACATGGCGTAGCCTTTCGGTAAATACCGACAATATGGTATAAATGAACACTTGTGGGCCGAAAGCCCACGACTCCCCCATGGTGTAATGGCAGCACACGGGTCTTTGGAACCCTTTGTCTTGGTTCGAGTCCAGGTGGGGGAACGGCTGACGGCCGCTCGACATCCGGGCGGCCGTCTATTGTTTTGAGGTGTTTCCACCCTCAATAGACATTCCGATCGAAGGGAATACGTCAGTTATGGCATTATCCGCAGCCATCGTCCTCGCAGCCGGCGAGGGTACCCGCATGCGTTCCAACAAGCCGAAGGTGCTGCATGCTTTTGCAGGCAAGACCTTCCTGAACAGGGTCATGGATTCGGTGGCCGCCCTGAACCCCGACACGCTGGCCGTGGTCGTGCACTTCCAGGCCGAGCGCGTCGCCGAAGCCGCCCGCTCCTATGACGAGCAGGTCACCATTGTGAACCAGGACGACATTCCCGGTACCGGCCGCGCCGTGCAGTGCGCAATGGCGCAGCTCACCGAGGCTGGCAAGGTCGATGGCCCGGTGCTGATCGCCGCCTCCGACATGCCGCTGCTCGACAGCGAGACGCTGCACCGTCTGGTCGAATTCCACACCGCCTCCGGCAACGGCGCCACTGTGCTCACCACCATCCTCGATGACCCGACCGGCTACGGCCGCATCATCCGCGATCGCGAAGGCAACGTGCTGCGCATCGTCGAGCAGAAAGACGCCAACCGCAGCGAACTCGCCGTGCAGGAAGTGAACACCTCAGTCTACGTGTTCGAGGCTTCCGTGCTTACCGAGGCAATCGCCGGACTGAAGTCGAACAACGCGCAGGGTGAGTTCTATCTGACCGACGCGCTGGAAACCGCCAAGGCCGCTGGCAAAGTCGGCGCGTTCGCCGCTCCGGATCCGCTCACCGTCGAAGGCGTGAACGACCGCGTGCAGCTGGCCGCGCTGTCCAAGACCTACAACCGCCGCGTCTGCGAGCGCTGGATGCGCGACGGCGTGACCATTCTTGCCCCGGAAACCACCTGGATCGAGGACGATGTCCAGATCGGCCGCGACGCCACCATCCTGCCCGGCTCCTTCCTGCAAGGCCACACGGTGGTCGGCGAGGACGCCATCGTCGGCCCGTACACCACCCTGATCGACGCAACCGTGGACGAAGGTGCCGTGGTCGAGCGTTCCCGCGTGCAGGAATCGCACATCGGCGCACGCACGAACATCGGCCCGTGGACCTACCTGCGCCCGGGCAACGAGTTCGGCGAGGATGCCAAGGCCGGCGCGTTCGTCGAAATGAAGAAGGCGCACATCGGCAACGGCACCAAGGTGCCGCACCTGAGCTACGTGGGCGACGCCCAGCTTGGCGACCACACCAACATCGGCGGCGGCACCATTACCGCCAACTATGACGGCGTGCACAAGAACCGCACCACCATCGGCTCCGGCTGCCACGTGGGTGCCGGCAACCTGTTCGTGGCCCCGGTTGAAGTGGGCGACAACGTGACCACCGGCGCCGGTTCCGTGGTGCGCCACGCCGTGCCGAGCGACACGATGGTCTACTCCGAGAATACGCAACACAACGTCGAGGGCTGGAAGCCCGCCTGGGAGCGCTGAACCATGCCCGCACTTCAGGATTCCATCAACGCCGTCCGCGTGGCCGCCGAGGCCGCGGACCGTATCAAAGCCACCGACATCGTGGCCTTCGACGTAGCCGACCTGCTCGGCATCACCGACATCATGATGATCGCCGGCGCCTCCAACGAGCGTCAGGTACTGGCCGTGGCCGAGGAAATCGAAAAGGACCTGTTCCTTAAGTGCTCCGGCCGTCAGCCGCGCTCTCGCGAGGGCCTGACCGAGGGCCAGTGGGTGCTGCTTGACTACGGTGATTTCGTGATTCATGTCATGCACGAGGAATCGCGCGAATTCTACGGGCTCGAACGACTCTGGCGCGACTGCCCGGCCATCGATCTTGAACTCGCACACCCGGAAACGGCGGAGCATGCGGAAGATGCTGCCGTCACCACCGCGTAACGTGCGAATCACATAACGCTGATATTCGCTGATATTCGCGTGTCGGGCTGCCTGTTGCCAAACATCATTGACGGCATCAGGCAGCCCTCCCCTTTTTCCTGTTTCCTCACTGGAACCGAAAGGATCGTCACTATGACCAATCATGTTCGTTCCGTTTTCCTTATCCGTCATGGACGCACCTCCTACAACGCCGCTCACAAGCTCCAAGGCCAGGTCGACATTCCGCTGGACGCCGTGGGTGAATGGCAGGTCAAGCAGACCGCCGCGGCCTTGAAAAGGCTGTACGTCGATCGTCGGCAGGAAATCAACCACCGGTTCATTGTCTGCTCCGATTTGAAGCGTGCGCACGCCACCGCGCAAGCTTTCGCCGACGTATTGGGTGGAATCGAGCCCGTCGATGATCGTCGCGTCCGTGAACGCAGCTTCGGTGATTGGGATGGCCATGCCGTGGCCGAACTGGCCGAACGCTACCCCGAGGACTTCCGTTCCTGGATGGAGTCTCGGGGCGGCGAGTTGAAGTATGGTGCCGAGCCCAAGGAAGCTGTGGGCAAGCGCGGCGTAGAGGCTCTTGAGGACTGGTCCACGCGTGCCGGAGACGACACGGACCTGTTCGTGTTCTCGCACGGCGCATGGATTGCGCAGACATTGCAGACCCTGTTGGGCATTTCTGCAATCGATCCGACCTTTTCTACGGTGGTTTCATTGCGTAATGCGCACTGGGTGCGCTTGGTGCCGATGGACAATCCCGATGGCACTGTGCGCTGGCGTCTGCTGGACTACAATCACGGTCCGGCCATCGCCGACACCGACGAGTGGGAACGCGAACGCTGATCGTGTCACGGCTCCCTGCTGAGCCAACAGGTTCAGTGTATTCGAAAAACCGTTCAAGCAGTAATTGAATAACCCAATGCCTGAATAATGGCGGAAACAAGCCAAAAAGTGTCGCCAAATCCCACTTTTGCCATTTGGCGACACGCCGGCTTTTGCCAGAATCGACATCTCGTCGTAATGTATACGAGGTCCAAACAACGGGCCAACAATTGAAAACGGGGCTATAGCGCAGCTGGTAGCGCATCTCCATGGCATGGAGAGGGTCGGGGGTTCGAATCCCCCTAGCTCCACAATCAAGGCCGGTGCTTCGCACACCGGCCTTTTTCGTTTTCTATCCTATCGGGCGACTTTTGCGCAACATTCCCGGGAATGCGTCGCAAAACAGGGACTGGAATGCATGCAGTGCGATACTTTCCCCGGAAAGTATCGCCAAGGGGACGCTCTTCCGATTGGCGCGACACCGGCGTGAGCGATAACAGTAATCGCCACTACAATGAGGTGTGGTCCCTATCGTGTTGATTATCAAAGGAGACAAAAACATCGTGACCGTCACCCGTGTATATATCGCCAGCCCTGAAGGCGCCAATGGCCGCAACGTCGTCGCTTACGGCATGCTCAACGCATTGACTTCCAAGTACAAGACCATGGTGTTCCGCCCTGCTGTGTCCAACCATGACGAATTCACCCCGATCCTGCTCGCCGCCTCCAATGCCGGACTCGGCGTGGCCCTGTCCACCGGCCTCGATGTGCACAAGGTGCGCGAGGATAAGGACACCGCCCGTGGCGATATCGTCGGCGCGTTCAACGATGCCATGGACGTTTCCCGCGCGGACGCCGCCCTGATCGTGGGCACCGACAAGTCCCACGTCAACGATCCGACCAGCTATGAATTCGACGCGAATGTCGCCGCTGATCTGAAGGCCGGCGTGTTCCTAGCCGTGTGCACCATCGACCGTTGGCCGCACGAGCTCGACGAGACCGTCAAGCTGTCCATCGAGGGCATGGAGGCCGCTGGCAACAAGGTGCTCGGCATCTTCGTGACCGGATGCGAGCCGCGCCACGCTTTCTCCGTTAAGGAGACCCTCGCCAAGTACGGCCTGCCGGTCTGGACTCTGCCGCAGGTGCCGTTCACCGATGAATCCACCAAGGATCTGGCGCTGGAGACCTTCCGTAAGAACGCTCCCACCGATGAAGTGCTCGCCGCGCTCGATGTGGACGTCACCGCGCCCATCACCCCGTACGCCTTCCAGTTCGGCCTGCTCGGCAAGGCCAAGAGCAACAAGAAGACCATCGTGCTGCCCGAAGGCGAGGAGGACCGCATCATCAAGGCGGCCGACTACCTGCTTGAGCGCGAGATCGTGAACCTCATCATCGTGGGCAACAAGGACGCCATTCTGGCTCGCGGCAAGGAACTGGGCCTGAACTACTTGGAGCGCGCCCGCTTCCAGGCTATGGACGACGAGAACGTGTTGAAGCCCATGGTCGCCAAGCTGTGCGAGTTGCGTGCCAAGAAGGGCATGACCGAGGAGCAGGCCCGCAAGCAGCTGGCCGACGCCAGCTACTTCGGCACCATGCTCGTGGTGCTCGGCTACGCCGACGGCCTGGTCTCCGGCTCCGTGAACTCCACCGCCAACACCGTGCGCCCGGCCCTGCAGGTCATCAAGACCAAGCCCGGCCAGAAGCTGGTCTCCGGCGCATTTCTCATGTGCTTCAAGGACCATGTGGCCGTGTTCTCCGACTGCGCCATCAACCTCAACCCGGATGCCGAGCAGCTTTCCGAAATCGCGTTGCAGTCCGCCGAGACCGCACGTGCCTTCGGCATCGACCCGAAGGTCGGTATGCTCTCCTACTCCACCCTCGGCTCCGGCAAGGGACCGGACGTGGACATGGTCGAGGAAGCCACCAAGCTGCTCAAGGAGAAGGCTCCGGATCTGCCGGTGGTCGGTTCCATCCAGTTCGACGCCGCCTGGTCCCCCACCGTGGCCGCCACCAAGGCCAAGGGCAACGATGTGGCCGGACACGTCAACGTGTTCGTCTTCCCGGACCTGTGCGCCGGCAACATCGGCTACAAAGCCGTGCAGCGCTCCTCCGGCGCCTTGGCCATCGGCCCGGTGCTGCAGGGTCTCAACAAGCCGGTAAACGACCTGTCCCGTGGTGCTCTGGTGCAGGACATCATCAACACCATCGCCCTCACCGCCATCGAAGCGCAGTGAGCCCGGCTTAGCTCCCGGTGGCTCCCGCCAGCGGGAGCCACCGTAATGCTTATTTTGTAGCAAGCAACGAGTAATCTAATCAACGGTAACCCGTGTCTCACGGGAACATTCAATCACAATGGAGGATGCCCACAATGGCGAAAACCGTCCTTGTCATCAATTCCGGCTCCAGCTCGATCAAGTACCAGCTGGTTGATCTCGAATCCGGCGAAGGCCTCGCTTCCGGCCTCGTCGAGAAGATCGGTGAGCCGGTCGACGGCCACTACAAGCACGAGTACAACGGCGAAAAGCACGAGCTTGAAGAGCCGATTCACGACCACGAGCAGGGTCTGAAGCGCGTGCTCGGCTTCTTCGAGGAGTACGGCCCGAACCTGTCTGAGGCTGGCATTGTCGCCGTCGGCCACCGTGTGGTGCAGGGTGGCTCCATCTTCCCGAAGCCGGCCCTCGTGACCAACAAGACCATCAACCAGGTCAAGGATCTGGCTGTGCTCGCCCCGCTGCACAACGGCCCGGAGGCCAAGGGCGCCGAAGTCATGCGCTCCCTGCTGCCGGACGTTCCGCAGATCTTCGTCTTCGATTCCTCCTTCTTCTTCCAGCTGCCGAAGGCCGCCAGCACCTACGCGCTGAACAAGGAAATCGCCGATCAGTACCACATCCGCCGCTACGGCGCCCACGGCACCTCCCACGAGTACATCTCCTCCGTGGTGCCGGACGTCGTCGGCAAGCCGGCTGAAGGCCTGAAGCAGATCGTTTTGCACATCGGCAACGGCGCTTCCGCTTCCGCTGAGGTCTCCGGCAAGCCGGTTGAGACCTCCATGGGTCTGACCCCGCTTGAGGGCCTGATGATGGGTGGCCGTACCGGTGACATCGACCCGGCTGTGGTCTTCCACCTGATTCGCAACGCCCACATGAACGTGGACGAGCTTGACGCCCTGTTCAACAAGCGTTCCGGCATGATGGGCATGACCGGCTATGGCGATTTGCGTGAGGTTCACCGTCTGGTGTCCGAGGGCAATGAGGACGCCAAGCTGGCTCTGGATGTCTACGTGCACCGCATCGTCAGCTACATCGGCAACTACACCTACCAGATGGGTGGCTGCGACGTGATCACCTTCACCGCTGGCGTGGGCGAGAACGACGACGTGGTCCGCAAGATGGTGTGCGACAAGCTCGCTCCGTTCGGCGTCAAGCTGGACGAGGAGAAGAACGCCACCCGCTCCAAGGAACCGCGCATCATCTCCACTCCGGACTCCTCCGTGATCATCGCCGTGATCCCGACGAACGAAGAGCTGGCCATCGCCCGCAAGTCCGCCGCAATCGCCGAAGCCGGCACCGACACCTACGGCAACACCTTCGCCAAGTAAGTAACCGCCGTTAGGCATCTCACCAATCTCTAGTTGCAACACTATGGGGGCTGATTCCGATTGGAATCAGCCCCCATTCGTATATGGTCATGAGACCACTACCCCCGCGTCATACTCCCCTCAGTCGCCTCCGGTGGACAGATCCACTCAGAGAGGGGATCCAGGCCCTATAACTTGGCTCCCTTCTCTGAGGGGAGCTGTCCGCGTAGCGGACTGAGGGGAGTTCCACCAGAACACAGGACCCCTTACTGCCTCAGCATGCCACTCCACATACCGACGAAATCAGGCAAGGTCTTGCGCGTGGTGGCCACGTTGATGACCTCGATATCGGGAATACGCAGCCCCAGCATCGCGGCGAACGTGGCCATACGGTGATCAGCATAGGTTTCCATCACGGCACCGTGCAACGTCTCCGCCGGCACCGGTTCGATACGCAATCCATCAGGCAATTCCTCAGCCGCTCCCCCAACACGACGAATCTCGTTGACCAATGCCTCCAGACGATTCGTTTCGTGGCCGCGCAGGTGACCAATACCAACCATGTCTGTCGATTTATCAGCAAACACCAGAATCGCCGCCAACGAGGGCGCAATCTCCCCGGCCGCCGTCAAATCGAACGTACCCAGCCCACGCACGGTGCCGTCACCGGTCACCTCGCAATAGCGCACGCCGCCGATGGTCGGGAACGATACTTCGGCACCCATCTGCTCCAGATATCCGGGCAACAGGCCGCCCGGCTGGGTGGTGGTTTCAGGCCAATGAGGCACCCGGACCGTGCCGCCGGCGATCAATGCCGCGCCGAGGAATGGCGCCGCGTTCGACAGATCGGGCTCAACGGTCACCTTGCTCGACAGTTGCATTGCGCGCGGTTCAACCGTCCATGTGCGGGCGGATTCGTCGGCCTCAACCGCACCGCCGGCACCGGTCACATCGGCCACGGTCATGCGAATGTGCGGCAGGCTCGGGGTCTTCTCCCCCGTGTGCGCGAGGTGCAGACCGCCAGGCAGTTTGGAACTAATCAGCAACAGGCCGGAGATGAACTGGGAAGAACCGGACGAATCGATGCTGACCTGCGCCTGGGCAGCCGGCAAGGTTGCAGGCGGCGTAATAGTGAACGGCAGACGGCCAACCTCGCCGTGGTAATCAACCGTTGCACCCAGCTGTTCCAAACCGTCAAGCACCGGCTTCATCGGACGTGCATAAGCCTGTTCGTCGCCATCAAAATTCACTGGGCCATCTGCAAACAGGGCAAGGCCGGGCACGAAACGCATCACCGTGCCGGCCAGTCCGCAGAACACATTGACGTTGCCATGGAATCGGCCGGATACAGGAGGAGTAACCGTTACGGTGGTGTCGGTTGCGGAATCCACGTCGCAGCGGACACCGAGGGCTTCGAGTGCGCCCATCATAAGGTCCGTGTCGCGCGAACGCAGCAGGCCAATCAGAGTAACGGGCTTGCTGCCGAGGGCGGCGAGAATCAGGTAGCGGTTGGATAGGGACTTGCTGCCCGGCACCGTTACCGTAGCGTTCAACGGCTGTGCGGCGAGCGGGGCAGGCCAGAGATTCGTGAGTCGTTCAGTCATAAGGCCAAATCTATCAAACAAATTATTCACCGGTCGGCAGCGATGCGGGATTCGATCTGCTGATCAGGTGCGGAAGACGGCTGCTCAAAACCGCCTTCGATGGCCTGCGCGTGCAACAACTGAGCGGCCGCGCGATCGGCCTCGATGGCGGCGATCTGGCGCGAGAACACGATGAACCAGCCGAGGAACGCCAGACCAGCCAACGCCTCCACATTGGTGAGGGTGTTGTGACCCATCATCATATTGACCCAGAATGCAGCGCATACGAGCGCGGTCAGGTCGGAGGCCACCATCACTGCTTTGGACAGGCGTGGCGCAAGCCACGGCAGGAGCACGAACAGCAGCAGCATGACGAACGGCAGGCCTTTGGCGCATATATTGTGCAAGAGATTGTGTGGCGTGTACCGAAACACGCCGATGCCGATGAATGCCAGGCCGGCCACCATCAGCAGGAAGGACAGAATGGAGATGCGCAGCATGAAATGTGGGATTTCGTAGCCGCGATTCGGATCTCTGTTGGTGCGGTCGTGCCAGAGGCGCTGTAGCCGTTCGGTGGTCACCAGTTCGGAGATGGCGAAGTAGCTGACGATGATGATGCATGTGCCGGCAAGAATCAGCGTGGAGTTGAACATACGGGCCGCAAACGTGGTTCTGTCGCCGAGCTGCGAAAAGTTGTTGTGATACCAGTATGGGTCGTCGGTGGTCATGCCGGCGGTGACCACGCCGGAGATGACGAAGAACGGCAACAGACTGGCAATAGTTTTGGCGTTCATCATCTCCGCCTGTACAAAGGTCATGTACCCCACCACGCCGGCGAAGGCGGCGCAGACGCTGGAGATATAGCCGGAGAAGATGGCATTGCCCATCATGTCGTTGGCCGCACCGATGAGTGCAAAAGACGACAGGAAAATGGTCGAGGCATACACCACCGAAAGGGCGACGATTTCGAAAATGCGACGAATCGGTGCAAACCAACCATGTTTGAGGTTCAATGAACGTGATTTGCGCGCATAGCCAATAATGAAGGAAATGACGCCGCATGCCGCCACGATGCCCGAACATACCATGAATCGGCGTTGCGTCAGCTGCCAGATGGCCGGCGCGTATTCCATGTACAGGTTCATCGATACCGCGCCAACGACGGCGCAAATCAAGAAGGAGATGAGTCCGGAGGTTTCTGCACGCTGATGACGTCCCATGCCGGGCCTCCCCTATCTATTCGATGCCGCGTTATCTTTCAACAACAAACAAAACTCCCCCCGAGGACAACGCTTTACTAGCAAGCCAGCGGGATTTGGCTGTCGCCATTCTACTGAAAATCTGAAACACTACAAAAAAACGATTATGTACGGGCTTCTTAGCCTTTGCGACTATCGTTACCGCCTTGCCGAGTACCGTTGTTCATGCAGAAAGAAAGCAGTATTGGACACAATCGAATGAGCGTGTCAGTATCGTTGAAAAAGTAATGAATGACGGTTCTATCGGTTCAACCTTTAAGGGACGAACCAGCCGCGGTACCATGGCGCTGATGCATGACTATGCCGAGCTCATCAATGAATTACGTCCGACAGCAGAGCAATTCACCGAGATCGAGCAATACTGGGTCAAACGAATTCAGGCGTTCTTCACCAGCAAACCATTCAAGCTGGAGTCCGACAACTCGCTTTCCGTTGATGCGGCCGTGGAACATCTGCTGCGGCAGGCAGCGCAGCGGCGAAGGGAGAATCCGGGCACCATGTACGTCGGCACCGTCCTGCAGCATCTCGTCGCGGCAAAGCTCACCATCGTTGCTCCGGAAGTGGAAATCAACGGCGCGTCCGTTGCTGATGATCCGAGTCCGCGGCTTCCAACGGTGAGGCCGCGGACCGTCTCACAAAACCGTCCGCGGCTCCGCCCTCCTGTTTCGTCGCAACTGACTACACCGACGGGTTCGGGCGCTTCGTCACGAAAACGCCATTGCGATGCACCGTATACGCGCCGCCGTCACTGCCCCGTTCCGCCCGGAACAGGACGATCGGCTCCCCTGCGATGTCGCGCAGTTCGACATCCGATCTGCCACGTGTCAGATAGAAGTCGAATATGGCGTCGTCGGATTGACGCACGGTGTGCAGAACGTCAGAGGTCACGCCGCTGGCGGGCGACCGCAGGTTGGCTTCCGGCTGCCGGCCATCCTGCGGCTGCGCGGCAAGCCAGCCTCCCACGAATCGCGTCAGATCGCTCACGCCCAGATCGCAGCCGAGGAAATACGCCTCCCCTTCGCCGTACGTGTTGCGGGTGATCGCGGCCATGCCGTCAAGCTCCCACTCATCCGCTTCTTCGCCGGCATACGAGGCAAGCACCTGCACATGCGGTCCGGCGACGGTCACGTCACCGAGCTTGTCGATGACGCGATCGAGCCAGTCGAAATCCCAATGGTCTTCGATGGGCTGGAGGCGATCTCAGCTGAAGATGGCAAGGGCCACGGTGTTGACGCCGGCCTGGCCCATCAGGCGGATGTCGTCATCCCAGATTTCCTCCGGCCATTGGTCGGGACTATAGTCGCCACCGAAAGCGATGCCGCGTCCGTCCGCGGTCAGCAGTTTTGGCCATACGAAGTCACGTCATGCACGCACGGTTATCTCCTTTGGCAGGCGGCGCAGGGCCACGGCCCATATCGGATACCAGCTGATAGACACTCCTGGCCGATAGTCGACACGCCGCCGGTTCCGGCCCCACTGCCGGAACCGACATGGGTATGTTCATGACCGCCGACCGCAGGAACGAACAGGCCCGTCCGCCACGGACCGCATCTTGCGGTTCAGGCGGACGGGCCTTATGGGAGGGATGGGAACGGGAGATCAGTTCTTAATAACTGCCTGCGCCTCATCGTCGACGATCTCGCCGGAAGCGAGCTTGGCTTCGAGCTCCTCAACGATCTGCGCATGCATCTTCTCATCGATCTTGACCTTGAACCAGAACACGACGAGGCTGAGGATGATGAGAACAAGCGGGACGTAGAAGGCGAAGGTCTTGAACGTGGCGATGTTGGACGCGGTCATGTCGGCTGCCGTGGCATGACCGGTCATGCCAGCCGCGAGGGCAACGGCACCGACCGCACCGTTGGACATCGCGCCGCCGATCTTGTCGAGCATGGGACGCACCGACAAGGTGACCGCCTCGTTGCGCCTGCCGTTCTTCAGCTGGCCGTACTCGATGGAGTCGGTCAGCGACAGAATCGCGGTCATCTGGATGAACTGCGCAGGCACATAGAAGAAGATCAGGGCGACGATGACGACCGGCAGGTTGCTGGAGAACAGGGCGAGCATCGTGTAGCCGATGATCATGGAGACCATGCCGCCGGTGAACAGGTAGCGACGGGGAATCCAGCGGTTGAGAATCGGGTACAGCGGCGCCATGATGAATCCGGCGATCAGCGGGATGATGCCGGTGATGGAGAAGGCGGCAGGCTCGTCAAGCACGAACACGAAGAGGTAGTACATCACACCGGTCGTGATGACGTTTGCGATGGCGTACAGCAGGTAGGACAGGGCGACCCACAGCAGCTGGTCGTTCTGGAACAGCGCCTTGAACGCCTCGAACGGGTTGCCGTTCTTCTGGGCCTTGGCACGCAGCGCGCTGGTGCTTTCCTTGGTGCCAAAGGCGACGGTCCAGGCGGTAATCAGGCCGAGGAGCGCGACGATGAAGCCGAAGGAGGTCCATCCGGCCTGGCCCTGGCCCTTGGCGCCGGTGAACGTCCAGGTGAAGTAGCTGACGATCGGGATGACGATGACGGTGATGCCGTTGTAGCCGATAGAGCCGGTGAAGGTGCCAAGGGCGGTGTAGGTGGAACGTTCGTGGGAGTCGGAGGACAACGCCGGGATCATGCCCCAGTAGGAGATGTCACGCAGGGAGTAGAACACGTCAAGCACGATGAACGTGATGATGAACAGCACGATGAACAGCGTGGTGTTCACGTTGACCAGTCCGAACATGCCGGAGAAGATGAGCACGATCAACACGGAGGAGACCAGTCCGCCGATGAACTGCCACGGGCGGAAACGGCCCCACTTGGTGGTGGTGTTATCCACGAGGTTGCCCAGCAGCGGATCGATGAAGATCTCGGCGATGCGGATAACGACGATCAGGCCGGTGATGACGGCGATCATTTGGGCGGCGAGAGCCTTGCTGTAGCTGACGAACAGGCAGCTGGTGACGTACGTGACGAAGTACGTGCTCATCGCGTTGTAGAAGGCAGCCTGCCCCAAGTTGCCGCACGCGTAGGCGATGCGCTGGCCTAACCCGCCCTTCCTGCGGACGTCACCGTCCGCGACATTTTCGTTGCTCATTAATCTTCTCCTTAAGAACCCAGAGCATGGAATCACTCATTGATTTTGTAAAGTAAGCATACAAGTTTTATCACCGTAAGCATACAAGTTTTATCACCGTGAGCATACAAGTTTTATCACCGTAAGCATACAAGTTTTATCACTGAAAGTAAAAAGCATTAGTAAACAAGGAGATAAACAGCGTGTCGCAAGGATGGGATAACATGAGCTGAACCGAGACATTGCATGGACGCGGCGTAGCGTCGACGGCAAGCAGTGCCAGTGATTTGGAAGCGGTAAACAGGATTTGCGTTTTATATAAAAACTGTTTATCCTTTTCGGTAAAGGAGGCCCCGGCCTCTTCCATAATATCATTCACAACGAGGTAATGACAGAAAGCAGGAGAGCATGACAGACGTCACACATGTCGATCGCGCATCGCAGGCTTGGCTGACCGACCCGACGGTGTTCGAGGTGAACCGGACTCCGGCCCATTCCAGCCACAAGTGGTACGCCCGCGACCCCCAGAGCGGACAATGGTCCGATCTCAAGCAGAGCCTTGACGGCGAGTGGCGGGTCGAGGTCGTTCAGGCCGCCGACATCAACCTCGAAGAGGAACCCGCGACGGCCGAGTCGTTCGACGACTCCTCGTTCGAGCGTATCCAGGTTCCGGGCCACCTGCAGACGGCCGGTCTGATGAACCACAAGTACGTGAACGTCCAGTATCCGTGGGACGGCCACGAGAACCCGTTGGAACCGAACATCCCGGAGAACAATCACGTCGCGCTCTACCGCAGGAAGTTCACCGTCTCCGCCCCCGTGGCAAACGCCAAGCAGGCCGGCGGATCGGTGTCGATCGTGTTCCACGGCATGGCCACGGCGATCTACGTGTGGGTCAACGGCGCGTTCGTCGGCTATGGCGAGGACGGCTTCACGCCCAATGAGTTCGACATCACCGAACTGCTGCACGACGGGGAGAACGTCGTGGCCGTCGCCTGCTACGAATACTCCAGCGCCTCCTGGCTTGAGGATCAGGACTTCTGGCGTCTGCACGGCCTGTTCCGCTCCGTCGAACTCGCCGCCCGCCCGCATGTGCACATCGAGAACACGCAGATCGAAGCCGATTGGGATCCCGAGGCCGGCACCGCCTCCCTCGATGCCGCGCTGACCGTGCTCAACGCGGCCGACGCGGCCACGGTCCGCGCGACCCTGAAGGACGCCGACGGCAACACGGTGTGGCAGACGACGGGCGACGCGGAGGCGCAGACCGCGATCTCCAGCGGGCCGCTGCAGGGCATCGCCCCTTGGAGCGCCGAAAGCCCGACGCTGTACGAGCTTGACGTCGACGTCATCGACCAGGCGGGCGACGTCATCGAATGCACGTCCCAGAAGGTCGGTTTCCGCCGCTTCCGCATCGAGGACGGCATCCTGACCATCAACGGCAAGCGCATCGTGTTCAAGGGCGCCGACCGCCACGAGTTCGACGCCGAACGGGGCCGCGCCATCACCGAGCAGGACATGATCGATGACGTGGTCTTCTGCAAGCGCCACAACATCAACTCCATCCGCACCTCGCACTACCCGAACCAGGAACGCTGGTACGAACTGTGCGACGAGTACGGCATCTACCTGATCGACGAAGCCAACCTCGAAGCCCACGGCAGCTGGTCCCTGCCCGGAGACGTCCTCACCGAGGACACCATCGTGCCGGGTAGCAAGCGCGAATGGGAAGGCGCCTGCGTCGACCGCGTCAACAGCATGATGCGTCGCGACTACAACCACCCGAGCGTGCTGATCTGGTCACTGGGCAACGAATCCTACGTGGGCGACGTGTTCCGCGCCATGTACAAGCACGTGCACGACATCGACCCGAACCGTCCGGTGCACTACGAGGGCGTGACCCACAACCGTGACTACGATGACGTCACCGACATCGAGACCCGTATGTACTCGCATGCCGACGAGATCGAGAAGTACCTGAAGGACGACCCGAAGAAGCCGTACCTCTCCTGCGAATACATGCACGCCATGGGCAACTCCGTGGGCAACATGGACGAATACACGGCGCTCGAACGCTACCCGAAGTATCAGGGCGGCTTCATCTGGGACTTCATCGACCAGGCCATCTACGCCACCCAGCCCGACGGCACCAGGAGCCTGCGCTACGGCGGAGACTTCGGCGACCGTCCGTCCGACTACGAGTTCTCCGGCGACGGCCTGCTGTTCGCCGACCGCAAGCCTTCCCCCAAGGCCCAGGAAGTCAAGCAGCTGTACTCGAACGTCCACATCGACGTGACGAAGGACTCGGTGTCCGTCAAGAACGACAACCTGTTCACCGCCACCGGCGACTACGTGTTCGTCCTGAGCGTTCTCGCCGACGGCAAGCCGGTCTGGCAGTCCACCCGGCGTTTCGACGTGCCCGCCGGTGAGACCCGCACGTTCGATGTCGCATGGCCGGTGGCGGCGTACCGCGCCGACGCCCGCGAACTGGTGCTGCAGGTTTCGCAGCGTCTCGCCAAGGCGACCGATTGGGCCGAAAGCGGCTACGAGCTCGCCTTCGGACAGACCGTGGTGCCCGCGGACGCCACCGCGACGCCCGACACGAAGCCGGCCGATGGGACCATCACCGTGGGCCGTTGGAACGCCGGCGTGCGAGGCGCCGGACGCGAGGTCCTGCTGTCGCGCACCCAGGGCGGCATGGTCTCCTATACCTTCGCCGGCAACGAGTTCGTGCTGCGCCGTCCCGCAATCACCACCTTCCGTCCGCTGACCGACAACGATCGCGGCGCCGGTCACGGTTTCGAGCGCGTCCAGTGGCTGGGCGCCGGCCGCTACGCCCGCTGCGTGGACAACGTGCTCGAGCAGATCGACGACAGCACGCTCAAGGGCACGTACACGTATGAGCTCGCCACCGCGCAGCGCACCAAGGTGACCGTCTCCTACACGGCCCACACCGATGGCCGCGTGAACCTGCACGTCGAATACCCTGGAGAGCAGGGTGACCTGCCCACCATCCCGGCGTTCGGCATCGAATGGACGCTGCCTGTGCAGTACACGAACCTGAGGTTCTTCGGCACCGGCCCGGCGGAGACGTACCTGGACCGCAAACACGCCAAGCTCGGCGTGTGGAGCACCAACGCTTTCGCGGATCATGCGCCGTACCTCATGCCGCAGGAGACGGGCAACCATGAGGATGTGCGTTGGGCCGAGATTACCGACGATCACGGCCACGGCATGCGCGTCAGCCGCGCCGATGGTGCCGCGCCGTTCGCGGTAAGCCTGTTGCCGTACTCCAGCTTCATGCTTGAGGAGGCTCAGCACCAGGACGAGCTGCCGAAGCCGAAGCACATGTTCCTGCGCGTCCTTGCCGCACAGATGGGCGTTGGCGGCGATGATTCCTGGATGTCGCCGGTGCACCCCCAGTACCATATCCCGGCGGACAAGCCGATCAGCCTCGATGTCGACCTCGAGCTGATCTGATCAGAATTGATCCGATAGTCCACCGTGCAAACGATGTGGCCCCCGACTTCCTCGCAGGAAGTCGGGGGCCACATCGTTTGCACGGTCCTTGTTAGTCCAGCGGATGCGCCGGATATCGATGCAGATCCAAACCTAGTCGTTGTAGAGCATCAATGAATAAAGATGTCACTCATAAGCTATCAAGAGAATCCAGAACCTTTTGAATTCACATGCTCGACACGCAATGTATCCAGCGTCGTTTACAATGATTCATTGTGCCTTAATGGCGCATCGGGCTATAGCGCAGTTTGGTAGCGCGCCTGCTTTGGGAGCAGGATGTCGCCGGTTCAAATCCGGCTAGCCCGACCAAAAACCCCGGAATCTCAACGATTCCGGGGTTTTTCCTTTTATCCGGTTCAACCGATTTATCCGATTTTATCCGATGACCGCAGAACCTACGCCGCCTCGTCCAGTTCCTCCGCCCTGGCACGGCCCACAGCATCGGCCACCTCATCCAGCTTCTCCGGCCACAACCGCGCATACGTGTCAAGCGTGACCATAGCGCTCGAATGCCCCAACTGGGACTGCAACGTCTTCACGTCGCAGCCGTTGGCAATCGCGATGCTCGCATACGTGTGGCGCAGGTCGTGGATGCGCACGCCGGAATCCTCCATACCCGCACGCCTGACGGCCGGACTCCAAATGCGCGACCTCCACGTGTTGACCCACAGATTGCCGCCACGGGCCGCACGGAACACATAATCATCAGGATCACGCCCATCGCACTGACGTTCCAAACCAGCCACAAGAAATTCAGGGAACGCCACCCAACGCGCCTTCCCGTTTTTCGGGGAACCGAGAATCATCTTCCCGTCCTTATCCTCCGCCCAGGTGCGGCGGATGCGCGCTCGCCGACGGGGAAAGTCCATGTCCTTGACCTGCAGAGCGAAGGTCTCGCCGATGCGCGGCCCGACGTAGGCCTGCCATCGAACGATGAGCGTGTCCTGCGGGTCGTTCTTTACTCTGCCGGCCTCGATGGCCAGATCCTCCACCTCGGGAATCGAGAGAAATACCATGTCGTCGTCATCGTCGACGACGCGTGGAGTGGCGACGGACTGCATGGGATTCGCGGTGATATATCCCTGTTTCAGAGCATGGCCGAGCACACCGCCCATGACCACGCGCACGATGTTGCGGATCGACCGTGGCTTCAACGCGCGAGTGTTTTCCGTTCCGCGTTTTCTGTCGGCCGGATAGCCGCCCTCCGACAGTTGGTTCACCCATTTCTGTATCGCTTCCGTCTTGATGTCCCCTATGGGGGTGTCGCCCCATTGGGGGTTGATGTAGATTCTAAGTTCTCGCTTGTAGCGGCGCAGGGTGCCGGGTTTGATGTCGGCTTTCGTTGCCGTCCACTCCTCGGCGACCCGACGGAATGGCTTCTGCGCGAGCTTGGGGTCGTGGTAGCGGCCGCGCCTGATGTCGTCCTCCATGGCGGCTTTGAACTCCTCCGCGTCCGACAGGAGCCGGAACGTTTTGGACTTCTCGGTCTTCACGCCCTGTGCCTCGGCGTACCAGCGGCATCGCCAGCGGTCGTACTTTCCGTAGGTGCTGCTGCGGTGTTCGGCGGGCACCTTGGCCTTCATGGGGTCTTTGGCGTTGGCGAGACTGCGCTTCATCGCAGCAGTCGGCGGATTGCCGTTCTCGTCGTTTTTGAGCCAACGGTCAACGATGAACACTCGTGCCATAGGTATGCTCCATCTTCATCTCACGTGCTCATAGAGCAGCGCCCTGTAGTCTTCGATGATTTGGACAGTGACGTTGAGTTCGGCGGCCATCTGGTAGGGGTCGCCATCGTACATTCGTTCCGCCAAAGCGTATTCCGCCGGGTCGATGAGCAGTATGGCGGTCTCCCTTCGGCAGCGGCGTTCCATCTTGCCGCCCATGCAGCCGCTTGTGGTGTCGTCGCCGTGCCTCCAGTGGACGAGCTCGTGCACGAGCGTGCAACGTTTGCGCGTGTAGGTGATGCGCCGGTCGATGAGGATCGTGTTCGTCTCCAGGCAGTAGATTCCGTCCAATATACCGGGAAGGAGCGCGCTGGACACGTTAAGCTCCGGAGCCACGTCGTACAACGCCATTCGCATCCGCCCATAACTCATTCGTGGCGACAGCGGCGGAAAAGAGACAGTCTCCGTTCGCCTCACCGCGTCGATGATGCCTGCATCGCGGTTCATGATGCGACCTTTCCGTGCCCGTATGGACACACCGACATTGACAGTCCCGGCGCTCGCGGACTTAACTTGTGGGAGGAGGTCGGCTTTGTGGATTACGGCTGGGTTCCCGAATGGGGAGTAAGACTTTGGGTCGAGAATTCCTTTGCTCCTGTGGCCGGTCTCCGATTATTTCTGTTTTTTAGCTTGTGATGTTTGATTTGACTTCTGGAGTGTCGTGTGCAAAAAAGAAGTAGCTCATCTACCTAGTTACAGAAGGAGTTTCCTGGGTCGCTGCGGCGGCCCTTGTTCCTTTCTACTGTATTTTGTCTCCACGATTCTTGGCCTGCTCGTAGCGGCGCAGCTGTTTTCTGTAGCTGCGTTCCTGATCTAGATAGTAAGCGGTGACGAGCATGCAGTATGGCCGGGGCTTCTCTGGATGCGGTTCCAACACCACCAGATAACGCTCCGGGTCCACGAGGATGTTCACCCTTGTCCGTCCTCTCCATGGTTCCTTCCAGTGAGGTCAGTCATTTTGTAGTGGTGTACAAAATGAATGGAATTCAGTGTTTCCAACGGTTTTGAACTTGTAGTGGATGCTTGCGGGTTGAGGTTGTCAAATAATATTTGACGGGTGAACTGCCGAATATTCTTCCTTGGTTCAGCTATTCGGAAATTCCGAATAGCTGAACCGTCCGGAAATTCCGGATAGCTGAGTTATCCGGTATTTCCGGATAACTGGCTTATACAGAATCATCCTCGTGGACGGTTTCTGTTTCTTCTTGTTGGGTTTTGCCGCCATGCTCTCCGGTGTCCTCGCCCATTCCGGCCTCAAGGATGTCCTTCAACGATTCCGATGCCCGTATTTTCAGGGGACGTTTCCCGGACTGGATGACGAGGCCCGCGTCCATGAGCTCTCCCACGTACTTTCTCGCGCTTTGCTTGGATAGTCTGATATGGTATGCGGCATCGTTCAATGTCATGGACTTGGTTGAGTCGAACATCTCCTCCTGAATCACGCCGTATAGTATCGAGACCGCCTTCGTGGACAGGCCGTGCTTCCGTTCGAGCTGGTCGCAGACCGCCCAGCCCTTGTCGAGCTGATCGACTCTGACTTCGAGTTCGTCGATCAGCTCGTCCTGGGCCTTCCGGATGAATCCGAGGATGGTGTTCACGAAGAGCGTGAGTTCGCCGCAGTTCAGCTTGTCCTCCGCCTCCATGAATGCTTTGTAGTAGGCGTTCTTGTTCTCCGCGATGGTGCGGGACAGTGACAACACGGTGGGCATGGTCAGATCATGGTTCAGATACAGGGCCAGGAGATACCGGCCGGTTCTGCCGTTGCCGTCGTAGAACGGGTGGACGTATTCGAACAGGAAGTGCGACATGATGGCCGACTGCAGTCGGGGAATCTCGTCGGAGGTCGCGAGATGGATCATGTCGGTGAGGAGCGCGCCGATGTTGCCTTCGCCTTTGACTCCGTTGTGGATTGCGAGGCCGTGCGGGCCTTGTATTTCCACGTCGCCTTTCCGGAACAGGTCGCCGTCCGGCTTGTCGTTCTCGTTGATTTCGTCGAGCACGACTTTGTCGTAGATGTCGCGGATGTCGGCGATTCCCGCCGGCAGTGCGGAGTCCTTGTCGGTGAGGTTCAGGTACAGCTTGGCGAATTCGCTGAACCGAGCCTTGGGGTCGTCGCCGTCTTTCCGAGCTTTGTCGGCCGCGTCCACGGCGTCCTGGGTTTCCTTGCGGGTGCTGCGTACGCCTTCCATCTCGTTGGTGGCGAACAGTTCCTCGCTGATGGAGTGCCGTATGTAGTCCCAGCGCATGACGCCGGGGATCTGGTTCCAGAGCCGGGATACCCGCCGTTCCGCGAGGAGTATCTTTTCCGTGAGCATGGATGTCTCGCGTGGTGTGGCGGCGAACAGTTCGCCCAGAGGGGTGACGACCCCGGTCCTGAACGTGGAGTCCGCCTCGAGCCGTTGCCGGGCAAGCTTCGCATGGTTGTTGAAGGCGTCATTGGACCTATCGGCATGGAATGACCGTGCCAAACTCCTATATTTCATATCCATTGTTCCGTCTCTCTTTCCCGATTAGGCTCTTAGTTATAGAAACTATAAGATAAGGAGAGAAATAAGTCAAATAAATGTAGCTGATGGCCTAATTAATATCAATTAAATCGCGATCGGACATGAAAAACGAAGGCGCCGCATGGCACCACATCCGGCTTTACGCCGGCTCGTCACCGTCCCCGTCGAACTTGTGCTCGTCCTCGTAGGCAACGATGTCCATATCGCCTCGCTGGAGTTTTCGGAGAGTTTCAGCCACTCGTGCCTGCTCATCAACAACAAAGCGCTCGCCGTTGAGTGCAGGTTTTGGCTTATCTAGGCGTTCATCGCCTTCGACAAATACGAGAGTTGCCGCCGGCACAAATGACTCTGGCGAGTTGTTTTGGATCCTCCTAGCTATCGACTCCCCGGCTTTAACGAGATCTGCTGCATTCTCATCCAACGCTTCACAAAACGCCTCAAAGGATTCGAGATCAATGGTTCTCTCAGCTCTTAGTATCTTCGACAGCTGCGACTGGCTGAGCTGAATTGCTGCAGCCATTTCCGCTTGCGTCACGCCATGAAATGCCATGCGTCCTTTCATGACCTGCGCCATTGCTTTACCGAAAGTCGAAATATTCTTCATGGACTAGATTATTCCACCGACACGCCAAATAGTCCAGAAATTGACACGAGTAGTTTCCTTGAACTATAAATAGTTCACATGAACTACTTAAGTCTCAACAAACTTGCAGTGTCGAATATTCGTGCGCTGCTTGGTTCTCGCCGCGAAAGCATTGAAGCGCTCGCAGGAGCAACGAAGATTCCCTTGTCCACGCTCAAGCGTCGTTTGCTGAACAAATCCCCCTTCACCTTGGAGGAGATAGAACAAATCGCTAAGCATTTCGCTGTCGCCGCGAGCGACCTCATATCTCCCAGCATCGCGATCCCGGCGCTCGCCGAAGAAGGTGCGAAATGAGTGGCCAGAATTTTGTCGACGTTCTGCAGTTTGTCTTGATTGTCATAATCGCGAGAGTGCAGATTGTGCATTTCTCCTATATCAAGCATCTTTCGGACGTGCTGGAATCCTGCCTCTCCCATACACGGCCATCTCCGATTTCTCCGGACGATATTCGAACTGATTGCCGATCTCCTTTGACAAGAGATATTTACGGGAACACCGTGGATCGTGCCGATACACGGGTGAAGGACGAAACACGACCTTCACCCAACAAGTCTCCCAGGACGCAAAAGAAGGCTTCATCGTGAAAGCGACATGCTCCCCGGCCTTGATGCACCCCGCCTCGAATGTCTCCCAACACTCCCACTCCTTGCCGGTATCCGGATTGACGCCATTGCACCTAATCAGCCTCACGTCATACGCATCGGCATCACCGGTGTTCCACAACTCGAGATTAAGCACCATGTCTTTTTTCTCACCGGCGAAGTACGTGGGATGCGCTTCTCCGGCGACCAGCCATTCGACCGTTCTGCGATCCCATACACGCAGAATCACCGTCACTGCGAAAGACACGACTGCGGAGACCAGCGCGGTCACAAGAATCTGTCCCAAATCAATCTGTCCCAAAACCATGCAGAAAAGCGTAGTCGCTTTTCTGGGCATCTGGAACATCGTCCAATACCTCGCAAAGGAAGGTGAGAAATGAGCGGATATAAGGAAACCCCTGCGGTGCAAACGCAGGGGCGTGGTCACGGCCCGTTCTCAGATTTGTTCGAAGCTGATGGGGCATCCGGGCGTCCAGTATGCAGTTACGTCGTTCTCGGAATCCGCGAGCTTGCCGCTGAAGACGACCCCTCCTTGCGTCCTGGTCGACGTGGTGAGCTTCTGGGAGATCGCCTGCGTTTCGGCGTCGTCGAACGGTCCAATCAGCTCGTCGTTAAAACGGATATTCCATTGCGCCATGTAATCACCTCCCTTCTTTGCGTGGGTGCCCTCATTGTCTCGTTCGAACTCGCCGGCAAGGAGGTGAAGTGATGGGAACCGTCAGCACCCGCATTGAAGAAGGGGACGGTTTCAAAGTCCTGAGATACGGGCTCGGAAGCATCGTTCTCATCATCGGCTATCCCCAGTCGGAAAGCGACCTGATCGACGCGCGAGATGCCATCGCCAAACAGTTCGATTACGAAATCAGCATGAACGGGCGACGGCACGGCGGACATCGTTCCGTCCGCGCCGCCGCCATGCCGGAGTCAGTCGTCGATCTCAACCAGCGACCATCACAGGGCGGCACGCGGATTGAGATAGATAAGAGACCCCTCTGGGACACCGAGAGCCCGACCTCGAACCGAGACCACGCCACCCGACGCGGCGGCGCTCTCCAATTCATTGAGAATCTTCGACGGATACTCTTCTCCCGCTAAATCGACAAACCGTCGCTTATCGGCGGTCATCTCAAACACGAGTCGATACGTCATTATTTTTCACCTCCTCTCATTGCTGGTAGTTAGGCAATGTCCAGCTTAGGGGAGGTGGGCCAACGGCATAAAAAGGAAGAAAACCAATGAGCGAGAAACTCACCATCGCGAACCCCGAGGACGGGAACCGTCCCCTCTCCTATCAGGCTCTCAGCCACGGCATCGACGAAATCCGTTTGGGTGACATGGGCATCACGGACGCGGTGTGGCGCGGGCCGCACAGCGAGCTCGTGGCGTTGGCCCGTCGAATCCTCGACGCGGAGGCCGGACGATGAACGCCCGGGATTACGGACAGCACGCGAGCGGCTACCGCAGGCCCGAGCTCGACGAATTGCCTCGCGGCTTCATGGTCCGGTTGATTCTCTGGGCCGTGGTTTTCGCCTTCTGCATCGGCTGGGTGATGTCGCACGCCGGTTGCGCGCATCCCATCGGCAATGGTTTGGCCTCCCTTGTGGGATTCGGTTGCGCGCCATTGCGGCTCCTGTGCCTTGTGCTGAGCGAGGCGGGAGTCGAATAACAGGCTTGCCGGGGTTCCTGTTCTTTCCTTCCCCGGCAATCGACAAGGACAGTCGTTAACACCATCGCGCCGCGCTCGGAGCAGCGGGTGTGGCGCATGGGGCCGGCAGGTTCGCCCCCGCTGGAGATCACGGTGTCATGTACGTGGCAAACAGCGGGAAGCCGTTCGATTCGGCACGGTCCACCCCCCATATCCACCGACATCGAAGGCCCCTCATACGGGCCGGAAAGGAGAACCATGGCCGACGAAACAGAACCCGCGATGTTCGACGCGTTGGAAAAGGCGCTGATGCCGTTGAACAGCGCACGCCAGCTGGCCGAGCTCAGCGGCATCGGCGAATCCACGCTGGCCGAATGGCGCGGAACGCACACGGGACCCGCCTACGTGAAATCCGGCCGCCGCGTCCTCTACCCGAAGGAGGCCGTGCTCGGCTTCATGCGCGCCAACCTGCGCGAATGCAAGGAGGCCAGCGCATGACCGGCCAGCCGAACGACTACGAGCATCGCGCCGAGGGCGAGTCCACGTTCGAATGGCCGTTGGATTCCGCGGGGATGCGCATGAGCGCGGGCGAACTATTGGACAGCCTGCTCGCCACCATCCAGCATCTCAACCGCACGGACGCATGGCCACTGACCATACTGCCGCCACGCTGGACGGACGTGATGGTCGACCGGGAACGCCGCCAGATCTCGGCGGTCTGCCTGTGGAAACGCAAACCAGTCAAAACCCATAAGGAGGGATAGATGTGCGAGAAACCCGAAACCGAAACCGAAACCGTGACGCCGCGGGTGGCCTTCGCCACCATATTGCAGTCGCTGGTGGCCGAGTCGCCGAACAAGCCCACGCTGCCCGTGATGCTGTCCATGCTTGACCAGGCGATGGATCATACCGGGCTGCGACTGGAGCTCGCCGCCGCGCCGGCGGACCATGAGGACGATGTGGCGAAAGCCAGCCGCCGCCTCTCGCGCAGGGCGTATGACATGACGAGCCTGCTGGCCGACGGCGCGGCCGGCGCCGGCGACTGGGAGCTGTTCGACCTGGCCGACGAGGCGCGTTCCGCCGCCGTTGCGCTGCTGCGCGCGTTGGATGGTGATGCGTGATGGCGGGAGAGACCGTTCTTACCATCGTCGGCAACCTGACCGCCGACCCGGAGCTGCGTACCACGGGCGGCGGGGCGACCGTGGCGAGCTTCACGATCGCTTCGACGCCGCGCAACTGGAACCGGCAGGCCAACCAGTTCGAGGACGGGCAGGCATTGTTCATGCGCTGCTCCGCATGGGGCGACATGGCCGGCCATTGCATCCAGTCCCTGCACAAGGGCATGCGCGTGATCGCCACCGGCCGGCTGAAGCAGCATTCGTATCAGACGCAGGACGGCTCCCAGAGAACCGTCATCGACATGACCATCGATGAGATAGGCCCCTCGCTGCGGTACGCGACCGCGCAGGTGACGCGCGTGCAGTCCGGACGCGGCTACTCGGGCGGCAGCACGTATGGCGACCCGGCCAAACCCGCCAACCAGCAACAGGGCTGGCAGGACGGCTCCCCGACTCCCGCGCAGAACCTCGGCGCTCCCGAAGGCGACCCGTGGGCGCAGGCGCCGGCCACGACGCCCGGCACCGCGTTCGGCGTTTCCAACGATTTCCCGTCAAACGATTCCGACCCCGAACTCTAAGGAGATTCAATGTCACGAAGGAAAAAGACCGATGGCGTGCAGGACGCGCTGATACCCGACGAGATGTCGCCCTTGAAGCTGTTGGATTTCAACGCGGGCAACGCGAAGATCAAGCAGGCCGCCGTGGACCTGCGTCGTTCCGTCAACACGGCCAAGCCGATGAGTTCGAAGACCGAGTATCTGGCCAAGTTCCAGCACATCGACGCGGTGACCGAGGCGATCTTCGACGTGGACGTGCTCGCCCAGCACATCGTGGATTGCGCCGAGGCCATCAACCGTCTGCTCACCTATCCGCGCGAGGCCCGACGCACCATCATGCTCGATGACCTGCACCGCAGCCTCAAACCGTTCGAGGAGTCGGCCGTGGAGGGCGTGCCCGACTACCCGTTCGACGGCGAAAACACCGAAGACGAATCATCCGATGCCGAATCCGACACCGGGGACGACCCGAACCAGCTGTCGGTGGACCCGGACACCGGCGAAATCAAGGAGGAATCATGAGCAAACGCAAGCACGGACGCCAACAACTGGAGCACGAGCGCCAACGCCGCCGCAGGAAGCGCATGCCGCACCTTCCAGCACACCAGAACCTATCGATTAAGGAGCAGTGACCCGACGAATTGTCTATCAACATCATCGACATCAACGTAACCAACCTCATCCCCAACCCGAACAACCCCCGCAGGGACGTGGGCGACGTCACCGAATTGGCCGACAGCATCCGCGAACAGGGATTGCAGCAGGCGCTTGTGGTAACCCCCGACCATGAGGAGCACGGCGAGCGCCTGTTTCGTGTGGTGATTGGTCATCGTCGTTTGGCGGCGTGCAAGCTGGCTGGCATTGAGCGGGTGCCGTGTGTTGTGCGTGAGTTGGATGCGAAGACCGAGCGTGAGCTGATGCTGGTGGAGAACTGCCAGCGCAGCGATCTGACGCCGTTGGAGGAGGCCGACGGGTATCAGGGTCTGCTTGACCTTGGTGCGAACGTGGGTGAGCTGGCTTCGAAGACGGGGCGTAGCGAGTCGTTCGTGCGTGGCCGTTTGAGGATCGCGCGCATCCCTGCCGAGGTGCGTTCCGGGTCGAAGGGGTTCGCCCAGTTGTCCCTCTCCCAGTTGGATGAGTTGGCGGAGTTCGAGGAGCATCCCGACATGATGAGGGAGCTGGCTTCGCAGGCCGGGTCGAACAATTGGGCGTGGAAGGCCAATCAGCTGCGCCAGCGGTTGAAGGACGAGGCGTGGCGTGTGGCGGTGCGTGCCGTGTTGCGTGAATTGCATGTGGTCGTGGAGGAGCCTGAATCCGGTTCGGTGTGGTCGGTGCCGGATGGCTGCCTGTTCTGTGACGTGTTCCATGGCCGGCCCGAGGATCTGGCCGACTGGTGGAAGCAGTGGCGGGTGAAGCATCCGACGGACGGGCCCGTGGTGCGCGTCGCCGACACCACGGTGTACGCGTTCCCGCGTATGAGCGCCGCGCAGATCGCCGAACGCGACGCCAGGGACGCGGCCCGTGAACGCGAGAACGCCTTGGCCGAGGAACGGTTGGACCGGCGGAAACGATTCGAGCATGACGCCACGCAATTGCGTCTCGTCTGGATCAGGGAGCACGCCACCCGGTTCAACGGCGGACAACTGCGCAAAGCCAACACCCGTTTGAGCCTGCTCGTCCTGACCGGCACCGACGGCTATTCTGGCCTCATCGCCAGCCGCAGGTGGGACAACGACGAGAGGGTGCTCGACGCCTACAACGCGCTGACCACCCCATTGCCGGTCATCGAGGACGGCGACGTGGAACTCTACTGCGAGCAGAACCTCACGGAACTGCATCGCCGCCAGAACGTGGAGGGGGCCGCGAACCGTGAGCTCCTGCTCATCCTGTGCGCCCAAATGGAAGCCATCATCGACCACAGCACGTGGGCAGACAAGGACGACATCACCATCGCCCAAGCCTACTATCAGGCGCTCGAAGACCTCGGATACCCCATCTCGGACGAGGAAAACAAAGCACTCAAAGGCGAATATCTGCCCGAAGACGATGAAGCGGAGTGAGCCATGACATGGACGCAGATAGACGACGGGCTCAACTTCAGCCCGCAGACCATGCCCGGCACGGTATCAAACGCCGCGCTGGGCCTATGGGTCCGCCTGTGCGTGCACACCGCATACCAGCTCCGCTTCCCCGCATTCGACGGCGCATTCGACCTCACGGTCGTGCGCTCGCTGAAAGGCAACGCACGACAGGTGACGGAACTGGAGGCCGCGGGAATGCTCGAACCGGCGCTCGCCGCCGGCCGGTGGATGGTGGTCGAGGCCGACACCCTGATGAAATTCGGCGGCACCTCCGGCAGCGAACTCAAGGAGAAAAGAGCCAAGGCCGGGCATGCCGGCGGCGTCGCTTCGGGCGAGGCTCGTCGAAGCAAACGTGAAGCAAATGCTTCGAAGCAAAACGAAGCAAGTGCTTCAAGCAAACCACGAAGCAAAACCGAAGCAAACCATGAAGCAAACGGTGAAGCAAACCATGAAGCAAAACCGGAGCAAACGTCTGAAGCAAAACGAAGCAATTGCTTCGAAGCAAACGAAGCAACCGGTCCTAACCTAACCATACCTAGCCTTACCTCCCCTGTAGCCCCCTCCGCACCGAACGCCGAACCGGAGTCGGCCGAGCCGAGCCAAGCCATGGCCGAATCCGGCCACGCCAGGCCGGTGACGAGCCTCGCCGAAGCCGAGGCCTTGGCCGAGGCCGACCCGTTCGCGTTCGCCTGGGACCGGTACCCGAGCCACACCGGCAATCGGGAACAGGCCCGAAACCTGTGGCGGGCCATCACCGGCGGCGACCCGACCGTGCCGCACGTCGAGGCCAGCCAACTGCTCGGAGCCGTCATCCGCTACGCCCAAACCGTGCGCCAGGACGGCGACCGGTTCACGCCATCGATGCGCAAATGGCTCGAAAACCGGCAATACGTCAAATGGCTGTCAAACACACCGGCACACACCGAATGGGGCGGCATCACCCGCCAATGGCTCAACCAGCACGCCATCAGCCAAGTCCCCTCAGGCACGTGGACGGACAGCGTCGAACAGACGTTCTGGGCCCACGTCAAAACCGGCGAAGAGCCGGAGACCGTGGCGCAACGGCTCGTGACGGAAATCAACGAAAGGCATCAAGCATGAGCGACCAACCCACAGCCGCGACCCTGCGCCTCGTGGAAGGTCGCGAAAACAACCGGTGCATCGTCTGCGACCGATACCTGCGCAACGGCGAATGGCCCGGCAGCAGCCACCACCACCGGAAACGCCGCAGCCAGACTTACGGCGACCCCGAACGGCACGCGCCATCGAACGTCATCGACGTGTGCGGCACGGACAACAGCACCGGATGCCACGGATGGATCCACCAGCACCCCGAACAAGCCCGAGCATTGGGCTACCTGCTCAAAAGCTACGACCCCGAGCCAAGCCAAGTGCCCGTGTACAGCTGCCGGCGCGGCTGGATACTGCTCGACACCGACGGCCAATGGCATTCATGCCCGCCACCCGAAGACCTCCCCACCCACATCAACATCAAGAAAGGCAACGAATGAACGCCCACACAGCAACCCCGAACCGCCCCAACCCCGTCATCGAACTCATCCGACGTCTCCGAAAGGCCACCCACCGACCCGAACCGGCCAACGATCCGACCATCTGCGCGATCTGCGGCGTACCGCTCACCGACACCACGTCATCCATCTGCCCCGACTGCCGGGAACTCGAAAAGGACTGGTAAGCATGCACGCCACCACATGGGCCAACGACCCCGTCAACTCACCAAACCACTACACACGCTCGCACCCGGGCATGGAGTGCATCGAACTGACCGCCGACACCAGCTTCTGCCTCGGCAACGCCATCAAATACCTCTGGCGCTACCACAGCAAGGGCCGACCCGTCGAAGACCTCGAAAAAGCCCGATGGTACCTCTGCCGCGTCATCGACTACGACGAGAAGATCGCATGGACACGCCAACAACACGCCATCCTCGACACCCTCGCCAACGATCCCACCATCCCCGACGCCGAAGCGCACACATGGGCGAAACTCCGGCAAGGCTTCCCCGATTCGGCCCTCGCCTGCCTCGACCGCCTCATCGAACACGAAAGGAACCAACAATGACCAACCCCAACACCTACAACACGGCCTGCATGACCGGTGTCATCGACAACGTGGACTTCACGCTACGCGACGATTCCACCAGCGTGACCATGCTCATCCCACCCGACACACCCGTAGGCACCAGAACCATCATCATCCCCCAAGGCTTCACCCTCGCCGAACACCGGATCATCCGCGAAGCCATCGCCGACGCGCTCGCCGACCACGGGGAGGAACTATGAGCCCCGAAAAACCAGACGCTTTGCTGTGGATGGACGTGGAAACCACCGGATTAGATGCGAACAAGTGTTCGATACTGGAGATTGGGTTGCGCTGCACCACGTTGGACGCGATGCGAGAGCACGCGCTCCTCGAAGCGGTCGTCCACATCAGCCGGGAGACCATGCTCTCCGCGCAACTGCCCGCCCTGGACCTGCATCTGAACAACGGTCTGCTCGCCCAATGCGAGACCAGCGACCCCGTCCGCTGCTCGCCCGAGGCAATCGCACGGAAGACCGTGAGATTCATCAAGGACATGAGCGGCATGTACACGCTGCACCCCGCAGGCACGAACATCCAACGCTTCGACCTGCCCATAATCCTCAGATTCTGCGCAACCGCGGAACGCATCGACGACCTACTCTCCTACCGGGCACTCGACCTGACCGCACTGCGCCTCACAGCCAAGACGCTCGGCCGAGACCCCTACACGCACAGGGCCAAGCCCACGCACCGGGTCCACGACTGCCTAGACAGGGACATCGCGGAATACCGGCACTACCTCACCCTCATGAACCCCAAGGAGACCGTATGAGCCAGAGATGTACTCCACGCGGGCCCGGCTGCTACTACCGTTGCCCGATTTGCGGGCAATGGTGGCGGTACGAACCGCGAACCGAATGCTGGGATCCGATAAACACGCTCGGAATGTTCTTCTCGCACCACTCAGTGTGGAGGCAGGAACGCCAACACAGAAAGGCAAATCATGGCCGAACCGATTGACCTCACCCAACAGGCATTGACGGCGCTCGCCGACGCGGGACTGGGCAACGAGTCGGCGGCCGAATCGTTCGTCATCGGATATCAGGCAGGCTATGACGCAGCGCTCACTCTGGCCATCAGCATAGAAACCCATCTCAACTCGAATGAGCCGACAGACGAAGAAATCGAGACCTGCGCCCGAGGATTCTTCGAGGGAACACCCGGCATCACCAACTGGGACGCAGTCAGCGAGCACTCAAAACAAGCATGGCTGCACGCGGCCAAGAAAGCGCTCGCCGCCGTCAACACGATGAAAACCGAGGAGGAATCATGAGCATCATCAGCAAGGAAGCGTGCTTCCGCTACCCCAACTGCACGGTGGACGACGTGCACGACACGTTGGCCCAGGTCTACACCAGTGACGACTTGCAGGAGGCGTACATGACCGGTGCGGAACGGGAGCCCACCGGCTTGGAGGTGGAAGCCGCCGCCGAACAGCTCTACTACTCGGACGGCAACAGTTCCGGCCTGCTCCTCGACTCAGACTGGAACAGACTACCGGACGGCAACAAAGCCATCTACCGCAACCGGGTGCGCACAATCATCACAACAATCCAGAAAAAAGGAACAGCAGAATGAACGAGAACACGAACCTCACCGACATCATCAGCGCGGCGCTCGCCGCCGGATGCCAGATCAGCGTGACCATCACTCCCAAAGACTTCTACAACGAATCACAGGAGCCGGAGGAATGAACGTGAGCGAAAGCATCGACTGGCGGCATTCCACGCCGGGAGAGCTTGACCTGCACCGGTTCATCGGACTCACGAGGAGAGGCCAAACACTGGACGGCTATCTCTCCTGCTTCACACAGAACGGCCGGTGGACACTCACCGACGCCGACAATCTCGCCACCGTCATCAAACCGGACGCCAACGGAAACCCAACACTCAACACCGAACTCTTCCGCTCCATCAACGTGCTCAAGGAGATAAGATGAAAGAAATTACATTACTCACCACCGATTTTTACATTAGCGTGCTCGGAGGCACGCGATGAAGCGCGGAAGCTGGTCGGTGGAATCCACCATCGGGCTCGTCTTCACCATCGTCATCGCCGTCATCGTCGCGATGGTGCTGGCCGTCATCGGCCTCACCGCCTACGCGGTTACGAACGTGGCGCCGGAACAGACCATCATCCAGAAAGTCGAAACCACCGGCGATGTGCGCCGCCTGTGCATCGAAGCCAAGACCGGCGAGCGCATCGATGCCATTTCATGCGATTTGATTGACCCGCGCACGGGAGGAGTCAGGGAATGACCAGCCAGGAACAACGCGACAAGGTGCTTCGCATGATGCACAACCAGAACACGACGCTCGAGATTTCCGGCCAGCTCGGCATCCCGTTGTGTGAGGTCGTCGCCATCATCCAATCACAAGGCAGGCCGCCAGCACCGCCGAGGAAGGTGGAGTTCATCGAACCCACGTTCGACATTCCACGGGAATAAACGAAACCCTCCACCGGGGCGGAGGGCATGTCTGCAAACAACCAGTGTAGCCGACGTGGAGGGGTTTCGATGGATTGCCAGAATTGTGGTGCGCCCGTTGATGAGGGGTGGACGTTGTGTGTGGCGTGCGAGCTGAGATTCGCCGGCATGCTGCTGCGTCTGGCGCGTGACGTCACGCCATTGCATGACAGCCTCGACGCGACATTGCATCCGGGCGGGCATGCGCCCGTGCGCATCCAGACGGCCACGCCGCCCACGCCTATCAGGCTGGACGTGCTCGACCTCATCGACATGCTCGACGCCACCGCACGCGAACTCTGGCGCTGCCTCGACGGCATCGACGCCTTGGATTGGCACAAGGATCCACGCATGGAGGACCTCGAGGCCACGCTCATCGCATGCGCCGGCCACCCCAAACTCGCCACATTCCACGACGCAGGCCTCTACATGCACATCATCAACAACCTTGCCCGCAAGGTCGACCTCGCATTGGATCCGCCCGAACAACGCAGGGAGATCGGCACATGCGAACTATGCGAGACCATGCTCACCGCAGGCGCGGCAGACCAGTGGGTCACCTGTCCCGTGTGCGGGAGGGAACAGCGAGCGCAGACGGTCAAACTGCGTAGGCTCAAGACGTTGTGTTGGGATGATTCCAGGCGAGGGTCGGCGGCTGAGATAGCCAAGGCGTTCACCGACGCGGGAATCACCGTGCGTAGGGGTACGCTCAACGTGTGGGTCAACCGAGGCAAGCTGCCCTCCAGCCCTCAGGGCCTCGCCTATTGCGACGTGTACCGACTCGTGATCGGCGGAGCGGCTTGACAAAATTGTCACTGTAACCGATGATTGCAGTGGCAGAAGTGTCGAAAAACCCAGCTCACGTGGCTGGGTTTTCGCGTATCTGACCGCATTGCATGGGGCGAGAGTACTCCGCCGGCACGTCCAAAGCGCCGGTGATGTTCGCCCCGCCACTCTTTTCATTTGATTGTGAGGCGATGACGCCATGACAATGCCGGGCATGCCGACCATCAGCCTGCGGATCACGTGCAAGGGGAACGCCCTCGGCGACATCGACGCCCTGCCCGTGCCCGTGAGCGTCACCCCGGCCGGGCATATTGTGGTCGACCCCCTCGAACCGGTCATGCGCCGGGCCGTGCAGGCGTTCGTGGACGCCTGGCAGCGGTCGTGCGACAAGGCCGGGTTATGAGCGGCCGCCGGGGCAACACCCGTCATGCCAATGGCTGGCGACGCCAGCAGGTCGTGGCCCGCGTGCTGGCGGCCTACGACACGTGCCACCTGTGCGGCAGGCCCGTGGACAAATCATTGTCGCCGGGATTGCCGGGCTCGCCCGAGGTGGACGAGATCATCCCGGTCAGCAAGGGCGGCTCGCCCTACCTGTTCTCCAACTGCCGGCTCGCGCACCGCTGGTGCAACCGCGTCCGCTCCAACCACAGCGTCGCGTGGGCGCGCGAACACATCAAACAAACATTCGAACAGGGGCACACGGCCGACCTGAAGGCCACCTCGATGCCATTGGTGACAAGCGGCGACTGGTGACGTGGGGAGGAGACCCGTCCGCCCCGGTCGAAGCCCCCTCGGGCGCAGGGCCGATATCTCCCCGGCATGTCAAAACGTAACGCCTTGGACGGCCGTTACGTTATCCCGTTACGTTTTTTTGGAGGTGAGCGCGGTGATCTGCGAGGAATGCGGCCAGCCGTTCGCCCCGTCCGGCCGTGGAAAGAAAGCGAAATACTGTTCGGCCAAATGCAAGCAGCGCGCCTACCGCAGGGCCAAGCGCATGAGCCGCGTCACCACTCCTCCCGCCCCGGCCGGGGACGTGGAACATGAGCCCGAGGCGACGGACGCCCTCACCGCCGCCGATTTCGAGGCGATGATGAACGACGGGCCCGAGGACTACGTGAGCGTGCTCAAACGCACGCAGGCCCGGCTCAAGGAAGCCATGTTCAGCGCCGGCACCCCGCCGGGCAGCCTGACCGGCATCAGCAAGCAGCTGCTCGCCCTGACCCGCGAAATCGAACGGCTCGAAGGCAACCCCGTACAAGGCATGACGACGCAAGAAGATCCGGAGGACGACGACGATGACGGAGAATTCCGACCCGAAGCTATCTGAGGTCGCACGCCACATCGTCATGCCCTCCGGCATCGTCACCAGCATGTTCCCCAAGGTCAACAAGCGCGCCAAAGCATGCGGCATCCGCTACGACCGCTGGCAGCAGGGACTGCTGACGCTCATCCTCGGCCGAAGGGCCGACGGCACGTTCGCCGCGTCCGTCGGCGGCGTGGTGTTGAGCATCTGCCGCCAGACCGGCAAGACCTTCACCGTCTCCAGCCTCGTGGTCATCCTGTGCACGCTCATCCCCGACCTGACCGTCATCTGGACCGCGCACCACAACCGCACCAACAGCAACACGTTCGACCACGTGCGCACCCTGGTACGCAACCCCGCGCTCATCGGATACCTCGACCACTCCGGCCGCACCGACGGCGTGCGCGGCGGCAACGGCATGCAGGAAATCACCTTCGCCAACGGCAGCAAGATACTGTTCGGCGCACGAGCCCAGGGCTTCGCCCGAGGCAACGACGCCGTAGACATCATCGTGTTCGATGAAGCGCAGATCCTGACCGAACAGGCCATCAGCGACATGGTGCCCGCCACCAACACCAGCCCCAACGCGCTCGTCCTCTACATCGGCACCCCACCGCGCCCCGCCGACCCCGGAGAAGCGTTCACGGAACGCCGCCGCCAGGCGCTCGCCGGCGAGGACGACATGCTCTACGTGGAATTCTCCGCCGACCGCGACGCCGACAGCGACGACCGCGCCCAATGGAGGAAAGCCAACCCGAGCTTCCCGCGCCGCACCAGCGAAACCAGCATGCTGCGCATGCAACGCCAGCTCGGCAAGGACAGCTTCCGCCGCGAGGCACTGGGCATCTGGGACGAGACCACCACCAGCCAGGCCATCAACCCCGAACAATGGGCCAAAGCCGCCACCGGCACACCCAACATCAAAGGACTGATCGGCTACGCGCTCGACATGAAACCCGACCGCAGCTCGCTGGCCATCGGCGGCGCCGTCAACCACAGGGACGGCACCGCGCACATCGAACTGCGCCGCTTCGAGGCCACCCAATCCAAAGGCACCCAATGGGCGGTCGACTACATCGCCGACCACTGGCCGCGCACAGCAAGCGTGGCCATCGACTCGCAATCACCCGCCATGAGCCTGCTGGCCGACCTCAAAGCCCGGCACGTGAAAGTCATCGTCACCAACTACAGCGACATGGGCCGCGCCTGCGGCAAATTCCTCGACATGCTCAGAGACGGCAAACTCACCCACCTGCCGGACGACAAAGCACCGGCGCTCGCCACGGCCGTGGCCAACGCCACCACACGCAGCATCGGCAAATCCGGCGCCGTCGGATGGAACCCGATGGGCAGCGACATCGACATAAGCCCGCTCGTGGCATGCACGCTCGCCCTCTACGGCACCACCATAACCAAACGAGACCCCGACCGAGTACAGGAGGTCATGATCGGATGAGCGAACAATCCATCAGCTTCGGCAACCCCTACCTGTCCACCGGCTCCTCGTCCGTGACACACATCGCCAACGTGCCCGACAACGACATGGCCGACATCACCCGCCTACTGGAACTCTGGCGCAACAAATACCCACGCAACCTGCTACGCTCCGCGTTCTACGACGCCAAACAACGCTTCAACAACCTCGGCATCAGCATCCCGAACATCGTCGCCCAGAAAGCCGGCGTCGTGGTCGGCTGGCCACAGAAAAGCGTGCGCGCGCTCGCCGACAAATCGGTGTTCGAGGGCTTCGAGACCGCCGCCGGGGCCGACAACCACGGCATCGACGAGATCATGCGCATGAACGAGCTCGAAACCGACATGAGCGAGGCCGTCATCAGCTGCTACAAGCACTCCTGCAGCTTCCTGACCATCGACTACGACCCGGACGACAACGAGCGCATCCTCATCACCCCGCGCTCGGCCGACTGGTCCGCCGCACTATGGGACAACGAACGCCGACGCATCAAGGCAGCGCTGACCATCACCGACAGCGACAAATGGGGCAACATCACCGCATTCAACGCATGGCTGCCCGGCCGCAACTACGCCTGCATGAAAACCGGATACGGGTGGGACGCGGAACCCCAATACAACCGGCTCGACCGCGTCGCCGTGGTGCCCATCGTCTACGACAAGCAGATGGACCGCCCCTTCGGCCGCTCACGCATCAACCGCGCCCTCATGAACCTGACCGACATGGCCATGCGCACCATGGTCCGCATGGAAGCGTCCGCCGAATTCTACTCGGTGCCCAAAATCTGGTTCCTCGGCCTGAGCCGCGAATCCTTCCAACAGGACACGTGGAGCGCGCTCGTCAGCAGCATCAACGCGGTCAGCCGCGACATCAACGACGACATCCCCGAACTCAAACAGGTCTCCCAGGCATCGATGCAACCCCACGGCGACATGCTCGAAACCATCGCCATGCTCGCCTCGGCCGAAACCGACATCCCACCCGAACAACTCGGCATACGACTGGCCAACCCCACCAGCGCCGAAGCGCTCGCCGCCGCCGAGAACCAGCTGACGCGCACCGCGAACCGGCAGAACCGCATGTTCTCCCGCCAGCTCCTCAACGCCATGGGCATGGCCGTGCAATTGCGCGACAACAGCCCGCAGCCGCCCGACCTGACCGGCATCCGCCCCCTGTGGGCGCCGACCCGCGAGGTGAGCGACGCCGCAAGAGCCGACTACTACACCAAGGTCGCCGGCGTGAACGGCGACTGGGCGGATTCCGACGTGGGACTGGCCAAGCTCGGACTCACGGCCGGCGAGCTCCAATCGTTCCGCGCCTACCAGCAGCGGATGAAGGCCCAACGGAACATCGACCAGCTCAAACAGCAGCGGATGAATCCGCAGGACACGGAGGCGGCTGATGGCAGCGAATCCGAAAGCCCCGCCGGAACTGCAGCCGCTGCTGGACAAGGCGTACAGGGACTACCAGACCGACCTTGACAACCTCAGGGAGGGCGCGGCCGACGTCATCGAGAACATGGTCGAACGCGACCCCCTGAACGTCAAGGACGCGATCCGCGACTTCTCCCGCGACGCCTCCCAGCTGGCGAACGAATATTACGACACCGTGCGCGGCCTGTGGGGCGAATACGCGGGCATAGAGCTTGAGGACTTCGACCACACACAGCTCATCGACCCCGACCGCGCCCTCTGGCAGGTGCAGGACGGCTTCAACAACACCGACTACAACGGCCTGACCTACACGCAGGTCAAGAACGGACAGTCACGCGCGGGAGCCACGATCGACGACCTGTGGCCCGATCTGGGCAACCCGGATGACGCGATGCAATTCGTCGCCGACATGATCAACGCCTCCGCACGCCTGACCACCCAACGCAACATGCGCATCGACCCGTCGAAACCACGATGGGCCAGAGTGCCGCGCGGAGCAAGGACATGCGCGTTCTGCACCATGCTCGCCTCACGGGGCTTCACCTACCTGAGCGAGGACTCGGCAGGTCTGGAGATGCAATACCACCGGGACTGCGACTGCCAGATCGTCCCCAGCTGGGGCCGCCAGACACTCGCCGGATACAACCCCGAACGGCTCACCGCCATGTGGCAGGAAGCCAGCAAGGAAGGCGGCGACTACCGGGAGAAGCTCAAGCGCATGCGCCGGAACAATCCCCTGGCGTTCACGGACGGCGTCTACCCGACGCCGACCATGTCGTGGGAGCAGTCCGTCAGGCTCCTGTCAATGAAGGGAGAGACCAAAGGCACGGCGGAATCCTGGTACCGGCGCCAGCTCGCCGTCGGCGTCGACCCGAGCAGGGAAATCCTCGAACGGCACGAGATCGTGTTCCTCGAGAAGTTCCAGAAGCTGGGCGAGGAATACGAGTGGATACCGAAAAGCCATGACGGCAAGCCCAGCAACGACTTCCATTGGCTGAGCCACGAATGCGACGCGGAACTGAAATCGCTGGCCGGCCTGAAGTACAGGAACGTGGCCGACCGCATCAACAAGGCGGCCAACGGAGCCGCCGTCCAAGGCGTCGTCAAGGACGTGTTCGTGCTGGACTTCGGAGACGCGAAACTGCCCGAGAAACTCATGCGAAGGCTCGAAACCTACAATCTGGCGCATGAACGGCGCATCAGAGAACTGTGGGTGTTCGACTCCGAGGGATTTCACCGCATCAATCTGAAGGAATGAAAAGACGGGGATAACCCCCCGACTGATGTTCCGGTCTAAAGAGCCGGTTGCGTGGGATCCCCGTTACTTCGATTCTACCATACGACGGCGGGTTGCCAGAGAGGCCGATCGGGGCCGACTGTAAATCGGCTGCTCCACGCCACGCAGGTTCGAATCCTGCACCCGCCACTCCACGCCGCCCGCACGGGTGGTCTTTATGCCCGAAACGGGCCCCATCAACCATAAAGGAGAACCATCATGCACGACATGTCGCACTGGCGCCGATTCCGCAACAACCTTCGTTTCATCGATTCCGGCGCGGACGAAGGCGGTTCCGGCGAACCCGCAACGGGAGACACCGGCAACGAACCCGCCGCCGCAAACGTCGACTGGAAGGCGAAGTTCGAGGAGCAGCGCGCCAAGGACAACAGCAAGGCCGCCGAGGAACTGCAACAGTTCAAGGACTCGCAGCTGTCCGAAGCCGAGAAGACCGCCAAACGCATCAAAGAGCTCGAAGCGCAGAACGCCGCCTACGCGGCGGAACGACAGCAGAACGAGTGGAGGGCGCAGGTCTCCAAGGAGACCGGCGTGCCCGCCTCGCTGCTGTACGGCGATTCGCTGGAGGCCATGAGCGCGAACGCGAAGGCCATCGACCAGTACGCGCACCCCAAGCCCAAGGGCATGCCCAACCAGGGCAAGACCCCCGACGGCAAGGCCGCCGGCGCCGACGAACGCGCATGGGCCAACGACCTGTTCTCCAACCTCTGAACATCGACAAACCATCTGAAAGGAACACAACATCATGGCAATGGACACCAGCAAACTCCACCTGCCCAAGACCGTCGCCACGGCCGTCGTCAACAAGGTCAAGGAGACATCGACCATCGCCGCGCTGTCCCCGAGCAGCCCGCAGATCTTCACCGACAAGGAGTACATGATCTTCAACGGCGCCGCCGAGGCCGACGTGACCGCCGAAGGCCAGACCAAGAGCTCCTACGAGCAGAAACTCGGCTACGTGAGCGGCAAGACGTTCAAGGTGCAGACCACAACCCGAGTCACCAGCGAACTCAAATGGGCCGACGAGGACAACCGCTTCCAGATCATCCAGTCCATCCAGGCCGACCAGGCCGAGGCCATCGGACGCGCCCTCGACTACGTCGTCTACCACGCCGTCAACCCCAAGACCGGCGGGCCCCTCACCGGATTCGACGCGCTCACGGCCCGCGCCATGCAGGTCACCGCCGGAGACGACGACATCACCAACGTCGACAACCTGGCCGACCAGCTCAACGAGACCTACGACATCAACGGCATCGCCATCAGCCGCACGTGGGCCTCCCGCCTGCGCAAGATCCGCGTGCCCGCCACCGGCATGCGCTACTACCCGGAGATCCCGCTCAACCTGCAGGTCGGCACCCTCGACGGCATCAAGGCCGCCACCAGCGCCACCGTCAACGGGGCCAAGGCCAAGACACCCACCAACGTGCTCGCCATCATGGGCGATTTCAGCCTCATCAAATGGGGCATGGTGCGAGACATCACGTCCGAGATCATCCCCTACGGCGACCCCGACCAGACCGGCGTGGACCTCAAGGCCCACAACCAGATCGCCTACCGCACCGAGGCCATGTTCTCCTACGCGGTCGTCGAACCCAAGGCGTTCGCCGTGCTCAAGACCTCCACGGAAGAAGGTGCCTGATGGGCGCGTTCACCCAGGACTTCATCGTCCAGAAGACGAACAGGAAGAAGCACAAGCCGGCCGCCATGGACGTGCCCGCACGCCTGTGGAACCCGGATGGCACCCGTTCGCTGGCTGCTCATCAACGCCTGCGGACGGCAGTGTGACGAACGCGATGCTGGCGGGAGGCATCACCGCGGACAAGCTCGCCGCGGGCGTGATCCCGACCGTCCCGAAGGCCGCGTATGTGGCCGACCCGGCCGGCGATACGCCGACGAAGGCCGAATACGTGGCCTTGCGCGACGCTCTCGTCACGGCGGGTCTCATGCGCCCAAAAGCGTGACCACCGTCGACGGAGACATCACGCCCGTGCTCACCAGAATCGGATAAAGGAGGACCATATGGACCCGTCCGTTTCGTTCGCCAAGCATTCCGACCTGGAAGACCGGTGGCACAAGCTGCTTCCGGAGGAGCGGGTGCAGGCGGACATCCTGCTCGCGGACGCGAGCGAGATCATCCGCAACCGCGTCCGCCCCTACCCCGAGACACATGACCCGGCGTGGTGGCTCGCGCATGAGCGCGGGCTCGAGCTCGTGTGCTGCCAGATGGTGCGCACGGCCATGGAGGCGCAGGTGTCCGGTGGGCAGACCGGCGTCACCCAATCCACGGAGACGACAGGCCCGTTCTCCAGCACCTACTCGTGGCTGAGCCCCGACGGGTATCTGCGGTTCACGGACGACATGCTGCGCAACCTCGGATTGTCCGGCCAACGCATGTGGTCGATAGACATGGCGGAAGGATCGCATCATGGAGCGTGTTGACGTGTACCGGGGCGCGGCCGAGGTGGATGCCGACGGGAACCCGGTGCAGGGTGAGATGCGGCATGTGGACACGCTCATGGGTTTCGTTGCCCCGGTGGAGGCCTCGCAGTCTCCTGGCGCGGATTCGCAGGGCGTGGCCCGTCGTTTCACCCTGTATTTCCGCGGGGAGCCCACGGGCATCCTTGATACGGATTGCCTCGTGGTGCGCGGCAAGCCGTTGATGGTGGACGGTCCGCCGCTCGAATGGTGGAGGCACGGGCGTCATATCGGCGACGTGGTCAACGCGTTCGTCAGGGAGGGATGAATCATGGCCAAGAAAGTCAGGGTCGTATTGAACCGGAAGGCTTTCGGCACGGAGGTGCTGCACAAGGCCGTCAAGCCGGTCATGGACGACGTGCAGGAGCAGGTGGAGGGCATGGCGGCGGTGGATCCGGCGATCAAGGTGTACCGCAACGAGGACACTGACCGCACCAACGTGGTCGCCACCGCTCCGGCCGCGTTCGAACAGGCCCACGGAGTGCTGAGCCAGATGCTGGGCATGGTGGTCGTATGAGCGTCATCCGGCCACCCGTCCGTCCCCGGCGCGTGGAACCCGTGCTGCTCGAACGTCTGCGCGACCGGTTCCATGACGTTGAGTTCGGCACCGTCCGCAACCGGGGCAATCCGACCAGGGAATGCGTGCTGGTCGCCGTGCCGGGCCAGAAGGCCACCCCCGTCAGCCAGCAGGCGCGTTTGCGCATCTCCGTGTGGGTGCGCCGCGACGACGGGACCGGCGACATCGACGCCGCGCAGAACCTCGCCGCCGACATCGAACTGTATCTGACCGGCCTGTATCCGCCACGGCCGGTCGTCACCATCGACCACGAGTCGGGGCCGATCCGCATGAGCGACGAGAACGGCTGCCTCATGGCGTACCTCACGCTCCTGCTCACCGTCGAAACCAACCAAGCATAATCATCGAAAGGCGTATGGCAAATGGTCACAGACACTTCGTACATCACCAGCGGCAACCGCGCCGACCTGGTCAAACTCATCAAGGACTACGCGCTCTTCCTGTGGAATCTCGACGATTCGAACATCCCCGAGATGCCGGACTCCGAGAACTGGACGCCGCCGGAGGGCAAGAAGCCGGTCGGCTACAACTCGGAGGACGGCGCGGTACTGCACCCCGAGCCGGGCGACGAGACCGAGATCAAGGGCCACAACGGCGACATCGTGGTCTCCGAACAGGAGCCCGGCTACTGGACGCTGCAGATACCCGGCATCGAATGCCGTCAGGACATCGCCGAAGCCTACTTCGGCGTCAAGGCCGACACCGACGGCAACTTCCATGTCAGGGACGCGGCCACGAACATCGAATACATGGCCGTGCTCGCATGCCTCGACCAGTACGGCAACCCCATCGTGCTGCCCATCGGCAAATGCAAGGTCTCCGACCGCGACGACATGACCCTCGTGAGCACGGAGGTCGTGACCTTCAACGTCACGTTCAAGATGTTCAAGGCCTCGGACGGCTACATGTTCCACGTCTATGGTCTGCTCGCGGCCGAGAAGGCCGGACTGGCCACCAAGGTCGACTCGCTGGCCGCCACCCCGAACACGCTGACCGTCGCCGCCGGCAGGACCGCGACGTTCAACGTGACCGTCTCCCCGGCGAACGCCTCAGGCTGGACCATCACCGCCACAAGCGGCGACACCGCGAAGGCCACCGTCACCGTCAACGGCAACACCGTCACCGTGACCGGCAAGGCCGCCACCGAAACCGGCAAACCCGTCACCATCACCGCCACCGCCGGCGGCAAGAACGTGACCGTGCCCGTCACCGTCACCGCCTGACCCTGACATTCTTCCCCGTCCGCACCGATGGCGGTCCCTGCGGACGGGGAACCCCACCCACCAGACCGCCGCACACACTTTTTCAGGAGACCGCCATGAGCGCAGAAAACAAGACCATCGAAATCGAACCCGACATCAACACCGACGCCGAACAGCAGCCCGACGTATGCCTCAGCCTCAAGGGACTCGACACCGAAGTCACACTCCCCAACCTCAACTCCGCCGACCTGCCCATCGAACTGGTCAACGTCGTGCTCATCGTCAAAAGCAAGGTCGTCCTGAGCGAGGAGGAGACGTTCCACGCCACCGCCGTGTTCCTCGCCTACCTGCAGGAAATGCAGCCGACCCTGTGGAACAAGCTGCGGAAGGCCGGCAACCCGCTCGGCTGGATCAGCGCCATCGTCAAAGGCTGGGCCGAAGGATCGGGCCTCGACCCAAAATCGTTTACCTCCTCATCCTCCACCAACAGCATCACTCGGCGCTGACCGCCGACTGGCTGACCCGCTACCGGCGCGTCTGGAAGCCATGCCACCTCGACGTATGGCTCGACGCGCCAACCGGCCGCAAACCATCCGGCAACCTCGACTACGAGAGCGCATGGGCGCTCACCCGCGAAATCCTGCGCGACCACACCTCCAACAGCTTCGCCGCGCTCGCCGGATGGTCATACACGCCCACCGGCGCGGAAATCGCGCTCTGGGACCAGATGGAACTCGAAGGCCGACTCAAACGCAAAGGCTACCGGCCATGGGCCGACCGGAGAACCGACATGTTCCGCCGACCGGCCACGGAAACCCACGCCGATTATGAGGCGCGCATGGCCCGCCGCAAACGCCTCAACGACCACTACCACATCGAATGACCCCGACCGCCATCGGGGCCTCCCAACCACACAGGAGAAGCCCCGATGGCAGAAAGCAGCATCGGCGTCGTCTACATCGAAGTCGCCCCCAGCGGCAAGGACTTCGGCAAGAAACTCGAAGGCGACATCATCCAAGCCGTCGACAACGCCGCCAAGACCGGCGGCACCAGCATCCTCGGCAAATTCGGCGGCGCATTCGGCAAAATCGGCAAAATCGGACTCGGAGCCATCGGCACCATCGCCGGAGGCATCACCGCACTCGCCGCCAAAGGCGGCTTCCAACGCGCCCTCAACATCGAAAACGCGCAAGCCAAACTCAAAGGCCTCGGCCACGACGCCAAAAGCGTCAGCGAGATCATGAACAACGCGCTCGCCAGCGTCAAAGGCACCGCGTTCGGCTTGGGCGACGCGGCCACCGTGGCCGCGACCCTGAGCGCCGCCGGCATCAAATCCGGCGACCAGATGACCAACGTCCTCAAAACCGTCGCCGACACCGCACAGATATCAGGCCGCAGCCTCACCGACATCGGCACCATCTTCAGCAGCGTCGCCGCCCGAGGCAAACTGCAGGGCGACGACATGCTCCAACTCATGAGCTCCGGCGTACCCGTCCTCCAACTGCTCGCCAAACACCTCGGCAAAACCTCGGAAGAGGTCTCCGACATGGTGTCCAAAGGCCAGATCGACTTCCAAACATTCGCCGACTCCATGCAGGAAGGCCTCGGCGGAGCCGCATTGGCCGCCGGCGACACGTTCAGCGGCGCATTGGCGAACGTGAAGGCCGCTCTCAGCCGATTGGGCGAAGGCCCCGGCAAGATAGCGCTCGAATCGTTGCGCAAAACGTTCAACGCGGCCATTCCGGCCGTGGACGCGCTCTCAAGCCAGCTCACACCATTCGTGGAGCAGTTGAACGGCAAGCTCACCCCGTATGTGGACAGGGCCGTCAAGCTCATCGAGCAATTCAGCCAGGGCTTGCAGGACGGCAGCATCACCGTTCAGGACATCGCCGGCAGTCTCGGCCAATTGGCCGGAGCGTTCGCATTGTTCGCCGGGGTCGGCGGCAACGTGGACAAGATCACCAACGTGTTCGACACGCTCGGCAAACTCGGTGACGGCGGACTCGGCCAGCTCACCGGGAAACTCAAGCAGATGCCCGGCCAGCTCCAGTCGAGCCTGACGGGCCTGCAGCAGTTCAAATCGTATTTCAACAAGGACCTGCGCGACGCGCTCGAACTCGACGGCGACCCGTTCGCGTCGGCCGTCAACCGCATCCGGCAGGGCGCGGACAAGCTCACGGGCCCGCTCAAACTGCTCGGCGCGAAGATCGCGGGCTCCGATGTGGGCCAGCCGGTCGCCGGAATGGCGGACAGGCTGGGTGTCGGATTCGGCCAGCTCACCAGCGCATTCGATTCGAACATCAAGGTGCTGGGCGTCAGGGTCGGCAACGGCTTCTCCGGTGTGTTCTCCAAGATCACGGACAGCAAGCTCGTATCCGGACTGGGTGCGATGGCGGGCAAGGTGCAGTCCGCGCTGAGCCCGCTCGCATCGGGATTGGGGGACGTGTTCGGTGGCATCGGCGACATCGTGGGTCCGAAACTGCAGGCCGGATTGGGTAAGATCGGCTCCCTGTTCGGCTCGTTCTTCAGCCCCGGCAATTTCATGAAGTACATGGGCATAGCCGGCATCATCGCCGCGTTGGTCGCGGGCCTCGGCATGCTGGACCAGAGCATGCAGGGGCAATTGTTCGCGATGATAGGCCAGCTGTCCGCGCAACTGCCGACACTGCTGCAGCAGCTGAACATGCAGATCACCGCCAGCCTGCCGGCCATGCTCGCCCAGGGCGCGGCCATCCTCACCGCGCTGATGAACGCGATCAGCACGAACGCACCCCAGCTGATGACCACCGCCGTGCTCATCATCACCACGCTCGTCAACGGGCTGGCCTCGCAACTGCCCACGCTGCTGCCGGCCGCGCTCAACATGATCATGGCGCTCGTCAACGGATTGGCATCCAACGCAGGCCAGCTGCTCAACAGCGGCATGCAATTGCTGCTCGGTCTCGTGGAAGGGTTGATGAACGCGCTGCCACAGCTCATCGCACAGGCACCCACCATCATCGGCAACCTCGTGCAGTCAATAGCCGCGAACCTGCCGCAGATCCTGCAGACGGGCGTGAAGATTCTCGTGGCCCTCGCCAACGGCCTGGCCAGCGCCATACCGCAACTCATCGCCCAGATACCCGCCATCGTGCGCTCCATCTGGAACGGTTTCACAAGCGTGAACTGGGGCGAGGTCGGCATGAACATCATCACCGGCATCGCCTCCGGCGTCACATCCGCCGCCGGCAAGCTCGTGGACGCGGCCGTCAACGCCGCCAAGGACGCGCTGAACTGGGTCAAGGACAAGCTCGGCATCCATTCGCCGTCCCGCGTGTTCCGCGACCAGGTCGGCGTGATGATCGGCCGCGGCATGGCCGAGGGCATCGATCAGAGCCAGCAGGTCGTCAACCGCAGCCTCGACAGGATAGCCGCCGGGCTCACGCTCGACGGCCACTCGTTCGGCTCGCCGCTCATCGGCGGCGTCACCGGCGGCACGGGAATGCTGTGCGACGACAGGGGGCAGACGGCCACGCAGACCGCCCTGCTGGAACAGCTGCTCGCCGCACTGGTCGCCCTGCACGCGGACATCCCGACCATGCTGCAGGCATTGGGCATCGAACTCGACGGACGAGAAGTGGGAAGGCTGGTACGCAAGTATGCAAACGCTTAAATACGTGTGCGGCTCCACCGGCGACGAGATCTCGTTCGAAGGCCCTATCTACGGGGAGACGATGCCATCGTTGAGAGGACGCGCGTGGACGTACACGCTCGGCGCGCGCACCCTTACCGGGGTGGCATGGCAGGCCCGTGAACTCACGCTTACGGTGAAGGCCGTGGACGGCGAAACCCAATTGGACCGGCTGCGCATGCTCACCGACCATGACGTGCTCGCGCACTCCAGGGACTCCACGATATCGGGCCTGCTGCGCGTGGACGACGTGTGGGAGTGCAGGGCGCTCATCACCAAAAGCGAACCGCAATCCATCACGCCGCGCATCATCGAAACCCAATTGACCGTGACCCAATTGGGCATGTGGCGACGCAGCCTGCCGACCGTCACCTATGCGCCCAGCGACCCCGACGCCTACCAGTATCTCGATCACCCGTATGACATGGACTACGATTACGGGCCGCCATCCGCCCCGCCGGTGATAGCCGTGGACGGGTTGGACCCGATGCCGTTCCGCATGACCATATACGGGCCCTGCTCGAATCCGACCGTCACGATCGGCGGCAACCAGTACCGGATCACCGGTGACATCCCCGGCGGCGCTCGCGTCGAGGTGGATGCGGTGGAGGGCGAGCGTTCGGTGGCGTTCGTCAACGCGGCCGGCGACCGGGTCAACTGGTTCGCGAACGCGGAACGCGGTGCCGGCCTTGATTCCGGCAGCTACATCTTCCAGCCGTTGCCGGCGGGCCGCGCCGAAGTGAGCTGGCCGGGAGGCTACACGTTCGAACTCACGCCCGTCGAGGAGAGGAGCGAACCACCGTGGTCAGCCTCATAGTCACCGACGCGAAGCACAAGCCGTTGCGCGCGGTGGACGACTACACGCTCGATCTCGCCTACGGCAGCGATGAGAATTCGTTCAAACTCACCTGCCTGCCGCAGCCGGAGTCCAGCGCGCTGATCATGATCGACGGCACCGAATACGGCGGGTTGGTGACCGTGCGCAACACGGACGGCAGCGTGGAGGGCCCCACCTGGCATGGCCTGCTCTCACGCCGCATCCTCCAACCCGATACGGGTCGGGATTACCTCACCGTATCCGGCGCTGCCGGCGATGTGCTCAATATGTTGTTCAAACGCATCGGATTGGATGCGCTGTTCACCGCGTCCGCACGGCACGCGGTCACCATCGGCTCCTATTCGTTCGACCGGTATACGGACGCGTACACGGGCATCCGAAAGATGCTCGCCGCCAACAATGCGAAACTCCGTCTTATCTGGGCGGACGGGCGTGTGAACGCGTATGCGCTGCCCGTCGAACACTACGGCGACAGCATCGACAGTGATCTGCTCGAATTCAAGGCCTCGCTCGATAGCCAGCCGGTGAACCATCTCATCGGATTGGGCACCGGGGAACTCAAAGACCGTGCGGTCGTCCACTGGTACGCGGATGTCAACGGCAACGTGAGCCAAACCCAATCATTGACCGGATTGGCGGAACGTCAGGCCGTCTACGACTATTCCAACGCGAAACCCGACGAGCTGAACACCGAGACCAGGAAGAAGCTCATCGAACTGCAATCACAGGGCGGCGTCGAGGTCACCATAACGGACAACACGTTGAGCATGGACGTTGGCGACACGGTCACCGGCCGTGACAACCGGCTCGGCATCACGCTCACCGTGCCCGTGGCCAAGAAGATCGTGAAATCATCCGGCGGCATCCTGTCCGTGGACTACGAGTGCGGCACCGCGTCAGGCGATACGACGAGCCTCAGCGGCTCCGCGGAATCCAACGGCTCCACCGGTTCGGGCGGCTCCGGCACGTACTATGCGGACGGGGTCACCATCACCATGCGCAACAACACGTTCAGCGCGGTCGTCACCCCTTCGCGCGTGGACGACGTGGAGAAAACAGCCAAGGACGCCTACACGCTCGCCTCGAACTATTCGGCCGAAATCGGCAAGGCACAGCAGGATTCCGTCGCCGCCATCGCCGCGGCAGCCATGAACGTGGCTTCGATAACCACGGCCATGCCATTGTCCGCGAGCAGGAACGGCCAGGCCGTGCACATCACGGCAACGGAGGCCACGGCCGAAGGATCCGGGCTCATGAGCGCCGCGGACAAGCGGAAACTCGACGGATTGGAGAACTACGCGCTTCCGGCCGCCACCATTGCCACGTTGGGTGGAGTCAGACCTGACGGCAGCACCATCACCGTCAATGAGGATGGCGTCATCACCGCGCACGCCACATCGACCGGCAACGGAATCCTGTTCCCGGTCGGCTACGTGGTCATGAACACCACCGGCTCGGATCCGGCGAATGATTTCGGCGGCGTCTGGGAGGAACGGCCCTCCCTGGGCGCGCACATGTGGGAAAGGACGGGATGACACATGAAGACACTGGGCCGCACATGCCTGCTCGAGGCGAACCTCATCCTCGTGGCCGGCGTCACCAACACCTATCGCCTCAGATGGCTGCGCAGGGTCACCGACAAAAACGGGGTCACGGTCGTCAGACCCATGGACCTGACCGGGTGGACGCCCCACATGCAGGTCCGCCGCGACGGGCTCACCGTCATCGACCTCGCCCCCTACACGCTCCTGGACACGGACGGGACCATCACCATCCGCGTCCCGGACGAGGCCACGCAAGGCCTGCCCGCGGGCGCGGGCGCGTGGGACCTGCTCCTCGAAGACCCCTCGGGCGACGTGACCCGCCTGGCCGCCGGGTCCGCGCTTGTCGAAACCACCGTGAGCGACACCGAAAGGAGGCCGCATTGATCCGCGCATTGGACGGCTGCTCGTGTGACGAGGGGCCGGTAATCATCCTCGAGGACGCGATCATCGGCGACGTGAGCATCGTCTACGCCACCGACGCGGACATCGACAACCTGTTCCCAACACCAACCACAGATAAGGAGGAACACGATGGCTAACACCAGCAAGGTCATCGACCTGGACCGGCTCGCCCGGTTCAAAGCAAAGCAGGACGCGGCCAACGACGCCAAGTTCGCCCTCAAGGGCGAAGGCGGCTCGATCGCCACGGCCGACAAGGCGGGCATCGTCAAGCCCGGCGGCGATTTCGACATCACCGAGGACGGCACCATCAGCCTGTACAAGGCGATGGGCGTCAACTCGTTCACCGTTTCCCCATCGCAGGCGGAACGCGGCTCGACGGTCGCGGACGTGACCGTCGCATGGAGCCTGTCCAAGACGCCGAAATCGCTCACCCTGGACGACAAGGCGCAGGACACGGCATCCAAGGGCACGACACTCTCCGGCGTGAACCTCAAAGCAAGCAAGACGTACACGCTCAAGGCCACCGACGCGCGGAACGCCGTCGCCACCCGCACCGCTGACGTCGCTTTCCGCGACAAGCGCCACTGGTGGGTCGCCGTCAGCCTCGACGCGGTGGGAGTGACCGACCAGATCATCAACCAGGCGACCGGCGAACTCGCCGCAGGGTACAGCAAAACGTTCACCCTGAACGCGGCGGCCGGGCAGCACATCTACTACGCGTTCCCCGCGTCGTGGGGCACGCCCCGATTCTTCGTCGGCGGCTTCGAAGGCGGCTTCGCGTTGTTGAAGACGTTCGACCACAAGAACGCGAGCGGCGCGACCATCAGCTACGCGGTCTGGAAATCCACGAACGCGGGTCTCGGCAACACCACCGTCGAAGTGAAGTAAAGGAGAACCCTGATGGCAATCGAACTGATCGACACGCTCGCGCCGAAGAACAACGGCACGTTCCCCATGGTCAAAGCCAAGGATGTGGACGTCGACGGCAAACGACTCCCCGAGAAACTCAAGGAGCTCGAAACGGCTGCCGGAAACATCGAGACCGCCACCGACGACGACATCAACAACCTGTTCAACCCCAGCAGCAAGTAACGAAAGGAAACCATCATGGCCACGAAATTCATCAACCTGAACAACCTCGCCACATTCCTCGCCAAACTCAAGACCCTGTTCGTCGCCAAGGAACTCAAGACCGGCAGCCCCAACACCTACAAGGTGCTCTCCGACAACAACCTCACCGACGAACTCGTCACCAAGATCAATAACGCCGGCGACTCCACGTTCTCCGGCGCATACGCGGACCTGACCGGCAAGCCTGCCATCGGCGGCAAGGAGATCGCCAGCGGTAACCAGACCGCGGCCAGCCTCGGCCTCGCCACCCCCACGGACGTGACCACCGCCGCCAACAACGCGCGCACCGGCGCCGTCAACGACATCAAGAATCTCGGCTACCAGACCACCTCCCAGGTCGAGACCGCCATCACCGCGAAAGGCTACCAGAACGCCGCCCAGGTCAACACCATCGTCACCGGCAAAGGCTACCAGACCGCCGCCAACGTGGACGCCAAGGTCAACGCCGCGAAGACCGAACTGCAGAACTCGCTCGGCTCCGCATTCCGCGCCAAGGGATCCACGATGTTCGCCAGCCTGCCCGCCCCCGCATCCGCCACCAAGGGCGACGTGTGGAACATCACAGACCAGTTCACCACCACCGACCAGTTCGTCGACGGCTCAGGCAAGACCCTGCCCGCCGGCACCAACGTCGTCGCCGTGGCCGTCACCGCCGGCGACACCACCGTCATGAAATGGGACGCGCTCACAGGCATGATCGACCTGAGCGGCTACATGCGCAAAACCGACATCACCCCGGCCAGCGACGCCGAAATCGACGCCCTGTTCGCCTAAGGGACCCCGGCCATGGCGGAAACATACGTCACCCTCCACGGCCTCGCACGGGCGGTCACGAACCTGCTGCAACGCACCAACACACGCACTATGTTCACGGCCGCCCACCCCATCGGCGAGATCATCGAAACCACCCCCAACCTCGACCCCAACACAATCGGCGGCACATGGACACGCCTCCCCGACACCATCGGCCGAGGCCGCCTCTGGAAACGCACCGCATAAACGTCAGGAGAACACATGACAGTCGAACTCATCACCGGCTACGCCGGAACCCCACACATCGGCAGCGACGACATCGGCGCATTCCAGGCCGGCATCGTCGGACCTGGCGACTACGCGCTCGCCACCGGTAATCAGCTCAAGGCCACCATGAGCAACGCGAACACCATCGCCGTCCAATCAGGCGACGCCGTATTGAACGGCCGCCATGTGCACCTGACCGGCACCACCACCGCCACCGTGCAATCCGGCACCCAAGGCCAGAAACGCAACGATCTCGCGGTGCTTCGCTACACGAAGAACACCACCACCGGCGTGGAAACCTGCTCAATCGTGGTCCTCAAGGGCACTCCCACCACCGGCGCCCCGGCGGATCCGGCCCACAACACCGGCAGCATCCTCGACGGCGTCGCCACCCACGACATGCCCCTCTACCGCATCCCATTGGACGGCATCACCGTCGGCACCCTCGTCCCGCTCTTCAACGTGCTGAAACCAATGAAGGACGTGTGGGATTCGCTAACCCAATCGTCTGTATCGTTTACTGGCCCCTACGCAATGAGGGTAAGACTCATGCGCATAGGTCGCATCGTTACAGCGGTCGGTCAACCTTCGCCGTCATCTAGTTATGTGACCGGAGAATTGAAAGCTACAGAGATAATCCCGGAAGGATACAGGCCTGCGACTAACGGCGCGATCCTGTTTGTATCGAACAATGGCGGTGCAGTCACCAGCTGGTACATAGACTCTGACGGACGCATTACCGTTCGAGGCAAAGCGGATAAAGGGTATTACCAAACCTGCACCGGCAGCTGGCTGACCGCCTAGCTTTCGCTAACCCCCACCGTCCTATGGGAGGGCACCAGCGGCAAAACCGGCACCCTCCCGCTCGCCGAATCGATCACGGATTTCCGCGAGCTGATCATCGAGGGTAATGATGATGACCATTACCCGAGGCTGTTCCACACTGCCGCCGAAGCAGGATCGATCGTCCTCTCATTCGTCGGCATGAATTTCACGAACGGGCTCGCGACAGGCAAGGCCACTCTCGTCCGGATCTCCGACACGAGCATGCAGATCATCGGACACCGAATCCACGTGATGGAAGGCAACACGTCAGACACGCAGTGCCTGACCATCACGAGGATTCTCGGCGCGCGTTAGACGGCGGGGATCACCGCAAACCGGACATCCATCGTGACGTTCTGCGGGGTGCCGACCTGGATGGCGCGGACGATCTTATGGGGCACGTCGTAGCATGCGACCAGCGCCGTATTCACTCCGGTGGTGACGGGCGTGAAAACAACCACATCGCAACCAGTGTAGCTCCGGCCGACCAGGGCACGGTATTCCGCATCGGACAGGACGTCAGCGACGTTGCCGGTGAACGTCACGGTTTTTTGCCGGACCGTATAGGGGTTAGCGAATCCCTATCAGCGTATGAGGGCGTGCTCCCATGTGCGTTGTGCTTCGCGCAGCACCTCGCTGTCCGGCCGCAGGTAGTAGCGGGCGGTGGTAGCGATGCTGGAGTGGCCGAGTGCGCGGCTTACGACTGCCACGTCCACGCCGGCTCCTAACGCGGTGCTGGCCCAACTGTGGCGCAGGTTCCTGCGTGGCACGTAGGGCAGGTTCTGCGACCTGCACCATGCGGCGTAGCGACGAGCGACCTGGCCGGGATTCAACAGGCCGATGAGTCGGCCACCTTCTCGTGGCCTGATCTCACGGAGTCGAAGTACCGCGAATCGCGGCAGCACGACGGTGCGACGGCTCAACTCGGTTTTCGGATCCACTATCACTTCGTGGCCGTCAACCCATTGCAGGCCTCGCCTGATCCTGACTTTGCCGGTGTTGAGGTTCAGATCCTGCCATTCCAATCCGAGGGCTTCTTCGGTGCGCAATCCGAGACAGATGCTGCAGATCAGCCAAGCCTCCAACTCGTGTCCATGGAAACCTTGCAATAGTTGCCGTATCTGACGGATATCCAATACTTCCGGCTCATAGCCGGATGGCTTCGGCGGTGTGACCCTCCCGGCCACGTCCACATCCAATATTCCGAGCCGCACCGCCGAACGCAGCATCTGCCGCAATACGGCCCAGACTTTACGTGCCGCACCTGGTGATGGTATCGAGTCAAGCCACGACTGGATACGCGGCCCCGTCAGATCCGCCAGATCCATGTCACCCAATTCGGGTCGTATGTGGCGATTCCATGCACTCGCATATCCGACGCGTGTGCATTCGCGCAGCCTGCCACATGACGGCCAGTAGGACTCATCCCAGTATTCATTCAGCAACATTTCCGACCTCCAAAACCCACACGCAGCATGGCCGTTCCATGCGGGTCTACGTGTGGGTTTTCCACACCGTAGGAGCCGTGCATGAACCTGCCCGAGGGATTGCCCGCATGGGCGTACATCGTGGTGAGCGCCCTGGTGCTCGCCGCCCAGATCGTCACCGCCATCTGGATCAACCACAGAGGGGACGAAAGGGACCGGGCGACGCGAGGCGAGATCACGAACAACCACGCGCTGCCGTTGCGCGACGACCTCGACGACAAGAACCGGCGCACATTGGACGCCATCGAATCATTGCGCGACACGGTAGACGGTCTGCGTGACGACATGAACGGCGAGTTCGCGACCGTCAATCGTCGCATCACCACCACCGAGCAGAACCTCATCGAACTGCGCCACGAGGTCAACGACCTCCGGCGCGGAGGAAACAACCACCAATAGAAAGGAACACCAATGGCAAACACCAAAGGCGTGGCCGACCACAAGGCCGCCAACACCAATATCCCCGGCCTGACCGCGGAGCGCACGAAATCCATCGTGCTGCTGCTCGTCCAGCTGTTCAGCGTCGTCCAGACCGGTCTGTCCATCGCTGGCATCAGCCAGCTGCCGTTCACGTCGGACCAGGTGAGCACGGCGATCACCGGCGTCATCGCCGTCATCGTCAGCATCTACTCGTGGTGGCGCAATAATAACGTGACCGAGGCCGCCGTGCAGGGCCAGCAGGTCGTCAATGCCGTCAAGCTTGCCCAGGACACAGGTAACGCCGTGGATATGCCGGGCGAGGTCGTGCCCATGAGCGAGATGATCTCCGACCCGGATGCCAAGGCCGACTCCACGGAGTGAGCCCATGGTTCAGATCAAGGAGGAGATAGTCAACCAGGGGCACGGTTATCTCAGCCCGTCCCTGTTCGCCGTTCACAGCACGGCGAATCCCGGCGCAACGGCCCGCAATCACCGCGACTTATGGTCTCGCGGCTACGACTATGCGGTTCACCTCACCTCCGACTGGAAGGAGGCGATCCACTGCGTGCCCTACGACCGATTGTGCTGGCAGGTCGGCAACGGCAACACCACGTGCGAAGGCATCGAGATCTGCGAGGCCACCAACGCGTCGGACTTCTGGAAAGGCATCGACATCGCCGCCGACGTGATCGCACAACGATTGCGCGCACACGGGTGGGGCGTGGACCGCATGCACCCGCACTCATGGTTCTCTCAGACCTACGGCGGCAGCGACCACACCGACCCGATTCCGTATTTCAGCCGCTACGGCTACACGTGGCCGGCATTCATTCAACTCGTCCAACAGAAGCTATCCGGCAACACCGGAACACAGGAGGTAGATATCATGGCGGCAATGATGATCCGCAACGACTCCACGGGAGTCATCTGGTACTGCGAGCCCGGCAAGGGACGCACCGCGCTCACACACCCCGATCAGGCCAACCTGCTCCAGCAGGCAGGCGTGCCATTGATCCACGGCAACAACGGCGCCCCATGGTGGAGCCGCTTCGACCAGATCGACAGCATGGTGCGCGGCACCATGAAGAAGCTCGGCGTATGAACCGCATCCGCTGACTCTCCGAATACGCGGGCCTGATCGCAGTCGTACTCGCATTCGAACTGTATGCGGCGCTCGCCGGCGACCACGACATGCCCTGAAACCGAACGCCCCGCCCGGGCATCGCAGACGGCGGGCAAGGTCGCGACCTACAAGTGGACCGACAAGGACGGCAAGGGCGGCTGCTATGGCGGCAACCTGTACAACGAGATCAAGGGCATCTGGGAGCGGGCCGACCGCAACGAGAAGGCCCTCACACAACTGACCGCCCTGGTCGCGGCCCAGCAGACCGCCCTGGACACGCTCGCCAAGAGCCTCGGCGCGAACCCAGCCGACATCGCCGAGATCGTCGCGCGGGCCGTCACGGCCAAACTCGACAGCATCGACGTCACCTTCACCGCCACATCCAAGTGACGAATCGTCTGGATGGGGTTTGAAAGAATAATTCAACCCCGAATATTACGGCCCCGTCCGGCCGCAGACGGCTCTACATGAGCCGCTCTGCTTGCCGGGCGGGGCCGATTTTTCACGTTGTAGGCGCGGTCCGAGACGGTGTAAATTTATCCGATTTTTATCCGATGACCTCTGAAAACGACATATATCACCGAACTCAACGAATGAACTACATAGGCGCAAAACGTTGAAATTCCAACCGTTTTAGGTCTTACAGAATTTGATGGAGAAAGACGAAAACAGGTCGAATACAACAGGATGTCGTGGGTTCAAATCCCGCTAGCCCGACAAACAAAAAAGCCTGGAATCTCAACGATTCTGGGCTTCTTCTTTTATCCGACCGCTAAACGATTTATCCGGTTTTATCCGATGACCGTAGAACCTATATGGCCTTGCGGTATAAGGGACTTTTGTGATGTTGGGACCCCAACCTGCTAGTCAGTTCGATTCCATGCGACATCGATTTCCGCTTCCCAATCTCAAATGACACCAAAATACCTGCAACCGATTGTGCAATCCCGTGGGCGGGAGTGGGTTGCAGGTAAAAGGTGTCGAGTTACAGCCCAGAATCACCCCTAACTAGTACCGAAATACCCGCAACCGCAGTAACTAACCCCTTTATACCTGCAATCCGGCAAATATGGTTCAGACAATCCGCACATCCAGACCGCTATCCGAACACACCGTTTATACTAGATCACACATCGAATCAACATCTAGAACCGACCGTCTCCAACGACCCATAGGGAGAGCACATGGACGATATAAGACCACGCTGCGGCTGGTGCAATCTCAGCAATCCCGTCTATGTTGCCTATCACGATGCCGAATGGGCGGTTCCGTCGCATGATGACCACCACCTCTTTGAGATGCTGGTGCTCGAGACCTTCCAAGCCGGACTGTCATGGGAGACGATACTGAACAAACGCAAGCGTTTCCGTCAGGCGTTCGATGGGTTCGACATCGAACGGATCCGGCGCTATGACGAGAACAAGATCGCCGAACTCATGAACGATCCGGGCATCATCCGCAACCGTCGCAAAATCGTCGCGACGGTCGGTAATGCCAACGCATTCCGGGATATCCAGACGTCGTACGGCAGTTTCGACGACTATATTTGGCGGTTCACCGGCCGTCACGTCATCTACGAGACAGGCATGACTACATCCCCTCTGTCCGACGCCATCGCAGTGGATCTCAAGACGTACGGCATGCGATTCATCGGCACCACCATCGTCTACGCCTATCTGCAATCCATCGGCGTCATCAATGCACATGAGCCTGGATGCTTCCTGCACAGGGAAAGGTGACCCGCGCAAGGATTTATAAGGTCGCTCGGGCAGAATCTCTCCGAGAGGAACCCGTGCTTCTAGTTATTTTGCTTATCGAGTTCTTGGTAGCGCTCTTTGACCCCGGTAAGGATTCCGGCAGATTGTTCACGCTACTGCGCGGTGAGCGCTTCGAGCAGTTCGCCGAAAGTCAACCCACCTTCACTACCGGATGACGGATAATGGTTTTGAGATTTTCCGGTTTGGCTCGGCGCGGGTCGGATAGGTAGATCTCGTGATGGCGGCGGGCGTCGGAGAAGTCGAGCCCGTAGCCTTGCGAACGCGCGTAGCCGTCCAGAATCGTCACGGTTGCGGGCTCGTCGTCGTACGGGCCTTTGTGCATGACCTGCGCGACCACGCCTTCATCGAAGTCGAAGAGATATGCACGATTGATGTCGACTTCGGGATGCTTGGAGGCAAACGATGCCTTGGCCCACGCAAAGACCTCATCGGTCACGAATTCCGGCAGACGAATCATCGAAGTCCAATAGAAGTCGGTTTTACGCGTGTAATCGACGCCGGGCACACCCTTCTCCATGCTCCATAAGCCCTCCAGCGGAGGCACGGTGTAGTCGAAGTACCCGTCAATGTGCTCGTCCGGATTATTTGACTTCTTGTTCATTTTGATGGTGAACGAAATGCCGTACAGCAGTTGCATCGCCTTGGCGTAGTCGCCGCCTTCTTCGTTCGGATCTCCTACACCGTCCACCGCGACGAACCGCATCGCCGGCACCGTGACGATGGCGGGCATCCTCTTCGGCTGATACAGGTCCTTATATTCCTTTTTATAGTCGAATGCCATCGCTCATTTCCCCTCCGCCACCGCATCGATCTCATCCTGACGCCGCCACCGCTTGAGGTTTGGCAACAGCGCCGACATGCAGTCCTCGGCCTGTTCGACGCTGATATGGCAGGATTCCGCCATCATCGGCGCACACGCGGCGACCAATTCATCGCTATTGGCATAGGCCTGAAGAAAAACGCCGTCTTCATAGCAGTAGTTGCAATAATCTCCGTTTCGCGTTCCATCCGGTTCGGTGCCGTGATCTTCCGGGCGGTAAAACGGCATGGCACAACTTTGGCAAAAACCATTGTCCGGCATTTCCATAAGCCTCGCCATCGGCACCTCAAAACGGGTGCTGATAAGCCGAATCATGTCGATGCTCGGCTCTGCCGTTCCCTTCTCCCAGCGGGAAAGCGCCTGTTGGGTGACGAACAGCTCGTGCGCGAACTGCGACTGCGTAAGACCTCGCTCCTCGCGCACGACTTTGATAACCTGACCGATCGACATGACTACCTCCCGACATCGGAAAACGATTCGCGCGTCTCGCTGTGCGCTTGCTGATTCCAGTCTAAGGGCATGTCCCGTTCGCCAAGCGCGGGTACAACAAACCGTTGTTCGCGCTTGTATCCCGGAGGAAGAAACAGCTCGGTCGAACCTATTTCCTCTCCACCCCTTCAATTCTCCCGGTTCCTCTGACTCCTTTGCGAGCGCCGCGGATGGGATGAGCACGCTTACGTATGGGGTTGCGCCAGACAGGACGTCGTCGTAGAAGCGCTGTTTGGCGTCGATGAAGTCGATGGAATCCTGGATTTCCGCGAGCTGCTCGACCAGCCGCGCCCGCTTGCCGGCGAGCATCTACTTGCGTTCGGGGATGCTCGGCTCGTGGAGGAGCGTAAGGGGCGCGAGTAGGGGTTCGCGGCTTTGCTGCGGTCTCTCCCTCACCCGGCTACACCGGGAGCTCCCTCGTCAGAGGGAGCTTAAATTCGGTCTGGTTATAGGCCCATGGGCTTCTTGGGCTTTTTGGCGCTCATGAGCATGAGGAAGCTGCGGGACTGGGCGGTGATCATGAAGCCCGCCTCATAGCTCAGCGCCGGCTCATTCGGGTTGTGCGTATCCACGACCAGCTGCCATTTGCGGCCGTATCGCTCATCCGGCAGGGTGAACATAATCGGCTCGTAATGCGCGTTGAAGATCAGGATGAAGTCATTGTCGACCATCCGGTTGCCGTACCAGTCGACCTCCGGAATATCCGAACCGTTCAGATAGATCATCATGGAGAACGCATGCGTGTTCTGCCAGTCGTCCATATCCATGATCGAGCCGGTGTGGTCGAACCATTCGACCTGCGGAATCATGTTCGAATCGTCGCCGGGCTCACGGCCTGTGAAGAAGCGACGGCGGTGCAACACCGGATGATCCAAACGCAGATGAATGAGTTTGGAAACGAAGGCGAGCAGTTCCTTGCGTCCCTTGTCAAGATGCCAGTTGGTCCAGGAGATCTCGTTGTCCTGACAGTAGGCGTTGTTGTTGCCCTGCTGGGTGCGGGCCACTTCGTCGCCACCGCAAATCATCGGGATACCCTGGCTGAACAGCAACGTGGCGAACATGTTGCGCATCTGACGCTGACGCAAGTCGTTGACGTCCGGAATATTGGTCGGGCCTTCAACGCCGCAATTCCAAGAGCGATTGTTGCTCTCGCCGTCGCGATTGCCCTCGCCATTGGCTTCGTTGTGCTTTTCGTTGTAGCTGACCAGGTCGTTCATCGTGAAACCGTCATGCGCGGTGATGAAGTTCACGGACGCCACCGGTCGACGGCCGTTGACCTGATACAGATCGGAGCTGCCCATGAGGCGTGATGCGAATTCGGGCAACGTGGAGGGCTGTGAGCGCCAGAAGTCGCGCACCGTGTCGCGGTAGCGGCCATTCCATTCGGACCAGCTGGACGGGAAGCCGCCCACCTGATAGCCGCCGGAGCCCAGATCCCACGGTTCGGCAATCAGCTTCACGCGCGAGATGATCGGGTCCTGCTCCACGATGTCGAAGAACGCGGACAGCTTGTCGACCTCCTGGAACTGGCGTGCCAGCGTGGCGGCCAGATCGAAGCGGAAGCCGTCGACGTGCATTTCGGTAACCCAGTAGCGCAGCGAATCGGTAATCAACTGCAGCGCGTGCGGCGAGCGCATAAGCAGCGAGTTGCCGGTACCGGTGGTGTCGAAGTAGTGCTGCTGGTCGCCTTCCACCAGTCGGTAGTAGGAGGCGTTGTCGATGCCCTTGAAGCTCAGGGTGGGGCCCATATGGTTGCCTTCGGCGGTGTGGTTGTACACCACGTCGAGGATGACTTCCATGCCGGCGTGATGGTAGGCCTTGACCATGGACTTGAATTCGTTGACCTGCTCGCCGCGTTCCCCGGAGGAGGAGTAGGCGTTGTGCGGCGCGAAGAAGCCGATGGTGTTGTAGCCCCAGTAGTTCGACAGGCCCTTCTCCTGCAGGAAGGAGTCGTTGACGAACTGGTGGATCGGCATGAGTTCGATGGCGGTGACGCCGAGCTTCTTCAGGTATTCGATGACGCTCGGGTAGGCCAGGCCGGCGTAGGTGCCGCGGATGTCCGGCGGCACGTCCATGTTGAGGTTGGTCATGCCGCGCACGTGCGCCTCGTAGATCACCGAATCGTGGTACGAGATGTAGGGGTGCTGGTCGTTGCCCCAATCGAAGTAGGGATTGATGACGGCCGACTTCATGGTGTGGGCGGCCGAGTCAAGGTCGTTCATCGCCGAGGTGTCGTCCGGGCTTTTGAACCAGTAGGAGAACAGGCTTTCGTCGCCGTCGATGTTGCCTTCGATGGCCTTGGCATACGGGTCGAGCAGCAGTTTGTTGGGGTTGCATCTGAGGCCGTGCATCGGGTCATAGGGACCGTAGACGCGGTAGCCGTAGCGTTGGCCGGGCTGGAGGCCGGGGATATAGTTATGCCATACGTATGAGTTCTGTTCGGTCATTTCGATGCGCGTTTCCGCATCGTGCTCGTCGAACAGGCATAGCTCGACTTTCTGCGCAACCTGTGAGTACAGCGCGAAGTTCACACCGGCGCCGTCATAGCTGGCGCCCAGCGGATACATTGATCCAGGTCTGATCTGCATAGTTTTCAGTATCCCACTTTCTTGTGTCACTGATGTGCCGGGGAGTTGAACGTCAGGAGAACAGCGACGGCTTGTCTTTGTCGGAGTTCCTGACGATGAGTCTGCGTAACGCCTCATGCTGGATGGCGATCATCGAATTGGATGAGGTGATGCGCGTGGCGGCAAGGTCGCTCCACGGAATCCACGCGGATTCCACGTGCTCGTCCGCGTCGAAATGGCGCTGCTCCCGCCTGAACGGGCCCAAATGCAACACCATGATGTGGGCCAGTTCGTCGGTCATGCCTTCGGACGAGTAGAAATCGCCCACGAAGTCAACACCCATGGTGTCACGGTCCGGCACCACGCCGGTTTCCTCGGCCAGTTCCCTCAGGGCCGCGTCCATGATGTCCTCGCCCTCGTCCATGAGACCGGCGGGAAGCCCGTAGGCGAACATGTCCGATCCGGCACGGTATTCGCGTTCGATGAGGTAACGGTCGGTGGACATGTCGTGCACGAGCATGACCACACAGGGGGCGTGACGCAGCACCTGGCGGCCGATCTCGTGTTCCTTGCCCTGCTTGTCGGTCAGAGCGATGCGCATGTCGTCCACGTGGAAGATGCGCCCGGTATAAACGGTTTCGCTACTGATCACTTTGGCGGGCACGTCCATGTCGATGCCGTCCGAGGAGGCGTTCAGCTTATGGTCGAGCCGATGCTCCAGTTGTTCCTGCTTGCTTCCGCCAGACATGTCATCTCCTCGGAAAAAACGTTTTTGCCACGTTACTATAGCGTCTTAATCTCGATGCGCGGTAATGGACAGCGTCCATGGATCGGTCGTGTCGTGGAACCACTCGACTTCAGGCCTTGCTCCGGTCGCTTGTTCGATGGCGGCTGGCACGTCATCGATCGCGTAGTTGAACCACATGGATTCGATGGCGGCATGAGGGGTGTTGATGAAGCAGGGACGCACATGGCTCTCCCCCGCCATTCCATGGCCGAGCATGATGCCTTGGGACCTCATACGGGCTTCATACCGGGCTTGTTCGATGGCGTCGGTCACCGGGTGGTGACGCAAATCGCTGGTTACGTACACGTCCGCACCGGTGGCACGTACCTCGTTGAACAGGGAGTCCCCGGAGCCAGGCAGAATGGCCACATACTGAACAAAAGTGTCCGAATCGCCGCATACCTGGATGCCGAGCGCGCTGGTCATGCCATGATCGGACACTTCGTCGAATACTCGCTGAGCGAAATCCTTCAGGGCAACAGGCTTCGGCAAACGACCCACACGCCCCAAGCCGACCGGATGAGAGGCGTTTGCATCGTCAATCGGCACGAGTGGTTTCTGGTCGATGAGTCCGAAGTAGTCGGCCGCCGCCTGTCCCACGCCGCGATACGCAGCGTCGGCATTAGTGTGCCCTACCCACAGCCCGCAGCCGTGCTGGTAGAGTCTGCGGACGATGTCGCCCCGGAAACCGAGTCCGCTCGTCTCGTGTACGGAACGGAAGAACAACGGGTGATGGGTGATGAGCAGGTCCGCGCCAGTAGCGATGGCCTTGTCAATGATGGCGGAGGTCGGGTCGGCGGCGAACACGATGCGGTGCACGTCGTGACTCAGATCGCCGACAATGAGGCCCGGCTCATCCCATTCCTCGGCGTAGCGCAATGGGTACAGGGTCTCGAGAACGTCGATGACTTGCTTGAGATTCGGCATATGTCCCATTGTAGTGGGCTATTGCTGCAAGGGACTCATTCTGCAATTGCGGACAAGCCATGCTCGTGCTCTTCATTGCTCGACTATCGGCTCGCCTTCGCCTACAAACAATCCACTGGACTGTTTGCTCAACGGCTCAGCCCCCTCACCCGAGGGGAGCTAGAAATTGTCAGTGTGCAGCGAGTTGCCAGTCGGAACCGATGCCGCACGATACGTCCAGCGGCACGGCAAGGTCGACGGCGTGTTCCATGGCGTTGCGCACCAGTTCGGTGACCTGGTCGCCTTCTCCCGGCGCGATTTCCACTACCAGTTCATCGTGAATCTGCAGAATGATACGGCTCTTGACGTGAGCCTCGGCCAAGGTCTGCTCGGCGCGAATCATCGCAATCTTCATGATGTCGGCGGCGGATCCCTGAATCGGTGCGTTGAGTGCCGCACGTTCAGCGGCCTCACGCGCAACACGATTGGTCGAATGCAGGGCCGGGAAGTAGCGACGTCGTCCGAAAATGGTTTCCGTATACCCCTTCTCTCGGGCATTGGCCACCAGCGATTCAAGGTAATCGTGCACCTTGCCAAAGGTATCGAAATACCGGTTTTTCAACGCTTCCGCTTCACGTGGCGCGATCTTGAGTTGCTGGGCAAGACCATACGTGCTCAGACCATAGGCCAATCCGTAGCTCATGGCTTTTACGTGGCTGCGCTGGTCGCCGGTGATCTGGTCGACCGGCAGCTTGTAGACCATCGAGGCCACGTATTTGTGGAAGTCGGCTCCGGAGCGGAACGCTTCGATCAGCGCCTCATCATCGGACAGATCAGCCATAATGCGCAGCTCGACCTGTGAGTAATCGCAGCTCATCAGGGCCTCGTACCCCTCCCCCGGCACGAACACGCCACGAATCTCACGGCCGGCGGCGTTCCGATTGGGGATGTTCTGCAGGTTCGGATCCACGGAGCTCAATCGGCCGGTGGCGGCAACGGTTTGCTCGAAAGTGGTGTGGATGCGCTCATCTGATGTGTTGGTGGCATCGATCAGCGTTTGGACGATCTGCTTGAGCTTGTTGATCTCGCGATGGCGCAGCAACGCTCCGAGGAAACCGTTGGCCCGCTCATTGTCCACTGATTTGACATACAGATCCTGCAATGCGGCCGCATTCGTGGTGTATGAGCCGGACTTGGTGCGTTTGGTGGGTTTCAAACCCATATCTTCGAACAGCACCTTCTGCAGCTGCTTGGGGCTTTGCAGGTTGATTTCGGTGCCGGCATACTCCCAAGCCATTTCCTGCGCTTGGCGAGCCTCGGCGGCAAACTGGTCACGCATGGAGACGAGTCGAACGCTATCGACTTTGGCTCCTGTGTGCTCCATGCCGTGCAGCACGCGGGAAACAGGAAGTTCAATCGCGCGCATCAGCCAGCATTGTTCACGCTCGTCGATAATCGGCCCGAGCGTGACGGCGAGGCTGCGGATAATGGCCAAATCACGCAGACGATGTTCGTTCGGATCTTCTTCGACCTGATCGTCGTCGAAGTCCAACGTGCCTTGCGAAGGCTGTTCGGTTTCGGTGAAGTGGATGTCGAGGAAGTGCTCGGCCGCCTGCTTGAGGCTATCGGCATGGAAATCCGGTTGGGCCAGATACCCGGCAAGCTTGGTGTCGAACATCGGCAGGTCCATGTCAAGATCGACCGCGCCCAAAAGATGCAGCAATTCTTTATACCCATGCACGATGGTGCGGGAGTGTTCGCTTTTCAGGAACCGCGCAAGCTGTGCTCGCAGGGTATCGGTGATTGGAAGGGGCACTATGGCCGCTGATGTTGCCGTGGCCACGGCAATGGCTTGTGCCGTGGCACGCCCCGGCCTTTCGTCGCCCCATGCGGCCACGGTCCAAGCGTGGCCGACCGCGTCGCCGCAGATGGCATGCCGCTGCGAGCCATCGCCATAGTCGGAAACCGTGAAATCGGCGATTTCACCGGGAACCTTGACTTCGACGCGATGGGCCTTGACCCATTCGTCGAACTGCTCCGGAGCAGTGATGCTCGTGGGTTCCGGCAGGTTCAGATCGAGGCTGCTATCCTGCTCGTTCTGCTCATTATTCGTAGACTCGCCAGCTCCGGATGTGTTGGATGCCTTGGCCCCGGTATTGAAGGTTTTCAGTACACGACTCTTGGTGCGAGGTCCGAATTCAAGCTCCTTGAACAGGGCGTCGATCTGTGCCACGTCCACGGTGCCGAATGTCAGATCCTCGATATCGACGCCTAGATCGACGTCTCGTACCAGTGCGTTGACTTTGCGATTGAGTTTGACCTGGTCGATATTGGCCCGCAGTGATTCGCCTTTTTTGCCGCCGATTTCATCGGCGTGCTCGCAAATGCCGTCGAGGGAACCGAATTGGTTGATCCACTTGGCCGCAAAGCCGTCGCCTACGCCGGGCACACCGGGAATATTGTCGGCGGTTTCGCCTCGGAGTGCCGCCAGATCCGGATATTGTGCGGGAGTGACTTTGTATTTGTCGATGATGGACTGCGGCGTCATATGCTTCAGGTCTTTGAAGTGATGGCCCGGGTACAACACGGTGACGTTGTCATCCACCAGCTGGAAAGCGTCTCGGTCACCGGACAATACCAGTGTGTGGTAACCGGCCTTGTCTCCCATGGTGGCGAGGGTGGCGATCACGTCGTCGCCTTCGAATCCCGGCTTCTCGATGTAGGTGACGCCGAGGGCCGTGAGCATGCGTTGAATCAATGGCAGCTGGGTGAGCAGCTCTTCGGGAGCCGCCTCACGGGTGCCTTTGTATTGCGGAAGCATCTCATTGCGGAATGTGCCGCCCTTCACATCGAAGGCGACGCCCAGATGGTCGGGCTTCTCCGCATCGATCACCTGCGCGAGCATGGTGGCAAAACCCCAGACGGCGTTGGTGGCCTGGCCGCTGGAGGTGCTGAAGTTGTCGACCGGCAGGGCGAAAAATGCACGGAAGGCCAGCGAGTGGCCGTCCACCACCAGCAATGTTTCATTGGTGGGTACGGTCACGCTGGCCTCTCCCATAGTGTGTTTGTGTTGCTTTACGACTCAGTACGGCGACGCCGATAATCAGCGTTCGCCCGAATCAGAAGGCTTCGGATCGCCGTACTTGGCGATGATGGCCTGAGCCAGGCGCTTCTTGGGGATGCGCTGGTCCATGGAGGTCTTCTGAATCCAACGGAAGGCACCCTGCTCGGAGAAGTCCGCCTTGTCCATCAGCAGACCCTTGGCGCGGTCGACGAGCTTGCGCTCCTCAAGCGTGTCTTCGGCCTTCTTGAGCTTCTCTTCGGTTTCCTTGAGCTGATCGGTGGTTTCCTTGAGCTTACGTTCGCTGCGCTCCACGCTGTCCAGCAAATCGTTGATCTCGGCGAAACGGCCCATGGCCACCTCGAGGGTCGGCAGCAGCTTGGATTCCTCGTACGGCTTGGTGACGTATGCCATGGCGCCAGCGCCGGTGGCCTTCTTCACCAGATCGGTCTGGGAGAATGCGGTGAGCATGACGACGGGGGCGATGTTTTCATCGCAGATAATGCCGGCAGCGGTGATGCCGTCCATACGCGGCATCTTGACATCCATGCACACCACATCAGGGCGGTACTTGCGGGTCAGTTCCACGGCTTCCTCGCCGTTGGCGGCCTGACCAACGACCTCATAACCGTTGTCTTCCAGCATGGCGACCAGATCCATGCGGTTCACGGCTTCGTCCTCGGCCACGACAACGGTACGCGGACCGTCCTCGGGCTTGGCCTTGCGCTCAGCAGGTTCGCTTTCATTGGCCACGGCCTTGAGCTCTTCGTCGGTCAGCACCTCATCGATGTTGATACTCGGTTCTTCGGACTTCTTCCTTGCAGCCATGCCAACCTCTTTCTTGAATTACCCAACAATGGGGTTCACAATAATTTCAGCGAACTCCTAACTAAAGTGCCCTCGGTGGGACTCGAACCCACACTGCGCAGATTTTGAGGCTGCTTCCTCTACCAATTGGGATACGAGGGCGTGCCAAAGCACTTTGAAGAGAGTAGCATACCAATTCGACTCTTGCGACACAAGACACGCGCCAATCCTCCATTCCCCCCGGTGAAACAGGCGAAACACGTCGATATCGCGGACGGCGCACCCGTGTGTTGCCCGTTCTCCTGCGTGGTTTCACCGCTTACAATGGGCTGTAGTTTCGATGTATCGCTTTTGTTAGGAGGGCTTATGAGCAACGAAACTTACCGTCAGTTCGATCCCTGGCGCCCCTCTCCGGTCAAGGAGATTTCCCGTAGACAGATTGTGGAGACGCATTATTTCAATGTCGATCACGTCTCCTATGAGTCGAATCAAATCGGTTCGTTTGAACGCTACTTTGTTCAGGAGAACAATGGCGACACTGTGGCTGTGCTGGCCGTCACCGATGATGGCATGATTCCGCTGGTCGAGCAGTATCGCATCGCCAACCATCGTTGGACGTTGGAGATTCCGGCCGGTCACGCCAACAACCCGTCCGAACGCCCGACCGATGTAGCTAAGCGCAAGCTGGCCGAAGAGGCCGGTTTCGACGCCACCAAGCTTACGCAGTTCACCCGTTTTATGAACACGCCGAGCTATTCCACCCAGCACACCGCAATCTTCTTCGCCACCGGTCTTACCCCGGCTTCCCGTCAGGAAATCGGCCCGGAGACTCCGCGTTCCGACGTGCGTATGGTGTCGGTGGACGATGCCTATGAGATGGTGGTCAATGGCACGATTGTGGATGCCAAGACCATGGTCGCCATTTTGCGCCTGAAGAGCGGCACGCTCGATCATCTCAACGACTGATCGCCACGCTCGATCACCGCGGTGACTGTGGGCCATTGCAATCACCACACAATCGCAACATAACAGATAACGAAAGCCCCCATCCACTTTGGATGGGGGCTTTCGTGTGCTATATGCTAGCTGTCAGCAGCTACCAGAAGCCTGAAATCAGTCGCAAGCGCCAACGGTGTGCACGTAGATGGAGTCAGTGCGGCCCGGCTGGTGATCGCCCTGAGCAGAGCTCAGGATGACGATCTTGTCGCCGTCAGCAACCTTGCCAGCATCCTTGAGGACCTTGTCCGTGTAGACCATGAGATCCTTGCGGGACTTGTCGTGGTAGTCCTCCTTGAGCAGGAAGGCTTCGGTGCCCCAGGACAGAGCCAGCCAGTGGTAGGTGTGCTCGTTGCTGGTCAGGCCGTAGATCGGGGCGGCCGGACGCTCACGGGAGACGCGGTGCACGGTGGCACCGGTCTGGGTGTAAGCAACGATGGCCTTGGCGTTGAGCTTGTCGGCCAGGTCCACAGCGGCGGAGGAGACAGCGCCGGTGGAGGACATGTCAAGGTTCTTGAGCTCCGGGATACGGTCGAAGCCGTGGTCGGTGGCGTAGCCGGAGATACGGGCCATGGTGGCCACGGTCACATCCGGGTACTTACCAACGGCGGTCTCGTTGGAGGTCATGGTGGCGTCGGAGCCGTCGAGGATGGCGTTGGCGCAGTCGGAAGCCTCTGCACGAGTCGGAACCGGGGAGTTCACCATGGAGCCGAGGACTTCGGTAGCCACGATGACCGGCTTGGCGTACTGGCGAGCCAGCTCGATGATGCGCTTAGTGGCCAGCGGGACCTCTTCCAGCGGGCACTCAACGGCCATGTCGCCACGGGCGGCCATGACGCCGTCGAAGGTCTTGACGATCTCTTCGAGGTTCTCCAGAGCCTGCGGCTTCTCGATCTTGGCAATGATCGGGATGCGACGGCCTTCCTCGTCCATGATCTCGTGGGCGCGGTCGATGTCGGTGGCGAAACGCACGAAGGACATGGCGATGATGTCGGCACCGGTGCGGATGGCCCAACGCAGGTCGGCCTCATCCTTCTCGGTCAGAGCCGGCAGGGAGACGGCGACGCCCGGCAGGTTGATGCCCTTGTGGGAGGACACAGGACCGGCCACGACGACCTTGGTGTACACGTTGTTGCCCTCGACCTTGGTGACCTCAAGACGGACCTTGCCGTCATCGATCAGGATCGGGTCGCCCGGGTGGCAATCGCCCGGCAGGCCCTTGAAGGTGGTGGAGGTGATGTGCTCGTCGCCCTCGACGTCATCAGTGGTGATGACGAATTCCTGGCCGAGCTGCAGCTGAACCTTGTCTTCGCCATCGGCGTTCTTCTTGAACCAACCGCAGCGAATCTTCGGGCCCTGCAAATCAACGAGCGCGGCAACGTTGCGACCAGTGGCTTCGCTGGCCTTGCGCACGTTGTTGTAGACCTTGAGGTGATCCTCGGGGGTGCCGTGGGAGCGGTTCAGACGAGCAACGTCCATACCAGCTTCAACGAGCTTCAGGAGGTTGTCGTAATCCTCGGTGGAAGGACCGATGGTGTCTACGATCTTGGCTTTACGCATGAATGCCTGCCTATTCTTGTTCAATTTGGTTCGAGGCGCGATTGCCCCATTTGCCGAAACCCAGTCTACTAGCGCGAGCCGACTCATGACAAGTTTTCTTCACGGTGTGTTGTGAGCGCTCACATTGTTGTGTTGACTGGGTTTAAGGGTTGTATTCTCTAACGATTTCAGGCCTTTTCAGCGCTTTCCATGCTCTTCATCTTGATCACGGAAGCCACGGATGCGCCGCCAATTGCGAGCACAATCACAGCCAGCGACAGCCATGTGGGCACCTCCGGCACCCAATGGACGCCTTCGCCGCCGTTGATGAACGGCAAGGTATTGCCGTGCAGGGCCTCCATGATGAGCTTGACGCCGATGAAGCCCAGCACCACGGACAGGCCGGCAGGCAGGTAGACGAGCTTGTCGAGCAGAGCACCCAGCAGGAAGTACAGCTGCTGCAGGCCGAGCAGTGCGAACACGTTGGAGGTGAACACCAGGAACGGATCCTTGGTCAGGCCGAAGATCGCGGGAATCGAGTCGAAAGCGAACATGACGTCGGTGGTGCCGATGGTCAGGAACACGATGAGCATCGGGGTCCAGTAACGCACGCCGTTCTTGGTGGTGCGCAGCTTCTCGCCGTCGTAGTCGTCGGTAATCTTGATGATCTTGCGCAGATTACGGATGATGCCGTTCTCGTGATATTCCTCATCTTCATCGCCGCCGAGCACCAGTTTGACGGCGGTGTAGATCAGGAAGGCACCGAACAGGAAGAACACCCACGTGAAGCGGGAGATCAGGGCCGCGCCGATCAGAATGAAAATGCCACGGAAAATCAAAGCAATGGTGATGCCGATGGACAGCACATACTTCTGAATCTGCTTGGGCACCGCGAAGTTCGACATGATAATGACGAACACGAATAGGTTGTCGATGGACAACGAGTATTCGGTGAGCCAGCCGGAATAGAACTCGATGGCGGGCTTGGAGCCGGCGAAGAACCAGATGCATCCGCCGAAGATCAGCGCCATAACCACGAAGAAGGCGATATGCTGCACGCATTCCTTGGTGGAGGGCACATGCGGTCGACGCCCGATGACGAACAGGTCGACGATAAAGAACAACGCGAGCACCACGAAGGTGATGATTTCAAATGCGAGTGGGGTTTCTGCCATGATTCCCTACACTAACTTATGTATGTGACGGTTTTGGGGCCGTTCCGGTAGCGCTGATCGCCAGGCAGTCAGGGGATGTGTTGTTCGACACGCTCCGGGCCGCTCAGGCCAAGTCTTTACGGTCGACAACGCATCCCCTGACTGCCCGCCTCGGGTATGGGAATTTGGTTACTTGTTGGCTTCCGTCATTTGACGGAGTTCTTTTTTGAGGTCTCGGATCTCGTCGCGCAGACGGGCCGCAAGTTCGAACTGGAGTTGTTCGGCGGCGGTGTGCATCTGTTCGCTCAGTTGGCGAATCAGGTCGGCGAGGTCCTGCGCGGGCAGGCCGGCCTTCAGGATCTCCTCGTGGCGTTTGTCTGCCTCGTTGGGATCGAGTACCGGCACGCCCAGGTGCGTGTTGCCGGCCTTGCCCGCGTTGCGGTAGCCACCTTCAAGCAAGGTCTGGGTGTCCACATCCTCCTTGGCGAGCATGTCGTTGACGTCGCTGATCTTCTTGATCAGGGGCTTGGGATCGATGCCATGCTCCTGGTTGTAGGCAATCTGCTTGGCGCGGCGACGGTCAGTCTCGTCGATGGCTTGCCGCATGGCTTCGGTGGTCTCGTCGGCGTACATGATCACCGTGCCGGACACGTTTCGGGCCGCACGGCCGATGGTCTGGATGAGCGAACGATAGGAGCGCAGGAATCCTTCCTTGTCGGCGTCAAGAATCGCCACCAGCGATACTTCCGGCAAATCGAGGCCCTCACGCAGCAGGTTGATACCGACAATCACATCGATCTTGCCTTCGCGCAACATGCGCAGCAGTTCGACGCGGCGCAACGTATCCACATCAGAATGCAGGTATTCGACCTTGATGCCGCGTTCCAGCAGATAGTCGGTCAAGTCCTCGGCCATCTTCTTGGTCAGAGTGGTGACCAGCGCGCGCTCGTTCTTGGCCACACGGGCCTTGATCTCGGCGAGCAGATCGTCGATCTGCCCCTTGACCGGGCGTACGTCGATCTTCGGGTCCAGCAGACCGGTTGGGCGGATAATCTGTTCGACCACCCCATCGGACAGTCCCATCTCATAGTCGCCTGGCGTGGCGGACAGGTACACGGTCTGGCCGACGCGCTGCAGGAATTCCGGCCATTTGAGTGGTCGGTTGTCCATCGCGGAGGGCAGGCGGAAGCCGTGTTCGACCAGCGTGCGCTTGCGGGAGGCATCGCCCTCGTACATGGCACCGATCTGCGGCACAGTGACGTGTGATTCGTCGATGACCAGCAGGAAGTCGTCAGGGAAGAAGTCGAGCAGCGTGTGCGGCGGGGTGCCAGCGGCGCGGCCGTCAAAGTGGCGCGAATAGTTTTCGACGCCTGAGCACACGCCAACTTGGGTGAGCATTTCCAGATCGTAGGTGGTGCGCATGTTGAGGCGCTGCGCTTCCAGCTCCTTGCCTTGTTTGCGCAGTTCTGCCAGGCGTTCGTCGAGTTCCTCGCGAATGGTTTTGAGCGCCCGTTCCATGCGTTCGGGGCCGGCCACATAATGGGAGGCCGGGAAGATGTGGACTTCGTTTTCCTCGTCGATCTCGTCGCCGGTCAGCGGGTGCAGCGTGGAGATGCGGTCAATCTCGTCGCCGAAGAATTCGATGCGCACGGCCAGTTCCTCGTAGACGGGGATGATTTCGACCGTATCGCCGCGCACGCGGAAGGTGCCGCGCGTGAAGGCGATGTCGTTGCGCTTGTACTGCATGGCCACGAATTGGCGCAGCAGGTCGTCGCGGTTGATTTCCTGCCCGACTTTGAGGAAGAGCATGCGACCGGCGTATTCTTCCGGCGTGCCCAAGCCGTAGATGCAGGAGACGGTGGCCACAACCACGCAGTCGCGGCGGGTCAGCAGGTTTGCGGTGGCTTGGTGGCGCAGGCGCTCCACATCGTCGTTGATGTTGGAGTCCTTTTCTATATAGGTGTCGGTCTGCGGGATGTATGCCTCGGGCTGGTAGTAGTCGTAGTAGCTCACGAAGTAGCTCACGGCGTTGTCCGGCATGAGTTCGCGGAATTCGGCGCATAGCTGCGCAGCGAGCGTCTTGTTGGGCTCGATAATCAGGGTCGGTCGCTGCAGCTTTTCGATCAGCCAGGCGGTGGTTGCGGTTTTGCCGGTACCGGTGGCACCCATAAGAACCACATCATTCTCGCCGTTTTCGATGCGTTCGGCCAGTTCGGCGATGGCCTGCGGCTGGTCGCCGGATGGCTTATATGGCGATTTGACGACGAAAGGCTTGTCCGCGCGCTCGATATTGAATCCCATAGGGCCTCATCTTAGCGACCTGCGCACCATCCTGCGTATATCTCACCCACTTGGGCCAGCATCTCGGGCAATGGATGGGTGGAGTCGATGACGATATCGGCTATGGCCCGCCGCTCCTCCTCACTGGATTGGTGGCGGATGCGGGCCTCGGCCTGTTCCAGGCTCATGCCGCGTTCCTCGACCATACGGTCGAGCCGCATGCACACGGGAGCTTCGACCGTGACGATATGGTCAAAGGCGAATGGAATATCGTCAATGACCTCGGCGAGCAGTGGAATGTCGTGAATGATGATGGCTGCCTCGGGGTGCTCATGCTCCAGTCGCGCCGCCTCGGCATAGATCAATGGGTGCTCGATGGCGTCGAGCCGTTCACGTGCGCCCGGCGCGGCGTTCGCGCCGAAGACATGATCGGCAATCCATGGCCGGTTCATAGTGCCATCGGCGAGCAATGCATCAGGACCGAACTCGGCGACGATCTGTGGCAGCGCCACTCCCCCGGGTTCGACGATCTGATGCGCCAGCGCATCGTAGTCGATATGCAACGCGCCGAGTTGCTTGAGTTGCGCCGCCACCGTACTTTTGCCCGCGGCGATGCCGCCGGTCAGTCCTATTCGCATCATGGTGCCCATGATAGCTGGCGCTCCCCTCGGCCGGCTATCGCCGACAGCTCCCCTCAGGGAGGGGAGCCGGCTCGCGTAGCGAGACTGAGGGGAGTCATTGGCGGATAACTCCAAAAACACAAGAAACCCGGCCCAATCGGACCGGGTTTCTTTACACGCTAAGCGCTAGCTTCGCGGCAAACTCACTTGCCGAGCAGCTGGTCGCGCAGGGCGGCGAGCTGATCGGAGTCGGCGAGGGTACCGGTAGCCGGAGCAGCGGAAGAGTAGTTGGAGGTCTCCTCGACCGGCTTCTCTTCCTTCGGGCCCTGGCCGTCGGCGGCTGCGGATTCGGCAGCGTTCTCCAGCTCCTTGGCCACGAACTCCTTGTGCTCCTCCCACAGCTCGTGAGCGGCGGCGTACTGAGACTCCCACTCCTCGCGCTGCTTCTCGTAACCAGCGATCCACTCGTTGGTGTTCGGGTCGAAGCCTTCGGGGTACTTGTAGTTGCCCTGCTCGTCGTACTCGGCCGGCATGCCGTAGATGGCCGGATCGAAGTCCTCGGAAGCCGGGTCAACGGAGTCGTTGGCCTGCTTGAGGGACAGGGAGATGCGGCGACGATCGAGGTCGACGTCGATCACCTTGACGAACACGGTCTCGCCCGGCTTGACCACGGTCTCCGGGTTCTCGACGTGACGGTTGGCGAGCTCGGAGATGTGCACCAGGCCCTCGATGCCGTCCTCGACGGAGATGAAGACACCGAACTGGACGATCTTGGTGACCTTGCCCTTGACGATCTGGCCGGGAACGTGGGTGCGAGCGAAGCGCTGCCACGGATCCTCCTGAGTCGCCTTCAGGGACAGGGAGATACGCTCACGGTCGAGATCGACGTCGAGCACCTCGACGGTGACCTTGTCGCCGACCTTGACGACCTCAGACGGGTGGTCGATGTGCTTCCAGGACAGCTCGGAAACGTGGATCAGGCCGTCAACACCGCCGAGATCGACGAAAGCGCCGAAGTTAACGATGGAGGACACCACGCCCTCACGGATCTGGCCCTTCTTGAGCTGGGACAGGAAGGTCTCGCGGACCTCGGACTGGGTCTCCTCGAGGTACTGGCGACGGGACAGGACCACGTTGTTGCGGTTCTTGTCGAGCTCAAGGATCTTGGCCTTGATCTTCTGGCCGATGTACGGGGAGAGGTCGCGGACGCGACGCATCTCAACGAGGGAGGCAGGCAGGAAGCCACGCAGACCGATGTCGACGATGAGGCCGCCCTTGACGGCTTCGATGACGGTGCCCTCAACGACGCCGTCAGCTTCCTTGATCTTCTCGATGTCGCCCCAGGCGCGCTCGTACTGGGCACGCTTCTTGGACAGAATCAGACGGCCTTCCTTGTCTTCCTTGGTGACGACAAGGGCCTCGATGGTGTCGCCGACCTCGACGACTTCGTCAGGATCAACGTCCTTCTTGATGGAAAGCTCGCGGGAGGGGATGACACCCTCGGTCTTGTAGCCGATGTCCAGGAGGACTTCGTCGTGATCGATCTTGACGACGGTGCCCTCAACCAGATCACCATCATCGAAGTTCTTGATGGTGGAATCGACTGCCTTGATGAAGTCCTCTTCGGTGCCGATGTCGTTGATGGCAACCTTGGTGACTTCAGTGTTGTTCTCTGCCATGTAAATATATGGTTTCTAATAGTGGATGGATAATTTCTCGATATTCAGTTATACGCACACCCTACAGGCATACAGATACTCACAATACAAGCAACTCTGCCCAAATTTCCTAGGAAACTCTAGGCGTGTCGTTCGGCCATTTCCACGACGTTGGCTAGGAGCATGGCTCGGGTCATGGGGCCCACGCCTCCGGGGTTGGGGGTGTAGGCGGAGGCCTTGTCGTAGCAGGCCTTGTCCACGTCGCCCTTGATGCGGTAGCGACCGGCTTCTTCGTCGTAGACGCGGCTGACGCCCACGTCGACCAGCACGGCGCCGTCCTTGATTTTGTCGGGCGTCACGAATCCGGCCGAACCCATTGCGGCAACGATCACGTCGGCGCGGCGCATGTGGTCGGCCACATCCCGGGTACCGGTGTGGCACAGGGTGACGGTGGCGTTGACGGCGTTGCGCGTGAGCATTAGGCCAATCGTGCGGCCAATGGTGATGCCGCGGCCAAGCACGCACACTTCCTTGCCGTTCAGATCAATGTCATAGGCGTCGAGTAGCTCGAGCACACCGCGCGGAGTGCAAGGCAGCGGCGTCGAAATGTCGCCGCGCACATGCAGCACCAGTTCGCCGAGGTTGTACGGGTGCATGCCGTCGGCATCCTTGGCCGGGTCGATCATGTCGATGATCGCGTTCTCGTTGATGCCCTTGGGCAACGGCAGCTGGACGATGAACCCGGTGCAAGCCGGATCTTCGTTGAGTTCGCGTACGGCAGCGGCGATGTCGTCGAAGCTGGCGTCCGCCGGCAGTTCCTTCTTGACTGAGGTAATGCCCACTTCCTGGCAATCGGCGTGCTTGCCGGCCACGTACTTCATCGACCCGGGGTCCTCGCCCACCAGCAGCGTGCCCAGCCCCGGTTGGATGCCCTGCGCCTTGAGCTTGTTCACTCGCTCGGCAAGGTTGGTCTTGATTTCGGCCGCAATCTGCTTACCGTCGATTTTTGTGGACATCAACGCCCTCCCCTGTAGTTTCGGTGCATTCTATCGAAACGATAGGCTATCGTTGGAACAAGTCAGGATTATATATCGTTCGCTCTCACGAAGAAGGCGTGCCATGGGGACTCAAATCACACGACTTACGCGACTCGCCGCAGCCGGCCTGAGCGCCGTCCTGTTGTTCGCGACCACCGCATGCGCAGCCACCTCCCCCGCTGAAACCGAGCCGGACAACAAGACCAGCGTTCCCGCACCGACCGGGCCGATCAATGTGGTGGCCTCCCTCAATCAATGGGGCTCGCTGGCCGCCGAGCTGGGCGGCGATGATGTGGAAGTCACGTCCATCGTGAACTCCACCAATGTGGATGCCCACGATTTCGAGCCAAAGACCTCGGATGTCGCCAAGCTGTCCAAGGCCCAAATCATCGTGGCCAACGGTGCGGGCTACGATTCCTGGGCCACCAAATCGATGACCAAGACCACGAATATCGTATCCGCCGCTTCCGTCATGGGTGCCGTCGAGGGCGATAACCCGCATCTGTGGTTCTCCAAAGACGCTCGATCCAGCATGGCCACGGCCATCACCGATGCATATATAAAGGCACTCCCCAGCAAGAAGAAAGCCTTCCAGAAGCGGCTCAAGGCATGGCAGGCGGACGAGAAATCGTTGGAAACATGGGCGTCCGAGTTCACCAAGTCCCACTCCAACCTCACCTATGCAGCCACCGAACCCGTGGTCTATTATCTGATGGCCGATCTTGGGTTCAAAGATCAGACGCCCAAGGGGTATACGCAATCGACCGCTTCCGGCGGCGAACCGGCACCCGCGGACCTGCAGTCTTTCCAGAAACTCATCGAAGACAAGGGCGTGGATGTGCTGGTCAACAACACGCAGGAAGCCAGTGACGCGACCAATATGATCACTGGCGCTGCCGGTCGCGCCGATGTGCCGGTAGTCGACGTCTCCGAACAAATGCCCAAGGACGCCGACACGCTGAACGCCTGGATCAACCAGCTCATCAACACCATCATCGACGCGGTGGATCCAAGCTATGGCTGCGAAGACGCCACGGACGGCGATACCGCGGACAGCAACGCGAATTCCGATGATTCCAGCGCCGAAGGCTCCGCCACGGATGATGCCAATGCGCAAGACTCCAAGGCCAGCACCGGTTCCAGCACGGACCCCAAGTACATCCGTCAGTGCAAGGCGGCCGCATCCAGTGACTCATCTCAGGATTCGGCAAAGGCCGATGCCGCCAATGGCGATCCCGGCGATGCCTCCGGCAACGACCAGACCGACTCCGGCAAATAGTTAGGAGCAAAGGACACCGGCATCGGATTCGCGCCAATGCCAATAGACGCCTTGCATGAGAAGGGTTGTGCGACCATTGTCGAGATGGCCGCACAACCCTTCTCTTTGGTTATCACCATCCGTACACGATATTGAGAACGATTGTCAGCATCGTTTGCCACAATCGGGCGTTATGAGTGAAACTTCCGATTGCATCGTGTTCAGCGATGCCGCCATCAAGCGTGGCGACCATATCATCTGGCAGCATGGCACCTTCGCCATTCCCACCGGTTCGGTCACGGCCATCGTCGGCACCAACGGCACCGGCAAAACCACGATGATGAGGGCCGAGCTGGGCCTTTTGCCGCTCTGCCATGGCAGCCTGACCGTGCTGGGCAAGCCCGCAGGCGAGATGAACAAACGCATCGGATATGTGCCGCAGAGCTATGTGGCGAATGTCGATTCCAATCTCACCGCCGAACAATCCGTGTTGCTGGGCCTGACCGGCACCCGATTCGGCATCCACCCCATCACCAAGGCCCAGAAAGCCAAAGCGCTCGAGGCGATGGAGTTCACCGGCATCGCCGACAAGGCGCGGTACCGTCTGTCCGAACTGTCCGGCGGTTTGCGCCAGCGTGTGGCCATCGCCCAGGCGTTGGTGTGCGACCCACAACTGCTGATGCTTGACGAGCCGTTGGCCAACCTCGATCTGGCCAGTCAGCGCGCCACCGTACACGTGCTGGCCAAGCTGAACCGCGAACTGAACATGACCATCCAGGTGGTTGCGCACGATCTCAATATGCTCTTGCCGATTCTGACCGGTGCCGTCTACTTGCTCGACGGTCACCCGCACTACGCCGATATGCACAAAGTGCTCGACTCCGACCTACTCACCCACCTCTACGGCACACAGGTGCAGGTGGTCACCACTCCGCAGGGAGACATGTTCGTGACCCCGACGCCGGATGAGCTCCAGGACCAGCCGCAGGATATGCACACGGCAGCCGAAGTGGCGCAATTGCACCATCACGAGCACGGCAATGCCACCAATGGCAGTGCCGCCATCAGCGCCGAGAATCGATAACATCAAGCGAGCCGACCCACAGCCCATCAACGGACTGCAGCTCAGGCATGGAGAAAATACAGAGACATGAGCACCATCAACTTTTCGTATGATCCCGAATGGCTGGATACACTGTCCGCTCCATTCATGACCAACGCCTTCATCGCCGGCCTGTGCATTGCCCTAGCCGCCGGTGTCATGGGATACTTCACCATCGCCCGTCGTTCCACCTTCGCGGCCCATGCGCTGGCCCATATCGGTCTGCCGGGCGCGACCGGCGCGGTGTTGCTCGGCCTGCCCGTGTCACTGGGCATGGGCGTGTTCGCACTGGGCGGCGCACTGGTGATCGGTGCTTTGGGCAAGCGCGTTTCCGAGCGTGAAATCGCCACCGGCACCGTGCTGGCCTTCGCCACCGGCTTGGGTCTGTTCTTCGCGCGATTGTCGAGTTCCGCCTCCCAGCAGATGCAGTCGATCCTCTTCGGCTCGATCCTGACCATCACCACCGGCCAGATCATCGGCTTCGCCGTGTTCGACGTACTGCTGCTGGCATTGTTGGCCATCATCTACCGCCCGCTGCTGTTCAGCTCGCTGGATGAGCAGGTGGCACAGGCCAAGGGTGTGCCGATCGGGCTGATGAACGTGGCGTTTATGGCGATTATGGCCGGTGTGATCACCATCGCCGTGCCGGCAGTGGGCACCTTGCTGATTTTCGCACTGGTGATTACGCCCGCGGCCACCGCCAATATTCTGGCCGGCTCCCCATTCAAGGCAATGGTGATCGCCAGCGTGCTGTGCTTGGTGTCGATTTGGGCCGGACTCGTGCTGTCGGCGATGTTCCCCGCTCCCCCGAGCTTCATCATCGTGACGCTTTCCACCCTGTTCTGGGCTATCGCCAAAGCCGTGGAGACGATGCGGAAGTAATCTCATCCATTTTTTCTTGCCCCCGCTGGCGAATTCATAGCGGGGGCTTTGTTATATCTTCTCCACCAAGGCATTGGCGATGGCGGCGATGCCTTCGCCGCGGCCAGTGAATCCCATATGGTCGGTGGTGGTGGCAGTAACCGATACCGGGCAACCAACCGCCGCAGACAGGGCGGCTTCGGCTTCAGCACGGCGTGTGCCGATTTTCGGGCGGTTGCCGATGATCGCCACCGAGGCCGATGCCGGCGTATACCCGTTGGATGCCAGATGCGCCACAACTTCTTGCAACATATCGATGCCATGCATTCCGGCACCATGCGCGTCCGCACCGACACCGAACAGTGAACCAATGTCTCCCAAGCGGGCGGCGGCAAGCAACGCGTCAATCAGAGCGTGCGCGGCCACATCGCCATCGGAATCGCCTTCGATCCCCTCGTATTTGGCGGCATCGGCCTCGCTGCATGAATCAGACGCCGGCCAGTAGAGCCCGGCAATCCACAGTTCACGGCCTGAGCCGGCAGGCGCAAAACGGTGAGCGTCAAAACCCTGCCCTATCAACACTCCTGCAGACCCCATGCAGTCCCCTTCGATGGCGCTGCCCAGACGAACGGCAGCAAACGATTATGAATCACGAAGCCCCGGCGTATCGCATAAGGACACGACCGGGGCCTCAACAATCAAATCACTTCTTCTTGGACTTCTTCTCGGCTTCGACACGAGCCAAAGTATCGGCCGCGGCCTCTTCGGGCTCGGCGGTGTGATGCTTGTCGTCACCGGGTTGAGCGGGCTCGTAGCCCAGGTTCACGTCGAGCAGACGCTGGGCTTCCGCCTCGTCGATCTTCTCGGACAAGGCGATCTCAGAAGTCAGAATGGCGCGGGCCTTGGTGAGCATACGCTTCTCCCCCGCGGACAGGCCGTGCTCGTCGACATCGCGCTGGGCGAGATCGCGAACCACTTCGGCGATCTTGTTGACATCGCCGGTGGCGATCTTTTCGACGTTCAGCTTGTAACGGCGAGACCAGTTCATCTCTTTCTCGATGATCGGGGTCCGCAGGATGCCGAATACCTTGGCCACTTCGGATGCGGAGACGATGTCACGCACGCCGACCTTCTTGGCATTGTCCACGGGAACGTTGATGACCAAACCATCGGAAGAGAGTACGGACAACTGCAGATATTCGCGCGTCACTCCCTTGACCGTCCGCTCGGTAATGGCCTCCACCTTCGCTGCACCATGACGCGGATAGACGACCATATCGCCGACTTTGTAAGACATGTACCCTCCGAGAACTGACGGCTTACACACAAAAACTCGAATAATTATGCCATGCGGCCTGGACCGCCCCTATGAGAGCGCTCACAACCACGAAGACACACCGAAAAGGGCAAGAATTCGCCATTTTCGACGCGCCAATGTAGCGTTTACGACTCCAACGCACGTAGACTTTGGGTCATGGCTGAAGAAACGAAGATCAAGGAAGATACCGTCACCGTGCCTGTCGCCCAAGGCGACCTCGATGCGGTGAGCAATGCTGAATTCTACAATCCCCACGGAGTTCTCGGCGGGCATCTCGGCATCGGCAAGCATGCCGACACCGCCACAATCCGCGTGCTGCGTCCGCTTGCCAAGTCCGTGACCATCCTCACCCAGGATGGCGAATACCCGATGACCCACGAATACAACGGCGTGTTCGTGGTTACCGTGCCGGCTTCCGGCACTAAGAAGCAGCCCACGATTCCCGACTACCGTGTCAGGACCGAGTGGGAAAGCGGCGCAGTGCTCATTGAGGACGACCCATATCGCTATATGCCCACAGTCGGCGACATGGACACCTATCTGTTCGGCGAGGGCCGTCACGAGAAGCTCTGGGAGACGCTTGGCGCGCATGTGCTGCGCTATGACGATCCGATGGGCGGCGCAGACGGCACGCCCGGCGAACAGGTGGTAGGCACCGCATTCTCCGTGTGGGCCCCGAACGCCCATGCCGTGCGCGTAGTCGGTAACTTCAACGCTTGGGATGGCCGCCGTCATGCCATGCGCGAGCTCGGCTCCTCCGGCGTGTGGGAGATCTTCATCCCCGGAATCGGCGCGGGCGAGACCTACAAGTTCCAGATCCTGAACGCCAATTACACGTGGGAGATGAAGGCTGACCCGATGGAGCGTCAGCACGAAGTTCCGCCGAACACCGCCTCCATCGTCACCGAATCCACCTACAAGTGGAACGATGACGCCTGGATGCAGCACCGCCGCACCACCAACCCGCATGATGGCCCGGTCTCCATCTATGAGGTGCACGCCGGCAGCTGGAGGCAGGGACTGACCTACCGCGACCTGGCCAAGCAGCTCGTGGACTACGTCAAGCAGGAAGGCTTCACCCACGTGGAGTTCATGCCACTGGCCCAGCACCCGTTCTCCGGCTCCTGGGGCTATCAGGTCACCGGCTACTATGCGGTCGACTCCCGTCTCGGTTCCCCCGACGACTTCCGTTACCTGGTCGACCAGTTCCATCAGGCCGGCATCGGCGTGATCATGGACTGGGTGCCCGCCCACTTCCCGAAGGATGCCTTCGCGCTCGGCCGCTTCGACGGCACCCCGCTGTACGAGGACCCGGACCCGCTGCGCGGCGAACACCCTGAATGGGGCACCTATGTGTTCAACTTCGGACGCCGCGAAGTACGCAACTTCCTGGTGGCCAACGCCCTGTTCTGGCTTGAGGACCTGCACGTCGATGCACTGCGCGTGGATGCCGTCAGCTCCATGCTCTACCTCGACTACAGCCGCGAACCCGGCCATTGGCGCCCGAACATCTACGGCGGACGCGAGAACCTGGAGGCCATCGACTTCCTCAAGGAGGCCACCGCCACCGCGTACAAGAACAACCCCGGCGTCATGGTGATCGCCGAGGAGTCCACCGCATGGCCGGGCATCACCGCCCCCACTTCCGCCGGCGGCATCGGCTTCGGCATGAAGTGGAACATGGGCTGGATGCACGACACCCTCGAGTATCTGCACGAGGAGCCCATCAACCGCAAGTGGCACCACAACGAGATCACCTTCTCCATGGTGTACGCCTACTCCGAACACTACGTATTGCCCATCAGCCACGACGAAGTCGTGTACGGCAAGGGTTCCCTGTACGGCAAGATGCCGGGCGATGACTGGCAGAAGCTGGCCGGCGTGCGTTCGATGTTCGCCTATCAGTGGGCTCACCCAGGCAAGAAGCTCTCCTTCATGGGCAACGAGCTGGCCCAGTGGGGCGAGTGGGATCACGACGCCTCCATCGATTGGGATTGCCTGAACTGGCAGGAGCACCGTCAGGTCCAGACCATGGTCGCCGACCTTAACGCCTTCTACAAGGCGCATCCGGCACTATGGAGCCAGGACTTCGACCCGGCCGGCTTCCAGTGGCTGACCAGCGACGATGCCGACCACAACACGCTGAGCTTCCTGCGCATCGGTACCAAGGGCGAGACCTTGGCTGTGGTGGTCAACTTCTCCGGTGAGGCCTGGTCCGATTACCAGGTGGCGCTGCCCACCGGCGGCAAGTGGACCGAAGTGTTCACCACCGATGACGCCAAGTACGGCGGCTCCGACATCCACAACGGCACCTTCGAAGCGGTCGAGGGCGAATATCATTCACGTCCGTTCTCGGCGAAGATCACCGTTCCGGCTCTGGGAGTTGTATTCTTGAAGCCGGAAGACTGAACTGGTCAACAGGCTGAAAGGTAACCGGTTTATTTATGCTCAATACCACAGCGCGTCAGAATACGACACCGCGCACGGTGCTGGTGGTCGAGGACGAGCCCACGCTCGCCACGGCCATCGCCCAGCGCATCACCGCTGAAGGATGGACCGCTCGCGTGGCCGGGGACGGCGCTTCCGCCGTCCAGGCCGCGTCCCAGCTACGCCCCGATCTGGTGATCATGGACATCATGCTGCCGGTTATGGATGGTCTAGAGGCCACCAAACGCATCGTCGCCGAACGTCCGGTGCCGGTGCTGATCCTCACCGCACGTGATGACGAGGCCGACAAGGTCATCGGTCTGGGAGCGGGTGCCGATGATTACATGACCAAGCCGTTCTCCATGCGCGAGCTTATCGCCCGCTGCAAGGCGCTGCTGCGCCGCGTGGAGCGTGCGAAGGTCATCGCCAAGAACTCGGAGAACGAGAAGCTGCTCGACTTCGGTTCGATGGTCATCGACCCGGCCCAGCGCATCGTCACCGTGAACGGCGAACAGGTGCATCTGACCCCCACCGAGTTCGATCTGCTGGCCACGCTGGCCCGCCGCCCGAAGTCGGTGCTCACCCGCGAAAAGCTGCTCGAAGAGGTCTGGGACTGGGTCGACGCATCCGGCACCCGCACCGTCGACAGCCACGTCAAGGCGCTGCGCCATAAGCTCGGTGCCGATACCATCCGCACCGTGCATGGCGTGGGCTACGCTTTCGAGCCGCCGACCGCGTGATGGCATCCAAAAAACAACAGCAATCCCGGCTTGATGCGATGAAACCTCGCGTCAAGCCGGTTGATTTGTTCTCATCTCTGAAGCTGGAACTCAGCGCACTGATCGTTATCGCCACTGCCATCGCGTTTGCCATGTGCTGGTTCCTCCTGAAATTCGGCTGGTCCGGTTGGATCGCCATGCCGCTGACTTTGGTGGTGGCCTTGGGCATCACCTATTTCTTCTCTCGCGGCATCACCGCTCCCCTACGCCAGATGCGCGATGTGGCCGAAGCCATGGCGGATGGCGATTACACGGTCCGCGTGGATATCGATCAGGATCGTCATGACGAGGTCGGCAAGCTGGCTCGCTCGTTCAACGAGATGGCCGGCGAACTCGAGCATGCCGATAAAATGCGCCGCGACATGATCGCCAATGTGAGCCATGAGCTGCGCACGCCCGTTTCCGCTTTGCAGGCGATGGTCGAGAACATGGCCGACGGCGTCACCGAGCCCACTCCCACCAATCTGGAGAGCATCCTCACCCAAACGCAGCGTCTCTCCGATCTCATCGCCTTCCTACTGGACCTGAGCCGTATGGAGGCCGGTGCGGCGAGTCTGAATATCGAAAAGTTCAACTTCGCCGACTTTCTTGACGAGACCATCGAGCCGTTGGAAATCGCCGATGGTGGCCACGCCCACGACATCCGCGTCACCGTGCCGGCCGATATCACGATGGAAGGCGATCAGGACCGCCTGCGCCAGCTATTCACCAACATCATCGCCAACGCGCTGAAACATTCGGCCGACGGCACCACCGTGCTGGTCGACGCCCACGAGGACGAAAACCAAGGCACCATCGTGACCAATGTGGTGAATTTCGGCTCCCAGATTGCGCCTTCCGACCGTTTGGACATCTTCCGGCGCTTTGTCAAAGGCAAGACGGGTCCCGGCACCGAGTCGGGCGGCACCGGTCTTGGCCTGTCCATCGCGCGCTGGGCGGCCCAATTGCACGGTGGCACCGTCAAAGTGGTCGACGACACGCGAGGTGCCGATTTCGAAATCATCCTGCCTAAATATCACATCGCCGAACGCTGATATTGTCCGACGTCCTACCGTATACTGTATTCGAACAGATGTTCGAATACAGGGTGGGAGGCGCAGCATGACACAGCAATCCGAGTCACAGGCCATGGCGCACGAGGCCACGCTGTTTGTTATGCAGATGGCCGGCGATTCCATGATCAATGCGGGTATTCACAACGGCGATCTGCTGATTGTCGATCGTTCGTTGGCACCAGTCCCCGGAGATGTGGTTGCGGCTGTCATGGACGACGAAATCGCCATCAAGCGGCTGGTTTCACGGGCCGGCATCACCATATTGCACGCCGAGAATCCGCGATACCCCGATTACATGCCGAGCAACGGCGCTTCGCCTGCTATCTGGGGCATCGTCACCGATGTCATTCACCCGTTGATATCGTCATCGGACCGTCGCACCACGGCATCCGCCAATACCAGCACGCCCACCACCTTGGTGCCGGCCTGCTGAAACGCCTGAACGCATTGCCGCACAGTGGCACCTGTGGTGACGATATCATCAACGAGAAGCACCGCGTCGCCATTGCCGATGAGATCACGCTTCACCCTGACATGACCGGTGATACGACGGGCACGCTGTGCCGAAGAGACCTGCTGCACGGAGCGTGCCTTGGTGGAGGAGCTCAGGGCATTGCATGGTCGCGCATCGACGCCGTACCCACGCAATGCCCCTGCCACCGATTTGGCCAACGGTGCCGTATGGGCACGTCCTCTTCGGCGCATTGACGCCCGCGATGATGGCACCGGAACCACCAATACGCGATGACCCAAGCATGATGATGGTATTGGCGTCTTGTTCAGCAGCGACACCATGATGCGGCCGAACGGGCCGTCAAGCTCGGTATCGTCGTGGTCCTTCCAGTCGAGAATGGCACGACGTACCGCTCCCTGATAAATCGATGCGGACCATATACGGGCTCCGCCACCACTGTCTGCATCCCGTTCCCGGCATTGCGCGAACAGGGCCCAGCATGCCGCACACAATACCTCATCCGGCGCGTCACACCCAGCGCAGCCGCGTGGAAACAGCAGATTGCAGACCTGTGCCCACATCGCATGCCACCACTTGTATACGCTCGGCCCGTCCATAACGCGTCACTATCGAGCTGGAGTATCGAATCGCGCAAGCAGTGCATCCAGCAGTTGTACCGTATCTTGCGGATTCTCAACACGAACACCGATCGCACCGGCCTCAACCGCGGGATAGTCATTACCCGTAGGCGTCATGCGATCACCCACGAACACCATTTCATCGGCCCGTATGCCAAGTGTCTGCGTCAGCTTGCGCACGGCATAGGCCTTATCGATGCCGCATTCGCTGACATCCACACTGGTGTATCCGCCGGCCCTGACCCGCATATGCGGCAGATCGGCCTTGACCGCTTCGACCAGCGCCTGTTTCTTCGTGTTATCGCGATCCCATGCCTGCTTGGCCGCTACGGGCGCGAACTGCCCAAGAGCGGAGAAGGTGATCTGGCTGCCCCTGTTCTCGATTCGAGGCCCCCATACCTGCTGTTCCCACAATCCCAGTTCCCGGGCATGTCGCTCAAGACTTTCCGAGACAGCGGCCACGGTGGCTTCGGACAGATCATGCGCATACACCAAGGCCCATTGCGTGCCATCCCACCGGTAATACCGGGAGCCGGAGGTAGGCATGACATGCAGATTGCCGCGCCTGGCATTCGGGGTGAGTACATCCAGCACCTGCGAGGTGACCACCGCCATGCCGCCCCCTGAGATCAGGGCCACCACCGTATGGTCGAGCAACGCACAGAACCGTTCGATCATCGCGGGCTTCATCGGCTGTTTTGAGCTGGCCAGTGTGTTGTCCAAATCGAAACCGAACACCTTGGCGTTGGAGCAGACATTATCGAAATCAAGTTCGGACCACGAACGTACCACCATTTGTCGTGCCTCCCTCGTTGACGAATGTTCACAGCCAATGAACCAATCCTAACGCATGTTGCCTCCGCCATGCCCTATGGTGGGAACCATGCTTCAGCCACCTTGGAACGCACGAATCTACCGCAACCGCCACGGTCGCGGCACACGAACCCCGATGTTCGGCACCCGTCTGCCCCGTTACCGCACTCGCACCGGCATGTTCGACGATATGGTGGCGGCCCAGGTTCGCAGGCTCGGCCAAGCGTGGCCGGAACTGATACGTCCGCTCCAGTTCGCGGTGGAGGATGTGCCGCCTTCGGATCCGACGCCTTGGCAGACCGAGCCGAATATGACGTCCCAGTGCTTCCCCGCCAGCCACGGCATTCCCGCACGAGTCGTGCTCTACCGCATGCCGTTGCAGACCGAGGCACCTACCAAGCTCGAACTGCAATTGGCCGTCAGGGATGAGCTGGTGGCCCGCATAGCGGAATTGTATGGGCGCAGGCCCGAGGAAATCGACCCCGACTGGGGCCTGTGACAACACTGCGGGCCGTGTCACTTGTAATAAGGTAGTGGCACGGCCCGCAGCTATATCGCCGCCGAAACATCATCAAACTGACGCTTCGGCGAGCATACCCTTCTACTTGACGATGGAGGAATCGTTCCGAGCCCAGACATGAACCGTGGCGGGCATCAGCGTTGAAGCGTCGATGACGGACAATCCGGCGATGTCCTTGTCTTGCAACGAATCGTGACTGAACCGCGCTCCCCAGCTCACTTTCTTGGATGAGTCCTCCAACATCAGCACGACCGCGGTGCCATGATCGCCGGAAAGATTGCCGGCTTCAATCGTTTGTGCTGCGTTCGCATCCAGTGTGATTTCCTTGGAGGTTACCGAAGCACCGGCATCATCGTAGGCGCGCAAGGTGACCGTCCTGCGCGCATTGGACGTATTGGCCAGCGTGATGGAGGCCTTTACTCCGTCGGGAAGGGCCAACCCCGAGAATTCGGATGGCTCGCCGGCATTGACCAATGCGAAATCGGCTTGGCCGGAGTCACCGGAGCGTGTGGCCTTGACGGAGAACGACACGGCGTCCTCTGCGGTGGACATCACGCCCAACGCCCCATCAGGAGCTTCTCCCAAGTCGATCGCCGTCACTTTATCAGCAGTGACGGTGGCATCTTTGGCGGGAACCAAGCCTTTGGCGGTAATCCATGACAGCCCGGTGCTGGTGTCTGCCTTGGCGAACAGATAAGCGGTGACCGCATCGCCGGCAGTGATGGACGGCGCCACCGATGCATTGGATGCGGTCGGCAGCGGCAGCGCGAAATCAGAACCCTTCGGTGTCAGACCATCCATGGTCACCGTGCGCACCACGGACGCGATAGGAGTCTCCTTGCTGGAAACGGTCACGAACAGACCATGCTGCCCATCGACCGCGGCGGACAGTTCCATCGAGGACTCCCCCTCGGCTGGCACAGACAGCGTGGATTGGGTGGACAATGCCATTTTCCCGGCTGTCTCGGAACCCCAGACGGCAATGTCGACGGTGGTCGGCTTGGTGGAGAGATTCGAGACGATGAGCTGCTGTGTGGTACCGGTCGTGCTGTCGGAGAGCAGGAACGACTGGCTGAGCGAGGTCGATACGCAGGATGCCGCCGATATGCCTCTCACATCGCCATCATCGGCCCATGATGCGATGGTGCCGACGGTGCCGGTGCCAGCTGCGGCCTGCAGCATACGGGTATTGATCAGACGAGCTCCCTGATTGATCTTCTGAGCACCGGTTTTCACCGAGGAATCGTCGGTCGAATCGGCGTCTTTCAAAGTTACGTCATCTGAACTGGACTTTTGCCCGATCGCCGAGACAGTGGCGCTGTAGACGGAGCCGAACGCCGCATAGCGCGCTTGTGTGCTCAGATTGCCGACAGTGGCCTGGAAGGCGCTGTCGCCGTACGTGCCGGTATCGGCCAATCCTATAGGTGCCGGGCAGTAGGTTTCGGACTGGGTCGGACTAACGGTCTGGTCGATGGCATTATCGGAAGCGGCCACCTTATCCACCCAGATATTGGGGATGGGGGCCATGACGAGAACGACGAACAGCGCAATCAACACCAGCATGGTGATCACACCGAGCACGATGCCGATCGCACGTTTGAAACCAGAAGTTTTGTTGCTCATGCCTGCTCCTCCAATCCGTAGGACGGTCGTCTGCGAGGCATGGCGACCAAGCAGTACAACGCCGTGATCACACCTAGGCATATCAGCCAGGCGTGCCTCCAGACACTATGCTGTGCACGTTGCTGCCATGAGGTATCCACCTGCTGTGAGGCGCTGCTACGCAGCGTCAGACGATAGTAGCTGCCGCTATCCGTGGAGACCAGGGACTGGGTGCCGTTCGATGCGGCGATATTCGCGCTCAACTGTTCATACGGCATGTCGTTCAAGGAATCGCCGGTCTCGGGAACCACGTAGATGCCGCCGAATCCAAGCGCGCTGATGGCCGCGATGGCCTCTTCGTCGGGATTGGACAGCAGCGAGGCACAGGCCTGGGCCAGTTGTTCGTCAACCGCATCATGCTTGCCGGACAGCAGGCGCGCCCGCTGGACCGGAGAGCTGTCGATCAAATCGCCGCGCGAGGTGCGCATCACCGCATAGTTGACGATGTTGCGGGTCTCCGCGCTCACGGCAAGCACACGATGATCGGCACCGGCCTCCAGATAATCGGTGGTGACCATGGGCAGGCCGTTTTCAGACACGCCCAGTCCCGCATCCTTATGACGTTCGATGCCATACATGCATTGGATGCCAATGCAGCACACCAGTATCAGAGCAAGCACCACACGGCCAGACACGATGAGCACATGCAGACGGTCCTTTTTCGATGCGGGATCACTGCCAGACGCATGCAACGGTTGGAATCGCTTCACCGCCCCACCAGCGACGAGACACACGCAGGCGAGGAAGCCCAATATCATCATCGCGATGCCCGGCTGCGCGGAACCGGCCACGACACCATCGGCATCCACGGTTATGGCCACACGGCTGGAGACCAGGGCGAGCGCGCCTCCGCAGACGATTACCACCCACATCAGTCGCGAGGTCCGCAACGCGAACGGCAGCACCAGCGAAGCAAGAGCAAGCAGCGTGATGACGCCAAACAGCACAGTGACCGCCAAATCGGCATAATCAGTCGACCCCATTCGCCATCCCAGCGCACGCTGTGCGGCCTCAAGCAGACTCAGCGACGCCGGCGACCCGTTGGCGGATGACGTTGGCACCGTGATGTCGCCGAACAGTTGACGCCACATGCCCAAATCGGCGTAACGCACCGCATTGACGAGCGTAGGAGCCACCGCAAAGGCGGCAGGAACCGGAATTAGCAACAGCATGGCGCGCTTGCGACGCACGAATAGCAGGAACATCAGGAACACGACGATCAGCGCGAACAGCAGCTGCGGTTCAGCGGCCACCACAGGGATGAAGCACAGTGCGGCGATGGCCGCGGCCTGAACGGATGTGCGCGGCTTGAGCGGGTCTTCGGTATGGTACATGCCCACGGCACGGAACACGAATGCGAACGCGGCCGGCAGGAACACCATTACGGTAAGCATCGGCATATTGGCCTGCGCATACCAGCCGAACATAATGCCGGTGGATGCCCACAGCAGTCCTCCCAGCACACGAACCACGTCCGAGCGGGTGAATACGCCCGCCAGCGCCCAGAACGACAATGCGCTCAGCGGCGCGGCCACAAACAGTATCATCGCCAAAGCGGCGGTCACATGGCCGAGCGTGACCAACGAGGCCAGCATCAGCACCAGCAGCCACGGCGTGGGCGGCGCAGGAATGCCGGTGCCGCTGCCAAACACCCACGGCGTGGTGGCGGACTGCACCAGTTGCGTGAAGCTGGCACCGGTGGGAAGCAACACATCGGAATACAACGATCCGCCGGAGAATATCGAACGGAACACCGGCCAATACATCACCGCGATGGCCGCAAAGCACACCAGCGCCATCACCACGGCCGCACTCCAGCGATATATGGTGCGTGTCCGCAGATGGGCACGTTCCAGCGGACTGAGCAGCACTCTGCCCTGCTGGGATTGGAATGCATCCCGACGATCATGGAACTGCTTGATCTGCTGGCTGTCTGCGAACAAGACATGCAGGGACGATGCGGCGACCTTCGATTGTCTGGCCACCAGACTGCGTGATTTCATGTTTCCCGCGATATCGGCCAAGGCCAGCCATGGCAGGCACAATTGCACCCATGCTTCATACGGCTTCTTGCCGAACATCATGGATATGGCCATGCCAAAACTGCGGAGCAGCCTCCACAGCCAGACGATAAACCAGGACGACATGGCCAGGTCCGTGTACAGATACCGCTGTTGGGAGCGATGCACCGTCATCGCATGATTGACCGTGTGATCGTCCTTAAGCGGTTCCCCGCCTCGCGTACGAATGCCCTCATACCGTGCGCGACGATGTGATATCTCCGCTTGCGGGACAACCACCACGCGTCCGCCGCTCAGGCAGACACGGCGGCAGAAATCAACCGATTCGCTGTAGGTGGTCAGCCAGGCATTGATGCCCCGCAGTCGCGTGAATTGCGACATGGACACCAGCGCGCCTGCCAGCGACACCGCAAACACATCCTGCCGCCCGTCATACTGCTCCTGATCGGGTTCTCCATCGACCACCAGGGAATGCACGGCGTGGTGACCCGCATACATACCGACATCATGCAGATGGGAGCCTTCCCAATCGCACTGTTTGCACCCGAGCACACTGGCGCCCGGCGTATTGCGCCACGCCTCAAGCAATCGTTCAAGGCATGAGTCATCCGAAGGGCGGGAATCATCATGGAGCAGCCACAATGCGCGGGGAGCGTCATCCAGATCGGCACGATCCAATGCCCGGCTGACCGCATCGCCGAAGGAGCGTGCGCCCTTGGCCGAGACGATGTGAATGGTCACATGCTTGGACTGCGGCACCTCCATCACCGGCCCCGATGGCGAGGGGATGACCTCGAACGAGGTGGTTATCCTCGAACTGGTGCGCCCGGTCGCGTCGGCGATGATGACGACCCCCGGAAGAACATTCTGCGTCAATACCGAACGCAATGTAGACCGGAGGAAACGCATATCCTCCTCAACGGTGATCACAGCCGTAATGCCGGTATCCACATCCTGCCTATGCGTATATGGTCGAGAAGACATGGCGTCGGCCAACGCCTCATGAATATCGCTATTACCTGTCGGACTCATAAACTCCCAGTGTACGCACCAGACTTGAAGGGGGTGTGTGGAGCTACGCCCGCTCCCGGTGCTCTCGCTTATATCGACGGCGTTCGCGCTCGCTCATGCCACCCCAAATACCGAATCGCTCATCATGGTCGATGGCCCATTTCAGGCATTGCTCACGCACTTCGCATTTTGCGCACACACGTTTGGCATCACGGGTCGAGCCCCCCTTTTCCGGGAAGAACGCCTCCGGATCGGTTTGTGCGCACAACGCCTTGTGCTGCCAAGATACATCGCCATCAGGTCGGAATAGTCCCCACAATTCGTGCCATGGCTCTTCGGCTGAATCGTCGACCACACCCCACATGCGATTCTCCTTGCCTATTGAGCTTTTCATACGGACTAAATTACACACATGCAATTTCGGTTTTGTCAAATTCTTTCTCGTGTCATTACATCATTTTTATGGAACTGTGTGCTATGGCGTGAACGCGATGCCCTGACGCCGTTGCACATGATATTGTGCCGTTCCTGCGCAGGAACACCATAGCGCAGGAACACCCGGCGGATGCTGTGTCAAAGTGTCATTCAGACAATCGACAGTTTCAGGAGGGGTTATGACGCAGGAATCAGGTGGGGCGGATCCGCATATCAACCCGCCAAGCTTCATTCCTGCGGGAAATCGACGCACCCGGCCTTCCGGGCAGGTGCCACGCTCCTTCGCCCCCGCCCGAACCTCGCGCCAGTCAGGTCAAGCTCCATCGGCCCGTCCGTCCGTCACGGGAAATGACATCGAAGAGCCTCAACTGAACGCCAACGCCACGGCAAGCGCCAACGTCTCGGACAACGGCAGGCGGACTCCGCCCAGTTTTTCTCCGAAAACCGGACGCGCCACTCGCAGCACGGCTCCGGATGCCGCCGCACCGCGCAGCATTCCGCCGTCGCGAGCGCGGATGTCTTCCGGCTCATCCCGCAACGCCGTGCGCAATCCGTCGGATATGCCGGTTTCCCGGCCCTCATCGCCAGCAGCAAACGTGTCCACGAAGTTCAGCCATCTTGGCCGGCCGGCGGCGGCAACGGCGAAAACGGTAACGGCACGCCGTCCGCGAGCCTTACGCATCACCCTATGCGCAATCGCGGTACTGGTGGCGGCGTTGATTCTTTCCGTTTTCGGTGCCTGGCAATGGGTGGACAGCAAACTGAATCGGAGCGACTGGCTGACCGACACCCCCAACACGCCGGCCTCGACTTGGCTGATTCTTGGCTCCGATGAGCGTGACGGTTCCACCGATTACGGCGGCGTAGACAATATCTCTGGCTTCAGGACCGATACGATTCTGGTGCTGATCAAGCCCAAAAGCGGGCCGAGTTCGTTGGTTTCCATTCCCCGCGATTCGCTCATGAACGTCGATAACCAGTACATGAAAATCAATGCGGTGGCGCTGATTGCGGGCAAGAAGGCTTTGGTAAGCAACGTCGAGCAGATCACCGGCCAGAAAATCGATCATGTGGCACAGATCAAGTTCGGCGGTCTGCAGAACGTGGTGAACGCCTTGGGCGGTATCGAACTGTGCTATGACGAGGATGTTCAGGATTCCTATTCCGGACTGAACTGGAAGGCGGGATGCCATACGGCGGATGGTTCCACCGCATTGTCCTTCTCTCGTATGCGATATGCCGACGCGCGAGGAGACTTCGGACGCAACGAACGCCAGCGACAGGTCATCTCGGCCATCGTCAAGAAGGCTTCCAGCAGTGAGACCCTGACCAATCCGTCCAAAATCGTGGCAGTGTCCAATGCCGCGATGAGCGCACTCACCGTGGACGAGAAGACCAACCCTTACACGTTGCTCACCATGGCGTTGGCGTTCAAAAGCGCCACCGGCTCGAATGGCATCTCCGGCAGCGTGTACTGGTCCGACCCCGATTATTACGTTGATGGCGTTGGTTCCTCGGTGCTGCTTGACGACGCCAAGAACACCGAACTGTTCAATCAACTTGCCGACGGCACGTATAAGGCCGGCACCGTGGGCAATCTGGCGGAAGGCTGACCGACGCTTTCCCGGAGCCCATCGGCTTCATCATCGGCGCATGATCGTCACCGTTGCCTACACCGCCAATCATGCACGGGCAAAATGTCATGTGGATAACTCGGCAAGCTAGAACCACATACCTTGATTCGGCTTGCGCTTTCGGCATGCGTTCCCCCACGCTGGAAGCATGACATCACAGCAGAACGATTCGAAGCGACATTCCGTCCATACGGCATCCGCCGTATCCCGGGCGAAGCACCGTTTGGGCGCGCCGCCATTGCGCGCCCGCCTGACCATGTTTGCCGCGGCATGCCCGATGATCGCGCAGGCATTGATGATGGTCATACTGCTGTTGCACGGGCAATGGCTGTTCGCCGCCATGATCGCACCGGGCATATTCGCCTGTCTCGTGTCCCTGCTGCTGACGCTCCCCTCGCCTCCAGGCCCGGAGAAGGCTCCCGATCCGCAACAGGCAACGATCGATGTCGGTATCACGGGCGACGCCGATGACCGCGCCGCAGACCTCCGTCATGCGCCGTCGCAGCCGATAGAATCGCTGCTGCACTTCGCACGCCTGCCATGGCGCGCCATTGTGGGCCGCTGGCTTGAACCCCTTGACCTTGCGGTGCCGATCGGCATGACCGGAAGCGAGCCGCTGATGCTCGATCTGAACCGTCAGGGGCCGCATGCTCTGGTGGCCGGCACCACTGGTTCCGGAAAATCCGTGTTGCTGCAAAGCTGGTGTCTGGCGCTCGCCTCGATGAACGGGCCTGAGCATCTGAATTTCGTGTTCTTGGATTTCAAAGGCGGTTCCGCGTTCCGCAAACTCGAACGGTTGCCGCATACCGTGGGCAGCGTATGCGATCTGGATCTGGCGCATGCCGTACGCGCGTTGCGTGCGCTGGAAGCCGAACTGACACGCCGTGAACAGCTGTCCGCCGCTGTCCATGCTTCCGATATCCGCGATATGGTCAATCCACCACCGCGCCTGATCGTGGTCATTGACGAATTCCATGCCCTGAAGGACCAGCTCCCGGATTATGTGAATCGTCTGGTGCGTATTGCCTCGCTCGGCAGGTCACTGGGCATGTATCTGATCGCCTGTACGCAGAATCCCATGGGTCAGGTCAGTGCCGATATGAAGGCGAATATGTCCGTCAGCATTTGTTTACGGGTTCGGGACCGTCTGCAATCATGCGAGCTGCTTGGCGATGGTCGTGCCGCCGACCTCAGTCCGGCAATGCCCGGTGCGGCGTTCTGCAACGATTCCGAACAGGTGACGGCATTCCGCTGTGCAACGGCACGCGATATCGATGCGGTGTGCCGCCAGATCGCGTTCGCATCGCGGTTCGTCGGAAGCCCGCCGCAACCGTCCCTGTTTACCGCGCCACTCCCCCGGCACGTAAAAGACCGGACTGTGGCCGACCACGCACCGCAACGCATTCGATTTGGACTTGCCGACGATGGCATCAACCTGCGAGAGGCGACGGTATCCCTCACCGGTGGCAATATCGGTGTCATCGGCCCGCAGGGGCGCGGCAAAACCACGTTGCTGAAAACATTGGCTCGACACGCCAGCATGGCTGATGGCTTGGCGGTACGTGTCAGTTCCCCGCATCGTCGGGTATGGAGCTCGCAATGGCTTCATGGCGGCCGCTGCACGCCGTATGCCAGCTCGGATGCACCACCGCCTCCGCATATCGTGTGGTTCGTCGACGACGCCGATGAGTTGTTCGACCCATTCCGCACCGACGAGCAGGCGCTGTCTTTCACACATGCGTTGGCCGATGAGTCCGTCAGCGTGGTATTCGCCGTCAGCACGATTCGCCCGATACGTATACCGGAGCATTGCAATACCAGAATCGTGTTCCCGTGCGGGGAGAGAACGTCCGATCTTATGGCCGGAGTCCCCGCTCGCCTATTGGATATGATGAGTCATATCGATGCCGACAACGCGGGCCGGGCCGTGCTCATCGAGGGCACATCGGCATGTCTGGTGCAGTGCGCTTCGTGAAAACTTCGGTTTTTTCTCGGCAAAACCTCTTGAAAATCACCACGGTTCGTGGTTACCTTGGTACTGGACTTAAGGAACAACACCAGCCACGGGGCTTTTAAGGGAGGCAAGCAATGAGCAGCGCTTTTGATTGGCGAGCCAAGGCCGCATGTCGTGACAAGGATCCGGAACTCTTCTTCCCGGTGGGCAACACCGGTGCAGCCTATCAGCAGATTGAGGAGGCCAAGGCCGTGTGCCGCACCTGCAAAGTGATTGACGCATGCCTGAAGTGCGCACTGGACACCAATCAGGATTACGGCGTGTGGGGCGGCTTGAGCGAAGATGAGCGTCGTGCGCTGAAGCGCCGCGCCATGCGCGCCCGCCGTTCTCAGGCCATGCAGATGCAAATCTGATGTTTTGATTATCGCTTCGTCATACTAGGAAACCCTCCCGCTTGGGAGGGTTTCCTCATTTCGGGCTTCGCATCACTCGTCCTGAGCAGCCCTGAGCTTCATATCAAGCACCACGCGGGTGCCGCCTTCGCGGCGCGGCTCCCAATGCACGGAACCACCGAAATCATTGGTCACAAAGGTGTTGATGATCTGCGTGCCCAAACCGGAACCGGAAGAACGAGCCAATCCACCCTGTTCTTCGGAGCCGAGACCGGAACCGTCATCCTCGACCACCACATTGAGGTTCGGGCCGGAGCGGCCCACGGAAATCGTGATATGGCCATCCTTGCGGCCTTCGAACCCATGCTCCACCGAATTGGTGATGAGCTCGGTCAGCACGAGGGACAGCGGCGTGGCATCCTGAGCGGGCATCATGCCGAACTTGCCCATGTAGTTGATATCGATGTGCTGGTCTTTCATCGTGGCTAGGTCCACGGCCATGCGCAGCAGGTTGGCGATCACCTTGTCGAAGTCGACGACCTCGTCGGCGGTCTGGCTCAATCCCTCATGCACCATGGCAATGGTCTGCACGCGGCGTTGCGCCTCCTGCAATTCCTTCTTGACCTCATCCGACTTGGTCTTACGAGCCTGAAGCCTCAGCAATGCGGAGACGGCCTGCAGGTTGTTCTTGACACGATGGTGAATCTCGGAAATCGTAGCGTCCTTGGTCTGCAGCTCCTGCTCACGACGGCGCAGCTCGGTGACGTCACGGCATAGCAGAATCGCTCCGATACGGCCGTTGTTGTCATACAAGGGCAACGAGCGCATCGAGACGGCGGAACGGTTGGCGTTGAGTTCGGAGTCGACCGCGGCTTTGCCTGTCAACACCAACGGCAGGGTTTCCGGAACAGGGTCGTTCTCCTTCAATAGCTGTGTGCCGAGTTCGCTGAGGTAATGGCCAGGCATGGTGGTCAGCAGACCGAGACGCCTAAAGCAGCTGATGGCGTTCGGGGCTGCGTATCGAACCACGCCGTCCATGGTCAGGATGATGAAGCCGTCCGCCACGCGAGCGATATGGCGTTGGCTCATCACCGAATCCTTGTAGGGGAATTGGCCTCGCGGAATCATCTCGTACAGATGCTTGCCGGCGTTGATGCTTTCCGACTCATATCGGCCGTTGGATTCTCGTGTGGCCATATTGGTCTCACGCACGACCAAGCCCAAGGTCTTGCCATTGTGCCGAACCGGCGCGTACACGTTGCAGACGGTCGCCTTGCCCACGGTTCTCAATACCGTGGAGCGGAACACCACGCTGGAGAGCATGGCGGCGTCCAATTCGCCGACCATGTCGTCCGGCATGACGTTTCCCACCACGTCTTCCGCCCGCAGCGTCATAACGGTGGATGGACGGCATTGCTCGGCCACCACGTATTTGCCATCGCCATCCTGTACCAGCAGCAGCAGATCGGCAAAGCTCAAATCGGCGATCACCTGCCAATCGGCGACAAGATGATGCAGCCACTCGCGGTCCTCGTCGTCGAAGTCGGGGCGCGTTGCAAGGATATGTGAAAAATCAGCCATATCCCTATCATACGCAGACGCACCGCCGCCGTCGCGGCAAGCCACACGGGCAAGTACGACGACTATGACGACATCGCATCTTCAATACCGCGCCAATCGCGTTGCACGGCTTCCCGCCCGTGGCCAAGGTGCCGGCATGTTGCTTATCGTACACGGCAAGCATCACGTACAGTTTGATATCCGAAGCCGCCACCATATTGCCGGCATTGCTGTGTCCATGGAACCCATCATCGCGTTTGCCTGCGCTTTGGCGTTGTCATCGCCATTGTCCTGGGCCGCAAGATAGACCGGCAGATAGAAATCGGCAGCCACGAATTGCTTGCCGGACTGCGACGTGGTCGCGATGGTGGCGTCCTCTGAGGAGTCGGCGGATGTTCCATCGATGACCATGGCGGAGACGGCCACATCGGAGGACGAGTATGAATCCGCGATGTCAGACAACTGGCTGGATGTGATCACCGGAGTGGAAGGCTTCGACTTCTCCGTCGAGCTTTTCTTGGACGAATCGTCGCTGTTCTTGTCTTTGGCGCTATCAGACGTGTTCTTCTTGGCCTTGGACTTGGCGTCAGAAGAATCCGTCGTGCCATCATCGGCGGAATCCAACGCATCGGCCCCGGTCGACTGTGCCGATGTTTGCGCCTGCGGCTGAGCTCCCCACAATCCCATGCTATGGGTGATGAACAAGCCGATGACTAACGCCACGACACAAATCAGCGCGATGAGCACAATCACCACCGCTTTGGTGTGATCGACGCCAGGACGCCCGGCGGGAGGTTCAGGAGAAGCAGGGGCCGCCGGATTGGCCTCGGGCTGCTCCAATGGGCTTCCGCACTGCGAACAGAAGGCATTTCCTTGCTCGTTGGCAAACCCACACTCCGTGCAATACACCATCGCCGAGCCCTTTATTGCTGCGACGTTCTCATCTTCGGATTCCATAGTATCGCCGCCATTGGGTGATAGTGTTCGTGCGAGTCGGTATTGACAAGCATAAAAGTTACGCTAACGTAGGTTACGGCAGCGTAAGAAGCGTATCGTCAACTCGTGAAACGGGGGCATCACCATGGCATCAACAACCGGCGACTCGGAAAAGACGATGCATCACGACGCTCATAACAGCGCGACGATTGCAGAGGATGCCACCATCGCATCCAAGCGTCAGGCGGCTATCGAGGCGCGCGAACAGGCGTTGCAGGCCAAGGCTGATGCCGTACGGGCCAAGGCCCAGTTCAAGGCCGAGGCCATTCGAGCCAAAGCCGAGGAGAAGGCCCGGCACAAGCTCGCCAAAGCGGAGAACCGTGCGCTGAAAATCGAGGGCATTGCCCCTGCGGAAGTGGAACGCAAGATTCGTCTCGACGTGCACGGACGGCCAAAGCCGTTGATGCGCGGCTGGATTCACGCGATTGCCGCTCCCCTGTCATTGGCGGCAGGCATCGTGCTTATATGCTTGGCACATGGCGCGAGTCTGAAGTGGGCGTGTGCCGTGTTCATGACAGCGTCGCTGATTCTGTTCACCAATTCGGCCTGCTACCATCTGGGCGATTGGAGCCCGCGCGTCACCGATGTGCTGCGGCGTATCGATCATGTCAACATCTTCCTGCTCATTGCCGGCACGTATACCCCGGTTTCGTTTGCGCTGGAACCGTTCTGGCGCAATGTGATCATCATATCGATGTGGGCGTGCACGGCCATCGCCATCGTGATTCATGTGATCTGGATCAATGCACCACGCTGGCTGTATACGGTGGTGTACATCATCTTCGGCATCTACGGCCTGGCTTATATGGTGATGTTCTGGAATTCGCCGTATGCGGGGCCAGCCGTGGTGGTGCTGCTGTGCGCCGGCGGTGCCTGCTACATCCTCGGCGCCATCGTCTACGCCTTGCGCAAGCCCGACCCTTGGCCTCGCGTCTTCGGATTCCATGAGATTTTCCACTGCGGAACGGTGGCCGGATATGCCTGCCATATGGTGGCCATCTACATGGTGATCGTCTCGCTGTGGCAATAAGCGCTACGACATATAAGTATGCCCCCGCCTACGGGGGCATACCAGTCACTTAACTCAGGCCAGCGGCTTGGCGGCCTTGACAGTCACGGACAGCTCGCGGCCGTTCGGTGCGGTGTAGGAAACGACGTCGCCCACCTTGGCGCCCTCGATGGCCTTGCCAATCGGGGAATCCGGGGTCATGATGTCGTAGTCGGTGCCGGCCACGATGTCACGGCTGCCGAGCACGTAGGTCATCTCGTTGCCGTTGAGCTCGATGGTCACCACAGAGCCCTCGCCCACGGTGCCTTCCGGAGCATTCTCGATGATCTTGGAATCGCGCAGCTTGACGGTGAGCTCGGTGATGCGGCCCTCGTTCTTGCTCTGCGCCTCACGGGCGGCCTGGTAGCCGCCGTTCTCGGACAAGTCGCCCTCGGCACGCGCCACGGCGATCTTGTGCGCGATTTCCTCACGCAGCTCACCTTCACGATGGGCGAGCTCTTCCTTCATCTTGTTGTATGCTTCCTGCGTCAGCAGGTAGACCTTGTCCTCAGCCATATCGTCCTCCTGAACCGTTGTCGATGCTGAAACAATCTTCGTTATTTATGACAAAACGCCGGCTATGACCCCGGCGTTCGTCATGTGCTGACCTATGGTCAGCGGGTGGAAATGATGTCGATGACGAACACCAGCGTGTCCTCGCCGCCGATGCCGGCCTGCGGGATGCCGCGGGAACCGTAGCCGTATTCCGGCGGAATGGAAACCACCAGACGCGAACCCACGTTATGGCCCGGCACAGTCTGGTCCCAGCCCTTGATGACCTGTCCCACGCCGATGCCGAAACTGGCGGGCTGATGACGGTCGAAGCTGGAGTCGAATGGGGTGTCCTTACCCCACACCACGCCGTGGTAGTTCACGGTGACGGTGTCGCCGCGACGCACGATCGGGCCGTCTCCCTCGGTCAGTTCCACAACCTTGAGGCCCTTCGGGGCTTCGGGCGTCGGGAACTCGATAACGGGCGTGGTGCCAAATTCGGCGTTCACCTGAGGCATCTGATCTGTCATTAGTCCTCCTTCAAAGACACAATGCGCCCTACCTTAGCACCATCGGCGAATCGGCGGTAGTCCTTCATCCCTGTGCGATACGACACGCTGGCCGTATACGTCAATTCCGGTCATCATGCTGGTGAATACCGGACATGTCAATCAGCATTCGACGACATTGACGGCAAGTCCACCCTTGGAGGTCTCCTTGTATTTGGCCATCATGTCTTCACCGGTCTGCTTCATGGTTTCGATGGCCTGATCAAGGGTCACGATGTGTGAGCCGTCGCCGAGCATGGCCATACGCACGGCGTTGATGGCGGTGTTGGCGGCCATGGCATTGCGCTCGATGCATGGAATCTGCACCAATCCGCCCACCGGATCGCAAGTCAGACCCAAGTTGTGTTCGATGCCGATCTCAGCAGCATTTTCCACCTGTTCCGGCGTGCCGCCTACGACTGCGGCAAGTCCGGCCGCCGCCATCGAACAGGCCGAGCCGACTTCGCCCTGGCAACCGACTTCCGCACCGGAAATTGAGGCGTTGCGTTTGAACAGGTATCCGATGGCACCGGCGGTCAGCAGAAACGTGACCACGCCCTGTTCATTGGCGTTGTCCACGAAATGCCAGTAATAGTGAAGCACGGCGGGAATGATGCCGGCGGAACCGTTGGTCGGAGCGGTTACGATGCGCCCGCCTCCGGCATTCTCCTCAGAGACGGCCAAGGCGAAGAGATCCACCCATGCGGCGTCGGAAGACTCGAGCACGGCGTCTTTGCGCCGGCTGTCGCGGCGCAGCACATCGGAATTCGAGGCGAGACGCCGATACATTTTCGGCGCGCGGCGGGGTACGTCAAGGCCACCGGGCAATGTGGGTTCCGCCGAGGTGCATCCGTGGTCCACACAGGCGCGCATAACACGCCAGATGGCATCAATATCGGATCGGACCTGGATGCCCGAGCGTGAAGCGGTTTCGTTGGCCCATACAAGTTCGGCGATGCTGAGATGATGTTCCCGGCATAACGACACCAGTTCAGTGCATGATGAGAACGGGTAGGGTGCCTCGACGCCGAAATCAGTGGATGATGACTCGTCCGCATCGGCAAAGGAGGCGCCTTCCGGAGGGCGTTCATGAATGCCGATCATCGGGTCTTCGGGAGCGCCTTTGCGCACGAATCCGCCGCCGATGGAATACCAGACCTGTTCGTCGACCAAGCTTGCGGCGGCGTCGAACGCCTGGAATCGCATGCCATTGGGGTGCGCGGCCATGCGCTTCCATTGTTCGAACACCACGTCACGGTCGTAGTCGAAATGGATGCGTTTGAGGCCGGCGAGGTTCAGAGTATCATCCAACGCGCAGATCTCGCGGATGTGCATCATGTGGTCGGTATCCACGGTGGCCGGCAGATTGCCTTCGAGCCCGGCCATCGCAGCACGATCGGTGCCGTGGCCGAGACCGGTCAGCGCCAGAGAACCATAAAGCGTGATTTTGACACGTGCGGTGCGATCGACCAAATGGTCGGCCTGCAACGAGGAGGCGAAAGCATGTGCCGCGACCATCGGGCCTACGGTGTGCGAGGATGAAGGTCCGACGCCGATGGTGAACATGTCAAGCACACTGAACATTTGGCTCCTTCTCCCCTGCTGGTTCGGCATGCCGGTGTTACCAGGCGTCATGCCATCACGATATCGTATCCCAGCCCAGCGCCCGGAATCGCTTTCGCCTTGTGCGATGATGGCCGCGCGCGTCGTGCCGGCGAGCGATAAGTCAGTCAGTGAGACAGTGCGGAGAACATCATGACCAGTACGATGATACCGATGATGGCCAATACGATCTGCACCACCATCAGCCCGATGGTCAGTCCCTTCTTGGTGGCGATTTTGGGCGCGTACGCCTGTGCCAACAGGAAGGCGATGAAGCCGAACACCGCGTAGTTGACGGTCAGGGCCATCACATCGCCGTTCGACAACACCACGCCGTTCAGCGGCTGGTTCAGCGTGTTCATCATCGCGCTCATCACGAACATGCCCCACACGCCGTAGCCGATTAATCCGACGACGCCGTACAGCCATGGCTTGAGTTTGTCGTTGGCACGCAGGGTCAGGGCTTCGGCACACCACAACAGGGCGAAGCCGACGATGTAGGTGAACGCCACGGCGATCAGTATCACGATAGTCGCCCATGGCAGGAGTGCGGCCACATTGCCGATCATGGACAGATAGAATCCCGAGCAGGCGATGGCACCAACGGTGAGTGCAGTGCCCGCAATGACGGCTTGGGCAAGCATGGTGGGCAGTGCGCCTTGTTCGACTCGTTCGACATCGGTCCAGCGTGAAGCCATGTGGATTCCTCGTTTCATCAGGTACATCGTCACAACGCCACATAGCCTAACGGCCTTTTGTTTCGGCCTTATAAGCTCTCCACATAGTGAGCTGCGAGCCCCCTCTGACGAGGGGGGCTGTCGGCGAAGCCGACTGGGGAGAGACCACGGCACAGCCGCAAAAACGGCATCGGCCACAGGCCGATTTCAAGGTGCCTCCGGTGGGACTCGAACCCACAAGCCGAAGCGATCGATTTTAAGTCGACTGCGTATACCATTTCGCCACGGAGGCCAACTTTTCTATTATAAGCTATCTCCTGCCCTGAGCATTGCTTGCGGGTTGCTGCACTTCGTGCAGCCGTCGCGGCATAGCCGCTCCCCTCGCCTACAAACAGCCCACCGGGCTGTTTGCTTAACGGCTCAGCCCGCTGGAGGCACTTACCACTTACGCTATTGAGCCAGCAACCGGCGACCATAATCGAGCACAATGCCGTCCAGCAGACCGTGTTCGCTGGCAACGAACGAATCGATGGCTTCACCGTGATCGGCCTTGGCGGCTTCGCTGACACGCGCCAGCACACGGCTCCAGACCACAGCGCCGCCGCCGACCACATCGATACGGCCGGGGTGAATGGTCTTGTATTCGCGGCGCTCGGCGCGCGTCATCCTAAGGAACTTGTCGTCCACGGCATAGGCGTCTTCAAGGCTCAACCGATGCCCGTCGACCACGGTGTGATCGTATTCCTTCAATCCCATGGCCAAGGCGGTCATCGTGGTCACCGTGCCGGACACGCCAATGATGGTACGGGCCTTGCCTGCGTCCACGGTGCGGAAGGCCTCATCGATATGTTCATCGACGTCCGCAACGGCCTCATCGATCTGTGTCTGGGTCGGCGGATCATTGGTCAGATGACGTTCGGTCATGCGCACGGAACCGATGTTCATGGAAAACGCGCCCTGAACCTGGGTAGTGGGCGCACTGACGCCGTCGCCACCGATGACCAGCTCGGTGGACCCGCCGCCGAGATCAACCACCAGATAGGGGGCGGGCAGATCGTCGCGATTGACCACGGAAGTGGCACCAAGGAAGCTCAGGTCGGCTTCTTCGGTGCCGGGAATGACTTCGGGGCGCACGCCGAGGATACGTTCGATCTTATCCTCGAACTCCTCACGGTTTTCCGCGTCACGAGTTGCAGAGGTGGCAACGAAACGCAGGCCGTCGATGGGATGTTCGGCAATCACACCGGCGAATTCCCGAGCGGCCACATAGGCGCGTTCCAACGCTTCGTCGGCAAAACGATGGGTCTTGTCCACATCCTGGCCGAGACGGATCACACGCAGGATGCGCGGCACCACCTCATGCATGCCATCGGCATCGACACGTGCGATTTTCAGTCGAATGGAGTTCGTGCCGCAATCAATGCCGGCGACGGTTACGGATTCCTTGCTCATTGCCTTCTCCTCGTATCCCTTAGTGCGTATGAATGGACTGTTCGCGCTGGCTCATCTGTTGATCAATCGTCCAGCGTGCAACGGCAGACGGTCGGATCGAACTCGTCTTTGACGCGTTCCAGCACCAAATCGCCAATGGGGTTGACGCCCGGCCCCATAACCAGGGACTGGGCCAGCAGGGCATGCAGGCACTTGACGCGCACCGGCATGCCGCCGGCCGAAGTGCCTTCAATATGCTCCTCACTGTCGCCAAGACGTCCTGCCAGTTCGTGGCGGAATGCCAGATACAGGTTATGGGCCTGCTCATATGCGGCCTTGAGCTCCTCGTCCGAGGCCAACATGTCGTTGTATTGCTGCATCACGCCGGCGGCCTCGACATGGGAGGCGGCCTTGACGGCTTCCGGACCGGTCAGATAGCACGTGGTGGGGAAAGGGATTCCGCCGGGCAACACCGGACGGGTGATTACGGCAAGTGGCCTACCGCAGACGCATCGCGCCCCCACGGCGACCATGCCGCGCGGGTATCGGCCGAGCTGACGCTGCACCAGGTCGATGTCATGATCGTTGGCGGGCTCGGCAAGCACGGTATCGACAAGGGCCTTGGCCTTGGCGGCGATATCGATGGTCACTGTTGGGTTCCCTCCCCTGTGTTCTGTTGGGTATTCTGTTGGGTGTTCTGATCGGATTGGGTGTTCTGGTCTGACTTATCGGACCGCTTGGATGAGTCGTTGGATGACGAGTCAGAGGAACCGGAAATATCGGATTTGCCGGACTCGCTATCGGTCACAGGCTCATCGGCCTTTTTGAGCGAGTAAGACAGTTCGCTGTACCATGGCAGGACTTTTTTGTTGCTGTTACTGGAATCTTCCGTTTTCTGGGATTCGCTATCGGAGCCGGTCACGGCTTCGGGATGAAGCACACGCACGGCCTGTTCGCCGGGGAATACGAAGCCGAGGCGTTCACGGGCCTGGGCGGTGATGTAGGCCTTGTCATCCCAACGCTTGATGTCGTTTTCCAACTCCTGCTTTTGGGCAATCAGCGAAGCCTCCTCACGCTTGAGACCATTGAGTTCGGCCAGGTTCAGGGCATAGGTGTGGAAGGTGGAGACCAGCTGGATGGTGCCAAGGGCGATAATGAACAGGGAGACGAAGAACGCTATAGGCCCCGCCGACCCTTTTTTCCTAACTTGTGCTTTGCCGGTTTTGCCAGGTTTGCCGGTACGGGACGACTTGCTCATGTCACACGAAAATACCCGCCGCATTCGACTTGACGAATACGACGGGTATCGAGCTTCAGTGGAAACTCACGCCTTTACGGGCGTTTCAGCTCACTTGGCCAGGTACTTCTTGCAGGCCTTGAAGGCGCTGTAGCCGGCGTACTGAGCGGTGGAGCCGAGCTCCTCCTCGATCTCGAGCAGGCGGTTGTACTTGGCAACGCGCTCGCCACGGGCCGGGGCACCGGTCTTGATCTGGCGGGTGTTCTTAGCAACAGCCAGGTCGGAGATGGTGGTGTCCGGGGTCTCGCCGGAGCGGTGGGAAACCATGGAGGTGTAGCCGTTGGCGGTGGCCAGCTCGATGGCGTCGAGGGTCTCAGTGACGGAACCGATCTGGTTCAGCTTGACCAGCAGGGAGTTGGCGGCGCCGAGGTCGATGGCCTTCTGCAGACGAGCCGGGTTGGTGACCAGCAGGTCGTCGCCGACGAACTGCAGACGATCGCCGAGGCGAGCGGTGATGGCAGCCCAGTCTTCCCAGCCTTCCTCGTTGAACGGGTCCTCGATGGAGACGATCGGGTACTCGTTGATGAGGTTCTCGTAGTAGTCGAGCATGTAGGCGGAGTCACGCTCTTCACCGTCGAAGCGGTACTTGCCGGTCTCCTTGTTGTAGAACTCGGAGGAGGCGACATCCAGGCAGATGCCGATCTGCTTGCCAGGCTCGTAGCCGGCGGCGGAGATGGCGTCCATGATGTACTTGAGGGAGTCCTCGTTGGACTTCATCTTCGGGGCGAAGCCGCCCTCGTCGCCGAGGCCGGTGTTCAGGCCTTCCTTCTTCAGGACGTTCTTCAGGGTGTGGTAGACCTCAACGCCAGCGCGCAGAGCCTCGGAGTAGGTGTCGAAGCCGTACGGGGAGATCATGTACTCCTGAATGTCGGTGGCGAAGTCAGCGTGAGCGCCACCGTTCATGATGTTCATGTTCGGGACCGGCAGGATGTGGCCGTTGGTGCCGCCGATGTAGCGGTACAGCGGCAGGCCGGCGGACTCGGCGGAAGCGTACAGAGCAGCCAGGGAGACGCCCAGGATGGCGTTGGCGCCCAGCTTGCCCTTGTTCGGGGTGCCGTCGAGCTCGATCATCAGGTCGTCCAGAGCGCGCTGGTCAGCAGCGTCCATGCCGATGACCTTCGGAGCGATGACCTCGTTCACGGCCTTGACCGCGTTAAGAACACCCTTGCCGCCGTAGACGGACTTGTCGCCATCGCGACGCTCCCAAGCCTCGGCCTCACCGGTGGAGGCGCCGGACGGGACCAGGCCCAGGCCCTGGGCGCCGTCTTCGGTGTCCAGAACGACCTGAACGGTCGGGTTGCCGCGGGAATCGAGAATCTGACGCGCGTACACGCTTTCAATTACTGCCACAACTACTCCTTAAAACGGTTGTGTATCTTGAATGACATTCTTAAGAGTAGTGCGATTTGTGGACGTTGTGAACAACACGCCCAAAATTTAGCGTTAGCGCTCACAATGCCAGTGTGCCGCCTGATTGCAAGGCAGTACGGACGAAATCGCTCAGTCAACGTCCTTGCCATTGAGGTAGCCGATCTCACTGTCGGACAATTTCAGTTCGCCGGCTTTGAACGAGTCCTGAATCTCCTGCGGGTTTCTGGCCGAGGGAATCGTGAACAGATATTGGTATTGCGCAAGTTCCCACGCGAGCGTGACGCGCTGGTAGGAGCAGTCGTGAATCTTGGCGACTTCGCGGAACCGGTCGAACAGATGCTCGTTGAACGGGTCGAGGAATCCGCCGAGTGGCGACCAGCAGACAAAAGCCAAACCGAGCTTTTCGCAGGTTTCCAACGTGTGTTCGGGGTCGCGGTGGACCGGGGAGAACTGGTTCTGGACGGCCACAAGACGATCGCCCAAAATATTGCGGGCGGTTTCGATGTCCGCGTTGGCGATTCTGGAGATGCCGACAGCTTTGGCCACACCTTCGTCCACGAGCTGCTTGAGTGCGCCCATCTGGTCTTCGTACGGCACCTGCGGATCATTGCAGTGCGAGTAGAGCAAATCGAGCGTGTCGACACCGAGGCGGCTGGCGGATTCCTTGGCATTGGCGATCATGGTTTCGGGTCGGGCATCGGCCTGCCAGCCGTAGTTGCCGCTGCCGTCAAGCGTACGCAGCCAACCGGTTTTGGTGGCCACGAGCACCTGTTCTCTCGGCCCATGCCACGAGTGCAGAGCATCGCGGACCAGATATTCGCCATAGCCCATATCCTCCGGCTCGCCGGTTCCGGGTGCGCTGGGCAGATAATAAGACCAAGCCGTGTCCAAATAACGGACTCCGGCATCGAGCGCGGCATGGATGGTCTCGATTGCCTGATCACGGTTGGAGGGGCGCCCCTCGATGGCGAGCGCCATCGTGCCCATGCCGAGGCGGGGAATCTCATAGCCGGCAAGTGTCGCCGTGGTCGCGCTCTGGTTCGTGCGGTTCGTAGTCGTTTCGCTCATAGCAGTCACTTAATCTCGCTCGCTGGACAGTCGGAACGATTCCGTCTGGGGTGAATCATCGTCACAAACGACGGCATGAATATGAATATGGCTCACCGGAGGTTGCCCGGTGAGCCATAGCTGGCTCGACTGTCGCCTCGCACCCCGTCTACAAACGGCTCTGCCGTTTGCTTGACGACGGGGTCCATGCCAAATCATCAAGTAACTGGTTGGTCCAGAGGACTACCTGGTCGGAGCTCATGGGGCCTTGGCCTAGGGAGCCGGTGAACGGGGTGGGGACGATGAGCTGGTGGGCGACCGGACGGTATTGGGTGCCTTTGTAAATACGGCCCATACGCATCTGGATGGATTCGGGCGGGTCGATGCGACCGATGCGCACGCGGTTGGATTGCGCGAGAATCTCCGAAATGCCGAGCTTGCGGGCCTTGAACTTCAGACGGGCCACGTCGAACAGGGTCTCGAATTCGACCGGCGGCTTGCCGTAACGGTCGGTGAGTTCCTCTTCCAAATCCTTCAGATCGGCCTCGTTGCGGGCGGAGGCGAGCTTGCGGTACGCTTCCAGACGCAGCTTGTCCGAATCGATGTACTCGATCGGAATCGACGCTTCGATGGGCAGGTCGATGGACACGGCCACCGGCTCGACGTTCTCTTCGTGCTCCTTGTATTTTTCCACGGCTTCGGACACCATGCGTACGTACAGGTCGAAGCCCACGCCCTCGATATGGCCGGACTGCTCGTCGCCCAGAAGGTTACCGGTGCCGCGCAATTCCAAGTCCTTCATGGCCACATCGAAACCGGAGCCGAGCGCCGTGTTCTGCGCGATGGTGGCGAGCCGGTCATGGGACTGCTCGGTCATCGGCTTGGACGGGTCGTACAGGAAGTAGGCGTACGCGCGCTCGCGGCCGCGACCGACGCGGCCACGCAGCTGATGGAGCTGGCTCAAGCCGAAACGGTCGGCATGGTCGACGATCAGCGTGTTCGCATTGGAGATATCAAGACCGGTCTCGATGATTGTGGTACACACGAGCACGTCGATGTCGCGATGCCAGAAGTCGCGGATGATCTGGTCGAGCTGCTTCTCCCCCATCTTGCCGTGGGCGATGCCGACGTGCGCCTCGGGCACCAGCGTGTGGATCTTGTCGGCGATGGACGAGATGTCCTGCACACGATTGTGGACATAGAACACCTGGCCGCCTCGCAGCAGTTCGCGGCGTACGGCTGCGGTGACCTGCGCATCCTCGTAGGCGCCCACATAGGTCAGCACCGGCAACCGGTCTTCGGGCGGGGTGGCGAGCGTGGACATCTCGCGAATGCCGGTCACGGCCATTTCCAGCGTGCGCGGGATAGGCGTGGCAGACAGGGACAGCACGTCCACGTTGGTGCGCAGGGCTTTCAGCGTCTCCTTGTGTTCCACGCCGAAACGCTGCTCCTCATCGATGATGACGAGTCCCAGATCCTTGAACTTGATTTTCGGGTTCAGCAGCTTGTGCGTGCCGATGACCACGTCCACCGTGCCGGTTTCCAGCCCCTCGATGGTCTCGTTGATCTCTTTGGTGGTCTGGAATCGGCTCATGGCCGCCACATTGACCGGGAAACCCTCGAATCGTTCGCTGAACGTCTCGTAATGCTGCTGGACAAGCAGCGTGGTGGGCACGAGCACGGCCACCTGCTTGCCGTCCTGCACGGCCTTGAAGGCGGCACGCAGTGCGATTTCGGTTTTGCCGAAGCCCACGTCGCCGCAGATGAGGCGGTCCATCGGCACGGGCTTTTCCATGTCGGATTTAACTTCGTCGATGGTGGTGAGCTGGTCGGCGGTTTCCTGATAGGGGAAGGCGTCTTCCAGCTCTTTCTGCCATGGGGTGTCCGGGCTGAACGCGAAGCCCTTGGCGCGCTGGCGGGCGGAGTACAGCTTGATCAGGTCGTCGGCGATCTCGTGGACGTGCTTGCGGGCCTTGGCCTTGGTGGCCGCCCAGTCGGAGCCGCCGAGCTTGTTGAGCTTGGGGGCTTCGGCGCCGATGTATTTGCTGACCTGGTCGAGCTGGTCGGTGGGGATGAACAGTTTGTCCGCCGGGGCGCCGCGCTTGGAAGGCGCATATTCGATGACCAGGTATTCGCGAGTGGTTTTGTTGGCGCCGGTGCCGATGGTGCGCTGACGCATTTCGATGAACCGGCCAATGCCGTGCTGCTCGTGCACCACGTAATCGCCTTTTTTGAGCTCCACCAAGTCGATGGCCTTGCGCCGGCGTTTCGGCGTTTTGGCCACGGCCACGGCTGAAGTGCGGCCGGTCAGGTCGCGTTCGGTGAGCAGGGCGATTTTGGCGGCTTTGTCCACGAAGCCGTCGATGGCCTGAGAGCGGATGACGTCGAAATTGGCGATGCCGGTAGTGTTGATCGCACGCTTGAGCCTGGCCAAGGTGCCGGCCGCAGCGGCGGTGATGGTGACGTGGAAGCCGGCATCGAGCAGGCCTTCGATGCCTTGGGAGGCCTTGGCCTCATCCCCTCGGAATTCGGCCGGGTTCTGGGCGTCGAGCTGCACATGGCCGGTCAACGTGGTGTCCACGCCGAAACTGGTGAGGCGAATCACCGGATGTTCGGAGTATTCGAGGGAGCTGATGGTTTCCGCATAGTCGAGGAAGCTGGCTTCGTCGAAGCTGATGGGCGCGCCGGCGCCGTGGCCGGAGGCGGCCACATGCCAGCTGGCGGCCAGGAACTCGTTCGCGGTTTTTGCCAAGTCTTCGGCGGAGCGGCGCAGTTTCTCCGGGTCGCTCAGGAGGATCACGGCGTGCTTGGGAAGCATGGAGCCCACCGGTTCCAGATGGTCCACGAGTGCGGGCATCAGGGATTCCATGCCTTCGACCGGAATGGCGTTGGCGATGGATTCGAGCATGTCCTCAGCATTGGGAATCGAACCGACCAAGGCTTTGGCGCGGGTGCGCACGGCGTCGGTCAGCTGCAGTTCACGGCATGCGGTGGCCCAGATGGTCTTGAGGCCGTCGCCGTAGGTACGCTGGTCGGAGGCGTGGAATTCCTTGATGGTGTCAATTTCGTCGCCGAAGAATTCGATACGCACCGGGTGCGGTGCGGTGGGCGGGAATACGTCAAGAATGCCTCCGCGCACCGCGAACTCGCCACGGTCCATGACCAGGTCCACGCGCGTGTAGGCGTTTTCGATCAGACGTTTGGCGGCTTCGTCGAGGGGCAGGTCCTCCCCCACGGTGAACACGAGCGGCTCGACATCGCCCAGTCCTTGGACGACTGGCTGGATGAGCGAGCGGATCGGCATGACGAGAATGCGAATCGGGCCGAACATCGAATCGGTATCGCTCGGATGCTTGAGTCTGCGGAACACGGCCATGCGGCTGGCCACGGTGTCCGCGCGCGGGCTCAGACGCTCGTGCGGCAGGGTTTCCCAGGCTTCGAGCTGGGCGATGTCGTTCGGGTCGCCATCATACCAGGAGCGCAGCGAGCCCACGGTCTCTTCGGCTTCGCGGCCGGAGGCCACGACCAGCACGACCGGCTTGCCGGGTTTGCCGGCCACACCCTGCCCGATGGCGGCGGCCAAAGCCGGGCGCAAGCCTTCGGGGATGCCGGCCAGGACGGAGTTGTCGACGTCGTCCGAAGCCTCGATGTCGCCGGCGGCGAGCTTCAGGAAGGTCTTGTCCTGCTCCAGCTCAGACAGGATGCCTGCCAGTGAGCCGTTGATCAGGTCCGGGTGCGTCGCCTCACCGGCCATTGAACTTCTCCTGGGTCTTGGCAAGACCGTGGAAGATGATGTCCTCGGCGGCGTCGGCGCCGTCAGCCAGGAATTCGGGCAGCTGCTTGCGCTGGTCCGGACCGAATCCGCCCAGCACCCAGTTCACCGTGTTGTCATGCGCGTTCGCACCGCGCTTGGAGTGACCGACGCCCATGCGCACACGCGCGTATTTCGGCGTGCCGAGGGAACGGTCAATCGACTTGATGCCGTTGTGGCCGCCTGCGGAGCCGCCTGCCTTGACCTTGATACGGCCGAATTCCAAGTCCATGTCATCGTGAATCACCACAATATGGTCGGGCTCGATCTGGTAATAGGCGCTAATGGAAGCCACCGCATTGCCGGAATCATTCATATAAGTCAGCGGCTTGGCCAGAAAGAACTTGACGGTGCGGCCGTCCAGGTTCATCACGCTTTTACCGAGCATGGCCAAGCCCTTGTGATCGGCGAAGTTCACCGTCCAACGTTCGGCGAGCACGTCGGCGGCCATGAAGCCCATGTTGTGCCGCGTGTCCTCATATTTTTTGCCGGGGTTGCCCAGTCCCGCAATCAGCCAGAAATCCGATGCCATAATCCGCTCCTCGTCCGTCTTCCTTTATTCCCGTATGCACGTTCTGTACGTTCCGTACGTCATGCGCGCGTTCGCCTCGCGCACTGGCCCATGCCCGGCCGGATCCAACCGTCAAGATTGTACTCAACGCCGCCGTCAAGCTCGTTTGCTCCGGCATCCTCACACTTTTCTTGACTGAAATGACTTACTGCAAGGCTGCAGGTCCAAATACCAGTAGGACATGTCCCGCATGGTGCCGGTGGAGTCGGTGGCAGCGGCGGGCATGAGTCCGAATTGGGTGAAGCCGAAGCGGTGCATGAGGGCAATGGAGCCGGCGTTATCGGCGAAAATGATGCCGCAGGCCTTGCGCATGTGGCGGGCCAGCGCCTCGGTGAGCAGCCTGTCAAGCATGAACGTGCCTACTCCCCTGCCTTGCCATGCCGGATCGATGTAATAGGCCAAATCGGTGACACCGTCATATCCTGCGCGGTCATAGAACACGGAGAGCGCACCGAAGCCAATGATTGAACCGTCTTCCGATTCCACAACAAAAACGCCGTAGGGCGGCGTATGGGATTCGACCCAGGCGCGGCGTTGGTCGAAGGTGCGCGGGGTGAGGTCGGCGGTCGCACCGCCGGCCATCACTGAGGCGTTGTAGATGTCGGCGATGGCTTGGACGTCGGATTCGACGGCCGGACGGAAGGTGTATGGCATGAGGTTCCTTTGAATACGCAAATAGCCCGTCCTTATGATAAGGACGGGCTATGTCAGTTGAGGTAACCGACTCCCTTCAGTCGCCTTCGGCGATGGCTCCCCTCACCCTGAGGGGAGCCAATTCCTGTCGGAACTACTTGTCGAGCTCGATGGCCTTGTTGAGGGCGTCTTCAAGCTCCTTCTGCGCCTTGCCGTAGGCGGTCCAGTCGCCGTTCTTCATGGCGGACTGGCTGTCCTTCATGGCTTGGGCGGCATCGTTCAGCGCCTGCTGGAGTTCGGGGCTACGGTCGGAAGACGAGCCGGAATCCGACTTGCCGTCCGTGGTGCCGGACTGGCCACCATTGGTATCGGAACCAGATTGGTCACCGGATATGCCGGACGACTGGTCACCAGACGATCCGTCACCGGACACGTTCTCGGCATCGCCTGCGGCCGCGCCGGAATCACCACCGAACACCTGATCCAAGGCCTCATCCAACGTATCCGCAAATCCTACCTGATCACCGAACGCGACCAGCGTCTTCTTGAGCAGCGGGAATGAAGTCGCACCCGAAGACTTGACGTACACGGGCTGCACGTACACCAGTCCGCCACCGAGCGGCAGGGTGAGCAGGTTGCCGCGCACCACTTGCGTGTCGCCGGATTGCAGCAGGTTCAGTTCCTTGGATACATCGGCGTTGGCGTTGAAGTTGTTCTGCGCCTGGCCGGGGCCCGGTACGTTCGAATCCTTGGGCAGCTCCTGCAATCGGATGGTGCCGTAGTTCGAGCCTATCTTGCCCTTCTCATTGCCGGCATCCGAGTCGACCGACAGGAAGCCGGTCAGGATCTCACGGGTGGACTGGCCAGCCGGAATGTAGGTGGAGGTCAGCGAGAACACCGGTTCCTCGGTGCCACCGGTCTGCAAGGTCAGGTAGTACGGCGGCTGCAGGATGTCCTGGTCCTGCTGGGACTGGGATTCGGTCGGATCGACCGGCGTCTGCCAGAAGTCTTCGCCTGAGTAGTACTGGCTGGCAGAGGTCACGTGGTACTTGGAGAGCAGCTCGCGCTGTACCTTGAACAGGCTTTCCGGGTAGCGCATGTGGCTCATCAGGTCGCCGGAGATATCGGAGAGCTGGTGGTACTGGCCAGGGAAGATCTTCTCCCATGCCTTGATCACCGGATCGGATTGATCCCATACGTACAGGTCCACGGAACCGTCGTAGGCGTCCACGGTGGCCTTGACCGAGTTGCGGATGTAGTTGGCCTTCTGAGAGCCCAGGGACGAGACCGTTGCGGAAGAGACGGTGGTGGAATCCTTGGTGGCGGAGCCGAGGTCGGTTATTTGCGAGTACGGGTAGGCGTCGGAGGTGGTGTAGCCGTCGACGATCCACTTGACGCGGCCATCGACCACGGCCGGATACACGCGGCCGTCAAGCGTCAGGTACGGTGCCACCTTGGCCACGCGCTCCTTGGGGGAACGATCGTAGAGAATCTGCGATTCGCTGGTCACACGGTCGGAGAAGAGAATCTGATCGGAGCCGAAGCGGATCGCGTAGAGAATCCTGGAGAACAGGTTGCCAACCGAGGGGCCGCCGTCGCCCTTGAACGTGGTCAGAGCACCTTCCGAACCGGTCGGGTAGTCGAACTCCCAAGCCTGCGTGCCCTCCGGTGCGCCGACGATCGAGTATTCGGTGGTGTTCGGCGAGAAGTAGATGCGAGGCTCGTACTTTTCGGATTCGGTGAGCTTGCCCTGGGTGGGGATGCCGGATTCGAAGAATTCGGGCTGGCCGTCGGCGGTCACCTTGTTGCCGTAGGCGGCCACCACGCCGTAACCGTGGGTGTACACGGTGTGGTCATTGACCCAATTGCGGTTGTCGTTGCCGGCCAGGTCAAGCTCGCGGGCGGCAATCACGGTGTCTTGGGAAACGCCGTCGATCTCGTACTTGTCGACTGCCAAAGTGTCGGCGAAGGTGTAGTACTGCTTGGACTGCTGCAGCTGTTTGAATGTGGGGCTGACGACCTGCGGGTCGAGCAGACGAATCTGCGCGGTGGTGTCGCCCTCCTTGGCCAGAGCGCCCTGCTCGCCCTTGTCGGTTACCTTGTATTGCTCGGTCTTGAGCTTGTCAAGACCGTAGGCGGCGCGGGTGGCGTCGATATTGCGCTGAATGTAGGTGGATTCCATCTCCTGTGCGTTCGGGTTGACGCGGAAGCGCTGCAACAGCACCGGCCATGCCACGGTGAGCACAAGACCCACCACGACCACGACGGCAATGGAGGTCACCGGCACACGCCAGGCCTTGAGCGCGGCGGAGGCGCGCACGCCGATGGACGCCTGGCCTTCGAGCGTGTGGGAACGCATGAGCCAGATGCCCAGCACCACGCCGAGGATGGCGGTCAGCGCGGCCATGATGAAGGTGACGGGGATGTTGGCATGCACGGCGGTGTAGGAGGCACCGGTGATGCGTGAACCCTGCACGGTGAGCTGGTCGAAGACGCCGATCATCTGGCGCACTGCCCAAGCGAACATGTTGAGCATCAGCCAGATGCCAAGCTGGCGACGGCAACGCTTGGTGATGGAGAACAGGCCGCGTCCGTTAACCGGCATAGTAATGCGGATACCACCCATCAGCACATGAGTGACCACGGAAAACACAAGGCCCACGCCCAGCAGCATGGCCACGGCGGCGAGCACGAGCTTCAGGCCCGGCAGCACGAACACGTAGAAGCCGTTGTCCAGACCGAACTGCGGATCGGTGGTGCCGAACGACTGCGCGTTGAACATGAGCAGAATCTCGCTCCAGTTCGCGTTGAACTGAGAGCCGAAGATGACGCCGACGATCAGCGAAATCACCACGGCCACGCGGCGAGCGGTTTTCGAGCTGACGGATTTGCCGACCTCGACCACATCGCCGTTAATGCGAATGGTGGAACCGTCGGCCGAATCAGGGCGTGCTCGAATGGCCAGCCAGGCGGAAACGAAGCCGGTCAAGGCCATGAGCAGCGCGTAGGCCACCCACAGACCGATTTTCACCCCGAGCTGGGTCCAGACCACGGACTGGAAGCCGAGCTGGCCGTACCACATCAGATCGGTGATGAATCGGGACAGGCCGAAGAACAGACCGACGATGATGGCCAAGGCCAGCACCACGCCGATCAGAATCTTGCTGCCACGGCTGCCTCCTGAGCCACCGGACGCTGGCTTACGGGTGATACGCGGATTGGCCGGGCCACGTGGAGGGCGGGATGACCCGGAGGGGCCGGCGTTGGTGTTGCGGGCCGGACCGTCCCCATCGGCCTCGACATCGAGGATGATCGGATCGTCATTGTTCGCATTGTTGCGTCGTGAATCGCCGCCATTGCCGAACAGTATTGAGAAAGGATCGTTAAAAGACATAACTCAAGCCTATCGAAAGGGCGGGAGGTAGGTTATGCCCTGAGCACAGAATGAGGCAGCGTTCTGTTCTACGCTCCGTTCTACGCTTGCCGGTATGAACAGCCAACGGCCACAACATATGCGTCCCTCAGCACACGCCACACGCCAACTTCGGCACAGGAGCACTCCAATCGTGGCGACAATATGTGCTTTGGCAGTGGTGTTGGCCGGCGTGGCAGCCTACGGATGGCATGTCGGATGGTTCGCCAAATCCACATCAAACGGCAACACCACCACTCCCCAGACCTCCCAGACAAGTGCGTTACCACGCGCCGACGTTCCTTCCCCGAAGAAGAACGAACCGGCCGCACAAGCCCAACGTGCGGTATCCGCCATGACACTTGAGGAACGTGTGGGACAGTTAGTGATGGTGCCGTTGCTTGCCGGTTCCGATCCCTCCTCGTTGGCTTCAACAATCACCGATGAGCACATTGGCTCGGCCATTCTCATTGGCAATTGGAATACCGGCGCCGATACGGTCAAGACCGCGACCGCGCAACTCCAAGGATATGCGCCGGCCGGCAATCGTCTCATCATCGCCACCGATCAGGAGGGTGGTCAGGTGCAGCATCTGACTGGTACCGGTTTCGACACAATGCCCAGTGCCGTTGAGCAGGGCACAATGTCCGCTGACGCATTGCGTCAATCGGCAGGCACGTGGGGTTCGCAATTAGCTGCTGCTGGCATAAATGTCGATTTGGCACCGGTGCTCGGCACGGTGGTGGGCGATCGTGCCTCAAATGCTCCGATTGGCGCGCTGGATCGTGATTTCGGATTGGATGCGGCCGGCAACGCCGAACATGGCATCGCCGTTATTGAAGGTTTGCGAGACGCTCAGGTCGGCGCGGCGGTCAAACATTATCCTGGGTTGGGCGCGGTAAGCGGCAATACCGACTTCACCACCGAAGGCATTCTGGATACGACCACCACGTTGGACGGGGCCGAGGCAGGTGCCTTTGACCAGGCGATCACCAAGACCGATCCTGCAATGGTGATGATGTCGTTGGCCACATATCAATCCATCGACCCGAATAATCCGGCGGTGTTTTCTTCTACGATTATCGACGGTCATATTCGCAACGCCCTGAAGTACACGGGCGTGGTGATTTCGGATTCGATGTCTGCCGAAGCGTTAAGCAGCTACGATGTAAGCCAATTGGGAGTAAAGCTCGTCGAGGCGGGCGGCGACATGTCCTGCATCGGTCAGACGGATTACGTAAAGCCAATTGTGGACGGCCTCAACGAACGGGCGAAGTCCGATCCGGCTTTCGCTTCAAAAGTGACGGCGGCGGCGACTCGCGTAATGACACTGAAAATCAAGATGGGACTGGCCTGACCGTTCATCCTTGCACTGGTGAGGATGAACGCTGATTCGCGCTCATCCTCACCAGCCCTCGTACAAATGCACACTAGTCCTCGTACGAATCGTCAGTCCTCGTATGAATACAGACCATGCTTGCCGATGTATTGCACCACGCCGTCAGGCACCAGATACCAGACCGGCTCGTCGTGTTCGGCGCGGCGGCGTACATCGGTCGAAGAGATGGCCAAGGCCGGGATCTCAAGCGTATCGACCTTTCCTTCGGGCAAGGTCACGCCGTCCGGACTGGAGTAGCCGGGGCGCGTGACGGCCACGAAGTGGGCGAGGTCCCACATGAGGTCGGCGTCCTTCCACTGCATAATTTCGGCCACGGCGTCTGCGCCGGTGATGAAGAACAGCTCGGCGTCGGGATGTTGGGCGCGGATATCGCGCAGGGTGTCGATGGTGTAGGTGACGCCCGGACGGTCGATGTCGACACGCGAGACGGTGAATTTGGGGTTGGATGCGGTAGCGATCACAGTCATCAGATACCGATCTTCGGCGTTGGTGACGTGCTTGTCCAGCTTGAACACAGGTCGGCCGGTGGGTACGAAAATCACCTCATCGAGGTCGTATACCCAAGCTACTTCGGAGGCGGCGACCAAGTGGCCGTTGTGAATCGGGTCGAACGTGCCGCCCATGATGCCGACGCGCAGGCGTGTATGCCAGTTGCCGCGTGCGGAAAGTCTGCCTTTGCCGTGGCTGCTGGCCCCGGCCGGCGCGGACAGGTCGGACATGCGCCGTTCGGTTTCGCCTTGGGTGACGGCAACGATTTCGGCGGGCTCGGCGGATTCCACTGATTTTTCGGACTGAACTGACGCAGCCGTTTTGTGGCTGTCGGTAACACCACTCATGCCTGGCCGCCCTCGCCGGCGGCGTCATCGGCTGATTCGGTTTCCTCTTCGATTTCGCCGGCGGTGGGATTGTCTTCCTTGGGATCGATCTTGCCCATGTCTTCATCCCATTCGTCCTGGACCACGCGACGAATCTCGGCGAAGGTGGGCAGCGGGAAGTCCGGCTGGTAGAGGCGGCGGACCTCGGCCACACGCTCGGTGATGCGGATGAGCGTGTCGGTCATGCCGTCAAGGTCACCGTCGTGCTCCATCTGGCTGTATTTGCCGATGTAGCCTTCCATGAGTTCCATGTGTTCGCGCACGATCTTGAGCTGGGCATCGTCGAGGTCCGCGACTTCGGGCGAATCGGTCTCGGGCCAGCCGATGAGCACGGCGTCCGCGTATTCGAGCGACGCACGCTGGGCGGCGGAGGCGATGCCGTCCTCGATCTGCACAAGGAACACGTAGCGGACGATGCTGAGCCGTTCGGCCGCGATCTTCAGGCCGAGCTTGGGATCGTTGAGGTCGATGTCGGGCCGCAGTTCGCTTGCCTTGTTTGCCATGTCAGCCGTAGTGTTCATGTTGCCGTCCTCGTTCATGCGCGCACCTGTCCTGTTCCGTAACCGATCCACTTGGTGGTGGTCATCTCCCGCAATCCCATGGGACCGCGTGCGTGCATCTTCTGCGTGGAGATGCCAAGCTCGGCACCAAAGCCGAACACGCCGCCGTCGGTGAAGCGGGTGGAGGCGTTGACCATGACCACGGCCGAGTCGATGCGCTTGGTGAATGCCTCGATGGCCGCATAATCCTCGGCGATGATGGATTCGGTGTGGCCCGTGGAATGCGTGTTGATGTGGTCGATGGCCGCGCCCAGATCCGACACCACCTTGATGCCCATCTTCAGGGCCAGGTATTCGGTGTCCCAATCCTCTTCGGTGGCGTGGTTGAGGTCAAGGCCCTCGATCGCCGCGCCGGAGATGATGTCGTACGACGTGGTGTCGGCCTGCAGCACGACGTTCGCCTCGGCCAGAGCGGCGGCGATCTGCGGCAGGAATTCGGCGGCGACATCCTTATGAACCAATAGCTTCTCGGCGGCGTTGCACACGCCCACGCGCTGGGTTTTGGCGTTGATGATGATCGGGATGGCCTTGGCGAGATCACCGGACTTGTCGATGTAGATATGCACGTTGCCGGCACCGGTTTCGATGACCGGCACTTTGGAGTTGCGCACGACGGCTTGGATCAGACCCGCTCCTCCTCGCGGCACGAGCACGTCGATATGGCCTCGCGCCTCCATCATGGCGGTGGCGCCGGCGCGTCCGTACTGGTCGACGGATTGCACCAGTGCGGATTCGAAACCGTGGGCTTCAAGCACCGGGGCGATGACGCCCAACGTGGCGGCGTTAGTGCGTTCGGCGGCGTGGCCGCCTCGCAGCAGCGCGGCATTGCCGGACTTGAGGCACAGGCTGGCCACGTCCACAGTGACGTTCGGCCGGGCCTCGTAGATCATGCCGATGACGCCCATCGGCACGCGCGTTTGGGTAAGGCGCAGACCGTTGGGCAGGTTGTATCCGCGCACGATCTCGCCGACCGGATCGGGCAGGGTGGCCACATGGCGCACGCCTTGGGCGGCGGCGGCCACGCGCGGCACGTCGAACAGCAGGCGGTCGAGCTTGCCCGCATCCATGCCGTTTTCCTTGGATTCGAGCATGTCCAGCGCGTTGGCGGCTTCGATGTCCGCAGCATGCTCGTCCAACGCGTCCGCAATGGCAAGCAACAGTTCGTTTTTGGCTTCGGTATTTGCCTGTGCAAGACGCTCCTGTGCGCGTGCGGCCTGATCGGCCTGGCGGCACACCGCGTCGAACACCTCAGGACTCAATTCATCGCTCATAAAAAACAAGAGTAACCCACAATGGGCCGCATTGCCCGTTTCGACCCATATTGCACCGAAGATAGCCGGGGATATAAGCGCGGCTCCCTCTGATGAGGGAGCTGCGTACATCCGCAAAAAATCAGTGAATCTGGTCCAGGTCGGGGTAGAGCGGGAAGTCTTCGGCGAGCTTGTCGACGCGGGCCTTCAGCGCGGTCACGTCGGCGGACGGGCCGGCGGCGAGCGCGGTGCCGATGATGTCGGCCACCTCCTCGTATTCCTTCGGTCCGAAGCCGCGGGTGGCCAGGGCGGACGTGCCGATTCTCAGGCCCGAGGCCACCGAGGCCGGGCGCGGGTCGAAGGGCACGGTGTTGCGGTTGATGGTGATGCCGCAGGCGGCGAGCAGATCCTCGCCCTGCTGGCCGTCCATCTCGCTGTTGCGCAGGTCGACCATCACCAGATGCACATCGGTGCCGCCGGTCAGCACGGAGATGCCGTTGGCCTTGACGTCGTCGGCCAGTAGTCGTTCGGCAAGGATCTTGGCACCGTCGAGCGTGCGCTGGCGGATGATCTCCGGGTCGGTGCGGAAGGTCTCGGGGTTCACGCCGTACGCCTCGGCGTGGTAGAAACGGCCGGGGTAGCCTTCGGCGTATTTGTTGGTCAGCACGGAGCCCTGGCATTGCAGTACCGCTCGCGGCACGAAGTTCTCAGAGGCGATCATCTCAAGGCCACTGCGCTGGCGGCCCAGTTCGGAGTCCAGCAGTTCGGCGATCTCAGGATCGGTTTCGCAGATCGGCGCGTTGAAAGCATCGGTTGCCTTCTGCGCAAGGGGTGAAGCGGTCATGGGTGCTCTTTGGTATAAGCGACAATTGATTCGCCGTTGTCGCCTTACCGTATGGCCCGTTTGCAGCCGGCCTGTTTCATGATATGGCCGGTCCCCGTTCGATGGCAATGGTGATTTTCGCCGGTGCGACCGGTCGGTTATGCGAGACGGACGGCCCTTCTGCCCACGGCCCACGCTAGACTGATGTGGATTCATCATCCCTTTCAGGCAGAAGGATTCATCGTGACAACCACCTTCCATTCCACCCGTAGCACCACCGATTCGCTGACCGCCAAGCAGGCGATTCGTAAGGGCATCGCCGATGACGGCGGCCTGTTCGTTTCGGACGCGTTGGGCAAGACCAAGGTGGACGTGGCCTCCCTGCCGGGCAAGTCGTACCAGCAAATCGCCGCCGAGGTGCTGGGCGCGCTGCTGCCGGACTTCACGGCCGAGGAGCTGGGCCAGTGCATCGCCGACGCCTACGGCGAACAGTGGTCCGATGAGCGCATCACCCCGCTCAAGCCCCTGGGCGATGATTACGTGCTCGAACTGTTCAACGGCCCGACTTCCGCGTTCAAGGACGTGGCGCTGCAGATCCTGCCGCGCTTCATGGCGCACACCACGCCGGCCGATGGCGACGCGGACGAGAAGATCATGATCCTCACCGCCACCTCCGGCGACACCGGCAAGGCCGCGCTGGCCGGCTTCGCGGACGCCCCGGGCACCGCGATCACCGTCTTCTACCCGGAAGGCAAGGTCTCCCAGGTCCAGGAGCTGCAGATGACCACGCAGGCCGGCTCCAACGTGCAGGTGGCCGCCGTGGAAGGCAACTTCGACGACGCCCAGTCCGCGGTCAAGCGCATCTTCGGCGACCGCGCCCTGGCCGAGCGTCTCGCCGGCAATTCGCACGTGGTGCTTTCCTCCGCCAACTCCATCAACGTGGGCCGTCTGGTGCCGCAGGTCGTCTACTACTTCTCCGCTTACGCCCAGCTGCTCGCCGACCAGGTGATCAACGTCGGCGATGAGGTCGAGTTTGTGGTCCCGACCGGCAACTTCGGCGATATCCTCGCCGGCTACTATGCCAAGCTGCTCGGTCTGCCGGTCAAGCACCTCGTGGTGGCTTCCGACAAGAACAACGTGCTGTTCGACTTCCTGACCACCGGTACCTACAACCGCCAGCGCCCGTTCTTCCAGACCATCTCCCCCTCGATGGACATCCTCATCTCCTCCAACCTGGAGCGCATGCTGTACTACTTGTCCGAGGGCGACACCCGTCTGATCTCCATGCTGATGAACGACCTCAACAAGTGGGGCACGTACGAGATCCCGGAAGAACTGCTGGCCAAGATTCGTCAGATCTTCGGCACCGGTTGGGCCGATGAGGATCAGGTACGCGAGTCCATCAAGCACTGTTGGGACGAGAACCACTACGTGATCGACCCGCACACCGCCTGCGGCTACTACCTGCTTGAGCAGATGCCGCGCGACCCGCTGACCCCGCGCGTGCTGCTCTCCACCGCCAGCCCCTACAAGTTCCCGCGCGTGGTGAACGAGGCATTGGGCTTCGACGCCACCGGCACCGACTTCGAGTGCATGGATGTGCTGGCCCACGAGACCGGCACCACCGCCCCGGCCGCCCTGCGTGGTCTTGAGACCGCCGACGTGCGGTTCAAGGACGTCGTGGCCATCGACGGCATGGAAGATTACGTCGAGAAGGCCGCCCAGGCGCTGTGATAGTCCGCTGACGGCACTAACTGACAATTCCCAACCGATACATGCTTTACCAGCATGTATCGGTTTTTTGTTTTCTGATGTCACAAGTCGAAGGTCCAGGCATGTTCAAGCATGTCCGAGCCTTGTCACGCGCGGCTTTCTTGCGGCTTTTCACCTGCAACGAGCCAATGGCGTGTTGCTTGTTTTTTCTAGGAAGGCGGGAATCGCCATGCTGCCGGCGAACGGGAAAATCCATGTGGTTTGTTAGGTTCTGTTTCTGCAACTGAATAGTCCCATGAGGGAGTAGACAGCATTGCGGCGAAGGGCTCGGCCCAAACCGCAATGTGGCAAGTCAACATCGTGGCCGTCGGCAGTTCCGTTACGGTCTGGCTTTGCCTTAAATGACGAGACTCATGTACCGCGGAGTATGCGATACATGGTCGTCAACGATTCGTTTGGCTGCGTGCCGCCATGTTGCGCGGTACGCGAGTGATATTACGCGGGTTTCAGTGCGGTGTGTCAACCAAACGAGAGGAACATATGACCACGGCCAACGGGCAGACGCCCGCACCATTCATGCAGGATGCGCCAGCAGTCATCAGCACGCTGGGCACCGATGCACATCAAGGCCTGACCAGCGAACAGGCCGCGCACAACCTGAACCAGTACGGTCCCAACGCCTTCACCAAGCCGAAGCCGGAATCGATGCTTTCCCGCATCGTCAAGACGGCCGCCGACCCGATGCTCATCATGCTTATGATCGCGGCGGCCATCACCCTGGGCGTCAACATCACCCGCGCCATGGCCGGCGGCCACGCCGACATTCTCGAATGCGTGGGCATCTTCTTCGCCATCGCCCTGTCCGTGACAATCACCGTGGTGATGGAGGGTCGCAGCGCCAAGGCATTCGAAGCGCTGAACGACATCAATGACGACACGACCGTCACCGTGGTGCGCGATGGCGAGGTCACGCTGGTGTCGCAGCGAGACATCACCATCGGCGATGTGCTGCAGATCAGCACCGGCGACAAGCTGCCGGCCGATGCGCGCCTCATCGAATCGAACGATCTGACCGCCGACGAATCCGCGCTCACCGGCGAAAGCGTGCCGAGTGCCAAAGCCGCCGACGCCGTGTTCACCGACCCGAAGACCCCGGTGGCCGACCGCACGAACATGCTGTATTCCGGCTGCTTCGTGACCGCCGGCAATGGCCGTGCCGTGGTCACCGCCGTGGGCGACGACACCGAGTTCGGCAAGATCGCCCGCGAACTGCGCGCCGCCAACACCGGTATGACGCCGCTGCAGGAGAAGCTCGCGAAGCTCGGCAAGGTGATCGCCGTGGTGGGCTCGATTGTGGCCGCACTGGTGTTCGTGCTTCAGGTGGCCCGGTTCGTGGCTTCCGGCACCGCCTCGTTCGACACGATTTCCGAGGCGTTCATCACCTCCATAACGCTGATCGTGGCCGCCGTGCCCGAAGGCCTGCCGACCATCGTGGCCGCGTGCCTCGCGGTGAACATCATCAAAATGTCCAAGCAGAACGCGCTGGTCAAGAAGATGGTGGCGTGCGAGACCATCGGCTGCATCAACGTGATCTGCTCGGACAAAACCGGCACGTTGACCCAGAACCGCATGACCGTGATCGAGGCGTACAACGCGCCGGGCCGCGCCTTGGAGAAGCCCGAGCAGATCAGGAACCGCATGCTGCTGGAGAACTTCTGCGTCAACGGCACCGCCGACGTGACCTTCCCGGGCGCCACCGAAGCCGAGGCCGGCGCGATGCCGGAATTCATCGGCAACCCCACCGAATGCGCACTGTTGGTCGCCGCGCACAAGGCCGGACTCGACTACCGGATTCGCCGCGAGCGCGCGACGGTGCTCCACACGTATCCGTTCTCGTCGGAGACCAAGAGCATGACCACTGTGGTGCGTGACGGCGACGGCATTACCGTGTTCGCCAAAGGCAGCCCGGAGAAGATGCTCGACCTGTGCGCCGTCGACGCCAAGACGCGCGGCGAAATCGAACGGGAGATCGCGAAGTTCCAGGCGCAGTCCTGCCGAGTGCTCGGCTTCGCCCACCGCCATATTTCCGATAAGGACGCCGACACTGCGGCTCTCGATTACGCTGCCGACCGCGCCGGCTTGGAATCCGGCATGATGTTCGACGGCTTCGTGGCCATCGTGGATCCCCTGCGCGAGGATGTGCCCGGTGCCGTGGAGCGCTGCCGCAAGGCGGGCATCGAGCTCAAGATGCTCACCGGCGACAACATCGTGACCGCCACGGCCATCGCCAACGAACTCGGCATTCTGGACGAGCGGCATATCGCCGTCGAGGCGCGCCAGATCGAGGAAATGAGCGACGAGGAACTGTCCCGCGAAATCGGCCGCATCCGCGTGATCGCCCGCAGCACGCCGGTTATCAAGATGCGCGTGGTGAACGCTCTGAAAGCCCAGGGCAATGTGGTGGCGGTGACCGGCGACGGCATCAACGACGCGCCCGCCATCAAGAACGCGGACGTGGGCATCGCCATGGGCATCGCCGGCACCGAGGTGTCCAAGGAAGCCAGCGATATCGTGATGCTGGACGATTCCTTTGCCACCATTGTCAAGGCCGTGCACTGGGGCCGTGGCATTTACGAGAATTTCCAGCGATTCATCCAGTTCCAGCTCACCGTGAACCTGTCTTCGGTGGTCGTGGTACTCGCCTCGCTGTTCAGTGGTCTGGCCGCGCCGTTCACCGCATTGCAGCTGCTGTGGGTCAACATCATCATGGATGGCCCGCCCGCGCTGACGCTCGGTATGGAGCCGATTCGCGACAATCTTATGGACCGCAGGCCCACCCGCCGTGACGCCGGCATCGTCTCGCGCGGCATGCTGGAGCGCATCATCGTCTCCGGCGCGTTCATCGCCGTGGTGTTCATGGCGCAAAGCTGGACGAACTTCATGGGCGGCACCGCCGAACAGCAGTCGACCATTCTGTTCACGCTGTTCGTGGTATTCCAGCTGTTCAACGCCTTCAACAGCCGCGAGCTGGGCAACGCCAGCCTGTTCGCCAATCTGCTGCGCAATAAGGTGATGATCGGCGTGTTCGCGCTGATGTTCGCACTTCAGGTGCTAGTGGTGCAATTCGGCGGCGCGATGTTCCGCACCGTGCCGCTGCCGATCGACATGTGGCTGAAAATCATCGCGGTCGGTTTCGGCGTGGTGGTGCTGCAGGAAGTTATCAAGACCGTCAAGCGCGCAGCCGCCGCCATCCGCGCGCGCCGCACGGCCAATGAAAGCGATTCCCAGCAACCGCACCAGCCAATCGCTCTGGATCTGGTGGACTGATAACACACCGATAACGGAAAGAGACCGACAGATTCCTGTCGGTCTCTTTTCATTCGCGGTCAGACAAATGCGCGGCTAGAGTTCTTTGGCTCGGTAGATGCGGATGGCTATAAGCATGGAGCCAAAAAATGCGAGCAGACACAACACGGCAAGAACAAGCGCCGTATGCCACCAGATCGTCAGGAAATCGGCAATATTCAGCAATAGCCATTGCCAGTCGACAGGCAATCGAGCCAGCAGCGCAATGACGGCGTACAAGCCAACCATGACCGCGCCAAAGGCCATCATCATCTTGCGGAAGGTGAACCGGTATGCACAGGCCAGCAGCACCGACCCAAGAATGATAGCCAAAGCGAAGATGGAGGCACCTGATGCCAAGGCACCAATCCACCCCATATCTGCTATATCGCCAAAGACAATGAAGATGCCACCGCATATCACCACGTCCAGAGCCCAGAGCAGGCCAACCACCAACAGAAAGAGGTACCGGCCTACAACTTGCGCGGTGCGTGAAACAGGAATCAGCCCTCGCATGGCACTGTGCCCTGCAGATTCCTCGGATGCGGCAGGCCCCAATGCACTCATATATGCCATCACCGATGCCAGACCTCCGAGTCCGCCCATCAGACCACTGGCAACGTGTTCATCGGCGTGGGTCGATATCATCACCAGCGATACCACGATAGACAGCACCGGGAAAACCAGCAGAAACACCATATTCGACAAGCTGAACAGACCCGTCCCGACACAATCGAATCGACATTGCTTTACTACGGATTTCCAGTTCATCGTCACCACTCCCTTGAAGCAAATATGCGAGAGGCAATTACATACGAGATTCCATATGCCACAACCGTCGTTGTCAATACCGCAATAACCAGCCACAATCGTTGCGCGATGATGGCATTCGCGGCATGGGCCAATCCTCTGGTCACCGAAGCAGGCAAAATAGATAGCAGTATGGATCCAGCCAATACAACGACATAAATCACCATCATCGTGACTTGAAGACCGCCTAGTTTGGTCCACAGATAACCCGTGGGCACGATAAGCGCGATCATCAGCGCGGTGCAGAAACCTCCCAACGGCGCCGCCCACAGATTGCCCGCGAATGACCAATCCGGATTGACCAGCACTTGCAACCCGTCAATCAACACAATCATCGCTACCGACAATACGGAAATCACCAATCCAACCACATATCGCGCGGCCACCTGGTTCTTCCTTGAAGACGGAATAATGCCACGAAGCCGATATCCGTTCTGCAGGTCAGCAACAGCCATGGTGAGCACCCACATGGCGCAGGTGAATACCGTCATGATGACACCCATGCGATAGCCGAAGCCATCACCATAAACTTCACCTTGAAAGACGACGGAGAACAACGGTGCCAACAACAACGAGAACACAGTCTGTACGCCGACGCACAGGTAGGCCATATCGACGCGCAATGCAGTGGTCAATGCATGTTGCCGAGACCGCGACACCCTCAGTATTGCCCCCATGACCGCTCACCTCCCGCTCAAGTCACGATTGGAATCATGGGCATTGGTCAAGCGAATGATGTCATCAATGGAAGCCGATTCAACGACAAGCCCCGAAACCACCGACGCAACAGCATCAAGCCTGTCTGACCGGACCAGCGCATCGAATCCGGTGGCATACATATGTGAGCCCAGCACCACGTCCGCAGGCAGTTGTGCCAGTTCGTCTGGACCGCCCTTAATCAGGCGGAACGATTCCTCAAACTCGTCTTTCGGACCGGTGTAGTAGAGACGGCCATCGGTGATGTAGGTAATGAAGTCAGCGGCACGTTCGAGGTCGGCAGTGATATGGGTGCTGAACAGTACCGAATGTTCGCCATCCTCAATGTAGGCATGCAGGATATCCATGAGTTCGTCGCGGGCAAGCACATCGAGTCCGCTGGTCGGCTCGTCGAGAATCAGCAGTTTGGCGTCATGGCTCAATGCGATGGCGAGCATCAGCTTCATCTGCATACCGCGGGAAAGATCCTTGATATGTTTCTTGCCGTTCTGCGCGCCACCAAGGCCGAAAGTACCCAGATACTTGCGATAGCATCCACTGTCCCATGATGAATACAGTGGCGCGACAATACGTTCAACGTTCTTGACTTGCCACTGTTCATACAGGTAGCTGGAATCGAATACCACGCCGAGTTGTTCCTTGACGGGCTCCTCGTCGGCGATGTTGTCGAGGCCGAGCACGTGAATCGAACCGGCGTCGCGGTGGATCATGTTGAGGATGAGTTTGATGAGGGTGGATTTGCCGGCGCCGTTCGGGCCGATCAGTCCCATGATGTAGCCCTTGGGCAGGTCGAAGGTCACGTCGTCCAGCGTGAAGCCGGAATCATAGTGTTTGGTGACGTCGGTGACCTGCAACGCCATCGCGTCGGATTCGGATATGGCGGTCATGGCCATGGTCCTTTCTTGAGGTTATTCCTTGCGGTATTCCTCTTCGAGCATGCGGTCCAATGCGTCCAGCGGAATGCCGGCGGCTTTGGCGCCCCGGCTTGCCTCGGCCAGGCTTTCACGAATCTGGGTTTCGAGCTGACGTTGCATCAGTTCATTGCCCTTGTCCATCACGAAAGTGCCTTTGCCTTGGATGTTCTGCACCACGCCCTCATCGGCCAGTTCGTTGTACGCCCTGGTGACGGTGAGTACGGAGATGCGCAACTCCTTGGCGAGTTTTCTCAGGGAAGGCAGGGCCTCGCCCGCCTTCAGCTCGCCGCCGAGCACCGCCGAACGGATTTGGGTTTTGATTTGCTCGTAGATGGGCTCACCGGACACGGATGAGATGATCAGTTTCATCTATGCCCCTTTCGGTTGTGATTGACTAGCACCCCAGCTGTTTAGCTGTTATGCAACACAGTATAACTGTTCTGCTTAACTGTCAAGGTGTGTTACATAACAGTTAAACGGTGAACAAACACCTCGCCAACATACAGTGTCGAAACATGGGCCGTGCCTACAATGGCCTCGGAAAGGGGCACCTATGCCGAACAACGCCGTTCCGCCGACAGCCCCGCCAGCGGGGGCGTAACTTTTTTATCACAGCACGCGTGGGGCGTCGTGGAAGTCGAAGAGGACACCGTCGGCTAGGTGGCAGATTTCGGGCCAGTCGGAGGCGGAGGAGTCGTCGTGCATGGCCCAGACCTTCATGCCGACTGATTTGGCCGACTTCATGCCGACCAGCAGGTCTTCGAACACTGTGCAGTCGGCCGGTGCAGCACCCAGGCGCTTGGCGGCGAGCAGGTAGACGTCGGGCTGGTCCTTGCCGACGTCGTTCGCGTCATCGACGGAGACGATATCGTTGAACAAATCGAACATGCCGACGTGGCGTAGCGCCGGCTCACGCAGATGCGGGGGCAGCGAGGTGGCGACACCCAGTTTGACACCGGAGTCTTTCAGATCGCGCAGATAGTCAAGCGCGCCGGGTTTGGCTTCGACCGTGGTGGAATAGGCGACGCTGGCCATGTCGTCCCATTCCTGCATGAGCTCTTCGGGCGTGTCTGTAAGGCCGAAGCGTGCGATGGTGTATTCGGCGATCTGGCGGAATTGCATGGCGGAAACTTTGGTCATGTAGTCGGGCGGCACTTCGATTCCGCGCTTGTTCAGGAAGTCGATGTCGACTTGGTCCCAGACTCCCATGGAGTCTAGGAGGGTGCCATCGAGGTCGAATATGGCGGCCTTGGTCATTTGCTAATCTCCATCTTCTTCAACCACCCTCAGTCGCCTGCGGCGCCAGCTCCCGCCAGCGGGAGCGTAAGCCGAGAATCGGATAGGATTTCTCGGGCGTGGTCCAGGGAAGCTTCGGATTCGCTGCCGGAGAGCATGCGGGCGATTTCGTGGACACGGGTTTCGCCGTTGACTTCGGCAATGGTGGTGACCACGCCCAAATCGTCGTCATCGGCATCCGGCGGCTCCTTGGTGACCACGAACTGCGCGTCCGCCCACGAGGCGACCTGCGCCAAGTGGGTGACGACGATGACCTGCGCGCTGCGGGCCAGCCGTGCCAGACGTTTGCCCAGTTCGACCGCGGCCTTGCCACCCACGCCGGCGTCAACCTCGTCGAAGATGAAGGTCTGGTCGGCACCGCCGCGCGTGTCGGCGGCCACCAGCTCCAAGGCCAGCATCAGTCGGCTCAGTTCACCGCCCGAAGCGCTTTTGCCCATCGGCAACTGCGGCGACCCCTCGAACGGCGTAAACAGGAACGCGATATCGTCGCGACCATACGGGCCGAGCGGATCATCGGCCTTGTCTCGCGGCGTGACGCGCACTTCCAAGGAGGCGCCCAGCATGGCGAGCGAGCCGAGTTCTTCAGTGACGCGCGCGCCCAAGTCGGCAGCGGCAGCCACGCGCGCGGCGCTCAGCACGTCGGCGGCGGCGAGGGCCGCATCGTACAGCGTCTGCCGTTCGGATTCGAGTTCGGCGACCTTTTCCGGCGAGGCGTCCAGATCCTCCAGATCGAACGCCGCCTTGTCCCGCCAAGCGAGCACGTCGGCCAAGGTGGGGCCCCACCGACGGGTGAGGTCGCCAAGCTCGTGGATACGGCCGTTGATCTGGTCCAGATCCTCCACGCTGCCTTCGTCGCCCAGCTCCTGGCTCAGGGCGAACACCACGTCGCCCAAATCGGCATTGATGGATTCAAGCCGATCGGCCTGCTCTGCGAACGTGCCGCCGACGCGAATCGCGCGCAACGAGGTCACCGCATGATTGATGAGTTCCACGGCCGAAGCGCCGTCGGCGGCGTCCACATCCACCTGCGAGGCATCCAGCGCGCCCAGCGCCGAACCCACGCCTTGGGCGATGTCGGCCGCGTTTTCGATGCGTTCGCGGCGCGCCTTCAGCTCCTCATCCTCCCCCGGCTGCGGGTCGGTTCGGTTGATGCGGTCGATGGATTCGCGCAGGTAGTCGGCCTGTTGGCGGGCAGAGGATTCCTGCGAGCGCAGGCGTTCCAGCCGCTCATCCATGGCGGCCAGCGCATCCCACGCCTTGCGGTAGGCGGCCAGTTCGGCTTCGTCTCCGGCCACCCGGTCCAGAAACTCGCGTTGCCGTGCGGCGGCCGCGATTTTCAGCTGATCGGTCTGGCCATGAATGGTAACCAGTTCGCCGGCGATGGCCCCCAGCACCGAACGCGGTACGGACTTACCGCCGAGCACGGCCCGCGAACGTCCGGAAGCGCGTACGGTGCGGGAAAGGAACAGTTCGCCGTCTTCGGGGTCGACGCCCGCGTCATGGGCCTTGGCCACGGCCGCGGCAGCACCGGTGAACCCACTGTCGGCATCGCCAGAACCGGCATCGTTGGTGTCGCCGGAATGTTCAGATGCGACGGCATCATCCGAGAGCGCGAAAATCGCCTGGGCCCAAGCCTCGTCCGCCCCGGACGAGACGCGCGAGGATTCGGCGGCCCCACCGGAAACCAGTCGGATCGCGGAGAGCAGCATGGATTTGCCGGCGCCGGTCTCACCGGTGATGGCGGTCATGCCTGCGGCCGGCGCAATGGTAGCTTCTCGAATCGGTCCCAGATTGCGGATATCGAGTTCTTCGAGCATCAGGATCCTGCCTTGCCGTCACGTTCGCCCGACTTGTCGGGCCCGGTACCAGCGACGCCAGCGTCACCGGCAACGGCAACGCCAACCGCATACGCGGCCGCCGGGAACGTGTGCCCGTGATGCAGCGACTGGCTCGAGGCCTCGTTGCGCGCGTGCTCGCGCCAACCGACCACGGGCAGATCGAACTTGGAGACCAGACGGTTGGTGAACGGCACGCCGGAGAGTCGGGCGAGGCGCAAGGTATCGCGCGATTCGCGCACCATGACGCGCGTACCCTGCGGCAGGGCGCGCTGACGGCGTCCATCGCAGCAAATCCAGCCTTCGGACATGGAATCGTCCAGAATATCGATGGTGAAGGTCGAGCCGGAGCCGATGATCAGCGGCCTGGCGAACAGGGCGTGCGCGGCCAACGGAATCAACTGCAGGGCCTTGACGTTCGGCCACATGACCGGACCGCCCGCGGAGAAGGCGTAGGCGGTGGAACCGGTGGGCGTGGAGACGATGACGCCGTCCGCGCCGAACGAGTTCATCTCCACATCGTCCACGCGGATGGACAGTTCGACCATCTTGCCCCGGTCGGCGCGTTCCAGTGTGATGTCGTTCAGCGCCCAATCCTCAATGGGCTTGGTGGCGCCGGGCAGCCAGACGTCCACATGGGCGATCATGCGTTCGTCGATCGAATAGTCGTGGGTGGCGATCCGGCGGATCGCCTCGTCGATCTGGAAGCTTTCGAATTCGGCCAGGAAGCCGACATGCCCCATGTTCACGCCGAGAATCGGCACCTGGGTGCAGTGGACGAGTTCGGCGGCGCGCAGTATCGTGCCGTCGCCGCCCAGGACCACGACGATTTCGGTGTCGTCCGATACGCACGGCGGCTGCACGCCGAAATCGGGGGCCTCGGTGTTGTCGATGATGGTGACTTCGAAACCGGCCACTCGCAGCTGGCTCACCGCCTCGCCCACTACGGTTCCGGTCTGCCTGAGCCTGGTATGCGTCACCACCACCGCGTTGCGCTTGGCCATGGCATCCTCCTGTCGATTCGGTCGCACTGCTCATTATTCTAACCGCAGACACCGTCATCAGTCGTACAGGTGTTCGAAAAATGCTGCTTCGTGGCGCGTCGCCGGCAACGTTCCACAGAGTCGATTATCGTAAGGCTTCGGCATACAATGGCGTACAGCCGCGCAATCACCGTACGCGTGCCGTGCGCAGCGCGATGGCATGCCGTATGACCGTACAGCAGTATCAGTTGAGGAGCTTGAGGACCCATGGCCAATGACTTCGACGAATCCTCCGCCAATGAGGAGGCCTCGAAGGGACTGTCATGGTGGTATTCAGCCGATGTACTGAGCCGAGACAAAAGCGATAAAACCGCCAAGCGCATTCGACGTATCAGCATCACCGACCGTCTGCTCAGGCACCCGGGCCGTCTGTCCATGGTGTATTTCGGCGCACTGATCATCATCGTCACCGGTTTGCTGCTGCTGCCGATCTCCACATCGGACATCATCTTCACCAATTTCCCGATCGCGTTCTTCACCGCCGTCTCGGCCCTGTCCACCTGCGGCATTCCGGTGGTGAACACCGGCGAATACTGGTCGATGTTCGGCCAGGTCGTCGTCCTGTTCTCCATCCAGTTCGGCGGTCTGGGCGTCATGACCTTCGCCTCGATGGTGGCTCTTGGCGCTTCCCGCAGACTCAAGGTCTCCCAGCGTATGCTCACCGCGAACGAGCTGGGCACCACGAAGCTTTCCGAGGTCAAAGGCGTGCTCACCGTGGTGCTGGGCACCTCCATCATCGCCGAGGTGCTGACCTTCGTGCTGCTGCTGCCCGACCTGTTCCGCGTGAACCATGGCAATATGGGGCGTACCTTGTGGCAGGCGCTGTTCTACGCGGTGTCGGCCTATAACAACACCGGTTTCACGCCGGATGCCACTGGTCTGCATGTGAACCGTTGGGGCGTGGGGCTGCCGATTCTCATCAGTGCATTCATCGGAACGCTCGGCTTCCCCGTGGTGCTGAATCTGGTGCAGTGCGCACGCCGGCGGCTCAGCCCGAAACGTTGGACATTGCACACCAAACTCACTTTGGTGACCACCGCTGTGCTGGTGGCCACCTCACTGGCTTGGTTCCTGCTGGTCGAGTGGAGCAATACCGGCCTGTTCCCCGCAGATGACCCCGGCATGAAGATGCGCCGTGCGATGAGCGCCGCCGTCATGCCCCGCTCCGCCGGTTTCGATATTTCCTGGGTGCCCGAAGTCACGAATGAGACCAAGGTGTTCATGAGCATACTCATGTTCATCGGCGCAGGTTCCTCATCCACCGCTGGCGGCATCCGTGTCACCACGTTCGCGGTGATTCTCTTGATTTGCCGCGCCGCATTCACCGGCCATCGCGATGTCACCGTGTTCCGCCGCCGTATCCCCCGCCGTATTCAGATGACCGCCGTGTCCGTGACCACGGCCTGCTTTGCGTTGGTTATGGTCGGTGCGATGATGCTGATGTTCACCACCGGCTGCGCGTTCGTGGACGCCGTGTTCGAAGCCTGCTCGGCCTTCTCGTTGGGTGGTTATTCGGTGGGCGTGGCAAGCGCCGGCAATCCGGCCAGCCTGTTTATTCTGTCCGCCGAGATGATTGTCGGACGACTTGGCCCGTTGACCATCGCCTACTCCATCAGCCGACCGATGGCTCCCGAACCTATTCGTTATCCGCAGGAAAACATTATCGTTGGCTGATCGGCCATTCAATCGGCGCCCAGCAATCTGACATAGAGAGGACCATCATCATGGCAGCAAAACCGAGCGGCAACAAAAGCGTGCTGGTCATCGGACTGGGCCGTTTCGGCGGGTCCGTGGCCGCCACCCTCGACCAGATGGGTCAGGATGTGCTCGCAGTGGACAAGAACCCGGAGCTTGTGGCCCGTTGGTCCGCGCATCTGCCCACCATTCAGGCCGATATGACCGATGTGCTGGCCATCGAGCAGATCGACGCCTCCCAGTTCGACACGGCCGTCGTGGCCATCGGCGACAGCATCGAGGCTTCGGTGATCATCACCGGCAACCTGCTGGACGCCGGCGTTTCCGACCTGTGGGCCAAGTCCGTGTCCCAGGAGCATGCGCGCATTCTGCAGCGCATCGGCGCCCGCCACATCATCAACGCGGAGACCGATGCCGGCAAGCGCGTGGGCCATCTGGTGGCCGGCAATTATCTGGATTACATCGAAATCGACGGGCCGTACACCGTCGTCAAGGTCCACACGCCCCTGTACGCGGTAGGCCGCAGCATCGAGGACGTACAAGTACATGACAAGTACGGCGTGACCGTGGTGGGCCTCAAGGCCCCAGGCAAGGAGTTCCAGTACGGCTCCAAGGAACTGGTCATGCATCGCAACGACGAACTCATCCTCATGGGCAAGCAGGATCAGATCGACCACTTCATCCAAGGCTAACCCCCTAACTGCGCTCGCTATACCCCCTATCTGCTCACATCGTGACCGATATAACCCCCTCAACATGGATGCGCTCATTATTGTGGCAATAAGCCATAAAGCTGTACGTCCATATTAATAAGGGGAGTTTTATCATCATGGGCAAGCATACGCAGAATTGCACGCTGATAGGCAAAGGAGTCTACGGCACCATAGGAGTGGACCAACGTTCCCGTCTTGCCGATGGCGCGCATTTTCACACCATGATTGTGACCAGCACCCTCGAGGCCTCAGTTATAGAAGGGGACAAACTGGTCATCAAAAGTGGCATTGTGCGGTGTGATGGTGATATTCGCGTATCCAGCATCAGCGGCAGCGGCGACATCGAAGTCGGCGGCGACATTATTTGCGATGAAATAACCTTTACCGGCAAACTACGATGCAACGGCGATATCGTTTGTTCCGGAAATCTGTCCGTCAATGGCTCCCTAGGCACCCGTCATATTAGCGGTCAGACAGTCCGCTTGAACGGCGTGTTGAAGGGTCATGACGTCAACAGCAGGGCTCTGGAAGTTCATCCACTCCGCAGTACGATGTTTTCCCGTTTTGATATGGATGGGTATGAGGATGGCAGCACGGTTCGCCATATCACAGCCGTCACGGTTGAAGCCAACCATCTGCAATGCCGGACTTTGACGGCGGACTCCGCCATGCTACGCAACGGCAGTGCGGTGGAAAGCGCCACGTGTGCCACCGCACTAGGCATCGACCGTACCTCCAGCGTGCTGCTGGTGAACGGAGACTGCCAACGCATTCATCTCAAGACAGCGTAAAGCAGGTATTCCTCATTACCGTGGGTGCCGATGATGGGACTATCGGCAGTGGCCACCACGTCAAGTCCGTGCTGTTCAGCACAGGCGACCACGTCGTGTAATGCCCGCTCCCGCAATGCCGGATCTTCAACGATGCCGTTTTTGCCGAGTCCTGCCCGGCCGACCTCGAACTGCGGTTTGACCAGTAACACAATCTGCGCACCGGGAGCCGCGATGCGCGCGATTACCGGGATCACATAGGTCAGGGAAATAAAGGAGACGTCGGAAACGATCATCGCCGGCCGGTAAGGCAGGTCGTCGGCCTCTACTTCGCGAATGTTGACGCCGCTCATTTCGATGACGTGCTCGTCATTGGCGATGCGCGGGTCGAGCTGGCCGTGCCCAACGTCGAGCGCTACGACTTTGGCCGCTCCCCCGCGCAACAGTACATCGGTGAAGCCACCGGTGGAGGCACCGATGTCCAGACATTCCAAGCTTTCCGGCCCGGTAAGACCATTGCCGGCAAAGGTCTCGAACGCGCCCAAGAGTTTGTAAGCGCCTCGGGAGACGTAGTCGTCGCCCTTATCCACGGCGAGTTCGCTGTGCCCGGCTTTGACCATGAACGATGGCTTGGTGATGGTCTCGCCGTCCACGCGCACATGCCCGGCTTTGATGAGTCGCTGCGCTTTGGCCCGCGATTCGACCAGTCCCGAAGCCACGAGCATCATGTCGAGGCGATCAAGTGGGGTCACGGGATCGATATGTTGCTCGGTCATATACCTTCCTTTCGACCCACCATCCACCAACGGGGTGGCTCGGCATGGACCCACCATCCAGCACTTCACGTCATCTTCCGCTGGCGGGAGAATGAATCTCCTCTGCTAGCTGCGGCTGTTATCAAGCTCGTGTTGTAACGATTCCAGCACGTTGCGATAGGTCTCAAGCTTGCGGTCGTTGTCTTGTTCATCAATATCCGCAAGTTCGGGGTATCGCTCGGTGACCGGCGCGTGTTCGCTATCCGTAGGCATAGGACTATGCCTCGATGGCGAACACCGGTACCGTGGCCTCGCTGAGCTGTGCGCCTTGGTCGGCGGCTTCCCATGCGGCGCATACGGCGGCACGCAGGCCGTCCATACTGGTGGGGTCGCTGACGTGTACCTGGCCGTTTTCAAACCAAGCGCTAGCCTTGCGGCATTCCCAAGTACCGCTCTCGTCGCGGACCGGCTCCGGTTGGGCTTCGCCGAGTTCACGTAGATCAAGGGCGATGAATGTGGGCCTCAGGTGTGCCGGAGCCAGCATCAGTTCGGTCGGGTTGGTGACACCGGTCAGCACCGCCAGCGAATCATAGTCACCGCGGTTACCGGCCTCGATATCAGTGTCGAGTCGGTCGCCAATGGCGATGGACGCCTCCTTGGGCACCAGATCGTGGCCTTCGGCGGCGTTCAGTTCGCGGGCCTCATCGTACATGTACGCTTCCGGCTTGCCAGCGGAGGCGACCGGTTCGACGCCAGTGGCCGTGATCACGGCGCGAATCATCGATCCGCAACCGGGGGCGATGCCCAGTTCACGAGGAATCGTCAGGTCGCGGTTGGTCACGAAATACGTGGCTCCGGCCTCGACCGCGAACGCGGCATCGGCCATCATCTGCCAAGTCATATCCGGATACCAGCCCTGAATAACGGCCTGCGGGCGGTCCTGAGGACCGTCCACGATGGTCAGGCCGTTGCGGGTGACCTCATCGCGCAAATGCTCTGCGCCCAATACCTGTACGCGCGCGCCGGCGGGCAACGCCTTGGCCACCACACGGGCGGCCACCACCGAAGAGGTGATGACCTGCCACGGCTCCACGTCCAAGCCGAAGCCCTTGAGCTGGTCGGCCACCACGTGCTGGAAGCGCGAGGAGTTGTTCGTGGTGTATTCGATGGTCATGCCGGCGGCTTCGGCCGCACGAATGGAATCGGCTGCGTATTCGACCGGATTCTTGCCGCGATACACCACGCCGTCGAGGTCCAGCAGCGCAAGCTGATAGGCCTCGGCGAGCGGGCGATCGGTGCCTTTGAGGAAACGGGTCATTACGCCGCTCACTCCTCGGTTTCGGTTTCGGTTTCGGGTTCGGTGGAGTCGGAGTCGGCGGATTCGGCGGAATCGTCAGCCTCGGCGTCATTGGCGGAATCGGTCTCGGTCTCGTCGGCCTCATCAGACTCGGCATCACCGTCTTCAGCCTCGTCATCCTCATCGCCGTATTCCTGCTCCGGATCCGGGGCGTACTGCGCCTCATCCGGATCGATGCCGAGCTTTTCGAGCACGTCGGAGTCGTCGGTGATGTCTTCGAGATCGTGATCGATCACCACGTCGTCGCTGTTTTCGTCAATCTCCTCGTCGGCATACTGGTCCTCAAGACGGTCCAGCAGGTCGTTGAGCTGCTCGGCTTCCTTGCTGCGGCCGGCCTCTTCAAGGAAGTACTGCTCGGCCTGCACGGCACGCATGCGGTACTCACCCGGCAGCCCCTGGGAACGGCCGACGGTGTGAACCACTTCAATGGCCTTGTCCCACATCTCCAAATCGCCAAGGGCACCGGCGTACACCAGGAACATCTCGACCTTGGGAGCGCCATGCAGCTGCTTGCCCTCATCGGACAGCGCCAGTTCCACGGCCTTCTTCGGCTCTCCGACGCCACGCTCGCAGTCAGCGATGAACGGCAGGTAGTCAAGGAAGCCGTTCATACGGTAGGCGGTGCGGAACTCACGCAGGGCCAGCTTGTAGTCGCCCTGACGGTAGGCCACGAACGCAAGCGTCTCGCGGGCGAAGTCGATGCGGGAGGCCTGACGGGCCACCCACTTGGCGTGCTCCAAGGCAAGTTCGGGGTCGCTCTCCTCCAGCGCGAAAGCGGCGAGGATGTGCAGACCAATGTTCTCCGCGTGCTCCTTGGACAGGCCGCGCAGACGTTCGCGCTCATCCTTGGACAGCATCGACCATTCCATGCCCTTGGGCATCTTGGGCTCGTCGGGACGACGGTCGGTGTACGGGTTCTGCGAGGGGAAGCTCATCGTGCCGTCGGAGTTACGGCGCGGGCGCCTCATGTATTCAGAGCGCTTCTCCTCACGGTACTGGCGCTTCTCTTCCTGCGAAAACTCGCGGAATTCGCCGTCACGACGGTTGTTGTCGCGGCGATCGTCACGGCGGAAGTCACGACGATCATCGCGGCGGTCGTCCCTGCGGAAGTTGCGGCGGTCGCCATCACGGCGATCGTCGTCGCGACGGAAGTTGCGACGCTCACCATCGCGGCGGAAATCACGACGATCGTTATCCCTGCGGTCATCGCGACGGAAGTCACGACGGTCATTGTCACGACGGAAGTCACGACGGTCCCCATCGCGACGGTCGTCCCTACGGAAATCTCGGCGGTCGTCGTTGCGGCGGAAGCTGCGACGCTCACCATCGCGGCGGAAATCACGACGATCGTTATCACGGTGCTGGTAGCGCGGATTCTCGCCGTTCTCGCCTTCGTGGGAACGGTAGCCGCCTTCGCGGCGCGGCTTGAAGCCTTCGCCGTCACGGCGCGGACCATTGCCGCGGTAACCGCCCTTGCCGCCGAAGCCGGAGCGGCCGCCCTTGTGGAAGCCGCCGGACTTGCCGTACGACTTGCGGTAGCCGCCGTGGCCCTCGCCATCACCGTCACGGCGCGGCGCGTAGCCCTCGCCATCCTCACGGCGACGCGGCTTGAAACCCTCACCATCATGACGCGGCTTGAAACCGCCCTTGCCGCGCGGCTTGAAACCCTTGCCGCCGCGGTTGCCCGGTCGGCGATCGCCATACCCCTTATGGCCGCCGCCGTAAGACTTGCCGGAACGCTCGTTACCTTCTGCCATTACTTGTTTTCCTTAATTCGTTGTTGATTAACGGTTTTCCACGGCGCCGAGCGCCTTCTTGCCACGACGGATAAGCGCGAAGCGGCCTGCCAGGAAGTCGGCTTCGGCCAGCACCTGATCCTCATCCTCGATACGGTTGTTGTTGAGATACACGCCACCGGACTTGATGGCGCGGCGTGCCTCGGAAGCGGACTTGAACAGTCCGGCAGCCTGGGCGGCGTCGATTACGCGATCGCCGGGCTTGGAGACGGGGAAGACGTGCTCGCCGTTCTCGTCGACCACCTTGAAACCGTCGAGCACGGATTCCAGCGTTTCCTCGTCGATGTCTTCGAGGTTGCCACCGCGGCCGAACAGCGCACCGGAAGCATCGATGGCAGCCTGGGTAGCGGCCTCGCCATGCACGAAGCTGGTGACCTCCCAGGCAAGGGTCTTCTGGGCCTCGCGCTTGCCGGGGTTGGTCTTGGATTCCTCGACCAGTCGTTCGATTTCGGCCTTGGGCAGGAAGGTGAACGCCTTCAGCAGGCTTTCCATCTCCACGTCCGGGCGGTTGATCCAGAACTGGTAGAACTTGTACGGGCTGAGCATCGTGGCGTCGAGCCAGACGGCGTTGCCCTCGGACTTGCCGAACTTCTTGCCGGAAGCATCGGTGATAATCGGGCTGGTGAACACGTTGACGTCCACACCGCGCACCTTGTGGATCAGGTCCAGGCCGGAGGTGAGGTTGCCCCACTGGTCGGAGCCGCCGAGTTCCAGCGTGCAGTGGTATTCGTCAAACAGGTGGAGGAAGTCGTTGCCCTGCAGCACCTGGTAGCTGAACTCGGTGAAGGAGATGCCTTCCTCAGAGTTCAGGCGGCGGGCGACCGTGTCCTTGGCGAGCATGGTGCCCAGACGGAAGTTCTTGCCGACGTCACGCAGGAAGTCGATGACGGTCATCGAGGCGGTCCAATCGTAATTGGACACGAAACGTACGGCGTTCGCGCCTTCGGTGTCCAGAATGCCGCCGATCTGATTCTTCAGGCGATCGGCCCAGCCGGCCACCACGTCCTTCGGGTTAAGCGTACGTTCGCCGGACTGGCGCGGGTCGCCGATGAGTCCGGTGGCGCCACCGACCAAAGCGATCGGATGATGGCCCGCAAGCTGCAGGTGACGCATGTTGATGAGCTGCACGAGGTTGCCGATATGCAACGATGCAGCGGTGGGATCGAAGCCACAATAATAGGTGATGGGCTCGCCGTTCAGTGCTTCTGCGAGTCGATCCCGGTCCGTGGACTGGGAAATCAACCCGCGCCATTCCAGTTCCTCAAGCAGGGTGTTGAAACCCGCTTCCTTGAAGTCGGTGACGTGAGCCATAGCTTGTCGCTTCTCCCTATCGAATTGTGAATAAGACTGCCCAATTGGGCACAGTCAAGTTTCGCAGAACATGGCGACAGTGCCGAACACCAGCCGAGCCGCGCGATTCAGTAAAACGCCTTATTCTAGCGGCGCGGGCCCATAAGTTCGCGCAAAGAGTCGATGATGTCCTGACGATCCGGCACCTGGAACTTCGGGAAGGACTTGAGCATACGCTTCTGCTGTGCGTTGATGACGCCATTGACGGCCCAGCGCAGACGCTCAACCGTATCCTGCGAAAGCTCACGCATCCTGTCGGATACCGCACTGGAGCCCCACTGCCACGTGCCACCGGCGCGTGCCGCCACATCCTGCACCACCTGAGAGACGGAATCGAGCACCCGCTCGAATTCGAGCATGCCCGCAACCGTGACCGCCAAGTCGATGATGGTGATCAGGGCCAGTACCGTGACCAGCGTATGCAGCATCGGCAGCGGAATCATATCCGTGACCCGCTCGACATATGGCTGCGAACCAAGTACCACGCCCACGCCGCCGAGGCCGAAAATCAACGCGCCCAGCAGGCAGACGCGGCCTTGGAGGTTGAAGCGGAAGTTCGAGTAATCCCACCAGCGGGCGTGGAACAGCTGCTCCATGACCCACGAGGTTGTGTATTCGAGTATCGTGGCGCCCACCATCGAAATCAGGAAGATGATGATCGGGTTATGTACGTTGCCGAGAATGGCGACGCCGAGTATCGCGCCGGTGCCGTAGATCGGGCACAGCGGGCCGTTGAGGAACCCTCGGTTGACCAAGCGGTGCTGTTGGCAGGAGACGAGAATGGACTCGTACATCCAGCCGACGAAACTGTAGAACAGAAACCAGAGGAAATAATGTTCGAGTGTGATGATCATCGACGGGCTTCGATCTCGGCGTAAGGCTTCGCGGCGGGCAACGCGCGCTTGTTGAACCGGTCGAACGAGAAGGTCTCGGCGGTGGCGGAGCATTTGTCCGCCAAGGTGACCAGATAGCCTTCGATATAGCGCGGCGGCACCGGGGTCATCGGGAACATGTGGTTCTCGATGCTGTTGCGTTCGATATCGTTGAGCTTGAAGTCCTTCAGGGCATTGACCAGGGCGGCGTGGCCATGGGTGAAGCCATGCCACTGGTGTTCGCCGTTATCCCAGTCGTGCCAGTCGTACAGGAAGTAATCGTGCAGGAGGGCCGCGCGAATCAGGGATTTGAGGTCGACGCGGTACCACAGGTGTGCGCGGTCGGCCATCCACACAGCCAGGCAGGCGACACGCACGGAATGTTCGAACGTGGTGACATTGCCGTGCTGGTAGCAGCAGCGTTCGATCTGCATGTGGCGATGCTCGATGACCTCACGGCCGTGCTTGGCGACCAGGCGTTGAATCTGCGTTCGGGTGAGCAGATGTCCCACGATTTTCGGTCCTTCCCGTTTTGGGTTGGTTCAGTGCAATCCCCTGTTGTGAATTACGATTACCCGGCGATATTCAAGAATCCATCGAGTAATACCGTGACCGATTGTAGGGCACAAATATGTCCGTGCACACTCATCCAAAAGAACGACAACGGGAACCGTTAATCGTGGTGGGTTTCAAGATAGTCGAGATAACCTTGAAAACCGCCATCGAGGCTTGCTACATCGTAGCCGCGATCGGCAAGGATTTCAGCTACTTCCTCGCTCCACCATCCTTGAGCACAATAGACTACGACAGTTCGATCTGTGGGCACGGTTTTGAGCACATGGGCCAGAGGGTCGAGTGGTGCATTGATGGCACCTTCGACCGGGTGGGCGGCGAAGTCGGCTGGTTCCCTCAAGTCGAGCAGCGTGACCGTATTCGGGTCGAGCTTGGCAAATTCCGCCGGCGTGATGCGGCGGTACGATGCTTCACTGCTCTCATCGTCATCGACCGCATTATGCAAAGCAATAGGCATGTTCTTCCCCTCTCGTTCTGATCTTGGCACCCCTCAAGGAGGGGCACCACATAGCTCTAAATCGCGCAGGCCGGCTGAATATAGTTGGCCGGATCAATAGCAGTAATGGTCGGCTGCTCACCGCACACCGGGCAATCCGGCACATGCTTTGGCAGTGGGACCCGTCGAATATTCATGGTCAGGGCATCCACAGTGAGCATGCGAGCCACGAGCGGCTCCCCCACGCCGGCAATCAGCTTGACGGCCTCAGTCGCCTCCAGACTGCCGATCACGCCGACCACCGCGCCCAGTACGCCGGCTTCCTTGCAGGTCGGAATCTCACCGGCGGCGGGCAGGTCGCGGAAGATGCAGCGGTAGCAGGGGCCTTCGCCGGGAATGACGGTCATCACCTGACCGGCGAATCCGACCACGCCGGCATGGATATACGGCTTGCCGGCCAGCACGCAGGCGTCATTGATGAGGAATTTTGCGGCGAAGTTGTCGGTGGCATCGATCACCAGATCGTACGGTTCGATGAGGCCGGCGATGTTGCTCGCGTCGACGAGCTCGTAGTAGGTATCAACCGTCACATCCGGGTTGAGCGCGCGGATGGCTGTGGCCGCGGATTCCACTTTGGGCGCTCCGACACGTGCAGTGGTATGGATGATTTGGCGTTGCAGATTGCTCATATCCACCACATCGCCGTCCACCAGTCCGATATGGCCGACGCCGGCCGCCGCCAGATACAGGGCGGCCGGAGAACCAAGACCGCCCGCTCCGATGATGAGCACGCTGGAGGCCAGCAACCGCTTTTGCCCTTTGACCCCCACACCCTTCAAAATCAGATGGCGCGCGTACCGCTCCACCTGTTCATCAGTCAATGCCATGTTTTCTCCATGTTTCCATCTCCCCTCAGTCCGCTACGCGGCCAGCTCCCCTCAGAGAGGGGAGCTAATAAAAGTGTCAGTGCAAATACCCCGTAGTCGGGCTGGACGGCACAGCCTGTCCCTCGGTCACTTTGCCAAGGCCAGACAAATACGCCGCACGACCAGCATCGATGGCGTGCTTGAACGCCTCAGCCATCAGCGGGATATTGCCAGCAGAGGCAACGGCCGTGTACGCCATCACCGCATCCGCACCCATCTCCATCGCATCGCAGGCCTGGCTCGGACGGCCGATACCAGCGTCGATGATGACCGGCACATGCGCGTTGGCGATGATGATTTCGATGAAGTCACGCATGCGCAGGCCCATATTGGAGCCGATCAACGAACCGAGCGGCATAACGGCAGCGGCACCGGCCTCCTCCAGCTGACGGGCCGCAATCGGGTCCGGGAACATGTAGGGCATGACCACGAAGCCTTCCTTGGCCAGCATTTCGGTGGCTCGGATGGTTTCGGCGTTGTCCGGCAAGAGGTACTTGGTCTCGTGTTCGATTTCGACCTTGACGAAGTCGGTGTGGCACACTTCGCGTGCCAGTCGGGCGATACGCACGGCTTCCTCGGCGTTGCGCGCACCGGAGGTGTTGGGCAGCAGCGTAATGCCTTCGGGAATGTAGTCGAGCACGCTGTTCTCGGTGGTCTGCGCGCGGCGCAGTGCCATGGTGACGATTTGCGTGCCTGCATGTTCGACCGTGGCCTTGATGAGGTTCAGGTCGTAGCGGCCGGAGCCCAGAATGAATCGCGACTGGAACTCGTGACCGCCCAGGTTCAGCGGCTTGTCTTCCACTGGCAGAATCGGCGCGGCGGTGCCGACCGGATTGGTGACGGCGGGCTGCGGCGGCAGCGGAGTCGCCTCAACAGATGCTTCAGTAACCGGATTAATATTGCTCATAGCTTTTCCTTTCATCCACCCTGTACAAACTGCACAATTTCCATGACGCACTGGTCGTCGAGCATGGCGTCGGCACGCTTATCGCGCGGGATAATCTCACCATTGAGTTCGATGGCCACACGCTCGGCGCGGAATCCGTGCGCTTCGAGATAATCGGCGACGCTGACCGGCGTCTCGAGCGTGACCTGCTCTCCGTTGACCTGCATAATATCCTTTCAGATAGTAAAAAAGGGTGCACGAAACGAACCGTACCTTAAGTGGTGCGCCCATTCATGAACCCAATCATGCGACCGTTCGACCGCTGTGATGTATTGGCTCCATCACGACCGTCTCACGGCTGAATTATGCAAACGGAATGAAAGCTGTATCGGAGAACCCGGCAAATCTGCGACAACGATTCCTTACGGCGGCATGACCCGCGTCAAGTTCCCCGGTCGAAGTCTGGCGACTTCCTCTCAGCCTCACGGCTCCCGTTCGTTACGGTTTCTCAGTGTATGCCGTTGCAGTGACAACAACAAAATAGAGCTCCCTCATCAGAGGGAGCTTCATTGGGACTAGAACGTGCCGGGGGCTTTGTAGGCGGAGCCATCCGACGTGGATGCGGGGAAGAGCTTGAGTTCTTCGACCTCGGCCTTGGCGTCGGCGATCTGCTCGCGCACGCGACCGTAAGCGGTGCCGCCCTTGCCGTTGCGGGAGTCGACCGAACCGTGGCTGGAGAGCACTTCGCGTACTCCCGGAGCCTTGTCGGCCGGCAGGAACGCGGCGAAGGTCTCGATGAAGTCATTGTCGGTCAGATCCCACAGTTCCTGGCCGCGGCCTTCGGCGAGCTTGACGCAGGCACCAGAGAGCTCGTGCGCGTGGCGGAACGGCACCCCGTTCTTGACGAGCCATTCGGCGATGTCGGTGGCCAGCGCGAAGCCGGTCGGAGCTTCCTCTTCCAGGCGGTCGCCGTCGAAGTGCATGGTCCTGACCATGCCGGTGAAGGCGGGCAGCAGCACTTCGAGCGTATCGACCTGGTCGAACACGGCCTCCTTGTCTTCCTGCAGATCGCGAGCGTAGGCGGTGGGCAGGCCCTTCAGGGTGGCCAGCAGGCCGGTCAGATCGCCGATGAGTCGGCCGGACTTGCCGCGGGCGAGCTCGGCGATATCCGGGTTCTTCTTCTGCGGCATGATGGAGGAGCCGGTGGAATAGCCGTCGTCGAGCTTGACGAAGGCGAACTCCTGGGTGTTCCAGATGATGATCTCCTCGGACAGGCGGGAGATGTCCACGCCGGTCATGGCGGCCACGAACGCGAATTCGGCCACGAGATCACGTGCGGCGGTGCCATCGATGGAGTTGTCGGTCACGCGGGAGAAGCCGAGCTCACGCGCCACGGCCTCCGGGTCGAGGCCGAGCGTGTTGCCGGCCAGTGCGCCGGAGCCGTACGGGGAGGCGTTGATGCGCTTGTCCCAGTCGATCAGTCGCTGCACGTCGCGAATCAGCGGCCAAGCGTGGGCCATGAGCTGGTGCGCGAGCAGCACGGGCTGGGCGTGCTGCATGTGGGTGCGGCCCGGCATCACGGTGCGGCCGGCCTTTTCGCTCTGCTCGACCAGGGCGTTGACGAGGTCAAGCAGGAGTCCGGCAATCGCACGGGAGTGACGGCGCAACCACATGCGAATCAGGCAGGCGATCTGGTCGTTGCGGGAGCGTCCGGCACGCAGTTTGCCGCCGAGTTCGTCGCCGGCAATGTCGATCAGTCCGCGTTCGAGGGCGGTGGCCTCGTCCTCATCGTCTTCGATGGGGGCGAAGGAGCCATCGTCAACGTGGCGCTGGAGCGTGTCGAGCGCATCCTCCATGCGCTGCAGCTCGTCGGCGGTCAGAAGTCCCGCACGGCCGAGAGCACGGGCGTGGGCGCGGGAACCGGCGATGTCGTCGTCGGCCAAGCGCCAGTCGAACTGCGTGGACTTGGACAGTCGGGCCAATTCCGGCGACGGACCGGACGTAAAGCGACCACCCCACAGGGCCAGATGTTCGTTGTTCTCAGTCATGAAGGCTCCTTGAAACCATGGATTGCAAACAAATCAGACTGCTTGTCAGACTATCAGCGTTGGGCTACATACCGGTGGATTCAAGTTGTTCGTATTCCATGGCGGCAATGTCAGGGATACTGGTCACGTCGTATTGATGAAAAGAACCGCATCGTATACCGCATTACGGGTAACGATGTTCAAAACCTGGAAATAGCCGTCTGCCGAACTCATTACGGAGAGCACTGAGCTTCTTCCGTCATCGGCAAAAAAACGAGGGGAGCACGAGCATAATCTTTGCTCGTACTCCCCTCAGTCATCTGCGGCGACAGCGTCCTGTAATTACGGACAGCCTGACGGCTGCTGATTGTTGGCTCACTGTCGTTCGCACCTCACCTGCAAACAGCCCACTGGGCTGTTTGCTTTACGGCGCGACCCCTCAACGAGGGGAGCCAAAGTAAATGATTACTCGACGGTGTTCTTCGGGACCTCGATGCCGTTGCCGAACTTGACGTCGCGGGCTGCGGCCACGCGGGACGGCAGGCCGTAGATGTCGATGAAGCCGTTGGAGGACTTCTGGTCGAAGGTATCGCCGGAATCGTAGGTGGCGAGCTTGTAGTCGTACAGCGAGGAGTCGGAACGACGGCCGGTCACGACGGCGCGGCCACCGTGCAGGACCATGCGAATCTCACCGGACACGTACTTCTGGGTATCTTCGATGAAGGCGTTGAGCGACTGGGTTGCCGGGGAGAACCACTGCGCATCGTAAACCAGCTCGCCCCAGCGCTTGTCGATGTCGCGCTTGATGCGGTGCTGTTCGCGTTCGAGGCAGCAGTTTTCGAGTTCCTGGTGAGCGGTGATCAGAGCCACGGCACCCGGGGCCTCGTACAGCTCGCGGGACTTGATGCCGACCAGGCGGTCCTCGATGAGGTCGATGCGGCCGATGCCCTGGGCTCCGGCGCGGCGGTTCATCTCTTCGATGGCCTGCAGCGGGGTGACGTCACGTCCGTCGATCTTGACCGGCACGCCTTCCTTGAACTCGATGACGACTTCATCTTCGACCGGCGGGAAGGCCGGGTCGTCGGTGTAGGAGTAGCAGTCCTTGGTCGGGCCGTTCCACGGATCCTCAAGGAAGCCGGTCTCAATGGCGCGGCCCCATACGTTCTGGTCGATGGAGTACGGGGACTTCTCGGTCTGGGTGATCGGCAGCTTGTGCTCCTTGGCGAACGCGATCTCGACATCGCGGGTCAGGGACAGGTCGCGAATCGGGCTGATGGCCTTCAGCGTCGGGTCGATGGAGGCGATGGAGACCTCGAAACGAACCTGGTCGTTACCCTTGCCGGTGCAACCGTGGGAGATGGTGTCGGCGCCGAACTGGTGGGCGGCGCGCACGAGGTGCTTGGAGATCAGCGGACGGGAGATGGCGGAGACCAGCGGGTAGACGCCTTCGTACATGGCGTTGGCCTTGAGGGCCTTCATGCAATATTCGTTGGCGAACTCGTCACGGGCGTCGACCACGTAGGATTCGACGGCTCCGCAGGCGAGGGCGCGCTGCTTGATGGTCTCAAGGCTTTCACCACCTTGGCCGACGTCGAGGGACACGGCCACGACGTCCTTGCCGGTGCGCTCCTTCAGGTACGAGATGGCGACGGATGTGTCAAGACCGCCGGAGTAGGCCAGAACAATGCGCTTGTTATCTGCCATTGGTTCCCTTTCGTTCAAGGTCTGAAAAACGAACTGATGCAAGTATATACAGAAGACTGTATATTTATGCACGGCGTGTTGGTTATTTGGAGGCGAGGCTTAGTAGCCAGTCGGAGCGGGAGACGGCGGTGTCGTCATTGGTGCAGATCACCATGACGGTGTCGTCTCCGGCGATGGTGCCTAGCACGCCTTCGATCGGCTGCCTGTCAATCACCGAGGCCACGTATTGTGCGGCACCGGAAGGCGTGTGCACCACGACCAGATTTCTGGCGGCGGCCACCGAGGTGACCAGTCCGTTCAGCACGCGGGACATCTGTGCCTCACCGCGCTCCCCTACATCCTCACCTTCCGAAGCAACGACGCTGCGACCCACCGTGTAGGCCACCGTGCCGTCCTTCAGCCGGGTCTTCACCGCATGCATCTCATCAAGATCGCGGCTCAGGGTCGCCTGAGTCACCGCAATGCCCTCGTCGATAAGGATTTTGGACAGCTGTGATTGCGAGGTGATGATATGCGTGGCGAGCGCCTGTTCTATGGCACTCAGCCGCGCCGCCCTGGTGGCAGGGCGCTGCAGGGACGGACCGGTTTCACTCATGCGAGCAGGCTTTCGTCTCCACGGGCCTTGCCGGTCAACCAAGTCAGCAACGCTTTCTGTGCGTGCAGACGGTTCTCGGCCTCGTCCCACACCACGGACTGCGGGCCGTCGATCACTTCAGCGGTGACTTCCTTGCCGCGGTAGGCGGGCAGGCAGTGCTGGAAGAGCGCATCCGGCTTGGCCAATGCCATAAGTTCGGTGTTGACCTGGTAATCCCAGAACGGTTTGGAACGGATGGCGTATTCGGCTTCCTCGCCCATGGAGACCCAGGTGTCGGTGAACACGCAGTCGGCGTCCTTCACCGCTTCCTTGGCATCGGTGGTGACCAGGATGGAGCCGCCGGTCTCGGCCGCGATGCGCTTGGCGTCGGCCACGATGTCCGGGCGGGGCAGGTAGCCGTGGGGGCCGGCCACGCGCACGTCCATGCCGGCCACGGCACCGCCGAGCAGGTAGGAGTTGGCCATGTTGTTGGCCGCGTCACCGAGGTAGGCGATGGTCTGGTTCTTCAGGTTGTCGACGCCGCCTCGGTGCTCGGCGATGGTCTGGAAGTCGGCGAGAATCTGGCAGGGATGGAAGTCATCGGTCAGGGCGTTGACCACCGGATGGGTGGAGTACTTGGCCATTTCTTCGACGCGGTCCTGGCCGAAGGTGCGCCACACCACGCCGTAAGCCATGCGGTTGAGCACACGAGCGGTATCGGCCACGGGCTCGCCACGGCCCAGCTGGGAGCCGGACTTGTCGATGACCAGCGGGTAGCCGCCAAGCTCGGCAACGCCGATGGAGAAGCTGGAACGGGTGCGGGTGGAGGGCTTGTCGAACAGTACGGCGACGGCCTGCGGACCGGCGAACGGCTGCTTGTAGAAGCGGTCGTGGTGGAACTTGATGGCAAGTTCGAGCACCTGCTTCTGTTCCTCATGGTTGAGGTCGTCGTCACGCAGCATGTGGCGAAGTTCTGGGGTCATGATGATCTCCTTGGATCGGTGGGTCGGCAGTGACGGCGAGAAATCAGTCGTCGGGCAGGTCCGTAGGCACATCCTTGAGGATGGCAAGTGCCTGGTCCACGTCTTGTGCGGTTACAATCAGCGGCGGTGCGAAACGCAGCGCATTGGGAGCCACCGCGTTGACGATGAGCCCGTGTTCGAGGCAGTAGTTCATCACCGCGTGGGAGCAGGGATGCTTGAGCTCGACGGCGTCCAGCAAACCACGGCCGCGTACGGAAACGAACAGCGGATTACCGGTGGCCATAATGCCATCGCGCAGCTGTTCGCCGCGAGCTTCGGCGTTGGCCACCAGATTCTCGTCTTCAATCACGTCAAGAGTGGCGAGTCCCGCAGCCGCACCCAGCGGATTGCCGGCAAAGGTGGAGCCGTGGGAACCAGGAGTGAACAGAGCCGCAAGTTTCTCGCCGAAAGCGATCATGCCGCCCATCGGGAATCCGCCTGCCACGCCCTTGGCGAAAGTCACCATATCCGGCGTCACGCCGCCGGACAGATCGTCACGCTGGAATGCGAACCACTTGCCGGTACGTCCGATACCGGTCTGTACTTCATCGATGATGAGCAGCGCGTGGTTGATATCGCACAGTTCGCGCACGAACTTGACGTAATCGGCGCCCAACGGCTGCACGCCGGCTTCGCCTTGGATAAGTTCCAGAATCACAGCAGCCACCGGACCCTTGCCATAGCGGCCGAGACCGGTCTGTGCAAAAGCGTCGTGCAGGGCGACCTTGTCGCCGGCGCGTACGAATTCGATGTTCGGCACCAGCGGATCATACGGCTTGCGGATACCGGGTTTCCATGTGGCGGACAGCGCACCCATCGTACGGCCATGGAAGCCGTGAGTCATTGCGAGAATGCGTGCGGGCTTGCCGCCGATGGAAGGCAGGGCACCAGGCAAGGTGCGTCCATACAGCTTGGCGAGCTTGAGGGCAGCTTCATTGCCTTCAGCACCGGAGTTGCCGAAGTAGACTTTGGAGCCTTCAGGTGCACCAGCCAGCTTGACCAATTTGGATGCCAGCTCAATTTGCGGCTCGGACGCGAAATAGTTGCTGATATGAGCCACCTTGGCAGCCTGATCGGCAACCGCTTTGACCCACTTGGGGTGGGCGTATCCGAGGGAATTGACGGCGATGCCTGCCAGGAAATCGAGGTATTCGTTACCGTCAACATCCCAGATGTGGGCACCTTGGCCGTGATCCATGACGCGCAGCGGCGTACCGAACACATTCATGTGGACCTGAGAGTACTCTCCCAGCCACTTGCTGTCTTCCGTACCTAGTTTTTCCTCATGCTCAGTAGCCATAAGAGCTCCTCATTTCCAGTCCTTCATCGGGCATAACCATGGTACCGATGCCTGCGGAGGTGAATATCTCGTTCAAAATCGAATGCGGCTTGCGCCCGTCGATGATATGGGCTTGGGGCACGCCACCGTCGATGGCCCTGACACAGGCCTCCATCTTGGGTCGCATACCGGATTCCAGGTCCGGCAGCATATCGCGCAGGGTTTCCACACCGATCCGGCCAATCAGAGAATTCTTGTCCGGCCAATCGGCGTACAGACCATCCACATCGGTCAAGATAACGAGCTTGTGTGCGCCCACAGCGGCAGCCAAAGCGGCGGCGGCGGAATCGGCGTTCACGTTGAGCACTTCAGTGGCATCTTCTTCGTTCGGAGCCACGGAAGAGACGACCGGGATACGACCGGCGGCCACCAGATCCTCGACTGCCGAGGCATCGACGGAAACCACGTCGCCGACCAGGCCGATATCGGTGGGCTTGCCATTGATGATGGGCCTGCGCTGCATGGCCGAGAACAGGCCGCCGTCTTCACCGGACAGGCCTACGGCCAGCGGGCCGTGCGCGTTGATCAGGCCGACCAGTTCGCGTGACACCTTGCCGGTCAGGACCATGCGCACCACGTCCATGGCCTCGGGGGTGGTGACCCTCAGGCCGCCTTTGAATTCGGATTTGATGCCGAGGGCCTTGAGCATGTGGGAGATCTGCGGGCCGCCGCCGTGCACGACGATCGGATGCAGGCCCACCTGACGCAGGAAGACCATGTCTTCGGCGAAGCACTGCTTCAGATGGTCATCGACCATGGCGTTGCCGCCGTATTTGACGACGATACGCTGGCCGGCGAACTCCTCCAGCCATGGCAGCGCTTCAATAAGCACTTCTGCCTTCTGATCGGCGCGCAAATCGGTGTGCACGTCGAAATGGAACCCAGGTCCCTTCAATTCTGTAGACAATTTTTCTCTTTTCTGCGACGCCGGCGACGCTATCGCTGCCGGCTGCTACAAACAGCCCACTGGGCTGTTTGTCAGCTTTCGTAGTCGGCGTTGATGTGGACGTATTCGTGGGTGAGGTCGTCGGTCCAGACGGTGGCCTCGGCGTCCGAGCCGGTGTTCAGGTCGATGTCGATGTGGACTTCGCGCGGGGTCATGTCGACCTCGCTGCGGTCGCGGCCGGCGCCGCCGTTCTCGCAGATGCGCACGCCGTTGACGTCCACGGTCACCTTGTTCGAATCGTAAGGCGCGACTTCAGGTGGCACAGTGCCCAGGGAGCTGACGATGCGCCCCCAGTTCGGATCGTTGCCGGAGATGGCGCACTTGAGCAGGTTCGAGGCGGCGACGGCACGACCACAGGCAAGTGCCGCGTCTTCGCTGGTGGCACCGGTGACAGTGATGCGGATGTCGTGGGAGGCACCTTCGCCGTCGCCGATGATCTGGCGGGACAGGGATGCGCAGGCCTCACGCACCAGCTTGTTGAATTCGTCCTTGTCCGGTTCGACGCCGGAGGCACCGGAGGCGAGTAGCAGGACCGTGTCGTTGGTGGACATGCAGCCGTCCACGTCGATGCGGTTGAACGAATGTTCGGCGGCCACGGCGAGTGCGGCCTGCATCTGGCCGGCGGAGACGACCGCATCGGTGGTGATGACGCACAGCATGGTGGCCAGCTGCGGGGCAATCATGCCCGAGCCCTTGACCATGCCGCCGATCTTCCAGCCGTTGGAGCCGGTCAGTTCGACCGTCTTCGGCTTGGTGTCGGTGGTCATGATGGCGTGGGAGGCGTCGGTGCCGGCTTCGGCGGTGGCGGCAAGAGCCTCATGGGCACTCTTGGCACCAGCCAGCACGTTGTCCAACGGCAGCAGTTCACCGATGAGACCGGTGGAGCAGACAGCCACATCATTCGGTTCGGCGCCGATGAGCCCGGCGACCGTTTCCGCGGTGGTGACGGACTGGGCGTAACCGGCCTCGCCGGTGCAGGCGTTGGCACCGCCGGAGTTCAGAATCACGGCCTTGACGTGACCGTCGGCGACGACCTTACGGCTCCACTGCACCGGGGCGGCGCAGAAACGGTTCGAGGTGAACACGCCTGCAGCCGCGTCGAGCGGGCCGTTGTTGACCACGAGGGCCAAGTCCTTCTTGCCTTCGACGGATGAAATACCAGCCGCCACGCCGGCGGCGGAGAAACCTTGTGCAAATGTAACGCTCACGGTGCTACTCCGATCTTGGTCAGGCCCGCGTCTTCCGGCAGGCCGAGTGCGATGTTCAGTGATTGGACCGCTTGTCCGGCGGTGCCACGGTTGAGGTTGTCGATGGCGGCAAAAGCGTAGATGCGGCCGGCCTTGCGGTCGGTGACGACCTGCAGGTGGGCTGCGTTGGATCCGATGATGTTGCCGGTGGCGGGCAGTGTGCCCTCGGGCAGCAGCACCATGAAGTCCTGACCTTCATAGGCCTTGGACCATACGGCGCGAATCTCCTCATCGCTCAGTGTCTTGGCCTTGTCCGTCATGCGGGCGGACACGGTGGCGAGGATGCCCCGGGACATGGGGGCGAGAATCGGTGTGAAGCCGAGCGTGAATTCGCTGGCTTCGGCCGCGCTCTTGCCGGCCGCGTGGGCGAAGTTCTGCAGGATCTCGGGAATGTGGCGGTGCTTGCCGCCCACCGAATACGGCAGGGCGGATTGCAGGGCCTCGGCGGCAAGCAGGTTGGTGCGCTTGAGATTCTTGCCGGCACCCGAGTATCCGACGACCAGATCGGCCACGATATCCTGCGATTCAACCAGTCCTTCGGCGATGCCGGGCTGGAGGGCCAGCGTGGTGGCGGTGACGTTGCAGCCAGGGCCTGCGATGCGCTTGGTGCCAGGAAGCGCCGCGCGCTGGCGGGTGTATGAGCCGTCCGCGGCTTTGCCGGTGATGAGCTCGGGCATGCCGTAGGTCCAATGCTCATAGAAATCGCCGCCGTAGAACTCATCCCAAGCGGCCTGCTCTTCGAGACGATGGTCGGCGCCCAAATCCACAACCACGGCATTCGGATCGAGCTGCGAGGCGAGCTTGCCCGAAGCACCGTGCGGCAGTGCGAGGATGATAACGTCATGCCCGTTCAGCACTTCGGGCGTGGTATCTTCGACGACCAGATTGGCCAGTTGGGGAATATGCGGCATGTGCTTGGCCATCGACTCCCCCACTGAGGAATGGCCTGCCACGCAGGTGATGTCGAAGTCGGGGTGCGCGGCCAGAATGCGCAGCGCTTCACCGCCGGCATAGCCCGTGGCACCGGCCACGGCCACTGTATATTTCGCCATACTCATCTCTTTTCACTGATGTGTCTTCGGATGAGTATACGCGATTATGCAGACTATTGCATATTTATGCAGTGGGTGTGTTGGTATGTGAACGCTACTTATGCGGAGATGGAGTCGGAGGAGGAGCCGGTGCCGCCGGTCAGTTGCTGGAGGGCTTCCTGGTAAAGGCTCATGGCGTCATAGCCATTGAAGGCCATCCAGATGACGGCGATGGTGTACAGCACGTTGATTACCACGGCGGCCACGGCCAAACCGAAGCCCTTCATATGGAAAGTGCGCGTGCGCCACATTGCCACCGCGCCCATCAGTGCCGAGAGCACTGGCACCGGGAAGAACAGGGCGAGGATAAAGGAGATGATCGCATACGAATCCCAGTGCCCGTAGAGTGGGTTCTGGTTTGGATCGTTCAGGTCGATGCCGTGGTAATAATGCGGCTGGTGAGGCTGACCGTTCGGCTGTTGACCATACGGCTGGCCCTGCATGCCCGGGTACCCGCCCGGATATGCGCCCGGACCGGACTGTTGGCCGCCTTGAGCGTACGGCCAGCCGCCCGCCTGCTGATTGCCGGGCCACGCCGGCTGCTGACCATACGGCTGGCCAGCCTGCTGAGATTGTGCCGCGCCACCGTTATCGCCAGCGGCTGCGGCGGAATCCTTCTTAGTATCCGGCTCGGGAGCGCCATAAATATACGGGTTGTAATTCGGCCCGTATTGGCCAGACATAGCACCATATTCAGGCTGCTGGTACTGCCCGTATTTCGGCTTGTCCTGCTCCGCTTGGCTCATGGCGCTCCTCGATTCGGATGATTGGTTGGGTCAGGCGCGCAGCTGGGCGCCGATTTCGGCGGCCTCAGCCACGATGGCCTTGCGGATGGCGTCGCTGTCTTCGGCGGACAGCGTCTTGCTCGGTGAACGGAACACCACCGCATAGGCCAGGGACTTCTTGCCCTCGCCCACCTGTTCGCCGGTGAACACGTCGAACAGTTCGATGGATTCGAGGTTCGCGCCGGCGGCCTTGCGAATCACGTTCTCAAGCTGGCCTGCGGTCACGGTCTCGTCCACGGTGAAGGCCAAATCCTGCTTGACCGGCGGGAACGTGGAGATCGGCTTGGCCTGGACGGGCTTGCCGGTCAGCGTGGCGAACAGCGCGGTGAGGTTCAGCTCGAAGGCCGCGGAATGGGCCGGGAAGCCGAGCGCCTCGTTGACGCGCGGGTGCAGTTCACCAACCCAGCCGGTGAAGACGTCGCCCACCATGACGCGGGCGGCGCGGCCGGGGTGCCATTGGACTGGCACATCGTCGGCGGCGGGCTGGTCGAGTTCGATTGCGGCACCGATACGGCCGGCGATGCGGCGCACGGCCTCGACGGCGTCGGACCAGTCGACCGGGCGCTTGCCGCCCATCCAGCCGTCGTCCTCGGCCAGACCGGTCAGGATGCCGGCCACATGGTCGGGCTGTTCGGGCAGACCGGCGTCAAGCGCGGCGAGCTGTTCGTCGGTGGGGCGCACGCCGCCGGGCAGTGCCGGGATGGCGGGCGCGTTCGGATCCCACAGGTAGACGTGGCCGAGCTCGTACAGGGACACGTTTTCGATGCCGCGGCGGATGTTGCGCTGCACGGTGGTGGCCAGGGTCGGCAGAATCTCGCGACGCAGGTACGGACGGTCGCCGTAGAGCGGGTTGGCGATCTCGACGCTGACCTTCTTGGTGGCTTCCGGGTCGAAGCCGAAGGCCTTGTAATCGTCGTCACCCACGAACGGGTAGCTCAGCGATTCGACCATGCCGAACTCGGCGAGCTCGTCCGCCACGCGACGGCGACGCTGCTGGTCCGGGGTCAGGCCCACCAGACCCTCGACCGGTGCCGGCGGCACGGTGATCGGAATCTGGTCGTAGCCGACCAGTCGGGCGATCTCCTCGACCAGGTCGCACGGCTCGTTCAAGTCCGGACGCCAGCTCGGCGCGGTTACGGCGAACTCACCGTTGCCGCCACCGGCCACCGTGCAGCCAATGTCGGTCAGGATGTCGGAGATGCGGTTGATGTCCACGTCGAGGCCGGCTACGCGGGCCACTTCGGAGGCCTTGAAGTGGATGGCCTTGGCGCGCGGCGTGTTGTTCACGTCGTTCGGGTGTTCGCTGGGCTCGCCGTTGCCGTACTTGGCCATGAGTTCGGCGGCCATCTGGGTGGCGGCAGGCTGCAGCGCGGTGTCGACGCCACGTTCGAAGCGGCGGGAGGCCTCGGATGGAATCTTGTGGCGACGGGCCGAACGGGCGATGGTCACCTGATCGAAGTGCGCGGCCTCCAGAAGAATGTTCTTGGTGTCGGCGGTCACTTCGCCATACAGGCCGCCCATCACACCGGCAAGGCCGAGGATGCGCGAGCCGCGTTCGCCGTTCGGCGAATCGGTGATAAGCAGGTCTTCGACGCTCAGGTCATGTTCCTTGCCGTCCAGGGTGGTGAGTTTCTCACCCTCGTTGGCGCGGCGCACGACAATCGGGCCTTCGAGCTTGTCGAGGTCGTAGGCGTGCATCGGCTGGCCGAGGTCAAGCATCACGTAGTTGGTCACGTCCACGGCCAAGGAGATGGAGCGCATGCCGGCGCGGATCAGGCGGCGGCGCATCCAGTTGGGCGTGTGGGCGTTGGGATTGAAGTCCTTGACGATACGCGCGTAGTAGCGGTCGCAACCGGGCACGCCGTGAATCGGATTGTTATCGTCGATTTCAACATCGATGTCCACCGGGGTGCCGGGCTGGTAGTCAGCAGGTTCCGGGGCCTTCTCGTTGAGTGCCACGGCCGGATCGGTGTAGGCGGCACCGGTGGAGTGGTGGTATTCGCGGGCCACGCCACGGTAGGACAGCGTGTAGCCACGGTCCGGGGTGATGTTGATCTCAAGCAGAGGCTGGTCGAGGTGCAGCAGGTGCATGGCGTCCTGACCAGGCTTCAGAGCCTCGTATTCAGCCTCGGAGAAGCCATACTGACGCAGCAGGATGATGCCATTGTGGTTGTCGCCCAGACCCAGCTCACGTTCGGAGGCACACATGCCGTTGGAGATGTGGCCGTAGGTCTTGCGCGGTTCGATCTTGAAGTCGCCGGGCAGCACGGCACCGGGCAGGGTGACGACGACCTTTTCGCCGGCCTTCATGTTGGGCGCGCCGCAGATGATGCCGCGCGGCACCTTGTTGCCGTCTTCGTCGGTCTCGTTCCATTCGTCGCCGCAGTCCACGTGGCACCAGTTGATGGTCTTGCCGTTCTTCTGCGGTTCGGGGGTGGCGTCGACCACGTAGCCGACCACAATCGGGCCGGTCACCTGAGAGGAGTGAATCTCCTCTTCCTCAAGACCCACCTTGACAAGGTCCTTGGCGAGCTGTTCGTAGGTCAGGCCTTCGGGAACCTCGACATGGTCCTTGAGCCAATCGATATCGATCATAGGCATGGCTGAATCACTCCCCCATCACAAACTGTTCGGCGAAACGCACGTCACCTTCGACCAGGTCGTGCATGTCGTTGATGTCGCTGCGCAGCAGGAGCGTGCGCTCCATGCCGACGCCGAAGGCGAAACCGGTGTAGACGTCCGGGTCGATGCCGGCGGACTTCAGCACGTTCGGGTTCACCATGCCGCAGCCGCCCCACTCGAGCCAGCCGGGGCCGCCCTTCTTGTCGGGGAACCACAGGTCGAGTTCGGCGCTCGGCTCAGTGAACGGGAAGTAGCTCGGGCGCAGGCGCGTCTTGGCTTCAGGGCCGAACATGGCGACGGCGAGCTTGTCCAGCACGCCCTTCAGGTCGGCCATGGTCAGGTGCTTGTCGACGGCGAGGGCTTCGCACTGGTGGAACACCGGAGTATGGGTGGCGTCCAGCTCATCGGTGCGGAACACGCGGCCCGGGGACGCGATGTACAGCGGCACTCCACGGGTCAGGAGGGCACGGACCTGATCGGAGGAGGTCTGCGTACGCACCACCATGTTGGAGCCGACGAAACCGGCGGCGTCCTTGGCTTGATTGCCCTTGACGTAGAAGGTGTCCTGCATCTGGCGGGCCGGATGGTCCGGGCCGAAATTCAGGGAGTCGAAGTTGTACCATTCGGCTTCGATTTCCGGGCCGGAGGAGATCTGCCAGCCCATGGAGATGAAGAAGTCCTCGACGTCCTCCATCAGCTTAGGCAGCGGGTGACGGGCGCCCAGAGGCTTACGGCTCACCGGCAGCGTCATATCCACGGTTTCGGCGGCAAGCGCGGCCTTCTCGGCGGCTTCCTTGAGCTCGACCTCCTTGGGACCATAGGCGCGGCCGAAGTCGGCGCGCAGCTTGCCCATGAGCTTGCCGGCTTCCTTCTTCTGGTCGGCGGGCAGGGAGCCAATGGCCTTGCTGGCCTTGGTCATCGCCGAATCGGCACCTGCGTACGTTGTCTTGATGGCCTTGAGCTCCTCCAGGTTGGAGGCGTTCTGGATTTTCTCGATGCCCTCGGCAACCTCAGCGGTCACCTGGTCGGCGTCGAACACCCTTTGTTCTGCCACGAGAACCCTTTCGTCTGATGTTTTCTCAGCGTTTCACAGCGTTTTTACCGGTTTCACATTCTTTCAACATGACCCGACATAGACAGCGACATCAGCATCACCGCGGCCGAGGTGCCGAGGTTCAGCGATTCGGCCTTGCCATAAAGCGGGATGGAGACGATGCGGCCGCAGCGCGTGAGGATGTCCGGTTCCAAGCCACGCGCCTCATTGCCGAACAGCACGGCTTTCGGAGCCTCGACCGCCGCCTTGTCCGCCAGTACTGCGGGCAGGCTTTCCGGCTTGCGTTCTTCGGTGCCGTATACGTCGGCGGCCCAGACGTCCATATTATGGTCGCCTGTCCAGGTGAAGAATTCGTCGGTGCTCATGGCGAGTACCGGCAGATGGAACAGGGAGCCTGCGGTGGAGCGGATGACCTTGGGGTTCAGCACGTCCACGCAGTCGTCCACGAAGATTACGGCGTCGCAGCCGGCCGCATCGGCCGCACGGATCACGGTGCCGGCGTTGCCCGGGTCGCGCACCTGCCAGAAGGCGGCAATCTGCGGGGCCCGACCGTTCTTGCCAAGTTCGACGTCATCGGCTCCGGCGTGCATGGACTCGGCATTGCCGACGGCCGCGATGCCTTGGGCGTCCGGACTGATGCGGCGCATCACGTCGCCGGTGCAGTAGTGCACATAAATCGTGGCATCCTGCGAGGTTTCGACGATCTTCTCCAACGTGGAGGAGATGATACGCGGATGTTCCAGCGCCTGCGAAACCTCTACATACAGGTCCTGCACCACGTCCGGCCGCCAAGTGACGGCCTCGCGCACGGATTGCGGGCCTTCGATAAGAAAACGGCCCGAACGTTCGCGGCCTTTGGCGCGGGTCAGATCGGCGATGCGGCGCACGCGGTCGGATTTCGGATTATCAAGAATCTGGGCGTTGATGGGCATAGCCACTACCCTACTGCCGGGTCATTACGTCAGTCGCGAGACTGAGGGTGGTCGAGGCTGGAACCACCCCAGTCGGCTACGCCGACAGCCCCCCCCGCCAGCGGGGGCATCATAAGGCGTTCAGACACCTTGAAAGGCACTGTGCTAATCTGTCGCCTTTCAGACACCCTGAAAGGCACTGTGCCAGCCTGTCGCCTTTCAGACACCCTGAAAGGCGAAGTGCCAATTCCCGGTGCCGACGGCTACGCCTATGGAGGCCAGCGGGACGGCCAGACAGATGACGTAGAAGATCCAGTCGATAGGCTTCAGACGCGAGATGCGGGCTTGGGAACGTGGGGCGCCGGAGCCGAAGCCGCGCGCTTCCATGGCGGTGGCAAGCTTGGTGGCACGCCGGATGGAGAGCACCAGCAGTCCGAACGCTTGGGAGAGGGCACGGGCGATGGCGTTACCGTCACCAAGGCCGCGCGAACGCTGGGACAAGCCGAGTGCGCGCCAATCTTCCTGCAGCAGCGTAAACATGCGCAATCCGGCCAATCCGCCGTATACGAATCGCGGTGAGAAGTGCAGAATCTCAACCAGACCGTCCGCCAAATCAGTGGGATCGAGGCCCAAGGCCAGAATCACGCCGGGTACGGCAATGGCCGCCACCCTGATAGCCGTGGCGATGGCCAGATTGATGGATCCCTCGCTGATCACAATCCAGCCACCCTGCCACAGGATCTCGCCCGAGGTGCGGCCGTAGAGGAACACGGAGATAAAACTGCCGGCGGCGGCGATCCATACCGGCCAGGTCTTACGGCATACGGTCCACGGAGCCACGCCACCAATCCACAGCAGCACGAATTCGATGCCGAGCGCCGTGGATGCGGATACCGCATCCAGACTGATGAACATCGGAATGCACAGCAACAGCGCACCGATGATGCGACTGACCGCGTTGATGCGCGCGATGAACCATGAGGGCGATGAGGCTTTGACCGGCTCCACGCGCGTTTCCTGCGGGCTGACGGTTACCACGTCACTCATGCCTTCGCCTCCTCGAACATCACACGTCGTGCGCCCAGCGCATCCACCAGCGCCTCATCGTGCGTCACCATGATCACGCACGAGCCTTGGTCGCGGATGACGGCGATCAGCTTGACCATTTCATTCCACGTACTGAAATCCTGTCCGAATGTCGGCTCGTCCATCACCAACACTTTGGGTGCGGCGGCCAGCATGGAGGCCACGGACAGTCGCCGCTTCTCCCCGCCAGACAAGGTGTACGGGTTGGCTTTGGCGAAGCGCGTGAGATTCATCTGCTCAAGCATGCGGTCGGCGGTCTGATAAGCCTCGTCTTGGCTCTGCCCCATCGACTTGGGGCCGATGGATACCTCGTCACGCACAAAGTTGGCAGCGAACTGGTGTTCGGGCTCCTGGAACACCATGCCGATACGGCCCAGCAGTTCCTTGCTTTTCCAGTCGATCGGCTCACGCCCGGCATGCGCGGGCTTGAGGTTGTCGGCGATGAGCACCTTGCCGGCGATAGGCTTGAGTAGCCCGGCCAAGGTCAAGGCCAAGGTCGATTTGCCCGCGCCGTTCGGACCCATCAGAGCCGTTACTTCGCCGGGATAAAAATCCAGATTGATACCAACGCCAAGAGCGGCCCCACGGCCAAAGCTTAAGTTCTCGGTGCTGAGCACCGGCGCATCGTGCGCAGACTCCTGCTTCGGTGAGTAATCGGGAATCGCACGGCCCGGCACCCACGCGCCACCGGCGGCCAACACGTCGCCCATCTCGGCGAACACCTCGTCCGGCTTGCCGTCGGCAATGACCGCACCCGTGGGCGAACTTGCATCGGGTCGGCCGAGCACAATCACGCGATCGACCAGATCGAGCCATACATCGATATGATGTTCGACCACAACCATGGTCTGTCCGGTGGCCTCGATGACCTTTTTGACCGCGTCATGCACTTCGACCACGCCTTCGGGATCGAGGTTGGCGGTCGGTTCGTCCAACAACAGCAGACCGGGCTTCATAGCCAGCACGCCGGCCAACGCGAGACGTTGACGCTGACCGCCGGACAGATGGCGGGTGGACCGATCCAGTTCGAGTCCGCCGAGTCCCACCATATCCAATGATTCGCGCACTCGCTGCCAAATCTCCTCGCGCGGCACGTTGAGGTTTTCGCAGCCGAAGGCCGCGTCATCGCCCAGTCGTTCAAGAATGATCTGCGAGTCCGGGTCCTGAAGCACCAGTCCCACGCGACCTCGCGCCTCGCGCGCATCGACGCCATCGATGGTGAGCGAGCCCTCCTGCTCGCCTTCCTCATCGCCGCCAAGTACGCCTGCGAGACCGGCCATCATCGTGCTTTTGCCCGCGCCCGAAGCACCGAGCAGCAACACACGTTCACCTGGCCGGATGGTGAAATCGACGGCACGCAACGCGAAGTCCTTACGCGTGGCGTGCCGCCATCCCCAGCCGCTGGCCTCTACCGCAGCCGGATTAATCTGCATCAGACGCGCGCCTTGCTGCGGCCGGATTCAAAACGCTCCAGAGCACCGGTGACGGCGAGCGCACGAGACAAGTACCAGACCACCACGCCGGCGATCACGACGCCGGAGATGATGGAGCCCACCAGATACCAAGTGACGCGCAGGCCGTTCCAGCCCGGGTTGGTGGCCCAGTAGTAGGCCCAGCAGCCCACGCCGGCGAGCGCACCGGACAGGATGGTGGTGCCGATGTTCCACTTCTTCCAAGCGAAGACGGCGAAGGCAATTTCGGCACCCAGACCCTGGATGATGCCGACGATCAGCGAGCCGCCGACGCCCCACTGGTTGCCCAGCGTAAGCTCAAGGAAGGCGGCGAGGGTTTCGGCAAACAGTGCGGCACCGGGCTTGCGCACAATGATTGCAGCGAGCGGGCCGGCGAACAGCCAGAATCCGTTGAGCAGACCCTCGAAACCGGGGGTCACGCCTTCAAACAGGGCCAGCGGGGCGGAGCAGACAATGTCCCAGCCCCAGAAAATGACGCCGGATGCGACGGCGATGATTGCGGCGACGACGATATCGACGACGCGCCACTTGTAATTGGCTTTGGCCACAGCTTCAGTCATGAATGTGCCTTTCTTCTGCTCGCACGCAGGCCGAACATACGTGGATATATGTACGCACATGATGCATATGTTCGTGGCCACGCGCGGGTTGGTTCAGGCACGGGTAGGTAAGAGCGACATTTCCGTGCGCCGGCATTATCCGGTCACGTTCCATCGGTCGAGACTATGAGTCTCCTCTCAGCCGCCCAACGGCAGCTCCCGTGTCAACTCCCGACTATAAAGCAAGCCGCCGTCAAAGGCAATAGCCACATCTGTGACCTACCTGACGGCGGCTCACTACCATTACCGATGCGGTTCGGCTACTTGCCGAGCTTGTCCAGCAGCAAAGCCTCGGTGATCACGTTGTTCTTGAGGCCGGGCAGGGAGATGGACTCATTGGGGCTGTGGGCGTTGGCCTTCGGGTCTTCGGGACCGGTGACCAGCACCTGAGCGTTGGGGAAAATGCGCTGCAGTTCGGGGATGAACGGAATGGAGCCGCCTTCGCCCTTGTTGATGGGCTCAACGCCGAAGGCCTCGGTCATGGCTTCCAGCGCGTCCTTGGTGGCCACGGCGGTCGGGTCCATGGCCCAGCCCATGCCGTTTTCGCCGCGTTCGACAGTGACCTTGGCGCCGAACGGCGCGTGGGATTCGAGGAATGCAGCCAGTGCTTCCTGCGCTTCTTCAGGGCGCTGGGTGGGCGCGGTGCGCAGCGACAGACGGAAGCGGGTCTCCGGGGCGATCACGTTGAAGGATCCCTCGACCGGGTGGGCGTCGAAGCCGATCACGGTCACGGACGGCTTGGTCCACAGGCGTGAGGCCAGCGAACCGGTGCCGGCGAACTCGTAACCGGCCACCACGCCGGAATCCTCGCGCACGGTGGTTTCGTCAAGGTCGCGTTGCAAACCGCCGATTGGCTCTTCCGCGGCCACGCCGGGCACGGCCAGATCGCCGTTCTCGTCGTACATGGAAGCGATGAGCATGGCGGCCAACGTGTTGGAGTCAAGAATCGGGCCGCCGTACTGACCGGAGTGCACCGGGTGCTCAAGGCCCTGCACGGTCACGTCCACGCAGGTGTTGCCGCGCAGCGAGGTGGTCAAAGAAGGAATGTCCGCCGACCAGTTGCCGGAATCGGCCACGATAATCACGTCGGCGGCGAATTCGTCGCGGTGAGCCTCGATGAAGGGAATGAAGCTTGGCGAGCCCATCTCCTCTTCGCCTTCGATGAACACTTTGATATTGACGTTGAGGTCGTCGCCCAAAGCCTTCAGCGCACCGGAGTGGATGGCGATGCCGCCGCCGTCATCGGCGGAGCCACGGCCGTAAAGACGGCCGTCGATTTCGGTGGCCACGAACGGGTCGGTGTTCCACTCGGCCGGGTCCGGAACAGGCTGCACGTCGTGATGGGCGTAGAGCAGCACGGTGGGGGCGTCCGGAGAAACGATATGCGAGCCGATGACCTCCCATGCGCCCGGAGTGCCGTCGGCATTGGAAGCCTGGACCACCTTGGCATCCACACCCACGAGGCGCAGTTCGTCTGCCACGAATTCAGCGGAGCGCTTCATATGTTCGGCGGTGATGCCCTTGGCGGAAATCGACTGCAGCGCAACCTTTTCGGCCAGCACCTTGACGATGCGGTTCCAATCGGTTTCGACGCGCGAACGAATCTCGTCAGCGGTGAGCGTTGCCATGATGGTCCTCCTTTATATGTGTGTAAGCGGCGTCATTGCAATGGCTGCGCCAGTATACAAGTGTCTGAACGTCACCGTAACCTCAAAGCATGACATGGAATCCGTTTAGGAAAAAAGAAGAGGCCCAAGTTCCCGTTGAGCAGGCCCCGAAGAAGACCGCCGATCCTTCTGAGAAAAAAGGCCGTCCTACCCCGAAGATGAAGCAGGCTCAGGCCGCCGGTATCCGTCCGCTGGTTCCGGTGGACCGCAAGGCCAGCGCCAAGGCCGCCAAAGCCCGTCTGCGTGAGAAGGAGAACGCCGAGTACGAGGCGATGCAGAAGGGCGATATCAACCACATGCCCAAGGCGGAACGCCTGCCTTGGCGTATCTACATCCGTGATTATGTGGATGCCCGTTTCAACCTTGGCGAATGGTTCATCCCGGTGGCCTTCGCGATTCTGATCGTCTCCATGTTCGTCACTTCTTTGATGCAGAACCAGTGGGCTTCCATCATCATGATGGCGCTTATGTACGGTTACCTGATTGCCGTGATCATCGACGTATGGCTGATGTGGCGCAAGCTCAAGGCCAAGCTCATCGCCAAGTACGGCGAACAGTCCGTGTCCAAGGGCTCCCGCTCCTTCTCCTACGCTTGGAGCCGTTCGATTCAGATGCGTCGTTGGAGGCTTCCCAAGCCGCGTTACCCGAAGCGCGGTCACTGGCCGGCGGACTGATTGTCCATATATACTCTGGCTCCCCTCGTTGAGGGGCTGAGCCGTAAAGAAAACAGTCCAGTGGACTGTTTTTAGGCGAAGTGGCGGCGATAGCCGCATATGGCTCCCTAGCGTGGGAGCCATACTTATATGTATCAAGGAGGCAATCATGAGCGAACAGTTTGATCTGGTCATCATCGGGGCCGGCCCCGGCGGCTATTCCACGGCCTTGCGCGCCGCCGAACTCGGCATGAAAGTGGCACTCGTCGAGCGTGACGCCACCGTAGGCGGCACATGTCTCAACCGTGGCTGCATCCCCTCCAAGGCGCTCATCACCGCCACCCACACCATCGACACCGTGCACCGTGCGGCCGAGCTCGGCGTCAACGCCTCGGTGAATGGCATCGACTTCGGCACGCTGCGCGACTATCGCCTGCGCGTGGTCAAGACGATGGTGGGAGGACTGGCCGGACTGCTTGCCCATCGCGGCATCACCGTGTTCCGAGCCAATGCCGCGTTCCATGCGGATGAGACCGCTCCAGCAACTTCCAACCACATCGTCCACCTCGTCCCTTCCCCCGACCAAAGCGACATCCTCACCTATCACAAGGCCGATGTCCCCGAGCCCAGCGGCCCCACGATGGACCTCACGGCCACGAACATCGTCATCGCCACCGGTGCCAAGCCACGCCCATTGCCCGGTAACCCGTTCGCCGGCGCCCTCATCGACTCCACACAGGCGCTGGAAGTCAACGAATTTCCCTCGTCGGCGGTGATTATCGGCGCCGGGGCCATCGCCCTTGAATTCGCCTCGATGTGGAACGCCGCCGGTTCGAAGGTGACCTTGCTGATTCGCAAGGACCGTGTGCTCTCAGCCTGGGACCGGAGAGCCGGCACCACGCTGACCCGTGAGCTCAAACGTCATGGCGTGAACATCATCACCCGCGCCAGCGTCACCCATGTGGACACCGGCGCGAACCTTGGTGCCACCGTGCACTACACGTGCGAAGGCCAGGACGGCGAACAAAGCGTCTGGGGCGAAATCGCCCTTGTCGCCATCGGGCGTGACCCGATCACCGACCCAGCATGGGGCGTGACGATTGACGACCACGGACATGTCGCCACGGATGCGTACGGCCGCACCGACAAACCGGGCGTATGGGCGGTGGGCGATGTGACGGCCGGTCACGCGCTGGCGCATCGTGCTTTTGAGCAAGGCATCGTCATCGCGGAGACCATCGCCGGACTCAATCCCAAGCCGGTGGACGAAGCCACCGTGCCGCAAATCGTGTTCTCCTTCCCCGAAGCGGCGTCGGTCGGGCTCACCGTCGAACAGGCGCAGGCGAGAGAGGATCTCATTGAAATCAAGGAGACCAACTATCCGATGCTGGCGAACGCGCGCATGCTGATGAGCGGCACGGCCGGTTCACTGACCATCGTCTCCGGCTGCGACGCGGCCAACCCGGACACCCCGCGCGTGCTCGGCGTGCACATGGTCTCCCAGATGGCCTCCGACATCATCGCCGAAGCCGAACAGCTGGTCGGCAACCATGTGCCGCTCGCCGACGCAGCCCGCCTCGTTCACCCGCATCCCACGTTCAGTGAAACGCTCGGCGAGGCGCTGCTCAAGGCCGACGGACGGCCGTTACACACACGCTGAGACCAACCAGCACAAACAAGTTCGGACCAGCGCACCTGATAAGATGTTGTCTAGTGTGTTTCGTCCCAACAAAGGAAGAAGTGATGGCGGAAAAGGACGCGAAGCCGAAGAAGCAGAGCACAATCAAGCAGATCATCCAGATCTACAAGTACACGGCTAAGGAAGACAAGGCCCTGCCGTGGCTTGAGGCCGGTGCTTTCCTGCTGCCTGTAGTCGTGATGATCATCATCGGTCTGATTGCCAAGTGGACCTGGCTGACCTGGATCTTCACCATGATCACCGCCATCATGCTCGGCATGCTACTGGCCACCATGATGCTCACCCGCCGCGCGGATGCAGTCGGCTACAAGCAGATTGACGGCAAGCCTGGTGCCGCCATCGGCGTGCTGAGCAACATGCAGAAAGCCGGCTTTGACTTCCCGCAGGAACCGGTGTGGATCGACCCGAAGACCAAGGATGCCATCTGGCGCGGCACTTCGATGAACGGCATCTACCTGATCGGCGAAGGCGAATACGGTCGCGTCATGAAGGCGATGGATCGTCAGGAACGCGATATCAAGGGCGTCACCGCCGGCTCCTCCATTCCGGTGTACCGCATCGCCGTGGGCCACGGCCCCAAGCAGGTGCCGCTGACCAAGCTGCGTAGCACGGTGATCAAGTCCAAGAGCTATGAGCCCACGCACCACAAGAACGCACTGATCGCCAAGATTCATCCGCGCCGTCGCTTCCTGCTGACCAAGGCCGAGATGGAAACGCTGAACGATCGTCTTCGCACGCTGCAGGCCAAGAAGGGCTATGCCATCCCCAAGGGCATGGATCCGAACCGCCCGCAGAAGATCTCCCGCCGCGCGATGCGCGGTCGCTGATCGGCAGCACACAACCAAATCGCACAGAAGCCCCGGAATCCGTTCAATCGGTTCCGGGGCTTCGTCATATGTCTCATAATCGCGTCCACATACATCCACCTACATCACCTGTCAATACCCACTGTCCACGTTGCGGACATCTCTATCTACTCCCCCGATAGCCTCCGTTTCCATTCTGTAATGATGTTTCGTTGAAATAACGCGCCTGCGCGATTGTCGGCCACAGTCACGAAACATTCTCGTAACCCAAGTTTCGAGCCGGCGAAACGCGCGATTTTACGATGGATACCGTTATATCTCATACGAAAGGAGCGGTCCCGTGACCGAGCTCAAGTCCAAGGAAGACGTCGAGGCCCTTATCAACAAGGAAGGCATCGAGTATGTCTCCGTCCGTTTCACCGATCTTATCGGCGTTCAGCAGCACTTCACCGTGCCGGCTAGCGAATTCCTGAAGGACGCTTTCACCGACGGCATGCCGTTCGATGGTTCCTCCGTTCAGGGCTTCCAGGCCATCAACGAGTCCGACATGAAGCTGGTCCCGGACGTTGAGACCTCTTTCGTTGACCCGTTCCGCAAGCACAAGACCCTTGACGTGGCCTTCTCCATCGTCGACCCGCTGACCGACGAGCCGTACTCCCGCGACCCGCGTCAGG